>Ga0183097_10066_pt1 | contig 398347 bp, 275 predicted proteins | sample BioMet8_FD_128883 | JGI IMG/M metagenome (GOLD analysis project Ga0183097, IMG submission 128883) | Microbial communities from bioreactor (seeded with sewage sludge) at Lawrence Berkeley National Lab, California, USA - Biofuel... | ecosystem: Engineered > Bioreactor > Anaerobic > Unclassified ...
GGAGATTGAGGGAACAAGATAATTATTTTATCCCATCAGAGAAAGGCGGAAGATAAACATCTTCCCCTTCTCTGAAAAAATATTCAATCTAAAATTCCATCAGTTGCATTTAACACTTGAATTTAGGTAAACAGAAAAATGAAGAATAATTCCGCGCATATAAAAGAGGGCACCCTTTTGGGGAACCCTCTCTAAATAAATATCCTATTTAAGTATTCTATTTGCTAAGAGTCTCCCTATCTATTTTAATCAAACCACCTGTAGAAGGATCGAATGTAACCTTTACAACAGATTTCTTCTCGAATAATTCCTTCATTAATGTATCGGTACTACCGAATTGAGTAATCATGAAATCACCGTCGAACAAATTAGTTTGTGAAGTAAATACTGAGAAATGAGCCTTGCCTGGCACATTATAAACAACTCCTTCAATCTTTTTAGGCTTACCTGTTTCAAGTGTTTTTTCTGGAACTGTTTTTAAATTAGTCAGTGTATAGTAAATAGGTGATCCTGCTAAGTCGTTTACTCCAAGAACTCCTAGTTTCTTTGAGAAACGGAATACAATTGCTTTGTTTACGTCTTGAGTAGGAGCGATGGTGAACTTATAGCTCTTGGTCTCTTTTTCTACTGTTCCCGAGAAGAGTTCTGTTAGTGCTTTTTCTTGTTCGTCCAGTTTCTCAAGTACCAGTTTCAGTGAAGCACCGTCCTTTGGCATACTTTCTACTTCACCTCTAAGAAGTGAACTTTTACTATCACGAACTTTATAGATTTCTTTAGCTACAAGTTCGGCAACTTTTGCGCTGGAACCAGCCATCAGGATTTCTTCCGTCATAAAGTCGCGTGCATTTGGTTTTGCCTTCTTTTCAACAGGTACCTCTTTTACCGGAGCAACCTTTGGGCTCAAAGGAAGATTGATAGTTTTAATAATACCATTTTCTGTCAATTCCATTAATGGAGCCAAGGTTTTATCTTTCAGCTTTATGAAGTAAGTCTTTTCGGCATCCGGAATGCCAATGCTTTTAGCTTTTACGTCAGTTATTTCCCAATGCTCTTCTTTTGTGTCGGAAATGTTTGATAATCTGAGATAGCGGTCGGCATATTTGCAGAATTCGCCTGGTATATAAGTGGATTTTACAGTTTCGACTTCTATTTCAATTACACTTTTAGGGAGTGTGTATGTAACTCCATACTCCTGATCCTTTCCTCCATATTTAGTAACTTCTGTCTGCGCGAATGTATTTGCAGAAAGAAGAAGAAGGCTCAATAATGCTATTGATTTTTTCATATAAATCTCTGTTTTAACTTTACCTATATATTAAACCACAAATGTAGAGAAAAATTCTCTAAGAACATATTTATTTGCGTTACTTATCTGTGTTTTGGGTTAATTTAAGCCATGCGAATGGAATATTATCGGCTATATCGCCCGATGTTAATCCTCTTTCTCCCAGCTTTTCCTTAGCAATATCTCCTGCGAGTCCGTGTAAATAAACTCCCAGTTTGCATGCTTCTTCGGATGTGTAGCCTTGCGATAATAAAGAGAGCAGAACTCCTGTCAGCACATCACCACTGCCGGCTGTTGCCATTCCCGGATTTCCGGTTGGGTTAAAGAAGCAGTTACCTTCGGGAGTAACAACAATGGTGTATGCTCCTTTTAGTACGATGTAGATTTTACAATTTGTTGCCAAATCACGTGCCTTAATCATCCTTGCAAAACTGCTTTCGCATTTACCCACCAAGCGATCCAGCTCTTTAGGGTGAGGAGTGAGTATGGAACCTCTTGGAATAGAAGGCAGAATCTGACGGTGTTCTGCAATAATATTCAGGGCATCGGCGTCGAGCACTATTGGCTCCTGACAAAGTTTTATTTGTTCCATTAAGGCTGCAGCAGTCTCTTCCGATTGTCCTAATCCCGGACCGATGGCTATTGAAGTATAACTATCTGGATATACGGGCGTGGTGAAGTAGTTTTCGTGCATATCATGCTGAGCCATTGCTTCGGGAACTGCAGTCTGAAGTATGTCGTTGTTCTTTAAAGGTGTATGAACGGTTAATAAACCAACACCGGTTTTCAGGCAAGCCTTAGCAGCTAGTACAGAAGCACCAGCCATACCATACGATCCTGCAATTAGCAGTGCATGTCCGTAGTTTCCTTTGTGAGCGAAACGCTTGCGTGGCTTAATCAGTTTCTTAATATCACTCTCTTCTGTAAGATGCCATGATGTAAAATTGTTTTCAATTCCTTCCTGACTTAAATTTATGTCTAAAAGTTCCCATTCACCCAAATAATCTTCATTTTCAGCGAAAAAGAAAGAAAGTTTAGGTAATTGTAAAGATAGCGTTCTTTCGGCGCGAATTATATGATTCTTGATATTATAAGTATTGTCTTCGCACATTAATCCGGATGGTAGATCAATAGAAACCACCTTTGATGGTGATGAGTTAATGTATTTTACTACTGCGGCAAAACCTCCGGATAATGCTTTTTTGAGTCCGGAACCAAAAAGTCCGTCAATAACCAGGCAATCTTCACTCAACACAGGAGGCTCAAATGCACTGGTGATTTCTGTGAATTCTACATCTGAGTTTTGCAACAGACGTTCTTTATTTATCTCGCAATCTTCCGATATATGGTCGCCGGTATTAAACAAGTATGCTTTCACTTTGTAGCCCTGTTCTGCCAAAAGACGAGAAACAGCAAGTGCGTCACCACCATTATTGCCCGGACCAGCAAATACAATAACCGGAGTTTCCTTACTGTAATATTTTATAATTGCACCTGTTAATGCTACGGCAGCACGTTCCATAAGGTCTATGGACAAGATTGGCTCATTCTGTATAGTGTAAGCATCTAACTGTTTAATCTGTATGCTTGGAAATATTTTCATTGCTTATTTTTTATTAGTCGCGCAAAAGTACTAAAAGCTCTCAAAAAACTCAACTCTTTCACCTTAAACTAAATGTAAAATCACTACTTTTGCATCCAATTAATAAAAATAAAGAATAATATAATATTTATGAGTCAATCTAAAGGGCATCCCAAAGGTCTTTACCTCATCTTTGCAACAGGTACCGCTGAACGTTTCAGCTACTACGGTATGCGTGCAATTTTCATTTTGTTTTTAACTAAAGCCTTGTTGATGGATAAAGTTCTTGCTTCGTCTATCTATGGTAGTTATACAGGTCTGGTTTACCTGACTCCCCTGATTGGTGGTTATGTTGCCGATAAATATTGGGGAATCAGACGTTCTGTATTCTGGGGAGCTGTGATGATGGGGCTTGGTCAGTTCCTTTTATTCCTGAGTGCCTCGTTCTTAAATTCGGTTGAGATGTCTCACTGGCTGATGTATGGTGGCTTGGGATTTCTTATTTTTGGAAATGGTTTCTTTAAACCCACTATTACTACTTTGGTAGGACAATTATATGAGCCTAACGACAGTCGTTTGGATGCAGCATATACAATTTTCTATATGGGGATAAATGTGGGTGCGTTTATTGCTCCGCTTGTTTGTGGATATTTTGGCGATACTGGTACTCCGGAAGATTTTAAATGGGGATTCCTGGCAGCAGCCATCGGTGTGTTGTTTACCATTATAGTATTTGAAACTCAGAAAAATAAATATCTTGTCTCACCTTCAGGAGAGCAAATTGGTATTATACCTGATGCGCAAAACCATAAGAAGGATGAAGATAAACAAGAACAGTTAACTATCTCTAAGGAAGATGCAATAAAGAAAGCTCTTTTCTTTGCCGGAGTTACAGTGATTCTGTTTGCTATATTTAAATGGGTTTTTGATGCTGAATATATTAGTGCAGGTATCTTTGCTGCATGTATAGGGATCCCGGCATACATCCTTTTCGACAGTTCACTTACAAGAATAGAAAGAGAACGAATCATTGTTATTTATATCATCGCCTTTTTTGTAATCTTCTTCTGGGCTGCTTATGAACAGGCTGGTGCTTCGCTTACTCTCTTTGCTGATGAACAAACAAACCGTTCTATTTTTGGATGGGAAATGCCCGCTTCTTATTTTCAGGCATTTAATCCTCTTTTTGTTGTAGCTTTGGCTTTTGTGATGCCGTTTATCTGGGGTTTCCTGAGCAAGAGAAAAATGGAACCATCTTCTCCTGCGAAGCAAGCAATAGGTTTGTTCCTCCTCTCTTTAGGATATTTATTTATAGCCATTGGCGTAAAAGACCTTCAACCAGGTGTTAAAGTAAGTATGCTTTGGCTTACAGGTTTATATTTTATTCATACAATGGGTGAAATGGCATTGTCTCCTATCGGCTTATCCATGGTTAACAGATTAACTCCGGTTCGTTTTGCCTCTTTAATGATGGGTGTTTGGTATCTTTCGAATGCAGCGGCAAATAAGTTTGCAGGTATACTTAGCGGCTTATATCCGGAGGCAGGCAAATCTAAAGTTATCTTAGGCTTCGAGGTGGTTTCTTTATACGATTTCTTTATGGTATTTGTTGTAATGTCGGGAATTTCCGCTGTAATATTATTCTTGTTGTGTAAATGGCTGCAGAAGTTAATGCATGGAGTAAAATAGTTACTTTTAGATTTCACAGGAATCTCTTATGGAAAAAGAGGGTATATTCTTGCATCCCTTTCCATAAAAAGTAGTACTTTTGCGCTTTCAATTATATAATAAAACAATTGTTATGAAAACAATTCAGATAAAAGATAAAACATTTGCTCTTTCTATTAACGAAGAGAGCATTCAAAAAGAAGTTACTCGTGTTGCTGACGAAATTTGTCGTGACCTGAAAGACGAGAACCCTATTTTTATTAGCGTTCTTAACGGATCTTTTATGTTTACTGCTGATTTAATGAAACAAATCAATATCCCTAGCAAGGTAACTTTTGTGAAGCTTGCTTCTTATGAAGGTGTTGCTTCTACCGGAGTTATCAAGGAAGTCGTTGGCTTATCAGAAGATATCCAGGGTAAAACTGTGGTTATTGTGGAAGATATTGTTGATACTGGTCTAACCATGCAACGTTTACTTGAAACACTTGGAACAAGAAATCCTAAAGCTATTCATATTGCAACTTTACTTGTGAAGCCAGACAAACTACAGGTGGAACTGGATATTAAATATTGCGCTATGAGAATTCCTAATGATTTTATTGTAGGATACGGTCTGGATTATGATGGATATGGCAGAAATTATCCTGATATCTACACTTTAGCAGAATAATTATAAATAAAATAAGGTAAAAGAAATGTTGAACATTGTTATTTTTGGTGCTCCCGGTTCTGGTAAGGGAACACAAAGTGAATTTATTATTAAGAAATTTGGTGTTAATCATATCTCTACTGGAGATGTACTTCGTGCAGAAATCAAAAACAATACAGAACTTGGTAAAACTGCTAAAGGGTATATCGATCAGGGACAATTGGTTCCGGATTCTTTGATTATTGATATCCTTGCTAGTGTACTTGATAATTTGAAAGAAAGCAAAGGAGTTATCTTTGATGGTTTCCCAAGAACTATTCCTCAGGCTGAAGCTTTGAAAGTTATGCTTAATGAAAGAGGACAAGATGTTTCTATCATGCTTGATCTTGACGTACCAGAAGAAGAATTAATTACTCGTCTGATTAAACGTGGACAAGAATGTGGTCGTGCGGATGACAACATGGAAACTATCAAAAAACGTTTGGTTGTTTACAATACTCAGACTTCTCCATTGAAAGATTACTATAAAAAAGAAGGTAAATATCAGTACATCAAAGGTCTTGGCACATTAGAAAGCATCTTTGGTGATATTGTTACTGCTGTTGAAAAATTATAATTTAAGAAGAATATATTATTATGGCTGAATCGAATTTTGTTGACTACGTTAAGATCTATTGCCGCTCCGGTAAGGGAGGCAGGGGCTCTACGCACATGCGTAGAGAAAAATATATCCCTAACGGCGGACCCGATGGAGGCGACGGCGGAAGAGGAGGTCATATTATATTGCGTGGTAATCGTAATTACTGGACATTGCTTCACCTGAGATATGACCGTCATATTATGGCCGGACATGGTGAATCGGGTGGTAAGCAACGTAGTTTCGGTAAAGACGGTGAGGATAAATATATTGAAGTTCCTTGCGGTACTGTAGTTTATAATGCAGAAACCGGCGAATATATCTGTGATGTAACGGAACACGGACAAGAGGTTATGTTACTGAAAGGTGGTAGAGGCGGTCAGGGTAACTGGCATTTTAAAACAGCTACTCGTCAGGCTCCTCGTTTTGCTCAGCCTGGTGAACCGATGCAGGAACTTACAATTATTATGGAGCTGAAGTTGCTGGCGGATGTTGGTCTTGTTGGTTTCCCTAACGCGGGTAAATCTACTCTACTATCTGTTGTGTCGGCGGCTAAGCCAAAAATTGCCAATTATCCGTTTACTACACTTGAACCTAATCTGGGGATTGTTTCTTATCGCGATGGGAAATCTTTTGTGATGGCTGACATTCCAGGTATTATAGAAGGTGCAAGTGAAGGTAAGGGACTGGGACTCCGCTTCCTTCGACATATTGAGCGAAATTCTCTTTTGCTTTTTATGGTTCCTGCTGATGCAGATGATATTAAGAAGGAATATGAAATTCTGCTCAACGAGCTTTCTACCTTCAATCCGGAGATGCTCGATAAACAACGTGTTCTTGCCATAACTAAATGTGATATGCTGGATCAGGAACTGATGGATGAAATAGAAAAAACGCTTCCGGAATCTATTCCGCATGTGTTTATCTCGTCAATCACTGGCCTTGGTGTAGCAGCCTTGAAGGATATTCTTTGGGAAGAACTGAACAAAGAGGGAAACAAGATTGAAAGTATTGTTCACCGTCCTAAAGATGTGAATAAACTTCAGGCTGAATTAAAGGAAATGGGTGAAGACGAAGACTTCGAGTATTCTTATGAAGATGAGGATGAAGAAGAGGAAATCTTCGATGATTATGAAGAAGAAGACTGGGAATAATCATGACAGAATTAACAGAAGATAAAGTAATATTGGGTTTTGAACAACTATGTTCAATTCCCAATATTTCTCATTTTGTAACCACACGTAAAGGTGGTTATAGCGAAGATACTTTCGCGTCATTTAATTGTGCGCCTTTTTCGGGTGATGATCCAGAGAAGGTAAAACGTAATCAGGAAGTGTTATGTTCTAAAGTGGGTATCCAACCACAGCAGTTGGTAATTCCATTTCAGACTCATGGAAATACAATCAGGGCAATTGATCCTTTCTATGTGAGCTTATCTTTGGAAGAACAACAGCGCAGACTTCATGGTGTGGATGCTTTAATTACCAACATACCGGGTTATTGTCTTTGTGTTTCTACAGCCGACTGTGTTCCGGTTCTTTTATATGATACGGTTAATAAGGCGATAGCTGTAATTCATGCAGGATGGAGAGGTACTGTTGCTAAAATTGTTAAACAGACTCTCGACTTTATGGATAATACATATAATACTGATGCGAAGGATGTTTTAGCTGCAATTGGTCCAAGTATTTCTTTTGATGCCTTTGAAGTTGGTGAAGAAGTTTATAGTGCTTTTCTTAAGATTGGATATGATATGACGAAGATTTCTTCCTGGAACGAAGATACTCAGAAGCATCATATTGATTTATGGGAAGCTAATCGAATTCAATTGACTGAAGCCGGAGTGTTACCGGATAATATTGAGGTATCGGGTGTTTGTACCTACGAACAACATGAACGCTTTTTCTCAGCCCGACGTCTGGGTACTAAGTCCGGACGTGTTTTGTCTGGTATAATGTTGAAAAAATAACAAGATCTGATGTTTATTCTCAAAGTATCTGAAGAAGTCCGTAAGGCTTGTCCTGATTATAACGGTGCGGCTATACTTGCAACGGTAAAGAATTCCTCTTTCAACGAGGATTTGTGGAAGCAGATAGATGCCGTAGCTGCAAAGTACAAGACTTCTCACAAGATAGACGAGGTGAAGAATAATCCTCATATTCTTGCAACGCGTAATGCATATAAGAAATTTGGTAAGGACCCAAATCGTTATCGTCCGTCGGCTGAAGCTCTTTGCAGAAGAATTGTCAGGGACTTACCTCTTTACAGAATAGATACCTTGGTGGATCTCATAAATCTGGTTTCTATCCGCACCGGATATTCAATAGGTGGCTTTGACGCTTCGAAGATAGTAGGAGATACCGTGGAACTAGGTGTTGGTAAAGCTGATGAACCTTTCGAAGGCATTGGCAGAGGTATGCTTAATATTGAGGGGTTACCTGTTTACCGTGACGCAATTGGCGGAATTGGCACACCAACCAGTGATAATGAGCGTACAAAGCTTTCAGTTGAAACAACTCAGTTATTAGCTATAATCAATGCTTACAGCGGAAGTGAAGGATTGGCCGAAGCTGTGGATTACATGCAATCTCTGCTCAGGGAATTTACTGAATCCGATGGTGGTGAGGTTATTTATTACTGATTAACAAGCGTACTATCTCTCACCTCCTGTTGATCAATTGCAGGACCGGGCTGATTTCCTTTTGTCTTTGAATCGAACTCGTACATCATAAAGATAACAAATGCGTAAGCAAGAATCATCAGTGTTGAGTATGTCATTATTTTCTTAGCTCTTTTAGGCTTATATACCATTCTCGACAAACGAATTATGGAGATTATCAATCCTGTAATCATACCTACCCCTACCAGATAAGGAAGAATCCCCAGGAACAGGAATACGATGAAATATATTATGTAGTATAATGCTACTGCCGATATAACAGGTATTATTACTAAAATAGTCAATCCGGGAAAAAGATATTTTTTAAGTTTGCTTTTATTTTCTTCTTCCGGTTCTGTTTCGTCGTCTGTAACTGGCAAAATATCTTCTTTTACCTCTTTTTTGCCAAATCCAAGTATGCCCAGTCTGTGAGCCAATGCTATGAATACACCAACAAACCAGAGGATGCAAAGAATGGCCACATCATCTAGTATATTTATGCTCAGTGGATTTGTAATATAAGTGAGAGAACCATTTATAATAAGGTATCCGGCCCATACAGAGAATAGAGTAAGTATACATAATACTCCAATCACTATATTTTTCCACTTTTTAGTGGCTGAAGAATTTTCGTCAATCATAACCTGAATTTCAGAATTCTCTTTTTCGTTGTGTTCATTATATTCTGTATTCATAATTAGTATGTTTAGTTATATGCAAATATAATTAAATAAATTATTCATGTATCTTAATCTTAATGTTTCTTTATTTGGAAATATCATTTCAATTCATTACGTTTGACAAAATATTAGATCTAACTAAAAAGATGTAAATTATGAAAAATTGGATGAAAGAAGCTGCTATTGTGGCACTTGGACTATTTTTATTGGGTATTTGTATTAGAGCTGGTATAAATGATTTTAAAGATAAGGACCGGGTCGTTTCGGTTAAAGGTTTAGCTGAAATGGAAGTTCCGGCTAATAAAGTTACATGGCCATTGATGTTTAAAGATTTGGGGGATGATCTTCCTACCCTTTATAATAATATTAAAGCAAAGAATAATACCATTGTGAACTTTCTTAAATTAAAAGGTATTACAGAAAAAGAAATTAGCATTTCAGCTCCTGAAATCATAGATATGCAAGCAGAGCGATATACTGGGAATAACACTTCTCCATATCGTTACAATATAACATCCGTTATTACTGTCACTTCTGAAAAAGTGGATAAAGTAAGAAGCTTGATGGCTGAGCAGAGCGAATTACTGAAACAAGGTATCGCTCTTACAGGAGGAGACTATCGTTATAATGTGACTTATGACTTTACTAAACTGAATGAAATTAAACCTCAGATGATAGAGAACGCAACTAAAAATGCACGAATAGCAGCTGAAAAATTTGCCAAGGATTCTGATAGTAAACTGGGAAAAATCAAGACTGCTAATCAAGGACAATTCTCTATTGTAGATCGTGATGCAAACACTCCTTATATTAAAAGTGTTCGTGTAGTAACAACTGTGGATTATTATTTGCAGGATTAGTATGTAGTATACTTATTTCTTTTGATAATATTCTTGTTACTTACAGACTATCAGATTTGTAACTGTAATATTTCTATTTATAGAAAGGCTTTTTTATGATAGTTAGTTTTCCTGATATATAAAACTGTAACCGGTTTGGATTTTAATTCCTGACCGGTTTTTTATTTATGCTTTTATGTCGTTAAACATAGATTTGATATATAAACAAATATTTACTAATGTAGGCAAAAATTAAATTTAATTAAAATGTTATCTTTAAATTAAAAAATATGTATATTAGGCTGTTTTTTTGAAACACGAATCTTAAATCTTAAACAATGAATGCCATGAATAAACTCATGAAATTTTTCTTTTTAACGTTTTCGTTATTTGGACTTTGTTTGAATATGCAGGCGAGTGAAGCTGATTTAGCTATACCTGATCTGCATCAAGGTACTTACCACATTTTTGGTGGAACTGTCTCCTCTTGGGATTTTCTTTTCTATGGAGCTTTAATTATTGTAGGAACGTTGGGATTCAGCTTGATCTTGTTCCATCAGATTAAAAAGTTAAAGGCTCATGATTCGATGCTAAAAGTAGCTGCTACAATTTATGCTACATGCCGAACTTATTTGTTGCAGCAGGGTAGATTTCTTTTGATGCTTTTTGCTATTGTTGCTGCTATTCTATGTATATATTTCTTTGGATTATTGGGGAAACCACTTGAAGTGGTTCTGGAGGTTCTGCTATTCTCTATTGTTGGTATGGGCGGATCTTACTGTGTGGCATGGTATGGTATACGTGTAAATACCTTTGCAAATGCTCGTACTGCCTTCGCATCTTTACGTGGAAAACCATTGGATGTGGTGAACATTCCTTTGAAAGCCGGTATGAGTGTGGGTTTATTCCTTATTTCTCTGGAATTAGTGATGATGGTGATTATCTTGTTGTTTGTACCACGAGACAGAGTCGGTATTTGTTTCCTTGGATTTGCCATTGGTGAATCTTTAGGTGCAAGTGCTTTGCGTATTGCCGGTGGTATTTTTACCAAGATAGCAGATATTGGTTCGGATTTGATGAAAGTTATATTTAAAGTTAAAGAAGATGATCCTCGTAATCCAGGTGTTATTGCCGATTGTACTGGTGATAATGCAGGTGATAGTGTAGGTCCTACTGCCGATGGCTTTGAAACTTATGGTGTAACTGGTGTAGCTTTAATCACATTTATAACATTGGCTATAAATGATCCTACAATACAAGCTAAGTTGATAGTATGGATTTTTGGTATGCGCTTTTTGATGGACTTCCTTTCCGGATGTTCTTTCTTTATCAACCAGGCTATTTCTAAAAAACTATATGCAAATAAAAAGGATTTCAACTTTGAGAACCCGCTTATGCGATTAATTTGGATCGCTGCAATTCTTTGTATTTCGGTTAGTTTCTTTATGAGTCATTTGCTGCTAGGTGATCTGCCTAATACAACTCTTTGGTGGAAATTGGCTATCATAATCAGTTGCGGAACATTGGCTGCTGTGTTGATTCCTGAATTTACTAAGTTATTTACCAGCTCAAAATCAAATCATGTGCAGGAAATAGTAACAGCTTCACGCGAAGGCGGCTCATCCTTAAATATACTTGAAGGTATTGTTACTGGTTATTTGAGTGCTTTCTGGACAGGTTTGCTAATTGTTGGTTTAATGACAATTGCATATTTTACTTCAGAGCAAGGATTGGTTGAAATTCTAGGTCCTCATGCTTCTATTTTTGCATTTGGATTGGTTGCTTTTGGTTTCTTATGTATGGGCCCTGTTACTATTGCGGTTGATAGTTATGGACCGGTAACTGATAATGCACAATCTGTATTTGAACTTTCACAAATAGAACAAATTCCAGGAATTAGTGAATCCATTGAGAAAGAATTTAATTTTAAACCGGATTTTGAAGTAGGAAAGCATTTCCTTGAAGCAAATGATTCGGCTGGTAATACATTTAAGGCTACTGCTAAACCAGTACTTATCGGTACAGCTGTAGTAGGGGCTACAACAATGATTTTCTCCATTATTTTGTTATTGGAAAAGGTGGGAATGTTAAAGCTTTCTCTTACTGATGCACCTGTTATTCTAGGATTTATTTGTGGTGGTGCAGTTGTTTTCTGGTTCAGTGGAGCTTCTATGCAAGCTGTAACAACTGGTGCATATCGTGCGGTTGAGTTTATCAAGAAGAATTTTGATATGAGCAAGAAGGAGGCGGATATTGAAGATTCTAAATCGGTTGTGAAGATTTGTACTCAATATGCCCAGAAGGGTATGTGGAACATATTCATTGCACTGATTTCTCTCACATTATCTTTTGCTTTTATGGATCCTAATTTCTTTGTAGCTTATTTGGTGTCAATTGCTGTATTTGGTTTGTTCCAGGCAATCTTTATGGCAAATGCCGGAGGTAGCTGGGATAATGCCAAGAAGGTAGTTGAGGTTGATTTAAAAGCAAAGAATACTCCGCTTCATGAAGCTGCTGTTGTTGGCGATACTGTAGGCGATCCGTTTAAGGATACATCATCTGTTTCGTTAAATCCAATTATTAAGTTCTCTACTTTATTTGGACTTCTGGCTACAGAAATTTGTATTGAGATGAAAATGAATCCTGCTATGGACTACTCTATGTATATAGCTGTTCCGTTCCTGATTCTAAGTCTTGTTTTTGTATGGCGTTCATTCTACGGAATGAGAATCCCTGTGGAAAGTGTTGATACTGCTGATGATAGTGTTACAGATGAATCTTCTGTTGATGAGGCTATAGCTGACGATTCTGTAGTTGTGGCTCCTTGTAGAGAGGAAGTAAAACCATAAAACATTATTTATAATTTGAAGGCTCTTTGTTTTTCTGAACAAGGAGCCTTTTTTGTTGATATATGTCTTGAAATAGAATTTACCTTATTAAATTATTAAAAAGACATCTCTGAATTGAACGTTTTTATCACTTGTTTTTATATCTAAATTGGTTGGATGAAAAGTGAAATTTTATATTTGTGTGGATGTCTTTTTAAAAATATATTATACTTTAATTAAATAAAGGAAATATATTTTTTAATATAGTCTTATTTTGTATTTTATATGTTTATTCTGGTATTGGGTAATCTTAACTTTTAGTATTCCTTTTTATTTCTTATTTTTGCTTCAAATTATAAAATTAAAACGAAGACTTATGAAAAAACTCTTGTTTCTATTGTCGGTATGGTGTTGTTCTCTTTGTTTAATTTCAGCGCAAACCCGAACCGAATTCTTATTGGAGAAAGGTTGGAAGTTTGCAAGAACAGACAATCCCGAATCGTATCTCACCGGTTTTAATGATAGCAAATGGCAATCTGTAGTTGTACCACATGACTGGGCAATTTACGGTCCGTTTAGTTCTAAGAACGATATGCAAAAAGTTGCTATTACACAAGATGGACAGAAAGCAGCAATGGAACATGCGGGACGTACCGGTGGACTTCCTTTTGTTGGTGTTGGTTGGTACAGAATAAACTTTAAAGTGCCCGAATTCAACAATGGTAAAAAGGCTGCAATCCTTTTTGATGGAGCAATGAGTCATGCTCGTGTTTATTTGAATGGAAAGGAAGTTGGATATTGGCCATACGGATATAATTCTTTTAAATTTGATATTACTCCTTATTTAATTGAAGGTGGAGAAAATCTGCTGGCTGTGCGTTTGGAAAACCTCACAGAATCTTCACGCTGGTATCCCGGAGCTGGGTTATATAGAAACGTTCATGTGATTGTTACAGAAGATGCACATATTCCTGTTTGGGGAACTCAATTGACTACTCCTAAGATTACTTCTGAATTTGCAAAAGTGAATTTAAAGACTAAGGTAGTGCGTCCCGTTGATTCTAAAGTTGATAACTTTCGTCTGGTTACTGAAATAAAGGATGCTAATAATAGAGTTGTAGCAACAGGTGAAGAAAAGCTCTCAAAATATGATGGTGACGTTTTTGAACAGAACTTAATTGTAAATCAACCAAAGTTATGGGATACTGAAAATCCATATCTTTACAAGGCTGTCTCTAAACTGTATGATGGATCTTCTTTGAAAGACGAATATACTACAACATTTGGTATTCGTTCTATTGAAATTATTCCAGGTAAAGGTTTCTTTCTGAACGGGAAGCTTACTAAATTCAAAGGTGTTTGTTTGCACCATGATTTAGGTCCTTTGGGCGCAGCAATAAATGAAGCTGCACTTCGCCGCCAGATTACAATATTAAAAGATATGGGTTGTAATGCAATTCGTACTTCCCATAACATGCCTTCTCCTGAGCAGATTAAGGTTTGTGACGAGATGGGTATGATGGTTATGGCTGAATCTTTCGATGAATGGAAGATTGCAAAATGTCAGAATGGATATAATCATCTGTTTGATGAGTGGGCTGAAAAGGATTTGGTTAATCTGATACATAATTTCCGTAACAATCCTAGTATAGTAATGTGGAGTATTGGCAATGAAGTTCCTGAACAAGGTTCTAAAGGGGGAGTTAAAGTAGCTCGTTTCTTGCAGGATATTTGTCATCGTGAAGATCCTACTCGTCCTGTTACTCAAGGAATGGATAATCCGGGAGCAGTTGTTAATAATAACTTTGCGGCAATTATGGATGTTGCCGGATTTAATTATCGCCCGTTTAAATACAAAGAAAGCTACGATAAGCTTCCGCAGGAGCTTATTTTAGGTAGTGAAACTGCTTCAACTGTAAGTTCTCGTGGTACTTATAAATTCCCGGTTGAGCGTAAAGCTATGGCAGTATATGATGATCATCAGTCTTCTTCATACGATGTGGAATATTGTAGCTGGTCAAATCTTCCGGAAGATGATTTTATTCAGCATGATGATTTACCTTACTGCATGGGTGAATTTGTATGGACCGGTTTTGATTATCTAGGGGAGCCGACTCCGTATTATACAAACTGGCCAAGTCATAGTTCATTGTTTGGAATTGTAGATCTTGCCAGTCTTCCAAAAGACAGATATTATCTGTATCGTAGTCATTGGAATCCTGCTAAGGAAACTTTGCATATTCTTCCTCACTGGAATTGGGCAGGTCGTGAAGGAGAGGTTACTCCAATATTTGTATATACCAATTATCCTTCTGCAGAGTTATTTATTAACGGTAAAAGTCAGGGTAAACGAACAAAAGATTTGTCGGTTACTGTTGATAACAGTGGTGATGATGCTTCTATGAAGGAACTGAAACGTCAGAAACGTTATCGTCTGATGTGGATGGATACTAAATATGAACCGGGAACTGTAAAGGTTGTAGCTTATGATAAAGATGGTAAAGCTGTAGCTGAAAAAGAAATTCATACAGCAGGTAAACCTCATCATATTGAATTGGTAGCTGATAGAACTTCATTAACAGCTAATGGAAGAGACTTGGCTTATGTTACAGTTAAAGTGGTTGATAAAGATGGTAATCTTTGTCCGAATGTCAATCAACTGGTAAAATTCAAGGTGAAAGGTGCTGGAACTTATCGTGCCGGTGCGAATGGCGATCCTATATCTATGGATTTGTTCCATTTACCTCAGATGACTTTGTTTAATGGAATGCTTACTGCAATTGTTCAAACAACAGATAAAGCTGGTGATATTATTCTTGAAGCGTCATCAAAAGATTTAAAGAATGGAAAAGTAATTCTGAATAGTAAATAAGCAGATTTAATATACGAATTAAAAAGAGACAGCCGGAATAAGATTTTCATTCCGGCTGTTTGCTTTTTATTTGCACATTTTCTTTTAGCATATATTCGCGCACAGATTTAATTTTGCTCGTCAGATAGTTATAAATGAATAAAATAGAATTGTATTTTGCTTTTAATGAACCGGCAGATAATTTCATCTTCTCGTAATATTCTTTTTTAAGCAAGTCGGACAGCATAATTGTGAAGTCTCCTTCACTTTCAGAAATATCGTAAATACTTAATTTGTAAGCATTATCCATACATTCAATTTTTATTGTAAAACGATATATGTATGTATTCAGCACTGTTGAAAATGTTTTTTGTATTCTGTCAATGCGAATAAACTTTCCTTTATATATTATTATATTATTTACGTCATCATAAAGAGGTATAGTTGTTGATGGCGCATTTTTAAAGCTATAATCAGTAGCCTGAATAGCTTTTATATAAATAACTCCTTTACTTGAGTTTTTAATTGAATCAATTATACAGAAATTTACATCTCCTGATTTATTAACCGGAAATTTATCAATCAGGTAGAATAGGTCTTGTTTTGTTTGTGCAAAAACCATAACTGGCAAGAATAATACAAGAAGTAATAACTTTCTCATCACTGATATCATTTTATATTCTTCCTTTATTTAAATGATTCTGTTACTTATGCTATTTTTATATGTAACAATCTACTTTAATGAATAGTTTTATGAATTGTCGATAAAAAAACTAACTTTGCATCTAACTATTTATCTATAAAACGATTATGAAACATGCATTTACCTTGTTGTTCCTTTTAGTAAGTCTTTTTACAGCAAGGGCACAGTACTCATTTAATGATGTAAATCTTTCGGATGAAAAGAGGGTAGATAACCTTTTGTCCTTAATGACGCTTGATGAAAAGATCAATGCTTTGGGTAATAATACCTATATTCCACGTCTTGGTGTTCGGAGTGCTGGAAGTGTGGAGGGTATTCATGGAGTTGTGTTGGGTGGGCCGGCGTGGAGTGAGAGTAGGGGACAAAAGGTTCCTACTACTGTTTTTCCTCAGGGATATGGTCTAGGAGAAACGTGGGATACGGAACTTATTCACCGTGTTGCCGAATATATTTCTACTGAGAGTCGTTATATTTTTCAGAATGCTAAATATCAGAAAGGCGGATTAGTGATATGGTCTCCAAATGCAGATTTGGGGCGCGATCCGCGTTGGGGGCGCACTGAAGAGTGTTATGGAGAAGATGCTTATCTAACTTCCAGATTAGTGGTCTCTTTTGTGCAAGGCTTACAAGGAGATGATCCTAAATACTGGCGTGCATCTTCGCTGATGAAACATTTCCTGGCAAATAGTAATGAGTTTGGACGTACCTATAGCTCTTCTGATTTTGATGAAACTCTTTTCAGAGAATATTATTCTTATCCTTTTTATAAAGGAGTTACTGAAGGCGGAAGTAATTCTATGATGGCAGCATATAATTCATACAATGGAATTCCTTGTGCGTTGAATCCTGTTTTGCGAAATGTTGTAATGAAGGAATGGGGCCTCAATGGTGCATTGATTACTGATGGAGGAGCTTTTAAGTTATTAATGACTGATCATAAAACTTTTACAAATTTGGCTGATGCTGCGTCTGCTTGCTTAAAAGCCGGTATCACAAAATTCTTGGATGATTATCGTCCATCCGTAGTCGAAGCTTTGAATAAAGGGTTAATAACAGAAAAGGAGATTGAACAATCTATTCGGGGGAATCTAAGGATTGCTTTAAAACTGGGGTTGTTGGATGGAAATTCTTCGGCAAATCCTTATGCCCGCATTGGTGTGGAAGATTCGCAGGAACCGTGGAATAAGCCTGAGACAAAAGCTTTTGTTCGTAAAGTGGCTGATAAATCTATAGTGTTGCTGAAAAATGAAAATCATTTTCTTCCTTTGGATAAATCAAAGCTGAAAAAGGTAGCGGTGATTGGTAAACGTGCAACTGAGGTTATTGAAGATTGGTACAGTGGAACTCCGGCATATAAAGTTACGGTATTGGATGCAATCCGTGAAGAATTAAAAGATTCCGGAGTTGAAGTTCGCTATGTGGCGACTAACAAAATGGATAGTGCCCGTACCATTGCGAAGTGGGCTGACGTGGCAATTGTATGTGTGGGTAATCATCCCTGGTGTGATGCCGGATGGGAAAAATCTCCCGTTGCCAGCGAAGGAAAAGAGGCAGTTGACCGTTTAGCACTTTCTATGGAACAGGAGGATTTAATTCTGCAGGTTCATGATGCCAACCCTAAAACGGCAGTTGTACTTATCAGTAGTTTTCCTTATGCCATTAATCTCACTCAGCAGTTGGTTCCTGCCATTCTTCATTCTACCCAAAGTTGTCAGGAGTTAGGGCATGGAGTTAGTGATGTTTTATTTGGCCAATATAATCCGGCAGGGAGATTAACACAAACCTGGCCTAAAAGTATTACCGATCTTCCTCATATGATGGATTACGATATTCGTCACGGACGAACTTATATGTATAGTAAAGCTGCGCCTCTTTATCCTTTTGGTCATGGATTGAGTTATACTTCCTTTGTTTATTCCAATCTGAAAACAGATAGTCGGATTGTTCACTCGGGCGATACTTTAAGAGTTACATTTCAGCTACGCAATAGTGGAGCAAGAGATGGAGAAGAAGTAGTGCAACTTTATGTTAGTAAGCTAAACCGTAAAGCCAATGATCCTATTAAGCAACTTAAAGCTTTTAGTAGGATAGCACTCAAAAAAGGAGATCAGAAAGAAGTTACTTTGTTGGTTGCTGCAACGGAATTGATGCATTGGAGTGAGGAGAACCATTCTTTTGTTCTTACGAAAGGAAAAGTTGTATTGGAGGTTGGTGCCTCTTCAGTTGATATACGTCTTAAATCGATTGTTGAAATTCAATAAAAAATGCTCTAATAGCTTGATTTGTAATTTAGTAAATAAAATAATTAATTTTTGTAACTTATTTTATTTGAGTTTAAATGTGTGTATTTGAAAGATTGTTATATTGATTTATAAATTACATGTTATTAAGTGTAATGTTGATTAATCATATTTTATATTGGATTATTGTATAAATAGAAATTGATATAATTATTTATAGACTACTTTTATCTATTAAGCTGTTTGTTCTCTACTTTATATATGTTTGCTTTTAATATTCAGTATATCAATTGTATATATTCAGGTTTTATAGTGAATTCTTCCTTAAAATAGGTTGTATTTAAAAATTCACTCTTGTTGTATTGGTAAATTTGTCTATCTTTTTTAAGTAAATGGATTAATAATATTTCTTTTATTCATTTAAATAAATTAATTTTGCAAATTATTTGAAGTAAAAAGGGGATATTGAATATAATAAGATGATTAATTTGAAATACTTATTTGCTGTTTTATTGCAAATATTTTTTGTGTTACCACTTGGTGCACAAGTAAATAAAACGATATATATAACTACACCAGGGAAATTGAGTAGCCTGCTTACTACTGAAGAATTAAAAACTATAACTAATTTAACTTTGGTTGGTAAAATAGACCAAAAAGACTTTGAAACAATGAGAGATGGCATGCCTGCGCTTGCAAACATTGATCTAGGGGCTACTATTGTTGTTTCTAATAGTTTTGATTATAATGCAAATGTTATTCCTGGTTATGCTTTTAGTAGTAATGATGGAAATTTTAGAGGAAAAACTTCCCTTAAAGCTATAAAATTACCATCCGCCATAACTTCAATAGAGTTTAGTGCTTTTTCAGGATGTACGTCATTAACTAGAGTCACGTTTCCTTCAACTCTAAAGAATATTGGTAATTATGCTTTTGATGGTTGCGTTAATTTAACTGATGTGGTTTTTCCTGACGCGCTTTTAAGCATAGGTGATTGTGCTTTTTATGGTTGCTCAAGTATTACTAAAATCACTCTTCCCAAATCTCTGTCTATCTTAGGTGATGATACGTTTTATGGCTGCAGTGCTGAAACCTGTAAAATAAGGGCCACAACTCCTCCGATTATGCGCTCTGGTTCCTTAGATAAAAGAGTGGTTGCAATATATGTACCGAATGGAGCAGGAGACCTTTATCAGTCGGCTTTATTTTGGAATAGAAAAGCCATTGTTGAAGGAGATGGCAATACGCTTCATTTAAATGTTGAAAAAGCCGGTACATTAGCTTCTGAAATATTTGCTGCGGGCGTTGTTCTTGATAAGGTGAATTCTCTTATCCTGGAAGGAAAGCTAGATAAAAATGATTTTCATGTGATAAAATCTCACATGCCCAATTTGATTTCAATTAATTTAAGTGCGTCTAAGATGCTCACTATACCTGATTCTCTCTTTATTAATAAAAAATTGTTGAATATTGATCTTCCATTGTCATTGGTTTCAATAGGAAATTGTGCCTTTAAAAATTGCAGAGGTTTGAAACAAGTTAATTTTCCGTCTACGCTAACTACCATAGGCAAAGAAGCATTTGCCGATTGTGCGTGTCTGACGAAAATCACTCTTCCGGCTAAAATTACAAAAATAAACCCTTCTGCTTTTAAAAATTGCTGCTCCATATCCGAGATTAAAAATTTCAACTCGGTTCCACAGACTATATTGGATAATGTTTGGGAAGGTATAGATAGAAAAAGTTGCAAACTAATTGTGCCTGAGAATTCATCTACTGCTTATATGACAAATAAAGTGTGGGGGCAATTTTCAGAAGTAGCAGAACAAAGAATAGAAAGCGAGTACGTTTTAATTGTCAAAAAGAATGCAGGGGGAGTTGTTCTCTGTAAAAATAATACTCTGTTGAGTGGACAAGCAATAACAGTACCTGCAGGTGAAATGCTTACTTTTAATATCTCACCCCAAAAAGGTTATCATATTGGAAAAGTTATTTTTAATGATAAAGATGTTACCAGATTATTGCAAAATGGCTACTTTAATACACATTCGGTTAATAGTTCTGCCACTTTATCTGTTCTCTTTGTGAAGGATTTGGATGTACAGTTGGTGTAGCACCCTTTTTGTGGAGCATATCGGACTCGAACCGATCACCTCGACACTGCCAGTGTCGCACTCTAGCCAGATGAGCTAATACCCCATATAATTACGGCGTGAATATAGATATTTATTTCGAATTATAAACTATCTTTGCCAAAACAATTTTTTTGAATATGCTGGTTTATAATACTACTTACAATATTGACGAAGAAGTTTTAAGTAACTTTCTTATCTGGATAAACGAGGTTTATGTTCCTGAAACCGAAAAGAATGGAATTTTAAAGAATCATAGGTTACTGCGAGTGCTGAGTCATCGTGACGAAACAACAGAATGCTTTTCTCTGCAATGGGAAGTAGAAAGTAGTGCTTTGCTGCACCGTTGGCATACGGAAATAGGAATCAGGCTGAATGGAGAACTAACAAAAATGTTCGGAAATAAAGTCGTGGGATTCCCTACATTACTGGAGGTAATGGAATGATTAAACCGGTAAAGGAAAAGATTATTCTGGGAATCGACCCTGGTACCAATCTGATGGGATATGGCGTGCTGAAAATTGTTGGCACAAAACCGGAGATGATTGCCATGGGAATAGTTGATTTGCGGAAATATAAAAATCATTATCTTAAACTGGGTCATATCTATGAACGTGTAATTGGAATTATTGATGCTTATCTGCCCGATGAGTTGGCTATCGAAGCACCTTTCTTTGGAAAAAATGTTCAGTCTATGCTTAAACTTGGGCGTGCACAAGGTGTTGCTATGGCAGCTGCTCTTGGAAGGGATATTCCGATAACCGAATATGCTCCGCTTAAAATTAAGATGGCAATAACCGGTAACGGTAAGGCAAGCAAAGAGCAGGTAGCTGATATGCTGCAAAGAATGCTCAGAATTTCCAATGATAATATGCTTCCTTACATGGATGCTACGGATGGACTGGCAGCTGCTTATTGTCATTTTCTTCAATCCGGTCGTCCGCAACTGGATAATGCTTATCATGGCTGGAAGGATTTTATCAATAAGAATCCCGACAGAGTAAAATAAAGAGTGAGATATTTATAAAAACAACCATTATGAAGTTAAAATCAATTGTCCTGATGGGATTAGCTATTTTTGCAATGAGTTGTACGCCGGAGAAGAGAGCCTATAAATCGTTTGATGAATATCCGGTTCCTTCGGCACCTATTAATGAGATGGTTTATACACCTTCTCAGACAACCTTTACGCTTTGGTCTCCAACGGCCGAGCAGGTGGAATTAATGTTATTTGATTCGGGCGACGAGGGCTCGGCTTATCAGTCGGTTACGCTCGAACCTAAGGAAGATGGTCTTTGGAGTGCTTCTGTAAACCAGAACCTTAAAGGTAAGTTCTATGCATTTAATGTGAAGATCAAAGAAAAATGGCTGGGAGAAACTCCGGGTATTATGGCAAAAGCTGTGGGACTGAACGGTAAACGAGCAGCTGTTATAGATTTGGCGGATACCAATCCACAAGGATGGTCGTCCGATCAACGTCCGCCTTTAAAGAGTGACGCCGATATTATTCTCTATGAGATGCATCATCGTGATTTTTCGGTGGATACTACTTCGGGCATAAAGAATCGGGGGAAATTCTTGGCATTGACTGAGAAAGGTACAAAGAATACTGCTGGTGATGCAACCGGAATAGATCATTTAAAAGAGCTTGGTGTTACCCATGTGCACCTTATGCCATCGTTTGATTTTGCATCAATCGATGAATCAAATCTGAAAGCTAATAAATATAACTGGGGATACGATCCGTTAAACTATAATGTTCCCGAGGGATCTTATTCAACAAACCCCAAAGAACCTGCAGTACGTATTATTGAATTTAAAAAAATGGTACAAAGTCTGCACAAAGCCGGCATTCGTGTGGTGATGGACGTGGTTTATAATCACACTTCCAGTATTCAAGGCAGCAATTTCGAACTGACTGCTCCCGGCTATTTCTATCGCATGAAGAAGAATGGTAAGTGGGCAAACGGTTCAGGATGCGGTAATGAAACGGCTTCCGAAAGAGGAATGATGCGTAAGTTTATGATTGAATCGGTTGTTTATTGGGCAACGGAATACCATGTTGACGGTTTCCGGTTCGATTTGATGGGAATTCACGATATTGAAACCATGAACCAGATACGTGCAGCTCTGGATAAAGTTGACCCTAGCATCTATATTTACGGTGAAGGATGGGCTGCCGAACAACCTCAGTTACCAAAAGAAAAACTGGCAATGAAGGAAAATATTACTAAGATGCCGCGTATTGCAGCCTTTAGTGATGAACTTCGTGACGGTCTTCGCGGACCTTTCAATGATGACAAGAAAGGTGGTTTTATGACAGGTATTTCTCGCAAAGAAATGAGTGTGAAGTTTGGTCTGGTAGGAGCCATCAAGCATCCACAGATACTGAACGATTCTGTTAATTACAGTAAAGCTCCATGGGCTTTGCAACCCACTCAGATGATTAGCTATGTAAGCTGCCACGACGATATGTGTTTGGTAGACCGTATAAAATCGTCTATGCCAGATGCTTCGCCTGCAGTTATTGCCGCCATTGATAAACTAGCTGTTACTGCTGTCTTTACTTCTCAAGGTGTACCGTTTATATATGCCGGTGAAGAAATTATGAGGGATAAGAAAATGGTACATAACAGCTTTGAAAGCCCCGATGCTGTAAATGCAATAAACTGGAATAATAAGACGCTTTATAAGGATGTTTTTGATTATTACAAAGGACTTATTGCCATGCGCAAAGCACATCCGGCCTTCCACATGGGAAATGCTGATCTGGTTCGTAAAAACATGGAGTTCCTTCCGGTTGTTGGACGTAATCTGATTGTTTTCCGCTTAAAGGGATATAGCAACGGCGATAGCTGGGATGATATTTATGTGGCATTGAATGGAGACAGAGCTCCCCGTAAGTTTGCAGTTGAACCAGGTAAATACACCGTTGTATGCAAGAATGGAATAATTAATCAATATGGCTTAGGAACAATGTATGGCGGAGAAGTGTATGTTCCCGGTCTTTCGGCATTGATATTCCATAAGTGATTTTTTTTTAGAATAATCATTGCAATATTAAATAGAAATAGGAGACTGCGAAAACAGTCTCCTATTTTTTTATTCCATTTATGGAAGTAGTATATGCTACAAAAAGGTTTAAGTAATATATGGCTTAATTTAAACAAGTGCCTCAGATTATAATATTTTAATAGCGTACAGCTAAATATAATAAGTAGTACAGTTTAATTATATAAGCTGTACACCTTTTATAATTTAGCTGTACTTAAAATAAACAAATCAACCTGAATAAAAATCTTAGTACCCTTGAAAAAAATATCTAATAGCCTTGACTCTTTTACGAAATAAACTAGTACCACTGGTTTATCGATATTTTACTTTTCTCTGCAATTCTAAGTAGCTTTATAGCTTGCTTTCATTAATGCTCATCATTTCAATTCAAAAGAAACTTTTGATCGGATATCTGTAGAAGAAGCACCTACAAGGGCTTCAAACATTCCGGGTTCGGCTATCCATGAATGCTTAGCATCATCAAAGAAGCTTAGCTCTTCTTTTGAGATAGTAAATGAAACCTTTTGCTCTTCGCCTGCATTTAGTTGAATCCTTTTAAAGCCTTTCAACTCTTTTACCGGACGAGGAAGAGACGATTTTAAATCACTAATATACAGCTGAACAACTTCCGAACCGGAACGTTTACCTGTGTTTTTAACTTTTATACAGACGGTAAGCTGATCATCTGCAGTTATCTTTGATTTATCTATTTCTGCTTTTCCATAAGCAAAGGTTGTATAACTCAGTCCATGACCAAAGCTGAACAATGGTTTGGCTTTCTGCTTATCAGCCCAACGGTATCCCACAAAAATATCTTCTTTATAGGTCTCTTCCTTACCATCGCCCGGATAATCGCCCATAACAGTGGCACCGTTATCTTTCAGGCTTACCGGAATAGTGAAAGGCAGTTTGCCCGATGGATTAACATCGCCCATCAATACAGACGCAATGGCATTTCCTGCTTCGGTTCCGCTATACCATCCTTCTACAATAGCTGGAACCTCTTTTGCCCAGGGCATTGCCACTCCATTGCCTGTAATAAGCACAACCACAAGATTAGGATTGGCTTTTGCCAGTGCGCTGATCAGTTCATTCTGATTATAAGGCAACTCATATTCCTTACGATCTACTCCCTCACAATCCTGATGTTCATTTTTGTTTAGTCCGCCAAAGAAAAGAACTATATCTGCATTTTTTGCTGCAGCAACGGCTTCTTCTCTCAATCCCTGAACGTCTATCACTTTCTGTTCGGGCGCTTTGGCACCTTTTACATCCTGTTCGGCAACAGCGGGTGATTCGTATCCCGGCGCATAGATAATCTCAGCCTGAGATCCTATCCGTTGCTTTAATCCGGCTAAAGGAGATTGCTCGTATTTAGCTTTCAGGGAAGAGCTTCCACCTCCGACAGTCATTCTTTTAACGGCATTCTCACCAATAACGGCAATTCTCTTTACCTTTGCCAAGTCTACCGGCAAAACGTTCTTGTTGTTCTGCAATAGAACAATGCCTTCCTGAGCAATTTTTCGTCCTGCCAAAGCATGTTCCTCTGTTCCAAACGATCCGAATGGACGGTTTCTATTCATGGTAGTACGGAAAATCATCCGAAGGATGTTCCGCACTTTCTTGTCCACCTCTTCTTCTTTGACTTCGCCCGAGCGAAGCAACTTCAAGAACGGCATGGCAAGATAATAATTATCGTATGCATTGCTGGCACTCCAGGTCAGTCCGTTGGTCCAGCTTCCGAATTCCATATCCAGTCCGTTATAAATAGCCTGTTTTGTATCATGCACACCTCCCCAGTCGGAAACTACCACACCATCAAATCCCCATTCTTTGCGAAGAATGTCGTTGAGTAAATACTGATTGTGACAGCAATGTTCTCCCTTGTACTTATTGTATGAACCCATTATAGCCCATACTCCACCTTTTTGAACAGCAGCTTTGAAAGCTGGGAGGTAGATTTCATAGAGTGCACGGTCGCTGACATTTACGTTGATATGGTCTCGGTCTACTTCTTGATTGTTTAGTGCGAAGTGTTTTACACAAGCTGCCACTCCATTCTTCTGAACTTCCTGGATATAAGGCACTACCATCGTTGATGACAAATAAGGATCTTCTCCCATATACTCAAAGTTTCGTCCGTTCAGAGGAGTGCGGTATATGTTTACCCCCGGTCCCAATAACACATTTTTGTTGCGGTAACGAGCTTCTTCACCAATAGATTTGCCGTAAAGTGCAGACATTTCTGGATTCCATGTAGCAGCCAGACAAGTAAGAGCTGGGAAAGCTATGCAGGAATCGTTTGTCCATCCTGCAGTATTCCATTCATCCCAGTACACTTCGGCACGAATACCGTGCGGACCATCACTGCACCACACCTCAGGTATTCCTAAACGTGGCACGCCTGCCGAGCTGAACTTTGACTGTGCATGACACATAGCTACCTTTTCTTCCAGTGTCATGCGCGAAAGAGCATCCTCAATTCTTTCTTCAATCGGTTTTTTATCGTCTAAATAAACAGCCCCCTTCGGCTGTGCAAAGGAGGGGGCTGCAAGGAGAGACAGACTTAAAACGATAAGCTGTTTTATTCCATTCATTATTTCTTTATTTTTTCTTTAGTTCACAGAATCTTCTATATTATTTTTCAACCACTGTAAGGACACCAGCTGTTTTTCCACCTGTTACATCAAGTGTAAACACATAAGTTTTTCCAACTGTGAGTTTCTTGTCAGTAGCTAAGCTAAGATTTCCACCTCCGGCTATAACAACAATATCAGTGCTCTTAGAAGTAATTGATGTTTCACCAAATTCACCACCCCAACCTTTTTGATGGAAAAATTTGAAGTTTATAGCATCCGGGTCTACATTACCCAAAGCACCCTTACCCGCAACAACCGTTACCTGATATTTGCCGGCGGCAACAGGGGCCATGCAAAGAGCTTTATCTGTATTCCAACCCACTTCATTAGATAGTGAAGGTTTACCAATCTTTTCACCAATAATCCATACTGCACCACTTCCATCATCAGCCAGTGTAGCAAGTCCGGTACCGGTCATACGCTCTACAATGAAATAGTTATATTTAAAGTTGGCTGTAATACGATATTTTCCACTCATAGGGAGGAATGTAAGTTTACCTTGAGCATCTTTAGTGAAATAATCAGGATCAATCCACCATGAACTGAAATTACTAATACCTGCAACTTCAAGAACTTGTCCTGTAGTCAGATTTTTCTCTATCTTGTAATTATTATCGTCTATCATAGTCATCTCTTCACCACCAAAAAGCAGTTTGATGAATGGAGAACCTGCATAGGTCAATGTGTTAAAGGTAATATCATACGTTCCGGCATTAGAATTCGAGAAAGTAATTGCGTTTGTGGTTCCTTGAGTAATAGCTCCGCTAGCCCATCCGAAGTTAATCTCATTTCCCTGAGTTCCTGCTTTTGGTGCTTTTATATATGCTTTTACCTTTTGAGAAAAATTGGCAGTTACTTTATACTGATACAAGCCAGTGCGAGCCATTGTATATTCTTTACCTTCGGCAGTAACCAAAGTAAGGTGATCATAGTCCGGACGTGTAAGTGGCAAGGAAATATCCTGTACGGTAGTACCGAAATGTGTATTCTGAAGAATAAGCTTTAATGTGGCTGCTCCGTTAGGAATATTAGCCAGATAAGGAATAAATATCTTGCCAGTATAGTCTCCGTTTTGTTTTGTGCGAATAACAGTTTCCGATACTTTGTCAGTGCCAAAGAATAGCTGGGCTTTCAAAGTAGAAAGAGGAAATTCAGCGTCAGTTGCAGTGGCATTGAAAGTCAGACTGTCTCCAAACATTGCAGAAGTTAACTGTGATTTGAGAGTTATAACCGGCGTTCCTTCAACAGGTGGTTCCGAATAATTCTCATTATTGCAGGCATTGAATGTAGCCAAAGCAATAAGTGACCATAAAATTGATTTATATTTTTTCATGTTTTTATTCTATTTAATGATTAACCTTTTTATTTGTTCCATTTATAAGAAGCCACAGCTTTAGCTGGTACAGAGTAAGCAAAAGAGTGCTTTCCGTCAGACAATGTTATGTTCATAGCACTGTTAGTATCGTTTTGCAATACTACTGCGTATGAACCATCGGTATTTAGGAACGCAGCATAGTAAAGTCCGTTTACCTTATAACCCGTTGTACCAATTCGTTTGGCTCCCGGCTTAATGACTTTAGCCAAATGACTGATGGTGTAATAGTGTGAGTTCTTTGTCATGGTCTTGTAATCGAGATTGATATCAATAGCTCCATAACAAGTAGTACATCCTCCCGGACGGTTGGGCCCGCGGTTTTTATCCAGCATAAAGTTCCAAACAATAACTGCTTTTGTCCAGTTATTAATGGTTCCGATACAAACCTCAGCCATGTTCCACATTAAGTCTCCTGCGAAACTGTAATTCCATTCACCGATAGACATTTCTGTGAAATAGAGATTCTTTTCGGGATTTGCATTATGAACGTCAAGCAATTCGGCTTTATCACCTCCGTAAGCATGGAATCCAGCTCCGTCAATATATTGAGCAGCTTCAGCATCTTTGTAAATGTTGATTGGATAATCTTTTTGATCGGCAATGTCGTCATAATTATAATTATGATCAAAGACAATAATCTTTGTATTGATTCCTGCATTGCGGAAAGCTGGTCCTAAAGCTGTTTTAATAAAGTCTCGTTGTTCTTGCCATGTCATGTACAATGAAACAGAGTTTCCACGGTTTAATGGTTCATTCTGAATTGTCATAGAAGCAATATTAATTCCTTCTGCTTTCATTGCCTGAATATACTTCACGAAATATGTGGCATAATCCTGATAATAATCAGGGTTTAACTGTCCACTTGTCCATGAATCAAAAGGCTTTTTCTCTGTCAGGTTATTCACCTTCATCCATTTTGGACAAGTCCATGGCGAAGCCAGAATCTTAACATTAGGATTGATAGCCAATATCTCTTTCAGTACAGGAATAACATAGTTCTTATCCTCAGATTGCAAAGCAAAGTTTTCGATGCCCTGATTATCACAATAAGTATACTCGCTTAGCGAAAAGTCCGAAGCTCCAATGGATATACGGATATAACTGTATCCCATTCCATCTTTAGGATCAAACGTTTCTTTCAGCAGTTTAGCTCTGTTCTCGGCTGTCATCTTTAATAGATTATAACAAGAAGAACCTGTCATAGCTGCTCCGAATCCATCCATCTCCTGAAATACTTCAGATGGATTCATTTGAATTGTGAACGGAGACATATTGTCTTTTGTGCTGAATGACAATGGAATCTTTTTGAACAGTAAAGATTGATTTGCCGTTGTAACATACAAATCGACATCAGAGGTTGTCGTTTCTCCGGGTTCTTCGGGAGAAGGCACAGTACCATTTCCACATCCCAAGAAAGCAAATCCTGTGATAAACAACCCGGTCAAGACTGATAACATTTTTTTTCTATAATCAACTTTCATGATTAGTACCCTTTGTTTTGTGTTAAGTTTGGATTACTGTCAATTTGAGTTTGTGGAACAGGCATAAGCAATGAATTTTCAGTGAAAGTAGCCATCTTCTTACGGCCAGAATCGCGTGAATTTAATGTATTCATAACCTCATATACCTTTCCTGTACGAACAAGATCGAACCAACGTTGTCCTTCGAAAGCTAGTTCCAGTCGGCGTTCTTTGAGTACGGCATTCACCATGTTGTCTTTAGAAGACTTAACTGAAGCATCCAGCTTTGCTAACTTTGCACGAACTCTGATTTGATCAACTAAATCTGCAGCGGCAGTTAAATTACCCTGAGCCGTATAAGCTTCAGCTTCCAGCAAAAGAACATCAGCTAAACGGAACTTAAGGATACTGTTATAACGAGAACGAGTTTTATACATAAATGGGTAATGATCTGATGGATAATGAATGCTCCAGGATGGTTTTGCCCATACAATTGCTTCATTCATACGAACATTATCACCTTCGTTTTCATAAGCCTGAATCAAATCTCTTGAAGGAGTAATCCATTTAGCCCAGTTATAGGTACTACTTGGATCGCATTGATCAATGCCAAACATCCATGTAACCCAGCTTCCGCTACCTAGAGGATAAATAACTTCAAAGATCGATTCAGAAGTGTTTCGATAATTTACATCAGTCTTAGCGTCGTTTACAGAGAATAAATCAGAGTAGTTAGCTACAAGTGAAAAACCATCTTTCTTTATAGATTCACAATATTCAATAACTTTGGCGTAATCTCTAACCGGTGCTTCAGCATATACTTTGGCAAGAAGAGTTTTAGCCACCGATTGCGTTAATTTAAATTTGTTAGTTGCATCTGCTTTTGGTGCATATTGTAGTCCGTACTGTAAATCACTTATAATTTGTTTGTAGACATCTTCAACACTGTTGCGGGCAGGGAAGAGGATAGGGTACATTTCTTTTACGTTTGTTGCAGTTATATTTGGAGTTTCCTGAGTAACAACAGGAACTTCACCCCATAATCTGGTCATATCAAACAATACCCATGCACGCCAGATGGAAGCTTCTGCTTTCCATTGTTTACGTTCGGCATCAGTCAGAGTCGCATCGGGAACAGAATCTACGTTACAGATTACCCTGTTTGCAGAAACTATATATCCAAGGAAAGATGTCCAGTCGCGTTCGATGTTCTTATTTGTACCATCCTGCTTATTAGATTCTAGTTGAATGAGCTCAGCATCTGTAGCTCCGCTATAAGCATTGTCTGCATGAGTTTCAGCAAATACTAACATATCCATGTACCAGGATTCCTGTGCATTCTGAATACTTTTATAGATATTATCATACTGTTGTTGCATTTCTGCCTTGGTTTGGTATTTAGTGCCAGAACTTCCGGTCTCATTTCCAAAGGTAAGTTCGCTATAATCAGATATCGGATCATAATTCAGTGAGCAACTTCCCATAAAAAGAGCTGCGCCCAATAGTAAACTAAGTTTTATTTTATTTTTCATTGTATTATTCTATTTAAAATTCAACATTGACACCAAACACATAGCTTTTTGTCTGAGGATAAGTTCCCCAATCGAGTCCTTGCACCAGTGCACTTCCTCCCCATTGATTAACTTCGGGATCAAATCCTTTGTATTTGGTAAACGTTAGTAAATTCTGAGCTGTGAAGTAAGGCTGAAGACGACCTATATTCCATTTCTTCAATAGCTTTCCGGTAACATTATATGATAATGTCAATGATTTCAATCTCAAGAAACTACCATCTTCTACAAAGCGGCTGGAGGTCTTCAGGTTTTCTTTAGAAGCAACAGCTCTTGGCATATCAGTAATCTGTCCAGGTATTTTCCATCTGGCAAGTACTGCTGTAGATTGATTCTTGGCATCGTACATACCTTCCGTTTCCATGCGTGAAAGATTATAAATGTCGTTACCTACTGAACCTTGGAAGAATACATTCAGATTGAATCCTTTATAAGAAAAATTATTTGTTAGTCCGAAAGTGAAATCAGGATTTGGGTCACCAATGTAAGTCTTATCGGCTGGAGTAATAGTTCCGCTTTTATCTATATCTCTGTATATAATATCACCTGTTTCAGGATTTACTCCATCAGAAATATATCCCCAGAACATTCCCAGAGGTTTTCCGGTACTTAGTTTAGTGATGTATTCACCTGTTGTTGATTGTGCGTAGAAATAAGATTGACGTGTATCGAATTTCTTTACCTTGTTCTTGTTGAAAGAGATATTAAAGTCAGTATCCCATTTTAATTTACCTACCAGGTTCTTAGAATTGATTCCAAATTCAACACCTTTGTTTTCCATTTCACCTTCATTACGATAAATATGACTGAAGGAAGCCGTTGGACCAAGAGGTACATCCATCAATAAGTTTGTAGTGTGCTTATAATATGCATCGGCCGTAAATGTCAATCGGTTCTTAAGTATTGTGAAATCAACTCCGATATTTGTCTGAGTTGTTGTTTCCCATGTTAAATCACTATTACTCATATTTGCAGGAGATGTGATAGGAAGTGCATTTGCCTTTCCGGTTTCCCACCAGTTTTGACGGGTAATGTTACGAAGCTGTAAATAACCATAATCTCCAACTCCTGATTGATTTCCAGTTTGTCCCCAGCCTCCGCGAATCTTTAAGTCATCAATCCATTTAATATCTTTCATAAATCCTTCAGATGAAATTCTCCATGCAGCAGAAACTGAAGGAAAATAGCCCCATCTGTTTCCCGGAGCCAGCTTTGATGAACCATCGGCACGGAAATTAGCTGTTAATAAGTACTTACTGTCGAAGTTATAAGACAAACGACCTACGTATGACATGATTGCCCAGTCGGAAGCAGTAGTCCCATTACCTTGTTCAACTTTGTTTCCTGCATTCAGTGTTTTAATATCACCATTTAAGAAATGGCTTACAGTTTGGTAAGTTTGAGACCACTTAGAAGTAGTACCTGATGCTCCGGCCATAACATTGAAATTATGCTTCTTTATGCTTGTGTCATAAGTCAGAATGTTATCATATACCATAATAGTGCTTAGTGAACGGTTATCGCTGGCACTTCCATATTGAGAACGTCCGTATTCTGTTTTGATAGGGTCAAGAAAACTTGTATTGTGATAATATACACGGTCAATAGAGACAGAACTTTTAAACTTCAATTTTGGAGAGAATGTAATTTCAGCATTGGCACTTCCAAGCAAACGGTTGTTATTTGTTTTATTATCTTCAGTACGTGACATGTTTTCTAAAGGATGAGTAACATTGGCTCCGTAGAAGTTGTTATAGTACTGACCAGGATTATTCTCGTCCCAGATTTTTGCATAAGTTGGAGTATTTATAACAGAAAGAATAACTCCGGCACGATTAGCACCTTGTCCTGAGATAATGCCGTTGCTACTGTAATCTGAGTATGCCAGATTAGTTCCTATCTTCAACCATGAACGAATTTGATTTTCAAGATTAGCTCTTAAGTTATATCTTTCATAAAAGGCAACTTTAATAATTCCGTCTTCCTTTGTATAACCTCCTGAAATGAAATATTTCAGTTTATCGTTTGCATTAGATACTGACAGCTGATAATTTTGAGTAACTCCAGTACGATAAGTTTCGTCAAACCAATTTGTTTCATCCTTCAATCCATCTGGTAGGTTTATTGAACCAAGCTCATCCATTAAATCCTTATATTGTGCTACATTTAAAGACTTCATTTGTTTGGCAACCTCTGTAATACCAGCCTGAGCAGAGAAATTAATCTTTGCTTCACCTTTTACACCTGCTTTTGTAGTTATTAATACTACACCATTTGATGCTCTTGAACCATAGATAGCAGCAGATGATGCATCTTTTAGAATTTGCATGCTTTCAATGTCATTCGGAGATAAGAAATTAATCTCTGTCATAGGCACTCCGTCCACGACATAAAGCGGATCATTGCTTGCATTAATAGATGAATTACCACGAATCCGGACAACCATTCCTGCACCTGGCTCTCCATTTGGCTGAATAACATTAACTCCGGCAGCTTTTCCCTGAATAGCCGCTGCTGCAGAAATAATTGGTCGCTCATCTAAATCTTTTGTTGATACACTTGCAACAGAAGTGGTTACATCTTTTCTCTTTACAGATCCATAACCAATAACTACAACTTCTTCTAGTAATTCTGCATTTTCTTGTAATACAATATTTAAAGGGATAGAACCTTTTACAGCAATTTCCTGACTTTTATAGCCAATATAAGTAATAGTTAAAGTTGCTTTTGGAGATACGGTGAGAGAAAATTTTCCATCCATATCTGTCATCGTTCCGTTAGTTGTGCCTTTTTCAACAACACTGGCTCCAATTATACCTTCGTTTGAAGGATCCTTAACTTGTCCTGTGACTGTTATTTTTTGTGCTAAGGCACTTAGAGATACAAATAAACCTATAAGAATGAAGAAGAAACTTCTACGAAAGTTTGCGTCATTCTTTGAAATTGGTTTTTCCTTGCTTTTTTTCATGAATTAATAATTTAATTAGTTAACATTAGATTGTTCATTCGTTGTATCGAATATCTCGAAAGCAAATGTAGAATAGAAATAAATGCATTCCTATCACCTGTGGTTATTTGGTGGATTTGTTTAATAAATGTAGTTGTGCAACTTATTTATTATTAATAAGTTATCAGTTTGAAGTGGCTTTGAAAAAGTGGAAGATATATTAATAAAAAGAAGCAATATTTTTGTTGTTATAACTTTCTTTAAAAAGAATATAAGCTCATTTTTAGCAAGAATAATAATCTGAAGTAGATATTATTGAGTTATGAGAATGCTCCAATTCTCATAACCAGACTTTCAAAATCATCTCTAGATCCTAATGCTTTGTTCTTAACTTTTGCACGATAGTTATAGATCGTATTTACTGAATAGCGCAGAAGGTTAGCGATTTTAGAACTATCATCAATACCTAGACGAATTAAGGCGAAGATACGTAACTCTGTATTCAGTAATTCTCCTTTTTTCAAAACAATTCTTTCTTCTTTTACTAAAAGGCTATTAAACTCTTCAACAAATTTGGGATATAGATGCAAGAATGTATTATCGAAATTAACGTAGAACTCTTTCAATTCGCTTTCAAGAACTTCAGAAGATTTGGTTATCTTAAGCAACTCGGTAACTTGCCCGCCATTGATTTTCTTATTTACCATTTTACGGTAACTTTCCAATTTATCAATATAAGTAGAGCATATTCCTAGGAAATGAGCAATGTATTCTTCTTTTATATGATTAGCTTCGGCAAGTTCATTATTCAATGATTTCAATTGATTGTTGATTACTCCTAATTCATTACGAGCTTTGCTCAATCGCTTCATCTGTTTATAAATATAGCCAAGAGCTCCAAATAAAAGGAGTGCAAGAGCGCTTATACATATCAGACTTGTTTTTAATTCATTTTTTTGTTTTTCACTTTTAATCTGATAACTCTTTTCTATAATTGGAAGGGTATTTGAAATTTGAATATTTCGTAAACGAGCATTATAGAAATTAGCATCTTCTAGTGAATATTTTATATATTGATAAGCACGGTCAATATCTCCTTCTTCATAAAGTAGATTTGCGAGGTTGGATAAAGATGCGTTATCTTTTATTGCAGCTTTAATATCAGACATTGCAGAAAAAATTAAATGCTTTTTCTCATCTTCAAGCTTTTTTTCTTCTCTGTCAATAAGAGAGACTTGAAAGGTTATCAAAGCATACTCTGGAGTTCCGAAAGGGGCTTTTGACAATCTAAGAGAATTTATTTTTCGTGCTTCAACTAAATTTTTTTGTTCAAGAGCTTTTTGTTCTTTTATTGCCAGATAATTTTCTGAAGAAGGATCAAAAACAGTTAGCAAGGTGTCCTGGTAAGTTTGAAATAATTTAAAGTAGTTCTTTTTTAGTTTTTGATCGTGAGTGTAAAGGTACATTTCATTGTATAAATGCTCGTAACATTTATAATAGTATGGAATCAAATCTTTTGTCAGCTGATTTTTATTTATGGAATATAATATATCGCTACTTTCTCTATACATACCTGAAGAAGAGTGAAGATGAGATAAAAATAATTTTGTTTCATTTATCCATCCCTTATTCTTCGAAATTTCAGCTATTTCAAGATTATTATTTAGATAGTGTATTGCTGAGTCACAGACAAAAGTTCTGTATTCTTTATATAGTAATTTGTTAATAGAATAAATTTGCTCAGGGGAGAATGTACTATTACTAAGCCGCTTTTTTAGGCTATTAATGCGGCTTTCGCGTGCTTCTACATAACTTTTGCTTTCTTTTATTGTTTTATCCAATACATTTAATAAGGAATCAATTTGATTTCCTGCAAGAGAAACAATTGAATATAGAGTAAAAACAAATAATAAGGTTAGCTTTTTCATTATACTAGAGTAACTTTTAATCGCTTCAAAGTTAGAAAAAATATTGTGATAGACCTATATGATGTGAAATATTAAAATAGTTTAATGACTTAATCTATTCTATTAAGTTAATTACGCTTTAATTTATAATGTAACGCTAGAACAATTTTGTGTAACAAATATATATTTTTTTTGTATATTGATGTATTTATATTTGCATGACAATATAAATTTAATTGATTTATGAAAAACATCTTATTCCGTTTTCTGTATTTATTATTCTGTGGTCAGATATCATTAAGTCTATTTGCATTAACCCCTAAACAGACTATTTTAAAACCTTGGGAAAAGGGGGCATGGGAAACCGGAAGGTATAGAAATCTTTTTGCAGAGGCTGGATATAACCAGAAGGATATTGATGCTAAGTTGGAAAATGCATTCAAAGGAGTATTTGAAGGACCTAACAAAGTCTACTTTGAAATTGGTGATTCCATGGCCTATATATCTGATATAAAAAATCACGATGTTCGTACAGAAGGAATGTCTTATGGAATGATGATTGCCGTGCAATTTAACCGAAAAGATATTTTCGATAAGCTGTGGAGATGGTCAAAGACTTATATGCAGCATCAGGGTGGAAGCAGTGACGGTTATTTTGCATGGAGTTGCCAAACATCGGGTAAGCGTAATTCAGCAGGTTCGGCTTCGGATGGTGAGCTATATTTCGTTACATCTCTAATTTTTGCCGCAAATCGTTGGGGAAATAATTCAGGAATCAATTATCATGCCGAAGCAAAACGAATTTTAGATGCCATGATGACTAAGACTGGTGAGAATGGGGTAACTAATTTAATTAATAAGGAACATAAACTTATAACGTTTGTACCTAGCAAAGGAGGAGATCAATTTACTGATCCTTCTTATAATATACCTGCATTTTATGAAGTTTGGGCAAAATGGGGTGGTGATGGGAGAGCCGATTTCTGGATAGAATGCGCCAAGGCTTCCAGAGAGTATCTTCACAAGGCTTGTTATCCTAAAACTGGTCTTACACCTGATTATTCAGAATATAACGGAATATCTAAAGGAACATTCTTTCATCCCGGGGCACAGTTCCGCTTTGATTCCTGGCGTGTTCCAATGAACATAGCACTCGATTATTCATGGTCGGCTGCAGATAAAGAATGGCAGCAGCAATATGGAAATAGAATTCAGGATTTTCTGTATTCACAAGGAATAAATAAATATGTTGACCAATATAATATTGATGGAACTCCCGTAGAGAAGGTTTTGGGTGCCGGAGGTTATACAAAATTACGCCACTCTTTGGGGTTAGTTGCAACATCGGCTGCTGTATCTCTTACTACTACACATCAAAAGAGCAAAGAATTTATAGATGCTTTGTGGAATGCTAAGCACGAACCTTATGAGGATGGATATTTTGATGCTTATTATGATGGATTACTTTATCTGTTTAGCATTATGCATCTAAGTGGAAATTATAGAATTATAGAATCATAAAAGAATTAAGTTGGTTGGTTTGGTTAGTTTTTAGAATTGTTTTTTAAGAGAAAGGGCACTCCGTGAGGAATGCCCTTTTGTATACTTTTACTTAGATTCTTGATCTGTTTTATCCTTATCCAGATGATCTGATGCATATTCTGTTGGAGATATTCCGTAAAATTCGCGGAAAGTATTCGAGAAATGAGATAAATTACTGAACCCTGTAGCATAAGCCACTTCTGAAACGCTGATCTTTTTGCTCGATAGAAGTGATGCTGCTTGTTTCAATCGGATACCTTTGATGAAATCACGGGCAGACTGATTAGTCAGCTCTTTAAGTTTTCGGTGCATATGCACCCTGCTCATTCCTACATGGCTAGCCAGCATTTCAACATTAAGTGCCGGATCGGCTATATTTTCATTTATTACTTTTATCACTTTCTCCATAAGGACTTCGTCAGACGACTTCATCTTTATATCCTGAATCTTTATTTGCAGTTGTTCATTTCCATTAAACTTAGTCTTCAACCGTTCTCTGTTTTCAATTAAGTTTGCTACTGTAGATTTCAACAGTTCTGTATTGAACGGTTTCACAATATAAGCATCTGCACCAATTTCCAGACCCTCAATTTTATCTTCTGTTTTTGATTTGGCAGTAAGCAAGATAACTGGAATGTGACTGATATTTATATTCTGCTTAATCTTTTTGCAAAGTGTAATTCCGTCCATTTCGGGCATCATAACATCGCTGATTATTAAATCAGGCATATCCTTTAGTGCTGTTTCAAGTGCTTCCTTACCATTCTGACTTTCGCTGATTCTGTATTCACTGGCAAGTTCTTCTTTAATATACTTGCGTATTTCGTATTCATCTTCAACGATTAGAACCTTGAAACGAGTTCTCGATTTAATCTTCTTCTTTTCTGTGCCTTCTTCCAGCTCAAATTCTTCAACCATTTCTGCTTCTTTGTGGTGAGTGCTTGTAGAAACTGGTGATTCAAAATCTTCCGGATTCTCAAATTCTTCAGATTTCAGGTGGTCACAGCCTAAAGGTAGACGAATAATGAATCGGCTTCCCGTTCCTTCCTCTCTGTTTTCGGCCTTAATTGTACCGTGATGAAGTTCCACCAATGAACGAGACAGGTGCAGACCAATTCCTGTTCCGAAGTTGGAATTGGTAAGATCGTTGTTTATTTGATAGAAACGCTCGAATATCTGTTCAATCTTGTCGCTGTCGATACCAATCCCGTTATCGCTGATTACTATTTCAAAATATTTTTTTAATGCACCTCTTACAGATTCATCTTTGCCTGTTGATAACTCGACTTTTATTTCACCGTTCTCAGGAGTATATTTAAATGCATTCGATAGAATATTGAGAATAATCTTATCAAAGTTATTAAGGTCAATCCATGCTTTCAAACTTTCATCTTGATGGTAGAATGTAAATTGGATATTTTTTTTCTGAGCCTGATATTCAAATGTTGTCATCAGGTCGTCAATGAAACCAACAATGTCTGTTTCCCTGAACTTCATGTGCATCTGACCTTTGTCTAGCTTCCTAATATCCATTAGTTGATTGATAAGACGCAGAATTCGTTGAGCATTCCGATAAATCATCATGTAAGTTTTCTGCTTTTCTAAATCGTTGTTCTCCTTAATGAGCTTTTCCAATGGATTGATGATAAGAGTCATCGGGGTACGAATTTCATGAGAAATATTAATAAAGAATTGCAGTTTGGCTTCGTTTATCTGTTCGGCGTGTTCTCTACGCATAATCTCCTGACGATGTCTCACTCTGGAAATAATATACATGGCTATGCTGTAAATCATAATTCCAATAAGCAAAGCATATATACATTTTGCCCACCATGATAAGTACCAGGGAGGAGTAATTATAATGGTTACTTCTTTGGTTGGAGATACATAGTCATTGTTTCTGGCTCTGAATTTAAACTTGTAAGTTCCCGGACTTAAGTTAGTGAAACTGGCTCTGTTCATTCCCGGACGAGTACTAATCCAGTTCTTACTAAGTTCCTCCATCTGGTATTCGTAAACAATACGCTCCGGATTGCTAAAGTCTAAGACAGATAGCTCAAAACTAAAAGCATTGTCACTGTATGAAAGAACAAAAGTGTCTTCGTCAATAACCGCTTTTGTTATAATATTGTTTCTGCCAGATTTATCACCTTCACGTACAGGCTTTTCAAATCGGTAGAAATCGGTTATAAACACATTCAGATTGCTCACTCTGTCACTTATCTCTTTTGGGTGAAAATAAGTGATACCCTTAATTCCGCCGAAGAATATTTCACCGTTGGCTGCTTTGAAGCCGGCCCCTCTATAAAATTCGTTACTCTGTAATCCGTCAAATGAATAGAAATTGATGAATTTCCGTTCATTACATTTAAATTTGGAGATTCCATAGTGAGTACTAAGCCATAAATTTTTCTGCTCGTCTTCGAACATAGAACATATTACATTACTAGGTAAACCGTCGTCTACCGTGAAATGAGTGAATGTTTTAGTATGTTTATCGAATGAAGCTAGACCTTCTGATGTTCCTATCCAGATTTTATGAGATGAATCTTCGAGAAGAGCAAAAACTACATCACCGGGCAGTTTATTATTCTTGCTTGAATAAGTGATATATTTTTTTGTTTTTGGATTGTAGCAGCATACTCCTTTGTAAGTTCCAATCCAGATTAAACCTTCATGGTCCGAAATCACACAGTTAATCCAGTTACTTGGAACAATATTCTGCCTTAAATCCTTATCGTCTCTGCTTGATGGGTGATGAGTAAGCTTATTGCTTTTTAAATTGAGGCTGTATATTCCATATCCATAGGTTCCAATCCATAAGTTTTTATTATTGTCTTCAGATATGCATGATACTCTATCGTTGGGTATATCTTTTTCTTTAGGAAACAAATCCTTTGCATATAAACAAGTATTATTGTTTCTGTTATATTTTTCAAGTCCATTAATATACGATCCCAGCCACAGATTGTTATTTGAATCTTCAAAAATGTTCATAATAGTATTAGCAACAGATGAAGACATATTAGTTTGTGTATAGTGTGTTGCTTTTTTCCCGTTTTCGCTGATACCGTAAAGTCCGTCATTATCGGTACCAACCCATATTGTATTGTTTTTGTCTTTAAAAATAGACATTACACAACTGGAACCAATATTGTTCTGTTTAAGTGATCTGTAACCAAAATAATTAAACTTATTCGAGTTTCCTGGAATAAAATAAACACCTTTCTGAAAAAGTCCAGCCCATAGATTACCCGCTCTATCTTCAATAATAGAATGTACTTTTGCTTTGGAGAAATCAAACTGTATAGTGTTTATTTCATAATCATCAATGATATTCTTACTATAATTATATGTTTTCAATCCCTGTCCGTCTGTTCCAATAAGTAATTCTCCACGGCTGTTTATCAATAAAGACTTGATTCGGAGTTTGGTTGATGAATTTTTATAAGATATAGGAGCTAATTTTTGTGTTTTAGGATTAAAAACATTCAGTCCTCCGGAAAGTGTTCCGATAAATATATTCCCTTTTTTATCTTCACATATCGATGTAATGTTGTTACTCGTAATATTATCTGGAGCTTTTAGCAATCTGGCCTTTTTTGTGTACGGATTATAAATATTAAGTCCCTTGTTTTCAGAACCAATCCATAGCAGATGATTTGAATCTTCAAAAATATCAGTAAGGAAAGCACTGCATAGGTTCTTCGAAATTTTACTTTCAACAGTAAACTGTTTATCTCCTTTTTTAAGTGAGATTAATCCTTCGCCGGAGGTAGTCATCCAGATATCCCCATTTTTTGTTTCTAAAATAGATATTACCTGTGGATGTATTATTTGTTTGTCTCTGTGTACTATAACTTCAGAAAAGGAATCTTTTGCTCTGTTGTACAGCAATAAACCGTTAATGCAAGCTACCCAGAAGCGTCCCTGACTATCTTCATAGATAGTTTTTACATAGTTGTTTTTTAATGATGTATCATCTTTTAATATGCTTTTGTAGATGGTAAATTTTGTTCCATCATACTTATTGAGGCCATCTTCTGTTGCAATCCATACAAAACCCTTTTTATCCTGATAGATTTCATTGATTAAGCTATTCGAAATGTCTTTCTCAGTTGAATAAAATTTTTCTACTTGCGCAAAAGATTTTCCTGATGAAAAGAATATAATTATTAAATACAGGAAAAAACGTATCGTGTTTTTCATTGTGTGTTCTTCAATTTATGTACGATACAAATTTATAGAATTATTTAAATATATCACAAGAAAACGCAATGAAGTTACGTATGCAATAGTAGATTGTATATAAACTAAGATGTACATAAGCATATCTGAGAGATAAGAACTATACAAAGAAACACGCAAAAATAGTTGTTGTTTATGATTTGGCCAGAAATATGTTAGTGCCTCGTTTTAAGTGATGAACTTAAATATTAACGTGCTGAGATTTATGGTTTGTGAAAGAGAGAATGGAGAGTGAATATCCCTCCATTTTTAAAAGCATTATTTTATTTAAATATTAAAGAATCAAAGCTATAAAGTATTTAAATTGCTTGTAAATAGCCTTAATGTAACATGAGTGATATAAAATGTAACTATTATAAAAGTTGATGTAACCTTGTTTCAAATTTAGGTTACTATTTTTATCTGATTTTGAAAACTTATATTTTACCTTTGTTGTGTTGAGAAATGATGTTTAACGCCTTAATATATGAACTTATGAAAATTTAGAAAACCTTTAATCGCTATTTTATTAAAGAAGAAAGAAAGTTTCATTACTTATCACTAAATGATTATTTAATTATGAGAAACACTAATTTAACGAGGCCTTTAGGGCTTTTATTTCTATTTTGTATTATTCCCTTCTGGGCATTTGGCCAGAACATTGCTGTGAAGGGTGTTGTTAAAGACATTAATGGTGAACCGCTTTTAGGAGTTAATGTTCGCCAGGTTGGAACAACTGTTGGTACTGTTACTGATATCGAAGGTAATTATTCTCTTCAGGTAAAGAAAGATGCTAAGCTTCTTTTCTCATTTGTAGGTTTTATCAACCAAACTGTAAATGTAGAGGGCAGGAGTACTATTAATGTAACTCTAAAAGAAGATAGTAAAACTCTCGAAGAAGTTGTTGTTATTGGATATGGTTCTCAGCGTAAGGAATCTGTAACAGGTTCTGTTGCTTCTGTAAAAGGAGATGTGATGCGAGATGTTCCATCATCCAATATATCACAAGCTTTACAAGGACGTGTTGCAGGTGTGGATATGTCACAAACATCCTCTAAACCAGGTGCTTCAATGCAGATCCGTGTTCGTGGTACTCGTTCACTTAATGCAAGTAACGACCCGTTAATTGTACTCGATGGTCTTCCATTTGCTGGTTCTATCAGTGATATTAGCCCTAGTGATATAAAAAGTATTGATATCCTGAAGGATGCCTCTGCAACTGCCATTTATGGATCACGTGGTGCTAATGGTGTTATATTGATAACATCTAATAAGGGAAGCAAAGGAGATAAAGCAAAAGTTAGCTATAACAGTTATTATGGATTGAAAGAAGTGTTTGGGAAATATCCTATGATGAATGCTTCTGAATTTAAAAAACTTCGCACTGATGCTAATAAGTATACAATTGGTGTTGACGAATCAGAAGATGTAGATATTGATTGGCAAGATCTATATTATAGAACAGCTCAGGTAACAAGTCACGATTTAGCAGTTTCAGGTGGTACAGAAAAGAGTAGCTACAATTTTGGTGCTGGCTACTATAAAGATCAAGCTGTGTTACCAGGTCAGGATTATACTCGCTATTCTGTTCGCGGCTCTTTAGATCAGGAAATTGGCAAATATTTCCGTTTTGGTTTCACTACAAACAATAACTTTGCTATTAATAATGGTAGTAATTTAGGTATTTACGGCAATATCAGTACTTCACCTATTTCTAACCCATATAACGAAGATGGCACATTGAAAAGAACAGTAAAGATGCCATTAGATGAAAACTGGGTATATACAAGAAAAACAATAGAAAACTTAGATGATCAGTGGATAGATCAGACTAAAGCTTTCGGATCTTATAACACTATATATGGTGAGGTAAAGGTTCCAGGTGTAGAGGGATTAAAGTATCGTGCTAATCTTGGTTTAAATTACAGACAGAGCAACAGTGGTAACTACACAGGACAAGGAGTATTCAATTCTACTGCCACAACTCCTTCAACAGCTTCTATAAGTAATTCACTTACAACAAACTGGGCTATTGAAAACCTTGTGACTTACGACCGCACTTTTGCTCAAAAGCATCAGGTAAATGTTGTAGCTATGTATTCTGCAGAGCAAACTCGTTATAACAGTTCACAAATTTCGGCAAAGAATATTCCCGCTGATGCCTTCCAATTCTATAACCTAGGACGTGCACAAGGAGAAATTACAGTTAATCCTGATTATCAAGGCTATCAAGTGAGTGGTTTGATGTCATGGATGGGACGTGCGATGTATTCTTATGATAACCGTTATATGATTAGTGCAACATTCCGTTCTGATGGCTCTTCAAGACTTGCTAAAGGCCACCAATGGCATACATATCCTGCTTTATCTGTTGGATGGAATATTAAAAACGAATCCTTTATGAAGGATGTTAAAATGATTGATGCTTTGAAACTCCGTGTGGGTTATGGAGAAACTTCAAATCAATCCGTTGATCCATACAAAACACTTGGACTTTTAGCTACTCGTCCTTACAACTTTGGCACTACAACTGCTACAGGTTTATATGTTTCTGAATTACCTAATCCTAAATTAGGTTGGGAATTCTCTAAAACATGGAACTATGGATTAGATTTCGCTTTTCTTGGTAATCGCCTGACTGGTACAATTGAGTACTATGTACAAAATACAGATAATGTTCTGTTAAGTGTTTCTCTACCTCCTACAGCTGGAGTTGGTAGTTACATGGCCAATATTGGAAAAACTCAGAATAAAGGTTTCGAATTATCTCTTAATGGTGTAATTCTTGACAATTTGAACGGTTGGACATGGGAAGCTGGTGTTAACTTGTATTCTAATAAGAATAAGTTAGTTGAACTTGCTTCTGGTGCAGATAGAGACGAAAGTAACTGGTGGTTTGTTAATCATTCTATTAACTGTATTTATGACTATCAGAAAATAGGACTTTGGCAAGATGGCGATGCTAATCTGCAAAAGTATGTACCTGGTGGAAATGTTGGTATGATTAAGGTAAAATACACTGGTGATTATAATGCTGATGGAACTCCTACAAGACAAATTGGACCTGCCGATCGTCAGATTATTGAAGTAGATCCAGATTTTCAAGGTGGTTTCAATACCCGCGTTGCTTATAAAGATTTTGATTTGAGTGTTGTTGGTGCTTTCAAAAGCGGTGGTGTACTTATTAGTACTCTTTATGGATCGTCAGGCTACCTCAATATGTTGACAGGTCGTAGAGGTAATGTTAAGGTAGATTATTGGACACCAGAGAATACAAATGCCAAGTATCCAAAACCAGGTGGTGCTATGGATGGTGATAATCCTAAATTTGGTAGTACACTAGGTTATTTTGATGCATCGTATCTGAAGGTTCGTACAATTACACTTGGATATAACTTTAAGCAAAGATGGGTGAAAAATGCAGGTATCGACAAATTACGTCTTTATTGCACTATACAAAACCCATTTGTACTGTTCTCTCCTTACAACAAAGAATCTGGCATGGATCCAGAAACCAACTCATACGGTAACGAAAATGCAGCAGTAACTAGTTACAATAAACGACTGCTTACTATAGGTACAAACACACCTTCTACTCGTAATTACTTGATCGGTCTTAATTTGACATTTTAAAATTATACAACAATGAAACGAATAAATATAAAAGCATATATAGGAACAGCTCTGCTTACATTGTCCTTGCTGGGATGTTCTGATATTCTGGATGAACAACCTCGTAGTATTTTTACTCCTGATTACTTTAAATCAGAACAAGGTGTTATGGGAGGATTAACCTCTATGTATGCCCATTTGCGCTACATATATGGACAAGCTTACTATTACAATTCTTGTTTGACAGGTACCGATGAAGTAACTTATGCTCAAAGTGCTGATGCAAACTTTAAGGATATGGACCTTTCAGGTGTGGGATCAATTACTCCATCAAGTAGCCGTTCAGATGCTCTTTGGGGAACTGCATTTACTAATATAAATACAGCTAGTGGTATAATTGAAAATGCAACAACTGTAGGAACTATTTCGAATGCACTGGTTGCTGAAGCTAGATTTTTCCGTGCGTTCGACTACTTTTTACTAGTGCAGACATTTGGTGGTGTACCTTTAGATTTAGGCGCAGGTGAACTAAAGTTTAACACTTCAGCTAGTCGTACTTCTGTTCGTAATACGGTGCCAGAGGTGTATACAAAAGCTATTTTTCCAGATCTTTTGACTGCAATTAATGATTTGCCAGCCGTAGGACGTGTAACAGGAAGTGCAACAAAAACTGTTGCTCGTCTATATTTAGCAAAAGCTTACCTTACATATGGATGGTGGTTGGAAAATCCAAACAAGATTCCTACTTATCCAACTTGTGATAGAACAGATCCTGATGGACACGATGCCAAATGGTATTACCAACAGGCATATAACGTAGCAACTGCTGCTATTGCTGATCCAGGAAATTTTGGTTTATTGACAAACTTTTATGATGTAAACCTTGGCTCAAACGACCGTAACAAGGAAATTCTTTTGTATGCTGATCACACAGAAACTAGTGAATTATATAATGGAGGTAGTCTTACTTATGGTAGTGGCGGTGCTCCAGATAACTTTGCTTGTTGGATGATGACATGGAACTATACAAACATCAGAAGTGCAGCTAAAACAGATTGGAGTTCTGTAGTAAGTTCTGTTCAACGTGAAGCAACACAACCATTGGGTCGTCCATGGACACGTATGTGCCCAACTATCAATGTAATTAAAAACACTTTTGCTGATAAGACTAATGATTCAAGATACGATGGTACCTTTACCACTGTATATAGAGGAAACTGGAATAGAGGAGGTGCAACTAATGCATCTTTGTATAATGCAAACAATATGCCAGTTGTACAGGGTGATGCAATTCTAACGTTCCTTGATGACGAGCCTGCAACAGCAATTGATTACTCTAATTCAACATACAAGAGTAATATTGGTGCAGGTGTATTGCCAGGAAGAGCAGATTTTGTGATATCACCAAATGGAATAAGCAGAATTGTATATCCAGGACTTTGGAAAATTGGACCTTATCGTACTGACAACGGAACAACATTAGGACAACCAAATGCTGCTAGTACTCGTCCTTTCAATATTGCTAAATTCTCTGAATTATATTTCATCGCTGCTGAAGCGGCAGTGAAAGGTGCAACTACTACTGCTGGTCAAAGTGCAAGAGACTTGATTAATGTTATTCGTGCTCGTGCCGGTAAATGGCGTTGGAGCAACAATGGTAATGCAGCTAAGGTGGAAGACCATAGTGCTGCTATGGTAGCTGCTACTCCTGCAACAATTGATATTAACTATATTTTGGCAGAACGTTCTCGCGAATATTATGGAGAAGGTTACCGTTGGTTCGACTTGGTACGTACTCAGAAATGGGCTGAACTTGCAGGTTCATACCAAATTTGTGGAAGCAATTATGGTGATCATACTCCTACAACAGTAACTCGTACTATCACTAGCAATTACTATTTGCGCCCAATTCCACAAGGTCAGATTGATGGTATGGAAATGAGTGCTGAAGAAAAAGCTGCTTATCAAAATCCTGGATACTAATAGTTTTTAAGGATTTACCGAGAATAAATAACCTTACTTGGTTATAATCTCATAAAATGGCTGATTGGAAATTGAACTACAGTCTGATTTCTGATCAGCCATATTTTTAATAATTAAGGTAATTCTACAATGCTATACATTCGTACTCTATTTACAACATTGGCTTTATTGCTGGTAACTTCTTTTGTAAATGCAGATAATACTAAAGCTCCTTATCTGGCAAAGAAAGATGCTGCTTCTCAGCTTATTGTAAATGATAAGCCTTTTTTAATTTTAGGTGGAGAACTAGGAAATTCATCAGCGTCTTCCATTGACGATTTAAAATGGATATTTCCAAAACTTCAGAAGATGGGACTCAATACAGTTTTGGTTCCAGCTTATTGGGAACTTATAGAGAAAGAAGAAGGTAAGTATGATTACACACTGACAGATGAAACTATTAATCTGGCTCGCAAACACAATCTGAAAATTGTTTTTCTTTGGTTTGGCTCATGGAAAAACTCTATGTCTTGCTATACTCCTTTATGGATAAAAGAAAACTCAAGAAAATATCCCCGTGCGGTAACTAAATCGGGCAAACCACTCGAAATGATGAGTGCTTTCTCGGAATCTAATTTGAATGTTGATAAACGTGCTTTTTCTCATTTTCTGAATCATTTGGCAGAATATGATAAAGAGGACCAAACTGTAATCATGATTCAGGTTGAGAATGAAATTGGAATGCTTGAAGATGCCCGTGAATATGGGAAAGTAGCCGATCAGAAATTTGCTTCTGATGTCTCGGTTAAATTTATTGATTATCTGAAAAAGAACAAGAATACCCTTCAGCCTTCATTACTCAAAAAATGGAAGGATAATGGGTTCAAAACCAAAGGTTCGTGGACTGAAATTTTTGGCGAGGGGCTTGAAACGGATGAACTGTTTATGGCTTATGCTTATGCCGAATATGTTCAGCAAGTTGCTAAGGCCGGAAAAGAGAAATATAATATTCCCATGTACCTGAATGCTGCTTTGAACTCAAGAGGCAGAAAGCCGGGTGCCTATCCAAGTGCCGGTCCGCTGGCACATTTACTTGATATCTGGAGATTTGCTGCTCCTGCAATTGATATACTTGCTCCAGATATTTACGATCCGGGATTTCCTGATTGGATCAAACAATACCAAACTAACGGCAATCCTTTGTTTATTCCCGAAATCAGACTCGAAGAAGCAGATGCAGCCAGGGCTTTTTATGCTTTTGGAGAACACGATGCTATGGGATTCAGTCCGTTTTCTATAGAAGACGTTCCCAATCCGGAGAGTTATCCGCTGACGAAGAGTTATTCTATTCTTCATCAGCTTAATTCATTACTGATTGAAAAACAAGGGTTGGGCAAAACCAATGGAGTTATTTTCGATAATGTGAATAAAGAAAGGATTATTGAACGAAATAATTACAGGTTTATTTTCAGACATGATTTTACATTAGGCTGGAGTCCGCAGGCAAAAGATGGTAGTATCTGGCCTGAAACAGGTGCATTAATTATAGAACTTTCTCCCACAGAATATATTGTTGCCGGTACGGGTGTTGTACTTAGCTTCGAAAGCATTGCCGGAAATAAAAAGGCTGGTATTGGTTATATTGACCAGATTAAAATTACTGATGGTAAAATTGTTCCTGTCAAAAGATTGAATGGAGATCAAAGTCACCAGGGAAGGCACCTTCGTATCCCCGTAGGAGAATGGGATATTCAATATGTAAAACTATACGAGTATTAAATAACCGATGATAATATGAGAATAATTAAAGCACAAAAGTACTGCAAATATCTACTCCTTGCGTGTGGGTTGATAAGTCTTGGAACATCTAGTGCCAAGATACCTCCTTACAAGAACACTTCTCTGAGTTTTGAGAAACGTACTGAAGACTTGGTATCCAGAATGACGTTGGCAGAGAAAGTTGAGATCGTACGGTATGATTCGCCCGCGATTCCCAGACTAGGTATTCCGGCTCATAACTTCTGGAATGAATGCTTGCATGGAGTTGCCCGTTCGGGCAGAGCCACCGTTTTTCCTCAAGCTATTGGCATGGCATCTATGTGGGACAGCAATGAAATGTTTACCATTGCCAATGCAATTTCGGATGAGGCTCGTGCTAAGCACCATGAATATGCTTCACGCGGGAAAAGAGGCATCTATCAGGGTTTGACTTACTGGACTCCTAACATTAACATCTTCCGTGATCCACGTTGGGGGAGGGGAATGGAAACGTATGGTGAAGATCCTTATCTGACAGGTGAATTGGCTGTCCCTTTTATCAAAGGCTTGCAGGGCGATGATCCTAAATACTATAAGCTGATTGCAACAGCCAAACACTTTGCAGTGCACAGCGGACCGGAATCTACCCGTCACTCATTCGATGTCTGGCCTAATGATTATGATATGGCAGAGACTTATACTCCACATTTTAAGAAAACAGTAACAGATGCTAAGGTTTACTCCGTGATGTGTGCTTATCAGAGTTTTCGTGGTGCACCTTGTTGTGGTAACAAGTTTCTTGAAGGAATGCTTCGTAATCAGTGGGGATTTAAGGGATACATTGTTTCCGACTGCTGGGCTATCCGTGATTTTTATGAGAAAAAAGGGCATCATATAGTGGCTACCCCTCAGGAAGCTGCAGCTATGGCTATCAAATCGGGTACCGACCTCAATTGCGGTGATACTTATATCCATTTGGCAGAAGCTGTAAAACAAGGATTGGTTACAGAAAAGGAATTGGATGTTTCTGTTAAGCGTATTATCCTTGCACGTATGAAGCTGGGACAGTTCGATCCACAGGAAATGGTGAAGTACTCTAAAATTCCATATAGTGTGGTTGATAGTAAAGAACATCAGGCTTTGGCTGATGATGCAGCGCGTAAGTCTATTGTGCTGCTGAAGAATGAAAATAATCTGCTTCCTTTAAGCAAAAATGTGAAAAAGGTTGCAGTGATTGGTCCTAATGCTGATGATCTTGAAGTTTTGCTAGGAAATTATAATGGTTATCCAACCCATCCTAAAACTCCGCTGACCGGACTTCGTGAAAAGCTTCCTAATGCAGAAGTAACATTTGCACAAGGTTGTCAGTTGGCCGAAAAACTTCCATACTTCACAGCTGTTCCTACAGATTATCTTTATACTGATGCAACTATGCAACAAAAAGGATTGAAGGCCAACTACTATAACAACAGCAATTGGAAAGGTGCACCGGTACATTCACGTATTGATAAGAATGTAGATTTTATCTGGCGTACAACACCTCCTTTTAAAGATTTGAAATATGATCATTTCTCTGTAAAATGGAGTGGAGTACTTGTTCCTCCTGTAACCGGCGAATATGCATTGGGAGGTGAAGGCTTCTCCGGATTCAATCTTTATGTGAATGATAAGCTGATTACTCAATGGAATGATATTCATCACCCAAGAAAACTATATGAGCTGATGACTTTAGAGGCTGGTAAAGCTTATAATATCCGTCTGGAATATACTCAGAATAATACAGAGTATTCTATTATGCGATTCTTGTGGGATACTCCTAAACCAAACTTGAAGCAGGAAGCTATTGAACTTGCTAAATCATCGGATGTGGTTATTCTTTGCATGGGACTTAGTCCGCTGCTAGAGGGTGAGGAAATGCCGGTGAAAGTTGAAGGATTTTCAGGGGGCGATCGTCTTGATATTAAATTACCAAACACTCAGACCGATCTTATCCGTGAGATTCAGAAACTGGGAAAACCTACCGTGTTGGTTTTGCTCAATGGTAGTGCACTTGCCTTTAATTGGGAGAACGAAAATATTCCGGCTATTGTTGAGGCCTGGTACCCCGGACAAGGTGGTGGAAAAGCTATTGCCGATGTTCTCTTTGGTGATTATAATCCGGCTGGACGTTTACCGCTTACTTTCTATAAATCAATTGATCAGATTCCTGCTTTTACCGAGTATGATATGACTGGCAAGACTTACCGTTATTTTAAGGGTGAACCTCTTTATGAGTTTGGTTACGGATTGAGCTACTCTACTTTTGAATATGCACTGAAGAATGTTCCTTCGACCATTAAAGCCGGAGAAAATATAAAAGTAACAGCAGAAGTGAAAAATACCGGAAAGCTAGATGGCGATGAAGTAATAGAACTTTATGTATCTCTTCCTGACAGCAAACTAAAAACAGCTATCCGTTCTTTGCAAGGATTCAAACGTATTCATCTGAAAGCCGGTGAGGTTAAAGAGGTTGAATTTGAACTGAAACCAATCCAGATATCAGCTCGTAATAATGATAACTTTGCGGTGGTAGAAGCTGGAACAGTACAAATATCTGTTGGTGGAAAACAACCCGATGCTAAATCGATTGCTTCCAGACAGGTCGTTCAACAGAATATTCTGGTAACAGGTAATACTTATTATATTCAGGAATGATATAACTATAAATACTCCACAGACTTTAGTCTGATGAATAGAGAAGGAGAGAGGGTGAATCGTTTTGAAACATCCTTTTTCTTGTTGAATTGAATAATTTTTCTCTTTTATGATGTGAATAAAACTCTTGTAACAAAGATTTGTTATATGAAATATGTATATCTTTGTTTCACTTTAAATATGAACGAATGAAAAACTTTCTGTATAGTTTATTCTTATTTTTGATTCCAACTCTAATATATGCTGAGGACGGATCTAAGTTGTGGCTTCGTTATCAGCCTCTTTCCGCTAAACAAGTAAAAAGCCTTTCAATGGGAATTTCTTCTATTCTGAGTGAAGAACCGGGAGATTGTACTGCAATTACCGAATTGCAAGATGCCTGGAAACAACTCACAGGAAAAGAGTTACCGGTTGTTGCTTCATTGAAGGACTATTCACTGGTAATTGGTACAGAAAAAAGCAAACTAATTCAGTCTTTAGGATTACAGAAGGAATTGCAGACACTGGGAAATGATGGCTTTATTATTCGCACAATGAAGTCGAAAGGCAATAAAATAACCGTGATTGCTTCAAAGGGAGAAAACGGATTGCTATATGCCGTTTTTAATCTGTTAAGGAATATTCAACTTTATGTTCCTTCTTCTAATATTTTAAGAACAATACAGCTAAGTTCTTCTCCTTTTACCTTTGATATAAAGGAGGTTCCTTCTTATAAAATAAGGATATTGAACCATTGGGACAATCTGGATGGAACGATAGAACGAGGGTATGCCGGACATTCTCTTTGGAAATGGGATGAACTTCCTGGTAAATTATCTCCCCGATACAAAGAATATGCCCGTGCCAATGCTTCAATAGGAATTAATGGTACGGTGCTCAATAATGTAAATGCCAGTCCCGAGATTTTAAGTAATGCCTATCTGCAAAAGGTTAAAGCTTTGGCTGAGGTATTTCGCCCTTATGGTATCCGCGTTTATCTTTCTGTGAACTTCTCTTCACCCACTGCTTTGGGTGGTTTGCCTACTTCCGATCCTTTGAACGAAAGTGTGCAGCAATGGTGGAAGGATAAAGCTAAGGAAATCTACGGATTAATTCCTGATTTTGGAGGCTTTCTGGTGAAAGCAAATTCAGAAGGACTTCCCGGACCGCAGGACTTTGGACGTACTCATGCTGATGGAGCCAATATGCTGGCTGATGCATTGAAACCTTATAATGGAATTGTGATGTGGCGTGCCTTTGTCTACAAATCGAGTATGGAAGACAGAGCCGGACAGGCATATAATGAATTTACTCCATTGGATGGAAAATTCCGTTCCAATGTTATTCTTCAGGTGAAGAATGGTCCGATTGACTTTCAGCCACGCGAACCATTTAGTCCGTTGTTTGGTGCCATGACACGAACAGCACTTATGCCCGAGTTTCAGATTACGCAGGAATATCTGGGGGCTTCCAATCACCTGGTTTATCTAGCTCCGCTGTATAAGGAATGTCTGGAAAGCGATACTTATTGCTCGGGCGAAGGCTCTACGGTTGCCTGGGTAACAGACGGGAAACTATTCCCGCATCCACTAACTGCCATTGCTGGAGTAGCTAATATTGGTGAAGATGCAAACTGGTGTGGACATCAGTTTGCTCAGGCCAACTGGTATGCCTTTGGTCGTCTGGCATGGAATAATGAACTCACTCCCGAAGTGATTGCCGATGAATGGATAAAACAGACATTTAATCAGCAGAAAGATTTTGTGGAACCGGTAAAGGAGATGATGCTTGCTTCCAGAGAGGCTGCGGTAAACTATATGATGCCTTTGGGACTTCACCACCTGTTTGCATGGGGACATCATTATGGCCCAGAACCTTGGTGTTCTGTTCCCGGAGCACGTCCCGACTGGCTTCCTTCATATTATCATAAAGCCGATACTTTAGGCATTGGTTTCGATCGTACATTAGATACAGGCAGTAAAGCAGTGGGGCAATATTTCGTTCCATTGCGGAATGATTATAACAAGCTAAAAACCTGTCCGGAACAATACCTTCTCTGGTTCCATCATGTGCCCTGGAAACATAAAATGAAAAGCGGACAGACTTTATGGAATGAACTTTGTTATACCTATGACAAAGGAGTACAGCAAGTAAGGGGATTTCAGAAAACATGGGATAGAATGGAATCGTTTGTTGATGCACAGAGATTCCATGAAGTGCAATCCCGCCTGAAAATTCAAAGTAAGGATGCGGTTTGGTGGAAAGATGCTTGTCTGCTATACTTCCAGACTTTCTCGCGTCAGCCCATTCCTTACGACATTGAACGTCCGGTGAATGAACTCGACGATTTGAAAAAGATAAAACTGAATTTGTTACATCATAATTAGAATAATAAAAATGGAAAAAACCTGGAGATGGTTCGGCAAAAACGATAAGATAACGCTGGCCATGCTTAGACAAATTGGTGTGGAAGGCATAGTAACCGCCTTGCACAATATTCCGAATGGTGAAATTTGGACACTCGAAGCGATCAATGAACTTAAAAATTATATTGAAGCAGCAGGCCTTTGCTGGTCGGTTGTGGAGAGTCTGCCGGTAAGCGAAAGCATTAAATATGCCGGAGCAGACAGAGATCAGCTTATTGCCAACTACAAAGTGAGTCTGGCTAATCTGGGAAAAGCAGGGGTAAAGACTGTATGCTACAACTTTATGCCGGTAATAGACTGGATTCGTACCGATCTAGAGCATCCATGGGCCGATGGAACAAGCTCTCTCTATTTCGATAAAATTCGTTTTGCGTACTTTGACTGTAATATTCTGAAACGCGAAGGTGCAGAAAATGATTATACAGCGGAAGAATTGGCAAAGGTGAATGAACTGGATAAAACCATTACCGAAGCAGAGAAAGACGATTTGATTAACACCATCATTGTAAAGACTCAGGGATTTGTTAATGGAAACATTAAAGAGGGCGATCAGAATCCGGTTGCTATCTTCAAACGATTACTGGCTTTGTACGATGGCATAGACAGAGATATGCTTCGTGCCAATATGGTATATTTCCTGGAACAGATTATGCCGGTGTGCGATGAATATGGAATAAACATGTGTGTGCACCCAGATGATCCTCCTTTCCAGATGCTTGGCTTGCCACGTATAGTTACAGGAGAGGCGGATATAGAATGGTTCCTCAATGCGGTGAACAATCCTCATAACGGACTTACTTTCTGTGCCGGATCCTTAAGTGCCGGACTTCATAACGATGTACCAGCACTGGCAAGGAAATTTGCTTCCCGCACTCACTTTGTACACTTGCGAAGCACAGAAGCAACTCCTGAAGGCAACTTCATGGAATCGTCTCACCTTACGGGACGCGGACATGTTATTGAGTTGGTTCGTATCTTTGAAAAAGAAAATCCAGGCTTGCCTATGCGTGTAGACCACGGCCGACTGATGCTTGACGATGGCGACAAAGGCTACAATCCGGGATACTCTTTCCACGGACGAATGTTTGCGCTTGCTCAGGTAGATGGAATAATGGCAACGGTGAGAGATGAATTAATGAATAAGTATTAGAATATAAAAAATATTAGTCAGTATGAACGAATTATTTGATATAGCTGGAAAAGTAGCTATCGTAACCGGAGGTTCAGGTGTATTGGGCAGTAATATATCACGCAGCTTATTGGAAGCAGGCGTAAAAGTGTTTATTATTGGTGGCCACCAGGAAAATGTAGATAAAGTTCTGGAAGAGTTTTCTTCATTAGGAGAAGTAAAAGGTGCTGCCTGCAATGTACTCGATATAGAGCCGGTTAAAAAGGTAAAAGATGAAGTGCTTAACCTTTGGGGTAAAATTGATATTCTGGTAAATGCAGCCGGAGGAAATATTCCGGGTGGAACAATCAGTGACGACAAGAGCATATTCGACATGAAAGTTGAAGATATGAACAAGGTGGTAGATTTAAACCTCAATGGTTCTATTTATCCTTGTCTGGTTTTCGGTGAAGTAATGTCTAAACAGGGATACGGAAGTATTATCAACGTATCGTCAATGGCTACTTTTGCTGCATTAACCCGTGTTCCGGGATATTCTATTGCAAAGAGCGGTATTGAGATCTTTACTAAATGGCTGGCTATGGAAATGGCTACAAAATTCAGCGAAAAGATCAGAGTAAATGCTATTGCTCCGGGCTTCTTTATCGGGAACCAGAACAGAGCAGTTCTTATCAATCCTGATGGCTCATTGACCGAACGTAGCAAGAAAGTACTTGCAAAAACTCCAATGAAACGCTTTGGAGATATCAAGGAACTCAACGGAGCTGTTCAGTTCCTTTGCAGTGATGCTGCCAGCTTTATAACAGGTGTGGTTCTTCCTATTGATGGTGGATTCAGCTCTTTTAGCGGAGTATAATAGTATACACATTCTTATAAAAGGAAATCTCAGTAAGACTATTCTTGCTGAGATTTTCTTTTTATAAATAGTTTATTCTGTATTTTCTTTTTATAAAATCTGGTCTATTGATTGCAATATCTAATCTAAAAGATGGCATGTTACTTATTTTTCCGATATTTGTGATATTGAAAAACTAAATACCATGAGGAAACATTTTCTTTTTATATTTCTTTCTATTTTCTCTGTGGCTCTTTATGGTCAGAGCCTGCTCAATATAAAGCATTACTCTGTGCAGGATGGATTGTCTCAAAAGAATATTCAGAACTTCATACAAGATGATAATGGTTATATCTGGATGGCTACATGGAATGGACTGGATCGTTTTGACGGGTATATGTTTCGTAATTTTAAAACTTACCCCAACAGCTCAGTTCGTATAACTAACCAACGTTTTATAAGAATTATAAAGACTTCATTAAATAATATCTGGTGCCTTACCTACGATAATAGGTTATATCTGTTTAATACTCACCAAAATAAATTTGAGGATATCACTTCTTATTCCAAAAATCTCATCAACTCTATTTCAAAAGTATATGCTTTAAAAAACGGAATATCCTGGGTGGTAGGGATGCAAAATGAATTATATCGTATTGACGAAAAGAAATTCCCTTCCTCTGAAGCTGTTCAAATATATACAAATCGAGGTAATCTGGGAAATGTTATCTACAATATATTGCAAGATAAAGATGGAGACGAATGGATATTGACCAATAGTGGAACAATGATTGTTGGAAGCAAAAAGATTGCAAACCAGATGCCTTTTCAATTTATGGTAGAAACATCTGATGGTATATATCTGGCAACCTCAAATGGATTCTTTGCAAAGTACGACAAAAAAAGTAAGAATGTGCTGCCTTGTGCGCCACAAAAGCCAGTAGCAGCGATTCGTGGTATGGAGAGACTTAATGATAATAGAATTGCTATTTTTCAGGAATTTGGAATCATCATCTATGATTTGAGGAAAAAGGACTTTAAGTCATTTGATCTGCCAATAGCCATTAGATCTAATCTCTTTCAGGATAGATCTGGTATAATATGGTTGCTAAGTACTGTTGGTAAAGTTATTCGTCTGGATTGCCTGAAAGGCAAAATTGATTTACTGGATTATCCTAAGTATAAAGAGCTGCCAGGCTATTCTCAGCGCCCTTTTATGCATGAAGATGAATTTGGCACTTTATGGATAAAGCCTTCTGATGGTGAACTGTGTTTTTATAATAAAGAAACACAACGTTTGGAGCAGGCATCTGTTAATGATATGGGAGTAAAGTTCCCTGTTTCAATTCAGGTATCAAACTATTTAGTAGACAGGCATAAGAATATATGGTATGCAAATGGAGATGGCTTTGATAATATATCGTTTCGCCAAAAGAGTTTTGAATATATTACCAACGAATACAGCAAGAGTGTGGGTCGTGCTATTATGGAAGACCACAGAAAACGTCTTTGGATTGGTTGGAAACGTAATAACAAGGGACAGGATGGCATTGTTTCTTTGTATGACTCAAATAGTAACTGGGTAGGAAACTTATCTAAAGAAGGAAATATATTGCCCGATCATTCAACCCGATTTTTTAAAACAGACGTGTATTGTATCTATGAAGACAGAATGCACAATGTATGGATAGGTACAAGAGAAGAGGGACTTTTCCTGCTTCGCCCCAAAGGGGATAAAAGCTACCAGATAAGTCGCTTCTTGCCCGATAAGAATGATAAATTTAGTATTTCTTCCAATGCAATATATTCAATTATTCAGGATTACAGAGGCCGAATATGGATTGGTACTTACGGTGGAGGTATTAATTTGATTAATAATGTTCAGGGTAACGGAAAATTGCGTTTTATTCATTCAGGTAATGTTCTCAATAATTATCCTATTCATCTGTGTGACAGAGTGCGCTGCTTTTATGAAACAAAAGATAAAGTGCTCTTGATTGGTACTACAGGTGGATTACTATCTTTCTCGTTAAATTTCTCACGACCGGAAACTATAAGGTTTTACCACAATGTATGCAGTGAACGTTATTCAAGTCTGAGCAATAACGATGTTATGAACATCTCTCAGACACGAAATGGAAAATTATATTTCACAACATTAAGTGGAGGAGTCAGCTTATTGGAAAGTAAAAACCTTCTGTCTGAGAATTTAGAGTTTAAACACTACAATGCAACAAATGGACAAGTCCCCGATTTGTCGCTTTCAACTATAGAAGATTTGAAAGGAAACATCTGGGTTGTTTCAGAGAATAAGCTGTTAAAGTTCAATCCCCGGATGAACTTACTAGAAGAATACAGTGACCAGATATTGATGTCCGAAACCAAACCGTTGCTCTGTTCGTCTGGAAAACTGGCTTTTGGTTCAATGTGTGGCGTGCTGTGTATATCTCCTCAAGGTGCTCATAAAAGTAGTTATGTTCCTCCCATTGTGTTTTCACATTTGGATATTTATCTCAATAATGCTTCACGCCGACAGGATATTTGCAGCAACGAAGCACAAATTCTGGGAGCCAAAGAGCGCAACTTTACAATAACTTTCGCAGCGTTAGATTATGTAGATTCACACGCCATAAAGTATGCTTATCGCATTAAGGGGCTGAATGATCATTGGATTGTATTGGGAAACAACCGCTCGGCAAGTTTGGTAAATGTGCCTGCCGGTGATTATGTTTTTCAGGTAAAATCAACAAATGCAGATGGAGTATGGGTTGAGAACGTAACTTCTTTGCCTATTCATATTAAACCGACTTTTGGAGAAACTGTTTGGGCTATTATATTGTATATTATATTAGCCATTGCAGTATTGTTGATAGTTGGCTATTTTGTTATGCGAATGACTAACTTGAAACGCCGGGTAGATTTTGAGCAACAGCTCACTAACCTGAAACTGCGTTTCTTTACCGACATTTCTCACGAACTTCGCACTCCTTTAACGCTTATTGCCAGTCCGATCGAGGAAGTTATCAGCAACGAAAAGCTTACAGAGGAAGGTATGGAAAATATGCAGGTTGCCAAACGAAATACGGAAAGAATGCTTAGGCTGATTAATCAGATACTCGATTTCCGTAAAATTCAGAATGAGAAAATGAAAGTTTATGTGGAACAGGTAGATGTTGTTCCGCTGATTAAAAAGATTTTTGAGAACTTTCAGCCCATGGCTCATACACGAAACATTGATTTCAAACTAAGTTGCGACATTGATTCTATTGTAATTTATACTGATGTTGATAAGTTGGAGAAGATTCTCTTTAACCTGTTGTCTAATGCATTTAAATATACTTCCAATGAGAAAAGCATAACGCTTTCTGTTTCCGGTGAAAAGAATGTATTATATTTCAGTGTAAAAGATGAAGGACGCGGTATAAATACTCAGAAGATTAATCAGCTGTTTGCTCGTTTTGAGACTTTAGACGATTCCGACCCAAGTATTTCAACTGGTATAGGACTTTCTCTGGTTAAAGAACTTCTGAACTTATTGCATGGATCCATCAAGGTTGAAAGTAAACTTGGTGAAGGAAGTCTTTTTTCTGTGAAACTTCCTGGAAGTTATGAGGCTTTTAAAGATGATGCGAATGCAGAATTTATTTTGAGCGACAGTGGAAAGGGCGAAATACAAAAGGAAGAAGAGATTATTACTGACACAGTTCCCGAAGAAAAAGAAATCCGGATTCTGATTATTGAAGATAATGATGAGTTACGCCATTTTATTTCTAATGTTCTAAGTAAGGACTATGTAGTGCTTGAAGCTGTGAACGGCAAAGAAGGATTGGATATTACTCTTGCTGAGATTCCGGATATAGTAGTAAGCGATATTATGATGCCTGAGATGGATGGAATTGAATATCTGAAGGCTGTGAAGAATGATAGTAATATCTGTCATATTCCTATTATTTTATTATCTGCCAAGTCGTCTTTGAATGATCAGATTCATGGATTGGAATATGGTGCCGACGATTATATGACGAAACCTTTCAGTGCAACTTATCTGAAAGCAAAAATAGATTCACTGTTGAAACAGCGACAGTTGCTTTACGATTTTTATACATCTAATAAAACAAAATCCGAAAAAGAACCAGTTACACTTGATAAGATAACTCCTTCAACGCCTCAGGTAACTCATTTTGATGATGATTTTATTAAGAATATAGTTCAGAGCGTAGAGGATAATATCCAGAATCCAGACTTCAGAATAGACGATTTAGCTGATGCTATGAGAATGAGCAGAACGGTTTTTTATCGTAAAGTGAAATCTCTCATGGGTGTTTCTCCGGTAGATTTTGTTAAGAATATGCGTTTAAAGAGGGCTATTCAGTTATTGGAGCAAGAGACATATAATGTTTCTGAAGTTGCATACATGAGTGGTTTCACAACTCCTCAATATTTTAGCAGAGTGTTTAAAGAGGCTATGAATTGTACTCCCAAGGAATATATGGCCCGTAAAAAGTAAAAAAGGTTATTTTGTGAATTAAAAAATTGGCACAGTTGCTATGTAAGGTCAGAAAAGATAATTAATAGCACCAATATTACAACTTGTTTTTATTGCAGAATCATATTTTTGTGCAACTAAAAAAAATGCTATGCAAATAAAAACAACAAAGAGATTATTTACAGCTTTATTATTTTCTGCGAGCTTTGGGATGCTTCATGCCCAGCATGCTCCTTATAAGATCTGGTATAATCGTCCAGCTCAGTATTGGGAAGAAGCATTGCCTGTTGGTAATGGACGAATTGCCGGTATGGTGTATGGCGATCCGCAAAAAGAGACTATACAGATTAATGAAGAAACAGTTTCGGCCGGTTCTCCTTATAATAATTATAATAAGAATGCCAAGGGTGCTTTACCTGAAATCCGTAGTATGATATTCTCCGGTTTATACGATAAGGCTCAGGAGCTTGCAGGTGAAAAGGTTATTTCAAAAGTAGGAAACGAAATGCCTTACCAAACTGTAGGTAACCTGAATATCAATTATACGGATCATGCTAAGGTTACGGATTTCTATCGTGAACTCGATATTGATAATGCCATATCTACTACTCGCTATAAAGTAAGCGGAGTGGAATACAAACAAGAGGTGTTTGCTTCTTTTGTAGATCAGTTGCTCATAGTAAGAATTTCAGCTTCCAAGCCGGGAGCTATCAGTTGCGACTTATCTTTGAATACTCCAATGAAGAATCCAAAACGCTCAGCTTTGGATAGTCGTAAGCTTCGTTTGGAAGGAATTACCGACGGATCAAACTTCTTTCCGGGTAAGGTGCATTACTGTGCCGATTTGCTGTTGAAGAATAAAGGTGGACAAGTAAACACAAGTGATTCTGTTATTCAGGTCAGAAAAGCGAATATGCTTACTCTTTATGTTTCTATGGCAACCAACTTCGTAAACTACAAAGATGTTTCGGGTAATCCATATCAACGTAATTCTGTTTATCTGAAAAATGCATCGAAAGATTATGAGAAGACAAAGGCTGCTCATATAGCTGCTTATAAAAAACAATTCAACCGTGTTGAACTGTCTCTTGGAGAAACCGAACAGATGAACAAACCGATGGATGTTCGTGTTAAAGAGTTTGCCACTTCATACGATCCTCATTTGATATCGCTTTATTTCCAGTTCGGACGTTACTTACTGATCTCATGTTCTCAACCGGGATGCCAGCCTGCCAACCTGCAGGGTAAATGGAACGGAAAGGTGAAACCGGCTTGGGGATGTAATTATACTACCAATATTAACACTGAAATGAATTACTGGCCGGCAGAGCTGACCAATCTGAAAGAAACCCACGAACCGCTTTTGCAGATGGTTAAGGAATTATCTGAAAATGGTCGTGAGGCTGCACGTGAAATGTATGGTTGCAGAGGTTGGGTGTTACATCACAATACAGACCTTTGGCGCATGAATGGTGCTGTAGATTATGCTTACTGTGGTCTTTGGCCGGTTGGTGCTGCATGGATGTGCCAGCATTTATGGGATCGCTATCTTTACTCTGGCGATAAGGAATACTTAAAGAAGGTATATCCTATAATGAAGAGTGCTTCTGAGTTCTTTGTAGATTTCCTTGTTAAAGATCCTAATACCGGTTATTTAGTGGTTACTCCTTCAAACTCACCGGAGAACGGACCTAAAATTAAAGATTCAAAAGGTCATCTTTTTGCCGGAATAACAATGGATAATCAGTTGGTAACCGACTTATTCTCTAACACAGCTGAGGCTGCACAAATATTAAGCACGGATAAATCATTCTGTGACACAATCACTACTATGCGTCGCAAATTGCCTCCAATGCAGGTGGGACAACACGGACAATTACAGGAATGGTTCCAGGACTGGGATAATCCGGAAGATCATCACCGTCATATCTCTCATCTTTGGGGATTATATCCGGGATATCAGATTTCTGCATACAGAACTCCGGTATTGTTCGAAGCTGCAAAGAATACCTTGATTCAACGTGGCGACCCGTCAACCGGATGGTCTATGGGATGGAAAGTTTGTTTCTGGGCTCGTATGCTGGATGGCGATCATGCTTATAAGTTAATTAAAAACCAGCTAACTTATGTAAGTCCTGAATTTCAGAAAGGTCAGGGGGGAGGAACCTATCCAAACTTGTTCGATGCTCATCCACCTTTCCAGATCGACGGAAACTTTGGATGTACTGCCGGTATTGCGGAAATGCTTGTACAGAGTCATGATGGTGCAGTTCAACTGCTTCCATCGTTACCAAGTGAATGGAAGAAAGGAACTATCCGTGGATTAAGAACTCGTGGAGGATTTGAAATCGTTGAAATGAAATGGGCAGACGGAAAACTTGTTTCGGCTAAAGTAAAATCGACTATCGGAGGAAATCTTCGTGTACGTTCTTATGTACATTTAGCAGGATTGAAAGAAGCTAAAGGCGAAAATAGTAATCCTTTGTTTAAAACACAGGAAGTGCTTCGCCCAATGATAAGCGAACGTGCTCCTTTAAAGGGTACACAACTTACTACTTCTTACGAGTATGATGTTCAGACACAACCGGAACAGATTGTAGAATTAACAGCAGAATAAGGTATCAGGTATGAAAAGGTTTTTAAATTGTTTTTTGCTGGTTATCTTTATAACAGCATTTTGTGAGGCTAAAGTTAATCAGTGGGATAAAATGAAAGAGGTATACGAAAATATACCTCTTCCAACTTTTCCAGATAAAACTTATCTTATTACCGATTATTATAACGGAACAGATTCTTTATATACAAGTGCCATTAACAAGGCAATATCTGTTTGTTCTGCTCAGGGAGGAGGAGTTGTAGTTATTCCGGATGGAGTGTATAAAACGGCTCCAATCAGAATGAAATCGAACGTGAATCTGCATCTCTCGGATAAAACACTTCTGATGTTTACCACCGATTATAATCTTTTTGATACGGTATTAACACGCATAGAAGGTATCGACTGTTATAACATATCTCCGTTGATTTATGCTTATGGTGAAACCAATATGGCTATTACCGGTAATGGTGTAATGGACGGAATGGCTACTGAAGCAAACTGGTTTAGTAAAGAACGAATTGATGGGGTTACTCTTAAGAATGGAAAGAAAGTAGCTGAAAAGACAGTGCTTTATGATATGAAAGAAGATTCTGTTCCCTTTGAGAAACGTGTATTCAAAGGGAAAACCGGTATGCGTCCTCAGTTTATAAACCTCTATAAGTGTAAGAATGTTCTTTTAGAAGGATTTACGTTGAATCGTTCTCCATTCTGGCTGATTCATCCATTGCTTTCAGAAAATATCACTGTAAGAAAAGTAAAAATGCAAAGTCACGGTTATAACAATGATGGCTGCGATCCTGAATCGTGCAAAAACATTCTGATAGAAGATTGCGATTTTGATACGGGAGACGACTGTATAGCCATTAAATCGGGACGTGATGAGGACGGACGTTACTGGAATATTCCCAGCGAAAACATCATTGTGCGTAACTGCAGAATGAAGGATGGACATGCCGGGGTAGCCATGGGCAGTGAAATTACCGGAGGGTGCTATAATGTGTGGGTGGAAAATTGCTTGATGGATAGTCCTAATCTAAGCCGCATTATTCGTATCAAATCAAATGCCATACGTGGAGGCGAGGTGAAAAATGTGTATGTAAGAAACATCACCGTTGGTCAGTGTGACGAATCCATTTTAGGTATGGAAATGAAATACTGGCATGTGGACGATGGTCCGTATCCTCCTTATTTTCATAATATCTATTTAGAGAATATAAAGAGCAACAAGAGTCGCTATTTATTGCATCTGGATGGGTTTGCAAATAAGATTCAAGCTCGCGATATCTTTATTAAGAACTGCGACTTTCAGGGGATTACTGCTTCAGAAATCAATGCTGTGACGGGAGTTTCAAACATTCACTTTGAGAATGTAAAAGTGAACGGAAAAGATTATAAAGGTATGTAGAGAAAACCAATAAGGTTATATTTTTATTTATTGGCCAATAATGTCTTGCCCATTCACCAATAAATTTGGATGATTGGGCATGTATTTTATACATTTGTACGTAATACGCACACACTATTAATATCAAAATATCAATGAAAAAACTATTTACTTGTATCACATTGCTTTTCTGTCTGTTGGCTGTGCCTGCACTGGCAGAAAACTATCCTTATCAGAATAATGTGCTTTGGGTTACCACTCCCAATCATGCCGACTGGCTTTATAAAACTGGCGAGAAGGCTACTGTTACTGTGGCCGTTTACGAGTATGGCATTTTGCAGGATGGCTTACAGGTATCTTATAGCATCGGTCAGGATGAGCTTGATCCCGATACAAAAGGTACTGTTACTCTAAAAGGCGGTAAGGCCGAAATAGCATTGGGAACAATGAAAAATCCCGGTTTCCGCGATTGCCAGATGAGTGTAAAGCTGAAAGGCCGTACATTTAATCATCATATCAAAGTGGGATTCTCTCCTGAGAAACTGGAACCATACACACAAATACCTAAAGATTTCAAGGAATTCTGGAAAACAGCTCTCGACGGACAGGCTAAATGCCCGATGAATCCTGAGGTGAAGTACGTCAGCGAATTCTCGTCTGATAAGGTGGACTGCTATCTTTTGAAATTGCAATGCTACAAACCGGGACAATTTATTTACGGTTATCTTACTAAACCGAAAAAGGCTGGTAAGTATCCTGTAGTAGTATGTCCTCCGGGAGCAGGTGTAAAGCACATGGACCCTACTAAAACATTGTTTTATGCCGAGTCTGGTTGTATTCGTTTCGACATGGAGATACATGGCATCGACCCTTCTTTGAGCGCTGAAGTATACAAGGACATTACACGTGCCTTTGGCGATCATCACCCAAATGGTTATCTGGCTAATGGCATCAACGACCGAGATACATACTACATGAAAAAGGTCTACCTGGCCTGTGTTCGTGCGGTTGATTATCTTTGCTCTCTGCCCGAATGGGATGGCAAAAATGTAATAGCCCAAGGGGGTAGTCAGGGTGGCGGACTCTCTTTGATTGTTACGGCACTAGATCCTCGTATCACTTTGTGTGTAGCCAATCACCCCGCTTTAGCCGATATGGCAGCTTATGCCGAAAAAGGTCGTACCGGTGGTTATCCACACTTTAACCGTAAATACGAAGGTATTGAGCTTACTCCCGAGGTAATAAAAACGCTTTCTTACTATGACGTGGTTAATTTTGCCCGTTGCATTAAGGTGCCGGTATTTATGACATGGGGTTATAACGACAATGTTTGTCCTCCTACTACAAGCTATAGTGTTTATAATGTGCTCACTTGTCCGAAGGAAGCATTACTTACTCCGGTCAACGAACATTGGGTATCCACAGAAACCCGCTATGACCAGTTGGACTGGATTAAGAAGCATTTGAAATAAGCATCCCGAAAGCAGCTTCTATAGCTAATCTTTGAATACTGTAATAGTACAAGACTAATAAAGGGAAAGCTGATGGGTATAACCGGACCAGGTGTATAGACTTATCGTATCGTACGAGGGTGATAATGGGAAAGCTGAAGCTTAGAACCTAACAGAAATATTCTTGTGTGTTGCTTAAGAAAGGCAATGTTTCGGGAAGCTCATGCTTGTAATCTAAAGGAAATATTTATCAGAAATAGATTGGGTTGTCCACTTTTGGGCAACCCAATTTTTATATATTTTTCTTCGGGCCTATAACTGAGACAGATTTTAGATGTTTAATTTTCAGAGACTTAATTTTATTTCTGATAATGTATCGTGTATTTTTATTGCCTAGTAGCGAGATCAGGATTCATCCCAGCATCACTTCTGATAATGTAGCATATCTTTTTATCCCTGAGGTATAAAATAGATCTGCAGAATAGGTTATGTAAGTTGAAATAAAAACCAAGCCACTTCAACCTTGATAATAAGATTTGAAATGGCTTGGTTTAATTTATCTCTCAATCTCTCTTTTAGTTATTTTAGAGCATCATAAATTTGATGATAAGAATAACCGTAAAGAAACTATTCCATGAAAGAGAGTTACATCATTGTTTTTGCTGTTTTTAGTCAGCATTATTTTTTCATCAATTCTTTCACTGCAGTCTCAATTTGCTGGTCGCGACCGGTTGAGAGAATATCTGGTTCGTTGAATACTTTAATGTCCGGCTCCATCTGATTGTTTTCACAGAATTTGCCATCAGGAGTACGCCATCCACCCATTGGTATTCCAAAGTAAATAGTTGGGTCAATCTGGCTTTCCCACCATACAAATGTACCTGTTCCCGGTACAGGCATACCTAGAGTCTTACCAACATTCTTAAGCTTATATGCAACAGGGAACAAATGTGCATCCGAATAATTACTTTCTCCCATCAAAACAATTGAAGGCTTAGACCATTTGTTTTGTGGCTCAGAACCTACAAATTGACCGTGAGGAATAATATCGCAATAATTTTTCCCGCTTAGGAAGTCCGAAAGCTGTTCGTGAATATTTCCACCACCATTAAAGCGAGTGTCAATAATTAAAGCTTCTTTGCCAATGTTGCGTCCCAGAGCTTCTTCAAATACCGTTCTCATGCTTGAATCGTCCATTGAGCGAACATGGATATAACCAATCTTACCATTTGAAAGTTGTTCAACCTCATTACGACGGTTTTTTACCCAACGCTTATAAAGCAATTCACCTTCCTCACCAGATGAGATAGGTTTCACACTTTCTTCCCATCTTTTATTAGTTGCCGGGTTGTATAAAGAAAGCAAGGTTAGTTTATTAATTTTGCGATTTAGTAATTGATAGAAATCAATTGAATCAGTAGGCATTCCGTCTATTTGTTCAATGATGGTACCCGGCTTAATCTTTGAGGCAGCCTTATCTACAGGGCCTCCTTCAATAACCTCGGCAACATTTATTCCTTTGCCGGTATAGTTGTAATCAAACAACAGACCAAGAGAAGCTGTTTGATCGCTCATATTAGCACCTCCTCTGTAACCGCTTCCGGTATGTGAAGCATTTAACTCTCCAAGCATTTCGCTAAGCATTTCCGAAAAATCGTAATTATTGGTAATATAAGGAAGGAATTTCTTATAAGCATTATAGTAGAATTCCCAATCCACTCCATGCAGATTTTCTACATAGAATTTTTCTTTCAGAAGACGCCATGAGTGATCAAAAATATAATTGTTTTCAGCGGTCTTGTCCAATAACATTTCCCCATTGGTTTTTAATGATTCGCTTTTTCCTGATTCTGCATCAATCTTCATAGCCTTCCCATCTGCCAGAAGGAATATAAATTTACCGTCGGATGACAATTCCATTGAAGGACCATTAACATCAAGTTTAGTCAGAAGTTTAGTCTCTTTTGTACGAAGCTCTGTAACCCACAGATCATTACCTTTATCGAAAGATGTCAGATAATAGAGCTTTTCTCCATCTTTTGAAAGAATCCAGTCACTGGCTTCAGAAGTATGAGTAGTGAGTTTCTTTTTTCTGTCAGTAAGGTTTTCCCAGTCAATTGTAATATCTTTGGCTGTTACCTTTTTCAGTGAATCCTTCTCTGATTTTACCTTTGGTATTATTTCTTTTTTTTCTTTTTTTGCTTTGTCTTCCTGTTCTTTCAGAAGAGCGAATTCTTCCTTAGAGAGATTGGAACGATCGAAAGCTTCTTTTGAGAAAAACATCTCAAACACATCACCGCTAACCGGGTTACCGCTTTGTCTAAGCAATCCATTTCTGTCCGAAGCCCAAATCATAGCTTTTCCATCTAACACCCATTTAGGAGAAAAATCATCATATCCACTGAGCGTAAGATTATGAATCTCACTCTTCCCATCGGAGGCAACTAAACCTATTTCAGGAGTCATAACTCGTTCGGGACTACCATATTGAACAAGGAACCATTTTCCATCGGGCGACCATTTATAATATTGATCACCATCTGCATAAGAATAGTTCTTGTCTGCAGTCATAATGGTACGTATTTGTTTTGACTTAAGGTTTATTACTTTAAGTACAACACGGTTTTCAAGATAAGCAACTTCCTTTCCGTCTGGCGAAAATTCAGGTTGAAACTCTTCTGCATCGGTTGTAACTACAGGTTCTTCCTTTAATACGGTTGATGTGTAGAAATAAGGCTCTTCTTTTCTGGTTATTTTAGTGGTGTATATATTCCAGCTGTTATCTTTCTCTGCAGCATATAGCAATGATCGTCCGTCTGGGCTGAAGCTAACATTTCTTTCCTGGTATGGAGTATTAGTGATACGTTTGGTAATACCTCCGTCAATACTACTTACAAATATTTCTCCACGGAAAACATAAACAAATTCTTTGCCGTTAGGAGATAGTCTAGCCTCAGTAAATCCGCTGTTTACTTGCATATTCTTTTGAATAGGAGTACGTCCGTCGTTGGCAATAGTAATATTTACTTTTTGTGGTTCGCCACCCGGTTTCATTGTATATACTTCACCGTCAAAGCTAAAACAAAGCGTGTTATTATTGGATTTGGTAAGGAATCTTACAGGATGTTTTGTAAAATGAGTCAAAGCCTTGTTGCTGGAAGAATTATTTAAAGAGCTTTTAAACACATTAAAAGAGCCACTTTGTTCGCTCAGATAATAAAAGTCATTATCATTCGAATCAAATACTGGATTTCTATCTTCACCATTGAACTGAGTCAGTTTAGTGAACTTTTTCGAATTAAAATCATAAACCCAGATATCATGTGCAATAGATGAAGTATGGTGTTTTCTCCAAAGGTTTTCGTATCCTTTCAGGTCATCATATATTAATTTATCACCGGTACTTGTGATAGTAGCGTTAAGTGCAGGGCTAGTTAGAATTTGAGAAACTTTTCCTCCCGATACAGGAACGCTGTAAAGTTCGCTCATTGTAGAGATTGGAAACTGAGCATTTGTTACCAGATCTTGTCTGCACGCTGAGAAAATAACACTTTTATTGTCGGCTGTAAAGCTGGTCGGTGTTTCATTTGCAGAATGGAAAGTCAGACGTTTAGCTTCACCACCAGTAGCTGGCATTACATAAACATCGAAATTGCCATAACGATCGGCTGCAAAGGCTATACTTTTTCCGTCCTTGCTCCATACCGGACAATATTCATAAGATTCGCTAATTGTCAGAGGATACGCAACGCCTCCATCTGACGGTACAGAGTAGATATCACCTTTATAAGTGAATAAGATTGATTTCCCATCTGGCGATATAGCTGTATATCTCAGCCAAAGAGGATTGTTTTGGCCCCAGGCACAAATTGTCAGCATTGTGACAAAAAGAAACGCATAAATTTTTTTCATCTTTAGATATCCGTTAATTATAAAAATGTATGTAAAGTTATAGTAAGAATTATATAAGAATAATCAGCTGTGAAATCTATACAAAGATAGATTATTTAATTTGTATAATTATAGAATTGTAACTGAATTATTATAAACAATAATACATTTGAGGTAACAGTATTGACACAAACTTGTTACTTAGCTTTAACCTTTCGTTCATATTATGTTAATATCAATTAAGTCTCTTTGCACTCGAATAGTAAAGGCACTTTGCTTATTCAGAATATTAACTATATAAAATAATTATGAACGCGAAAATCTCAATCTTAAAACTAAATCGGATTTTGTTAATTATGCTGTTTGCTGTTTTACCGGGAATAGCTTTTGCACAAAGCACAGTAAAAGGTAAGGTGACCGATAAATCAGGAGCGCCTTTAATTGGTGCTACAGTTTCGGTTAAGAACACAACTATTGGTGTAATCACAGACGTAAATGGTGAATACAGCTTAACCACAAAAAACAATCTTACAAATAAGAATATTCTTGTATTTAAGTTTATTGGTTATAAAAAGAAAGAAGTTGCTTTTAAAAATACAGTTATTAATGTAGAGCTTGAAGATGAAGCAACTCAACTTGATAATGTAGTAGTTACTGCTTTAGGGATTAAACGTGAAGAACGTGGACTAGGTTATTCTACACAAACAGTGAATGGAGACATGATAACAGGCGCTATGCCTAATAACTGGTCATCAGCACTTAGTGGTAAAGTTGCCGGTCTTAGTATCGCTTCTCCCGGTGGTCCGCTTGGTTCTACCCGCATTTCACTACGAGGCGATGTCTCTTTGAACCAGGATGGAAATAATGCATTGATAGTAGTAGACGGAGTTCCCATGAGTAGTCCGATGACCAATCCAGGTGTGGCTTATGGAGCCGGAACATCTTCCGAACAATCAGTTGATTACGGTAACGGGTTCTCCGATATCAATCCCGAAGATATTGAAAATATTCAGGTTCTGAAAGGTGCCAGTGCAACAGCGCTTTATGGAACTCGTGCTGCCAATGGTGTGATTATGGTTACTACAAAATCGGGAAGCAATGCAAAGAAAGGTATTGGAGTAACATTCAACTCCAATTTTAGTATGGATGGTGTGATGCGATGGCCCGATTATCAATATGAGTTTGGACAAGGTTTGCCAAGCAATATAGGTAAGGCAGGAACTGATTATGCCGGACAGTTGTACTATTCTTACGGAGCAGGTAATGGCAATAGCAGCACTAGTGGTACAAGTAGTGCCTATGGTGCCCGGTTTGATGCCAACCAGCTTTATTACCAATACGATCCTGAAACTCAGACACGTGCAACAACTGCCACACCCTGGGTTCCTTATAAGGATAACAGAAAAGCTCTGTTTCAGACCGGATATACACTGACCAACTCTGTAGCTATTACAGGAAAAAATGATAAAGGATCTCTCCGCGCTTCGTTTACCCATACAAAGAATGAATGGATTCTGCCCAATACTGGTTTCGAAAGATTCATTGTAAGCGCTACGGCTCAGCAACAGGTTTCCAGAGTTCTGAAAGTAAACTTCAAGGCAAGTTATACCAATCGTCAGGTAGACAATACACCAGCACTAGGTTACAACAGCAACTCCATTTCCTATTTCCTTATTTTCCAGAATCCAAATGTTAATCTCGACTGGCTTCGTCCTATTTGGAGAGCAGGTAAGGAGAATGTACAACAGTTGCAACCTTACAGTTCATTCATCGGTAATCCTTTCTTTATACTCTACGAATCAGAAAATCCATCCGAGAAACATAGCGTTGTGTCATCTGCTTCGGCCACACTTCAACTTAGCCATAAGCTCGATTTCATGATTCGCTCGGGTATTCAGCTCTCTGCCGATCAACGCGAACAGCATCGTCCGGTAAGTGATGTGGTTTATGCTAACGGATACTTTAAAAAGCAGAATGTATTTGATTATGAAATGAATCACGATGCATTACTTACTTATCACGATAGTTATAGCAACGGATTGCATGTAAATGCCTCTGTGGGAGGAAACATGATGAAACAATATTATGACATGCTCTCTGCATCAGTTACCGGATTAATAACTCCGGGTGTATATAAACTGGCTAATGGAGTATCCGATCCTCAGGTGAAGACAACAATCAATAACAAGCAGCTAAATAGTCTTTATTTTGCAGCCAACTTTGCTTATAAAGATAAAATATTTGTTGATGTAACCGGCCGTAACGACTGGTCGTCTACTCTCCCTAAGGAGAACTGTTCTTTCTTTTATCCTTCGGTAAGCAGTAGTTTCCTTATTAATGAAATGGTAAAACTTCCTAAACAGATAAGTTTGTTAAAGCTCAGAGCATCTTGGGCGCAAGTAGGTAACGATACCGATCCTTACAAAACATCAGCTTACTATAATACAAGTGATTTTGCAGGTTCTGTAGAAGTTGCATCTACACTTTACAACAAAAACTTTAAGCCAGAGATCTCAACGAATTACGAAACAGGTTTCGACTTGCGAATGTTTAAAAACCGTATAGGACTCGACTTTAGTTTCTACTATAACCGTACAAAGAATCAGATTCTCGATGCACCGATGGATCCTACAACCGGATATACCCGTGCAACAATTAACTCGGGTAATGTACGCAACCGCGGTTACGAAGTAGAACTAAATGCCACACCGGTACTTACAAAAGACTTTAACTGGAAAACATCTCTTACATGGTCCAGAAACGAAAACAAGATCCTCTCTTTGGCCGAAGGTGCCGATGAAAATCAGTTAATCAGCAGCATTGGTAGTGCTTCCCTGATAGGTAGAGTTGGAGGAACAAGTGGTGACCTTTGGGGATATAAACTAGTTCGTAACGAAAAGGGAGATGTAGTAATCGGAGCAAATGGCTTACCTGAGCGTGGCGAAGAAATAGAGTACGTAGGATGTGTTTATCCAGGATGGAAAGCTGGATTCTACAATGAATTTACTTATAAGAACGTAAAATTCAGCTTCCTGATAGACGGACAGATGGGAGGAAAGATCTACTCACAATCTCACCACAAAATGACTGAACAAGGAAAACTGAAACATACACTCAACGGACGATTACCTGGCACGGAATACTATATTGGAGCCGATGATTCTCGTCTCACAAGCAACCCCGATCTTACTCAACTGGGAGGTCTATACATGGTAGCTCCGGGAGTAGTTAAGAACAGCGATGGCGGTTATAGTCCAAACGAAAAGCTGATTACCGTTGAATCCTATTACAAGGAGTATTACAGAATAGCTAACGTAGAGACAAATACATTTGATGCTTCGTTCCTTAAGTTAAGAGAAGTTCGTCTGGAATATAACTTACCGAAGAAGATACTCAGCAGAAGTCCGTTTACCAATGCATCCATAGCTTTCTACGGAAGAAACCTGCTTTGCATCACAGACTTCCCATTGTTCGATCCTGAAGCGGCAGCACTTAACGGAAGTTCTATCACTCCGGGTATAGAAACCGGTTCGCTTCCTTCAACCCGCACATTGGGTGTAAATATAAACCTTAGCTTTTAATCATTCATAAATGTAACAGATAAACAAAATGAAAATAATTAGAAATATATTAGGAAGTTTGCTTTTGGGAGGATTATTATGCACCTCATGCACCGGTAACTTCGAAGAACTAAACACTGACCCAACCCGCTTACAGGATGCTAATCCGGGAACATTTCTCGATCCAATCCTTTATGGAATGGCTACTACTAACTGGAACAAGTTCAACAGTCACACGTTTCCGTTGATGCAATGCAAAATTTCAATGTCCAATACCAGTGGAGTGGGGTGGTACTATATGAGCGATGCTGCCGGAGACGGTACATGGACCACTTATTATAAATGGCTAAATAATATCCGTGAAATGGAAGACCAGGCAGAAACCCTTAACGAACCCAATTATAAAGCTATAGCCCTTACACTGAAAGGCTGGATTTACGGATTGCTTGCCGATAGCTTCGGTGATGTGCCAATGACAGAAGCTTGTCGTGGAGATGAAAAGATTTACACTCCCAAATTCGATACTCAGAAGGAAGTTTACCAGGCCATTATTAACGAACTCGATTCCGCCAATCAGCTCTTTGTAGAGACTAGCGGACTGAAGTACAATACCGGTGGTGAAATGATGTATGGAACAGACAATACACTTGTTTCCGGAAAATCAGCCGGAATCCTGAAATGGAAGAAATTCTGTAATTCGCTTCGTATGCGTACCCTTCTTCGTGTGCTCGATGTGGATGGCCTGAACGCAAAAGCAGAACTTGTTAAAATGATAAACAATCCTACTACCTATCCGGTGTTTCAATCCAATGACGATGCTGCAAAAGTTTATATAACTGGTGTTGCTCCGGAGGAAGCTCCGCTAACTCGTCCTGCCGATTATACATCCTATATATGTCTTTCAGAGTTCTTTATCAATAACCTGTCTGCACTAAAAGATCCCCGCCTTCCTCTTTTTGCCAAGACAGCAACAAACGGAACTGTAAAATCATATATAGGTTGGCCTAGTGGTTACGATATAGCCCCATCTTTTAACGCTTCAATACCCAACGTAGCTGTTGCAACAGCACCAATGAATCTTATGCTGATGAACTATGCTGAGGTAGAGTTTATAAAAGCCGAACTAGCCCTCAAGGGAATCATAACAGACGATGCTAAAACACACTATGAAAATGGTGTGAAAGCTGCTATCACTCAATGGGGAGGAGTGGTTCCTACAAACTATTTCGATAATGCAAAGGCTGCTTATGACGGAACAATGGAACGAATAATGCTGCAAAAATTCTTTGCACTCATTTTCTGCGATTATCAGCAGTGGTTTGAATATAACCGCACCCTGCTTCCTGTTATGCCTGTTGGTAAAGGCGTGCCTCAGGGGAATGAAATGCCTCGTCGTTTCAAATATCCGGCATCCCTGCAGCGAACCAATCTGATCAATTATCAGGCTGCTAAAAGCAGTATGGGAGGTGATGATTTCAATGTAAAATTAATCTGGCAAAAATAAACACCATTCTCTCTTGAATTCAGTAAGTCCGTGTAACAGAAATTAAACAATTCTGTTATCCGGCTTTAATATTTTGTTCATCTTACAGAAATATAAAATCACTCTCTTTGCATTCGTAAAGAAGATATATGTTGATTCTGTATAAACTAATTAATGAAATAAAAGATGAAAAAAACAATTTTATTCTGCATCACAGCTTTACTGGCTGTTCAATGTACTTTTGCACAGCAAAATCAAGTCCTGGCAATGAATAATCCCGCTTCCGGGAATGAATCTGGTAAAGATATCAATAATCCGGACGAAGAAATATTCGTATTCGAAGTATATGGAACTATACCAGCTCCAAAAGCTACGTTCGAAGAAGAACATTTTCTGGGTGAACCGCTTTCGGCAAAATGGACAGCTTTCAATCAGAACTATACTCGTGTGTACGATGTAAGCATCGGCTTCTCGGATGCAGCAGTAGAGATTGTTAAGCCTGTTATTTATAAAGCAGTCAACAAGGTTAATAAGTATTATAAAAAAAGTACACAGGGTGGTTTCGTGAGTAAAGAAGAAGCAATAAATAAGCTTACTCACATTCTCGATTGTGCAAATGTGCTCTGTTTCGAAGACAATACAGCTACTTTCGAAAATGCACTGAACAAAGCAAAAACTCCCGAAGAGATTATTTCTCTTTTCAATAAAGTAACAATTAAGGTTCTTTGATAAACCAATAAAAGATTTCTGATAAAATGAATAGATTATTTAGAAATATCATCTTCAATGTTTTATTAGTGTTTGTTATTCCATTTGTAAGCTGTCAGGCCGCTGGCGGTTCTGACAGCCAAATGGGAGACTGCATTGCCGATAAGGCAGGTATGACTGTTAAAGGCGTAGTGACTGATGCAAGCGATAAACCAATTGAAGGTGTAGTAGTGAACGATGGTTCAAATTTTACATTAACTAATGATAAAGGAGTTTATTATCTTCCAACCAACTTGCAGCAAAGTTCGTTTGTTACTATCTCTGTTCCGGCAGATTATCAGTTGCCATCCACAAGCGGTATAGCAAGCGGATACTATGCAAAGCTGAGCAGTGATAAGAAGATAAACCAGTGTAACTTTACACTCCGGGAACGCACAGCACCACTTAGCGAGTTTACTTACCTGGCTATTTCCGATCCGCAAGTAAAGAATACCACACAACTTGGTCGTTTCAGTGAAGAAACGATAGTCGATTTAAAAAACTATGCAACCCTGCATTCTGATAAAGAGATTATAGGCATGACATTGGGTGACAATGTATGGGATGCCATGGGATTATTCCCCTTATATAAAGCAACAGTTTCTAACCTTGGATTCACTATATTTCATACCATTGGTAATCACGATTTCGATCTGAATTATAACGATCGCCACAACACTACCGATACATCTGGTAATTATGCTGAGAAGACCTACGAATCCTTTTTTGGTCCTACAGATTATTCCTTCAACATTGGTAATGTGCATGTGGTTACCATGAAGTCCATTGATTATTTCAAGAATAAAGAGTACACAACGAAATTCTCAACCGAACAATTGGAGTGGCTGAAGAAAGATCTCAGTTACGTAAAATCTGGTTCTCTGGTTTTCCTGAATCTTCATGCTCCCACTTCCAATCGTAGTACAGACGGTTCGGGAAATATCAGTAATGCTGCTCAGTTGATGAGGATTCTAAAAGATTATCGTGTACACATCTTTGCAGGACACACTCATTTTTACGAGAATGAAGAAGTAACTTCTACCATTTACGAACACAATATAGGAGCTGCATGTGGTGCCTGGTGGGCAGGAGAAGTGAACAAAGACGGTTCGCCAAATGGCTTTCTTGTAGTCGATGTTAAAGGAGACGATGTAAAGTGGCACTATAAAGCCACAGGTCGCGATCTTAATTATCAGTTTCGTGTTTACAAACCCGGAGAGTTTGCAACACAACCTGGTTATCTGGTTGTCAATTACTGGGACTGGGATACCCGCTGTCAGGTGAAATGGTACGAAGACGGAGTATTGAAAGGTACTATGGAACAATTCCAGGACGAAGATCAGGATTATATAACCATGAAAGGAGAAGCTTCCGGTTACCGCACTCTGCATTTGTTTCGGGCAACTCCATCGGCCGGAACAAAAAGCATAACCATAGAAGTCACTAATCGTTTCGGTGAGGTTTACACAGAAAACGTATCAATCTGACTATAAAGACACAATGTTTATTTTCAGTAACTTAATAGTAAAAATGATGCGCATTTAACGCTTTTATTTTATTAAAATTCTTAACTTACACGCTCATTTGTTTTTGAATCATATTGATGAATTATGAGCGTAAAAATGTAGCTTTCATTTTTACTTCAAGTATGCTAACAGTTTAAATCAGATATAATATACATCTCATGAAACAAAAAACATTACTCTTCGGAATGATTGTGCTGACACAGTCATTTTTTATGAATGTGGCTGCACAAGAGCGCCACGAAATTAAGGTGCCCGATATAGAGGGTTATAAAACACTGAAATGCGATTTCCATATACACACAGTCTTTTCCGACGGATTGGTATGGCCGTCTGTCCGTGTGGGAGAAGCTTATCTCGAAGGACTCGATGCTATTGCCATTACAGATCACATTGAGTATCGTCCTCATAAAAAGGATATTGATGCTAAACTCGGTCGCTCGTTCGAAATAGCCGAACAGGCAACCAAGGAAGCAGATGTGCTAGTTATTCGCGGGAGCGAAATCACCCGTTCCATGCCCCCGGGACACTTCAATGCTATCTTTCTTGCTAACAATGATTCTTTGGATAAAAAAGATTGGCGGGATACTTTCAAGGCAGCCAAGTCACAGAATGCCTTTATCTTTTGGAACCATCCGGGATGGGCTTCCCAACAACCCGATTCTACTAAATGGTGGCCCGAGCATACCGAACTCTACAATGCCGGTTGCATGAATGGAATAGAAGTTGCCAACGGAAAAGAGTATTATCCCGAAGCATTTCAGTGGGCGCTTGATAAGAAGTTGACCATGCTTGGCAATTCAGATATTCATGTACCTATCAATAATGAATATGATTTTGCAAAAGGAGAACATCGCACCATGACTTTTGTCTTTGCTAAAGAACGTAGTATTGAGGGAATTCGCGACGCATTGCTCAATAGACGTACTGCCGTATATGCTGGAAATAAAATTATTGGTGAACGTAAATACCTGAAAGCATTGTTCGAAAATGCCATTGAAGTAACGAATGTGGTTAAAAGCGGTAAAAACATAAAGATTACCTTCAAGAATAAATCCGATCTAACATTCGAGTTATTAAAAACAGAACACAATCCGGACGTGGTTTATTTCCGTGACTATACCATAAAGCCTAATACTACTGAAACAGTAAGCGTGAAGCTGGAGAATGGTACAAAGGAAGGAAATGTAAACTTCGAGATAACCAACCTTGTTGTTGAACCCAATCACGGTTTAAGCTACACTTACAAAGTTATGGCTAAATAAAAAGGATAAAAACTGTAACAATATATTTGGCCTGACTACATTTTAAAATTGATGGCTAAATAAATCTGCTTTTTTATTTTGACGGCGAATGAGCGCATAGGAGTTTTTCCCATGTGCTCATTCCATTTTATAAAAAGTTATTCTTAATGACTGAACATTGTTTTTTGAGCATAATATGTTTTAACGCATTTTGCATAATCAGCATCATATTCTCTTATGTGAGTTATAAGCCACTGCTTCATGAATGCTATAATTTTGTTTATCAATACCTTATTTCCATAGCTATAAACAACCATAAAATCTTTAGTCTTTCTCTGGAATAAATTATGCTGATTAATATGCTCCTCCAGGTCTGGTGAATTAGCTTCATGCATTAACGCTTCTTCTGTATTGAAATGGCATTCGGCATGAATCTGAAGTTCATTCAATAAATCTAGCACCTTGTCCTCATTGTCATTATTTTCACTTAACGAAATAATCTCATTCAGTAAAGTAAAAAACGATTTATGTTGCTTGTCAATAGTCTCAATGCCAAGTAACAATGAATCATCCCAATTATGATTCATTCTCTCTGTTCTTATAGTAGTGTTCATTGTTGGTAATATTATAGTGTCGTTTTATGTGTTTAACTGCTTTGAAAACTTTCTATTACCGGATCCGTTTTCCCAAATATAAATAAAAATTCTTAATTCTCAAATTTTATTGCTCTTTTTTGAAGCAAGAACCATATTTTGCCAAAGAGTTTTTGTAATTAAGCAATAACTTATTCAGAATACGATCGTTATCACTCTTGGTATAATTAAATATAATACTTACCTTTGCGGCCTGTTTTGGCAATGGCATCTGCCCTAAACCGCTCAATTGAGCTGATGATACCTACTTAAAGACAAAAGTCTGATGGGTAAGGTATGCATTATCCTTCCGGCTTAATTAAATAATTTCAGGTTACAAACTTAACATTATGGTTTTATTATCAAAAAGAATTCTGCCTCACCAATCTTACTATTTCGTTTACTTGTTTCGTTGGTTGCTTATTAGCTTCTTAATTAGTCTTGTTGTTGGAACAGCATCCGCTTTCTTCCTGAACGCTCTTAGCTGGGCTACCGATTGGCGTGAAAGTCATTTGTGGATGATAGCCTTGTTGCCTGTTGGCGGACTCATCATAGGCTTATCATATCATTACTGGGGAAATAGTGTAGTAAAAGGAAACAATCTGTTGCTCGAGGAGTTTCATAGTCCAAAGCAGATTATTTCATTAAGAATGGCTCCTTTAGTAGTCTTTGGCACAATAATAACCCATCTGTTCGGAGGATCGGCCGGACGCGAGGGAACGGCAGTTCAGATGGGAGGAGCTTTTGCCGATCAGTTTACAAGAATCTTTAAACTGAAACCTCGTGACAGAAAGATTGTACTTGTAATGGGAGTAAGTGCCGGATTCTCGTCTGTTTTTGGAACACCACTGGCCGGAGCAATCTTTGCGCTCGAGGTTATGGTTTTAGGGAGAATGCGCTACGAAGCATTATTGCCAAGTCTTTTTGCTGCAGTGTTTTCCAACTATATATGTCATGTATGGGGAGCTCACCACACACATTATGTTATCTCCTCCATTACGGAAGTAAATCCCGTTTATGTATTATGTGCTGTTGCTGCCGGAATTATTTTCGGTTTGGTAGCTATGCTCTTTTCCCGTTCAATCACATTCTGGGGCAAACTGTTTAAGTCAAGAATATCATACCCGCCTCTGCGTCCGTTTATGGGAGGAATCGTAATAGCGCTTGCCGTATATCTTTTAGGAACAACCAAATATATCGGACTAGGAATTCCCACTTTGCTAAGCTCGTTTAATGAAAGTGGAATGCCTTACGACTTTATTCTCAAGTTGCTATTTACCACCTTTACTATCGGTGCTGGATTTAAAGGAGGCGAAGTTACACCACTCTTTTTTGTTGGTGCAACATTGGGTAATGCCTTGGCTTTTGTTCTGCCGTTGCCTATGGCTCTGCTTGCCGGAATGGGATTTGTTGCCGTTTTTGCCGGAGCAACAAACACGCCTATTGCCTGTACATTAATGGGGATAGAACTTTTCGGAGCAGGAAATGCTGTTTACTTAGGTACGGCTTGTTTTGTTGCATATCTCTTTTCCGGTCATACCGGTATCTACACATCACAAATTGTAGGCAGTCCTAAAATTGTACGTCTGGTAAGAGAGAAAGGAAAAGATCTGGCTCATATAAATTTAAGGAAATCAGCGTAACTGCAGAGAACGATAAAAGCGAACGTCATTGCTGAAATTATTGCTTATCTGTTTGCTGATATAGAAAGGACAACTTGCATCAGAGTTAAGAGTTTAGTTGGTCAACTAATTATTGACTTAGGAACTGTAGTAGTCAACTGGAATCAGTTTAATACAAGGCTTAAGAAGGGTAGTAGTTTATTGGTATCTGTTTAATAAAGATAAGGGCAATAACTAATTTTTATTGGTTAATGGTTTCGGCAAACATGTACATGTTCGGAGATGAACATGTACAAGATTGAAGTCAAACATGTACATGTTTGAGGAAAGATAACCTTTTGTTTATGCTAAAATATCAGGTTATCTACTATAAATGGCCTTCTTTATTATAATAATCCTCGCTCTTCTTTCAAAGAATCTGATAATCTAGCTACAGAAAGATGGTTTTTCTGGCTCTATAAAAATATCAAGTTTCTCCTGTTTTTTCAATAATCAGAAGAGACTTGATATAAATATACCTTTACTCTCCGTGCACTTAACCTTCTATTAGCGCCTGAATCAGCAGAAACCAGATAGAATTAGCTCATGATTAATGGTATGCTTATTCTCCATGGTTCATAAATTAGCAGAAATCAGATAGGAATACCCCCTCTTCCTATAAAGTACTCATCAACTGTTTTAATCTTGTTTCTGCAATTTTAAGGTTGTACTCAAAGTTGATAAGGCGTGTGGAAGATTGCACATAGCTTTCCTGTGCTTGATGAACCTCGAGTGAGGTAGTTTGTCCCAGGCGAAGGCGCTCTATGCTTATCTCTATGTTTTCCTTTGCCAGTTGATTGTTATCTTTCTCAATTTGAAGAAGTTGTTGCTGACTCTCGAAATCGGTCAGGGTGTTTAGTAATTCGGTGTTCATCTGTAGTTTTGTATTCTCCAGATCGTATTCTGCAGATTCAAGTTCTTTTCTTGCAACCGAGATTTTTCGTTTGGTTTCTCCGCCATTGAAAAGCGGGATAGAAAGTGTTCCTCCTATCTGCGGACCGAATACTCGGTTTCTTAAGCTGGATCCTTCCGAATTTGAAGTGTTCGACAAGTAATATCCTCCGTTTAGCTTAAAGGTAGGAGAGTAGCCTTTCTGATTTTCTTTCAATGCCAACTTAGCTATATCTATCTGCTTTTTGAACGATAAAATATTACTGTTTGATGAATTGAGCTTATCCAGCAGTTCATCTTTATTAGGTGTGTAGTTCAACGGAATAGATTCGGAGACTTCGAATGTAACGCTTGGATCTTGTCCCAATAAGTTGTTTAGTGTCTTGATAGCTTCGCTGATGATGTATTGCTGACTGATGGCCTTCTCTTTCTCAACGTTTAAATCGATCTTTGCCTGAAGCAAATCGGTTTTTACCAGTGTGCCGGCATTAAATCCCGTTTCGGCTATGATAACCCGCTCTTTGTTATACCTTATAGCTTCGTTGATGGAAACTAATTGCTGCTTTTGTCGGACTATATCGTAGTAAGCGGCAATTACATTATACATGGTTTCCAACACCTTTGTCTGAAACTGAAGTTCGCCAAGAGCCTGAATCTCGTTCAGCTTGTTTTTGGTAACAAACATCTTTCCTCCATCGTACAAAGTCCACGAGAGTTGAGCATTTGCCCCCAGTGTTGTAGACGATTGAGAAGAATATTTGGTTATTGTGCCCGATGAGCTTTTCTGATTGATGTTATTCAGACTGTATTCTCCCGATCCGTTCAGATTTACAGTAGGTAACATGCCTGCATTGCCCCGGGTATTGTTTATACGGGCAATATCAGCATCGTTGCGTGCCACTAATATATCGAAATTGTTCTTCAGTGCAGTGTTGACTGCCTGGTCCAGACTCAGCACGTTTTGTGCCTGAGTTGCAGCAGACAGCATCAATAAAAGGAACAGATGTATAGCTCTCATGATTGGTTTTTAAATTTACTGTTACTTGATATTGCTATATAGGTAACCGGAATTACAAATAATGTAAGAATCAGTGCGAATAGTAATCCTCCCACAACTACAATACCCAGGGAAACCCGACTTTCGGCTCCCGATCCCAGGGCCAGTGCAATAGGCAGTGAACCGAAGATTGTGGCCAGTGAGGTCATAACAATAGGACGAAGACGGGTGGAAGCTCCTTCGAAAGCTGCCACTCTCTTGGTCATACCTGCCAGACGTTTCTGATTGGCAAACTCCACAATAAGAATACCATTCTTTGTTACAATACCAATAAGCAGAATCATCCCGATTTCCGAGAAAATATTTATTGTCTGTCCGCACATCCATAACGAAAGCATGGCACCGGCAATAGCCATTGGTACGGTAAGCATGATGATGAACGGATCTCGGAAACTTTCGAACTGCGCAGCCAGAATCAGGTAAATAAGCAATAAAGCTAATATAAGGGCAAAGGAGATGTTGGAACTACTCTCTTCAAAGTCTCTTGATGAGCCCGATAGAGCTGTTGTAAAGGAAGCATCCAGTAGCTTGTCTGCTATTCTCTGCATCTCTTCAATACCTTCTCCCAGTGCTTTTCCTTTAGCAAGGTTGGCCGATACAGTTGCCGATTTGTAACGGTTAAAATGGTATAAGATAGGTGGATTACTGGTCTCCTTAATTTTCACCAGATTATCCAGCTGTATCATTTCGCCCGTTTGGGAACGAACATACATGGATGATATATTTGCAGGAACATTCCTATCTTCTTTGGCCACCTGACCAATGATATAATATTGTTTGTTGTTTTGCAGGAAGTATCCGTAACGTCCACCGCTATATGCCAGGTTTAAAGCACTCGATACATCTTTCTCGTTCACACCGAGCGTGTTTGCTTTCAACCTGTCTACTGTAACGTTCAGTTCCGGTTTGTTGAATTTCAGGTCCACATCCACATTGCTGAATACCGGACTGTTTTGTGCCTCGTCCATGAATTTTGGTAATATTTTCCGTATCTTTTCAAAATCCAGATTCTGAATTACAAACTGTACCGGCAATCCTCTGTTGGCCGAGGTAGATATGGTTGGTTCCTGACTAGGAATAACTCTGGCATCGGGTATTTTGGAATAGATTTTTGATAGCTTGTCATAAACATCTTGCTGAGAAGCCTTTCTCTTTGTCGGATCGGCAAGCAAGGTCATAACAAAACCCGCATTAGAGCTACCACTGAAACCACCTCCATATCTGGCAAGCACATATTCAGATCCGGGAACAGAATCCATGTTTATCCGGGCAATATTGTCTATTATCTTTTGGGTAGCATTGTACTCTGATCCTTCGGGAGCCGTGATTGCAGTCCGGATAAAACTATGATCTTCCAGTGGTGCCAGTTCCGATTTTAATATTTTGGATACAGAAAGAATAACAATTATACAGAATCCAAGAATAGAGAATGCAACCCATTTGTTGGAGATAAAGTAGCTCAGCAATCGTCTGTAGCTGTTTTCCATCCCTACAAAGAAAGGCTCACTTGCTACATAGAATTTTGAATGATGAGAGGTGGAACCTCCTAACAGCACATTCAGCACCGGAGTCAGTGTGAGGGAAACGAGTGCGGAAATTAATACGGCACTGGCTACCACAATTCCAAATTCGCGGAACAACCTACCGGTAAATCCTTCCAGGAATACAATCGGTATAAATACAATAGCAAGAGTAAGCGAAGTAGATACTACGGCAAAAAAGATTTCGCGAGTTCCTTCAAAGGCTGCTTCCCATTTGTTCTTACCTTTTTCTATACGTTTAAATATATTTTCGGTAACCACAATACCATCGTCCACCACCAATCCGGTGGCAAGAACAATTCCAAGAAGCGTGAGCACATTGATGGAGTACCCCATAATGTACATGATGAAGAACGTTCCGATCAGTGATACCGGTATATCAAGCAACGGCCGCAGAGCAATGATCCAGTTTCTGAAGAACAGAAAGATGATAATTACTACGAGGATAATAGCAATGACCAGAGTTTCTATCACATCGTTAACAGACTGTCTTACAAAGACCGACTTATCACGAGCGATACTTAATTCCATCCCTTTGGGTAGGTTTTGTTTTATCTGATCCAATCGTTTATAGAACTCGTCGGCAATCTGAATATCGTTTGCTCCCGGCAGAGGAATAAGGTTAAGCGTAACTCCCGTAATTCCATTTACCCTCGAACCCGACTCATCATTTTGAGGACCTAATACAGCTTCACCAACATCCTGCAGGCGCACTACCTGATTGTCGCTCTGCTTAATGATAAGGTTATTAAAATCGTCTTCGGTAGTTAATCGTCCCCGGGTTTTTACGATAAGCTCGGTGGCATTACCACGAATCTTACCTCCCGGCATTTCCACGTTCTCTTTCCCCAACGCATTATCTACATCTGCAGCCGTAATACTGTATGCCGCCATCTTTTCAGGGTTTAACCAAAGGCGCATGGCAGGTCTCTGTTGTCCGAAGAGAGAAACAGAACTCACCCCCGGAATAGTCTGCAGCTTTTCCTGCAACACATTTTCCGCATAGTCACTCAGCTCAATGGCATTCATGGTGGTGCTTTGGGCAGTCAGCATAATAATAGGGTCGGAGTCTGCATCTGCTTTGGTAACGGTAGGTTGCGAGTCGATGTCTTGCGGTAGTCGGCTGGTAGCTTGCGAAACCTTGTCGCGAACATCGTTTGCTGCTTTCTCCAAATCAGTTCCCAAATCAAATTCCACCGTAATATTACTTGTCCCGATAGACGAACGTGAGGATATAGATTTCACCCCTTCGATACCATTAATTGATTTTTCGAGAGGCTCTGTTATCTGCGATTCAATAATTTCGGAGTTAGCACCCACATAAGAAGTTTGTACGGTAATGATAGGAGGGTCGATAGACGGATAAAGTCTGACTCCCAGAAAATTGAACCCCACCACACCCATCAGAATGATAATAAGGCTCAGTACAATAGAACCAACAGGTCTTTTTAGAGCAATATCAGAAATAAGCATGGCTATTTGGTTATGGTTGAGTATGACAATTTAGATTTCTCTTTCAGAAAGAGGATGCCCGATGTAATAACAGTATCACCCGGTTCAAGTCCCTCTGTTACTTCAACCAGGGAAGCTTTACGAACTCCCGTTTTTATAGTTACAAAGTGCGCTTTCCCTTTATGAGCAATAATCACACTTTTATCATCTTCCTGAGGAATGATAGCCTGAGTAGGAATCATTAAGGCTTGAGGGTTATTGCCAAGCTTTAGTTCCACATTGGCAAAAGCTCCCGGAATCAGTTCTTTGGATGATGAGTTTATCACGGCTCTTACTTTCAGATTACGTGTTGCATTGTCGATACCCCGTTCGGTGGCAATTACCGTTGCATTATATTGCTTTTCATTATTATACATGGTAAAGTTCACCTTCATGCCGTTAGCTATTTCCGAACTGTATTTTTCCGGCACAAAGAAATCGAGCTTTAACTTGTTGCTTGTGCGGATGGTAGCCAGTGATGTAGACGAGTTGATCACAGCACCAACGCTGATATTCCTCAAACCAATGATGCCGTCGAAAGGAGCGCGAACCTCCATCTTCCGTATCAGTGCCTTTTGTTCGGCAATGTTTGCCTTTATTGTATTTACCTGCAGGAGCGTCTGTTCATAATCGTTCTGGCTGATACCATTTACCTTAATCAGTTTAGTCTGCCGGTTATAAATCTGCTCCTGAATAGCCAGTTGCGATTGTAGCTTTTTCAATGCAGCCTGCAAATCATCATCATACAGCTTAACCAGCAACGTTCCCTTTTTTACAAATTTACCTTCAGGCAGATTTAACTTCACTACCCGTCCGGCAACTTCATTCTTTAACTCCACTTCATCGAAAGCCAGCAACGATCCTGTCACTGTGATGTCTGCAACCAGTAAAGTTGGCTTCACAATGAATGCATCCACCTTCTTTTGTCCTTTTTCCTTTGGCTCTTTATTCTTGTCGGCCGATTTAACAAATCCTACATAAAGGAAAAAAATAGAAAGTAATATAAGTACTGCTGCAATAAGTATGTTTGTCCTTTTTTTCATTTCTTATGTTTCTAAAAACAGTGTTTGTAAGTTAGTATATTGAAATGTAATATATGCTGCATGGTTGAGAAACGATTTTTATGTATCAAAGTATTTATAAACTAAAAACGGTATATGTTAAGAACTGATATCGCAAAACTACAAAATAATTTATAAAGTTAAAGGAGTTTTAGAAGTATTTCTTGTAATAAATGAAGCTTGTAGGCAGGAATTAAGAGCTTGTGTAATAATAATGTAAAAGCAGAAACTAATATTACTTTTTCAAATTATAGTATCACATAGAATAAATTCTCGATTTATTTTGTAATTTCGCCGCGTCTTAGATTTGTTAACAGATCTAAAAAATATGAAGTCAATGGATGCAACTACAGAATTAAAAGCCTTTAATCAACTATTTACTGACTATCAAAGTCGTTTTATTCGTTTTGCAAATTTTTATATTCGTGATACGGCTGTTGCTGAAGATTTTACCATTGAGGCTCTTATGTATTATTGGGAAAACAGACACAGACTTGAGTCTGAAACTAATATACCAGCTTATATCTTGACTATTATTAAAAATAAATGCCTGAATCATCTTACTCATCGCCAGACTGTTGAAAATGTTTCGGAAATGTTGCTCTCCAATGCTCAATGGGAACTTTCAACGCGTGTGGCATCACTTCAGGAATGCGAACCGTACGAGCTCTTTACAGCTGAAATGCACGAGATTGTAGATAAAACTCTTGAATCGCTTCCGAAGCAAACCAAAGATATATTTATTATGAGCCGATATCAGAATCTGTCTCATAAAGAAATAGCCGACAAATTGAATATTACTACAAAAGGCGTTGAATTCCACATATCTAAGGCTATTAAGGCGCTTCGAATCTCTCTCAAAGATTATATGCCGGTTCTTCTTTTTTTCCTTTAATGAAAAAAAAACTATTTTTTCACTAGGGATACTTATCTTTCATCTGCTTTTATAATATATGACCAATAAAATGGATAAAGAAACACTATATCGTTTTTTCGAAGGGAAGGCTACGCCTGAACAAGAATCAGAAATCAGAACATGGATGGAATCCTCTGATGAAAATGGCAAGGAGTTTTTCCGTGAAAGGAAATTATTCGATGCAATAGTTCTTTTGGGTAAACAGGATAAAAAGGTTACAGAAAATAAAAGACCTTTCTATACAAGGATTCCAGTACGTGAATTGCTCAAGATTGCAGCGGTTATCGTATTTACTCTCTCTGCTACATTGTTTATTCAGAACAAAGTTTTGTCTGATGACAGAGTAGCCATGAATGTTGTTTCTGTTCCGGCCGGACAACGGGTTAACTTAACTCTCCCAGATGGAACAAATCTATGGCTTAATGCATGTTCAACGCTTAAGTATCCGGCTGTGTTTACTAAAAATAAACGCGAAATAATACTTGACGGTGAAGCTTACTTTGAAGTGGCACATAATAAGAAGAAACCATTTATTGTACATACCGGGAAATGTGATGTTGAAGTTCTTGGTACTAAATTCAACGTTGAAGCATATTCTAATAAAAGCAAGTTCGAAACATCTCTGATGGAAGGATCCGTAAAAGTATCATTAGCCAGCAATAATGTAGAATCGTTAGTCTTAACTCCTGATAACCGAGCTTACCTGGAAGGAGGTAAGTTGGTATCTGCCAAAATTGAAGATTATGGAAATTATAGGTGGAAAGAAGGACTTATATGCTTTAAGAATCTTCCGTTCTCGGATGTTATGTTGAAACTGGAGAAGTATTTTGATATTAAGATCAGAATCAATAATAAGAAAGTGAAAGATTGTATTCTTACCGGGAAGTTCAGGCAGTCAGATGGTATTGATTATGCGCTGAAAGTATTGCAGAAAGATGTTTATTTTAATTTTAAAAGGAGCGAAAACAACGACGTGATATATATATATTAAAGTTTAACCTTAATCTCTAAGCCCATGACATAAACACATTTAAAACAAAACTAAAATTAAAAATGCCGACAGGTATTGGCGTACCCATCGGCATTCAATTAACACAATTCGTTTCACAAAATGTATTAATAACCAATTTTTGCAAAGATATGAAAAACATTCCTTTGTTGGGTTTTCATCACTATGAAAATCCACAAATTAACCATTTTTTTAGAATTATGAAAGTTACTACATTCTTTCTTTTCTTCTTTGTATTTTGTTTAATGGCTGAGAATAGTAATTCTCAGAGTGCCAGAGTCAACATATCAAAGAATGATGTTGCATTAGAAGCTGTACTGAATGAGATAGAGAGTCAAACAAACTATCTTTTCATTTACAATAATAATGTGAATGTTGCCCGTAAAGTTTCAATAAAATCGAAAGGAAAACCTGTTTCTGAAATATTGGATAACTTATTGAAGAATACTGATATTGATTATTCAATGGAAGGAACACATATTATTCTTTCAAATTCAGAAAAAGCAAAATCAACTGCTGTTGCTCAACAAAATAATAAAGTAAACATAAGTGGTAGAATTACTGATGAACAAGGTGAACCTATTATTGGTGCAAATGTTAAAGTAAAAGGCACAACAGATGGCACAGTCAGTGATTTTGAAGGTAATTTTAATCTGAAAATTACTAACCCAAGATCCATATTACAAGTTACTTTTATTGGATACAATACCGCAGAAATAGCCCTGAATGGCAAAACTCATGTAACAGTGAAATTAGCTGAAGACCGTAAAATTCTTGATGAAGTTGTTGTTGTAGGATATGGTTCTCAAAAGAAGGTAACTCTTACTGGAGCGGTATCAGCTATTAAGAGTGATGAGCTGCTTACTACTAAGAATGAAAATGCTCAGAATATGCTTACTGGTAAAGTTTCGGGTGTTCGCGTTGTTCAGAAGAGTAGTGAACCGGGAGCATTTAATAACACATTTGATATTCGTGGCCTAGGTAATCCTTTGATTATTATTGATGGTGTGCCACGCGATAACATAGCCCGACTTGATCCAAATGATATAGAAAGTCTTTCTGTCCTGAAAGATGCATCAGCTGCTATCTATGGTGTTAGAGCTGCTAATGGGGTAGTATTGATAACTACTAAAAAAGGTAAAGCCGGTACGGTAGATCTTGATTATAGCGGTTCCGTAGGCTGGCAAAGTCCATCAGGCTCTCCAAAGACTGTGTCGGCTGCTGAATGGATGGTTCTGGCTAACGAAAAAAAGATGCACAATGTAAACGGAGGTACTTTGCGTTATTCTCTTGCTGAAATAGAGGAATATGCAAGCGGTAAAAAGCAAAGTACTGATTGGTACAATGCTGTAATGAGAAAAAATGCTCCTCAAACACAGCATAACATAAGTGCTACCGGAGGAAATGACAAAACTCAGTACTATGTATCTGCAGGTTATGAATATCAGGAATCATTTTTGCGTAGCAACAGCCTTAACTATGAACGATATAATGTTCGTTCAAATGTAACAAGCAAGATATCCGATCGTTTGAAAGTTGAGTTGCAAATAAGTGGTATTATGGACGAGAAGAATCAACCTTATGAAAATGCCGACTGGATTATTCGTTCATTCCAGCGTGCAGCTCCAATTCAGCCTATTTATGCTAATAATAATCCTGCCTATATTCAGGAAGGAACAGTTGATGGATCTAATCCTGTTGCTATGATGGATGCTGATATTTGCGGATATAAAAGATATAATAATAAATGGTTCCAATCTTCATTCAGTGCAGAATATGATGTTCCTTACCTTACAGGACTTAAGGCTAAGGCCATGTTAAGCTACGATTACAGAAACTCTGATAATAAATCGTACATGAAGGAATATCAGCTTTATAAATATGATGAGGCTGCCGACAAATATAATGCCGTAACTCACCAGAGTCCAAGTAAAATTCGTCGTGAGTTTTATTCAAAAGATATGGTATTGTACCAACTTTCATTGAATTATAATCACACCTTCAACTCATCTCACAATGTAAATGCATTGGTGTTACTTGAAGGTCAGAAAAGAAACGGCGATAACTTCTATGCTCAAAGAGAACTAGCTTTAGGGCTCGATCAGTTGTTTGCCGGCAACAGCAAGAACCAGGAAGGCAACATGAGCACCGGATCGGGTGATTTGTATAAAGAAGCCAATATGGGATTGGTGGGAAGATTAGGTTATGATTTCAAATCCAAATATTTGGCTGAGTTCAGTTTCCGTTATGACGGTTCTTCAAAATTTGCAAGTGGACATCAATGGGGATTCTTCCCATCTGTATCCGGAGGATGGCGTATCTCTGAAGAAGGTTTCTGGAAAGATTCCAAACTCAATTTCATTAATAATATGAAGGTTCGTGCTTCATACGGTAGAATGGGTGATGACAGTGCTTCAAGTTATCAGTTTGTTACAGGTTACACTTATCCTGCCGGAGGTTCAAACAATCAGTTACCAGGCGGATCTGTATTTGATGGAACATTCGTAAATAGTTCTGTAAATAAAGGTATTGCAAACCAAAATATAACATGGTTTGTAGCTAAAACATTTGATGTTGGTTTTGATATGGAAGTATGGAATGGTTTGTTAGGTGTGTCTGCTGATTACTTTACTCGTGATCGTTCAGGCTTGCTTACTACCCGTGCTATGAGTTTACCAGTTGTTGTTGGTGCCAGTCTGCCTCAGGAAAACTTGAATGGTGACTTTACCAATGGTCTGGAACTTGAGTTGAATCATCGCAATCATATCGGAGATTTTAAATACAATGCAAAAGGAATCTTCTCTATTACACGTACCCAAAATACATACCAGGAAATGTCTGCTAAAGGCAACTCCTATGATAACTGGCGCAATAATTCAAATGACCGTTATCAGAATATCTGGTGGGGATATGGAAGCAACGGTATTTACCAATCTTATCAGGATATAGCTAATAGCTCAGTATATGCTTCCCGTTCAACTCTTCCTGGTGATTATATTTATGAAGACTGGAATGGAGATGGTATTATTTCAGATCTTGACAGACACCCTATCAGCTTCTCAGGAACTCCTATCGTCAATTTTGGTTTGACATTAGGTGCAGAATGGAAAGGATTCGATTTGAATTTATTATTCCAGGGATCAACCATGAATTATGTATCTTATGTAGAGCAATTGATTGAACCAATGTGGGGATCAGATTACTCAAATGCATTGGCAATGTTCCTTGACAGATGGCATCCTGCTGATCCTTCAGCTGATCCATACGATCCAAATACTCAATGGGTTTCCGGAGATTTAGCTTATACAGGTTCAGTTCCTGAATCTGATTCAAAATTCCGTATACACAATGCTTCGTATGTTCGTTTAAAGAGTGCAGAATTAGGCTATACATTACCTTCGGCTTTAACTAAGAAAGTTGGCATAAAGAGCGTTCGTATGTTTGTAAACGGATACAATCTCTTCACACTCTCCAGCATGAAATATATAGACCCGGAACATCCTAGCGATAGCTACGGTAACTTATATCCTTTGAACAGGACTATTTCTCTTGGTCTGAATGTTAAATTTTAAATTAAAATACGATTATGAAAATAGCTAAATATATATTGTGCTTGTTTTTTATCTTCAACATCTCCTCATGTATTAATATGGATATACCTCCAATGAATGTTGTTCAGGATAAAGATGTTTTTGGTACAAGTAATGGTATTTCATCATATATGGCACGTCTTTACAGCTGTTTGCCAATAGAGGATTTTCGTTATACTCCTACACGTTTGTTTAATCATTTCTGGCTTGTAAATCCTCCAAGTTGTATAACTGGTGAGGGATTAAGCCGTGATATGGGTGGTGCTTCCAGTGAAAATGTTGATAATAAAATTTTCAGTGATCTGTATGTTTTAATTCGTAATTGCAATTACTTCCTCGAAACAATCGATCAGTATAAAGATAACTATACAGAGAAAGAATTGAATAACTGGAAAGGTGAAGCTTACTTTGTAAGAGCCGTTACTTACCATGCACTTGCAAAACGCTACGGTGGTGTTCCTTTGGTAAATAATGTACTAAAGTACCCTGAACAACCAGTTGATCAGCTTAACGTTCCAAGATCTTCTGAAGAAGAGGTCTGGAAAGCAGTATCAGCTGATTTTGATAATGCTATAAGTCTGCTTTCAGAAACCAATCAGCGCGGACGTGCTACCAAGTGGGCTGCTTATGCCTTTAAGTCAAGAGCAATGTTGTATGCAGGTTCTATTGCAAAGTACAATCAGATACAACTATTTGATAGCAAAAACGGAAATAAACGTGTTTGTGGAATGGATGCAAGTCTGGCTCAGGGATTTTTCCAACAGGCTTATGATGCAGCGAAAGCTGTTGAAGGCCATCATGATCTATACATGAAAGATTGGAAAGCCGGTGATCTGACTGCTCAATATACAAACTATCTGAATTTGTTTTCTGATGCAGCAAGTACAGAAGCCATTTTTGTGAAAGAATATTCTTATCCTGAATCAGTACACGGTTTTGATGCTTATAATGTTCCTGCACAATGTAAAGGTGCTAACGGATATTCTTCTGAAATAAGCCCAACACTCGACTATGTTGAAATGTTTGATGGTCTGCCAAAAGACAGTAAAGGACATCTTGATGTATATAATGCAGATGGTACTTATAAATTATATAATAACACAATGGATCTTTTTGCAACTGCCGAGCCTCGTTTAAGAGCTACTGTAATTTTACCGGGAGATCAGTTTAAAGGTGAATCCATTGAAATTCGTCGTGGTATTTATGTAGGTAAAGATGATGCAGAGACTGGTAAGATTAACCGCTTATTACCTGAAGGAAATACAAGCAGATATGAAAATTATGTAAATGTAGGTGGTAAAACACTTATTATTAGCTCATCTAATGCTAATCAAACAGCATATACTCTTCATGACGGAACAAAGATGAATCCGGCTGGTGCCAGCGGATACTTTACTGGCGATGGTACATGTGCTTTGTCTGGATTTACCATTCGTAAATGGTTAAGTGAAAGTACTCCAAAAGCTTTGGTACTCGAAAATAGAGCAACTCAACCCTGGATAGAAATGCGTTATGCAGAAGTACTTCTAACTAGAGCAGAAGCTGCTGCAGAACTTGCTTCTTTAGGCAAGGCCGATTATCTGAGCGATGCTTATTCATGCATTGATAAAATACGTAACCGTGCTGGTGCCACATTACTAAGCAGTTCCGAAAAATCATCTGTTGCAAGTTTCACTAGTGCAGTTCGTAAAGAACGTCGTAAAGAACTGGGCTTTGAAAATAAAACATGGTGGGATATGAAGCGTTGGAGAGTTGCAGATAAAGAACAACAAAACACTCGTTACTATACATTGATGCCATTCTATGCAGATTATGCTGGTAAGTATTTCTTTGATATCCGTTGGGATGAAAGAGGTAACACCTATACTTTTGATACAAGATGGTATTACCAACAAATACCTGGCAATGCAATTTCAACAAGTAATAATCTTATTATTCAGAATCCTGGTTACTAATTCTATAAATATAAGAAAATGAAAAAAATAATATATTCAATAGTTTATGCACTCTGTTTGTTCTGCTTCACATCCTGTGAGTATGATAATTATGAAGCACCTGCTGAGACATTTAAGGGCACCGTTATAGATAATACAACAGGTAAAGGTTTCCAGACTGAAGTTGGTGATGGAGGCGTTCGCTTCAAAATGCTCGAACTTAGCTGGAGTAATAATCCTACTCCCTGGTATTTTACTTGTAAACAAGATGGTCAGTTCCAGGACACTAAAGTTTTCGAAGGCAATTATAATATAACCCCTCTGGGAGCATTTGTACCTTTTGTTCAGACCGACAATACCGGTAAAATAACCAAGGATGAAAGTCTTACAATTGATATAAAAGAAACCGTAACTCATGAATTCAAGGTTGATCCGTTTCTTACTGTTTCATGGGTAGGAGAGCCGGTTGCAAACAGTAACAGTACCATCAGTACACAAATAAAAATAGAAAGAGGAACTACTGATCCTAATTTTCAGCAAAATTGTATTGATGTGTATCTGTATGTAAACTACTCAAGTCCTTACGTGGGAAATAATAACTACGACAGTCGTTATTCAGTTCACCTATCTGGCGCTGATGCAAATAATGCAGTTGGAAAGACCATCACTCTTACCACTCCGGTATTGCCAGGCAGCCGTATATACTATGTACGTGCCGGTGCCCGTATTGACTATAGCGTTGACGGAAGTAGAAGATATAACTATAACGAGCCTAAACAGGTAAAGGTTTCTTAGTTTAGTAGAGAGTTGTTTTCTTTATAATTAGTGGGTATTCAACTTAGTGCGAAATGTATTTTTGTTTGAATACCCATTTAATTTAATATTTTAAACTATAATAGAAATGTATATAGATAAAGGTATTTTAATGGGGGCTATTTTAACCATCGCTTTTGCTGGCAGTTCAACGATGGTTAGCGCTCAAAAGATTGATTACAGAAGAGAAAAAACTACTTTTCAAACATCGGGACAATGGAAGGCTGTTACTGATGTAAGATCGGATGTTGCTATTGTTTATGGAGCTGGCGACAGGAAAAACTTAACTTTTGAACAAAGGGTGCAATCCTGGCGTGATAAAGGATATATAACTCATTTCATGACTGGGATAGCCTGGGGAGAGTATCAGGACTATTTTACGGGAAAATGGGATGGCAAAATGCACCTGGATGAAGGTCAGGTACAACAAAACGGAGATACAATCTGGCATGGACACATGGTTCCTTATATTGTGCCTACTGACAATTATATCAAGTACATGAAGGAGAAGCATATAAAGCGTGTAATTGATGCAGGTATCGATGCTATTTACCTTGAAGAACCTGAGTTCTGGGCAAGAGCCGGGTATAGTGAGGCTTTCAAAAAAGAGTGGAAAAAGGAATATGGATTCGATTGGCGTCCGCAACATGAATCTCCCGAAAATACATACTTATCAAATAAACTAAAATATAAACTGTACTATAAGGCACTGAAGGAAGTATTTACCTTTGCTAAAGAGTACGGAAAAAGTAAAGGAATGAATGTACGTTGTTATGTACCTACACATTCATTGGTAAACTATTCGCAATGGCAAATTGTAAGTCCCGAAGCTAGTCTGGCATCTCTTCCATGCGTTGATGGATACATTGCTCAGGTATGGACCGGTACTTCTCGCGAACCTAATTTTTATAATGGAATTAAAAAAGAACGTGTTTTCGAAAATGCATTTCTCGAATATGGATCTATGGAATCCATGACAGCTCCAACGGGCCGTAAAATGTTCTTTTTAACAGACCCTATTGAGGACTGGCCTCGTGACTGGGGAGATTATAAGAAAAACTATCAGGCTACTTTTACAGCACAATTGTTGTATCCCAACCTTGCTAATTATGAAGTAATGCCTTGGCCCGACAGAATTTATGAAGGCTTATACAGAAAGCCAAACAGCGAAGAAAAAGAACGCATTCCACGATATTATTCTACCCAGATGCAGGTTATGGTAAACTCACTGAATGAGATGCCTTTGTCTAATAATAAAGTCAGTGGATCTGCAGGAATAAGTGTACTGATGTCTAATTCATTAATGTTCCAACGTTTCCCAACACACAAGGGATACGAAGATCCTCAGCTATCTAATTTCTACGGTCAGGCTTTGCCATTCCTCAAACGAGGTGTTCCTGTGAAGACTCTTCATATTGAGAATGTATCCTATCCCCTGACATGGAAAGATACAAAGATCTTAATCATGTCATATTCAAATATGAAACCTCTTTCTCCCGAATCTCACAAGTATATTGCCGATTGGGTGAAAGCCGGAGGAGTGCTTGTGTATTGCGGAAGAGACTCAGATCCATTTCAAACTGTACAGGAATGGTGGAATACAGGAGGAAACACCTTCCGTAAACCTTCAGAGCACTTATTTAAGTTAATGAACATGGAGCCTTCTGCCAACGAAGGCGAATATACTTTCGGCAAAGGAACAGTTTATGTTATACGCAAAGACCCGAAAGAATTTGTTATGCAATCAGGTAACGACAGTCAGTTGGTTAGTATAGTTAAACAGTTGTATGAACAAAAAGCAAAAGCAGGCATACTGGCATTTAAAAATAATTTCTACCTGGGCAGAGGAGCGTATGATTTAGTTTCTGTTATGGATGAAAGTGTAAGTAAAGAACCATATATTCTGAAGGGACGTTTAATCGACTTATTTGATCCTCAGCTTCCTGTTGTGAATGAAAAGGTTGTAAATCCGGGTGAGCAGGCATATATGCTGAACATAGACAGAGTAAAGAACTTAAAGAAACCTCAGGTATTGGCTGCTGCCTCACGTGTATATAATGAAAAAGTAACCAAAACAAGTTATTCGTTCATCACCAAAAGTCCGCTCAATACTTCCAATGTGATGCGCATTCTGTTGCCTTCAAAACCTGCAACATGTACAATTACCGATGCCGCAGGAAATAAACTGGCAGATGCAAGCTGGAATTGGGATAACGAAAGTAAAACCTGCAAAGTAACCTTTGAAAATAATCCTGAAGGAGTTAAGGTACAAATTAAATGGTAAAGCAGTGATCAAGATAATTCTATGCCCCTGCACAGCTTATTATTTGTGCTTTTAATTTAAAGAAGAAATATAATGAAAGAATTAAAACTAATAGCTATAATATTATTTATTATCCTCTATGCTCCGGTTCAGGCTGCAGAAAAAGATTTTGTGAATTATGTGAATACTTTGCAAGGTACTAACTCCAGGTTTGAGTTAACAAGAGGAAATACATACCCTACACTGGCTATGCCATGGGGTATGAATTTCTGGACTCCTCAAACCGGAGTTAATCGTGATGGATGGATTTATCAGTATTTCAAAGATTCCATTCGTGGTTTCCGTCAAACACATCAATGCAGTTCGTGGACTAATGATTATGCCGCCTTTTCATTGATGCCTGTTTCAGGCAAACTTGTAGTCGACCAATACCAGAGAGCATTACGCTTTGATCATAAAAATGAAATTGCCAAACCGCATTACTATAAGGTAACGTTCGACAATAACCTTATAACAGAAATGTCTCCAACAGAAAGAGGCGTATACTTCAGATTCAGTTTCCCTCAGGAAAAAGATGCTTATGTGGTACTGGATGGAAATAGTGGTGGAAGCATGGTACGAATCTACCCTGAAGAACAGAAAATTGTAGGATATTGTAAAAATGCCAATCATTCGGTACCTCAAGGCTTTACCAACTATTTTGTGGTGAAATTCAATAAACCGTTCAAGTCTTATGGAATATGGAAGAACGATAAAGGTGAAATTTCAAAAGATAGTAAAGAAGCCTTTGGCGATTATGTCGGATCTTATATTCAGTTTAGTCCGGGTGAACAGGTAGAAGCAAAGGTTATCTCTTCTTTTATCAGTATCGAACAGGCAGAGCTTAGCTTCCAGAAAGAGCTGGCCGGCCTGAACACGCTTGAAGATGCAAAATCGAAAGCTCAGGATGCATGGAACAAGCAATTAGGCAAAATAGAAGTAGAGGGTGGCACTCCCGAAGAAAAGGCTACATTCTATTCCTGCTTCTTCCGTTCTATGCTTTTTCCAAGAAAGTTTTATGAATACGATGCAAACAATAATCCTATTTATTATAGCCCTTATGATGGTAAGTTGCATGAAGGATACATGTATACCGATAATGGATTCTGGGATACGTTCCGTGCACAGTTCCCTTTAAATATTTTCTTGCATCCCGAGATGCACGGACGATATGTAAAGTCGTTGGTTGATGCTTACGATCAGAGCGGATGGCTGCCATCCTGGTCATTCCCGGGACACAGTTGCGGAATGGTGGGAAACCATGCTGCTTCCCTGCTGGCCGATGCCTATGTTAAAGGAGTAAGAACGTTTGATGCGGATAAGGCGCTGGAAGCTATGTATCACGAAGCAACCAATAAAGGAACAATCGGACCATCAAACGGGCGCGATGGCTGGCAGGATTACTTCAAGCTGGGTTATGTTCCTTATCCGGGATATGCAGAATCGGTAGCAAAGACTTTGGAGTTCTGTTATGATGATTTTTGTGCCATGCAAGTAGCTCGCCTATCCGGTAATAGTCATTATGAGGATATCTTCAAACGACAGATTTACAACTATAAGAATGTATATGATCCCGGTACCCGTTTCATGAGAGGAAAACAAAAAGATGGAAAGTGGGTTCCTAATTTTGATCCTTCGGAATGGGGAGGACCTTATACGGAAGGATGTGCATGGCATTATCACTGGTCGGTTTTTCATGATATACAGGGATTGATTAACCTGATGGGAGGCGATCATAACTTTGTAGCTAAGCTCGATTCTGTTTTCTCTGTTCCTAATACTTTTAAAGTGGGAACATACGGAAGGGTTATTCACGAAATGGCCGAAATGGAAATGATCAACATGGGACAGTATGCACATGGAAATCAGCCTATTCAGCACATGATCTATCTGTATAACTATGTCGGTTCTCCATGGAAAACTCAGTATTGGGCACGCGAGGTGATGCAAAAGCTCTACAACTCAACTCCCGATGGATATCCCGGAGATGAAGATCAGGGACAAACTTCTTCCTGGTATGTTATCAGTGCATTAGGCTTGTATTCTGTATGTCCGGGCACTGATCAGTATGTGGTTAGCTCACCAGTATTCCCTAAGATGACTGTTCACTTGGAGAACGGAAAAACACTGACTATTGTATCTGATGGTAATTCGCTTAAAAACCGTTATATCCAGTCGGCAAGTCTCAATGGTGAGAAGTTTACCCGTACATGGCTTACCTACAAGGAGCTGATGAATGGAGGCACTATTCAGTATAAAATGGGAAATAAACCTAATAAGTCATGGGGAACATCAATAAAAGACAGACCCTATTCTGTATCGGTTAATTTGAAATAAGTAATTTACAAAAAAGTGAATGTTGATATAAGTAATTTGGTCTTATTATTTGTATTAGCAAAGGTTATCCCTTTTTTGTAAAAACAGAAACCGTTATAGATTTAATTATATATTATGAGAAATAAGAAATTATTAGCAGTTATTTTCGCTGTGCTTTTGCAGTGGGTGTCAAATCCAGTTTTTGTATCTGCAGCCAGCAGTGATTCATTTTCTCCGGTAGATTACGTCAATCCATTGATTGGCAGCCAGTCTACTTATGAGTTATCAACCGGTAATACCTATCCTGCCATAGCCCTTCCCTGGGGAATGAACTTTTGGGTTCCTCAAACAGGTAAGATGGGCGATGGATGGGCTTACACGTATACAGCCAACAAGATTCGGGGTTTTAAGCAAACTCACCAACCCAGTCCATGGATAAACGACTACGGTCAGTTTTCAATAATGCCTGTGGTTGGTTCACCTGTCTTTAATGAAGAAAAACGTGCCAGCTGGTTTTCACATAAATCGGAGATATCCAAGCCTTACTACTACAAAGCTTACCTTGCCGATCATGATGTGGTAACAGAAATTGCACCAACCGAACGCGCAGCAATGTTCCGTTTCACCTTTCCTCAGAACGACAGTTCCTTTGTGGTAATCGATGCTTTCGATAAAGGATCGTACATTCGGATTATCCCCGGAGAGAATAAGATTATCGGTTATACCACCAAGAACAGTGGAGGAGTACCCGATAACTTTAAAAACTACTTTGTCATTACGTTCGATAAACCGTTTACTTACAAATACACTTTTGCCGATGGTGCTTTAAAAACAGCCCAGGAGCAAACAGCCGACCATGTAGGAGCTGTCATCGGATTTAAAACCACCAAAGGTGAACTTGTTCACGCCAAAGTAGCCTCTTCCTTTATCAGCTTCGAGCAAGCTTCTCTTAATTTAGAGGAACTGGGTAATGACAACTTTGATCAGGTTGTTGCCAAAGGCAAAGCCGCATGGAATAAAGTGCTGAGCAAAATAGAAGTAGAAGGCGGTTCACTCGACCAATACCGCACGTTTTATTCCTGCATGTACCGCTCTTTGCTTTTCCCTCGTAAGTTCTACGAGCTGGATGCAACCGGAAAAATAGTACATTACAGTCCGTTTAATGGTCAGGTGCTTCCCGGATATCTGTATACCGACTCCGGTTTCTGGGATACTTTCCGTTGCCTGTTCCCATTCCTTAATTTAATGTATCCATCAACAAATAAGGAAATTCAGGAAGGACTTATCAATGTGTACAAAGAAAGCGGATTCTTCCCCGAATGGGCCAGTCCCGGTCATCGTGGATGTATGGTGGGAAACAACTCTGCTTCCATATTGGTAGACGCTTATATGAAAGGCGTTAAGGTGGCCGACCTTGAAACTCTGTACAAAGGACTTATTCATGGAACAGAGAATGTTCATCCAACAGTATCTTCAACCGGTCGTTTGGGATATGAATATTACAATAAACTGGGCTATGTTCCTTACGATGTGAATATCAAAGAGAATGCTGCTCGTACGCTTGAATATGCTTATGACGACTGGTGCATCTATAAACTGGCCAAAGAGTTGAAACGCCCAAAGAAGGAAATAGACTTGTTTGCCAAACGTGCCATGAATTATAAAAACCTTTTCGACAAAGAAACCAAACTGATGCGTGGCAAGAATGCCGATGGTAAGTTTATGGCTCCTTTCTCTCCACTGAAATGGGGAGATGCTTTCACCGAAGGAAACAGCTGGCATTACACCTGGTCGGTATTCCATGACCCTCAAGGCCTGATAGACCTGATGGGTGGCAAGGATGTCTTTGTGAACATGCTCGATTCTGTGTTTGCCGTACCACCAGTGTTTGATGCAAGCTATTACGGACAGGTTATCCATGAAATCCGTGAAATGCAGATTATGAATATGGGTAATTACGCACACGGCAATCAACCAATTCAGCACATGATCTACATGTATAACTATGCCGGTCAGCCATGGAAAGCACAATACTGGTTGCGCGAAGTGATGAACCGCATGTACACCTGCAATCCCGATGGTTATTGTGGAGACGAGGACAACGGACAAACCTCTGCCTGGTATGTTTTCTCTTCTTTGGGATTCTATCCTGTATGCCCGGGAACCGACGAATACGTATTAGGTGCACCGTTATTCAAGAAAGCAACTGTTCATTTCGAAAACGGAAATAAGCTTATTATCAATGCTCCCGAGAATAGTGATAAGAACCGTTATATAGAAGCAATGACACTCAACGGTAAAACCTATACAAAGAATTACCTCAAGCATGCCGATTTACAAAACGGTGGAGAGATCAATATCCGTATGAGTGAAACACCAAATAAGCAACGCGGTACTCAGAAGGACGATTTTCCTTATTCGTTTTCAGTTAATGAAAAGAAATAACCAATTTAATTAATTATATGAAAAAACTAATTTTAACCGCATTTGTAGCCATGAGTCTGGGGTCTGTCAATGCTCAGCAGGAATACAAAGCTTACGTTGTATCGAATGCCCATTTCGATTCCCAATGGAACTGGACAGTGCAAACATCTATCAACGAATATGTTTATAACACATTGGTTCAGAACCTTTGGCTGCTCGACAATTATCCCGATTATGTGTTTAACTTCGAAGGTGGAGTTAAATATCAGTGGATGAAGGAATACTATCCGCTCGAGTATGAAAAAATAAAGAAATACATTGCTCAGGGCAGGTGGAACATTGCAGGAAGTAGCTGGGATGCTACCGATCCTAACATGCCTTCACCCGAATCGTTTTTCCGTAATATTCTGTTAGGACAGGACTTTTATAAAAATGAATTTGGTGTAAAATCAAAAGATATATTCCTTCCGGACTGTTTCGGATTCGGATATGCCCTTCCTACAATTGCCGCTCATGCAGGGTTAATAGGATTCTCTACACAGAAACTGCAATGGAGACATAAGCCATTTCATGGAAATGCTAAATTCCCTTTCAATTTCGGTTTGTGGCAGGGAGTAGACGGATCGCGCATCATGGCTGCACTCAATGCAATGAATTACACTTCAAGATGGCAGAATGAAGACATCAGCAACAACAAAGAGCTTATTGATTTAGCCAAGAGTAGTGTGAACAATACAGCATACAGATATTACGGAACCGGCGATATGGGAGGTTCACCAACCATCTCTTCAGTAGCTTCACTAGAAAAAGGTATGAAAAGCAATGGTCCTGTAAAGATTATCAGTTCACGCTCTTACCAGTTGTTCGAAGATTACCTTCCTTTCGATAAACATCCCGAACTGCCTGTCTATAAAGGAGAGTTGCTAATGGATGTTCATGGTACGGGATGCTACACATCACAAGCTGCAATGAAACGTTTTAACCGCCGTAATGAGCAGTTGGGCGATGCAGCAGAAAGATCATCTGTTATGGCAGACTTCCTGGGTGGTGTTGCATATCCTGCAGCTACGCTCGACGAATCGTGGAAACGATTTATCTGGCATCAGTTCCATGACGATTTAACAGGAACAAGTATCCCAAAAGCATACACTTTTTCATGGAATGACGAGCTAATTGCACAAAGTCGTTTTGCCGATATCATTAAAACCGCTACAGGATCTGTTTCACAAGCGCTCGACACAAAAGTTAAAGGTACAGCGGTAGTGGTGTATAATTCCTTATCGTCAGCACATAAAGATGTTGTTACGGCAAATGTTCCGGTAGTAGGCAAGCCATCGGGTGTAAGAGTGTTCAACAATAAAGGTAAGGAAATGCCTGCTCAGCTGGTATCTTATGCCAACGGTGTTGCAGCCATTACATTTGCTGCAGATGCTGCTCCGGTAAGCTATTCTGTTTACGATGTTCGCTTCGGTAAAGCAAATGCAGGTAAAAGCAGCTTGAAGGTTACATCAAATACACTTGAGAATAGCGTATATAAAATTACACTGAATGCCGATGGAGATATCTCCTCTATTGTAGACAAACGAGTTAACCGCGAATTGGTGAAAAACGGAGCAGCCATTCGTCTGGCCTTTTTCCCTTCAAATGAATCGTTCGAATGGCCGGCATGGGAAGTGATGAAGAAAGCTGTCGATGGTACACCTGTTTCAGTGAACGAAAATGTACGTATTTCAGTAGAAGAAAACGGTCCGCTTTGTGCCACATTAAAGGTGGAAAGAAAGCATGCCAACTCTACTTTCGTGCAACACATCCGTTTAACTGAAGGAGCTGCTGACGATCGTATCGATATCATTAACGATGTTGACTGGGCATCACAGAATGCATTGCTCAAAGCTGAATTCCCATTAAACCTTTCCAACTCAAAAGCTACGTACGATTTAGGACTTGGCTCTGTTGAAAGAGGTAACAATACCGATACTGCTTATGAAGTCTGTGCACAGCAATGGGCCGATTTAACCGACAAGGATGGAAGCTACGGCGTTTCTATTCTGAATAACTGCAAGTATGGCTGGGATAAACCAAATGACAACACCCTGCGCCTTACCCTTCTGCATACACCTAAAACAGACAAGTCATATACTTATCAGGATAAGCAGGACTTAGGTCATCATGTATTTACATATTCCATAGTAGGCCACGTGGCATCTGCCGATCAGAAAGAGAAAACTGCATGGAAAGCCGATGCATTGAATAATCCAATGATCTCGTTCATCTCACCTAAGCATGCCGGTAAACTGGGTTCTGAGTTCTCGTTTGTAAAAACAAGTACTCCTCAGGTTGCTGTAAAAGCGTTGAAAAGATCAGAAGATGGCCAGTCGTATGTTGTTCGTTTATACGAGTTAAACGGTCAGGCAGCCAACAATGTGGAGATTGAATTCCCAACAGCTATCGAGTCAGCTCAGGAACTGAATGGTATTGAAGAAGCCATTGGCGAAGCAACCATAAAAGGAAACAAACTCATATTCAGCACCACAGCCTATAAACCTAAAACATTCGGTGTAAAACTGAAAAAAGGAACTATCGAATTACCTCAGTCGCTCAATATCCCTGTTGCGCTTGATTACAATGACCAAGCCTTTACGCCCGATGCATTCCGTAATACAGGCCGATTTGACAAAGAAGGAAATTCATATTCGGCAGACTTGATCGGTAAATCAGTAGTAAGTGATGGAATAACCTTCAATATTGCAGCTGTTGATGTAAACAACGTGGTTAAGTGCAAAAAGAACATTGTCCGTTTGCCGGAGAATAATCAGTGCACCAAGCTCTATATACTTGCATCATCTGTTGATAAAGACCGTAAAGCAACCTTCAAGGTAGATGGAAAACAGTACACCTTCCAGGTGCCATACTATTCAGGATTCTTCGGACAATGGGGACAAACAGGTTTCAGCGAAGGATATGTAAAAGATGCTACCCTGGCTTATGTAGGTTCTCACCGTCATACCCGCAAAGGAAACGAAGCTTATACATTTACCTATATGTTTAAGTTCTGCATTTCCTTACCACAAGGAGCCAAAGAACTGGAACTTCCTGATGATGAAAACATAGCAGTATTTGCTGCAACTCTGTCCAATAACAGTAATGATGATGTTAAGCCTGCATGCGAAATGAGAGCTTTACCTCTTCAAAAATAACAGAAACAGTATAACAGATACCAAGATATATAATGAAGAAAATATTAATAACTCTCGTCGGTCGCCAGAGAGGTTTCCAGGCACGTTCCGTAGTTGGCGGATACTACATGCTTCTGTTAAAAGATAAGATGCTAGGGAAATAAGCCCCCCTTATATTTTTAGGTTAGGTACGTAGATCAGTATGCCTTTTTCGTATTCCGGAGTTCATTGTAATCCTGAGATACGAAAACAGGCATACTTTTTTTTGTTTTTTCGCATCTTTATAAACTAACTTTCATTAAGTATTGTTTTAAATAAGTAATAAAGAAACTTATTGATATACAATGAAAAAGAATTTATCATTTTTCCTTTTAATCGTTTTCGGCCTTTTGATTCTTATCTATTCAAAAGGCTGTAGCAATACTGCTACCATCCCCTTAAAAAGAAATGCGAAACTGGAAGATTCAATAAGAACTTATAATTACGACACAATAAAATTTGCCCGTTCCAGTTCCAAAAACTCAATTCCCATTGTAAAACTGTATTTAGGATTTTACGGCAAAAAATATTTCATTATAGACACAGGTGCCACGGTTTCAATTATCGATTCGGGATGGATTAACGATCATGAGGACCTGATAGAGTATATCCGCAAAACCGATTTTATGAGATTGCAATCCTTCTCGGAAAAAACCAGCAGTAATATATCCTACATCATGGGGCTCCCTATAAATGGGGTTTTACACGAGTTTGTTATGCTCGATATTCAGTCCTTAAGAGAAAACTGCCGACTTTCCGGTTATGACATCATAGGAATCCTCGGGTCCGACTTCCTGTCTAAAAACAAGTATATAATAGACTATAACAAAAGATGCCTTTACCGGTCTACTACTTCGGTAAAGAACTAACTGTGCCTTCTTGCTTTACAAGTTTAACAGCCATTTCCATATAGGGAGTACTTCAATTGTTTTATCGCCCACCTCCAATGTTCGTTCCGTATCCCGTGTAACAATCAACAACTTGTTGCACTCCAGTACTTCAGTTATTTTCAGTAAAGCTTTTACTTCCCGGTCAAACGTACCATCACTATTGTCGAGATTGTAACATACCTGAATGGCCGTATAAACATCCGGAATATAGAAATCGACCTCAATACCCTGATTGTAGAAATAAACGGCATCGTTGCGACCGTATTTACGCAGTAAGTTCACAGCCACCATATTCTCCAGTAAAGAGGTGTTTGCATCCAGTAAAAAGAGATTCAGAATACCATTATCTGTGTAATAATACTTAGGCAAAGTTTCTTTATCTACCAATTTGCCTGCTATGTTTTGTACCGGATTTATAAGCCATGCATCTTTGGCATATTCCATATAGTTAATAACAGTCTGTGTTCCTACCTTTGCTCCGGTGGACGACACAACATTTGCTATTCGAGTAAATGATAAAGGTTGTTTTACGCTTTCGGCTAGTTTCTTAAATAAAATGCGCAAAGCAAAAGTATTTCCCACTCCATGACGGGCGGCAATATCTCCCAGATAGATTTTTTGATAAACACTTGTCAGATAATCCCTTTTAGCAGAAAGGTCGGCTCCTTCCGGGAATCCGCCAAAGTAAAAGTAGTCGTTAAACTTTCGCAATACATCAGCTTTGCCTTCTGTAGACAACAAGTGGTTGGTAGTAGCAGGGATATTGTTTGCAGTCAGAAACTCTTTGAACGAGTACGGATAAACATCAACAGGAATATAACGTCCGCCTAGTGTAGTCTGAATATCCTGACTCAGCATTTTTGCATTGCTTCCCGTGATATAAACCCGATGTTTGGTATCTGCCATGCGACGGGCAAATTTTTCCCATCCGGGTATATTCTGTATCTCGTCAAGAAACAGGATAGGCTTCTTTCCGTACATCTCTAAATGAACCTCCAATAGCAGATTCAAATCTTCTGCCCCCATTCCGGTAAGACGTTCATCTTCAAAATTGATATAAAGCATTTCATCCCACTGCACGCCTTGAGCCAGTAACTGCTGCATCTGTTGATAAAGCAGAAACGATTTTCCAGCTCTCCGGATACCCACAAATACGTAGTTCCCGAATTCCTCAAAAGTAAAATCGCGGGGAATTACCTTATACTTTGGAACCTCAAGTTGATTGTCGGCTATAACCGTTTTCAGAATGTTTTTGTCCATATCTTCCTGTTTTTATTCTGTTGATAAAACAAATATAGTGTATTTTTGTTTTGTGCACAAAACAAAAACAGCTTATTTTTATTTTATAGACAGAATAAGAATAGGAAATGTAGTGTTTTGAGGATTGTTTATGCCTTTTATAGAAATGCAGCAGAGCCTCTCTTCAATATAAGAAGAAAAGCTCTGCTGGTTTTTTATTCCCAAGTTTCGTCCAGAACCGAGAAACAGGGACATTCTTTCACCCTCTCCCAAGGGTCGACAATACCGTTATAATTCTTATCCGGACTCAAATCCCGATGACCTACAACCTTGCTGCCGGGAAACTCTTTGAGTAGCTTGTTTACCAGGGCGTGCAGTGCAATTTGCTGAGACAATGTGCGAGTATCAGCCGGTTTGCCGTTGGTGTCCAGTCCGCCTTCGTAGCAGATGCCCAGAGACTTTGCATTGTATCCTCGAGCGTGTGCTCCAACTTCATCGTGACTCCGCATTGGTTCCACTTTGCCGTTTTTACGAATGTAGTAGTGATAACCCCAGGAACTGAATCCCCTTACTTTGTGTGCTGCGTTAATGTCTTGTGCCGTAATATCTCTATCAATTCTCGTTGCCGAGCAGTGAATTACAATTAAATTTATTTCTCTCATTTTGTTTTGCCGTTATTTTATTAAAATGCCGTAATTCTGATCTTGGGAACCCTATAAATTAGGGGACTCAGAAACTCAAATGCCGTAATTTCTATTTCGTTCCCGTAAATAATTTACCAATGCCGTAATCTTGTTTTTGGAATCCCATAAACAGGGCTTTCTGAATCCTTAAATGCCGTAATTTATATTTCATTCCCGTAAATAATTTACCAATACCGTAATCTTGTTTTTGGAATCCCATAAACAGGGCTTTCTGAATCCTTAAATGCCGTAATTTATATTTCATTCCCGTAAATAATTTCCCAAATGCCGTAATCTTGATTTGGGAACCCTATAAACAACGGCATTCAGATTCCCGAATGCCGTAATTTTGTTTTTAGTGCCGTAACTATTGCCTGTCCTTGCAGCTGGTTACCAAACATTGGCCTTTAAGAGCGGTGTTTAGTTGCGCGTTCAACGTAATCATCTCCTGATACATTTGCCTCACTTTCTCGGAAAGCTCGAAGTAATCCTTCTCAAAACGGGTTACCTGCTCCATCAGGTAGTCGAACTGACTCTTTACCAGTTCGGTGAAATCCTGCACCTGCTTAGCATCCTTCTTTTTCAGAAAAGGAAGTACCATTTGCAGAATGTTTATTATGCCATCTAAAATTTTCATTTTTCTTGTTTTTGTTGATTAATAACTGATTTGAGGTAGGAGAGGCTCTCTCTTGTACGAGAGAAACCTCTCCGGTTTGCTTGTTTGCTGTGCTTATTGTGCGTTACAAAGCAGCTACAAGGTATACAACCTTTTTGCTTCACCTATTTACTGTGCTTATCTGCTTTGCAATGGATGGTAGCAAGATTCTATAGCCTCCCTGGTTTACCGATTTGCCGCTTTTATTTCGCCCCGCTTTTAGGAAGAGTCCCGGAAATTACCGGATGTTCTTTATCAATGCGGACTTAACGAGCACCAGTGTACCTGCTATCCCACCTCGTTACCACCATTGGTAACCTTCACCGGAAGCTTGGCTACTTGCGTATATGCAAGTGTTTTTTGCATATTGGTGAGCAACTTACCTGGACGGAAACTGATTCTGGTTCCGCGAATCATAGACGATACAAACTCATCTTCTTTTACGGCACCATTACTTCTCACACCAATCTGGAAACTACCGAAGTTACCCAGGCGAACAATTCTACCCTCGGCCAAAGCCTTTTTCATCGATTCCAGAATAGCTTCCACTGCTGCAGCCACATCGGCGCGGGTTACGGTGCATCGTCCGTTTACCTCTTCGCAAAGCGAATCGAAATCCATTTCACCATACGCCTGTGCGTGTGCGTAATACTTTCCCGGTTCTGATGATTTAGCCGGATTCTTTCTCATAACTACTGAATACTTTACACTCATTTTCTTTACATTTTAGTTGATTAATACTGCGGTAAAGAGCTCTTATCCTTTCTTGTTAACACTACAAAGATAGGGCATGGCGAGGGAGCGGAAACAGTAGATTGAATTAGGTAGTATTGGTGTGAATTAATTACAATTAATAGGCGTTTTATTGCCTTTAAAACTTGGTTAAACGGCTGAAAATTGGTAAATTTACGGGAAGAAAAACAAAAAAGACTATGATAAAAACAGCAGAAGAATTTAAAATCCGGGCATATACCAAGGTAGAACTGGCTTGCCTTTACAATCCGCACATGACTATTCCCGGAGCCTTGCGCACACTTGCCCGCTGGATAGCCGGTAACAGCGGACTAACAGCCGAGCTTTCCACTTTGGAATACAATCATCGGAACCGCATTTATACGCCACGCCAGGTTAAAGCAATAGTAGATTATCTGGGTGAGCCGTAGAAACTTATCTCTCAACGATATTACTTTGTTTTATTTTTAGTTTGCATATATATACATGGAAGACAGAAAAAATGTTATATATTCTAGTAGGTGATAATTGGCGGTAATGAAGGGTTATTGTAAAAAAATAGAAGAGCGTTTCCACTCTTCTATTCATTTCTGGTTAGGTGCTTTAGGTATTTATGATACCATTAATAGTGTTTTGTTTCGTTTGTTGCACAAATATATCTATTTATTTTTATTTGCAAGAAAAAATGCAATTTTTTTTTATAAATTATATTACATTTATTTTGCCTGCTTCATCAACCACTCCATTGGCGGCACGTAATCGCCAATCTTCGTCATACTCTTGTTGTGCGAGAAGTACACATTGCCCGTTTCTCCGTTTCGGTGCTTGGCGATGTTTAACACACCCAGTCCTTCGGTGGGATAGCCGCTATCCTTATCTGTAGGAATGTTGTAAAGAGCCGGACGATAGAGCATCACTACAATGTCGGCATCCTGTTCTATGGCACCACTCTCGCGTAGATCGCTCAGTTGTGGCTTTCCTCCGTAACGATTTTCTGCTTCGCGATTTAGCTGACTCAGCAAAATTACCGGGCAATCCATTTCTTTGGCCAGTAGCTTTGCCTTTCGGGCAGCAGTGGCAACTTCTTGCTCTCGGTTTCGGTTCTCCTTAACGCTTCCTTTCATATCACTCAGCTGCAGGTAATCAATGAAAATAATGTCGCACTTACCCCGGCTTTTTAGCATTCTAGATTGAGCGCGGATATAATCCATGCTCATTGACGGACTGTCGTCTATTATGATAGGTAGTTCTGCCAGTGATTCTGCCGTACTGAAAGCCTCGTTCCATTCCCTCTCGTCGGTTGTTCCCGTTCGCCACCGGTATGGGTTTACATCGCTCTCCATTAGAATAAATCGGTCGCCCAGTCGTTCGCCTTGCATCTCGATGCTGAAAAACACAGCATTCATGCCTGTCTTTGCCGCTATTTGTGCCAGGAACAGAGAAAACATGGTTTTTCCTGTTGCCGGACGAGCAGCAATAACCACCAAATCGCCACGTTGCCATCCGCCGGTAATCTTGTTCAGGTCGGTAAGTCCCGTATCGGTACCCGTTACCCCGTTAGTAGAATTTTCTATACGTCCCTTCGCCTGGGTAAGCGTGTCGTTCATAAGTGTCTCCATGTTGCGCAGGTTGTCCGCCTTCACCGCATCTTTCTCCACCCGCGTTGCCAACTCTTGCATTTCGCAAACCACATCTGCAATATCCATCGACATATCCTGAGCTGTGCCCAGTAGTTGAGTGAGTCCTTTTATTATTTCGCGGCGCAGATACAGTTCTTTTACAATGAGGCAGTGTTCTTTAAGATGAACAGTGCTGACCACCTGACTGCATAATTTGGTGATGTAATACGGACCTTCCACTTTCTCGAGCTCATTGTTTCGGCGCAGCTCATCGGCAACAGTGATGAGGTCTATATCTCTACGTCCATTGTACATGCGCATCAGGGCGGCGAAGATAATACGGTGATTATCATAATAAAACATATCTGCCCGAAGATGCTGAGCCACCTCGGGCATGGCTTTCTTTTCCAGTATTGCGCTACCTAAAACTACACTTTCGGCATCAAAATCAAATGGAGATGATATATTTTTGTTCATATCAGGTTACGTTGTTAAATTTACAATTGTTCGTTAAAGAAACATTTCGCTTTCAGGTAATTCACGGCTGTTTTGTAAAACTGCTTGTTGTTTATCCTGCGGCAATACGGTTCAATTTTGGTTATAGCCAGCTCCTTTTCCTCTTTTGTCAGCCTTTTCCATATAAGGATAGCCAGACCGATATCATTAGCTTCCAATCCGGTAGCCTGGTGAAACTTGTTCCAGAACAGATAGAACTTCTGATCCTTCCTGGCAATTATTTCTGCTTTGGATAGTTCAGGATTACCCGCTTCTTCCTCTACCTTCTTTTTGGTGGTTTTACGTTTGCCCGTAAGCTCGTCGTAGTTTATTACCTGCACAATTTTTACCCCATACTTAACCGGGATAATAGCAATAAGATTTTCCCTGACCATTTTCCTGAAGAAGCAACGCGTTTTCCCCACAGTCCAGTTGAATAATTTTGCCCACGAAGGATACGAAAGGAGTGATTGGCCACGTTTGCATATTAGTTTATCTCCATTTATTGCAACCTCTCTATCCGCAAAATTTACAGTAGCCAATACAGTAAGAAAAGCCTCCATGTATGACATGTTAGTGTCTCTGTTATTGAAATTATGCGTAAGCAACATTTTAGGGATAAGCACATACCCACTTGTAAGAGCCTCGAAAGGTAGATGGTTATTTTTCATAAGTGTAATTTTGGTATTATAATTTGTAATAGTTAAAACATTGTTGTTTGTTTTTCGTGGAGCAAAAGTAAGAGCCGATTCAATAGCCTCCAAATAGTTAATGTCGTTTTGAGCGAAAAATGCACTTTTATGCATAAAATTCAATTTTTGTCACTATTTTACTTTTGTTTATTGGTGAATAACAGCTTGTATATGTCTTGATTTAGTAAAAATAAATATGCCGATAAAAGTACCGATGGTTAAGGTTTGTAAGTGGCTGTTTTGTAGATAGGTATAAAAGCAAATATGTTTCTTTGGTGCCGATTAAAGCGCACCAAAGAAACATATTAGAATTAGATTTATATTACATATAAATCCTGTGGTGTTTTGTTTTTAAGAGAAAAGAAAAAGGCACATATAGCATTAAAAATTCTTTCTGTCAACAGTTCTTTTGTTTCTGTAGCTATTAATCAGAAAATCATCCGGATATCCCCAATTATTGACTATCACTGTAATCTGTTTGGGTATAAAAATATCGTTATCAAATGAGAACCCTGCTTCCAGAAGTTCTGCATGCAGTTTTTTATCTTCTTTTATAGCACTAATAAACATTTTTTTTGCCATATTGGCACGTGAACAGTTTCGGAAATACATAGCAGCTATTTTGGTTATACGAACACATCCTTTGAGCTTATGCTCATAAGCACTATTTGTTATAGTCATTAAGTATTTGATTTTTATTATTAATAAATTGATATTTGTTTAAAAGTGTAAATCGATTTAACTTGTGCAAATGTAAGTATAATTATTCATTCCTGAAACATAAATTCAATATATTTTTAACATTGTTATGCTCGATATACAAGATTTTCAATTAGTTTTTGCTGCCCACAAAGTGACTTGTTTTTAATCGCTTTTTTATACGGATTATTTACCTTAAAATTTATTGGCGAATGGATGAGGGGTTATTGGTGAATGGATTTTTTTTATTGGTGAATGAGGGAAATTGGTTGGGATTTGGTTTCTATTTTGTAGGGATTGATGTTTTTATTTATATTTGTAGGGTAATAACAACATTTAACCTCCAATATATTTAATACTTAAAGTTGTAAATTCCCTATATTTGCAGGGTGATAACAACGGCACGCTCTTTGGTGTTGGTTTAGTATCAGTTGTAAATTCCTTATATTTGCAGGGTAATAACAACTCCTCCTTATATATTACTATATAGATATAGTTGTAAATACCCTATATTTGAAGGGTAATAACAACATGAAGCCTGTAGTAATCTATGAACTAGATTATTACAGGTTTTTTTAATGTTTAAGATTCATTCTATATCCACATAATTTGGATATGATAGTATATTTTTTTATTTTTGTTAAATATGAAAATTAGGAACATACGTATTGAAAAGTAAAGAGATTAGCATTTAAAAAAGTGAGATTCTTTTTGGAAAAAGTTAGGGGTTACTGATTTGATTATTTGCAATAATAAAAACACAAACTAAAATAAAAATGAATTTATTGGAAAAAACAAATGCTGCAGAGAGTTGTTTCAATCATACAATAAACGATCAAAAATATTATTTTGCTGGCTATTTGAATCTGGCTCAAAACAATATAAAAACACTCGAAAAAGCTTACGGTGAACATTTCTTGTGTTCTGGTAATAATCCTATTATAAACGATTTAACAAATACTAATTCGTTAATAGACTGGGATTTTAAAATGAAATTTCTGTCTCAATATTTACCTGCTATTAGTTATTTGAATCTAGAAACTGACCTTAATGAAAGTTTTGAAAAAAGAAAAAAAGAGTTTACTAAGAATCTATCTTTTTTATTCAATGCTATTGACCTGCTAAGGAATTTTTATTCTCATTATTATCATGCTCCGTTAATCGATGAACTAAATAGTGAACGTCTCATATTTCTTGATAAAATATTCGTTGCTGTATGCATAAATGTGAAGAAAAAGAGAATGAAGGACGATAAAACAAAGCAATTATTAAAAGCAACTTTAATCGATGAACTTGATTTGCTCTTGAAAGCCAAGAAAGAGGAACTTTTGAAGAAAAAGAAAGAAGGTAAGAAGGTTAGTACTGACGCTATTTCCATGAAAAATAGTGTTTTGAATGATGCCTTTAATCACCTTATTCAGCTTGAAAAGAATAGTAAAAAAGAAATTCCGGGTAGGTATTATACATCCCTTTTAAATGATAATAATAAATACACTGAAAATGGAATTAATATATCAATAAGTGGTCTGTTATTCTTGCTTTCCATGTTTCTTACCAAGAAGCAAAATGAAGATGTACGTTCTCGTATTTTTGGATTTAAAGGAACAATAGAATCCGATAAAGGTATATCTAAAAGCAACAATAGCTTTAGGAATATGGCTACAAACTGGGTGTTTTCTTATCTTTCATTTAAAGGGATGAAAAAACAACTGGGTAGTACCTTTAATAAAGAAAGTTTGTTGGTACAGATTGTGGACGAACTGAGTAAAGTACCTCACGAAGTATATCAAACATTATCACCAAGCCGTCAAGAGATGTTTCTTGAAGATATGAACGAATATCTCAAAGATGGTAATAAGAAACATTGTCTGGAGGATTCTATTGTGGTTCACCCTGTAATAAAGAAGCGATACGAAGACAAGTTCAACTACTTTGCCATTCGATATCTGGATGAATTTGTAGATTTTCCTTCACTCAGGTTTCAGGTAAATGTGGGCAACTATGTGCACGATAGACGTAAGAAGACTATTGATGGCACAAATACCGAAACAGACAGAATGGTTAAAGAAGAAATCAGAGCTTTCGGCAAACTGTCTTTTATATCAAAACTGAAAGCGGATTATTTTGCTAAGGATTTACCATCGGATATTTCCTGGGAAATGTACCCCAATCCTTCTTATAATTTTTCTGCAAACAATATTCCTGTCTATATTGATTTGTTTAAAAGTAGTGTGGCTGGAGCTGCTGATGTTGGCAAGGATCACAAGGGTTACCAGGCAAAACTCGATTTGGATGAAGATGGAAAAAAAAGAAATAGAAATGAAGGTAAGCCGGATAAAAAAGAAATAGCTGAAATCCTTTTTGGAAAGAAGAATAAACAAATTCTATTTGAAAAACCTACTGTGCTATTAAGCTTGAATGAGTTGCCTGCAATGCTTTACGAGGTACTTATAGAAAATGGCGATAAGCAAGATATAGGCAAAAGAATTGAAGATAAAATAGTAGAAAAGATTATAGCTCACTATAATTTATTAGATCAATACGATGGAACAACAGAGTTGCCCGGCTCTGTTATTCCCAGGAAACTGAGAATGGGTGGAAATGAAAAGAGCATAAATATTGATAAGCTGCTTAGAGCTGTGAAGCGTGAACTGGAGATTACGCAGGAAAAACTTGATCTTATCAAAACCAACCAAAAGAAGTTCAAGAGCAAAGAAAAGGATGAAAAAGGCAATTCAAGGCAACATGTTTTTTATACTAACGAACTAGGGCAAGAAGCTACATGGATTGCAAACGATATGAAGAGATTTATGCCGAAAGAGGTTAAGGAGAAGTGGAGAGGTTACCATCATAGCAACCTGCAAAAGCTGCTTGCGCTGTATGATCAAACAAGAAATGAGGCAGTGAAATGTATAACCTGTTTCTGGAACTTTGATCAGCAAACTTCATGGGGTAAGGGTATAAAAGAAGCATTCTATAAATCAACGTTTGAAGAGTTTTACAAAGCTTATCTGGAACACAGGATGGATGTGTATAAAACGCTCGAGAATAATTTGATAGCGGGCAAAGGATATTCTAAGTTATTTAACAAAGAAAAGAAAAAAGCGTTTATTCTATTTGATGAACATTTGTATACTATACCCGATATCAATACACAAAAAGAACGACTGAAGTCTACACTGTTCATTCTTCCCCGAGGAATTTTCGATTCAAAACCTACTTTTATCAAAGGCATAAAATACGAAGAAGATCCTTCGTGCTTTGCCGATTGGTATCAGTTTGCAAATGCTACCGGTAATCAATATCAGCGGTTTTATGATTTGCCAAGAAGTTATACTTCCCTTTTTGAAGAGACTAAAAAGAACAATGAAGGGCTGATAGAAAACAAAAAAGGTTTGTCGGCAAAAGAACAACTTGATTTCTTCAAGATGCGTCAGGATTTGAAGATAAAGAAAATAAAGACACAAGATTTATTTCTGTTTATGATTGTGAGAGATCTGTATAAGAAAGTATTTGACCATACTTTACCTCTGGAAATAGGGTTAAGGGATATGTATCAGACACCCGCTGAACGTCAGGCAAATTATGATCTGGCAGTTAAGCAAAGTCAGCGCACAGAAGGTGATAACTCAGATAACTTGTACAATTACAATTTTCTTTGGAATCTTACAATTCCATTTGAATATGATAAAATAAAGGAACCACAGGTAAAACTGAAAGATGTTGGAAAATTCTATAAATTTGCTGCCGACGAAAAGGTTCAGACTATATTATCTTACAGCGACAGAGAATGGTCTAAACTTGATTTGGAAAAGGAACTGGAGCTAATGCCAACATCATACGAAGTGATAAGAAGAGAACAACTGCTTCGTGATATTCAGCAATTTGAAAAAAGAATTTTGGAGAACTATCCCTCCGATGGAAATGCCCATCCAGCTGACTTAGAGAAAGAGGATAAAGATAAAAAATGTTTTCCTAATTTTAATCTCTATCTTCTAAAGGGAATTATCATAAAAAACAATTTAGCAAGTGAAGAAGAACGCCAATGGTTTGAACAAGTTCACCTGGATAAAACACCGTTTTATCCCGAAGTTGAAACAAAATCGTCAATAATCCAAAGTGCTTATCTATTGCTATTGATAAGAAATAAGATGCTGCATAATCAGTTGCCATCTAAACAAAACTTTGAATTTATGACCACGCTTTATCCTTTTGAGGGATATGAGAGCTACAGTACTTATCTATTGTTTGTTACAAAGAAAACTATTGAATGCCTTAGCTCTGCTATGTAATTGTTTTGTTTGTTTATATTTAAAGGAAAATAACAACGTGTTCAAATCAGCCCAGAGTTGAGCTATTGTTGTAAATACTCTATATTTGAAGAGTAATAACAACTACTTTGCCCGTTATTTCGATAGCGCAGAAGTTGTAAATACCCTATAATTGAAGGGCAATAACAACATGTTCAAATCCGCTCCTAGTTGAGCAATTGTTGTAAATACTCTATATTTGAAGGGTAATAACAACGAGTTAATTCTTTATTCTTTTTGTCGGCCAGTTGTAAATACTCTATATTTGAAGGGTAATAACAACGGTCATTTCATCCCATTTTACGCGGCCACCGTTGTAAATACTCTATATTTGAAGGGTGATAACAACGTAAGCTTGAGATACTTCAGTGAAGAATGGTTGTAAATACTCTATATTTGAAGGGTGATAACAACCTATTTCTTGTTTAACTTCGTTCCAATAAGGTTGTAAATACTCTATATTTGAAGGGTAGTAACAATTGTATTTCATAGTATTTCACTCCATTTAAGTTGTAAATGCTCTATATTTGAAGGGTAGTAACAATATGGTGTCTGCAATACGCCTAATATCAGAGTATTGCAGACTTTAAAAGAAGAATAATTCGGTCCTGTGTTATCTGGATTGTATGAAAAGTCTCTGTTTTTTAGTTTCTAATACATAAAAACCATCACTAGAAAATAATAAAGTAATTATGAAGAAAACGAAGCAAGTAGAAATACAAATTGAAAGTTTAAAGAAAGCTTGTAAAGAATTTGAATTAGATAATACTCAGGGAAGCTATTATATATCCTATTCCGAGTTTCTGGAACATTTCAAGCATATATCCGAATTCAAAAAGCATGATGTAATAATAGGCATTCACTTAATCTATGGATGGATGCCAACAATCTGTCACCTGAAATCAAAGGCATTTGATGAAGCAGCTGAAATACTGAGTAAAGTGAAAAAGGATAATCAACTACTACTAGTGGAAGGCGAATTGAATATCCTTAAGGATTTGTTTAATAATTCCATTGTTGGCACGTCTAAGCTTCTCCACTTTATATCTCCCGAGACATATTCAATTTGGGACAGTAAAGTTTGCCATTATTTAGGACTTCCGGCAAATGCGGTGAATGATATCTCAGTTTATCGTGAATATATTGAGGCATGTAGAAAAGTTATAAGGTTGTGCAAGGATGATATCATTTCTGTCAAAGAAGCAATGAAAGAATTTGAGCCGTATAAAGATTATGAAATATCAGATATGCGTGCTATTGAGCTGGTTATGTTTACCAATGGGCAAAATAATAAGGGGCTTTCTAAAAGAAATTTATAACAGATAAATATTATGCAACAAATACAGTATCTTTTAAGTCAAGTTAAGACTATTGTAGCAAAGAATAATCAATTACTAGATGCTACTGGTGGACGATTCAATATATTCAGTGTAATAGGCGTAAACCATTACGAGACTATAAATTCGTCAATCTTAGCAGAACTTCTAAATCCAAAAGGATCGCATGGGTTAAAACATCATTTTCTAAGTGCTTTTATAGAGGAAGTAAATAAGCATGGTGAGATGTGTTTGTTTGATTGTAAAACAGCCAATGTTACTACAGAAGCTTATGTAGGAGGAAATGGAAGAATAGATATTTTAATAGAAGATAGCAATCATCATGCTATTATTCTAGAAAATAAAATTTATGCTAATGATCAGGATAGGCAATTAAAGCGATATAATGATTATGCAGCAAATAACTATCATGAAGGAAATTTTACGATACTTTACTTAACATTAGATGGGGTAGATGCTTCTGATAACAGCGGCAAAGGAGTTGAATACATTCCTATATCCTATAAAGAAACTATTATAGAGTGGTTAGAGGAATGTGTGCGAATTGCGGTACATTATCCGATAGTAAGAGAAACTATAAATCAATACATCAATCATGTAAAACAATTAACTAATCAAGATATGGAAAATATTAATAAAGAAGAGATATTAGATATTCTTTCTAAAAAGGAAAATGTAGAAGCTGTATTTAAGATTTCTAAGAATATAGATGATGTAAAAAAGAAAATAATCAGAGATACTTTTGCGCCCCAACTTAAAGAAATAGCAGATGAGTTTCATTTGGAACTTGTTTATTCAGGTGATGATTGTGCTTTAAAAGATGGTGGCTTTACATTTTTGAATAATGAATGGAAGCATGCTAGGATAGTGTTTGCATTCGATGCAGCAAATTATGGAAAAATGTATTATGGTATTGCAAAAAAAGAAGCAAATTGTCCTATGTATAGTTCGTCTGCAATTCAAGATGCTTTAAAGAAAATAGCGTACTTGCAAATCAATAATGGATGGTGGTTTTGCTATAAAAATGTTAATGGTGTATATTTCACATGGAATGAAGACGCATTTCTTGCCATCTTAAATGGAGAAATGAAAGAATATTTCAGGCGAATAATATTTGAAATGTTAGATACTCTAAAAGGCCTAGATCTGTAGAGAAGAAAAATCAGTGACCGAAACATGGAATAAAGTTGTAACAGATTCTGGATAGTCTGTTTAAAAAGAGTTTTAACCATAAATAAGCCTAAAAGAAATAATCATAATAATTTGCATTATATGATTATTTCTTTTAGTAGTTTAGATATATTAATCCAATTATCCTCCCAGAAAGCATGTTTAAAAAATATCTATGGAACAGATAATTGCAGTGCATAAAAGCACCCGTTAGAATAGCCCAGGTAAATCATTCCATTGGCAATGCAAGGAGTAGAAAGAATGGAACCCAACCCAAGTATTTGTTTCTCGGATGCAACATAGGCGTTGCCATATAGTTTAAAGTCGGCTCTGAATGTTCAATTTTCATTGTACACACTAAATGCACGTTTAGAAAGTCTAAATGAGAAAGCTTCTTTTAAAGGCTGCATAATTTTATTTAAATCATATTTGAGGCAGCTAACAGTCCAGCTTTAACAATTGTGTTGCACGGAATAGTTTCAAAAACATCTTTTCCAATATTAACCGTTCTGCATTCATAAGGTCCACAAACATCACAGCAAGTGCTTTGACCAACTTTGCCCTCAATATATTCTTCCAATGGAATGTCATTAATCCATATTCTATTTGACTCTAACGAGTTATTTTTAAATTGTGAATCTGTCAATGCCTCTTTTTTAAGCACTACTTCAATATTTATAGGCTTAAGTGATTCTTTTAATATGATAACTGCTTTTTCAACTTCGTCACCTGTTGATTTACATCTTGGGCAAGTTTGTCCGTTGATAACTAGTCTTTGCCACTTTATTTTTAGAATTTTATTCATTGTTCATTTATTTATTTTCTAATATTATAATTCTCGGAAAAAGAGCTGAATCATTATTTTAGTCCGCCGATAATATTGTCTCAGTGAATTGCTTCTGCCATTTGTATTGTGTGCAGATATAGAGTGTTATACAAGATGTATCATGCCTAATTGATTAAACAATCAGGCATTGAATTAGATTACGAATTAATCAGAAAGTTATTATTATTTAGCATATCTTTTTCAATAAAAACAAAAAGCACAGCAAAATAAAATATTATTCGCTGTGCTTTTATTGTTATCCTGAAACAGATCTTAATTCCTGAAAACTAATCCTTCATCTAAAGTGTCTACTATAATTGGTCTTTCTCTTTCAACCTCCTGCGCAAGTAACTTCTTAGACAAGTCGTTGAGCAGGTAACCACAACTCACATCCGGTAGAATAAAATATATTGTCTGATTACAATAACAGTCTGGATATTTTTAAAAAAGTTAGTCCATCAGCATGTGTAATTGTCTCAGAAAATAAGATAAAGCCGTTTGGGTGTTGTCAAAATTGGACCAAGTTTTGGTGCAAAGCAATACCGGAAGACAAAGAAATGCTTTTTGAAGACATAACAGAAATCTACTGTAAATAGTTTGTAACTGCAAAATTAATTAAATTATGGTAATAAAATTGTATTTTATAGAATGGAAAATAATAAATATTATTTTTGTGAATTAAATATTATTATATATTTTTGTTGCTATTATTTTATTTAAACAATTGATGTATATTAATTTAAATCTTTATTAGATTAAAAACGCCGTTAAAACTATTATTAGTTATTCTTTTACTAAACTCTTGTCAAAAGGATAAATTTGAGTCCACGATAAGTCAAATAAAATAATGACAGAATATGAACCTCTACAGTATGAATTTACAGGATATAGTTACACTGGTGCCAGTGGATGGGAGGCTTATCACATGAATTGGGGCTGGAATGGAATAGGTAATGGTTACTATGATAATAACGATATTGCAATTTCACTAATAGATAAAAACGGTAATACAGTTATACGCAATTATCAATATCGAAGAGAGGATCTCATTAATATTATACCTAATAAATAAAAAAATGAAAAATATATATATTTACACAATTATTATTCTAATATTCTTTGTTATGAATAGTTGTAAAGGGGAATTAGATTCAACACCTGTTGGAAAGATTGAATCATTAATAAGGTTGAGTATTACCGATAAAAATGGAAAGGATCTTCTCTATAACAATTTAACAATTGAAAATTCAATAGTTAAGTCGCCATATTCACTAATTGCAAAAACAGGAAATAGTGAAGATTCAATAACAGATTTGATTGCAGATGATAATCCTGTAAGACTAATATTAATGAGTAAGATTGGTACTTTTAGTGATATGGGAGCCGGTGATCAGGGAATTACTGTTTATAAACTAAATCTGCCAACTGTTTTTGGTGTTAATCATACAGATACTATAACATTGTACTGGACACTGGTAAATGTGAATTCCAATAAATTTAATATTGAACCAAAATATGATAAAATACTCATAAATGGTAATGAAGTTCAGTTGGCAGATAAACAGCTAAAAAATCTCGACTATATAGTCGAATAGCAAGCTTTTTACCAAAAACAAAAAGCACAGCAGAATAAAAAATATTCGCTGTGCTTTTATTGTTATCCTGAAACAAATCTTAATTCCTGAAAACTAATCCTTCATCTAATGTGTCTACTATAATTGGTCTTTCTCTTTCAACCTCCTGCGCAAGTAACTTCTTAGACAAGTCGTTGAGCAGATAACGCTGGATAGCTCTTTTCACCGGACGGGCACCAAACTCCGGATCGTATCCGGCTCTTGCAATGAAGTCTGTTGCGGAATCGGTTAACTCGAGCGTTACTCCGTTGCCGGCAAGCATCTTCTGGATGCCTTTTATCTGCAGACCCACTATCTGCCTGATCTCGTTCTCGGAGAGTGGAAGGAACATAATGGTTTCGTCTATACGGTTAAGGAACTCCGGACGGATGGTCTTTTTCAGCATTGACATTACTTCCTTTTTAGTCTCCTCGATGATGCGCTCTCTGTTGTCGTTGTTCAGATTCTCGAACTGACTTTGTATGTACGAGCTTCCCATGTTGGAGGTCATAATGATGATGGTATTCTTGAAGTTTACCACCCTGCCTTTGTTATCGGTCAGTCGGCCGTCATCCAGTACCTGCAGCAGGATGTTGAATACATCCGGATGTGCTTTCTCTATTTCATCGAACAGCACAACTGAGTATGGCTTGTGGCGAATGGCTTCGGTAAGCTGACCGCCTTCATCGTAACCTACGTATCCCGGAGGCGCTCCAACAAGTCGGGATACGGAATGTTTCTCCTGATACTCACTCATATCTATACGAGTCATCATTGTTTCGTCGTCGAACAGGAACTCGGCAAGGGCTTTTGCCAGCTCGGTTTTACCTACACCGGTGGTGCCCAGGAAGATGAAACTTCCGATAGGACGCCTTGGATCTTGTAACCCGGAGCGACTTCTTCTCACTGCATCGGCCACGGCTTCGATAGCTTCGTCCTGACCAATAACCCGCTTGTGGAGCTCATCTTCCAGGTGAAGCAGTTTCTCTGATTCACTCTTCAGCATCTTTTTAACCGGAATACCGGTCCAGCGTGATACTACATCGGCAATGTCTTCGGCTTCTACCTCTTCCTTTATCATGGCACTGCCGCCTTGCATTTGACGCAGCTCTTTTTGAGTAGCCTCAATGTCGGTATTCAATGCCTGAAGCTTGCCGTATCTTATCTCGGCTACTTTGCCATAATCGCCTTCGCGTTCGGCTTTCTCGGCTTCGAACTTCAGATTTTCTATCTCTACCTTATCTTGCTGAATTTTCTCTACCAGGGTTTTTTCACTTTGCCATTTGGCTTTGAATGAATTTTCCTGTTCCTTGAGTTCGGCAATCTCCTTGTTGAGCAGTTGAAGTTTGTCTTCGTCCTTCTCACGTTTGATGGCTTCGCGCTCAATCTCCAGTTGTTTGATTTTACGGCTTATCTCATCAAGCTCCTCGGGCACGGAGTTTACTTCCATACGCAACTTCGCAGCGGCTTCGTCCATAAGGTCGATGGCCTTGTCCGGAAGGAAACGGTTGGTGATGTAGCGGTTTGAAAGTTCTACGGCAGCTATGATAGCATCGTCTTTAATACGCACGTGATGGTGATTCTCATAGCGCTCTTTCAGTCCACGAAGGATTGAAATGGTGCTTAGAATATCGGGCTCATCTACCTGTACCACCTGGAATCTTCTTTCCAGCGCTTTATCTTTCTCGAAATACTTCTGATACTCGTTGTAAGTCGTGGCTCCGATAGAACGTAACTCACCACGGGCGAGGGCAGGCTTCAGTATGTTTGCCGCATCCATTGCACCTTCTCCCTTACCGGCACCCACAAGCGTGTGAATCTCGTCGATGAAAAGGATAATGTTTCCGTCGGATTTTATCACTTCGTTGATTACCGATTTCAGTCGTTCCTCGAATTCTCCTTTATACTTGGCACCGGCCACTAGGGCACCCATGTCTAGCGAATAAATCTGTTTGTCTTTCAGATTCTCGGGCACGTCTCCCCGAAGAATACGATGCGCCAAGCCTTCAACAATAGCTGTTTTACCTGTACCCGGTTCGCCGATAAGTATCGGGTTGTTCTTGGTACGCCGGCTAAGGATTTGAAGCACTCTACGAATCTCTTCATCACGACCAATTACAGGGTCGAGCTTACCTGTACGGGCTTCCTCGTTGAGGTTGATGGCATATTTGTTTAATGACTGATATGTGTCCTCGCTGCTCTGTGATGTAACCTTTTCGCCTTTTCGCAATTCGTTAATGGCTGCACGAAGTTCCTTTTCGTTCATTCCGGCATCCTTCAAAATGTTTGCAACGGTGCTTTTAACCGTAAGTAGAGCCAGCAACAGATGTTCCAGAGAAACAAACTCGTCGCCCATCTCTTTAGAATACTGAGTAGCTTTTTGGAAGACCTCATTCGTTTCCCTGCCCAGATATGGTTCGCCACCGGTTACCTTAGGGAAAGAATCGATCTGCTTGTCGAGCACGAGCGCTATCTGCTGCCCGTTCATTCCCAGTTTCTGGAAGATAAAATTGGTTACATTTTCGCCAACCTTCATCACTCCATGCAGCACATGTGCGGTTTCAATTGTTTGCTGACCGCGACTCTGTGCCAGGTTTACGGCCTCCTGAACCGCTTCCTGTGATTTAATTGTAAAATTGTTGAAGTTCATATATTTATGTCTCCTATTGAAATTTCTGCTTTTAATAACTAACACCTAAGAAGCACCAAAAGATTTGCCAATATTCTTTTTACTTATATTGTAGACACATTTGCTTTACAGTGAAGACAATTTGACATTTTAAGTTTGTTTCAGTGTGACAATCTGTCTTTATTCTGCATTCTTTTAGTGTGGATATTAGAATCATATTCTAAGAATAGGAAGCAATTTATACCGGGTTCATTTAGTGGAATCACCCAAAATAACTTCTGAAATGATATATTCAATTAATAATTTAATAGTATCTTTATCCCATTAAACAAAGAAAAACCCATGGAAGAAGAAATAAAAATGGCTGAAACAGTGATGCTGATTGATGCATCCTTTCTAAACTTCGTAACAGAAGATATTAAAAAGAATTTTGAAAGAATGCTGAACAGAGAACTGCAAGAAATGGATCTTTCTCATCTGTTTACTTATCTTGCACTGGATGCAGGTATTGTTGAAGGGAAAAATGAAATTCAGATATTTTTTATATACGATAAGAATTCGGCTCAGCTGTTACATGCTCAGCCATCCGATTTGGAACAGGAACTGAACAGTGTGGCTTTCAGTAATGAGTTTGGAGAGTTTTGCTTTAATACTTTCCAACCTGAAGATATGGCTTCTCGCGAAGATCTGTTTTTAGAGTCGATGAAAGTTGTTGCTGATGCAAAAGGGGTTAAAAGAATGATAGTTCTTTCTTTTAATGAGGAATATGGTGATAAGGTAAATGATATTCTTAAAGACGTAAAAGAAAGGGAAATAATTCAATTCCGCATGAATGAACCTGAAGACGATATTAATTATCGTTGGGAAATGCTTGCTTATCCGGTAATGCAGGCTTTGGGTATTCGTGGAGATGAGTTGCAATAATAATTAGAAAATAGTATCTGGTTCTATGTCCGACTTCCGACTAAAGGTGTTTCTGTGTGTGGCGCGAAATCTTAGTTTTACTAAGGCTTCGCGAGAGCTGTTTATTACTCAGCCTGCCATAACTAAGCATATACAAGAACTGGAGAGCCTGTATAAAACCCGTCTTTTTGAACGGTTAGGAAATAAGATATCCTTGACTCCCGCTGGTGAGTTACTGATGGAGCATAGTGAACGGATTCTTGATGATTATAAAAGGCTGGATTATGAAATGCATCTGCTGCATAACGAATGCTCGGGAGAACTCCGCTTGGGGGCAAGCACTACGATATCTCAATATGTATTGCCTCCGTTCCTGGCTCGATTTATTGAAAAGTTTCCTCATGTATCCTTGTCGTTGCTCAATGGCAATTCCCGCGATGTGGAAAATGCTTTGCTGGAACATCGTATAGATGTAGGTATGGTGGAGGGAATTATCCGTTTGCCCAACCTGAAATATGCTACTTTCCAGAAAGATGAATTGGTTGCAGTAGTGCACACTCGCAGCAAGTTGGCGAAGCTTGATGAGATATCAGTATACGATCTTTATAATATTCCTCTGGTATTGAGGGAAAGAGGATCGGGCACACTGGATGTGTTAGAAACGTCTTTGCTGGCTCATAACATCAGATTATCAGATCTTAATGTTCGTATGTATCTTGGCAGTACGGAGAGCATCAAGTTGTTTCTCGAGAACTCGGAATGTATGGGAATTGTTTCCGTAAGGTCTATTGCTCGTGAACTGGCTGCAGGACTCTTTAAAGTGATAGATATACGTTATCTGGAAATGCAACGGGAATTCTCCTTTGCCCGTTTGCAGGGAGAGGAGAGTGGACTGTCTCAGGTATTTATGCAATTTGCGGCTCATTATAATAAGAAGTTATAAGGCATTAAAAAAAACGATTGGCACCTTTCGTTTATATACTGTACTTTTGCATCATAATAATTAAGTTATAGAATATGGATGCACTTGTTAAGTTTTTGAAGGATAACAATAAGGTTATCTATGTAGCACTGCTTGTTTTTTGTTTTTTACCATTCGTAACTCCTCCTGTAGCTTTATTGACAGGTTTGGTTTTTGCATTGGTCTGTGGTAAGGCTTTTCCTAAGTTCAATAAACAATCATCAAAGTATCTTTTGCAGTTTTCTGTGGTAGGTCTGGGGTTTGGTATGAATCTTCATCAGGCTATAGCTTCCGGAAAAGATGGGATGATATTTACTATTATATCTGTTGTAGGTACATTACTCTTGGGAACCTTTATTGCCAGACGGATGAGGGTTGACAAGAAAACCGGTTATCTTATCAGCTCGGGAACTGCTATTTGCGGAGGAAGTGCTATAGCGGCAGTGGCTCCGGTTATAAAAGCAGATGACGGACAGATTTCGGTTTCGTTGGGTACGGTATTTATTCTGAATGCGATAGCTCTTTTCCTTTTTCCGGTACTGGGTCATTTATTAGGTCTTACACAGCATCAGTTTGGTTTATGGTCGGCCATTGCTATTCATGACACAAGTTCTGTGGTTGGAGCGGGTGCTGCTTATGGTCAGGAAGCATTGCAAGTAGCTACTACTGTGAAACTAACAAGAGCTTTGTGGATTATCCCGGTATCTATTGTTACTTCTTTTATCTTTAAAAGTAAGTCCGAAAAGATGTATACTCCATGGTTTATATTCTTTTTTATTCTGGCTATGCTTGCTAATACATTCTTCTCTTTACCGGCAGCTCTCACTACAAGTCTGGTGTGGCTGGCTAGGAAAGGATTAACATTGACTCTTTTCTTTATTGGTGCATCACTTTCAAGAGATGTGTTGAAAAGTGTAGGTTTTCGTCCAATGGTTCAAGGTGTTTTCCTTTGGATTGTGATAAGTATTTCTTCTTTGGTCTATATTCTTTTTGTGGGGTAGATTGCTTATTTACATTGCATAAAGATATAATTCATTCTTATTTAATAGAACTTTAGTTGATAAAATTAAAAAAGGTTATCATCGCGATAACCTTTTTCTCCCTAACCATTTTTATCAATGTAAAGAGTAAAATTTACTCAGTAAACTCATTGCTTTATTTTGCAAATATAATTATACCAACTGTACGGTATGTTAAATCTAGCTATTTTAACACTAATAAAATGGTTATTTATATATTTTCTACATAATATATATTCTTTTTCACAAGAAAAGGCCGACTTCAATAATGGAGGGAATATGAATATTCTTTTTAATTCATTATTAGTGCAGATAAATAAGAAGCAATGCAGAATATTTGCAGCACATTTTGGGGAAATAATTATTGGGCGGAAAGGTATTTAAAATAAGATTAAGCTTGATTTTTGTGTTTATGCTTTAATCTCATTATAGTATTTTATAAATATATCTTTCAAGAGGGTAGTGTCCAGCCCGTTCTTTAAACACATTTCAAATGATAGTCCCGAATAGATATATCTGAAATGCATAGCAACATAATCAACATCGTATTCCGGTCTAATCTCTCCCGATTTTAGTGCGTTGCTGATGACTCTTTTCCACAGTTCCAGTTCACTATCGAAGACTTTAGCTATAAGTGTACCGAAATCAGGATAGTATTGTATTGCCTGAAATATAAGATTAAAATAACATCTGCTCAGATTCTTAACACCACAAGACTCTATTGATTTCATAGTTCTATTGATTCCTTCAATATAGAAATCTATAAAGTTAATAAGACTGGAATCTTTAAATGCTGCAAATTTGGTTTCAATATTATGAGGAGATAAAACGTATCTATCAACAACTTTTATAAAAAGTTCTTCCTTATTTTTCATGTAGTAAAAGATGGCTCCACGACTTAATCCTAGGGCTTTTTCCAAATCTGCGATTGTGACTTTCTCGAAGTTTTTAGTGAGAAAAAGTTTGAATGCGCCAAATAGTATTTTGTCTTCTGTATCTTTCACGTGTTATTACAGGTAAATAATGCGGATAAAAGTAGATACAATTTATTAATTAGTAACTCTTTTCGTGGGTGGTATTATTATTATTTAACAATATTAACATCCTTCGTTTGCATAGCTGTCTATTTAGACTTATCTGTAGTGAATGGAAAATACAATAAGTTGACTGTTTGAAATGCAAAATAGGATTGGGATTCAGACTCTCTACTAAATTCTAATTTGAATTGTTGTTCACACAAAAGAACGGATTGTTTTGCATATTCAGAAAAATGAGCAGAAGAAAATGGATAAAAAAATGGGATTGTCCCGGTTAAGAACAACCCCATTAAGAATAACCCCATTGAAAACTTAATTAAGCTATTTGTCTGTAGTATATTTGAAATATTCAATAATTAATAATAGAGGGTATTTGATTTTTCTTCCCAGAACATTACCTTTTTCTTCCAGAATATCATTTTTTTCTTTCAGATAATGTATCGGTGGGAGTTTATTTCTCTATTGATTCTAGAAGATCTTTACTTTTTGCCTTTGGTAATATTCTGAATATCCTGAAGCGTCATATCACCGGTAATCAGTATAAATACAAACTCAGGTTTTTCATCTACAAACATTACCAGTTCGCCAATTTTATTATTTGGTTTCTTTTTAATGTAAAAAGTAACATGAGAGCCTTCTTCTCTTACACGCATTAGCTCTTCATATCTTTTATTACTGGCATAATTACGGATCTCGCCTTTCATCATATTTGAAATAGAAGCTTTTTCGCTGGTCAATATTACTATTGATTCAAGTTTTCCTGCAATTCCCCCTATATCCAGTCCTTCTGTTTTCATATTAGGCATCATCTGAAGCATAGTCTTAGATATAAAAACGGAAGTTACTCCATCCATATCGGCATATTTGTCGATGAGTTTATTCTGCGCAAATGTAATGCTGGTGCAGCACATTAATATTGCAAATAATACATGTTTTATTTTCATCGCTATATTTATTATTGACTGATTTGTTTATTAATAATTTCATTCACTTTATTCATATCTTCCTGGGCACTTTCCAATTGAGAAACTCCTTTATTCAGATTGTTGGAGACCAATAGTAATGCCTTTTGAGCTTCTTTGTAAGCATCCTGAGGATTTGAATAAGTATCTGTTAGTACCGGCTTTTGCTGTTCAAGATATGGATAGATTCCTATACTCAGGATTAAACATATACTTGCTGCTATACCGCTTATCAATTGCCAGTTTATTATTCTTCTTTCCAGACGAGGCTTTTTTATTTTCTCTTTTTCTTCCCACGTGTCGATAAGAAGACTTAATTTCTTTTCTAAATGAGCCGGAACCTCAATATCGTTGTCTATATCTTTACAACTGCTGTACATCTCCAGAAACAGCTCTTTTTCTGCCAGTAAATGAGGAGGCACTTCCTGAGTCTCAAAAAAATGCATAATTTCCTTTTCCTGGTCAACCGATGTTTTACCTTCATAAAAATCGGCTATTAATTTCTCTATTTCAAAGATTGTCATCATTGTCTCAATATATTAAATTGTTCGCGTATCGTTTTTCTGGCTCTTGATATCAGAACTCTTATGTTGATGGCATTAAGTCCGGTTATCTGTTCTATCTCTTCAATAGAACATTCGCTCAGATGTCTTAATTTCATCACCTCCTGTTGCTTTCCCGGCAATTGTGTGATGAGCTGTTTTACACAGTTTAGCTCGTCTTTAATTTCTATCTCGTTAATCAGAGATGTTTCATTTGATTTACTTACCACTTCTATATCCTGAGTCTCGCTCTCGTTTTTAGTTGAGCGAAGATAATCAAAACATATATTTTTAAGTAATATAACGCTAAATGATTCCGGATTTCTGATTTCTGCGAGCTCTTCCCGTTTATTCCATAGCTTTAGATACGCTTCTTGTACCATATCTTCCGCATCGCACTGGTTTCCCAAAAGCTTATAGGCAATCCTGTAAAGCTTTTGATGATGAGGAAGATATTGTTTTTTGAAGCTTTCGGCATCCATGTCATTGCTTATTAGTAAGTTTGGATATATCCGATTTATTAAATTTACCTTTAATCTTAACTAAAGCAGCTTCTTTGCCGGTTGTAACAACTACCAATTCGCTGATGTCTTCGTTGTTCATCTTAACCAATACTCTTACATTTTCGCCGTTTTCATTTGAGCGAACTAATGTTTCATATCCTTCAGCATTCAAGGTTTTTACCTTTTCGGCAAATTTATCTTTAATCTCCGATGAACATTTGCTCAGATCAAGTACCTGTAAAGAGTCGATGTCTTTTACTCCGCCCAAATCATCACCTTTAGAAAAAGATTTTGCCAGCGTCATCATTGACTTATCTAATTTTACATTCTCAACGTTAGGTGCATCAGAAAACTCTTTAAACAACTTTTCTATATTCTGGCCAAGGCTCAATTGAGCTACCAGGAAAAGTGAGATACACAAAAAATACTTCTTTACCATAATTCTGTAGATTTTTAGATGATTACTTTGTACTAATTAACGCGTTATCGATGTAAATACATTAATTAGACGTAACGAAACAGAATGTTGTTACAAATAAAACAAAAAAAAGAGCGAAAAGAAAAGATTTTTATTTCTTTCCTCTTCGCTCCTCAATATTTTTCTGAATATATTATGCTTTATTCTCTTTCAGCTTTTCAAAGATTAAGCCTTCCAGTTCGTCGGCTAGTTCAGGATTATCATTGACAACCTGTTTTGCACCGTCTCTTCCCTGAGCAAGCTTAGTATCATTGTAGCTATACCATGAACCGCTCTTCTTGATAATACCAAGTTCGGCACCAAGGTCGATTATTTCTCCTGAACGAGAGATACCTTCGCCAAACATGATATCGAACTCTGCTTTACGGAAAGGAGGAGCAACCTTGTTCTTTACAATCTTCACACGAGTTTGGTTACCAATTACTTCATCACCATCTTTAAGCTGGCTGGTACGACGGATATCCAAACGTACAGAAGCATAAAACTTCAATGCGTTACCACCGGTTGTAGTTTCAGGGTTACCAAACATAACACCAATCTTTTCACGCAACTGGTTGATGAAGATACAAGTTGTTTTTGTCTTACTGATAGTAGCAGTTAGCTTACGTAAAGCCTGAGACATTAAACGAGCCTGAAGTCCTAACTTGTTTTCTCCCATGTCGCCTTCTATTTCGGCTTTTGGAGTAAGTGCAGCAACAGAGTCGATAACAACAATATCAACAGCAGATGAACGGATTAGCTGATCTGCAATTTCCAAAGCCTGTTCACCGTTATCAGGTTGTGAAATTAAAAGGTTATCAATATCTACACCAAGTTTCGCAGCATAGAAGCGGTCGAAAGCATGCTCAGCATCAATGATTGCTGCAATACCTCCGGCTTTTTGAGCCTGAGCAATAGCATGGATTGCAAGTGTTGTTTTACCAGAAGATTCAGGACCATAGATTTCAATAACTCTTCCTTTAGGATATCCACCAACTCCTAATGCTACATTTAACGCAATAGAACCGGTAGGGATTACTTCTACTTCCTGCACATTATCATCGCCGAGTTTCATGATAGAACCTTTGCCGTAGCTTTTTTCTATCTTATCCATGGCAGCCTGTAAGGCTTTTAATTTTTCGCTTGATGCCATATTTGTTTCAAAATTTAATTCATCGCTTTCTTTCTTTGCCATAAATTAGTTATAAGTTTTACTTGTTTATACTTTATAAAATTTGTTGAGCATGATTCTTTGTGCTCACTTCTTTAGGTGTAATAATGCGCTCAATAATTCCTTCTTCATTAATAATAAAGGTGGTTCTTAATGTTCCCATGTACGATCTGCCATACATTTTCTTTTCGGCCCATACACCAAATTGTTCTACCAGTTTCTTTTCTGTGTCGGCTATCAAAGTAAAAGGAAGCTCATTCTTTTGGATAAATTTCTGATGAGATTTCTCATCGTCTACGCTTACACCAATTACTTCATATCCGGCTTTTCTTAATTCGGTATAATTATCTCTGAGGCTGCAAGCCTGAGCTGTACATCCCGAAGTATTATCTTTTGGATAGAAGTATAATACCACTTTTTTCCCTCTGTAATTGCTAAGGCTAATTTCTTCGCCTTTTTCGTTTATTCCCAGTATATCAGGGGCTTTATCTCCTACATTCATAATTCTTAATTGTTAGATTTAATGTTTACAAAGATAAAAATAAAAAGTTAAGTACGGCAATAATTGTTGCAAATCTGCTTACTTAATAGAATAATTCAATTTGGTTGTAACATCTTTTTTCCCCTTTTTTGGTGTTATAAAGATGCTTTTAAATAATTGCAGACTTACTCTTTTTCGTTTAGAGTAAGATTCAAAATTCTCGCTCTTGTAGTCAAAGTCTTTTTGCCAACATGTAGTAGGGGAAACATAACAGTAGGTAGCTTCCTCAATTGAATTATCAGATTCTTTTGCCTTTTCGGCTACGAGAATGTTTTTCTTAGAAGGAGCTATACATATAATGCCTTTTCTTTTGCATTCATTAATTATTGGCGCAATTATACATTCGTAGTTGTCAACAATTGTTTGGGTAGAAAAATTGTTATAAACAGAATTGCCTATTTTTTGGATGGGCCTTAATTGAATGATATCTAAAGGAACTTTGTTGAACAGATTATTGAACTCAACTAAATCAAATAAATTATCCTGGTTAATTGTATAATTAATCCGCAACTTAAGATCGGGATATGTATGCTTTACTTCGGCAATATTTTTAAGTAGTTCAGGGATATGTTCAAATTTGCCATTAGTCATGAAGAAATCGTAGGTCTCTTTCTTAAGACCATGCAAGGATAACGTGATCTCATTTAATCCCGCTTCGGCATATTTGTTTAGGAGTTCTTTGGTTATAAGAGCTCCGTTTGTAGTTATTGAAATATATGGAATGTGATGTTGCTTTCCCAAAGATATAATTCTCAGTATACCTTTGTATAAGGTAGGTTCGGCTCCACAACCAATCTGCAGCTTTAGTGCCCGGTGAAATATTGAATTAGCAATCAATTCAATATCTTCAATATCTATCTTTTTGTGTTCTTTTGTTTTTGATTCGGAATCGCTGAAATAGCACATTCGGCATCGGAAATTACATGCAATGACAGGGTCTAGAAAAATTCCTATATATCTTTTGTTGAAGATATGTAGAAGATAAATTCCTAGTAATTTAATCCTTCTATTCTTAATTTTGCCAAACAGGCTTAAAAGGTGATAGACGTTTTTCATGCATATAGATAAAAGAAGAGGGAAATAATATTATTTCCCTCCAAACTTTTTATTTTAAAGTTCCAAATCTCCGTCGAACACCTCTACCCAAGGTAAGCCTTGTTTGTTTAGTTGTTCCATGAATGGATCCGGATTAAAGTCTTCTACGTTGTTTACTCCAGGATTTTTCCATTCGCCTTTAAGGAACATCATAGCTCCAATCATTGCAGGAACACCTGTTGTGTAACTTACGCCCTGAGCGCCGGTTTCTTTATAAGCTGCTTCGTGGCTACAGTTGTTATATACGTAATAAGTACGTTCTTTACCATCTTTGATACCACGGATACGGCAACCGATAGAAGTTTCTCCTGTATAGTTTTCACCAAGATCTCCCGGATTAGGAAGAACTGCCTTAAGGAACTGAATAGGAACAATCTTTTGTCCGTTGTAATCTATCTCATCAATACGAGCCATACCAATGTTTTGGATAACGCGTAAGTGAGTAAGATATTCCTGACCGAAAGTCATCCAGAAACGAGCACGCTTCAATGTTGGATAGTTCTTAACCAGAGATTCAAGCTCTTCGTGGTAAATTACATAAGATTCTTTAGGACCGATATTTGGATAATTCAATGGCTTATGAATCTGATGAGGTTCAGTGATAACCCATTCACCATTTTCGTAATATTTTCCTTTTTGAGTAACCTCACGGATATTGATTTCCGGATTGAAGTTAGTAGCAAATGCTTTGTGATGATCGCCTGCATTACAGTCTACGATATCCAGATAATGAATTTCATCAAAGTGATGTTTAGCTGCATAAGCAGTATAAACGCCACTTACTCCCGGGTCGAAACCACATCCTAAGATAGCAGTCAGTCCGGCTTCTTTAAACTTATCCTGATAAGCCCATTGCCAGCTATATTCAAAGTGAGCTTCATCCTTTGGTTCGTAGTTAGCAGTGTCAAGGTAGTTAACTCCTGCAATCAGACAGGCATCCATAATGGTAAGGTCCTGATAAGGAAGGGCTACGTTGATTACGATTTCAGGTTTGAAATCATTGAATAAAGCAACCAGTTCATCTACATTATCGGCATCAACCTGAGCCGTTTTTATTCTGTCTCCGCCTATAGCTTTAGCTATGGCATCACATTTCGATTTTGTACGGCTAGCCAACATGATATCTGTAAATACGTCAGCATTTTGTGCCACTTTATGTGCAACAACGGTTCCAACACCGCCGGCACCAATAATTAGAACTCTACCCATTTAAGTGTAATTTAATTGTTTTAATATTGATAACTCGGCAAAGATAAATAAATTAATTGAAGTGGGGAATAATCTTATAATATTTATGTGTCCGTAATAATGGAACTTTTCTGTGTTTTGAAAGACTATTTACCCATTCCGCCATTTTTGGCAATTATCCATATAATAATGGGTGCTCCAAAGAGTGCGGTAACCGAATTAATGGGAAGTGTTCCTTGACTGCCGGGCATTTGTGAGATAAGGTCGCACACCAGCATAATGCCGCTTCCGCAGAGAATGGAGGCAGGAATAATCATTTTATGATCGGATGTATGAAAAATGCCTCGGGCAATATGTGGAATGGTTACTCCGATAAAGGCAATTGGTCCGGTAAAGGCGGTGGATGTTCCTGCCAATAGGGCAGTAGCCAGAATAATCCACAAGCGAGTGCGGGAAACAGAGACTCCTAATCCGGTGGCATACTTTTCGCCCAGCAATAAAACATTGAGCTTTTTCTGCATAATGAAGGCCAAGAGTGTACCTACGATTATAATTGGTGCCATGATTGACATGTAATCCCAGCTCACAGCAGAAAGACTTCCAAAAGTCCAAGAAATGAATAGCTTCAAAGTATCCGGATTACTGGTGCTTTGCAGAATGCTGACAATGGCTCCGGCAAAGTTACCGAACATCATTCCTATAATTAATAAAGATACAGTCTGCGGAACTTTCACAGATACAATTATTATCAGTAACAATACCCCAACAGCTCCCAAAACTGCAGCGGTAACCTGTCCCCATCCGGCAATTACAAACCAGGGTAGTGATGAGGCTCCCAAAGTAAGCAGGGCTACTCCCAGACTAGCTCCCGAAGTAACACCCAGTACATCCGGTCCGGCAAGCGGATTGCGGAATAGAGTCTGCATCAGCACACCTGCCACGGACAATGCCGCGCCTGTAAGAATGGCAGTAAGGGCTTTAGGCAAGCGATAATTGATAATAATTTCCCTATATAAATCGTCTCCGCCACTTCCTGTAAGTGAAGACCATACATCTTTTAGCGAGAGGTTTACGCTTCCAAAGGCTATGTCGCAGGTAAATGCAACAAAGAAAACGAGTATCAGTATTAGAAATTTTGTTCTCATTTCAGCTTTTGCATGTAGGTGAATTCATAATTGGGCAGCAGCTCCGGGTGAAGCGCTTTTATCATGTCACTAAGAATGAGGTAGGGGCGGGCAACAGCACTTTCCCAGTAGTCATTACCTCCGGTGGCATTCATCCGTTTATTGTAATTATATACATTTCCCTCTTTGTACGCCTTGAATAGCTTGTATTTAGCATCTATTTTACCCAGTTCATCCAATGAATTAGCCTGAGAGCCTACCCACACATCGGCCTTGCTGAAATTAATCAAAGCCGATTCTATATTGGAAGATATGCTGCCGCTGGTGGTATCATTCTCATAGAAGTAGGAGCCCCCGGCATCGCGGAACATCTTTGCATTAAAACTTCTTCCGGCAGGCATTGTCCATGTACCGCGGAAGTCTTGTCCGGATACCAGGGTAGGGCGATCTTTTACTTTCTGAGCCAATGCAGATACATCTTTATATCTTTTCTCTACATCATTGAACAGGCTGTCTGCCAAGTCCGATTTATCGAAGAATGCTCCTATAAACTTAATCCATTCAGCGCGTGCCAGTAATGACGTCTCTTGCCATTCAATATTATAGATAACCGACAGTCCGCTTTGGGTGAGCCTTTTTGAGTTCTCATCTTCAGCATTGTAAGCCGAAGTCATTACCGCTTGCGGACGGAGAGCTAGAAGATTCTCAATATCCAGATTGAAAGCATCTCCCAAATCCTTTACTCTGCCTTCTTTAACTCCCTTCAATATCTCCGGATTATAAACCCAGGCAGCACTGCATACACCGGTTACTTTGTCGAGTTCGCCCAGCATTTGCAGAAACTCAAAGTAAGTTGCCGAATTGGCAACCAGCGATTTCAGAGGAATCTGAATCTTTTTTCCATCCTGAGGAACGCTGGTCTTTGTATCCTTCACCAGGTAATATCTGGCATATATTTCTCCTTTTTTCCAGGGATTGAATACTGTTACGCAAGTATAACTGTCAGCCTTTCCAATGGAAAAGCCTTCTGCGTATTTTATTTTAAGGGGTTCTCCTGTAGCCTCACTTTTATTTTTTTGTTTATTGGTGCAACCAGTAAAAAGTATCAGTGTAAAAAGAAGTATATAATGTAGATGTTTCATCGGTTTATTGTTTTACTTAGACAAAGGTAATAAAATGCAGAAAGAAAGAAGTTATTTGGCAATCTTTTCTTTCGAGGAACCTAAGCTGATATACTGAGGCGGATAAACTAATTATATTATAGATGTTTTAATTTAGCAGTACAGCTAATTTAAAAATAGTCTACATTATTTATATTTAAAGTCTAGGTTTAATTATAAAAAGGTGTACTGCTATTTAAGAATGTGTTTCGAACAATAGATCTAGCTTATTCTTTAATCTATACTAAGCACCGGGGAATGTTTTTTCTGTCAAACGGATGACGTACTCTGACATAACGGCAGTAATTCTGTCAGAATCCCCTATGAAAGAACAAACATAACTGTCATGCCATAAAAGTTTCTATAAGATTTTTGTTTTTGGCACGACGTTTGTTTCTTAATTGACGTATGGTTGCTCCATACACGAAAACAACGTTAGAGAGCAATCGACAATATTAAATAGAATAATAATTAAAAAACAAAATAACAATCATGGGAAAAATTATTGGAATTGACTTAGGAACAACAAACTCTTGTGTTTCTGTATTCGAAGGAAACGAGCCTGTAGTAATAGCAAATAGCGAAGGTAAACGTACAACTCCTTCAATTGTTGCATTTGTAGACGGTGGCGAACGTAAAGTAGGTGATCCTGCAAAACGTCAGGCTGTAACAAACGCAAAGCGTACGGTATTCTCTATCAAACGTTTTATGGGTGAGAACTGGGATCAGGTACAAAAAGAAGTTGCACGTGTTCCTTACAACGTTGTAAAAGGCGACAATAATACTCCACGTGTTGATATTGACGGACGTCTTTATACTCCACAGGAAATTTCTGCAATGATTCTTCAGAAAATGAAAAAAACTGCAGAAGATTACCTTGGACAAGAAGTTACTGAAGCTGTTATCACAGTTCCTGCATACTTTAGCGACTCTCAACGTCAGGCTACAAAAGAAGCCGGACAGATTGCCGGTCTTGAAGTTAAACGTATTGTAAACGAACCAACTGCTGCAGCTTTGGCTTATGGTCTTGATAAAGCTCACAAAGATATGAAGATCGCCGTATTCGACTTAGGTGGTGGTACATTCGATATCTCTATCCTTGAATTCGGTGGCGGTGTATTCGAAGTTCTTTCAACTAACGGTGATACTCACCTTGGTGGTGACGACTTCGACCAGGTTATTATCGACTGGTTGGCTGATGAATTTAAGAATGATGAAGGTGTAGACTTGCGTCAGGATCCAATGGCTCTTCAACGTTTGAAGGAAGCTGCTGAAAAAGCAAAAATTGAACTTTCTTCAACTACAACAACTGAAATCAACTTGCCATACATTATGCCAGTTGCAGGTGTGCCAAAGCACTTGGTTAAAACATTGAGCCGTGCTAAATTCGAATCACTTGCACATAACTTGATTCAGGCTTGCGTTGAACCTTGCCGTAAAGCAATGGACGCTGCAGGATTAAGCAACTCAGATATCGACGAAGTTATCCTAGTAGGTGGTTCTACTCGTATTCCTGCTGTTCAGGATCTTGTTGAGAAATTCTTCGGAAAGACTCCTTCTAAAGGTGTAAACCCTGATGAAGTAGTTGCTATTGGTGCAGCAGTTCAAGGTGCTGTATTAACAGACGAAATTAAAGGTGTGGTTCTTTTGGATGTTACTCCACTTTCAATGGGTATTGAAACATTAGGTGGTGTAATGACTAAATTGATCGATGCAAATACAACTATCCCTTGCAAGAAGAGTGAAGTATTCTCTACTGCTGCCGATAACCAAAGTGAAGTAACTATCCACGTACTTCAGGGAGAACGTCCAATGGCAAGTCAGAACAAGTCAATTGGTCAGTTCAACCTTTCAGGTATCGCTCCGGCTCGTCGTGGTATTCCTCAGATTGAAGTATCTTTCGATATCGATGCAAATGGTATCCTGAAAGTAACTGCTAAAGATAAAGCTACAGGTAAGGAACAAACAATCCGTATTGAAGCTTCAAGTGGTCTGAGCAAAGAAGAGATTGATCGTATGAAAGCTGAAGCAGAAGCTAACGCTGAAGCAGATAAGCAAGAACGTGAAAAGATTGACAAGTTGAACCAGGCTGATAGCATGATCTTCCAGACTGAAAAACAACTTGAAGAACTTGGCGATAAACTTCCTGCTGACAAGAAAGCTCCTATCGAAGCTGCTCTTGCTAAGCTGAAAGAAGCTCACAAGGCTCAGGATATTGCTGGTATCGACGCTGCAACAGCAGAGTTGAACAAAGTATTCCAGGCTGCAAGTGAACAAATGTATGCTCAGGGTGCTGGTCAACCAGGTGCTGGACAAGCTGGTCCTGATATGAATGCCGGTGCAGGTGCACAAGGTGGTTCTGACAAACATCAGGGAGACAATGTTCAGGATGCTGATTTTGAAGAAGTAAAATAATAACTGCTCTACAGAGCAATATGCATTCATAAATTAAGCCGCTGTAAATGGTGAATTTACAGCGGCTTTTTGTTTCTATATAAGAAATTATTCATTAGCTTTGGCGCTGAAAATAAAATATACAACACAATCAATAAATAGAAAAATGAGTGTTTTAAAAAACATCAATAACGTAAAAAGAACAGTTTTGCAGGCATTAACAAAGAATGTTGGTACTTCTTTGAGTGCAAATGGAGGTAAATTGAATAAGGCTGAAATAAAGAGGGTACTCATTGTCCGACCTAATCACCGACTGGGTAATCAGTTATTAATAACTCCTATTGTTGAAGATGTAACCAATTTCTTTCCGGATGCAAAAATAGATTTGTTCGTAAAGGGAAATGTGGCTCCTATTATATTTCAAAACTATAAAAATATAGATCATATTCTTCGATTACCCAAACAGCATTTCAAACAACTGCTTCAATACATAAAGGGTTGGCTGAGCATTAGAAAAGAATATTATGATATCGTGATAAACGTAGTTCCCAATTCATCATCGGGACGATTACTCACTAAATTCGCCAGAGGTAAATATAAGTTTTATGGTGACGATGTGGAAGAGCTGCAGCAGAAGTATAGCGATTATCAGCATATAGCAAAAAATCCGGTTTATAATTTCCGTTATTGTCTGTCTAAGCTGGGAGTTAGTTGTGATTACAATGAAATACCATCCTTAAATATAAAACTAAGTTCTTCGGAAATTGCCACCGGTAAAGAATTGCTTGATAAATTGGTTACTGATAAAAATAAGAAAACAATTAGTATATATACTTATGCTACCGGCGCAAAGTGCTATGACGAAACGTGGTGGCTTGAATTTCATAAACGATTAAAATCAGAATATCCTAATCACAATATTCTTGAAATACTTCCAGTAGAGAATGTTTCACAGATATTATTTAAAGAACCTTCGCTATACAGTAAAGATATTCGCGAAATGGCTGCTGTTATAGCAAATACCGAAGTCTTTATCAGTGCGGATGGTGGTGTAATGCACCTGGCAAGTGCTGCACAAACTCCTGTTATTGGTCTGTTCTCTGTTACCAGCATAGGTCGGTATGAGCCATATAATGGTAAAAGCAAAGGTCTGGATACAAACAATCTTACCAATGATGAAATTATCAGTGAGATAAATAAGAATATTCTGGCGTAAACAGTGAGGTAGTTCTTTATCTCATAAGGAATTAAAATAATCAGAAAGAAGGCTGTTCCCGGTAATAAGGGTGCAGCCTTCTTTCTGTTTATAGGATGGAAGGCTTGAAAAGGTGAGGGATGACCTGAAAAGTGATAGATGGAGTGACTGATGAGTGAGGGATGATTTCTGTTTTATAGAGAATAACTATTTTGATATTCAAATAGTTATACGTTTGCTGGTGAGGAGTGATGGATGAAATTAGTTTTTATTATTCTTGGTGTTGATCATTAGATGCGATTTAAATAAAATAGCAAAGGCTGCTTCCTTTTGTATATCTGGAAGCAGCCTTATATATTGATTTCTGTTTTGTGTTAATTACCTGCGAAGTCTTTATTAAGCATTACTTAAACTTAAGAGCCAGACTTATTGAATGAGATGTTAACTTAGTGCTACGGTCGTAGTAACTATACCTCATCTCGATAGTATTTAGTTGTTTAATTCCAAATATTCCGTTGGCAGACGTTACACGAAAGTTTACCCCGAAAAGATTACTTGTAAATTTAGATAAGTCGAAATCACTTGTGTAATATGACTCATTATCAGCTAACATGTGCTCTTTGTAAGGCTTGAAATATTCAATGCCCGACTGGCGATAATATCTATAGAACGGAGCGATAGAAATAAAAGGAGTAATTTTGTACGGAATCTCTAGCTCTGCTGTGTGAGCGGTGAGTTTCCAACTGTCTGTATAGTAACGATAGAATCCCCGCAAAATAAATTTATCTCCTAAGAAGTAATTAGCCCTCAGGCCAATAGGCAACTTAAATCTGTTATCGGGTAATTTTTCAGAATAAGCATTATTCCCATTGTCTCCAAAGTAAACACGTTGGTAGGCAGTTCCCAGTAATCCTTTCTGGTAACCGATATCTGTAAGCAACGACATTTGCAACCGCTGATTTACGACCTGAGCCAGTCCCAATGAAAGATTATACGAATTACGCGGAGCATTATCTCCCTGATTGTATTTAAGATTTGGACTGGTAGGACGTAGTTCCGCAGGTAATATTACCTTCCAGGTATCCAGAAAGACTGAGGCTTTAGCCGAGAATTCTGTATTCTTATCTTGTGTACTCTTTGAAAACAGAATATTACCTCCTATAGAAGTATAGTCGAACTCATTTGAAAAGGAAAGTCCCCCTCCAAGTGAATAATTATGTTTTGTGTTTTCAAATAAATAACTTACCGAAGGAGAAACGCGTACATCACCACTAGATGCATGAGAAACAGCATGTGAAGATGCAGATGTAACAATGGTGTTTAAGTCGATCTGATCTGAAGAAGCAGAGCTATAAACATCGACTCCCAGTTCTATTCCAAAAATATGTTTATTATTTCTTTTGTCAAATTTGCTCAGTTGGAGGTCAATTGAATTACCCGATTCGTCAAGTCTTTCACTTCCAATACCACCGGTAACGGCCGAATTATTTCCGTTCTGGTGATAATAGCTAGTTAAAAAGTTAACCTCGTCAATCTTTAATTTTCTATACTTCGTGCTATCTGTTTGTGCCTTTGTAATATTCATAAACAGCATTAGTGCTGCTACTGTCATAACAATCTTTTTCATTTTACCTCCTTCTGTTAATTACAACCACAACCACCACCTGTTCTGCCTCCATTACCACCTGATGCACCTTCTCTATAAAGCAAGAAGTTACTTTCATATTTCTCAATTTTGCGGCTTGAAAGACTCATTTCTGCATCATTGATTCTTGATTTCTGAAAAGGTTTTACCGTTTTACAGGATGGAAATATTAATGTGCTACACACTAATACTAAAAAGAATAGTTTCTTTTTCATTCTACAATTTTAATATTTTTAGAGAGAAATAGCTTATTATTATCATCAACCAGAATACATTCAATGCCGTTTAACTGGTTGATAAGATTTAATCCCTGATTAACCCCAAGAATGCTTACCGGTGTAGCCATTGCATCAGCCAATTCTGCATTTGAAGTTATTATTGTTACACTTTTTATTCCTTTTATTGGATATCCGGTTTTGGGATTTATAGTATGAGAATATAGTTGATTATCGATCATTACGAATTTCTCATAATTCCCAGATGTTGCAATAGACTTATTAGTAATATTGAGTGTGGAGAAATATGTCTGCTTTAGATTAGGATTAGCTATACCTACTGTCCACGGAGAACCATCTTCCTGATACCCCCATGCGTTTAAGTCGCCGGAAGCGCTGACAATACCATCCTTAACACCAGCTTCCAGCATTACGCGCTTGGCACAATCGGCAGCATATCCTTTACCAATTCCGCCAAAACCAATACGCATGCCTTTATTTTTAAGAAATACTGTTTTGGCATTATTATCGAGCAATATATTTCTGTAATCTATAAGATGTACCGACTTTTTGGCTTCCTGCATACTTGGTAACTTAGTCATTGATTCATTAAAGTTCCAGAAATTTTTATCAAGAGAACCATAAGACAGATCAAAGTATCCCTGAGTAAGTGCTGATATTTTTTGTGCCCTGTATACCAAATTAAAAAACTCATCAGGAACTTCAACCGGTTTTATTCCGGCGTTTCGGTTTACTTCATTCGTTATACTGTCGTCACTATAAGTAGTAAGCAGTCGTTCTATACGTTTTACTTCGTCAATGCCACAAGCTATCTGTTCATTTCCCAACTTTTCATTTGCACTCAATGCCAGAAATTCGAACTGATTACCCATTAGTTTGGTCTGTACCTTTACAAGAATCATTCTCTGATTATTTTAAATAGCAACTAATGTCTTTTATATAATCGTTCACCGTGTTTTTCTTATCAAATCCATTCCAGTTTTTTAAGCTCTTCCCATTTGCATCAGTCAATACCAGGAAGGGAAAAGATCCTTCTGGATCATACGTTTCAGCCAATTTATCATTCAACTCCTGTTGCTCTTTTGGCAGTTGATTTTTTTTCTGACGAGGAAAGTCAGCAATAAGTAATACTAAATTCTTATCGGCAAATGATTGAAACTCGGGAGTATCGAAAATTGTTTTCTTAAACAAGATACATGGACCACACCAATCGGATCCCGAGAACTTTATCAAGATAAGCTTGTTTTCCTTTTTTGCTAAAGTCTCAGCTTCATTAATGTTATATACTTGCGCTTTAGCATAGGTTGATACAAGTATTATGCCTAGAATGAGAAATATCTTTTTTACCATAGCTTAAATAATTTAGATAGATGAACTAGAGAAGATAATAAATAAGAAATCGGAATTTATTTTACTCGAAAACTATTTTCCAACGGACACAAATCTATGCTATTTTATGAAGATAACAAGCGATATCATGTTAAAAGAGATTTTTAATAGAAAATAATTGAGAATAAAATAGTTTATTTTTTGAAAAGACTCTTAATTAATAGGGAAATGATATAATTTTTATCTGTTTTTAATTATGTACCCTAAAAAAATACGCGGAAAAGTATTCAACTACTTTTCCGCGTAAATTCAGAAATGATTTAAAATATTATTTCCCCCAAAGTTATTTTTTATATACTTCAACTTCAATGATACCTAATCTGTTGCTTGATTTTCCTTGTTCTTTAATTTCTTTCTTTCCGGTAATCTCTACAATATTATATGCATCTTGTTCTTTGTTTTCTCCGGTAAGTTCAACTTTAACCACTTTCCCGTAAGTAGGATTGATAGGAATTGTTATATAGCCAAGACTTTTCTCGGTGTCTCCCTTAAATACTTCTTTTCCATCAATAGTAATACGAATAGGGTAGGTCTTGTTTCTCCAGCCATTCAATTTGAATACCAGCTCAGAAATAGTATCATTACGTTCCAATTCATACGCAATCCAGTTTTCTCCTTGTTTGCCGCTACTTGCCCATTCAGATTCCTCATTATCATCATAGCAGAAATTTGCTTTATCTTCGTTACTTCCGGCAGTAGTCTTCACAATGTGAATAGGAATTCTGCTTACGGTAAATGAAGGAGTAGAAGGCGTTTCTCCTCTTTCAAGGTAGGAGGGGAGTTTTTCTCCCTGGAAATATGCTGATAAACCATTCTCTTGTTTCATTGCTTTAGAGGTTAAAGCAATAGAAGCAGCTTGTAATCCGGCTGATGAGGCTGTGATATTTATCTGACCTGCATCAGTTAATGTACGGATTATAACACGGTTCACTCCACATTCTACAGGAAGTTCTTTTGCCAGAATATAGTTGTCTTTTCCTTGTGCAATACCTCCGCGCCACTCTGCAGGACCGTTCATGTTGAAAGAAATAAGGTTGTTGGCAGTAGGACATCTGTTACCATCTTTGTCTACAACTTCAAATTCTACTAAAGCCATGTCGGCTCCGTTCGCAATTAGTCCGTCGGGACTTTGATAACTCTTCATACGGATAGCATAAGGAGCACCTGCTGTGTGAAGTTCATCACGACTGATTTCTTTTCCATCTTTATCATAAGAAATAGCAATCAAGTTACCTGCTTCCCATTGTACATTCTTAAATGTGAAAAGGAATTGATAGCTTTGTTCGCCATAGCCCAAAGATTTACCATTCAGAATCAATTCTACCTTGTTTCCGGAAGAAGCAACATAAATATCTTTTTTAACCTGTGGAGTATAATTCCAGTGACCAATGATATGTGTATGTGGCTTTTCTACGTCAACCCATCCATCCCACATAACCTGATGCACAAAGAAACCATCTTTAGGTAATCTCATAGCATCTACTTCACCGCTTCGACGATAATTCTCTTCTCCGCGGAAGTGAGTGTTAGTGTCTGAGAAAACAATATTCACTCCACCAGAGCTTACCCGTTCGCCAGTACCCGGTCGTTCGCGGTAATAATCATACCAGCGAATAATATCTTCTATTGCATGAGAGTCTTGATTTCTGTTGTAGTCGAAAGCACTTGCACCTCTGTATAATGGTCCGTCTCCGTTTTTATGAAAAGGAGCGGTATACTCATCCCAATATTTGCGTAGTCCTTCATCACGAGAATACTCCATTGCCCACATAGGGTGACGAGCACTCTTATTTATATAAAGCATTTCTCCACCATATTCAGCAGTTTTGCTGCTTAGCATTTCGCGTGAACCAATAGCTCTGCCACCACATGGATCATAGAGATTTCTGATAGCCAGCATCTCTTTCATGTGATCTTCTGAAATGTTTTCGTTACCACACTCGTAAAATAAGATACTTGGATTATTACGGTTATATATAATAGCATCCCTCATTACTTCTGTCCGTTGTTCCCATTTTCTTCCGGTGATATCACTTTCTGCATCTCCGGCAGGCATAGCCTGAATCAAACCAACTCTATCACATGATTCTACATCTTGTTTCCAGGGAGTAATATGCATCCAACGGACTAAATTACCGTTACTTTTTACCATGAGTGAATTGCTGAAATCACTTAACCATGCAGGAATCGACATACCAACAGCAGGCCATTCGTTACTGGTTCTTTGTGCATAACCTTTCATTTGAATAATGCGGTCGTTCAGCCAAATCATTCCTTTTTCATATTTTGTTTTACGGAATCCGGTTCTTGTTTTTACTACATCGGTTGCTTTTCCGTTTACGCGTACAACGGTATATACATTATATAGATAACCATATCCCCAGCTCCAGAAATGTAATCCGTCAACTTTTTCGTTGGCTTTAATAATACCCTTTTCTCCAGCAGCTAAAGTTTTAGTTTCTCCTTTTATTTCTTTTACTATATTTCCATCCATATCCTCAACGAAAGCTTCGAAAGATATTTCCTGAGGTTTTTGAGTTTCATTCTTTACTTCAGATTCGGCACATATAATAGCAGACTTCTTTTTGATATCAATATCCTTGGCATAAACGTATGTTCCCGTTGTTTGTAAGTTACTATAAAGCGGAAGTGTTTGATACACTTTTGGAGTTATATGAAGATTTACATTTTTAGGTAAACCACCATAGTTGGCATTAAAATTCTTGTTACTCCACTGGAATGTAGTTCCACTTTTTTTCTCTTTATAATCCCACGAATTATCTATTCTTACTGCAATAACATTTTCCTTTTTTCCGAAATTTACTAGATCGGAAATATCGAATCCACAAGCCATCACTCCATTTTCATGAATACCTATAGCCTTGCCATTCACGTAAAATTCACCAGCCTGACGAACGCCTTCGAATTCCAGAAATACTTTTTTACCTTTATCAGAAGAAGGTAATCTAAAGTGTTTTCTATACCATACAATTCCAGTAGTATGATTATCAATTGCTACTTTAAAAGCATCATCCTCATTAAAAGCATGAGGTAGAGTAACCTTTTTCCAGGAGCTGTCATCATATTTTTGCTGCGATGCTTCTGAGGCGTCACCAATAAATAGCAACCAACCTGGATTGAAGTTGTACTTAGCTCTTTCGTTCTCATTAAACGTTTGCTTACTGGCAAAACTTTGTATGGGCAATAGCAGGGCTATTAAGAGATAAAGAAAAATGTGTTTCATTGGTTTTATAAGATAAATGTTTGTGTAGCAAAGATAAAAAGGATTATAAAATTCTATTTGTAAGAAAATTCTTTTGCATGTTGTTTTGTACAGATTAAATGGAAAAAAAGAAGAGAGGCTGTGTTATCGTACACAATCTCTCTTTCAATAATAAGTTAATTATAAATTTTGGTATTTATTCAAAGCTTCTTAGTAGCGCAATCTCTTCTTTCCAAAGTGTTTCATCAGGAGTTTCAAGAATAATAGGTATGTTATCAAAGCGAGGATCTTTCATTATTCGTTGGAAGAATTCGAGCCCGATAAATCCTTTCCCAATATTATCATGCCTGTCTACTCGTGTACCTAACGCTTTTTTTGAGTCATTCAAGTGAATTGCCCGCAGATAACTAAAACCAACTATTTCATCAAAATCTCTGAATACTTTATCATAATTTTCTTCATCAAGAAAATCGTAGCCAGCAGTAAAAGTGTGACATGTATCAAGACATACTCCTACGCGTTCTTTATCTTCTACTCGATCAATAATGTATTTTAAATGCCAGAATTCGTTACCCATATTGGTTCCTTGTCCGGCTGTATTTTCTATAACAGCTGTAACTCCTTTAGTTTTGTTTAAAGCAATATTGATAGATTCGGCAATTCTGTTCAGACATTCTTCAGGAGTCTCTTTGCTTAGGTGACTTCCCGGGTGGAAGTTCAACAACTTTAATCCAAGTTGTTCACAGCGTTGCATCTCATCAAGAAAAGCTGCACGACTTTTTTGTAGACCTTCTTCCTCTGGATGACCAAGATTAATTAAATAACTGTCGTGAGGCAAGATGTATTCAGCTTGTAAGTTGTATTTCTCACAGTTCTCCTTGAATAAATTAATATTCTCAGGGGTTAGTGGTTTTGATACCCATTGACGTTGATTCTTTGTAAAAAGAGCAAAAGCATTTGCTCCGATTTCATGTGCATTTACAGGAGCGAATTCTACTCCGCCAGATGCACTAACATGTGCTCCTATATATTTCATACTGTTTATATTATTAAGATCTTTATTCTTAAGCGTTGTTGTTCAGGCAAACATAAGAGCTTTGAACAACAATTTGAAGATAAAGATAGTAATAATTACGTTCGGAAGTACATCTTTATTATATAGTTGATATTTTTTTTGGAAAAGAATATTTGATATCAGATAAAAACAATGATAAGAATACAAATAAAAAGTGGGCAAATAATACTATTTAGATGTATTATTTGCCCACAATATTTATTTTTTAGAAGTCCTAACTATGCAAGACTGCCAATCTTTTCTAGATTTTCAGCAATTTCTTCATCAGAAAGACTATAGTTAATCAGATCACCTTGAAGATATTTATCGTATGATGCCATATCAATTAGTCCATGACCGGAAAGATTGAACAGAATAACCTTTTCTTCACCTGTTTCTTTGCATTTGTTTGCTTCGTTTATAGTTGCTGCAATAGCATGACAAGATTCAGGAGCTGGAATAATACCTTCAGCTTGAGCAAATAAACAACCAGCTTTAAATGTATCAAGTTGTTGCAAGTCAACCGCTTCCATTAGTCCGTCCTTTATCAGCTGAGAAACAATTGTTCCTGCACCATGATAACGAAGTCCTCCTGCATGAATATTTGCCGGAGTGAAGTCGTGTCCTAGTGTAAACATTGGTAATAAAGGAGTGTATCCCGCTTCATCACCGAAATCGTATTGGAACTTACCTCTTGTTAGTTTAGGGCAAGAAGCAGGTTCTGCAGCAATAAATCTTGTTTTCTTTCCTTCAAGAATATTATGACGCATGAAAGGGAAAGTGATTCCACCGAAATTTGATCCACCACCAAAGCAGGCAATGACCATATCAGGGTATTCTCCCGCCATTTCCATCTGTTTTTCAGCCTCCAAACCAATAATTGTTTGGTGTAGAGAAACCTGGTTTAATACAGATCCAAGTACATATTTACAGTTAGGAGTTGTTGTTGCCAGCTCAATAGCCTCTGAAATAGCCGTACCAAGAGATCCAGGGTGATTAGGGAATTGAGTCAGAATATCTTTTCCTGCACGAGTTGACATTGATGGAGAAGCTGTTACCTGAGCTCCGAAAGTCTGCATAATTGAGCGACGGTAAGGCTTTTGCTCATAGCTGATTTTAACCATATATACAGCTAGTTCAAGTCCGAAAGCTTTAGCTGCATAAGAAAGAGCAGCTCCCCATTGTCCTGCACCCGTTTCAGTAGTAATGTTGGTAACACCTTGTTTCTTGCAGTAGTATGCCTGAGCAAGTGCAGAATTTAATTTGTGTGAACCAACAGGACTAACGCTTTCATTTTTGAAATATATATGAGCAGGTGTTCCAAGTGCTTTTTCCAATCCATAAGCACGTACCAAAGGCGTGCTACGATAGTTTTTATAAAGCTCACGTACTTCTTCAGGTATTTCAATCCATGCATCGGTTGTATTTAATTCTTGTTTGCAAAGTTCTTCTGCAAAAATAGGGTATAAATCTTCAGCTTTTAGTGGTTGTTTTGTTGCTGGATGAAGAAGTGGCAGTGGTTTATTTACCATGTCTGCCTGAATATTGTACCAGTAATGTGGAATTTCATCTTCAGGAAGTATGAATTTTTTTTGTCTATCACTCATAATGTCTTCTTTAATAGGTTTAATGCTTACAAAATTATATATTATTTTTGTATATGCCGAATAAATGTTTCTTTTTTCTGCTTATTTATTTGTATTTGTGAATTATGAATGGAAATTCTTAAGTATTCCTTTTGATTGATAATTCACTATATAAATAAAATTTATTAAAGTAGAATATGAAGTATAGTCTATTTTTTGATTTTAAATGAAATGCGACTTGTGTAGTATCATTACCTGTTTGTATAATTAATAGAATTGTTTTTTATATTGAATAAATAGATCATTATAAATGAAGTTGTATATTTTTAAATGATCTTGGTTTAATACGCTTTATTTTAATAGCTTAGGTTGTAAATTTGGATTCTGAAGAATAAAATTAGACAGTTTTTATTTGTATATTTCCTATCCTTTTTGTTCCTTTGTTGCTAGTAAAAGCATAAACAAATGAAAAAAATAATTCCCTATTTCCTTTTGCCGATTTTTATTTTATGTTTCTCGGCATGTAACAATAAAAGCAATAAGCAAGAAAAAAAGGAAACTATAGTGAAAGATAGCGTTGATTCTGCTGGAGTTCAACGAATGCAGGAGTCAAAAAGCGAACAAATCATTAAATTAAAGGGTAAATCCTATCATATAGCGCTTCATCGTTCAGCATGTGATTCTCTTACTCGTGTGAAAACTGAAGCTGGAGATTGGTTCTTAGATAACAAAATATTCCTTCAAATAACGCTTGACAATGGAACAAAAGTTTTTAGCAGAACTTTTACGAAGAAAAGTTTTGCTTCAATAGTACCAGACGATTTCCTTTCTAAGTCAATTCTTGAAGGAATGGTCTTTGATAAAATTGTCGATAATAAATTTAGTTTTGCTGCCAGCGTTTGTTATCCTCAAACCGATCTTTATTTCCCAATGCAAATTACTATATCCTCTGATGGATCTGTAAGCATGGCAAAAGAAGAACTTATGGAAGAAGCCTATTCTGATTCAGAGGATAAGGATTAAACGTCGTATAGCTGCTAAAAAAGTTTTTTCACCTACAAGCATTGAAGAATCTAAACTTGCTTCTTGTTCTTTTTTTATAAGTAAAGGAGAAGTTAAGGTTCTTCTCGGCAAGAGAGTGTAGCGTATATTTATATTATAGATAGAAGTCTTATCTCTTTCACTAAAATGCAGAAAATATCTTTTTATTATTATTTTAATCTTGTATTTTTATTGTTAAAGTGTTAGTAAACAATAGTGTACTTGTTGTTGAAAAACACCTTAGATAGAAGAATGTTTTTTCATAACTTTCATTCATAAATTCATTTATTTGTATATTGTTTTTTAATTTGTATTTATGAATAAACATTTATTTTGTTAAACTGTTGTTATTTTATGGATTAAGATAATTTTTTATCTAAATAGTGAATATTTTGTTAAAATGACGAGATATGCCAGATATAATAATTATCTTTGCCTCCCGAATATAAAAATACTGAAAAAACTAGAAAAACTAGAATTATAACCATGAACCAAAGAAATTACATTTTTCTTTTATTGTTAGCTATAGTATGTTTTTCTTCATGCTCTTCTTATAAGAATGTACCTTATTTGAAGGAATCGGAAAAGTTTACTGCAGAAGATTATGCAAAAAGTGCAGTTCTTTATGATGCACGAATTATGCCGAAAGACTTGCTAACAATAACAGTTAGTACTATAACTAATCCAGAAGATGCTTATCCATTTAATCTAACAGTTCCGTCTCCAATTTCTGCAGCTAAGAATATTACAACTCAGCCTGCAATGCAAACATATTTGGTAGATAATGACGGTAAGGTTAATTTCCCGGTTCTTGGACTAATGAAGTTAGGTGGATTAACAAAGACTGAAGCTGAAAATTTACTTAAATCCAAACTTAAAGAATATCTAAAAGAAGATCCAATAGTTACTGTTCGCCTAACAAACTATAAAGTATCAGTAATTGGTGAGGTGAATCGTCCCAATACTTATACTGTAGAGAATGAAAAAATAAATATATTTGAGGCATTAGCTTTAGCTGGTGATCTTACCGTATATGGTAAAAGAGAGAATGTTAAGATTATCCGTGAGATGGAAGATGGACAGAAAAAAGTTGTTGTGCTTAGCTTGAATGATAAGAATATAATCTTTTCCCCATATTTTTATCTGCAACAGAATGATGTTGTATATGTACAACCAAATAAAGCCAAAGCTCAAGGATCTGATATTGGTTCTATGACAAGCATTTTAATATCCACGACTTCAATACTAGTGTCATTAGCCGGATTGATAGTTACTATTCTTAAATAATGTATAATATAATAAGCTAATAAATATAAAAGTTTTATGTCTGAAGAATTTAATAAAGTAGGTGACGAAAATCAATCTGAGGAAATTAATATTCAAGAGATCCTTTTTAAGTACCTATCGTATTGGAAATGGTTTGTTATTTCAATTGTTGCTTGTTTAGCTATTGCTTTTCTTTACTTAAGATATGCTACTCCGGTTTATAATGTTTCTGCTGCAATCATTATCAAAGATGATAAGAAAGGTGGTAATAGCACCAGCGAACTTTCTGTTTTTGAAGGGATGGGATTATTAGGAGGAACTAATAATGTTGATAACGAAATAGAAGTTTTAAAGTCAAAATCTACAATAAAGTCTGTTGTTAATGCATTAGGGTTACATACATCTTATAGACTAAAAGGGGCGATTTCTTCCTCTGAACTTTATTTAAATAGCCCTATAGAGGTAAAAATGGATCCTCAAGCTTTAGATACATTATCTTCTGGGATTGTGCTGAATCTAGTAATGAATCCTGATAGGAGCCTCCAGGTTAAGGGACTTGTTAACCAGGAAGAAATTAGTAAAACATTATCTACTCTTCCTGCAATATTGAGAACATCACTTGGAGATTTGACAATCTCTTACCGTCCTAATATACCATCAATTGTTAATAAAGAAATAGAAGTAACAATTAACAGACCTATTAGCGTAGCTAAGAGTTATTTGACCAGACTAGCGGTGGCTCCAACTTCTAAAACAACATCGGTTGTTAATCTTTCTTTGTCAGAAACGAATCGTAAACGAGGAGAAGACTTTCTAAATAAACTAGTTGATGTCTATAACCTTGATGCAATGGCAGATAAAAATAAGGTTGCATTAAATACAAAACTATTTATTGACGATCGTATTGCTATTATTGATAAAGAACTCGGTTCTGCAGAGAAAAATGTAGAGAATTATAAGCGTAGTCAGAAAATGACGGACTTACAAACTGATGCTCAATTATCTTTGCAAACAAGTAGCGAATACGAGAAAAAATTGGTTGAAGCTGAAACTCAGCTAAATCTTGTTAACTATTTGCAAAAACATATTTCAAACAGAGCAAACAGGTATTCATTGGTTCCTAGTAATGTTGGTCTTGAAGATCCTACATTGATTGCTACTATTAATGAATATAATAAAGCATTATTGGAGCGTGAACGTTTGTTACGTACAGCTTCGGAAAATAATCCAACAGTTCTTGCTCTTAATGGAAAAATAGATGCTTTACGTGGTAATGTTACTGCAGCTATTGGGAGTGTACACCATGGATTGACTATTGCAAAAAATGACGTAAATCGACAAACTAGATTGTTTAATAATCAAATAGGGAATGCTCCAACTCAGGAACGTGTCTTTACTGAACTTTCTCGTCAACAGCAAATTAAAGCCAGCTTGTTTGAAATGTTGCTTCAAAAGCGTGAAGAGAATAATCTATCTTTGGCTGCTACGGCAAATAATGCAAAGATGATTGATGAACCACTTGCTTCAGGAACTCCTGTTTCTCCAAAAGGTTCTATAATTTATTTAGTTGCTTTTATTCTTGGAATTGTTATACCTATTGTAATTATTTACATCAGTGATTTATTCCAATACAGAATCCGTTCACGTGCAGATATTGATAAACTGAGCAAGTTACCATTTTTGGCTGAAATTCCTACTCATGAGGAAGAAACTAATGTTGCAGTCAGAGAGAACGATAACAGTTCTATTGCTGAAGCTTTTCGTGTACTTCGTACTAACTTGTTGTTTTTGTTGGGAGTAGATAAGAAAGTAATATTGTTTACTTCTACTATGGGAGGAGAAGGAAAAAGTTTTGTGAGCTTGAATTCAGCAATCAGTTTGGCTCTTTTAAATAAGAAAGTGCTGATTATTGGTTTGGATATCAGAAAACCTCGTATGGCCGAATACCTTAATTTAGATGTCAAGAAAGGTATCACAAACTATTTGTCTGGATTTGAAGACGATTTAGATAGCTTGATTGTTCCATCTGGAATTAATCCAAATCTTTTTGCGTTGCCTGCAGGTCCGGTTCCACCTAATCCTTCAGAGCAATTAGTAAAAGATTCTTTGGATAAAGCCTTTGAGCATTTCCGTGAGAATTTTGATTATATTATAGTAGACTCTGCTCCAATTGGACTTGTAACAGATACTTTTATACTAAATCGTGTCGTTGATGCTACAGCTTATGTTTGCCGTGTGAATTGGAGTAATAAAGCTGCTCTTAAATTCTCGAATGATATAATGTCTCAGAAGAAGCTGAAAAATATGTCTCTCGTAGTCAATGGTATTGATATTGCTAAAAAGGGTTATGGCTACGGTTATGGATATGGTTACGGTTATGGATATGGTTACGGCTATGGAGAGGATAATCCTGGAAAGAAGAAGAAATCCAGACGTAATAAGTCAAAAGATGAAGATATTAATTCTTAATTAGATGACGATATTGATATTTATTGAATAATATAATAAAGAACGGGCACATTAGAATCATACTACTGTGCCCGTTCCTTTTCTTGTTTGTATTTACATCTGCTTATAATCTTTAGCCAATCCTCCTTCTCCTGTTTCTTTATATAGAGAAGGTAAGTCGTGTCCGGTTTGTTTCATTACCTGAACTACTTTGTCGAAAGATACTCTGTGAATACCATCCGTGTATGAAGAGAATAGATTTGCATCGAGTGCACGTGCTGCCGCATAAGCATTTCTTTCAATACAAGGAATCTGAACCAATCCACAGACTGGGTCGCATGTCATACCAAGGTGATGTTCCAGTCCCATTTCTGCTGCATATTCTATTTGCGCCGGACTACCTCCAAATAACTGATTGGCTGCTGCCGAAGCCATTGCACATGCTACGCCAACTTCTCCCTGACATCCAACTTCTGCCCCGGATATAGAAGCGTTTGTCTTAACAATGTTTCCTATTAAACCAGCGGTGGCCAGTGCACGATGAATTCTTGCATCACTAAATTCCCGACTTTCCTGTAAATGATATAATACAGCCGGAACAACGCCGCATGATCCACATGTAGGTGCGGTAACAATTTGTCCTCCAGAGGCATTCTCTTCACTGACTGCCAAGGCATAAGCAAATACCAATCCTCTTGACCTTAAGGATTGTTTATATCCGCTGGAACGAATGAAATATGTAGCTGCTTTTCTTCTCAGGTTTAAAGGACCAGGCAAAACACCTTCCTGTTCCAAGCCTCGTTTAATGCTAGCCTTCATTGTTGCCCATACTTCTGCCAGATAATCCCATATATCGCTATCTTCGCATTCCTGAACATATTCCCAGTAGCTCTTTCCACTGATTTGACACCAGTCTAGAATTTCCTGCATGCTGTTCATACCATATATTTCTCTGTTATCCCCGCCAATCGGACCTTCTTCTGTAGACAGCGCACCTCCGCCAATACTATATACCGTCCAGTTTTCAAGTTCCGTTCCATCTTTATCGAATGCTTCGAAGGTCATTCCATTTGGATGGAAAGGCAGGAAAATTTTAGGTTGCCAGATGATATTTACAGAAGCATGCGGCTGGAGTACGCTGATAATAGCTGCGTCTGTAAAGTGGCCTTTGCCTGTTGCTGCCAAACTTCCATAGAGCGTAACATTGAATGACGTAGCTTCCGGATGGCGCGACAGAAACAGTTCGGCTGCTTTCTTTGGTCCCATAGTGTGACTGCTCGAAGGACCGCTACCTATTCTGTATAATTCCTTAATTGATTTCATTTAAATTAATTCTGTTGTGTTATATACTAATACCATTTTTTCTTTTTTAGGAACAGATAAGCAATGACGCCAACTACAAACATAACGATCCATGCAATAAGATAGCCATATTTCCAGTCGAGTTCCGGCATTATTTTAAAGTTCATGCCCCATACACCTACAAGAAAGGTCAATGGAATAAAGATAGTAGAAACAACCGTGAGTCGTTTCATTATATCATTCATTCGTAAATCGTTATTTGATATATAAAGATCTACTAAAGAGGAGAGGGTTTCCCTGCAAATTTCTATTGTTTGAAGAACAAACTGCAGATGATCATTTACATCGCTGAAAAATATTCTGTTTGTTTTGTGAAGCAATTTGCTATCGCTTAGAATCAGTTTACTGAATTGGTCTTTTAATGGCAACACAGCTCGCTTTATTCGTAAATACTGTCTACGGCTTTCCTGAATCTTGATACCGATATCGCTGGCAGTAGTGATAGTAAGCATACGCGATTCCATTTCTTCGAGCGAATCTTCTACAGTAGATATTACGTTACGGTAGTTTGCCATTACATCATTTAGCAGAACACTTAAAAGATAGTCGCTTTCGCGGTTTCTTATTTTGAGTATGTTACCTTTTATAGCAGTTACTACATCATTAAAGAAAGAGTTTTCGTCTTCAAAGAACGAAAGAACAAAGTTTTTACCTTGAATGATGCAAACTTGTTGCTTTAGTAACTGATTGTTGTTCCCCAGATGAAATAGTTTAAGAACCAGAACCATGTGTGATTCATATTCTTCAATTTTCGTAGGATGATGAGGATTGAGAATATCCTGAATAATAAGAAAGTTTATTCCAAAATAATTCCCTATCTCACGAATAGTTTCAATATCCTGAAGTCCGTGAATTTGCAACCAGTTAATAGCATTATCCTTAATCTCACCTCTTATTTCGCTGAATTTATTTGCTGAAAATTCATGCATTTCTGTCTCGTTATAGGTGCAAAGATGCAAATGAGTGGGAGTATTACTCACCCCCATATAGGTTAATTTTTCGCTAAGCAGATTATTCTTCATACATTCTCACTTTTTTTGTGCAAACGACTAGAACAAATGTAATGATTAACTTCGAGAGAACAATAACTTTTCGACTTTGTTTGTATATTCTTTCTTTAAATATTCATGAATTGTTGTACAAAAGAATGCATTCTTCTGTACAAAATAATTAATTCTTTTGTACAGAAGAAAACAATCTTTTGTACAAGGGTTTAAAAAGGTATGGTGAATGATTTAAAAAAGGATGCGAATGGCTAAAATGAACAATAAGAGAAGTATGATTCTTTAAGGCAGAATGTAGATTCAGAATAATAAATGGAGTTATCCCAAAACTAGGAATAGCTCCATTTATAAAGCCTTTTCTGATAGTTTTTATCTGAAGCTTTTTTCAAATATTCAAATCTTGAAGACGCAGTTTTACTTTTAGAGCAACCTCCTGAGAAGTTGCTACGATTTATGCAAGATCGACAACTGTAATTCCTGCTCCACCAAACTGTACATGTTCGTCCTGGAAATGGGCAACGCCATGTACTGTTTGCAAATATTGACGGATAAGCTGACGCAGAATACCAGTTCCTGTTCCATGAAGAATACGAACCCTACTCATACCAACCAGAATCGCATCGTCAACGAAATAGGTTACTGCTTGCAAAGCCTCATCGCCACGCATACCACGAACGTCGAGGTCTTGTTTGAAATGCAGCTTCTTTTCGTACATTTCATCCTGAGTCTGAGAACTTACAAACGAACTTTTCTGCTCCTTCTTAGCAGCCGGCTGACTATTTGTGCGTTCCAGCTTATCTAGCTTAACAGTAGTTTTTATCATTCCAAAGGCAACAATGGCATTCTTGCCGCTAACCTCCAGCAGTTCACCTACCGAAGTCTGACCTTTCATCTTAACTAAGCAGCCCGGTGTAAGAGGTTCAACCTTCACTTCCTTAGGAATAACCTTTTCGGGAGTGCTCTTTTTCTCTTTTTTGCGGCTCTGCTTATCACGAAGTTTCTCCATTTTGCGAGCAATCTTTTCGTCATGCTCTTTAGAACCTATTTCATCAATTGACTCTTTAAAGTCGCTAAGTTCCTTGCGTGCCAGCCTGGTTCGCTCTTTTTCCGCCTGAGATTCCTTAATTAATCGGATGGTATTCTCAATCTTTGCGTTCGACTCGGTCAGCAATCGCTCGGCATCTTCTTTCGCCTTCTTAATAATTTCCTTGCGTGAACTGTTTAGTTCTTCAATTTCCTTCTGATAGCGGGCAATAGTTTCCTCCATCTGCTTTTCACGCTGACGGATATTCTGACGTTTATTCTCCCAGTATCGTTTATCGCGTACAATGTCCTGAAGGTATTTATCCGCATTGATGTATTCACTTCCCACTATCTGAGAAGCATCTGCGATGACCTCTTCCGGAAGCCCAATCTTGCGTGCAATTTCCACAGCAAAAGAACTGCCCGGATTACCAATCTGAAGTTGGAAAAGTGCCTGCATCATGTGTCGGTCGTAAAGCATGGCTCCGTTTACCACCCCTTCATGATCCTCAGCAAAGTGCTTCAGATTCTGATAGTGAGTAGTAATAACCCCGAAAGTCTCTTTTTCGTTGAAGCGTCTAAGTACGGCTTCGGCAATGGCACCACCAATTTGTGGTTCCGTACCGCCACCAAACTCATCAATAAGGATAAGACTTCGTTCGTTGCATCCCTTCATCATGTTTTTCATGTTGAGCAGATGCGAGCTGTATGTACTTAAATCGTCCTCGATAGACTGCTCGTCGCCAATATCAATAAACAGGTTGCTGAATATTCCGGCATGACTTCTTTCGTGAAGCGGAATAAGCATACCGCATTGCAGCATATATTGCAGTAAACCTACAGTTTTAAGACACACGGATTTACCACCTGCATTAGGTCCCGATATGATAAGTATGCGTTGTTTCTTGTTCAGTTCCAGCTCCAGTGGCACAACTTTTTTGCCGTGCTTTGCTAAAGAAAGCTGAAGCAACGGATGAACCGCATCGGTCCAGTCAATAAGTTGCTTGTCTTCCAAAGCAGGTTGGATGGCATTGATTTGTATGCTGAAATGAGCCTTGGCACGAATAAAATCAATCTCGGCAAGGAACTCGTAGCTTTGCAGAATATCCGGTACGGAAGGGCGTAGCAATTTGGAGAATTCAACTAAGATTCGGATAATTTCCCTTCTTTCTTCACCTTCCAGCTCACGGATTCGGTTATTTGCCTCCACAACTACGGCAGGTTCAATGAATACAGTCTTTCCACTGGCCGATTCATCGTGTACAATACCTTTGATTTTGCGCTTCATAGCCGGTGCAACAGGAATAACCAATCGTCCGTCGCGCATGGTTGGTGCTACATCCTTGTCCACATAACCTTCACTTTGTGCTGAGCGGAGAATAGCATTCAAGCTACGAGATATGCTCCCCATCGTATTGCTTAATTCCCTTCGGATACGTGCCAGCTCCTGAGAAGCATTGTCTTTAATCTTCCCATATTTGTTCAGAATCTGATCAATCTTTCCAATAAGTTGAGGAAACACAATAATGTCTCCGGCAAGAGTTCTCAAATGAGGGTAGGGGAATCCCTTCTCCTCGTCATCATCACGATTCAGAAATTTAACAATATCATTAATGGTTTCCAATGAACGACGAAGATCGAACACCTCCTGTTCGTCCAGGTAAGTGCCTTCAATGCGAATCTTCTTTAGCGAAGGTCGAACGTCAAAAAAGTATTGATCGGGGAATCCGTCCTCTTCCTGAATGATGCGGACAAACTCCGTTGTCTGGCATAATTGTTCTTCAATCTCGTCAAACTTATCGGAAAAGCACATGTTGTCTACACGCTCTTTGCCAAGTGTGCTAAGACATTTTCCTTTCAGTAATTCGCGGATGGTGTCGAATCCTATCTTCTGTTCAAAGTTATGGGGATATATCATCTAAGTTATCTTGAATAATTCTGCAACAAAAATACAACTATATCTTTGTTCCGGCAAGAAATATTCAATTTACATAGACTTCGGGGAAATAACGGGAGAATAGTTCTTGTGCATGCTCCAGTTGGGCCGGAGTGTTTTCTTTTACCTCTTCCAGAAGGTAAGGCTTCTTTAAAGCTTCGTATTTATGCTTTCCCAATGTGTGGTAAGGAAGTATTTCAATGCGCTTAATCATGGAATAAGATTTGAAGTGCTCGCACATAGCAATAATATCTTCCTCGAAATCGCTGTATCCTGGAACCAACACATAGCGAAGCCACATGGGTTTCTTAATTTCTTCCAGATAAGCAGCAGTGCCCAAAGTCTGGGCATTGCTGCGTTCTGTTAGTATCTTGTGATGATCGGGATTGAATTCTTTTATATCCAAAAGAACCAGATCCGTTAGTGAAAGAAGTTCTTTCACATCGTCATTCATATTTCCTCCGTTAGAATCCAGGCAGATGTGAATTCCTTCCTCGCGCAATCTGCGGAACAAAGGAATCAGTTCCTTGGCTTGAAGAGTAGGTTCGCCTCCGCTAAAGGTAATGCCACCTTTCTTTCCGAAGAAAGCTTTCTGACTGAGAGCCATGCGCACAATCTCTTCAACCTCTGTTGGCTTGCCGCCTTTCAGAGTAATAGTATCGGGATTGGCACAGTACTTACAGCGAAAGTTGCATCCTTGCAGGAATACTACCAACCGCAGGCCGGGACCATCGAAGGTTCCCATTGATTCATATGAATGAACGTTGATCATCTTTTTATTATCACATCTTTGAGTGGAAACTTCTTGAAATAACTTCCAACTGATGTTCGCGGCTAAGGCTGACAAAGTTTACAGCATAACCAGATACACGAATTGTAAGCTGTGGATAGTTTTCAGGATGTTCCATTGCATCTTCCAGCATTTCGCGATTCAATACATTCACATTCAAGTGGTGAGCACCTTTACTGAAGTAACCATCCATCATTGAAACAAGATTTTCAACACGATCTTCAGCTGTTACACCAAGAGATTTTGGTATGATAGAGAATGTATTACTAACACCGTCCTGAGCATCATCGTAATTAATCTTAGCTACTGATGTAAGAGAAGCAATAGCACCCTTCTGATCGCGTCCGTGCATTGGGTTAGCTCCCGGAGCAAAAGCTACACCTTTTTTACGTCCGTCAGGAGTAGCACCAGTTTTCTTACCATACATTACGTTTGAAGTAATTGTAAGGATAGAAAGGGTAGGGCGTGCATTCTTGTAAATAGGAAGCTTGCTAAGTTCTTCACTGAAATAGTGAGTCAAGTCTACAGCAAGAGAGTCTACTTTGTCGTCATCATTACCGTAGCATGGGAATTCTCCGTCAATGTCAAATCCTTCAGTCAGGCCAAGTTCATTACGACGAGCAGTAACCTTTGCAAACTTAATTGCAGAAAGAGAATCGGCAGCAATAGATAATCCGGCAGCACCGTAAGCAAGATTAATACGAGGATTAGTATCAATAAATGCCATCTGAGCTTTTTCGTAGTAATACTTATCGTGCATGTAGTGAATAATGTTCATCGCGTCATTATAAACACGAGCAACTTCTTTCAATACAATCTTATAGTTAGCCATTACTTCATCAAAGTCGAGCACATCGCTCTTCAAAGCTGGAATACCCTTAACCATCAGAGTTCCGGTGTTTTCGCAACGTCCGCCGTTGATAGCAAGCAATAATGCTTTAGCCAGGTTGGTACGTGCACCAAAGAACTGAATCTGGCGACCTATATCCTGGAAGGAAACGCAACAAGCAATTCCGTAATCGTCACTGTGACGGATAGAACGCATTAAGTCGTCGTTTTCATACTGGATAGATGAAGTGTCAATAGAAACTTTTGCACAGAAATCTTTGAATCCTTCAGGAAGTTCAGGCGACCATAGAACTGTTAAGTTTGGTTCTGGAGAAGCACCTAAATTATATAGAGTTTGTAAGAAACGGAAAGAAGTCTTTGTCACTTTGTGACGGCCATCGTTAAAACGACCACCAAGAGATTCAGTTACCCATGTTGGGTCTCCGGCAAAGATATCATTGTAAGAACCCATTCTCAAGTGGCGAACCATACGAAGCTTAATAACGAACTGGTCAATCAATTCCTGAGCAAAAGATTCATCAATTGTTCCTTGGTTTAATTCGTAATCAATATAGATATCAAGGAAAGAAGAAACATTTCCAAGAGACATAGCAGCACCATCTTGTTCCTTAACAGCAGCAAGATAAGCCATGTATACCCATTGAACAGCTTCCTGAGCAGTATATGCAGGACGAGAAAGATCTAATCCGTAATATTCGCCCATCACTTTCATTTCGTTCAAAGCCTTGATCTGTTCCTTAACCTCTTCACGTGTTCTGATACGCGCTTCAGTCATCGGACCGGTAAGATTGTGAAGATCTTCATTTTTAGCTTCGATCAATCTGTCAAGACCATAAAGAGCCAATCGGCGATAATCACCAATTACACGACCGCGAGCATAATTATCAGGTAAACCAGTTAAGAAACCAAGAGAACGGAAAGAACGTATTTCTTCAGTATACACATCAAAAACACCTTCGTTGTGAGTTTTACGGTAATGAGTAAAGATATCTTTTACCTTTTCGTCTACTTCAAGACCATTTTCTTTGCATGATTTAGCTACAACGTTAATACCTCCGAAAGGTTTGATAGCTCTTTTTAGAAGTTCATCGGTTTGCAAGCCAACGATAAGTTCGTTTTCCTTATCGATATAACCAGCTTTATGTGATGAAATTGTTGATACAGTTTTATTATCGATAGAGCGAACTCCGTTGTTTGCTCTTTCTTCTGCAATAGCAGCAAGACATAAATTCCAGATTTTTTTAGTACGTTCTGTAGCACCTGCGAGGAAGGAAGCATCTCCATCATAAGGAGTGATATTAGTAAGAACGAAATCTCTTACATTTATTTCTTTGCTCCAAACACCGTTTTTAAAGGTTTTATTCAATTCCATAGAAAAAGTTGTTTTTTTGGTTGATTTGTCTTTTTAGAGCGTACAAAGTTACAACCTTTATTGTAATATCAACTATAAAAGGAATGAAAAATATGTTATATAACACGTATTGTGAGCTTTGAATACATTTTTTGCCTGTTTATGATAAAATTTTAAGGAAAAGTATTGCATTTAATAATAATTCAATTACCTTTGCACCGCTTTTAAAGAAAAGCAGTCGTGAAATTAGTTATTGGAGAGATGGCAGAGTGGTCGATTGCGGCGGTCTTGAAAACCGTTGAACTGCGAGGTTCCTGGGGTTCGAATCCCTATCTCTCCGCTGAAAATATCAATCCTGATTGATAAATTTAAAGGTTGAAATCCTACAAACCATTGGTTTGTAGGATTTTTTTTGTCCGTTTTTGTTCGATTCAATAGATTACAAAAAGATAGCATAAGATATTTTTTAGTAATAATTAGGAATGAGTGGTTGGTGTTTTTTGTTTGTTGTATTTTAGGCTCATGTGTGTAGAGGGTTAACTATTCTAGAATTTCCGATAATTTCTTAAGAATATTTTTTATATTTGAAGATGGAAATAAAAGGATTGATAAAAATAGTAACTTAATGATTGAATAAATGAGGCCGGAGGTTTATATTAAGCAGATTGCATTTAATGATTCAAGTGTATTTGATTTCGATAAAAAAGATATAGTGGTTTTTACAGGGGCAAATAATGCAGGTAAAAGTCAGGTTCTAAGGGAAATAATGCGAAGTTTTGCATCTGTATCATCCCCAACTAAAGTAATAACAACAGATATCAATGCTGAATATATTGGAGATATTTCAGAACTCAAATCAGAAGCAAAGTATATGAACGGCCAATATTGGTTAGGAAATATACAAATAAATAATTTAAATTATATTGATGACTGGTGGAATGGACGTGATTTGTCTACCTTGTCCAGATGTTTTGTTAATCATTTAACTACTGAACAACGATTGCATTCTGCTAGTCCTCCATCATCTTTTAATCAACTAGAACAGCTTCCATTAAATCCAATTCAAGTATTATATGCTAATGATGAAAAGGAATCTAAATTATCATCTTTCTTTCACAAGGCTTTTAATAATCACATAATTGTAAATAGAGGAGCTGGGAATATTATACCTCTCCATGTAGGAGAAAAACCCTCTATGCAGCATGGGGAAGATAGAGTTTCTAGATCTTATTTAGAACGCTTGAGTAGTTTGCCTCAACTTCAAACTCAAGGTGATGGAATGCGTAGCTTTACAGGGATACTGCTAGATGTGTTTACCTCTAAGCATAGTATAACTTTGATTGATGAGCCTGAAGCTTTTTTACATCCGCCACAAGCCCGTTTGCTAGGTAAAATGTTAGCAAAGAATAAACCTAATGATAGACAATTGTTCATATCTACGCATAGCGAAGATTTTCTTAAAGGGCTACTTGACGCAGATAGTGATAATGTTAAAATAATTCGCATTAATAGGGAGGGTAATATTAATAACATGAACCTTCTTGATAATGAGAACATAAAACTTCTATGGAAAGATTCTATTTTAAGGTATTCTAATATACTTAGTGGGTTGTTTCATCAAAAAGTTGTAGTTTGTGAGAGTGATACTGATTGTAGATTTTACCAAGCTGTGATGAATTCATTGTATGATGGAGAAAACGAAATTAGTCCAGATGTATTATTTACGCATTGTGGAGGAAAGGATCGGCTAAAAGTTGTCATTAAAGCGCTAAAAGCACTTAATGTGAAGACTGCTGCCATTGCTGACATTGATGTCCTAAATGAAAAAAATAAATTTAAAGAAATCACAGATTCTTTGGATCTTGATTGGTCAACTTTAGACTCTAATTGGAATATAATTGATGAATATGTAAGAACTCAAAGGCCACAATTAGATACTGACGAAGTTAAAGCGGAAATAAGTAAAATATTGGACTCTGTCAAGAACAATCCCTTTCCGAAAAATGAAGTAGAAAAAATTAAAAAAATTCTAAAGAACTCAACTGCTTGGTCAAAAATAAAAGAAGTAGGAAAACGCTTTTTTAGTGGTGATTCATATACAGCTTTCAATGCAATAAATGACATTTGCAAATCAAATGGATTACATATTGTTCCTGTAGGGGAGTTGGAGTGTTTTTATAAGCCCAATCCTAGTCATGGCACTAAATGGGTAAATGAGGTATTAGAAAATGTAGATTTAAAACTTGATCCTGAATTAAAAGAAGCTAGAGAGTTTATTGATGAAATAATTAAAGCCTAATTTATATAAAGCAGATTGAGCTTTGGCGAAAGAAATATTCTAGTAACTATGTTCAAATACTGGTCTTGGCAGTTAATAAGATTCAAACTGCCAGAACTAGTCTTGCCAGATAGGTTAGTTTTACAATGCACTCTGCATATTAGAATATCGCGAGGTTGCTCTTTGATAAAAATGTTTGTTCCTAATTCTATACAGTTCGAATGAACCTCAAAAATGTTAACGATTTGTATCCTTATAATCACTTGTATAATCCATGTTTTTTCATCCTGTTAATATCTTACATTTCAGTTGCTATAATTAGTTTATTAAATGTGCATCTTCTTTTTTAATTAAAACTATTCCTTATTCTTCCAAATACAGAAATATCAAGTGCTTTCAATCTAATATTAGATCGGCTATATACATTTTTACTGCTTCTATTAATCTCATTTTCAATCTTTTTCCCTATATTGCATTTAACTTCTTAATCTTAAATTTTATGGAAAAAGTGGACATTTCTGAAGTTATTGAATGGGCAAAGCAGTTTCTTGCACAATCAGAAAAAGAGATCACTAACGAAGAACGTAAAGAACAGCAGAAATATGCTATTCTTGTGCAAAAGCCGGGAGACAAGACTCTGTTGTCAAAGTTGCTCGACGAATCATCGCAAATACGCAATAACAAGAAGCTGGCACATCGCATGAAAGTGTTGATAGATCGCTACGGTGTGCCCGAGTTTTTTGGTTTTGCCGACAAGATTCTTATCAAACTGTTTACGGCGTTTGGCTACTTGTTCGATTTTATAGCCGTTCCTATTTTTAAGCAACGCTTACGGTATGATACTTCCAAAGTTATTATCAACGAAGCACCCTCGCTGCTGAAACGGCATCTGCAACAACGCAGAGAACAAAAGATAGGGCAGAATGTTAACCTGCTCGGTGAAGTGGTTTTAGGAGATGGAGAAGCTAATCACCGTTACCAACATTATCTGGAAGCATTCAAAGATCATCAGATTAACTACATTTCCATTAAAATTTCGGGCATCTATGCACAGATAAATCCGCTCAACTACGAGCTGAATAAAACAGAGTTATGTGAACGGCTCTCTAATATTTACCAGAGAGCTATCGACTTCCCGTTCATAGATGAGAATGGTATTAGCTCTTCCAAATTTGTTAATCTCGACATGGAAGAGTATAAAGACACTGAACTGACACTTGACGTGTTTACAACAGTTCTGGATTTACCGCAGTTCAAAAATTATCAGGCGGGTATCGTTGTACAGGCCTATTTGCCTGATGCATGGCAATTCCAGTCCAGACTACTGGAATTTGCGAAAAAGCGGGTTGCCGAAGGTGGGGCTCCAATCAAAATGCGTCTGGTAAAAGGGGCAAACCTTCAGATGGAAACCATTATTTCCTCTCTGAAAGGGTGGGAAATTCCTACTTACTCCACCAAAACAGAGGTTGATGCCAACTACTTGCGTTTGCTCGATCGTGCTTTGGAACATGAAAATGCCGAGGTGGTGCACATTGGTGTGGCTTCCCACAACTTTTTTACCCTTGGCTACGCTTACCTGCTCAGTCAAAAAAATAAGGTGGATGAGTTTGTAACTTTCGAAATGCTGGAAGGAATGGCAAATCATCTTCCTCGCGTAATGCGAACTCTCGGCAAACAGATTATTCTTTATACACCGGTGGTGAAGAACGAGCATTTCCTGAATGCTGTGTCGTACCTGGTTCGCCGGTTGGATGAGAATACTGGTAAAGACAATTTCTTAAGTTATTCGTTTAATCTGAAAGTAGATAGTGAGCATTGGAAGTTCTTGCAAGAGCAATTCGTTGAGGCTTATAAGCTTAAAGAGAGTGTCAGCACTACACCACGGCGTACACAAAACCGGAATCTTCCGGCTATTCCGCAGACTGACTTTTTCACTTTCCGAAACGAACCTGATACCAATTTCGATTTGAAGCCGAATCGCTTGTGGGCAGATGAAATCCGCCGGAAATGGAAAAAATCTGTCGATGATAAACCTTATCATATTCCGTTGCAGATTGGTGAGAAAGAGGTAATATCAGAAAATAAACGCACATATCTCGATCGAAGCCAGAATAGTGAAATCTGTGTTTGTGAAGCTTCACTTGCCAATCTCGATCAGGTAAAGGAGATTCTTGCCGTTGCCGAGAAAGATGCTTCGGGTTGGCGACAGACGTTGCCGGAAGAGCGCAACCGCATTTTGCATGAAGTGGCAACCAATCTGAGTAACCACCGAGGTGATTTGATAGGTTGCATGGCTGCCATTACCGGAAAATCGTTTACGGAGGGCGATGTGGAAGTGTCCGAAGCTATCGACTTTTGCCGCTTTTATCCTGTTTCCATGCAACTATTCACCAATCTGGAAACAATAACCTGCACACCAAAAGGTATTATTATGGTGATTCCGCCATGGAACTTTCCTTTAGCAATTCCGGTTGGAGGTGTGACTGCTGCGCTTGCCGGAGGAAATACGGTGATTCTGAAACCGGCCACGGTTGCCTATCCTGTTGCATGGCAATTTGCAAAACTATTCTGGGAAGCAGGAGTGCCGAAAGATGCACTTCAGTTATTCTGTGCGGATGGATACGAACCGGTGAACTATCTCACCACACATCCTTCCATCAAACATCTTATTCTTACAGGAGGCACCGATACCGCTTTTCGTTTATTGGAGAACAATCCAACTTGTCCGTTATCGGCAGAGACTGGAGGTAAAAATGCAATCATCCTTACTGCTAGCGGAGATCGAGACCATGCTATTCAGAACATTATCACCTCGGCATTCAGTAATGCCGGACAAAAGTGTTCGGCCTGTTCGTTGCTGCTCCTTGAAAAAGAGGTGTATCACGATCCGGAGTTTAAGGCAAAGCTTATCGATGCTGTAACTAGTCTGCACACAGGAGGAATATGGAATGGTGGCAATGTGGTAGGTCCGATGATTACCAATCAGAATGAGAAACTGCTGCATGCCATCGACCATCTGGAAGAAGGCGAATGGTGGCTCGTAAAGCCCGAATTTACGGATGAGAAGAAGTTTATTCTGAAACCTTGCGTGAAATGGGGCGTGAAACCGGAAAGTTATACATTCAAGACCGAGCTATTTGCTCCGCTATTGGCTGTGGTTTGCATTGATGATTTGCAACATGGAATCAAACTGGTCAACAGTTCTGAATACGGATTGACTTCCGGATTGCAAAGTCTGGATGAAAGCGAACAGCACCTTTGGAAAAATAGCATTGAAGCCGGAAATCTCTATATCAACCGAGGTATTACCGGTGCTATCGTCAACCGACAACCTTTCGGGGGAATGAAACGATCGGCTTTCGGAGGCGGTATTAAAGCCGGAGGGCCCAACTATGTGTCGTGCTTCATCAATATTACTGAAAAACCTCTGGAAGGAACAGTTCCTAAAGTATCTCATACTTTGGCTGCAATTCTTCATTCTGATGATACAGCTCGTTTCAACAAAGCCGTTGAAAGTTATCAAGTGAACATGGAAAGTGTATTTTCTCAGGAACGCGACTGTAACAAGCTGATTGGCGAACAAAACATTTTCAGGTATCTGCCGCTCAGAAACATGGCTTTACGCATTTATTCGGAAGATGAATTATGCGATGTGCTTATGGCTCTTGCTGCTGCAAATATAGCCAGAACACCTGTTACATTAAGCATCACCAAAGAAGACCCGAAACTGGAAACCCTTCATAAAGGAATCAATAAAGAGTGCATCATAAAGATTCAGTCGGACGATGAATTTCTGAATGACATCGAGCAATACGAACGGATTCGCACCTGCAGTAGTCGGCTTCAGTACGAACTTTACAAACAGGCTGCTCGTCTTGGTAAATATATTGCTACGGCCAAACCACTGGTGGAAGGAAGAGTAGAGCTGCTTCATTATCTGAAAGAACAGAGCGTTGCATTTGAATATCACCGTTATGGAAGTATAACCGATGCAATTGAATAGAGGACTTTTGAAAAAAAAGTGAATATATAAATTCTTATCGAACGCTTTTTAAACAATATATAAATAAAAGTCAGATAAAAATATCTTATTTTGGATTAATCTAATTTGATTTTTTATTACTTTTGCAAACTATAAAATTAAAGCAATAAAGATAACAATTGCTTTAATAAGCTGCTAAAGCAGCAATCTTATCTTAGCTTATTGTGTAATTTAGAACCAAACAAATGAAAGCAGTACTTAAATTGGTAATTGCAGCATAGTTAACCTCAGCAGACCACAGGTTAATGTTTTGGTAGTTTAGGATACTTTTCTGAACAGGTTTCTTATTGTCTTAATAAACGGAATAAAACTCATTGATATATTGTATCAGTGGCTAATTCCTATTACATAAATTACACAAAATATCAATTATGAATTTTAATAATAAACATCAAATAACCGGCTATTTGTTAGCCGGAGTTATGCTTTTAGCCTTGTTGAACAGTGCTTACTTTTTTCTGTCAATAGTAAAACAAGGTTTCTTTGAATGGTTGGCTTTCAATGCATGCTCGCTTTCCATTATTATTTATTTGGTATGCTTCATCTGTTTTAAAGTTACTAAAAAGGATTTATTTCTGGCTGTAGCTTTGTTGCCTCAATATTTTTATGGAACAATGGGCTTGTTTGTTATGCCTTGGAATGAAGCCAACATGTTTGCTCAGATTACCCATATCATTATTACACTTAATGTGCTGTGGATTTTATTTATGCTTCTGAAGAATTCTAAATTTGAATCCATAGGCAAAGGTTTGCTGATTGGAATACTTCTGTTCGTTCCAGTTTTTGCTGTAATACAGTCGTATATGCAATTGCACATGGATACGTTTATGCAAATGCTCCAAAATATAAAATAATCGGATATTATTCTCTTTGCAGTCACTGCAGGGAGAATAATTTTTGCAGATTTATTAATCCTTTAAAATTAGAAAATTATGCCAAACAATAAATTATTATATCCACGCAAAGACGATAAGACTATGGTTTATCTGAAAAGTTGCGTAAAAAGCCCATTTATAGAGGTGGGCGATTATTCTTTCTATCACGATTTTGACAATCCATTGGACTTTGAACATAAATGTGTTTTGTATCATTATCCGTATGCTAATAACGACAGACTGATTATTGGAAAATATTGTTCCATTGCCTGTGGTGCCAAATTTTTATTTAATGGTGCCAACCATACGCTTGGTTCGCTGTCTACTTATCCTTTTCCCGTAATGGCTGATGAATGGGATTTGCAAACACCAGTAACCAATGCCTGGGACAATAAAGGTGATATTGTAATTGGAAATGATGTGTGGATTGGTTTCGAAGCCGTTATCATGGCTGGTGTTACTATTGGAGATGGAGCAATTATCGCATCACGTGCAGTGGTTACCAAAGATGTTCCTCCTTACTCCATTGTAGGAGGGACTCCGGCGAAGTTGATTCGTAAGCGTTTTACCGATGAACAGATAGATAAGCTGTTGAGGCTCAAATGGTGGGATTGGGATGAGGAGAAAGTTCTGCAAAATATTGACAAAATAATGGATGTGAATAAGTTGCCCGATTTGATATAATTGAATTCAGAACTTCAATTCGCAAACAATTATGGTGTATTGTATTTTATTATAGAAAGAAAAGTCCCGAAATAGCAATATCTCGGGACTTTTGTATTTCCACCATTGTTCAGATCAGGGATATTAAATGTTCTTGCAGATTATTATACCACAAATATTTTAAATAAAATATTGCATTTATCTACCACCTGCTACTAATTTGTGCTTAAATGCCATTAAACCAGGTGTTTATTTTGGTAGCAGATAAAAGTGTTGTACGTTTCATCTGCTACTAACAGCTAATATCTACCACCTGATTTCTTTCGGAATTAGTTTTTTAATGCTAATATGTGGCAAATGTGTGCTATTATTTCTTTGCCCTAACTAATTCAATAGCCTCTTTCCCAGTCATGTGTTCAATAGATAATTCAATCATATGCATATGATTGAATCCTTTTTCAATTTCCTTTAAGCGTCCTTCTTCCAGAGTTGGTGAATATTTCTCGGCCAATATCTCAATAGCCTTTCGCTTTTCATCATTATCTTCTAAAATGCGAATCTTGCCAAATACAATAACACTTCTGAAATAAGTTGTATATTCTTCAGGAATAATGTTATCCTGCTCTATCACGCAAAAAGATGCTTTACTGCTTTTCGTTATTGCATCTATTTTATGACCCGATGTTGCACCATGAAAATATATTTTATTGTCATAGTAAACGTAACTGAGCGGTACTGCATAAGGATAATCATTATCCCCTGTTATTGCAAGCACACCAGATGTCATTCTATTCAGAATTGAGAGACTTTCCTCTGTGGATAATAGTTGCTTTTTTCGACGCATTTCTCTAAACATATTTTTTCCTTTTTATTGATTATTTCAAATTGTCGGTAAAATTAGTCAAATGCTCTGTTATGTCTCTTTACATTTGATGAAAATGATAGTTGTAAGATTAATTTAGACTTGTTGCAAAGGATGCCTTTGGAGTGTCTTGCTTCTTATTTAGGTATTACTCCTGTAAGTTTAAGCCGCATATTAGCTAAACTAATGCAAAACAGTCTCTTATATTTATGAGATAGATAAACTGGGTGCTAGATTGCTAGATCACTGCTAGATCAAATTGTTTTGATCTAGCACCTGTATAGCACTTATACACAACAGCTTAAATTTATGTTGCTAGATCGCTAGATCAATTTCGCAAAATTAAAATTTATGTAGTGATATTGAATGCTATCAAATCTAACTCCAGCTCTCCGGAAAGATGCGACGAGAGCTTCTTTAAACTCACGAATAACTTTTTATATCTCAGGCGGGATGTTTCTGCACTTTTGTACAGAACAATTATATCTTTTGTACAAAAGAATTAATTGTTCTGTACAGAAGAATGCATTCTTTTGTACAAGAATTCACAAATATCCCGAATAACTTTTGAAAAAGTAAACCGGAGTTTTGTTGCATTTCGGCGGGTTCTCTCTTAAAAGCTTTCAGTAAATAATGTGAGCCAGATTCTGGTTACGGGCTTATTACTGGTCTGTCTACTAATTCTTCTGCAAATTCCTTGCATATGTTCAGGAATTTTGTGAATATTGCGTACAAATAATGTACATACATAAACTGTATATCATATATTTAAGATAAGGAAAGTGGTGCAATAAACAATCTCATGTATGATTGATGAACTAATTAAGAAGATAAGTGAAGATAAAGAGAATCGGGACCGATTTGAAAATATCTTTATTGAAAGGCAAGTGGCAGCCAGAACTATTTTACTAAACGAAGGCGAAATTGCTAGTTATATACATTTTATTAAAAAGGGTTGTTTGCGTGAATGCTTTAATAAAGACGGGAAAGATATTACTTTTCAATTCTTTTTTCAAGGGCAACCGGTGGCTTCTATTGATAGTGTAATGAATAGTACTCCGAGTTTATTTTCCATTGAAAGCATTGAACCTACTACAATTCTTTCAGTTAGAAAACAGGACTTTGAGATGCTACTGTCAACCTATCCTGAGTTGAAAGATAAATTCCAGAGTTTTATTTTCCAACGATTCAGTAACTATGCACGGCTTTTTCTTTCCAGAATAAAAGATACTCCTCAGGAGCGTTATAAGGATTTAGTAAAAAAACCAACCCAATATAATCAAGCGAATTCCGCAGCACTACATTGCTTCTTATCTCGGAATAACCCCGGTTTCATTAAGTAGGATAAGAAATAGAAAATAGGCCTCATTTATTATCTTTTGTTATCGTCCCGAAGATTCCCATCGGTGTACTTTTGTTGAAAAAAGGAATATGAGAACAGACATCAATGGTGGTGGGCGAGCTACAACCAAATATATTCAGCTCGATACCCGAAAGTGCAAAGCATGTTGGAAATGTGTGGAAGCATGTGATAAAAATGTATTTGGGCGGATAAATCTTCCATGGCATAAGCATGTCGTTATTGTTAGATGCAATAATTGTACGGGTTGCTTAAAGTGTATGAAAACATGTGAGCATAATGCAATATCTAAAATTAAGACTGCAGAATTTAACGATAATTCTCGTAAGGGAAGATCTGTTTCCCGTTTTATAATCAATCTAAGTTTGCTTCTTATTGGTTTCGTAGTGGTGTTTTCAGGATTTCTGATACAATTCAGCTATCATGTTGGGCACCATGGAATGATTGATATGAATAAAATGGTTTATGGCATAAGTTACTCCGGTTGGACTATGATTCATAAAATTTCAATCATTCTTATCTCTTTTCTGGTTGTGTGTCATTTAGTCCAGCATTGGAAATGGTGTAAAACCGTAGTCACAAAGAAACTTCTCACTAAGAACAAACAAGTAATTACGCTATCTGTAATTTTCTTAATTGTTGCTTTAACTGGATATTTATCATGGTTTATCGATTTATCAGACAATGCTCCGATAGTTCGGAAGACTTTTCTTGAAATACATGATAAAGTTGCCATTGTATTCTTTATATATCTTTTTCTGCATGTGACGAAGAGGCTTAAGTGGTTTTTTAGATTCACAAAGAGCGGCAAATAGCTGACTGTAAATTGTCAATAATTTGCTCTTTGAAATGATATTTTTATCAAAAAACAAAATACCTTTGCAGTAACAGATTCTCAATGATTAGATAAAATAGAAAACATGGCAAAAAAGGTACTTTTATTCCTGGCTCAAGGTTTTGAAGCTTATGAGGCGAGTGTATTTACTGATGTTTTTGGTTGGAGTAGAGAAGCTGGTCTTGAACCGGTGGATTTAATTACTACTGGTTTGCGTTCAGAAATGAAGTGTTATTGGAATTTAATTGTAAAACCGGAGCTTCCATTTAGCGAGATTAATATTGAAGATTTTGATGCTTTAGCAATCCCAGGAGGAGCAGGGGAGGCTGGTTTCTATGAAGATGCCTATGATGAACGTTTTCTTAATTTGATAAGAGAATTTAATAGGAGAGGTAAAATAATCGCTTCAATTTGTGTGGCAGCACTACCAATTGCTAAATCGGGTGTACTAAATCAGCGAAATGCTACCACATGGGATTTAAATAATGGTGTAAGACGAAAGCAATTAGCAGATTTTTGTGTAAAGGTACAAGATGAGCAGTTAGTGGTTGATAATAATATTATTACTTCAACCGGACCGGCAACAAGTCTTGATGTTGCTTTTAAACTACTCGAAATGCTGACGAGTATAGAAAACGTTAACGAGGTGAAAACTAATATGCGGTTTATTCAATAATTAAGGGGAGATTAAACCTATAGGATGCTCATTTTTAGTTTTCATCCTTTTTCGTTTTCTATGTATCGTGTCTTTAAATTGCTTTATCAATTAATGGATTCTCGTTGTTTAAGACCTCAAATATCTGGATTCTGACATTATAATTCTTAGAGAATTCATGGAATTTAGGCTCTTTGTCAATCTGTTGATAATCATTCAATACAGCATCAAAACACTCATTTGCTTTCTCGTTAATATCCTCTGATTTGTTGAACCAAAACAGCTTGTTTCTTACAACTAAAGTTTCATTACTTATGTTGTTAATAATTAGATTATCATGTTTCCAAACCTTACCGGCCTTTAATGTTTTTATTCCATCTAAAATGTAAGCAATGTCTCTATTCAGATACTTATTATCGAGTTGATTAAAGTTTAATATGCCAATTGGAATTCCACAAATACCAAAAATAATAATTTTGAGTATTAAATTGGATATGTGCATATTCTCGATCTTAAAGTTACTATCCCACAAGAACAATAAAATAGCCATAACAAGTCCCCAATAAACCGTTCCGTGGAGAAATATATACAGCCACTTCTTCTTTCTCCGTTCTTCCCATTTTTTATAAAATGTTTCTTCTTTGGTAGTCATGTTTTTGTTTTGCTGCTTTTTTTATTTTAATTACTAATACTTAACGATTGTGGATTAGAGTTTTGTTACAATTACATATCTCGAGTCTCTATTTCATTCTCGATTAGTTTATATTTAAAGAACTTTTTTAAACCAGTAGAAAGAACCTCAAATTCATTCAGTTCATATAAGCTTCCATAAAGTTTAAACGTGCAAATATCAGTTGCGCTAATAAATGGTTCGGTTTTAAGATGACTATGTGATAAACCTGTGACCTTATTCCCTTCATATTCGGTTGGAGAGAAAATCAATCTGGAATGAATTTTTCTCCATGAAGTTACATTTCCTTCCTTATCACCAAAGAAAATATAATCATTACCAAATGGTATTAGTTTCGGTTGACTAGTCCCCAAAATAAAATAAAGTTTATATCCAAGCTCGTAAGGAATTAACTCCATATTGATATTATATCCTTGCGGACAGTTTACTTGATATTTTTCATCGCTTGTGACTTCTTTAAACATTTTCTTTTTAATTTGTTGCAAGCTCTTTTCAACTTCGGTTAAATCTCTTACAATCAAACTCTCTTTGCAAGGATTGTTGAAGCTATTTTTAAATGTTACTTCATAAATACATTTTGTACCTTCTTTAGCTAACACAACAGCCGATATGGTGTCATTTCTTTGATAAATTAAAAGTCCACCAAAATCTTTTTTGATTTCTTTCTTATCCATTGCCATATCACTTGTTATCCAGGCTGCTTTTTCATACTTGTATAAAGTGTTTGCTTCTTCTAAGATTGAATCACATTTTTGTTTTATTTCAGCTTCGGTTAATGATGTTTGAGCATTTACACCAGAGAAAATTGTAATTAAAAGAAGAGTTATAAATGTTTTTTTCATAATGAATGTGTTTTTATATTTTTCTTTATAAGATTAGCATTTTGAGCTTTTTTATACTTTTTAAACTCGTTCGTTTGTAAATGTGTCTTGGCTGTTTAATAATACAATAAACTATTTATATAAAGTAGATATTCTCCTGCGTACATTAAATAGTGACCGAATTATGCTTTAGTATGTATGTATTTGTTCCAAATAGCCTTTTGATCCTTTTACTCAACGTTATGGTTAATCTCTTTAGTTAGTAGCAAATTTAAATGAATTTGACCATTTAAAAAATCGTTCTACTTCTTCTTTGTTTGATTCTAACCATTTAGAAACGTCCGGGTTTGCTGAAGATGCAAAAGCTACATACGAAAAAGCCTCAACTAACTTTTTGTCCTTCATCTCAATAAAATATGGAACATAGTAATCCCAAAAAAATCCATGATTATCTTTCTTTGATTCTTTTAAGGACGAACAAACTGTATTAAACTTTCTGATAAATTGTTCTACTTCTGTCTTATTATTATTCTTTTCATCAAAATCCATTGCTGTTTCCATAGATAATATCATGTCTGTAACCGAAAAATTATTTTCTTTTTGTTTTCCGTTTGCTGATACGTCACCAAGCATATTACTATTAATACTAATGTTAATAGATTTATTTCCGTTTTTTTCAACATTTGCTTTCATTATAGATCTTACACTTTCAAGATTTTGTTTTGCCCTGTCACTCTCAGAATCTAGAGAGAAAAATCGGCAATAAGCCAACAATGCAGGAATTCTTGTATCGTTAATCTTTGAAACCCTGGCAATTGCATTATGAGAGCTAGCGTGTTTTGGATTAAGCTTAGCTGACATTTGAAAACATAATAATGCATCGTTATATTTTTTCACACTCCACAGCGTTATTCCTTTATTGAAATGGAGCAGATAGAAGTCTGGAAATTGTTTTATCCCTTCATCGTATACTTCGATTGACCTATCCGTTTTGTTTAAGCCATCTAAAGCATTTCCGTATGTTACATAAACCATTTTTAGTCCTTCCTCTTCTGGATGAGTTTCAATTGCTTTTTCACAGCATTTTATAGACTCTTCGTTCTTTTTAGACATTAATAAACTAAATGCTTTTTCTGTCAATGCAAGAAAATTGTCTTTATCAAGTATTAGAGCTTTGTCGTATCTAAAAATGGCACCATCATAATCTCCTTTGTCGTGATAGGCAATTCCTTCGTTAACTAGCTTTTCTGCATCGACTTTATTTTGTCCGAATGAGATGTTGTACATTATAGCAAACATCAAAATTAAGATTGTTTTCTTCATAGTATTCTTTTGTTTAATAATCCATCCAAAAATAGTATATTTATTTTGAATTTAAAGTATAACTTCTTTGGTTAATTTTATTTTTTCTGATAGATACTTGTTTGAGAATGTTCATGTATATAAATTGGGACTATTTTGGATGTTTAGTAATTTAATAAAATGCTTATATAAAGCGAATGTGTTCCTATATTAGTTAAATTGTTGTAGGATTATGTTTTAACATGCTTGCAACTATTCCAAATGACCTTTTGATTCTTTTGTCTAAATCAGATAAACACATAATTGATTGAGTAGTAGAGTAGAAATGGTAAAATACAGAAAAATAGAATAGGTGAGTCTTTCTTGATTCGTCAACTACTAAGTCTCTAATATAAACTCTACAGGCTTTTCTTTTAATTAAATCTTTTAAGCTTGCTTGATATGTATCAGGAATATGTTTTAAAAAAATGAATCATTTATCAGGCTAACAATTCTTTCAATTTAAATTTAAATTTTATATTTGCGTTCTGAAAACAGGAATTTATATTCTCTGGACAATGCTTAAAAACTAATTATGAAAATTTCTCTCTCTTATAAACTAAATCTTATATGTCTTCTAGTTGCTTTTTTGCTGCCAGGTATCTTTGGTTGCTTAAATGCCTATGGAGAAAACGCTCCCCAAAATTCTATTCTTATAATCAGTTCATACAATCCTGAAACATCTCAAACATCTAAAAATATTTCTGCCTTTTTAGATGAATATCGTCTTTTAGGGGGTAAATCTCCTGTTATAATAGAAAATATGAATTGTGGAAGCTTTACTGAAGCTACTTTGTGGAAAGGGCAGATGAAGAATATTCTAAATAAATATTTTTTGAGCAATCGCCATCCCGGAATAATTATTCTTCTTGGTCAGGAGGCTTGGTCTGCATTTCTTTCTCAGGATGCTCAAACGACAGAAAAAATGCATAATATACCAGCTATTGTTGGTATGGTGAGCCGGAATGCTATCATTCTTCCTGATGATAGTGTGTCATTGGAAAAATGGAATCCTGAAAGTATTGATGCGTTAAAGGATTCTTATCATATACATAAAATGGCTGGTTATATTTATCAATATGATATAGATAAGAATATAAAGCTGATTCAGGATTTGTATCCAAAAACAAAACATGTAGCATTAGTTACAGATAATACTTATGGTGGAGTCTCCTTGCAGGCTTACGTAAAAAAGGAAATTAAAAAATTTCCCGGATTAGATCTTATTTTATTAGATGGAAGGAAAAATACAATTTATACAATAGTAGATAGTATTAATAAGTTGCCTGATAATACTGTTATGTTGTTAGGTACTTGGAGAGTTGATAAGAATAATGGCTATTTTATGAATAATGCAACCTATATGATGATGGCTGCAAAACCAAAAATGCCAGCTTTTACGATAACATCAATAGGCTTGGGTCACTGGGCTGTAGGTGGTTGTATTCCCCAGTATCGTACTATTGGTAAAGATATGGCTATACAGGCTTATAATATACTGGATGGCAGAACTGTTGTTAAACCCAAAATAGAACTTATTCATAATCAATATACCTTTGATGCGATAAAATTGGATAGCCTGAAAATTAGTGTAAATAAGCTGCCAGATGGCTTTGTTTTGATAAATGAAAAGCCTTCTTTTTATGAACAGAATAAGTATCTGGTTTGGGGATGTATTTTCGTCTTTTTTACGCTTTTAATAGGTATGATTATTTCTCTTTATTTTTTGATTCGTACCAAGAAGTTGAAAGATGAACTTGAAGTATCTGAAGCGGATTTGCGAGTAGCTAAAGAAAAAGCAGAAGAGTCAGAACGTTTAAAATCAGCTTTCCTGGCAAATATGACTCATGAAATCCGGACGCCTCTTAATGCTATTGTTGGTTTCTCTAATGTGTTGGCTACAGGAGGGTGCGCTCAGGAAGATATAATTGAGTATAATAAAGTTATTCAAACTAACTCTGATCTTCTTCTTCGTTTGATTAATGATATTCTTGATATATCTCGTTTAGAATCTGGTATGCTTGAATTCTATTATGAAGAGTGTAATGTGGAATCTTTGTGTAAGGAGGTTTTGGCTTCGGTAGAAGCAACGTGTAAGTATCCGGTGGAATTTACATTCGAATCTTTCGATCCAAATTTTTATATGGTTACAGATATACAACGCTTGCAGCAGGTTTTATTAAATCTTCTTTCAAATTCCTGTAAGTTTACTAAAGAAGGTTCTGTTATCTTAAACTATAAGATTGATGAAATAAAAAAAATGATATTTTTTTCTGTAACTGATACCGGTGAAGGAATAGGGGAAGGAGAAGAAAAAATGATCTTTGATCGTTTTAAGAAATTAAATGATTTTGTTCAAGGATCAGGCTTAGGCTTAGCTATTTGCAAAACAATTATGAATGTATTGGGAGGTGATGTTTGGGTAGATTCTTCTTATAAAAATGGTGCACGTTTTGTGTTTTCACACCCATTAAATTTGAAACCTCAGGAAAATATTGCTGAATAAAATGCGCCAAAAGTTTGGAGATTTCAAAAATTGTTGTACCTTTGCAACGCTTTTGAGAGAAAGAGCAATAAAGAAAATACTTTTGGAGAGATGGCAGAGTGGTCGATTGCGGCGGTCTTGAAAACCGTTGAACTGCGAGGTTCCTGGGGTTCGAATCCCTATCTCTCCGCTGAGCAAGCCGAACAAAACCGGTAAGTTAAAGGTCTAATTCCTACAAATCTATGATTTGTGGGAATTTTTTTTGTTTATATATGTTTGCATGATTATTATGCTATCAAAGATCTTTAAACATTCCAACAAATTTATAGACTGATCACTTCTTTTTTTATTGATTCCTTTGCCATTCAAAATAATTGCCTCGACACAAAGGACTGAAAGAGTTTTAACTCACGATTAAATTACCTCTCAAACAAGTTTTAATACAAACACATATCTTTAGATGTAAACCTGTTTAGGTTTTATCAAGCATTAGTTAATACGCTTTTCTTATCTGGCTTATAGATATGCTTTTAAGTAAATCCAGTTTTACTTTTATCTAAAATTGAAAACCAAATATCTTAATTTGAAACTGAGAATAATATGGTAAGGCTATTTTTGCTATATATAAATTTAATATCAGGAATAATAAAATTGATAACTTAAATAGAATATGAAAAGAAAAACAAAGATTACTTTATTGGTATTTGTAGCATTACTAGCATTGAACTTGAATTCTTATAGTCAGGATAAGAATTTTTATATTTTCATTTGTTTGGGACAATCTAATATGGAGGGAAATGCCAAAATTGAACCTCAAGATACAATTATGACTGATAACCGTTTTCAGGTTTTGTCAACTGTTGATTGTCCTGATAAGGGTAGAGTCAAGGCTAACTGGTATCCTGCTGTTCCGCCATTATGCAGATGTAATACTGGTTTAACACCTGCTGATTATTTTGGAAGAACAATGATTGCCAATCTACCAAAGAATGTAAGAGTGGGTGTAATAAATGTAGCTGTTGGTGGCTGTAAAATAGAGCTTTTTGATAAAGATAATTATCAATCTTATGTAGCGACTGCTCCATCATGGATGATTGGTATGATAAATCAATATGATGGAAATCCTTATGGACGACTGGTTGAAATGGCTAAAATCGCTCAAAAGTCGGGTGTAATAAAGGGAATCTTGCTGCATCAGGGAGAATCTAATACGGGTGATGAAACTTGGCCATCAAAGGTTCAGGGCGTTTATAACAATCTGCTGAAGGACTTGAATCTAAATTCAAAATCGGTGCCTTTACTTGCCGGAGAACTTGTAGCTGCTGAACAAGGTGGCAAATGTGCAAGCATGAATGCTATTATAAATAAACTTCCTCAGACAATTCCTAATTCACACGTTATCTCTTCCAAAGATTGCACTGCTATAGGAGATGGACTGCACTTTACTGCCGAAGGTTATAGAAAACTAGGTAAAAGATATGCTGTGAAAATGCTTTCTCTATTAGGAATTAAAATCAATTCAGAAGAATAATTATTCAGAACTCTGATATTCCGGAAGCTGTTCTGCCTGATATGCACGACGGTGATTTTCTTCATCCTAATAAAGCTGGGTATAAAAGAATGGGAGAATCAATTGATTTGAATATTTTTAAATAACTGGCGATTTTTTTAGCTTCCTGAAATACCCGCATAGTTAACCGATAGTCAACTTTAATATAGATATTATGAAAAAGTTTTTTGTGCTTTTATCTTTAGCATTTATTGCTAATTTAAGCATTAACAGTCAGACGTTTAATCCTGCGCCTGAAGGTTTTGATGTTTCTGGAGATGGAATAAAACATGGTAAAATAGATACCATTCAATACTATTCTGCAACCGTAGGTGTTAATAGAAAAGCTTTGGTTTATACTCCTCCGGGGTATTCTAAAAGTAAAAAATATCCGGTGCTCTACTTATTGCATGGAATAGGCGGTGACGAGAAAGAATGGCTGATTCAAGGAAAGCCACAAGTGATTCTTGATAATTTGTATGCTGCTAAAAAGGTGGCTCCAATGATTGTGGTTCTTCCTAATGGAAGAGCTATGAAGGATGACCGTGCCGTTGGCAATATTTACGATGGAGTGAAGGTGCAGGCGTTTGCTACATTTGAAAAAGATCTGATAAATGATTTGATTCCTTCAATTGAAAAAAAATATCCGGTTTTTAAAGATCGAGAACATCGTGCCATTGCAGGTCTTTCAATGGGTGGAGGACAATCATTGAATTTCGGACTTGGCAATCTTGATAAATTTGCCTGGATAGGAGGATTTTCATCAGCTCCGAATACAAAAATACCTCAGGAACTTGTTCCCGATCCTGTTAAAACAAAGAAAATGCTCAAGTTACTATGGATATCTTGTGGCGACAAAGATAATTTGATTACTTACAGCCAGCGTACACATGATTATTTGAATGCAAATCAAATTTCTCATATTTATCAGGTTATTCCAGGAGGACATCATGACTTCAAAGTTTGGAAGCAGAATCTATATATGTTTTCTCAGACATTATTCAAGCCTGTTGATGCTTCAATAATAGCTCATTATAGTAGTGCTCCTCTAGCAGATAATACTACTGCTTCGGCTATTCCTGCTTCAACAAATATTCCAGGAATGCAATATCCAGAAGTTTTACCTGATAACAGAGCATTCTTTCGGATAAAGGCTCCTCAGGCAAACAAAGTGCAAATTGATCTAGGCAAGAAATATGATATGGAAAAAGAAGAGGATGGTTCATGGATTGTAACAACCGAACCTTTGGTTGAAGGCTTCCACTATTATTCTGTAATTATTGATGGGGTTGCAGTTGCCGATCCGGCTAGCCAGACTTTCTATGGTATGGGACGTATGGCTAGTGGAATCGAAATTCCTGAAAAAGGGGTAGACTATTATTTGGCTAAAAATGTACCTCACGGTCAGATTCGTCAGATAAGATATTATTCTGATGTTACAAAATCAATGAGAAGAGCTTTTGTTTATACTCCGGCAGGATATGATGCAAATTCGTCTGTAAGATATCCGGTTCTTTACCTGCAACATGGAGCAGGAGAGGATGAAACCGGATGGTCGAACCAAGGTAAGGTTGATTATATTCTAGATAATCTTATTGCTGAGGGCAAAGCTAAACCAATGTTGGTTGTGATGGATAAAGGTTATGCTGTTGATCCAGATGCTCCTAAAAATGAAAATACTCAGGGAATCAGAGGACTAATGCAGAATAAAGCTTTGGAACAGGTATTTATTAAAGAAATTATTCCGACTATAGACAAGGAATTCCGCACTATACCCGATCGTGATCATAGAGCTATGGCCGGACTTTCTATGGGTGGTTTCCAAACATTTCAGATTACACTGTCTAACCTTGATAAGTTTGCTTATATTGGTGGATTCAGTGGAGGTGGCATGCTTCAGCAGGTACAGGATTTCTCAAAGTTATATAATGGTGCTTTAGCAGATGCAAACGAATTTAATCAGAAAGTGAAACTTGTTTATTTAAGTATCGGAACAGCAGAACCGGAACAAATGTATCGTACAGTAAATAATTTCCATAAAGAACTTGAAAAGGCCGGAATTAAACATGTATATTATGAATCTCCCGGAACTTCACATGAATGGCTTACCTGGAGAAGATCGCTGAATCAGTTTGCTGGTATGATTTTTAAATAAAATGATTTTAATAGTTTGATGATAGTTTATTGAATATAACAAATAAATGAAATGAAAAAACTTACTTTTATATTTTTTGCAGCTCTTATTTTAAGTTCAACTGTAAAAGGGCAGACTGATGGAATTGCAAATAAAGATAATTCTAACATAGGAGCTCCAGCTTCATCGAATGTAAGGGCTTCAAAATATCCTATGATTTTACCTGATAGTCGTGCTGTATTTCATGTAAAAGCTCCCGATGCACAAAAAGTACAGCTTGATTTAGGGAAGAAGTACGATATGATAAAAAATAACGAAGGTATATGGGAGGTCACTACCGATTCGCTGACAGAAGGCTTCCATTATTATTCTTTGTTAATAGATGGTGTAGCTGTTGCCGATCCTGCCAGTGAATCTTTTTATGGCATGGGTAGAATGGCCAGTGGTATAGAAGTGCCTTTTAAAGGGGACGGATATTATGCTGTTAAAAATGTTGCACACGGTGATGTAAGAATGAAGCGTTATTATTCATCTGTTACTAAGACTTGGCGTCGCTTTTATATTTATACTCCTGCCGGATACGATGCTAGTGCAAATCAAAAATATCCGGTATTGTACTTGATGCATGGTGGTGGAGAAGACGAACGTGGATGGTCAACACAAGGAAAGACTGATTTAATTCTGGATAATTTGATTGCTGAGAAAAAAGCAAAACCAATGCTTATAGTTATGCTTGATGGCAACGTTGGTAATGGTGGATTTAGTGAATCATCATTGAAAGCTTTTGAATCTGAATTAAAGGAATGTATAATTCCTGTTGTTGAAAAAGAATATCGCGTTAAAACTGATTCAAAAAATCGTGCTCTTGCTGGCCTTTCAATGGGAGGTATTCAAACTCTTTATGCAGGAATAAAAAATACCCAATTATTCTCTTATCTCGGAGTTTTTAGTTCTGGCTGGTTGCCTAACCTAGACGGTGTTGCTGAAGCTCAATATGAGTTTATGAAGAATAATTCTGGTCTGATAAATACAAATCTAAAACAATTTTGGATCTCTCAAGGAGGCAAAGAAGATATAGCACATAGAAATTGTCAGATTATGCTTTCGAAATTTAAAGATTTGAAGATTAAATATTCTTATAGCGAATACCCAGGAGGACATACATGGCCGGTATGGAGAAATAATCTCTATAATTTTGCTCAGTTATTATTTAAATAATTATGTTAGCGGTAAAAATCTATAGAAAAAATTGTAAGAAATGAAATCTGCTCTTCTTTTAAAGCCAAAAATGGTAAAGCTTGGTGTTTTTATTTGTGGTTTATTATTTTGTAATAGTATTATAGCTCAGGATAAATTATATCCGAATACTTTTCCGTTAAGTGATGTGACATTACTTAACGGTCCTTTTAAACATGCCAGAGATCTGAATATTCAGACACTTTTGAAATATGATGTTGATCGTTTACTGGCTCCGTATCGTAAGGAAGCCGGATTAACTCCCAAAGGTGAAAGCTATGAAAACTGGATTGGACTGGATGGACATGTAGGAGGGCATTACCTCTCTGCAATGGCAATTAATTATGCTGCTACCGGTAATGCAGAGTGTAAGAAACGTTTGGATTACATGATTGCTGAACTGAAAGCTTGTCAGGATGCTAATACAAAAAATCACCCGGAATGGGGCGATGGATATGTAGGTGGTGTTCCTGATAGTAAAGGTGTATGGAGTAAGATTAAGGCTGGCGATGTTAGTATTATTTGGAAATACTGGGTACCCTGGTACAACGTACATAAAATGTATGCAGGACTAAGAGATGCATGGTTATATACAGGCAACAAAGAAGCAAAAAGGATTTTTATAAAATTCTGTGATTGGGCTATTAATGTCACTTCAGGTCTTTCTGATATAAAAATGGAAGAGATGCTTGGTAACGAGCATGGTGGCATGAATGAAGTTTTTGCCGATGCATATCAGATGACCGGCGATCAGAAGTATCTGATTGCTGCAAAGCGTTTCTCTCATAAAATGTTACTTGATGCAATGGCAGCAAATACAGATAATCTTGATAATAAACATGCGAATACACAAGTACCTAAAGTTGTAGGCTTTGAAAGAATAGCAGAACTATCCCATGATGATAACTATGGAAAGGCTGGAAGCTTTTTCTGGGAAACAGTAACAGCCAATCGTTCTCTTGCATTTGGTGGAAATAGCAGACGGGAAATTTTCCCTAGTGCGGCTGCCTGTTCGGATTATGTAAATGATGTAGAAGGTCCGGAAAGTTGTAATTCATACAATATGCTGAAACTTACTGAAGATCTTTTTCGGGTTAATCCGTTGGCAAAATATGCTGATTTTTACGAAAGAACGCTATTCAACCACATACTTTCATCTCAGCACCCTGAACATGGAGGATATGTATATTTCACATCAGCTCGCCCACGTCATTACAGGGTATATTCCACTCCGAATGAGGGAATGTGGTGCTGTGTGGGAAGTGGCATGGAGAACCATGGTAAATATGGTCAGTTTATCTATACTCACTCTAAAGATTCGTTGTTTTTAAATCTGTTTATTGCTTCAGAACTAAACTGGAAAGACAAAAATATAAAAGTAAGGCAGGAAACTGCATTCCCAAATGAAGAACAGACTAAACTTACTATAACCAGCGGCAATGCTCGCTTCAAGTTGATGATTCGTTATCCTTATTGGGTAAAAGATGGACAGCTGAAAATTACGGTTAATGGAAAGATGGTTGACTTTGTTGCGTATCCGTCATCTTATGTTAGTATTAACAGAATGTGGAAAAAAGGGGATGTTGCAGTAATTAAATTCCCGATGAACACTCATATTGAACATCTGCCAAATGTGCCTAATTACATAGCTTTTATGCATGGTCCTATCTTGCTGAGTGCCAAAACGGGTACAGAGGATTTGAAAGGATTGGTTGCCGACAATTCAAGGTGGGGACATATAGCGAGTGGAAAGAAATTGCCTTTAAATGAAGCTCCGATTATTGTGGATGATAATATTGATTCCTTGGTAAATAAGGTAATTCCTGTAGCAGGAAAGCCGTTTGATTTTACTTTCTCGCAGGTTAAAATGGTTAATCCGATAAAGGTAGAACTGGAACCGTTTTATAAAATTCATGATGCGAGATATGAAATGTATTGGATGACTTTATCAAACAGTCAGTATCGTTCTTATATTGATTCACTTTCAGTGTTAGAACAACAAAAAGCCGATTTGCAGAAACGTACCATAGACTTTGTAGCTCCGGGAGAACAGCAACCGGAAGTTGATCATGCTGCTGAAAAGCAAAATACAAATAGTGGAAATAACTTGGATGAATTTTGGCGTGATGCTCGCAATGAAGGCTATTTTAGCTATAAACTTGCTACAAATAAGGAAACAAGTCTGAGCTTGATGGTACGTTACTGGGGAGCTGAAACGGGTAATAGAAAATTTGATATTTATATTGATAATGAGAAGCTGGTAACGGAGAATATAAGTGGCAAATGGAATAGAAAGGAATTCCGAAATGTAGAATATCCTATTCCTGAATCAATGCTGAAGGGTAAAGATTACGTTAGAGTTAAGTTCCAATCTTTGCCTGATAATATAGCCGGTGCAGTTTATTATGTTCGTATAATCAGAAATAAATAGAATTAGTAATTAGGATTAACTGTTAGAATAGATCTTTGCTTGGAAATATTCATCAGTTAATCCTTTTAATTATGTATAATCTTTAATATATAAAATGAACAACACTAAAATTTCAGTACTGATTTTATTATTCTGCCTTCTTGCTATCCCAAATTCATGGGCGCAAAAAGGAGGAAAACTTAAAATGTGGTATGATAAACCTGCTAAAGTGTGGAATGAAGCGCTTCCAATTGGTAATGGCAGACTGGCAGCAATGGTTTTCGGAGATCCTGTTAATGAGAAACTACAGTTAAATGAAGGTACTTTTTGGTCGGGTGGACCATCACGTAACGACAATCCTGATGGCTTATCAGTACTTGACTCAGTGCGATACTATATTTTTAAAGAGGACTACAAACGAGCCGATTTTCTGGCAAACAAGGGACTTACAGCAAAACAATTGCATGGTTCAATGTTTCAGGTGGTTGGTAATCTGAATCTTGCATTTAATGGCAATGATAATTATACAGATTATTACAGAGAACTTGATCTGGAAAGAGCTGTTTTTACTACTTCCTACAAGGTGGATGGAGTAACTTATAAAAGAGAGGTTTTTGCATCGAAACCAGATCAGATTATTGTTGTAAGACTTACAGCCAGTAAACCTGGAAAATTATCTTTTGCAGCAAGTTTTGATGGACCTCTGCAGAAATCGGTAAAGGTTCTGGATAATAAGACTCTTGAAATGACAGGTTTATCTGGCACACACGAAGGTGTAACCGGACAAGTGAAATTCGATACTCGTGCTAAAATCTTAAATTCAGGTGGAACCACAGCAATTGAATCGAATAAGATCAATGTAAGTAAGGCTAATGAAGTTGTTATATTGATTTCTATTGCAACCAATTTCACCGATTATAAAACTTTATCGACAGATGAAGTCAAGAAATGTACCAACTATCTTACTACTGCTCAGAATAAGCCTTATTCAACAATGCTTAAGAGTCATATAGCTGCATTTCAGAAATATTTTAATCGCGTAAATTTTGATCTGGGTACTTCATCGGCAGCAAAACTGCCAACTGATGAGAGAATTAAGAATTTCTCAAAATCATTTGACCCTGAATTGATATCTATGTATTATCAATTTGGTCGTTATTTGTTGATTTCATCTTCTCAACCGGGAGGGCAACCGGCCAATCTTCAAGGAATATGGAATGGTAGCACTCGTCCGGCGTGGGATAGTAAGTATACTATCAATATCAATACGGAAATGAATTATTGGCCTGCCGAGAAATGTAACATGTCTGAAATGCATGAACCATTAATTCAATTGATAAAAGAACTTTCAGAAACGGGAAAACAAACAGCTAAAACAATGTATGGTTGTAATGGTTGGGTGGCTCATCATAATACTGATATCTGGCGTATTTCTGGTGTGGTTGATTTTGCCAATGCCGGATTGTGGCCGATGGGTGGTGCATGGCTGTCACAGCATTTATGGGAGAAATACCTGTATAGTGGCGATTTAAAATATTTGGAATCGGTTTATCCTGTGTTAAAATCAGCTTGCGAATTCTACAAAGATTTTCTTATAGAAGAACCTTCTCATAAATGGTTGGTAGTAATCCCTTCAATGTCGCCGGAGAATACTCCATCAGGGCATTCCGGATGTGCGCTTACCTATGGAACAACGATGGATAATCAAATTCTTTTCGATTTGTTTACCAAAACAATTAAGGCTGCAAAGTTGCTGAAAAAAGATGAAGCATTAATGGCTGATTTTCAGAAGATATTAAATAATCTTCCACCGATGCAGATCGGCCGTTATGGTCAGTTGCAGGAATGGATAGGAGATTGGGATGATCCGAATGATCAACATAGACATGTGTCACACCTATATGGTTTGTACCCGAGTAATCAGATTTCACCATATATAAATCCCGATTTATTTGATGCTGCACGTACAACACTTATTCATCGTGGTGATGTTTCAACCGGATGGTCGATGGGTTGGAAAGTCAATTTCTGGGCACGTTTGCTTGATGGTAACCATGCACGAAAACTGATTACTGACCAATTAACACTTGTTGATCCGGTAAAAGAAAAAAGTGGTGGTACTTATCCCAACTTCTTTGATGCACATCCTCCATTTCAAATAGACGGAAACTTTGGCTGTACTTCGGGTATTACGGAAATGCTTTTGCAAAGTCACGATGGTGCTATTGATATTTTACCGGCATTACCTGATGACTGGAAAAAAGGAAGCATCAGCGGCTTGAGAACTTATGGTGGTTTTGATGTGAGCATTATCTGGGACAATAATCAGGTGCAGAAGATTATCATAAAATCTCATTTAGGTGGAAACTGCCGTATTCGTGTTCCTAATGAAGTTACCTTGATAGGTGGTAAAACATTGAAAGTAGCTTCAGGTAAGAATTCAAACCCACTCTTTGATACTGCTAAAGTAAAGAATCCTTTGATCTCGGCTTCTGCAAAAATAAATGCTGTGCATGTTAAACAAACCTGGTTATATGATCTGCCTACTGAAGCTGGTAAAACATATACAATTATTTGTAAAAAGTAGTTTGGAACATAACTGACAGGATTTATAATCTCTTACACAAACATGTACTCCTGATAATGGAAGCTGAACTTTTCAATTCCATTATTCTGTGATGATTTTTTAATCCAGATATAATTCATTAATGAGTTATATCTGGGTAAAATTTACAATATAATATGAAATAAATACTATGAAGAAGATTTTTACTAATTTGTTATTGGCTTTGCCAATTAGTCTGTTTGGTCAAACAGCTGAAATTAAAATTGATGTTGACAGAAAAATTGCCGAAATTGATCCTAAAATTTACGGTGTATTCATGGAACCTATTCATTTTAAAGGAGACAGAATGGGATTGCCCGACTCTGTTGATTTTAATACACTTTACGGAACGCTTTATGATCCTAAATCGTCTTTGGCTGATGAGAATGGCTTTAGAAAAGATTATATTGATGCAATGAAGGAATTGAAGATTACCAATATGAGATGGCCTGGTGGTAACTTTTTAATGGGTTATGATTGGAAAGATGGAATAGGACCCAAAGAAAATCGACCTAAACGTATAAACCTGGCTTGGGGTGGTGTAGATAATAATCATGTGGGTACCGATGAATGGTTTGCTTTAAATAAAGCAATAGGTAGTGAAAATGTGGTTTGTGTAAACTTAGGATTGGGCTCTATATTGGATGCCTGCTATTGGGTAGAGTATTGCAATTATAAAAAAGGAACATATTATTCTGATTTAAGAGCTAAAAATGGACATCCCGAACCTTATAACGTTAAAATCTGGGATTTGGGTAATGAAGTAGATGGTTATCCATGGGAATTGGGACATAAATCAATTGAAGAATATTCAAGAATAGGGAGAGAAGCAGCAAAGGCTTTGAAGAGTGTAGATAAAGATATCCAGTTGGTAGCTTCAGGATCTTCCTGCTATGAGAATTCACCTTGGATTGATTGGAATAGAAAAGTGCTTTCTAGCTTTGGTGATCTGATTAACTATATCTCAATTCACAGATATTGGGAGAAGTCGGACGACTATTACAATTACATGGGTCAGAGCGCGATGGATTTTGAAGAAAAGATTAAAGTAACAGCTAATGAGATTGAAAATGTAAGAGTAATGAAAGGCTTAAAGAACCCTATTTACATTTCAGTAGATGAGTGGGGAATTATGTCAAAGAATACTTTATCTGTTTTACCTATTGCTCAAAGCTTCAATTCATTTATCCGTCACGCTGATGTTGTAAAGATGGCTAATTTTACAATGCTTACCTCTTTGCTGAACACTGATAAAGAGAAAGGTACCTATAAATCTCCTTTGTTTTATATTTTTAAATCATTTTCTAATAACTGTCTTGGTAGTTCTGTCGATACTTACGTAAAATGTGAAACATTCAATACTCCGTTATATAAAGATATACCTTATCTTGATGTTACAACAGTTTATTCAAAAGAAACTAATACTACTTACATCAATGTAATCAACAGACATAAAGACAAAGCCATTACAACGAATATAGTATCTAATTCAGGAGAATTCACTGGAAAAGCTGAGGCTTCTTTAGTAGCAGGAAATATACTTGATGACACTTTTACTTACGACAAACAAAGTCAATATGTACCTGTTGCAAAAGAGATTAAAGCAGAGAAAAACAAAATTACTTATACCTTTCCAGCACACTCTTTTACACAGATAAAGGTAAGAATGAAAAAGTAATAGAAATGAAATTGCTAGAAAAGTGAGTACTTATTTGCTATATAATCGCTATATAAAGAGTGAAAAACCTAAAAGTATCTAGCAGTCTAGCGTTAACTGTTTAAGATGTTGTGAATTAATTGAATACAGGCGCTAGACTTTTAAAAAGAAGTCTAGCGGTAGTCTAGCAGTCTAGCATCTTGTGTCTCATCCTGATTTTGGTTGACTGTGCTTGTCTCACTTATTTATTTAGTAGATATCATGTAGTAGAAACAATTTTCTGGTTTACAATCTAAAATTCTATAGTGAATGTTTTGTCTTCCACCCGGGTGTAATCAATTGGTACACCCGGGTGGAAGATTTGTTTAGACCCGGGTGTACAAGATGCGTACATCCGGATGTATAGAACAATAAGCCGAATAATATTAAAATCTTTGTGCCGTTCTACCTGAAAAGGCTAAGAATTATCTAAAATTGTACATGGATTATCAATAAATAGAAATGAAAAAGCTAAAAATATTCCATCTTTGTGGTAACTTCTGTTTCATTAATTGCAATCAGAATAAGAAACAAAGAAATGCTAGCTATCGTGGTTCAATATGTGTTGATCATATGTATTATAATCCAGATGGTACTATTAAAAAAGTGGTACAGACAACTAAAGGAGTAAATCCGGTTAAAAAATAAGTTATATATTTGTTTGAGTAAAATTACTTAATACTATGAGAAAAAGAAATATTTTATGCGTTGTGGCAATTCTGCTTTCCGGCCATTTTATGAATCTGTCAGCACAGGTGAAGAAAGCTCAGAACCCAATTATTTTTTCAGATGTTCCTGATATGTCTATGCTTCGGGTTGGAGATACTTATTATATGAGTAGCACTACCATGCACATGAGTCCGGGTGTTCCAATTATGAAGTCTAAAGATTTGGTGAACTGGAAAATGGTGAATTATGCCTATAATACTTTAGATGATGTTGATGCACTAAACCTTAACAATGGTCAAAGTACTTACGGCAGAGGTTCATGGGCTAGTAGTCTTCGCTATAACAAAGGAACTTACTATGTTACTACATTTGCTCAGACAACAGGGAAAACATATATTTATACGACAAAGAATCTGGAAAAAGGTCCTTGGGTAAAACATTCTTTTGCTCCATCATTGCATGATCACTCATTATTTTTCGAAGAAGATGGGCGCATTTATTTGATTTACGGAAATGGGAAACTCAATATTGTTGAGCTTAAAAAAGACCTTTCAGGAATTAAACCCGAAACAGATCGCGTGCTTATAGAAAATGCCAGTGCTCCGTCTGGTAACGGGGGACTTGGGGCAGAAGGATCTCAGCTTTTTAAAGTAAATGGAAAATATTATCTTTTCAATATTACCTGGCCAGCAGGTGGCATGCGTACTGTAAACATCCACAGAGCAGATAAAATTACCGGTCCGTATGAAGGACGAGTTGGATTTCAGGATAAGGGGGTAGCCCAGGGAGGACTTATCGATACTCCTGATGGTAAGTGGTTTGCTTATTTATTCCGTGATTTTGGAGCGGTAGGACGTATTCCTTATTTGGTTCCGGTAAAATGGGAAAATGGATGGCCTGTAATTGGTGTGAATGGAAAAGTTCCTGAAACACTCGATTTGCCTGCTAGCAAAGGTTTGATTCCAGGCATTGTTGCTTCTGACGAATTTACACGTAAACCTGGAGCTGCTGCTTTACCATTGGTTTGGCAATGGAATCATAATCCGGACAATAAATTATGGTCGGTTACTCAAAGAAAAGGTTATTTGCGCCTTACTACAGGCAGAATCGATTCAACTCTGCTATTAGCAAGAAATACCTTGACTCAACGTACCATTGGACCAGTATGTACTGGTTCAACATCAATCGATGCATCACACATGAAGGATGGAGATTTTGCCGGATTATGCTTGTTACAGAAGAATTTCGGCCAGCTAGGGGTTAGAGTCAATAAAGGAATCAAGTCTATAGTCATGATTAGTGCCGGAACAGGAAAGCCTGTTGAAATACAAAGTGTTCCGCTTTCTCGGAATATCGTTTACTTCAAAGCAGAATGCAACTTCAAAGACCGTATAGATATTGCTAAATTCTTTTATAGCTATGATGGCAAGGTGTGGAACATCATTGGTGAACCATTAAAAATGGCATATACTATTCCTCAGTTTATTGGATATCGCTTTGGATTGTTCAATTATGCCACTAAAAACATAGGTGGATATGCTGATTTTGATTATTTCCATATTTCAGATACTATTTCTGAAGTAAAATAAGATACTTAAAATGTGGCAGAACATTATAGGATAAGTAAGTCTTATAATGTTCTTGTCATATAATAAAGAGACGATTTGTGTATAGTCTATTAACCTTTTTAATAAAGAAATATTTATGAAAAATAATAAATTAGCGATATTGATTCAATTGGTAATTATATTGTTCGGGTTTGCAGATATCTCTGCACAGAATCCAATTATAAGAAACCAATTTTCTGCCGATCCAACAGCCAGAGTTTTCGGCGATAAAGTCTATCTATATCCATCGCATGATATCTTAGGCAAAGAAGGACAAGGTCGTCCAGAGTGGTTCTGCATGGAAGATTATCATGTGTTTTCATCCTCTAATCTTACTGATTGGACAGATCATGGAGTAATTCTAAACCAGACTAAAGTTAAATGGGCTGATTCAACAGCATTTAGTATGTGGGCTCCGGACTGTATTAGCAAAAATGGGAAATATTACTTTTATTTCCCAGCTCCCCCGAAAGGTGCTAAGGGCTTTTCTGTAGGAGTCGCTGTAGCTAATAATCCCTTTGGTCCATTTATTCCACAGCCTAAACAAATAGACAAGGTTAGTGGTATTGATCCCAACGTATTTATTGATAAAGACGGACAAGCTTATTTATATTGGTCGGCTGGCAATTTTATGGTAGCCAAATTGAAAAGCAATATGGTGGAACTAGCTTCAGAACCTCAGATTATTGCTAATTTGCCAGAAAAAGGATTAAAAGAAGGCCCTTTTTTATTTGAACGTAAAGGGGTGTATTATTTAACTTTCCCTCATGTTGAAAATAAAATTGAACGTCTTGAGTATGCTATGGGGCCAAGTCCGATGGGACCTTTTAAAATGGCTGGGGTTATAATGGACGAATCTCCAGTTGGATGCTGGACTAATCATCATTCTATTATCAATTTTAAGAAGCAGTGGTATCTCTTTTACCATAGTAATGACCTTTCACCAAAATTTGATAAGAACAGATCGGTACGCATTGATAGTTTGTTTTTTAATGCGGATGGGACAATCCGAAAAGTTACACCTACCTTTCGTGGAGTTGGCTTAACCGATGCTTCGAAGCAAATACAAATAGATCGTTATAGTCGAATAAGTGATAAAGGAGTTTCAGTTTCATTTATTGATACTCTGAATACATTTGCCGGTTGGAAAACGGTTTTCAATGAGAAAAACGCATGGGTACAATATAACAAGGTTGATTTTGGAAAGAAAAAATACAAATCAGTTATAATTAAAGCTATTTCTCAGAAAGGAGGGATACTGCAATTGAAATTGAATAGTGCTAATGGTCCAATATTGGCTAAGATTAATTTACCAGAAAGTAAAGAATGGAAAGAAACTAAAGTCTTGATTTCTGGTTTAAAACAAGGTAGCCATAATTTGTTTTTATCTTCAGAAAATAGTAACATAGTTGAAGTGGATTGGATTAAATTTGAATAGCAAACGAATGAAATGCTAATCTAGTATTGTATTATTTCATAAAATGACGTGCACCCCAAAAGTTTGACATAAAACTTTTGGGGTGCATTGTTTATATCAAAATATCTGTTTTGAAGATAAGCTTAACATTTTAGATAAGCACACTTATTCCTTTTAATTAAAGTAGATTCTGAATTATGTGACCAGAAGTTAGGCTGAGAAGTAACGGTGATACAAAAATATGTTGCCAAAAGAAAAATCAGACTAAATCTAATATTATTTACTAAATAGCTATTATAGTAGTATTCTATATTAAACTTAAGAAAATAGAATTCAAATTTCATCGTAAAGGTTGATGTTTCAATGTGTTAATTTATTGGTTATTATCGTTTTATTGGTCTCGGTAGATGTCGTTGTTAAATCTGAAATTGTGTTTAAAAATGGAAAAAGAATATCTGAATTTAAAATTCAAAATTTTTATTTCCCTCTACTTTTGACATTCATTTGTTAATCGAAAGTATAGTCTAAAATCAATTGTTTATGAACACAAAGAAAACTGTAATTAATATTATCTGCTCTAAAAGTAATCTCTTCCCTTGAATTTTAGAAAATCTGTATAAAACAATTGCCTGAAGTCCTATAAAAATGGCTTCTCTATGACTTATATTCTTTTTCTCATGAAAAAGGAATCTTCTTATGTAGAAATCTTGAAGTAAAAAACTTCACTTCTACTCTTATTAGTAAACCTTTAAATCAATTTTTATGAAACATTTATTAGATGATAGTTGATGAGTTTTTTCTTATTGCTAAAGATTTATGAATAATTGAGTTATTTAGTCTAGTATAATTTATTAAGAAACTATGAAAAACTTTAATTTTAAAAAAACCTTAGGAACCATCATTGTTCTATTGATGGTACCTCTATGGGCCTTTTCTCAAAACTTTATTGTAAAAGGTACAGTAAAGGATGCTTCTGGTGAAGCTTTACTTGGTGTAAACATATCTCAGGTTGGTACAGCTAATGGTACTGTATCAGATGTTAATGGTAATTTTCTGCTCTCTGTTTCTCCGAACGCTAAATTACAATTCTCTTTCGTTGGATATATAGGTCAGGTTATAGCGATTGGAGAAAAAAGAACATTGAATGTTGTTTTAAAAGAAGATAACAAAACTTTAGAAGAAGTTGTTGTTGTTGGTTATGGTACTCAGAAAAAAGCGGATTTATCATCGGCTATAGCTGTTCTCCCTACCAAAGAACTAAATAAAGTTCCTGGTGGATTACAAGCCGGATTGCAGAGTTCGGTTCCTGGTGTTCAAATTACCAATGGAAGAATAAAAATTCGTGGTGTTGGTTCTATCAATAATACAGATCCTCTTTATGTAGTTGATGGTATGATTGGTGGTGCTGTGCCAGATGAAGCTAATATTGCAAGTATTCAGGTTTTAAAAGATGCAGCATCTTGTGCTATCTATGGTGCCCGTGGTGCTAATGGAGTTATTGTTATTACAACAAAACGAGGAACATCCGGCGAAGTAAAGGTAGATTATGACGGATTTGCTGGTGAGAAAAACCTGTCACACAATATCGATATGCTTAATGGACAGGAATTGGCAGAACTGGTAAATGAAGAATTATGGAATGCAGGAAAAAGAAACGCTTCTGATTATTTAGATGCATATAAAAATCCATCTACAATAGGTGAAGGATATAATATGTTTGATGCATTAAAGCGTACAGGTTTTTATCAGAAACATAATCTCTCTATAAGTGGAGGTTCTGAAAATGCAAATTTTAGAGTAAACAGTCTTTATTCAACTGATAAACCTATTTTTATTAAAGAAGATACTAAAAATTATGGTATGCAGTTTATCTCTGATTTTACGAAAGGTAAATTCAAATTCGGTGAAACTGTATCAATTAAACGTAGCAATCACGATTGGAGTGATAAAAACTTGCTAATTGCATTAAAATGGGCTCCAACTTTGCCTTTGTATGATGCTAATAGTTCAACAGGATTCGCTGGTGCCGGAAATGGTACAGACGTAGCAAATTCTTTGGCACAGGCTAATTTAAACTGGCACAAAGGTGAAACTACTTCCGTAAATGGTAATGCATGGATGACTTATGAAATACTTCCCGGTTTAAAATATAAATTCAATATGGGAGTTGACATGTATCGATATATGGTTCAGGATTATGAGGCAGAGTATTCTATTCCATATCAAAACCATACACCTGATTCTTATTCGATGGCAAGTTATAAAACTAATAGATTATTGTATGAGAATACTCTTTCTTATGAAAAGAGCATTGGTAAACACAGCTTAAATGCTTTGTTTGGTGTTTCCTCTGATGAAACAAAGAGTTTGAGTGTTAGTGCAGGAGCGCGTGCTATGCCAAGTGAAGATATTCTTATCCTAGGTGCTACTCAAGATGATAGTTCAAAATCTGTTGATTCTTCAGTGGGACATGAGTCTATGTTCTCTATGTTGGGACGAATTAATTATAGTTACGATAGCAAATATTTGCTGACATTTAACTTTAGACGTGACGGCTCTTCCAAGTTTAGTAAAACCAATCGTTATGGTAATTTCCCATCTTTATCTGCTGCATGGAGAGTAAGTCAGGAAAAATTCATGGAAAAACTTCCATTTGTTAATGACTTTAAGTTGCGTGCCAGCTGGGGTATGTTGGGTAACTCTAACATCGATTCTTACCAGTATCAGAGCACTTTAGCATTTAGTAATATATGGTATTATCTTAATAATACAAAGAACGCAGGTGCACTTGCTACTACTCCTTCAAATCCAAATGTTAAATGGGAAAGTCAATATTCTACAGACTTTGGTTTCGATCTTTCTTTGTTTGATAATCAGTTGTCATTTATATTTGACTATTATTACAAGAAAACATCAGATATGTTAGTGGCTGTACCTATTTCATATGCTGCTGGTTATAGTGATAATAAACCTACACTTAATGCCGGAAGTATCGAAAATAAGGGACTTGAACTTGCTGTTTCATACAAAAAAACAATTGGTAAATTTGATTATTCAGTAACAGGTAATATTTCTACTGTAAAGAACAAAGTACTTAGTATTGGTTCTAATAATGAAATCATGGCTGGCAATGGCATCTCTAAAACTGCAGTTGGCAGATCTATCGGAGAATTCTGGGGATATGTAACAAATGGACTATATCGTACTCAGGCAGAATTAGATGCAGATAAGAAATTTGCACCAAAAGCAGCATTAGGTGATGTTCGCTTTGTAGACAAAGATGGAAATGGAGTAGCGGATCAGGATTACATTGGAAATCCAATCCCTAAATTCAGTTATGGATTAAGTGCAGATGTAAGTTATAGAGCTGGTTTCGGAACATTCGATATGGCAATGATTTGGCAAGGATCTGAGGGTAATGATATTTACAATAAAACCCGCTATTTTGGCGAGGGCATGTATCACTATTACAACTGTTTCGCAAGTACGCTTAATCGCTATCGCGCCGAAGAACTGAAATTTGTCAACCCAATTTCAGGAGTAACTACTATTTATCCAAAGAATACAAATACAGATATGCCAAGAGCGGTTATAGGCGATCCAAATCAGAATATGCGTAATTCAAAACGTTATGTAGAAGATGGATCTTATTTAAGACTGAAAGCCTTGACTTTAGGCTATACACTTCCTCAAAGCGTAACTAAAAAATTGAATATTAATAATCTGAGAGTGTATATTGGTGGTAAAAACTTGATAACCTTAACTAAATATTCAGGCTTTGACCCAGAAGTTGGTGACCAGGATACAGGTGGCACAAACTTAACAAGAGGTGTTGATGGATCTAGTTCATGGGATCCTACATTCCCTAACTCAAGAGAATTTTTCGTGGGTGCTCAATTGTCGTTCTAAAGGTTGAATCTTTAAATTAAAAATACAATGAAAAAAATATCAAAATTCTGCTTATTGTGCAGTTCTGCAGCAATTCTAAGTAGCTGTGTGCCCGATATGGACTTGAATAATCCTTCGCAGTTATCTGTTGATACATATTACAAAACTGCAGCACAATTAGAACTTGCTGTAATACCGGCTTATCAGTGCTTAATCAGTTTTAATGGTGTTGAAGGTGGCTATGGTCGTGGTGCATATTATTATATGATACTTCCTGGTGATGATTTCGACCATACTTTTAAATGTGTAGGAGAGGAACTTTATCCTGATACATATAGCACTCCTCCAAGTCAAGGAAATATTACCTCTGCATGGAAAGGGTTCTTTGAAGGTGTTTACGCATCTAATACAGCCATCGAAAAAATAAGTAATTTTAGTGGTGAGATATCCGAAACTGTTAAAAATAGATTGTTAGGTGAGGCTTATTTCTTGAGAGGTTTACATTATATGCACCTTTGCGCTCTCTTTGGAGAAACAATTCCATTGGTTGATCATCCGGCACAAAATCAATCAGATTATTATCCTACTAACGCTAAGCCTGGTGAAATATATGCTTTGATTATTAATGACTTCCAAAAAGCTTCTGAACTTTTGCCATTGCGTAGTGAGCTTTATGCTAATGTGGCAAACAAAGGACGCGCTACCAAAGGTACAGCGCAAGCATATTTAGCAAAAGCATATATGTATCGTCCTATTCTCGAGAAAGGAAAAACAGCAGAATTTGATAAAGCTGCTCCTTTGTTGAAAGCTGTTATAGATAGTAAAGAATATAAGCTCATGGATAATTTTAGAGCTAATGGCTTGGGCGGAGATAACGAGAATAATGATGAATCTGTTTTTGAAGTCCAGATGTTCAATGGTACAAGCTGGTTGGGTGGAGATAATTCTGATTCCTGGAGATGGCAAGAGATTGGAGTTCCCGATGGTACTGGTAGCTCTTGGTGGAATATCGCTCCGAACAAAAAAACTTATGATGAATTTGAAGATGGAGACCCAAGAAGATACATGACTCTATGGTGTCCTGGAGGAGCAAAATATACTGAACTATCAGGCAATGTTGCCGACTGGAATTATATGATGGCACATTTGTCTTCGGATAATGATCTTTATGGAACCAGAAAGGAATGTCCTGATTATCAGATTGCTGATATTGATGATGATATCAATACTCGTTTGATGCGTTATTCTGATGTATTATTAATGTATGCAGAATGTTTAAGTGAGACAGGTAATGATAGTAAGGCTATTACAGATCCTACAGGTCCTAAATATTATATTCAACAAGTTAGAGACAGAGCTAATAAAGTAGTTCCATCAGAACAACCACATTTATGGTATCAACACTCTCCTGGTACAATTCCTAATGTTGATCAGCTATTATCAAGCGGTAAAGTTATCAATGGTGTTGCCATGAATAGCATAAAGAATATAATTGAACACGAACGTTATGTTGAATTCTGTGGTGAGTATTTGCGTTATTTCGATTTACTCCGCTGGGGTATGGCTGATGCCAAATGGCTTGACCCTTTGAAGGCTTTAGGTTGGAAAGAAAAGGCTATGTATTTTCCTTTCCCTCAGTCTGAGCTGAATAATAATCCGAACCTGAAAGGTAATGATATGAATTAGTTTTTTTGAATAATATATCTCTGTATGCCCTGCACTATTTCTAAAAATAGTGCAGGGTTATTTTATGCAATTTTATAAAAACATCTGCCCATCTGTTACTAATGTTGCTGAAAAGCCTTGCTGGAAGTCTTCTTGACTGGTGGTAGATAAAAAAACATCTGCTACAAAAATACATTTATCTGCTACAAATTTGTTTTATCCGCTACTAATTCTACACTCCTAAACATTGTATTTGAATTCTCTATAATTATAAATCTGAGCTCTATTAGAATATTTAATTACTCAAATTATCAGGTGTATAGGTGGTTGTTTAGGGATTTTATAATGAACTATAAGTAAGCCCTCGTCCATGAACCCATAAGCCCGCTTTCGAGAACCCATAAGCCCTGGATAGAGAACCCATAAGCCTTCGGCCGAGTGCTTACTAATTTCTATAGACTAAAATAAATAATCCACCAATAAAGAACTTTTGTTTTATTAGAATTTTAAATATGTATGAAGCATCAAAATAAGCCTCATAATTCTGCTAATAAAATAGATAAATCTAAAAATGAAACATTTTTGCTTTATATCTATACTCGTTGTTACGTATTCAAAAGCATAGGATACATTTTTATTGTTTAGACTTTAGCCATCTTTATATTTTTGCAATACTTTGTTTTGATGTTTAAAACAACTGGTTTTTGCATCTTAATACCGGAATTCAAATGATTTTGATATATCTAATTAATACTTTTTTATAATGAAAACATCTAAAATTAAATTTAGTTTTTTATTTGCGTTTATGGCTATTTTCTCTTTATGCCAAACTGGTTCAGCGCAATCAGGTGTAAAGAAGAAGAGCTCACAGGTTAAGTCGAAAAATAATCCGACGTTTACACAGTTTGTATATCAGGGAGATGATGATGTATATAGAGAAAATCCATTGGGTGATGACGAGTTTTATAATCCGATTTTGCAAGGTTGCTATCCTGACCCAAGTATAACTCGTAAAGGGAATGATTATTATTTGGTTAATTCCTCGTTCTCTATGTTTCCAGGGGTTCCTATTTTTCATTCCAATGATTTGGTTAATTGGAAACAAATAGGGCATGTACTAGACAGAACATCTCAACTAAAAGTGGAAACTGCTGGTGTTAGTGCTGGAATATATGCTCCGGACATTAAATATAATCCATACAACGATACTTTTTATATGATTACTACTCAATTTGCTTCTGGAATAGGCAATATGGTAGTTAAAACAAAAGATCCTTTAAAGGGTTGGAGCGATCCAATTAAATTAAATTTTAATGGTATTGACCCTTCTATCTTCTTCGATGATAACGGGAAAGCTTATATTGTACATAATGATGCTCCTGATAATGGAAAAGAACTGTACAATGGACATAGGGTGATTAAAATCTGGGAATATGATTTAAATACAGATCAGATTATTCCGGGAACAGATAAAATTATTGTTGATGGGGGAGTAGATATTAAAAAGAAACCAATTTGGATTGAAGGACCTCATTTATACAAAAAGAACGGTCGCTACTATTTGATGTGTGCTGAAGGTGGTACAGGCGATTGGCATAGTGAAGTTATTTTTGTGAGCAATAGTCCAAAGGGACCTTTTATTCCATCTGGAAACAATCCTATTCTTTCACAAAGATATTTACGTCCTGAAAGAAGAAATAAAATAGATTGGACCGGACATGCCGATCTTGTTGAAGGTCCGGGCGGAAAATATTATGGAGTTTTTCTGGCTATTCGTCCTAATGAAAAGAATTTTGTAAATAGTGGTCGTGAAACTTTTATCCTTCCAGTTGATTGGAGTGGTGAGTTTCCTATTTTTGAAAATGGTCTTATTCCAATGGAACCAAAATTGAAATTACCAAAAGGTGTTGTAAATCGTCAAGGAAAAGATGGCTTTTTGCCAAATGGTAATTTTACTTATACAGAAAATTTCACTTCTCCTAATTTAGCTTATTCATGGATTGGAATGAGAGGTCCTCGTGAAGATTTTGTTCATATCAGTCCCAAAGGTGGTGTACAGATTATGCCTTTCAATGTGAATATTAAGGAAGTAAAACCTGTATCTTCTCTTTTCTATAGACAACAACACAAAAACTTCACCGCTACAACAGTTTTGAACTATCAACCTAAAGTAGAAAATGATTTGGCTGGATTAGTTTGCTACCAATCTGAGAGGTTTAATTATGTTTTTGGTATTACAAAGATTAAAAAGGATACATATATCTTGTTGCAAAGAACAGAGAAAGGAAACTCTGTAATTCTGGCAAGTGCAAAAATTGATGCATCAAAACCTGTTCAATTGCAAGTAAAAGCTAAAGGAAATGAGTATAGTTTTAGCTATTCCGAAAACAATGGTGAATTAAAGAATTTAGGAGGAATGGTGTCTGGAGACATTCTTTCTACTAATATAGCCGGTGGATTTACCGGAAGTTTAATTGGTTTATATGCAACATCGGCTAATGATGCTTTACCTGAATTGAAATAGGTAGTATTTGTTTTAATTTATTCTTTGCACACTCAAGGATTACGACACTTGAGTGTGCTGAATAAATTATATAAATAGATTCTAAAAGGGATACTATATTAAAATCACTTATTCTTTGTTCTGTTCCATATATTCTTTCGGACTCATTCCATACAACTCCTTAAATGCTGTAGAGAAATATGTTGCATTAACAAATCCTGTAGCAAATGCAACTTCACTAATATTCTGATTTTTATCTTTTAATAATGATGCTGCTTGTTGCAATCTTGTATTGCGAATAAAATCACGAGTAGTTTGATTTGTAAGTTCCTTCATTTTTCGATGCAGATGAACTCTGCTTATTCCAACTTCAGAAGCTAAAATCTCTACACTAAAGTCTATATTGCTTATATTTTTATTTATAACAGACATAATTCTTTCCAATAACTTTTCGTCGGGCGTTTTCAGACTAATTTTATCAATCTTATCTTCCTGAATCTGTTTGCCTGTGAGGTTGTTCTTCAAACATTCTCTGTTTTTAATTAAATTCTGGATTGTTTTTCTTACAATGTCAATGCTGAAAGGCTTTGTTATGTAGCTATCAGCTCCAACTTCCAATCCTTCTATATTATCTTCTTCTCTGGTCTTTGCTGTTAGTAGAATAACAGGAATATGATTGATATTAATATTCTGTTTAATCTTTTGGCAAAGTTCCATTCCGTCCATTTCTGGCATCATCACATCACTAATAATTAAATCAGGAGCTTTCTTTAATATTAATGAAAGAGCCTCTTTCCCATTACAGCTTTCTGTAATATGGAATTCGTTTCCTAATTCGTCTTTTAGATATTTGCGAATCTCTTCATCATCTTCTACTATTAATACTTTATATTTAGTTTTTATTCTAAGGTGTGCATTATCAATGTTATCAATAGTTTCCGCTACCATTACAGGGCTATCTTGATTATTTTTGTCTGCAATTTCTGCTTCATCGGCAATTTCTTCGGGAATTAAGAAATCATTGCCCAGTGGCAGACGTATTATAAATCGGCAACCTTTTCCATCTTCATTATTTTCAGCCCAGATTTTTCCATGATGCAGTTGCACCAATGATCGTGTAAGATGGAGCCCTATACCAGTACCAATATTTGAATTGTTCTGACTATTATTTATCTGGTAAAAACGTTCAAAAATACGCTCAATTTCCTCTTTTTTAATTCCAATTCCACTATCAGATATAATGATTTCGTAATAATGGGCTGGCTTATCATTTTTGTCATAATTCTCTCCTATATGGATGCTTGTGCTTATCTCTCCATTTTTAGGCGTAAATTTAAATGCATTAGAAAGTAGATTCAGAATAATCTTATCATAGTTATTAGGATCTATCCATGCTTTTAATTCTGGAACATCTGACTGAAAAGTCAGTTTTATTTGTTTATTGATAGACTGACTCTCAAAGATATTAACAAGATCATGAGTGAAATTTACAATTTCAGTTTCACGGAATTTTAGAACCATTTGTTTCTTGTCTATTTTTCGGATATCCATTAATTGATTCATTAAGGCAAGAATTCGTTTGGAATTTCTAAAAATGGTATGGTACAACTTCTGCCGCTCTTCGTCTTTATCTATTGTTATAAGTTTCTGCAAGGGACTAATAATTAGTGTCATTGGAGTTCGTATCTCATGAGATATATTCATAAAGAACTGAAGTTTGGCCTCATTAATTTCTTCAGCATGTGCTTGCTGCTGAAATTTAAGTTTAATTTTACGTCTTTGCAAGATTTGTTGTCTTGTAAAATATAAAGCAGTGATAATTATAATGAAATAGATAATTTTCGCACCAAGCGAAGCATACCATGGTGGTGATATTATTATTGTAATTTCTTTGATGTCAGAGTAAGTTTCGTAATACTTCGCTTTTACTTTAAAATGATATTTTCCGGGAGCTAAATTGTTGAATGAAACATGATTTTCTCCAGGTAGAAGTGTGTTCCAATTATCATTGTTTAAGGCATACATAAAAGTAATTCGTTCAGGATTACAAAACTCCATTGCAGAAAATTCGATGCGGAAAGAGTTATCGCTTGCTGCAAGATGGAAGTCTTTAGCTTCAGAAACAGCCGTATCAATTATGCTGTATGAACCAGATTTATCTCCTTTATTGATAGCCAGATCATGAATATAGAATCCAGTTATACGTATATCAAGTTTCTTGGCTGGATTAGTTATTTTTTCAGGGAAAAATGATGTAACTCCATTAACTCCTCCAAAAATAATTTCACCGCTTTTATCTCTGAATAAAGCATTCTTGCTGAATTCATTACCTTGTAGCCCATCGTCTGCGTAGTAATTAGTGAATGTTTTTTTTGTTGGATTATATTTAGATATACCATAACTTGTACTAATCCAAAGATTTCCTTGTTTGTCTCCGCAAATGCCACAAATAACATTGCTCGGCAATCCGTTTTTCATATCAAATGATGTTATCTGTTGATTATGCGGATTGATGCATAATATACCTTCAGAGGTTCCAATCCAGATATATCCTTTTGTATCTTCAAATATAGTGTAGACTATATATCCGCTTAAAAGTTTATTTGTATTATATGTTGATACAAAATTCTTAGTTTTCAAATCCAGACATCCAATACCATCAAATGATCCAATATATAATTTATTATTCCGAGTCAGTAGCATAGCTGAAACCCAGCGATTATGTAATGTATTAATCTTGTTGTTATATTTGGGCCCTTGTACAGAAGAGTAGTGCACAATCTGATTGTTTTTCATATTCATGGAATATACTCCGGACCCCATTGTACCAATCCACAGATTTTTACTATTATCTTCTACAATACTAAATACACAATCGGTATTCATCTTTTGTATATATTCGCAATGGCCGGTTTCTTTGTTTAATTTAGCCAAACCTTGGAAAAATGAACCTACCCATAGATTTTGGTCTGAATCTTCAAAAAGACTTATGATTGTAGAAGGCACATTTGAACCTTTTTCCTGACTAAAATGTGATTTAACTTCTCCATTTGGAGCCACACTGTATATACCATCGTTATCTGTTCCAATCCATAAAACTCCTTTATGGTCTTTGCATACTGACATAATACAATTAGAGCCAATATTGTTTTTTAAAATAGATTTATGACCAATATATTTAAAATTACTCCGATTGGCTGGCAATAGCATTACACCTTTTTGAAAAATGCCTAACCAGAGATCTCCTGCTTTATCTTCAATAATAGAATGAATTTTAGATTTTGTAAAATCGAATGTCGGAATGTTATATTTGTTTTCTACAAATGTCTTGTAAATAGGGTCATAGATTTTTAAGCCTTTTCCATCTGTTCCAACCATGATTTGATGTCGCTTATTTACATAAAGGGTTTTTATTGGAAGTTTAGTTGGGTAAGAAACTGCATCGAAGGAATTTTTCAATGTATTATACGAAAACAATCCTTTATTTAAACTACCAACATATATTTTATTATCGGGGCCCAAGCACATACATGAGATGTCAAGATTCACCATTCCTGGCCCATTTAAATATTGTCTGGTTTCTTGTTTCTTGCCTGAAGTTAAACAGAATACTCCTTTCCCTTCAGTTCCAATCCAAAGATTGCTATTCTTATCTTCCTGAATAGTAGTAATAAAAAAACTAGGTATTGAACGGAGTACAACCTGTTTGGCTTGCTTACTGTTCCTTTTTAATAAGAACATGCCATGGCCTGCCGTTCCAATTAATATGTCTCCATTTTTTCTTTCATAAATAATATGAATATGAGCATCTAGAGGTTTGTTATTCTTGGCTGAAAGTAAAGGAATGTCTGTGAATTTTCCTGAAGCATAGTCGTATTGTTGTAATCCATTTACATACCCAATATAAAGATTATTTTGGCTATCATTAAAAACAGATATAACATAATTGCTTTTGATACTTGATTTATCTTCTTTTTTATTTTTAAAAGTCAAGAATTTAGCTCCATCGTAATAATTAAGACCGTCTTCTGTAGCAATCCAGATATTTCCTTTCGAGTCTTGAGTAACCTTGTTGACCATGCTACTGGATAACTCCTTGTCTACAGTAAATAATTTCCCGGATTGAGCAAACCCACAGATGGAAAAACAGAATAGCAGAAAAATTGAAAGTTGTGTGGCTCTCATAAATATATGATTAATGTTTTACTGCAAATTTAGTCATTTATAACTAAAATAGGGCCAGTATTACGAAATATAAAGTATGATGTTACATAAGCAAAAGATTATGTAACATAAATGCAGGGTATTGTAATGTATACAAAAGGATGTGTTTTTTTATTCTATTATTAGATATAAATTGTGAGTATATTTGTATGATGCATATGCGAAATAGTGCTTTAATGTATTTTTTTGTTTCAGCATTTTTTGTTAACCAAATACAGGCTCAATAATTGAAGGGTAAAGTATATATGAAAAACTTAAATTTAAAATGAGAAGTAAACTACTCCTTTTAGCTTTCTTGCTATCTGTATTCTCATTAAATTCCTCTAATGTGAAGTTTTACGATATAAACTCTTTGTATGGAATTTCAATGCGAATGGCAACGTCTATTTGTAAAGATAAAAAGGGATTTATTTGGGCTTCCACTAAATTGGGAATTTTAAGGCTTGCCGGAGATGATTATCGAATTTATCAACTTCCATTTGAAAATACAGATATTATATCTGTGAAACTTGTGTATGCAAATTCAGACTTATTCGCTTTTTCAAATAATGGTCAGTTATTCCGTTACAATGCTATTAAAGACCAATTTGAACTGTTAATTAATATGGGCAAGTATATGAATAACACACATTTAGTGACTGGTGGTATACTTGTAGATAATGCTAATTGTTACTGGGTAGCTTCTTCATCAGGTTTATTAAGGTATTATAATGGCGCTCTTACACATATTCAAGATTCTGAAGAAGTTTATTGTTTAACCTGGTATGACTCTGATCGATTTTTTCTTGCCAAGCCAACTGGAATATGGCTATTTGATAAACGAACAATGAAAGGAACAAGGCTTTATAAAAATACTCCAAAAGCCGATTTGCGTGTTTCCAAATTTTTTTATGATAAAAAAATGAAGAGGCTTTGGATTGGAACATCCTGGAATGGCTTGTTTTATTATGATTTAAGCAGGCATGCTTTGTGTCCGGTGAAAATAAATGGCTTTCCTAAACAACCTGTCCTGGCAATTGAAGCAAATTCTGATTCTACAATTCTAGCTGGTATTGATGGACAAGGTATTTGGGAGGTGAATAAGCAAGGAACAAAGGTGTTAAATGTATATAAAGAGGACGTTAATGACCCGTCATCACTTCCTGGGAATGGCGTTTATGACATCTTTAACGACCAAAATAAGCGTATTTGGATTTGTACTTATGGCGGCGGAGTCTCTTTCTTTGATAAAACATCAGCTCAGGTACATCAATTTACTCATACTGTGAATAATGCCAATTCTTTAGTCAATAATAATGTTAACAAGATTATTCAGGACAAGAGAGGTAATATATGGATGGCTACAGATAATGGTATTAGCTGTAAAGAAGCCGGTACTGGAAATTGGAAAACATTTTATCAGAATGAACATAATCAGGCTCCTGTATTTATATCGTTATGCGAAGATGATAAAGGACGAATATGGGCCGGAACTTATTCTTCTGGTATCTATGTCCTTGACGAACGTACTGGTCGTGAATTAGCCCATTATTCGAAAGTAAGTAAAGGATTTTCTTTAGAGAATAACTTTGTATTGGATATTTTCAAAGATAGTAATGGAGATCTTTGGATAGGTGGTGTACCAGGAAAACTGATTTGTTATATTTCGAGAGAGAATAAGTTTCGTAATTACCCAACGCAGCCCATTAATACTTTTGCGGAATTAGCTCCAAACAAAATTCTTTTGGCTTGCACATATGGATTATGTATTCTGGATAAAAAAACAGGAAAAATAAATGCGTTGCAAGAAGGATACTTAGTTCACGACATGGCAGTTATAAAAGATGAAATATGGATTTGCACAAGTGGAGAAGGTTTGATAAGATATAATTATAGAACGCATAAAACTCAAAAATTAACAACGGTATCTGGATTGCCGTCTAATTTTGTAAATAGCATAATGTATGCTGGCGGATATTTATGGTTGGGCACAGAATGTGGCTTATGCAGGTTGAATCCAAAGAATATGGAGGTGCTTACTTATAATACTGTGTATCCATTGTCTCGGGTGTCTTTTAACAGGAGCTCACGCTGCAGGCTAAATAATGAACAATTAATTTGGGGAACGAGCAATGGTGCTGTTTGTTTTTCTCCCCAATCATTATCGAAGAGTCAATCAAATGGAAATATCTTTTTTCAGAATTTAACCATAGCAGGCCGATCTATCCGTAACAGTCTGAATACTCCATTAGATAGCTTGGAAGAAGTATCATTGAACTACGATCAAAATACCTTGCAATTAGAACTTTTATCTATAGGAAATGTTTCTGGCGCTAAATTTTCCTGGATGTTAGAGGGCTTTGATAATGCATGGAGCCAGCCTTCCGAAAATCGCTTTATTCATTATTCGAATATACCGAATGGAACTTATGTCTTGAAAATAAGATTATATGATTGTTCTCTTTCACATGTAATTGTTGAGCGATCATTGAGTATAACTGTTGTTCCACCTTTTTGGAAGACCTGGTGGTTTCAACTTTTTCTGTTAGTACTGATAGTTGGTGTTATTTATATATCATTAAAATATTATATTGAGCGGTTCAAACAACAACATAACGAAGAGAAAATTCGCTTTTTTACTAATACCACTCATGATATCAGAACATCTCTAACACTAATAAAGGCTCCTATGGAGGAATTAGCGAATGAACAGAATATTTCTGATACTGGTAAATATTATCTTTCGTTGGCTATTGAACAAGCAAGACGACTTTCTGCTGTTGTAACTCAATTAATGGATTTTCAGAAAGTTGATATCAGAAAAGAACAGCTGGTTCTTGCTCAGGTAGATATTGTGAAGTTGATTGAGCATCGTCGGTTGATGTTTGAATCATTTGCAAAAAAACAAAATGTAAGATTACAGTTTAGTTCGCAACAGGAATTTTATCAAACAGCTGTTGATGAATTGATGATAGAGAAAGTTATTGATAATCTTATTTCTAATGCTATTAAATATTCAAATCCGGATAGTGAAATACTGATATCTGTGAAATGTGAGCCAGACAAATGGAGCATGGAAGTAAAAGATAGTGGTATTGGTATTAGCAAGAAAGCTCAAAATCAGCTCTTTCGAGAATTTTATCGTGGTGAAAATGCTATAAATTCAAAGATTGTTGGCTCTGGTATAGGTCTTTTGTTGGTGAAAAAATATGTAGAAATGCATGATGGCGCAATTGGCTGTGTAAGTGAAGAGAATGTTGGTTCAACTTTTAGAATGGTTATACCTTTTATGGAATTCATTGATGATAGCAACAAAACAAATACTAAGATAGAAGAACCTGTATCTTATGATGCTAATGAAGCTTATTCGCAATTACTCTTAGAATCTGAAGAACCATCGAAATTAAAAATGCATATTCTGATTGTTGAAGACAATGATGATCTTAGAAATTTTATGCTATATCCTCTTAAAGCTGACTTTGAAATATTATTGGCAGAAGATGGTGTTGTAGCTTGGGATATCATTCAAAAACAGATGCCTGATTTAGTGGTTTCAGATGTAATGATGCCTAATATGGATGGATTTGAATTATGTCGGTTGATGAAGTCAACTTATGAGACTTCTCATATTCCAATAATATTACTTACTGCACTATCAGGTGAAGCAGATCAAATTCATGGATTAGGATTAGGGGCGGATGATTATCTAACTAAGCCTTTTGATATGATTCTTCTTTCACAAAGAATAAAATCTATAATAAGGAATAGGGAAATCGTTAAGGAAAAGGCTTTAAAGCTAATTAAGGGGCCTGATAATGATGAAGAACAAATTTTGGTAAACGAATTTAATGACAAGTTTGTAAAGAAAATGCTGGAAGTAGTTAGGGCTAACATGGCAAATACTGAATTTGGGAAAGAGGATTTTGCTTTTTCAATGAACATAAGTTCTTCATTGCTTTATAAGAAAGTGAAGTCTTTGACAAATCAATCACCAACAGATTTTATTAAAATGGTTCGACTTGATTATGCATTGGAATTATTACAAAGTCATAAGTATACTGTTACAGAGGTTAGTGAATATTGTGGTTTTTCTTCACTTGGATATTTTAGTACAGTATTCAAAAAGCATTTCGGAAAATCACCTACTCAAATATAGTATTTGGGCTTTTGTAAATGCTATTTCGATAAAAGAGATATTGTAATAAGGAATAACATCACAATATATCTGGAATTGAAAACTAAATATCTTAATTCCAAAGTAGAAAGATTTGTCTGAACATACTTTTGCATAGAAGAAAAGGAAAGCCGTTTTTTAATTTGGTGACCTTATATCTTCTATTAACATTATGTTTTTTGAATATTTGAGAGTAAATTATATAAGTTTTTTTTGTTTGAAATTTGATTAGTTTGTGATTATTGATTAGGTTAGTGTGATTAGAGATTGGAGTGAATTTACTCTCCAATCTCTATTAATGCTTATAATTTTGAAGATTCTTTATACACAAAAAATAGTGGAAAGAATTTTTAGCAATAATATTTTAGTATCTCTTAAATTAGTTGCCTGTATCTTTTTAATCTTAAAGAAGTAATTGTAAATCACGATAAGATGAAGACTTTAAAATATGAAAATGTAGTTGTAATTGTTTTAACTCTGTTAGCAATAATAATACCAACTTCCGGCATGTCTCAGAACCCTGTTATTCAAACAAATTTCGTAGCAGATCCGGCTCCGATGGTTCATGATGGCACCGTATATCTTTATACTACGCATGATGAGGATAAAACAATAAACAATTTTTTTACAATGAATGACTGGAGATGCTATTCTTCTAAAGACATGGTGAATTGGACTGATCATGGGGCTGTATTTTCTTATACAGGTTTTACTTGGTCAAGAGGGGATGCATGGGCTGGCCAATGTATCTATAGAAATGGTAAATACTATTTTTATGTTCCTGTTAATCAGAAAAATGGAGGAAATGCTATTGGTGTTGCGGTATCCGATAGTCCGACCGGGCCATTTCGGGATGCTCTCGGATCGCCTTTGCTTGTAGGTTATGGATATATTGATCCTACTGTGTTTATAGATGATGCTGGTCAGGCTTATCTATATTGGGGAAATCCACATCTTTATTATGTCAAACTAAATAAAGATATGATTTCGTATGATCAGAAGGTTGGAATAGTAAAGGTTCCTCTAACTGAAGAAGGATTTAAACTAAGAATTATTAATGCACATAAAACATATTCGTGGGCTAAATCAATTGATGGATTGGCTTCACATAGCATAAAAGGTGTTGATAATAAATATTACTGGTATGTTAGTGCTATAGATAAGAGTACCAACAAAAAGGTTATAGGTGTAGCAGTAGGAGATAAGGCTATCGGACCTTTTGTTGATTTATTGGGAAAACCTTTGATTACAGAAAATTGTGGTCAGGGTAATATTAATCCTACTGTAATTGTTGATAATGATAAACAATCTTATCTGACTTGGGGTGACAAGGAATTGTGGTACGCAAAACTCAACAGTAATATGATTTCGTATGATTTGAATGCTGGCATTAATCCTATTCCTTCTGACAAAAAGGATTGGTTTGCTTCAAAAATTAAAGAAACGAAGAATGCTACAGAGAAAAGAGCTACCACTTATGAGGAGGGGCCTTGGCTTTTCAAACGTAACAGCAAATATTACCTTCTTTATCCGGCAGGAGGAGTACCAGAACATTTAGCTTATTCTACAAGTACTAGCCCAACCGGACCTTGGGTTTATGGTGATACAATTATGCAAGTTATTAAAGAAGGTGGCGCATTTACCAACCACCCGGGATATATAAATTTTAAAGGGAAGTCATATCTCTTTTATCATAATGGAGCGTTAAAAGGAGGCGGTGGCTTTAAACGTTCTGTCTGCATTGAACCGTTTAACTTCAATATTGATGGTACAATTCCATTGATAATTCCTACAAAAAAAGGCGTTATAGAAAGTGTATCCAATTTAAATCCATTTAAGAGAGTTGAAGCCGAAACTATTGCATGGGAAGAAGGAGTTGAGACAACGAAAGATTCAAAAAATGGCGTTTATGTTACTGATATCAATAATGGTGACTATATAAAAGTGCGCAGTGTTGATTTTGGCACAGGAGCTAAGATATTTGAAGCAAGTGTTGCTACTAATTCGTTGGGAGGGAAAATTGAAATTCATGTTGACAGCAGAGATGGCCGCTTGTTAGGCGTTTTAGAAGTGAAGAATACAGAAGGTGTGCTAAACTGGAAGACTATCTCGTGCAAAGTGAATAAAATAAAAGAAATCCATGATGTATTCTTTGTCTTTAAGGGTGGTAATGGTAATCTATTCAATTTTGATTGGTGGAGATTTCTAAAATAAGCATTGTAGCTTACGGATGATGATTAGTATTTTTGTTTAAAATAACTTTGATTATTAACCTCTATAATCTTGTTACAACTTTATTAAAAAGTATTTATATGAAAAAAGCAACTTTAATCGTTTTAGTATTACTCTTTTCTTTCTCAGGAGTTCTCTTTGCTAAGCAACCAGCACCGATAAAAGTAAGAGAAGGATTAATTCAAGGAATTTATGATGATGGATTGACTGTTTATAAAGGTGTCCCGTTTGCTGCTCCACCCGTAGGAAATTTACGGTGGCGAGCACCACAACCTGCTGCTAAGTGGGAAGGAGTAAAACAAACCATACAGTTTGCTCCAGCTCCTATGCAATATGGAAATCCTCCATCTGGAAAAAGTGAAGATTGTTTGTACCTGAATGTTTGGACTCCCGCAAAATCAGCAGAAGATCGTATTCCGGTGCTTGTGTGGATTTATGGTGGCGGATTTAGCTTCGGTTCAACTTCTGAGCCTGTTTACGATGGGAAAAAGTTAGCTAATAAAGGTGTTATTTTGGTAAGTATTGCCTATCGTGTAGGACAACTTGGTTTTTTGGCGCATCCGGAATTAAGCAGTGAAAGTCCCACGCATACTTCTGGAAACTATGGTTTACTAGATCAGATTGCTGCTCTCAAATGGATAAAGGAAAATATAGCTGCATTTGGTGGCGACCCTAATAAAATTACTATTTTTGGAGAATCGGCAGGAGCTATTTCTGTTAGTATGTTATGTGCTTCTCCATTGGCTAAAGGATTGTTTCAGGGAGCTATTTCACAAAGTGGTGGTTCTTTTGGTCCAACACGCCCGACAACATTCCCCGGTGAAAATATGAAAACTCTTCAACAAGCAGAAGCTGATGGGCTTATTTTTGCCCAGAAAGCAGGCGCTTCAACTATTACCGACCTTAGGAAGATGTCGGCTGACCAACTTCCTTCAGGTTTTGGATTGCCTGGTGGTTGGCCCATTGTAGATGGTTCTGTAATTCCCGATGATCAGTATATATTATATGAAGCAGGAAAATTCAATGATGTGCCTGTGCTTATTGGTTACAATTCAGATGAGGGTGCAAGCTTCTCACCAGGAAGAACTCCGGAAGAGTATATTGAAGGAGTGAAGAAACGCTACGGAAAATATGCCGACGAACTAATAAAAGCCTATCCAGTTGGAGAAAATTCTGTGCCAAAAACAGCACGTGATTTAGCCCGAGATGCTGCATTTGGCTGGCAAACATGGAGTTGGGCCAGACTTCAAAGTGAAAAAGGCAAATCTAATGTTTATTATTACTATTTTGATCAACATCCCGATTATCCTGAAGATTCACCACGTTACGGTTATGGTTCGCCCCACGGGCAGGATGTTGCCTATGTTTTCTTAAACTTAGATGCTTCCAATCCGCAAATCACTAAATCGGATCTGGAAATATCAGAAGCTATGGGAACTTACTGGACTAACTTTGCAAAATATGGTAATCCAAATCCAATTGGAAGTTTGCAATGGCCTGCATTTAATCAAAATAAACCCTCGGTAATGCATTTTAGTCAAAAAGCATATACTGGTGAAGTTCCAAGTTTGGAATCGCTTAAGGTTTTAGACACTTATTTTAATTGGAGAAGAAGTCCGGAAGGAAGTAGCTGGGCAAAATAGAAAGAAAAATGAAGAGAAATTTAATTTATTTGCTGCTCTTAGTCTTTTTTGTTTCCGAAAATGTGAAATCCCAAAACATAAATTCAGAGAAAAATGATTCGTTGTACAAAGACTTCAAAACTGAGTTTATTTGGGAAGCAAGAGTGAAAATAGGGAGCATGATAAATGTGGGCGAGAGCAAACGTGGTACAAGAAGAATTATTCCAATTATTGGAGGTACCTTCTGTGGACCAAAAATAAAAGGCGAAATTTTGCCTGGAGGTGATGATTGGCAATTGGTTCGTCCGGATGGTGATACCGAATTGTACGCACGTTATCTTCTGAAAACGAATGATGGATATATATTCCAGATAATAAATCAGGCATTGATTCATACAGACAATAGCGTAAACTCATTTTATTGTAAATCGGTTTTGGACATTGAAGTGCCAAACAACAGTCCTTACGATTACCTTAACCACGCTATTTTTCTGGGAACTTTAACCATGCCTGATTTAAAACTTGGAGATGAACCGTATGTAATAATCAGAATGTATAAGGTGTTGTAATAAGAATTGAGGTTAATGTTTTACATACTAATTTGAATTATCAGATATGTTATGTATCAATCTAAAGGATAAACTTACATTTGCTTCGAACTAATAATCAAAAAGCAATTTATAATATATCCCAATGAAAAGTAAGATTATTGGGCAGAGGTGGTTTTGTAGCTTCTCTGAAACCAATTAATTAGTAAATGTGTATATATATATTATGAAAAAATCAACAAGGTTAATTATCAAAAAGGGATTTTTTATAGGAATAACCCTTTTATTTTCAGTAAATTCCTGGGCTCAGTTATTGCCTTATAAAAATCCTAATTTAAGTTCTGAAGAACGTGCTAAAGATTTGATATCTCGCTTATCCTTAAGCGAAAAAGCAACTTTGATGTGTGATATATCAGATGCTATTCCACGTATGGGGATCAAAAAATTTAATTGGTGGAGTGAGGCTTTACATGGTCTTGCCAACAATGGTAACGTTACAGTTTTTCCAGAACCAATTGGAATGGCTGCTTCATTTGATGATGATTTGCTATATCGTATTTTCAATGCAGTTTCGGATGAGACACGAGCTAAATATAATGAAGCCAGAAAGAATGGTCAGGAAAATGCACGTTTTCTAAGTCTTTCGGTTTGGACACCAAACGTTAATATATTCCGTGATCCACGTTGGGGACGGGGGCAGGAAACGTATGGTGAAGATCCTTACTTAACTTCACGTATGGGAGTTTCCGTTGTAAAAGGGCTTCAAGGCCCTTCAGATGCTAAATACAGAAAACTTTTAGCTTGTGCCAAGCATTTTGCTGTTCACTCAGGACCTGAATGGAGTCGCCATTCTTTAAATATTAACGATGTTAATCCTCGGGAATTGTGGGAAACATATCTTCCTGCTTTTAAATCGTTAGTTCAAAAAGCTGATGTTCGTCAGGTAATGTGCGCTTATCAGCGTTTGGATGATGAACCTTGTTGTGGTAGCACACAATTGCTACAACGGATTTTAAGAGATGATTGGGGTTATAAGTATATGGTAGTTTCTGATTGTGGTGCTATATCTGATTTTTACACAAGTCACAAAGTGTCATCAGATGCTGTTCATGCTGCATCCAAGGGTGTTTGGGCAGGAACTGATGTAGAATGCCAATGGTCTGATCACCTTTATAAGCAATTGCCGGAAGCTGTTGCTAAAGGTCTGATTTCAGAAGAAGAAATAAATAAGCACCTGTTGAAGGTATTGATTGGACGTTTTGACTTGGGTGAAATGGATGATGATAACCTGGTTTCATGGTCAAAAATTCCAATGTCGATTGTAAATAACGATGAGCACAGAAAACTAGCCTTAGATATGGCTCTTGAATCAATGACACTTCTTCAGAATAAAAACAATATCCTTCCATTGAATAAATCAAAAAAGATAGCTGTAGTTGGTCCAAATGCTAATGATAAACCGATGCTTTGGGGAAATTATAATGGAACTCCCGTAAGAACGATTACAATTTTAGATGGAATTACTTCTAAACTTTCAGCTGATAAGGTTCTTTATGAGAAAGGATGCGATTTGGTAGAGGATAAAGTGACCGAAAGTTATTTCTCTCAGTGCTCAATTGATGGAAAGAAAGGATTTAAGGTTAGTTATTGGAACAATAAAGATTTTACAGGTGATGTTGTTGCAACCCAGCAAATTGTAAATCCTATAAAATTGACTACAGCTGGTCAACATGAATTTGCAACCGGAGTTCGTCTAGAAGGATTTTCCGGTAAATATGAAGCTGAATTCACACCATCTAAAAGTGAAGAGATTGTATTTAAATGTGGAGCTACAGGATATTTTGAATTGTTTGTTAATGGAGAATCTCTTGCAAAATATAACAACTGGAGAACGCTACCTTCACGAATTCCATATAAAGTTGAAAGCGGTAAAAAATATAAAATTGAAATTCGATATGCACAACTAAATAATTGGGAGGCAAATATAGAATTCAATTTAGGTAAAGAAGTAGATGTTGATTATACTGACTTGATTAAAAAGCTTCAAGGGACTGATGTTGTGGTATTTGTTGGAGGACTTTCTACACAATTGGAAGGTGAAGAAATGCCTGTTTCATATCCTGGCTTCAAAGGTGGTGACCGTACCGATATTGAACTTCCTGTGGTACAACGTAACTGCTTAAAAGCATTAAAACAAGCAGGAAAAAAGGTGATTTTTGTAAACTGTTCGGGCTCAGCTATTGCTTTGGTTCCTGAAACTGAAAGTTGTGATGCCATTCTTCAGGCTTGGTATGGTGGTGAGTCGGGAGGTCAGGCTGTAGCAGATGTGATTTTTGGCGATTATAATCCATCGGGTAAACTGCCAATCACTTTCTACAAAAGCTTGAATCAATTATCCGATTTTGAAAATTATTCAATGAAAGGGCGAACTTATCGTTATATGTCCGATCCGTTATTCCCATTTGGTTTTGGATTGAGTTACACAAACTTCAAAATAGGGAAAGCCACTGTAGATAAATCAGAAATTAAATCCAACGAAACGGTAAAACTAACAGTTCCAGTAACCAATGCAGGAAAAAGAAGCGGAACGGAAATCGTGCAGGTATATATTCATAAAGTTAATGATATTGAAGGTCCGATTAAAACTTTGCGTGGATTTCAACGTGTAGAGTTAGCAGCTGGCAAATCCGGACAGGCAACTATTGATTTACCACCTTCTGCATTCGAATTTTTTGATTGGGCTCAAAGAAAAATGATGGTTACTTCTGGTGATTACGAGGTATTATACGGAAATAGTTCAGATGCCAAAGCGCTACAAACATTGAAAATAACAATCAAATAAATTAATTAAGAAGAAAGATGATTCACAACCAAAACTAAGGGAGTGTGGATTTATAAGCAAAAACCTTTATCTCGTAAAAAGATAAGTTTTTTGCTGAATCTAATTCAAAATGAATAATCAATATAACTACATTAATGAAAATAACAAATAGCATTAAATTGGCAGTCACTGGAGGACTCTTTATTTTATTTAGCACGATGGGGGTCGAACATTTAGCTGCCCAAACGGTATGGCTTGATCAATTAGATCTCAGTGCTGCTACCCAGGGTTTCGGTACACCGAATAAGAATAAATCTGTTGATGGTAAAACTATAACAATTGGAGGAAAAACTTTCGAACGCGGCTTTGGTACTCATGCTGAAAGTTCGTTGTTGATTCTACTTGATGGGAAAGCAAATGATTTTACAGCTCAGGTTGGTATTGACGACGAGGTAGAAGGTCATCAGCCAGCTGTGGAGTTTATTATAATTGGCGATGGTAAAAAACTATGGTCGAGTGGTGTGATTCATTTAGGAGATGCCGCCAGACCTTGCTCGGTAAAACTCGCAGGAGTGCATAAACTCGAATTAGTAGTGACTGATGGAGGCAACGGTAATTACTATGACCATGCCGATTGGGCTGATGCTAAATTTGAGACTATGGGTGTAACTACCTTTAATACATATAATCCGATACCAAGTGAGCCATATATCCTAACTCCTCTACCTTCTGCCAAACCAAGAATTAACAGTTCAAAAGTGTTTGGAGTGCGTCCGGGTTCTCCTTTTCAATATCTTGTGGCAGCAACGGGCGACCGTCCAATGACTTTTTCGGCTTCTGGTTTACCTAAGGGGTTAAAGATTGACTCGAAAACAGGTCTTATCACTGGTTCGCTTTCCAAAGCTGGAACATTTGAGGTTACTCTAGGTGCTAAAAATGCTAAAGGCAAGGCTGAAAAAAAGCTACGCATAGTTTGTGGCGACCGAATTGCGCTCACTCCGCCAATGGGTTGGAACAGTTGGAATTGCTTTGCCAACGAAGTTTCGGCCGATAAGGTAAAACGTGCTGTTAATGCAATGGTAAAAAGCGGGCTTATAAACCACGGATGGACATATATTAATATTGATGATTTCTGGGAAAACCATCGCGACTCAAAAGATCAGACGTTGCGTGGTAAGTTGCGCGATGAGGCTGGTAATATAATTCCCAATTCCCGATTTGGAGATATGAAAGCCCTTGCCGATTATGTGCATGGCCAGGGATTAAAAATAGGACTTTACTCGAGTCCGGGGCCTTGGACATGTGGTGGTAGCGCCGGCAGTTATGGTTACGAAAAACAAGATGCCGAAAGTTATGCCAAATGGGGCTTCGACTACTTGAAATACGATTGGTGCAGTTATGGTAATGTTATTGACGGTCTGCCTGAAAATGATCCATATAAAGTATCATCTTTGTCGTATAATGGTGGCAGTGAATTGAATATCGCAATGAAACCATATAAGCTTATGGGCGATTATCTTCGCAAACAGAGCCGTGACATTGTTTTTAGTGTATGTCAGTACGGGATGTCGGATGTATGGAAATGGGGTGATTCAGTTGGAGGCAATTGCTGGCGCACAACCAATGATATTACTGATACTTGGACTAGCGTGAAAAATATTGCCCTTGACCAAGATAAATCGGCCCCTTATGCTAAGCCCGGAAACTGGAACGACCCTGATATGCTCGTTATTGGTACTGTGGGGTGGGGCAATCCACACTTAAGCAAGCTTAAACCGGATGAACAATATCTTCATGTCAGTCTTTGGAGTCTTTTCTCAGCACCGCTTCTTATTGGTTGTGACATGGAGAAACTAGATGATTTTTCATTAAATCTACTAACCAACGATGAAGTTATTGAAGTCAATCAAGATCCGCTTGGTAAACAGGCAACCTGTAAACAGACGATTTGTGATTTGCGTATTTACGAAAAAGAGCTGGAAGATGGTAGCCTTGCCGTTGGTTTCTGCAATTTTGGACAGGATATAGTAGATCTTTCGTATAAAGACTTTGAAAAACTTGGCCTTAATGGACAATATAAAGTGCGCGATCTTTGGCGACAGAAAGATATCTGCAACATCGAAACCAAAACTAGCGAATTAAAACTTAAAGTTCCCGCACATGGAGTAGTTCTCTATAAATTTATGCCTGCTAAATAAACTTTTAATGTATAAATATATTTGAATATTAGAAGATAAGATCTATATTTGAAATGAAATAAATACTTTTGTTTTAGCTACGTTACTCTCTTTTTAAGGAGTAACGTAGCTAAAACATGATTGCTCAGACATATTTAGGTCTTGATCCTGTACCGATGGTTTATATTGTATGAGTTCTGTCAAGTAAAAACTTTAAAAAATATATATGAAAAAACTCAATTTAGTATTCTTGTTACTGATGTTTTTTGCCATCGGTAGTCAGGCACAATCGTATACAAAAAGCAATTTGGGTATCAAAACCCAAATTAATTCAACGGATGTTGAAATTCAATTTTATGGGCCTTCTACTGTTAGGGTATTGAAATCTCCTATGGGCAAAACTTTTGAAAAGAAAAGCTTATCTGTCGTAAAAACGCCCCAAGCCGTTAAATTTACTGTTAAAAAACAAGGAGATATTGTTTCGTTGAAAAGCAATAAGTTGAAAGTTGATGTTGATCTTAAATCGGGTAAAATTTCTTATTATACTCTTTCCGGAGAACAACTTTTAAGCGAAAAAGAGGGTGCAACCTTTACTGATTTTAATGATGCAGGATCAAAAACATATACCATTAATCAGCTCTTTACACTTGATAAAAACGAGGATATTTATGGTTTAGGTCAACAACAGCGTGGCAAATTATCTTTGCGTAATACAAAACTCAATATGGTGCAAGGAAACACTGACGATTATGTTCCTTTCCTCGTTTCTACAAAAGGGTATGGCTTATTTTGGGATAATTATTCCCCCACTGTTTTTGAAGATACCCCCGAAAGTACATCATTTAAATCCGAAGTTGGCGATTGCATTGATTACTATATTATGTTTGGTGGAAATATTGACGGATCAATTGCTTGTATGCGCGACCTTACCGGACAAGCTCCTATGTTTCCTTTGTGGACTTTTGGTTATTGGCAAAGTAAAGAACGCTACAAAAGCCAGAACGAACTGGTTGGTGTAGTTAATAAATATCGTGAACTAGGTGTGCCTCTCGATGGGATTATTCAGGACTGGCAATACTGGGGCAACAATTACCTTTGGAATGCAATGGAATTTCTTAATACAGAATTTCCTAATCCAAAGAAAATGGTGGAAGATATTCACAATCAAAATGCGCACCTTATTATTTCTATCTGGTCTTCTTTCGGACCGCAAACAAAACAATTCCGCGAGATGGAACCAAAGGGTATGCTTTTGAATTTCGGCACATGGCCACAATCGGGATTAGAAAGCTGGCCGCCTAACCGTGAATATCCATCAGGTGTACAACCTTATGATCCTTATAATCCAGAAGCTCGTGATATATACTGGAAACATCTGCAAAAAGGACTTTTCTCATTGGGAATTGATGGTTGGTGGATGGATTCAACAGAACCAGATCACCTGGATTTCAAACCTTCCGATTTCGATCTTAAAACTTATCTGGGCTCATTCCGCAAGGTACGCAATGCATTTCCACTGATGACGGTAGGAGGAGTTGCAGAACATCAGCGTTCGGCAAGTTCTGATAAGCGTATATTTATCCTTACCCGCTCGGCATTTGCCGGACAACAACGTTACGGAGCAAATACATGGTCGGGTGATGTAAACTCTTCATGGCAATCATTACGCAACCAGATACCCGCAGGTCTTAACTTTTCAATGAGTGCTATACCTTACTGGAATACTGATATTGGCGGCTTTTTTGCAGGCGCTTATAACAAAGGTTGGAGTGAAGGAGCTAAAAATCCGTCGTTTCAGGAACTGTATGTTCGCTGGCTTCAATTCGGAGCATTTACCCCTATGATGCGTTCGCACGGTACCGATATTCCCAGAGAAATTTATAACTTTGGGAAAAAAGGAGAAACCATCTTTGATGCAATAGCAAAGACAATTAATTTGCGTTATTCTCTGTTGCCATATATTTACTCTACTTCTTGGTCGGTTACTAATAATCAATCTACTATTATGCGAGCTTTGGTAATGGATTTTAATGACAAGAAGGTTAAAAACATGAACAACGAGTATATGTTTGGTAAATCTATATTGGTTGCTCCGGTTGTTAATGCGCAATATACTCCGGAAACTATCGTAAAAACAGATGCAGAAACAGGTTGGGATAAAAAAGATGCTACTGGCGAAAAGAAAGGTGCAGCAGTGAATTTCACTCAGCCTAAATCAATGAAAGTTTATTTACCCGAAGGAACTGCCTGGTATGACTTCTGGACTAACGAGAAAATTAATGGTGGTAAGGAAATAGTAAAAGCAACAACGATTGATGAGATTCCTTTATACATCAAATCGGGAAGTATTATTCCTTTCGGACCGCAAGTGCAATATGCCACTGAGAAGAAATGGGATGACCTTGAAATTCGTGTTTATGGAGGTGCTAATGGAGAATTTACCCTTTACGAGGACGAAAACGATAATTACAACTACGAAAAGGGAGCATATTCAACCATTACCTTTACTTGGAACGATGCAAAGAAGGCATTGACTATTAGTAATCGTAAAGGCTCTTTTCCTGGAATGCTTGCAGAACGCAAATTCAAAATTAGACTGATTAATTCTGGTAAGAGCACTTCTAATGAATATGATAAAGTAATAGTTTATAAAGGGAAGAAAATTGTTACTGTTTTACCTTAGTTGAAAATAGAAAGGGTAAACTCTTTATATCTCTTTAATATTTAATCTGTCACAACTCAGAAGGGGACTTTTGAAAAGATTAGTGCGGATAATGATCAATGTCTGATCTGATTTTTTTAGAATGATTAGTCTAATATATAAATCCTTGTACAAAAGATTGTATTCTTTTGTACAAGGTATTTAATTCTTTTGTACAGAAGAATGCAATCTTTTGTACAAGATGTAATAAATGTTATTCCAGAAAAAATAAATCTCATTTGGGAAGTTTTAAAATGTCTGCTGGGCTTATTAAAGTAAAGTACGCTGGTGGCAGATGATTCTCGTTAGTAGCAGATGAATAGTCTTATATTTTTTATCTCCCACTAACTGAAAGCCTTTAAACAAAGGCTTTTTATGCATTTTAGTAGTAGATAGGGAAGATATTTCTTGATTTTATTATTTTCTAATCTGTTTGAGTAAAATTTACGTTAAGTTCGTTTTATAATATAAAATTGATTGTATTAAATAAGTAATAAATGAAACCAAAATTATTTTTATTGATTAGTCTTTTTCCACTACTTTGTGAGGCACAAGTTGTGAAAGGCTTTAAACGGTTGTCCGACAAGATAAATATTACTTTATCAGATGGAACACTCAGTATATCTCCCTTAACCGAGAATGCCGTGAGGATCAAATTCTATAAAGAAAGTGAAGGAAACATGCCAGAGCTAGTTCTTACTTCGGGTGCTGAAACTCCAAGGTTTCAAGTTTTAGATTTGCCGACCAAGCTTGAGATAAAAACAAAAAATATTCAAGTGTTATTGGATAAGCATACAGGCAAATTATCGTATGCTAATAATGTCGGCAAAGTATTTTTGAGCGAAGAAACAGGCTCCCGGAAATTAACTCCCAGCTCTATTCAAGGCGAAACTTGTTATGAGGCAGAACAGAGTTTTGAATCACCATCCGATGAATATATATTTGGTTTGGGTCAATTTCAGGACGGGCAATATAACTTAAAAAGCGTAACTCGCCGTTTAATACAGGTAAACACGCAGATTGCAATTCCATTTATTTATTCCAGTAAAGGATACGGTTTGTTATGGCATCAGTATGGGTTAACGGATTTTAATCCGGCAGATAATTTCATTGCACTCGAGAAACAAGAGCAATCAACTTCAGACAATAGTCAAATGGCCGAAGTTACTACTACCTCAGGAACTCAGAAAGTATCACAAAACCAATCGCTTTATCAAGGTAAGTTTAATGTTACGAAAGATGGCGAGTATTCTATCTTTCTGGATCTGGGCGATATGGGTAACAGACACTTTGTTGCTATTGATGGGAAACCTTGTATTGATCAAAGTAATATGTGGCTTCCGCCTACTGTAGGTACATTGGTAAAATTAAAAGCCGGTGAACATCAGGTACAGGTACTTTGCAAATCAAATAATACTCCCAAATTGTCGTGGAAGCTGAGTGATAACATCACAACATTTCGGTCGCCAGCTGCTAAAGCGATCGATTATGTAGTTTTTTATGGACCCTCAGCAGATAATGTGATCGCATCTTACCGTAATTTATCGGGCAATGTACCCATGTTACCACAATGGGCTTATGGCTTTTGGCAGTGTCGCGAACGTTATACCTCCGGAAATCATTTGGTTGAAACGGTAAAAGAGTTCCGAAAAAGGAATCTTCCGTTGGATGTAATTGTACAAGATTGGCAATATTGGGGCGATAGAGGTTGGGGTGTTCCTCAGTTCGATGAAAAAAACTACTCAAACCCTTCAGCGTTTATAAAAGAACTGCACAATTTGAATGCACATTTCAACATATCAATCTGGTCGAACCCGGATAAGAACTCTAAAATTGGTAAAGAATATGTGGCTAAAAACCGTTTTATTCCAGATACCAAATGGCTAGATTATTTCAACCCAGAAACCAGAAAAGAATATTGGAATACATTGAAAGTAAATATGTTTGATAATGGTGTAGATTCCTGGTGGATGGATGCTGTTGAACCTGAAAATGATGCTTTGAAAGGAACAAAAACACATATTGGTGCAGGCGACTTTTACAGGTTAACATATCCATTAATGGTGAGTAGGGCTGTGTATGAAGGTCAACGCGAGGCGACTTCTGATAAGCGGGTTTGTATTCTTACTCGTTCGGCTTTCTCGGGTCAGCAGCGCTATGGAATTATCAATTGGTCGGGTGATATTGGCGGAACATGGGATATATTCAAGAATCAAATTGTAGCCGGATTAAATTACACAATTACAGGGTTTCCATATTGGACAACAGATATTGGTGGCTTTTTCCGTCCCGGCAATTCTCAATACACCGATGAGAAATATCACGAACTGCTTACACGCTGGTACCAGTGGGGAACGTTCAATCCAATATTCCGTATTCACGGTTATCAAACCGAAACCGAACCTTGGAAATATGGTCAAAAAGTTGAGGACAATATGCGTAAGATGTTGAATCTTCGTTATCGTTTACTTCCATACATTTATTCCGAAGCATGGCAGGTTACTAAAAATGGATCTACAATGATGCGTCCGTTGGTGATGGATTTTAATACAGATACCACCGCTGTAAACCATCAATATCAGTATATGTTTGGAAAATCTGTATTAGTGGCTCCGGTTACTGAAGCTAATGTGTCTGAATGGAATGTTTATTTACCCAAATCGGCAGGTTGGTTCGATTTTTGGACGGGTAAACATTTTTATGGAGGTCAAAGTATAAAAACTGATGTCCCATTAGATAAAATTCCTCTTTTCGTTAAGGCTGGTTCTATTATTCCAATGGGTAAGATTATCCAATATACAGGTGAAAAATCGACCGATACACTTGAAATTCGTGTGTATAAAGGAGCTGATGCTAAATTTGATTTATACGAAGATGAAGGAGATAATTATAACTATGAGAAAGGGAGATATACAATTGTTTCGTTCAATTGGAATGAAAAGAGCCAATCATTAACTATCTCAGATAGAAAAGGAAATTATACAGGCAGTTTAGCAAAACGTATCTTTAATGTTGTCCTGGTAAGTGAAAATAGAGGTTTGGGAATTCATACAAGCACAATAGGGAAAAAGGTTTCTTATACAGGAACTAAAGTGGAAATAAAATTATAATAAAAGCTAAGCTGCTTTTCAGGGAATATAAAGGGAGAGCTTGTTTGAAGTTACTCCGAAAAGTTAGACGTTTAATAATTAATTTATATTTGTGTGAGCTCGGTATTGTGCTGGGCTCATACCTTTTAATAAACACTACAGCTTATTATAGGAGAGATGTACCTTGAGTGTACCATCTTTCTCTGCTCGCTGAGATTACACAAATCTATTTATCCAAACTTTGACAGCATTTGCGGAAAGAGCTGATCATTCTCTATTTTAAATGGCTGTTTAAAAGGTAACGATTTACTTCTCAATGATCATTTATACAATCCATATTTTCGATACTGCAAATATCTCACATTTGTATTTTCATTGTACATACATATTCTTCTTTTCCCTTGAAATAATAATTTTTAGTTATCACACTTAAAATAATTATCTATTAATTATATCTTTGTGGCACCTTAACTATTATATTATGAACAAAAAAAATTTCTTTTATCTTCTTTTTATACTCTCATTTTTAGAAATACAAGCTACCGAGAAACCATATATCATTAATATTTACCGGGATAAATATAAGGCTGCAAATAAAAACTGGAATGCCTGCCAGGATGAACGAGGAATAATGTACTTTGGTAATGATAAAGGTCTGCTGGAATTCGACGGAATGGCCTGGAAGTTAAACTGCGCAGTCAATGGTTCTTATATTAAAGGAATTGGTATTGGTTCTCATAACCTCATATATACCGGAGGATTTGAAGATATAGGACGTTGGGACAGAGATATTTCTGGTAATCTTAAATATACAACTTTCAGGAATTTACTACCCAAAGGTACTTTGCATAATGAAACAATCTGGAAAGTTTGTGTTGATAGTAAAAATAAAAAAATCTATTATCAGTCTTTTGGACATATATATATATATAATGGAACGTCTGTCAAAAAAGTAGGTTTGGAGAACGGATTGCTTTTTCTTTATAAAGTAAGAAATGAATATTGGGTACAAGAAATAAACGGTTCACTTTACCGGCTTAAAAATGATCGTTTGCAAAAAGTTGAAGGTAGTAATGTCTTTAATGGGAAATTAGCAAGAGTTATTTTGCCGTATAGAAAGAACCAATGTCTGATTGGAACTTCTTCTGGAGAAATCTATTTGTATAACGGAAAGGAATTTATTCATTGGAATAGCTCCTTTAGTCAGTTACTTCGGGATAAGGAGCTGAACTGTGGGGTAGATGTGCCTAAAAGAGGTACATATTATTGGGGAACATTACTCGATGGAGTGTATGAAACTGATGAAAATGGAAATGTGATAGCTCATTACTCTTCACAAAATTCCTTGCAGAACAACACCGTTTTAGCTCTTTGCAAGGATAATCTGAATAACATATGGGTAGGAATGGATAGAGGATTAGCGTACATACGCTATAATAACGGACTTAGCTATTATAACTTTTTTTCTCAGGATATAGGAGCTGTATATTGTGCTACTTATTGGAATAATTATCTGCTGATAGGTACTAATCAGGGAGTATATTATATTCCGAGAAAAGATTTATATAGTCCTGCATGTTTTTCTTCATTGAAGTTTATGAAAGGTACTCAAGGGCAAGTTTGGACATTCTCTATAGTAGATGGTCGCTTGTTTTGTGGACACAATATGAATATAATTGAGATAGGGAAAGATTTGAAGACGTCTACTCCTTATCAATTAAACACCGGAATATTTCGTATTATGAAGCTTCCAGTGAAAGACAGGAACCTTTTATTTGTTGTTACTTATAACAGACCGACAGTTGTCGACATGGATACTCATCAGGTATGGAAAATCGGAGACATCTCTAAATCGATTATTAATGCAGAAGTGGATCACTTGAATAATATCTGGTTGGAAACAGTTGGGCAAGGTATATATAAGTGCAAACTATCCGATGATTATAAATCATTCCATTATCACTTTTATTATGGCATAGAGAAAAATAAAGCACTTCCCGAAAAATTATCACTCTTTAAAATTGGAGGGCGAATAGTATTTCTGGGTAATAATAAGTGCTGGACTTATGATGAAAACAGAGATCAGATAGTTCCTGAGAATAGACTGAACAAGTGTTTTTCATCTATCAGTGATTTAAAGAGAATGGTGCATATCAATAATGACCAAAGCTGGGCAATAACCGGTTCTTCAATTTACAGATTTGTTTATGACGGATATATAGCACGAATTCTGGAGGCTTATAATGTGGATAATGACAATCTGTCCTTAGTTAATGCAGATGAAAATATTTCTGTCTTGAATGACTCAATATCACTTGTATGTCTGGATGCAGGATTTATACTTCACAATCTGCATAAAAAGAATTTCAGTCAAGTACGATTAAATGCTCCTTTAATAGAATCTGTACGCATTAATATATCAGAAGGAAAAGAACGTTATCTTGATCCTGGAAAAGATTCTGAAATTTCATATAATTATAATAATGTAACTTTTACTTTTACAGAGAGTCATTCGTTTACTTCCAATCTCTCAGTACAGTATGTTCTTGAAGGTGTGAACAATGAATGGAGCGCACCGTCTACAACCGGGAAGGTTTTTTATGCTCGTTTACCAAAAGGAAACTACACCTTTAAACTGCGAACTGTTGATGGTTTGGGACATAAATCGGAGGAAACTATCTATAAGTTTGAAATATTACCTCCGTGGCATCAAACAATATGGGCTTATTTGCTCTATTTAGTAATTACAGGTTTGATACTATATTTAGTATGGCTGCTTGTATTACGAAGATATCGTAATTTGCATTTACAGAAAGTCCGTGCACGAGAAGCCAAGTATCTAAGAAAAATGAATGAGAATTTGTTGAATAAGATAGAAGAGAAAGATGCCGAATTGTTTACTCAGACTTCTTTTATTATCAAAAAGAATGAGCTGATACTGAATTTAAAAAAGATTGTAGATGACTTCTATACCAAGAATGCTCAGAAATCGTTATTACTACCTTTTATCCAGAAAATGAATATACTTTTAGCCAATAATATGGATACAGAAGACGATTGGAATATGTTTCTAATTAGATTTGAGCAAAAACATAAGAACTTTTTTAAGAAACTTAAAACGATGTATCCGCAACTTACCAATAATGATCTTAGATTGTGTGCCTGTTTAAAACTAGGTCTGGAATCTAAAGATATTGCTTCTTTAATGAACATATCAGTTCGCGCAGTAGAAAACAACCGCTACCGACTCAGAAAAAAACTTGATCTAAAGCCTACTCAAAACCTGAATGATTGTTTCATTGATATAGATTAAAACGTTATTATAATACGTTGTATATCAATGATTAAATTTGTTTTGAGAGGTAAATGTGAGGTCTTTTATTTGTTAAAAAGCGCCTTCATGTATCTATTGTGAGGGTTTTTTTTTGTTCCTGCAATTTCCCATTTATATGTTTGCAACAGAATTTGATTGTCAGCAATCTCAGACCTAAACTTTGTTAACTTGATACTTGATTGTAATAGGGGCCCATTTAATCAGTGATGAGTTATTAAAGCGTTGCTGAACGCAGACAATTATAGTTGGAAATATGGTTAAAAATTAATGCGATGAAAAAACAATCTTTAAAAACAATTTCTATGGAGAACATGTCCTGGCTAAGAACCATACTGGTTTTGATAGGTATCATGGGTATTTCTATATCTTCAGTGTTTGCTCAGAATAAAACTTTGGCGGGTAAAGTTACTAACGAACAAAACGAGCCTTTAATTGGAGTTGCAATCCGGGTTGTTGGTTCTTCAGGAGGATCAACAACAGATATTGATGGAAATTATTCTATTTCAGCAGCTCCCAATGCCACTTTACAGTTTACTTATATCGGAATGAAAACTTTGGTAATTAAAGTTGAAGGACGAAGTACTATCAATGTGGTAATGAAGGAAGATGCTACAATGTTATCAGAAACCGTAGTCATAGGTTATGGTACAGCAAAGAAACGAGATCTGACAGGTTCAATTACAAATATTAAAGGAGATGAGATTGCTAATAAACCAGCAACTAACCCTTTGGCATCATTACAAGGTAAAGTTGCCGGTGTACAAGTGGTTAACAGCGGACGTGCTGGTGCTGATCCGGAAATCCGTGTTCGTGGAACAAATTCTATTAATGGTTTCACTCCGCTGTATATTGTGGATGGATTGTTTAATGACAATATTAGTTTCCTGAATCCGGCAGACATTGAATCAATGGAAATTTTGAAAGATCCTTCCTCTTTAGCAATTTTTGGTGTACGTGGTGCTAATGGTGTAATAATTGTAACTACAAAAAAAGCAAAGGAAGGTCAGACTCTAGTGAATATAAACACTTCTTTTGGTTGGAAAAAAGTAGTAGACAAAATTCATATGGCAAATGCTGCCGAATTTAAAGAACTTTATAATGAACAATTGGTGAACCAGGGAGCTAGTAAATTTGACTTTACAAACTGGACTGCTGATACAGACTGGCAGGATGAAATTTTTCAGACAGGTTTTGTGACCAATAATAATATCAGTATTACTGGCGCTTCAGAAAAAAATAGATTTTATTTAGGTATAGGATATTCTGGTGAGCAGGGTAATATAAAACATGAAAAGTATAGTAAGATAACTTTGAATGCAAGTAATGAGTATAGCGTAAATAAAAATCTGAAATTTGGTTTCCAATTCAATGGTGCACGTATATTACCTACTGATGCAAAAGAAGTACTGAATGCAATTCGTTCTACTCCGGTAGCTCCGGTTTATAATGATGAATATAAATTATTTGCTGCACTTCCGGATTTTCAGAAAGCACAGATAACCAATCCAATGGTAGATGTTGAAGAACGCGCTAATACTGCACGTGCAACCAATTATCGTACTGCAGGTAATATTTATGGTGAGTGGAAATTTTTAAATAATTTTACTTTCCGTACTACTTTTTCAATGGATTATGCTTCAAACAATTATCGTAAATACACACCTATTATAAAAGTGTACGACCCAGATGCTGAAGGAGATATTAACATATTAGGCACAAAGAAAACTGCAATTGAACAAAACAAAAGCGATGAAACAAAAGTGCAGAGTGATTATTTATTGACTTATGTGAATTCATTTAACAAACATAATATTACTGCAACAGCAGGTTTTACAACTTATTATAATTCTTATAGTCTGCTTACTGCCGGACGTGATCAGGGTGTTGGATTAGTGATTGCAGATGATCCGGATAAATGGTACGTAAGTATTGGCGATGCCGGAGCTTCAACCAATGGTAGTACACAATGGGAACGTACAACTGTTTCTGCATTAGCACGCGTACTTTATAATTATGATGGAAAGTATTTGTTAAATGCTTCTTTCCGTCGTGACGGCTCCTCAGCTTTCTCTTACACAGGTAATCAGTGGCAAAATTTCTACTCAGTAGGTGGAGGCTGGTTGATGTCTGAAGAAAAATTTATGGCTAATCAAAACTTCTTTGATATGCTGAAGTTGAAAGGTTCTTGGGGTACTCTTGGTAATCAGGCAATGAAATCAGCTTATCCGGCTGAACCATTATTGGTTAATTCATCTTCTGCTGTATTTGGAAATAATATTATCCCGGGTTATCAATTAGAATATTTGCCAAATGTAAATTTGCATTGGGAAAAAGTAAAAGCTTGGGAAGCTGGTTTGGAAGCAAATATGTTGAAAAATCGTCTTCATTTTGAAGGGGTGTATTATAAAAAGAATACAAAGGATTTGCTTGCTACTGTTCCTGGACTATCTGGTACTGTACCTGGAATTGGCAACTTAGGTGAAATTGAAAATAAAGGTTTTGAATTGGCTGCATCATGGAATGACCGCAGAGGTGATTGGGGATATAGCATTGGAGGTAATTTAACCACAATAAAGAATAAGGTTTTAAGTTTGGTTCAAAATGGATATTCTATTATTGATGGGGCAAAAAGCATGAGTTATACACAATCGGGTTACCCCATCGGCTATTTTTATGGTTATAAAGTAGAAGGAGTTTATCAGTCTGCTGCTGATATTTCGAATTCTCCAGTTAATAAACTTGCAACAGTTACTCCTGGTGATCTGAAATTTGTCGATATAAACGGAGATAATTTTATAACTCCGGCTGACCGTACTATTATAGGTAATCCAACTCCAGACTTTACTTATGGTATTAATTTAGGAGTGTCTTATAAGAACTTTGAATTAAGTATTGATATGATGGGACAACAGGGAAATGAAATTTTCCGCACATGGGATAATTATAACTGGTCACAGTTTAATTTCATGGCACAACGAATAAATCGTTGGCATGGTGAAGGGACTTCAAATTCGCAACCTTTGTTGAATATAAAACACACAATCAATAATCAGAATTCAGATTATTACATTGAAGATGGCAGTTTCTTCCGCATCCGTAATATTCAGTTAGCTTATAATTTTGATAAAGAATTTCTGGATAAACTACGTATAAAAGCATTAAAAATTTATACAAATATTCAGAATCTGAAGACTTGGAAGCATAATACCGGATATACACCTGAACTTGGTGGTTCTGCAACAGCTTTTGGTGTTGACGACGGATCATATCCTATGCCGGCGGTTTATACATTTGGTCTCAACTTAACTTTCTAATTACTATTAAAATTGCAAACTATGAAACTTAATAAATATATATTATCGTTGATGTTGGCTACTTCTGCTTTTAGCTTTACAGGTTGTAGCGATTTTCTTGACCGCAGTCCTCTTGGGCAGTTCACAGAGGATGACACTCCCGAAGGTGGTTCTGCCATTGATGGGCAGGTCTTTAGTATCTATACGTTAATGCGAAGTTATAATATTACTGCTGGTATCCCTGCGTTCATGATACACTATGTTCGTTCAGAAGATTCAGAAAAAGGAAGCTCTGTAGGTGATGGTGCAGATCAGGCTGCTTTTTGGGATGATTTTGAATACACAACGAATAACGGAACCGTAAAAGCTTATTGGTCACAAAATTACACGATCATATATCAGTCTAACTCGGTAATTTATTCTGTAGATAATTTAAATTCGAAGGATGATGCATCTCAAAGAAACAAAGGTGAAGCACTCTTTTTCCGCGCTTATTGCTATTTCAATCTGGTAAGAGCTTTTGGAGAAGTTCCTCTAGTTACAGCTAAAATTCGGGATGCAGCTGAAGCAAATGTTCCTAAAACAACTGCTGAAAAGATTTATGAACAGATAGATAAAGATTTGGACGAAGCTGAAAAGCTACTTCCAAAGCAATGGAGCTCAGAATATATTGGTCGCTTGACTTGGGGAGCAGCGCGCGCACTTCATGCACGTACTTACATGATGAGAAATAGCTGGAGTAACATGTATGCTGCGGCTAAAGATGTAATGAACTCGGGTTTGTATAACTTGAATACCCCATATGAAAAAATATTTACTGATGAAGGTGAAAACTGCAGTGAATCTGTTTTTGAATTACAATGTGCTTCTACAGCTGCATTACCTGCTAGTACTTCAATTGGAAGCCAGTTCTGCCAGGTACAGGGTGTACGTGGTTCCGGACTGTGGAATTTAGGCTGGGGATGGCACATGGCAACAAAAGAACTAGGTGAAGCTTATGAACCGGGAGATCCTCGAAAAGATGCAACTTTGCTTTATTTCAGAAAAAGTGCAGATGAACCTATTACTCCGGAAAATACTAATAAACCTTATGGAGAATCTCCTGTTTCATCAGGAATGGGAGCATACTATAATAAAAAGGCCTATACAAACCCTGCTAAGCGCAAGGAATTTACTAATAGTGGATTTTGGGTAAATATCCGCCTGATCAGATATGCTGATGTTGTCTTGATGGTTGCTGAGGCTGCAAATGAAATAGGCAATGCAAAAGAAGCGTCAGATGATTTAGAAATGATCAGAGCTCGTGCCCGTGGTAATGATAATACAATTCTGCAAAAAGTTACAACAACAGATCAGGCTCTTTTAAGAGATGCTATCCGCCATGAGCGCCGTATTGAATTGGCACTTGAATTCGATCGTTTTTATGATTTGGTTCGCTGGGGTATTGCAAAAGATGTTCTACATAATGTTGGTAAGGTGAAATATCAGGATAAACACCGTTATCTGCCACTTCCACAAGATGAAATTGATAAATCGAATGGAATCTTGGTTCAGAATCCTGATTACAAATAATAGGTATTGTTAAAATATGAACAAGTGTCTAAGAAGGGGGTGTTTAGACATAACCTTCTTAGACTTTTTATTTCAATTCAATTGGTAAAATTAGTAACTTATGAATAATTGGTATTATAAAAAATATATTATTTCCCTCATTCTATTGATTTCTACATGTACGTTTGCACAACGATCTCCCGGAGATATGGACCGTTTTATAGATGCTTTGATGAAAAAAATGACTATCGAAGAGAAAATAGGACAGCTCAATTTACCTGTGACTGGGGATATAACTACAGGACAGGCAAAAAGCAGCGATGTGGCTGAAAAAATTCGTCAGGGAAAAGTTGGAGGATTATTTAATCTGAAGGGAGTTGGTAAAATTAAAGAGGTTCAGAAACTGGCTGTGGAAGAGAGTCGATTAAAAATTCCTTTAATATTTGGGATGGATGTTATTCACGGATACGAAACAATATTTCCTATACCTTTAGGTTTGTCATGTACCTGGAATATGGAAGCAATAGAAAAGGCTGCCCGTATTGCTGCTATCGAAGCTAGTGCTGACGGAATTAGCTGGACGTTTGGACCTATGCTGGATATTTGCAGAGATCCTCGTTGGGGACGCGCTTCTGAAGGCTGTGGAGAAGATCCGTTTTTGGGATCTGAAATTGCGAAAGCTATGGTTAGTGGATATCAGGGCAAAGGGCTGAAATCCAATAATGAAATTATGGCTTGTATAAAGCATTTTGCACTTTATGGAGCAAGCGAAGCTGGACGTGATTATAATACTGTTGATATGAGTCGTATTCGTATGATGAATGAATATATGCCTCCTTACAAAGCAGCGGTTGAAGCAGGAGCAGGAAGCATTATGGCTTCTTTTAATGAAATAGATGGTGTTCCGGCTACTGCAAATAAATGGTTATTGACAGATTTGCTCCGTAATCAATGGGGCTTTAATGGTTTTGTTGTTACTGATTTTACAGGAATTGCAGAAATGGTATATCACGGTATAGGTGATTTGAAAACAGTATCGGCACGTGCAATTAATGCAGGTGTTGACATGGACATGGTTAGTGCTGGTTTTACAGAAACTTTAAGGAAATCTATAGATGAGGGAATTATTACAATAAACACTCTGGATAAAGCCTGTCGTCGTATTCTGGAAGCAAAATATAAACTTGGTTTATTTGATAATCCATATAAATACTGTGATCTGAAACGGCCGTTAAAAGATATTTATACAAAGGAACATCGCGCAGAAGCCCGAAAGATTGCTTCAGAAAGCTTTGTCTTATTGAAAAACGAAAATAATCTACTTCCTCTGAAGAAACAAGGAAACATAGCTGTTGTTGGCCCATTAGCCGAAGCTGGTGAAAATATGGTAGGAACATGGAGTGTAGCTGCAGTGCTTGATAAGACCCCTTCACTTGTTAAAGGACTTAGAGAAACATTGGGTGACCAAGCAAAGGTTGTTTATGCAAAAGGCAGTAATCTGGTTAGTGATACTGCTTATGAGAAACGTGCAACAATGTTTGGTCGCGGTTTGCATCGTGACAACCGAACTGATAAGGACATGTTGGAGGAAGCTCTGAAAGTATCGGCTAATGCTGACGTTATTGTTGCAGCCTTAGGTGAATCATCTGAAATGAGTGGTGAAAGCAGTTGCCGCACTAATTTGGAATTGCCTGATGTGCAGCGTACTTTATTAACGGAATTGTTGAAAACAGGGAAACCAATTGTTTTGGTTCTGTTTAGCGGACGTCCTGTTGTGCTTACCTGGGAACAAAAGAATGTACCTGCTATCCTGAATGTTTGGTTTGGCGGTAGCGAATCTGCTTATGCGATTGGAGATGTTTTGTTTGGTGATGCTAATCCAAGTGGAAAACTAACAATGACTTTCCCTCAAAATGTAGGTCAGATTCCTTTATATTATAATCACAAGAATACAGGCCGTCCTTTAGGAGAAGGTCGTTGGTTTGAAAAGTTCCGTAGTAATTATCTTGATGTAAGTAATGATCCTCTTTATCCTTTTGGATATGGATTGAGTTACACGACTTTCAATTACAGCAATATAGCCATGAGTAGCAAAGATCTTGGTATGAATGAGGAACTTACTGCGACGGTTACGGTTACAAATACTGGTACAAGAGATGGATTAGAAGTAGTTCAGCTTTATATCCGTGATCTGGTGGGAAGTGTTACCCGTCCGGTTAAAGAACTAAAAGGATTCCAGAAAATATTCCTGAAAGCGGGCGAATCAAAAGAAGTGACGTTCAAAATAACTCCTGAACTATTAAAATTCTATGATTACGACCTTAACTACGTTTGCGAACCAGGTGATTTTAATCTTATGATCGGGGGGAACAGTTGTGATGTTAAAAACGCAAGTTTCACTTTGAAAATGTAATTAGATGAAAATATATATTTTAAATTTTATCTTGGCTGCCTTTTGTGTGCTTACCACCTCGTGTGGTACGCAACAAAAGGTTCTCAATGCGGATGTTATGACATTCAATATTCGTCTAAATGTACCTTCAGACAGTTTAAATAGCTGGCAATACCGTAAGGATAATGCTGCTAATATGATTCGTTATTATGCCCCTGATATTTTAGGGATGCAGGAGGTTTTGTATAACCAATTGGTAGATCTGAAAGAACGGTTACCTCAGTATACAGCTATAGGTGTTGGGCGTACTGATGGCAAAGAAGCGGGAGAATATTGTTCTCTGTTTTTTAAAGCAGATCGTTTTAAACTGATTAAAGAGGGAAACTTTGGACTTAGTGAAACTCCGGAAAAAATAGGAATAAAAGGCTGGGATGCAGCATATGAACGTATTGTTACATGGGCTATATTAAAAGAAAAGAAAACAGGCCAGAATTTCGTTTGTTTTAATACGCATTTGGACAATATGGGAGAGATAGCCCGTAGGGAAGGTGCAAAATTATTGCTTACCAAAGCAAAAGAATTAGCTCCAGGACTTCCGGTCGTTATTACGGGAGACTTTAACGGTACATCAGATTCAGAACCCATACAGATTATAACTCACAATGGGATGAAAGACACCCGTGCAGCATCTCCAGTAGTATATGGACCATCATGGAGTTTCCATGATTTCGGACGTTTGAAAAATAGTGAAAGAGTTTTAATTGATTACATCTTTGTCAGTGCCTCTGTTCAGATAAACAAATATTGTGTTATTAAAGATACTCCCGAACAAGGATATTTATCGGATCATAATCCGGTTCTTGTAAATATAATAATTAAGTAAGAATTGAATATGAAACAGATAAGACTTATATCCTTTATACTATTTTGTAGCAGTTTCCTTTTGGGGAATTGTGCAAATAAATCAGATGTAATAGAAAAAAGGCTTACGGATAGTCAGTTGTTGGACACTGTTCAGTATCGTACTTTCAATTATTTTTGGGAAGGTGCTGAACCTATAAGTGGTTTGGCGCGCGAGCGCTTTCATGAAGATGGCATTTATCCGGAAAACGATAAAAATATTGTAACTATTGGTGGAAGTGGCTTCGGAATGATGGCCATATTGGCTGGTGTAAAAAGAGGTTATGTTACAGATAAACAAGGATTTGCCCGCTTTGAGAAAATTATATCTTTTCTTGAACGAGCAGACCGTTTCCATGGTGCTTATCCTCATTGGTTAAATGGCGAAACCGGAAAAGTAAAGCCTTTCGGACAGAAAGATGATGGGGGTGATTTGGTAGAAACAGCCTTTTTAATGCAAGGATTACTGGCTGTTCATCAACATTATGCTGATGGTACTGAAAAAGAAAAAGCTTTGGCCTCGCGTATAGATAAAATTTGGAAAGAAGTAGAATGGGACTGGTATTGTAATGAACAAAATGTAATATACTGGCATTGGAGCCCTAAGTATGCCTGGGAAATGAACTTCCCAATTCATGGATTTAATGAATGTCTTATTTTATATATATTGGCGGCAGCTTCACCAACTCATGGAGTTTTTCCGGAAGTGTATCACCAAGGTTGGGCAGAAAATGGAGCCATCGTTTCCCCGCATAAGGTAGAAGGCTTTTCACTAAACTTGCGCTATCAAGGAACAAAGGCCGGACCTCTGTTCTGGGCTCACTATTCATTTCTAGGACTTAATCCAAATGGTTTGAAAGATAAATATGCAGATTATTTTCAAGAAATGAAAAATTACACATTGATTAACCGGGCTTATTGCATTCGTAACCCGAAAGGTTATAAAGGTTATGACAATAATTGTTGGGGATTGACAGCAAGTTATAGTATTACAGGTTATTCCGGTCATGCTCCTAATGAAAACAGCGATTTGGGAGTTATTTCTCCTACCGCAGCTCTTTCATCTATAGTGTACACTCCTAAAGAATCGATGGATGTAATGCGTCACTTATATATGATGCGTGATCAGGTTTTCGGCAAATATGGTTTTTATGATGCTTTCAGTGAAACGGATGGATGGTATCCCAAGCGCTATTTGGCTATTGATCAGGGACCAATAGCAGTAATGATAGAGAATTATCGTTCAGGATTTTTATGGAAGCTTTTTATGAGTCACCCGGATGTGTGTAAAGGATTAAATAAGTTGGGATTTAAATAAGAAAATATAGAGAATGAGAAAAAGTATTTTGATTTTATTATTTATGCTGTTGTCTTTGCCATTCATCGTGCAGGCACAGTCCACGCAAGATTCCGTACGCTTGTGTGAGTTTCTTCAGGTAAAACATGCTGATGCTTTTAGCTGGGTTACTCGTTATCAGGCAGACATTGATAAATACACAGAAGAAAATAAGCAATTGAAAGATAAGTCGTGCGATGTATTGTTTTTGGGAAGTTCATCTATTAATTTATGGGATAATATTTATAATGATATGGCTCCGATGAAGATTATACGTCGTTCATATGGTGGTGCAGCTCTACGTGATATGCTTTACAACTATAATGTAATTGCGCGCGGTTATAATCCCAGATGTATTGTTCTTTATGTGGAGAACGATATGATTAATAGTCCTGAAGATATAACAATAGGTCAGACATTTGATTTTTTTCGTATTTTCATAGCAAGAATAAAGCGTGATTATCCGGGTATTCCGCTTTATGTACTTTCTATAAAACCTTCTTATGCACGTGAGAAGTTAATACCAAAACAAAAAGTAATCAATACATTGCTTGAAGAGTATGTTGATACAGTAAAAAATATATTCTATGTTGATGTAGCTTCTTGTATGTATGATGAGAAAGGGGTGCTCCGTAAAGACATTTTTAAGAAGGATAACCTTCATATGAATCAAACTGGTTATGATCTTTGGACTGCTCGTCTGAAACCGCTGTTAATGCAACATAAAAAATAGCAGGTTAAATAACTCATGGGATTGTTCTATAAAGATGGAACAATCCCTTTTTTATATATTTTTCCTTCAAGTCTCTATCCGAGGTTTAATTTTAATTATTGGATAACGTTTATAAGTAAATTGCTTTTTCATTAATTAATTATGCATTTGTCGGATGACCTCCTTAAAAGTTTCTGGTAATTTTTTTTGATATCAAAAAAAAGGGCTAAACTTTAGAGAGTTCAGCCCTGATTTTTTATTCATAACAATTAAGTTTAATGGACAGCAATAAAATCTAATTTATTATTTACCAGCCAATCCGTCAGCATACCCTGCATATTCATGTTTACGGTAGTAGTTCAAATCCCACAAACCGATAGGTTCGCCAGCACGCCAAAATGAAGAACTACTGTCAGGGCTATCTGTAATAGACCAGGTAGTAATTCCATATTGCTGAGCAACCGGAATAATTTCGAAGTATTTTTTCACAATGAATTTGTAGAATTCAGCCATTGCTTTATGTTGATCCTGGGTCATATTTACAGTCTTTAATGTTTTACCATTTTCGTCAATATATCCCATATCTAATTCGGAAATCTTCACTAATTTACCCGATGCAGCCAACAATTCAAACATCTTCACTACATGTTCTTCTTTGCTTTTTTGTGAAGTTGCATTTGCAGAATAAGAAACGTGCATCTGTGTTCCAATTCCATCTATTTTGGTAACACCATCTTTTTCCCAACGTTGAATCCAGTGAATCAAACTTTTCAGTTTTTTGTTATCGTCCCAATCGGATTCCAGATTATAATCATTGATGAATAGTTTTAGATCCGAAGGATTTCCTTTGAATTCTGCATAGTATTTACGAGCCATACCAACGACTTTACGTACATATTCTTCGCTTCCTAAATAATCTTGCCAGTAGAAGTTCTTAAGAGGGTCGCCATTTGATGCAGATTGCAATACATAGAAGCCTTCTCCGTCGTCGCCTCCACCTGAAATAGCTTCGTTTACTACATCCCAAGACTTAACATATCCACCGCAAGCTTGCATCATTCCTTTTACCCATTTGTCCATAGCCCAAGTTAGTGTATCTGCCTTTTCTTTTGGAGTTAATGGAATAGTATTGCCTGATTCTTGTTTCTCGAAATAGATATCGTCAAAATAGAATGTTGTAGCTGTTTTGTTTGGAGAAAGGTTGAACGCAATAGTATTCATTCCTGCTTGTGAAGCTGAAATAACACCGGTTTTGGTATATTCCTGCCAAGAGGTGGTAACACTAGGGTTGCCAATCATAGACCAATATAAATATCCACCAGGATTATTGTGTGCTTGAGACTCAATAGTTCCTGCTTTATCAGCTTTTACTTTCATGGTAAAACGATAAGTGTCTCCTTCTTTGAACTTATAAGGCACTTTTACAAAGAATTGAGTATCCCAGTTATTGGTTGGATTGTCTCCAGATTTTACAATTAAAGCACGGCCAACTCCATCAGCTCCTGTACCTGCAGCTCCAAAAGTTGCAGCTTTAGGTCCAACTGTTGCTTCTGTAGCATAGAAAGAAGAAACATCATCTGATTCACAGTTACTATTACTAACCAGGTTTGTAAACCAGGTAGTAGGTCCAGCTGCCAAAGCTTCAATAGTATAAGTATAACTATGCCAACTTGGTTTACTCCATTTACTCAAATCGGTATTGTCAAAAGAAGAATTGGCAATCAAATTAGTATTTGAACCTGTAGCAGCCAATTTAACATCGTCAATGTACAAGTCACCGCTAAACTTCCCGAAAGAGAATACCAATTTTTGAATAGGAATAGTAGCCGTAAATTTAACAGAAGTAGTATTCCATTCTTTTCCTACAGACAAATCAGATAAATATTGTACTTGCGATCCATTTGCATTGTTTGGCCAAAAAGCAATATTAGTTGCTGTAGTTGCTTTGGCACGCATACTTATTGTATATTCTTGTCCTACTGTGAGAGCTTCAGGCAACATATAATAAATTTGCCAATCCCAAACATTTGCTTTAGCTTCAGTAGTTTTTATATGCAATGCATGTTCTGCGTTATTTGGATCCACTTTTATTTCTTTGTCAGCAATCAGTTTATTCAAGTACTCATTCTGCTGTTGAGAATGCCAGGCTAATGTGTGGCCATAGATTGATAAACCTGCAGTTTTAGCCATTTCTATAAATTTGGTTACATCAGAGAAGCTCATAACACCATCTTTAGAAACACAAGAACTGTATTTCATTGCATTACCAGCAGTTATTTCATCGAAATTAGCGCTTGCCAATCTATAGACAAGTCCTCCCGAATTAAAATCGCTTTCCGAAATACCCGATCCCAACTTAAAGTTGGGGTGGGTAGTACGATCTATATACGATTTCAACGGAGAGTAGTCATTTAGATACTCCATACCCGCTATGGTGTTTGGCTTTTCTACAGAAAAATCATCAATACCAGTATCAGCGCACCCGGCCATTATAACCGATCCTAATGCTGTTATCAGAAGTTTATTTATATACTGTTTCATTTGTATTATTTTTAGGAATCAATTGATTATTTGTTTTTCGGTGTAAAAGTTTCCAATTTACTTCCACGGTCACGTGCAACCAATGTATCATCACATGTGTACTTTTTATACAACATCGGGCCACCTGCTTTTTGCTGGTAGTTATAAGTCAATACATAGTTTAACTTCAGTTCATCACGATCTTTATCTCCCCAAGCCTTTTTTGCACCTTCTTTAGTCCATGTACCAGTACCGGTAGCTGTATAGCCTTCTGTTCCACAGGTAATTGTACATTTATCCTTGTCGTCGAATGTTAATATAAGGTCGCATTTTAAGGTTTTAGTTCCCAATGTACCATCTTCTTTGTATACATTTACAACTGTAGATACAGGATATACAACTTGCTTATAGGCAGTTGTTGTAAGGCTACGTACCTCATCATTCTCTATATACTTAGCCTGGCGTGTTACTGTAGTAACAGATCCATTATCATCAATTACATCTGTACCTCGGCTCAGCCAATTACCATCCCATTTATTGATGTATTTAACAGCATAAAGAATGTAGTTTTTACTCTTCAGGATTGTATCAGCATTTTCTACACTAGTCATTCTTAATGGAATAACATAAGTAGTAGAAATAGATTTTGGATCATTGAAGAATGCATCTGTTAATTGTACTTCGACTCCTCCCAATACTTTACCTACAGGTATTATAATTTGGTTGGATGCCAGTGTATAATAAGTAGAAGGCATAGGTATAATGTCACTTCCATTTTCATAAGTCAATCCTTTACACAAAGATTCATCAACCTCGAAATTAATTATGCGATTGGTTTCATTATTATATACTCCTCCCATGGTAGCCATAATTTTACATTTATGCTCATTGTCCAAGGTTGTATCATATGTATCGGTACCCAATGTAATGGTGCGTATTGGCGTTTGTTTGGCAAAATAAACACTTGTCTTTCCGTAATCGGGAAAATCCCAATCTGCATTCTCGCAAGATGTAACCAGTGCGCCTAACATCATAATAGCGGCTATAATTTTTTTCATATTTAATCAAATTAATATTTTACATTGTAATGATTACCATCCCTGGTTTTGTTCCAGAGCATTAAATTTTAATATTTCACTATAAGGAATAGGCCCATAATACATATAATCTTTATACGTACGTTTATCAACTTCTATCGGAGAATAGGTTTTAGTAGCATCTCCTGTAATACTAACCCCCATAGCAGTTGTATTCCAGTTTGCTTTCCAACGACGCAAATCCCAGAAACGGAAACCTTCAAAACAAAGTTCCAAACGACGTTCGTTACGAATCAACTCGCGCATCTTGTCTTTGTTATCCTTAATAGACTCCAAATACAGGTCACCTCCAGTAATACCAGCTCGGCTACGTATTGCTTTAATTACGTCATAAGCAGAATAAGCATGAGAATCTTTTCCTGTAGGACCGAAAGCTTCGTTAGCAGCCTCTGCATAGTTCAAATATATTTCTGTGTAACGTATACGTGCCTGATAGTGTTCTTGAGTACTGTTTACAGTTGGATCCAGATTAATATCCTGACGCAATAATTTACGCATATAATAACCTGTACGTGTTGAATAACCTTCTTCCTTGTTCAAAGCATCGTTTGTTGTACCGTCGGCAGCAGTTGTTATAACTTTGTTATTTACACCGGCTTTCGTTCCATTGTATAAAATATAAGCAGCCAAACGAGGATCACGATTTGCATAAGGATTACTTGCATCGTAACTAGTTCCGCTAGCAGATATAGGAGTTCCATCCAACATAGGGAAAGCATCAACCAAATTTTGTGTAGGATTGATTCGTCCTTTACCATAGATAGAAGGAGGATAATTATCCTTTTCTAATGTATTGCTTGACGATTTAGTTCCTCTCCACAAGATTTCAGGAGGACATTCACCACTACCTAACGACTCAATTTCTTTGTTTTTATACCAAGTTCCACCATCGGCATCCATACCGGCAACGCCATTGATTCTATCCAATACGTTGGCTGCATAATCAGCCGCATTCTGCCAAGTTGTAGTATTGCCTGCAGCAAATGCTGGACTTGCAGCTAGCAATGCAGCTTGAGAACGGATAGCTTCTACGATACGTCCGGAAATGCGTCCACGAAATTTTAGACCAAACACACGATTATATTGAGTAAGGTTTGCACCCTCATTCAAATATTTAGAAGGTATTTCAGATTCGCTGGTTCTATCACCATAATCAGTAGGTAAAAGTTCCAAAGCCTTTGATGCATCAGCATAAAAAGCCTTCATACAATCTTCAAAAGTAGCACGTGAATAGTTGAAATCTGTTGAAGCTTCTTCTGGTTCAGTAACAATAGGCACACCTAGCAATTTTCCATCTGCAGTCCATCCGCCATGCGCCTGAAGTAGGTAATACATGTACATGGCACGTAGCCCGTAAGCTTCACCTTTTAAGCGATCATTATACATTTTAGCAGCCAACTCATCGTCTGCCCAATGTACCTTATCAGCGTTGGCTAGAAAAAGATTGAGATACTGAATAGCTGCACGGCAATTGCGCCAACGTTCAGTTGGGTCATTGTCCGACTGCCATGCACCTGCAACCATTTTTCGATAACTATTTGCAGCATCATTACTAACTGCATCATCAGTTGCAACATCATTGAATGAATAAGACGCAGACGGAATGCGCGTATATGCATTAGATAAAACACCTTCGGCATATCCCGCATTTTCGTACATATATTCAAATCCCAGATTATTCTCAATGGCTGGCTCGAACAGATCATCGCATCCTGTCAATAAAGAAGAAAGGACTAATATTTTTATTATATTTTTCATGACAAATAATTTATTTGGTAATCTATCTCATTTAAAACTCAGCTTTCAAACCAAGATTATAACTACGACTCTGAGGTGTACTACCTACATTCATCTCCATATATTTACGTTCTTTGGCTATAGTTAGCAAACTAGAACCACTTAAGTACACTGACAAGCCTTTGACTATACCGTTTCTAAATACATTTTTTGGAAAATCATAAGTAATTTGAACCTTACCTAAATCTACACGACTAGTACTGTACATCCAGAAATCAGAAGCGCGGAAGTTATTGTCGCCGTTTTGCGTTGTTAAACGAGGATAAGTTGCTGTGTTAGCAGTTTCTGGAGTCCAGCGATTGCGTACAACTTCTGAATACTTGCGGTCACCATACACCCACATATATGAATTATTCTTTATTCCTTTTCCTCCTATGTTACCTGAAACAGCAGCAAAGAAAGTGAAGGCTTTCCATTTAGCTGTAAAGTTCACACCGAAAATAAAAGGTGCTCCCCATTTACCCAATACAACCTGATCTTTGCTGTCTATTGTACCATCATTGTTCTGGTCAATGTATTTAATATCACCTGGTTTAACCTGACCAAAACTAGATGAAGGAGAGTTTGCTATATCAGTTTCATCCTTGTAGAAACCGTTACTCTGCAATCCCCAAAGAGCATCAATAGGTTTTCCTTGTGCTTTTAAATATTCATATTCTACATTTTCGTTAACCTTTGTAGCCTTAGAAGTGTAATACATTCCGTTTACTCCCAATGTCATATCTACTTCACCAACTTTCTTGTTCAGATTAAGTGCAAAGTCAAAACCTGTACGTCTGTTGTTGTTAAAGTTCATATATGGCAAAAAAGAAGATACTGGCCAATAGGTCTGGAAATAACTAGGGAAAATAGTAGATGGAGTAGTCAATAAACCTTCTGTTGAAGTAGTAAAGAAATTGGCATTCAATTTCAATAAACCCTTCCATAATGAAGCATCTAAACCAATAGTGATTTCCTTACGTTTTATATAAGACAATTTGTCATTACCACTACGACGAGAGTCGGCAGACTGCATGCTGTTACCATAGGATTCTGACCATCCCCACCAAGTTCCTGATGAAGTAAATACATTGTCGTATAGATAATATTCAACATTCTTATCGTCAATTGTAGCCTTAACATCTAAGTCTTGATTCAACATGGAAACAGAGGCATTTAGCTTCAAATCGTCAATAATCGGTGAATCTGCTAGAAAATCTTCTTTGCTTAAACGCCATGCAGCAGTTATTGTAGGTGAGATAGCCTGGCGATTTCCCGGAGCAAATTTTGCTGAATGAACAGCAGCCGCACTAAAATCAACATAATACTTATTTTTATAATCATATCCGAGTTGTAGACCTAAATTCGCATTGCTGAGACGATGATACTCTCCGGAAATTGTTTGTTGATAACCATGTGCCAACAACATTGCAGATACATTATGCACCTCATTGAAAGTACGATTATAATTAAACTGTCCAGAGAACATAATAGTTTGCTTTTCTGCACTACCAGATACATTTTGCGTACCTGTACTACTATCTTTGTTGTACTTATTTAGCGAGGTAATTAAATCCTTGCCTGAGTAATTGTTCCATACTGCTTCATAAGTAGCATAATTATTATTGATAGAAGTATTGTAACTTGTCGCATAATCAACGGCAAACTGTGTACGGAAAGAAAGTCCCTTCAACATCTTGTCAAGATTCAAATTAATACCGGTATCAAATTGAAACTGGCGAGAAGTGTACTTGTTGTAACCGGCAGCATACATAGCCGCAAATGGATTGGTTGGATCCAATTGAGTTCCGCCTAACAAGTATTGACCATTTAACAGATAATTACTATTATTGATTAATGTCCAGGAAGGATTATCGTTTTCTTCAACATAGGAGATTGGAATCAATGGACTTACACGATTGGGACGTAGTGTGGCAGAGTTCGACCAAAACGAAGCATTATCACTACGTGTGTCATAAAATGTAGCGTTGGCATTTACCCAGCCTGTTACCCAATCGTTCAGACGCAAATCCACGTTACCACGTATATTCATACGATTGGTATGATTGTCTTTACCTTCTCCAAAATTAATCAGGTCGCCAACATTATAGATACCAATGTTGGTGTAGAAGTGTGCATATTTTCCACCACCTGAAAATTCAGCAGATGCATCGTAACGATTATATGCTTTCTTTATATAATCTGATGAGAAGAAATTTACATTCGGATAACGATAGGGATTATTTCCTGTAGAAGTATTATAAATCAAATCTTCTGAATAAGTAGGAGATAAGCCGTCGTTGGCACGTGCTTCATTATACAAAGTCATATATTCTGCTGAGCCTAAATACTCAGGATATGCTTTGGGTACAAACATTGAAGCATTACCACGAGCCTTTATTTTAAGTCCGTCTTCACGTCCACGTTTTGTTGTAATTAAAATAACGCCTTTAGATGCACGGCTACCGTATAAAACAACAGCAGATGCACCTTTCAGAAATGTTATTTTATCTATCTCAGTGGGCAATACATTATTTGCATCACGAGGTACACCGTCAACTAATATTAATGCGTCACCCATGTTCCATAGCTGGCCATTATATCCACCTACCAATGACTGCATATTATCCAAACTATACGTTGAATAGTTTTTATCAGTTAATTTCACCATATCCACTACAGAAACACCTCCCATCAGGTCTTTCTGATTCACCGTACGGAAAGCCACATTGACTTCTTGCTTGGCTAAAGAGTCTGCAGGTGTCAGCATTTCTGCATTCTCTTGCGCCATCAGCCCTAATGACGAGAAAGTCATCATAGTCCCCATAACGATTCTTGCATGTATATTTTTCATTATTTTTCTGTTTTATTAAACTTAGTGTTAACACCTATTACCAACCAGGATTCTGTTTAAACTCAGGATAAAGACTTGTATCAGACTTTTTCAAAGGTAACCAGTAATGCTTTTCAGTAAAGTTGCGAGTTAAAATTACTTTTTCTGTAAATCCACTTACTGCATTTTTTGTAGGATCTGCCTTATCGAAAACTCCAGAACGAATAAATTCCTGTGAAGTTTTAATATTATAAGGAGATTCAGTAAGTAATAACCAACGACGCAAATCATTAAAACGATGTCCTTCATAAGCCAATTCTACGGCGCGTTCACGGCGAAGCTCACCCATAAAGCCATTTAATGAGCCAGTATATTTAGCATTCATCTCTTTTACTCCTGCACGTTTACGAATTTTGTTAACAGCGTCAACTGCAGTCAATGAACAGTTTGATGATTTACCCATAGCCGATTCAGAAGCATTTGCTGCTGATTCAGCATACATTAAATAAATATCAGCTAAGCGCATCCAGCTCAGATGAATATGAAAGTGATTGCTCCATCCATATCCGTCATCGAATTTATTACATTTAATAGGAATAAACTTGTAAAGCAAATATCCGGTACGGCTTCCTTTAGTAGCATCACGTAACTGACCGGAAGTATATAAGCTGGCATAGCGAAGTGGTTCGTTCTCTGAACTCAAATTACCTTCTACTACTTTCACACCATCGTATACAATATCATGGTAAAAACGTGGATCGCGTCCTTTCCAAGGATAGGTTGCATCAAAACCCGATTCTGCGTCAGTTAAAGGCAATCCATTAGCCATACCATAATAGTTAACATAATTGGCTGTAGGAAGTGATATAACTCCAGCGTCATTAAGAATTCCGGTACCAAACTGCTTACTTAAGCCCCAGTTTGTATCATTCCATCCATAAGAAGGTCCACGGAAAATAGCTTCTGTTGAACCAGGCATCAAACCATCTTTTCCGATTGTATAAAACAAGTCAGAGTAATTTTTAAAATCTACCAATGAATATTGTGTCTGACCACTTTCAACCAATGTGAGCAATTCACCAAATGCTTCGGCTGCTCTCTTGCACAAATCTTTGTTGTATGATTTAGATTTTTGAGATTCATAGTTCATTAATGGACTACCTGCCCACAACAGATCTTTACCTAAGTAACCTAATGCCATAATCTTATTGATACGTAATTGGTTCTTACCCAAAGTGTTCTTTCCTGCATTTGTGTTATCCCAGTTGATAGGCAGTAAGTCGGCAGCCTTGCGAAAATCTGCAGCTGCTTTTTCTGCACATTCCTGATAGCTAAGTCGAGGAAGAGTCAATGGTTCTCCAGAAGGAAGTACAGTGTCGATATAAGGCAAACCTCCGAAGTATTGCATCAACTCAAAATGGAACCATCCACGAAAGAAGTACAGCTGTCCTTCAATTAGGTTACGTTCTTCGTCAGTAGCATCAGTCATCAAATTTAAGTTAGCAAGCCCCATATTGGCTTTGCGAATTCCATACCATGCAAGTGGCCATAATGACTTTCCGAAACGGTCATTAGAAGTAGTAGAATTACTCCTACGATCCATCCAGCCGCTTTGCCAGCCATCATGTTCGGATTGCCATCCCCAGAAATCACCTTGGTCTATCTTATAGCACATGTGATAGTCAATACCTACATTCATAATTTCATCTTCTCCCCAGTTAAAGGAATCACTCCAATAACCTTTTGCAAAATCAGGAATGCAATAATATAGCTCTTCCGTGTAACCTTGGAAGTTGGTGAAATCTTTAAAAGCATCCGTTGCGGAAATATCAGAGTCGGGTGCTTTATCCAGATAGTCAGTACATGAAGTTGTACTTAGCAGGCACATAACCATTAAGCCGCTTAAAAAATATTTATATATATACTTTTTCATGTTATTTCTTTTAAAGATTGAATTTTATTCCCAAATTGAAACGTTTCAACGTAGGATAAGCTCCTTGAGAAGCCAAGCCTGTACCGGCAAAGTTTGATTCACGGTCGTCTGGCATACGTGTCCATACCCACAAATTGTTACCATTCAAATAAATTTTCAGGTTAGAGAGACCAATTCTCTTTATCCAACCGTCAGTAAATGTATAAGCAATTTCAGCATTCTTCAAACGAATAAACGAACCGTCATAGTGGAAGCGAGCTCCATCATAATAACTTGGTGTAGAATTCCAACGCGGCATGGGTGCATCTGCATTTGTATTTCCAGCTGTCCAGTAAGAACCTTCATCAAAAACTGTATCCAAGTTACCGTTCAGTGACGTAAAGGATACATAACGATCAACATTAGTTACTCCATAGAACTGAAGAAAAGCACTGAATCCTTTCCATTCAAAACCAACAGTAGCATTGTATGTATTTTGAGGAGTTCCGGTATATCCATAAGGTGCGTTATCATTAGTATCAATCACTCCGTCGCCATTAAAGTCGACAATAACATATTGACCTGGTAATTTCTGGTTATCATTTGTATTGTGATCAGTCATACCAATCACTTCATCCCACGTATTTGCATATCCATTATCCAGATAAGAATGATCCTGTCCAATTGCGTATCCTGCCGTTTTTTGATAATTGGGCAATAATTGTGCATCATCATATTGTAATACTTTATTTTCGGCATGCGTCATATTGAAATTACCCCATAGGCGGAGCCCGTTCTTAAACATTTTATTCAGGCGTAATTCCAACTCATATCCTTTTGTGCGAACCTTACCAAGATTGGCTGTGGGAGCTGTGGTTCCAAAATATGAAGGAACAGAACGATTACCACCTGATACGAGAATGTCTGAACGGTTTTCATGGAAAAACTCTGCACTACCAGCTATTAGACCTCCAAACAATGAATAGTCAATACCCAAGTTCTGCTTTACTGCTTTTTCCCAGTGTACATCTTCATTACCTACTGATGATTCACGATACCATGTATAAGGACTGTTTTCTCCTTTAGGTCCCATCATAGCAATACTTCTGTTTGCACCTGATCCGTATGCCCATTGAGTGGCGTATAACCAACGAGATCCAACATTATCATCACCAATTTCTCCATAAGAGTATCTAATTTTCAGCATGTCTACGTATTTTTTAATAGGATTGAAGAATTTCTCTTCACTAATCATCCATCCTAAGGCACCCGAATTAAAGAAAGCAAAGCGATTCTTTGCACTGAATTTTTCAGAACCATTATAAGCACCGTTATATTCAGCGAAATACTTGTCGGCATAATTATATGTAGTACGGAAAGCCCAGTCTTCACGATAGTGGGTAAATTCACTACCAGTTGCACGTTCAGTACGGTTGAATACACCCATTGCAGAAACTCCATGTTTACCAAACTGTCCAGCCCAATTTAACTGTCCCTGATAGAACAAGTTTCGCTGAGTGTAATTATTATCTATAGAACCACCGGATGTAGTCCATTGAATTCCCTCTTGAAAGTCGAAGTTATTATTACTGTTACCAGATTCTTTGTACTTAATTTCTCCCGTATCAGGATCTATCCATTTAAATTGTGTATTGTGATAAAGGTCATTTATACCACGGTCTGTTTCCAAAAATACATTATCTAATGATATCGTGGCATTTGCTTTCAATCCTTTCAAAAAGAAGCTTAGATCTTGTTCAAGGGTAAAGTCTGTGTTTATACGAGTAGTTGTATTCTTTTCAGCACCACTGATTGCCAAATTCACAATAGAGTTAGGTGCACCTTGTGTATCAGCAGGATAATATCCCCATGTTCCATCAGAATATCTAGGAAGAAATGCATCTGATGGTGCACTGTAGGCGGCTTGCCACAACTGTGAAGCACCGAAAGAGTCATTACTAACATTCCAGGGAGAACGTTTAAGACCATGTGATCCTGCAATATTAGCTTTCAAAACGGTCGTTTTTGTCAATTGGAAATCTAAATTACTTCGCACATTAATACGGTTATATCCATATCCAGCCTGATATCCACGATTATTATCCCATTCACGGAATAAGTCACCTTCATGTTGAAAATCTACAGCTGCAAAGTATTTTACGAATTTTGTTCCACCCGAGATGTTAACATTTGCATTATAAGCCATCGCATAATCTTTAAACAACTCTTTCTGCCAATCTACATTCGGATAGCGTTCTGCTTCTTCCAAATTAGCCGGATTGCGGTATTTTTCCATGATTTCGGCTGGTGTAATATCACTCCATGAATCAGGATTCAAACCTAGTTCATTCTCTATTGCTTGATTACGTACATATAGAGCATTTGCAGAAGCCATAGAACGTGGTAACTTAGATACTACTTTTGCTGTAGCATTAAGGCCAACTTCTATTTTGGCTTTACCTTCATTTCCGCGCTTTGTAGTGATCAAGATAACACCATTTGCACCTTTTACACCGTATACGGCAGTGGCAGATGCATCCTTTAAAACAGAAACTGATTGTACAGAACTGATGTCCACGCTATTCATAGGACGTTCTATTCCATCTACTAATATTAATGGATCACTATTGTTCCATGAACTGACACCACGAATAACAATTCTCGGATCTTCTTCGCCCGGCATACCGGTACTGGCTGTAGTAACTACACCAGGCAGGTTACCAGTTAAGGCTGCACCAATATCTGCAACACCACCGGCACGTTCCAACACTTTACCAGTAGTTTGTGTAATAGCACCAACCACACTGGCTTTCTTTTGTTGTCCATAACCAACGACTACTACCTCTTCTAATTGCTCAGAAGCGTCATCTAATGTAATTCTCAACTTTTTATTATCAACAACTTTGATTTCTTTTTTCTTCATACCGATGTATGAAATTACTAACACTGAATTTCTTGGTACAGACAATACAAAGTTTCCGTCAATATCTGTAATTGTACCTATTGAACTATTACCTTTCAGTGTTATATTGGCACCGATAATAGTTTCCCCTTTACTATCGATTATTGATCCCGTTACTTTTATTCTGTCTTGTGCATAAGCTGTAACACTGATTAACAGCAGACATAAAATCAAGTAAGGAATCTTTTGTAACTGTTTTTTTACATTTTCCATCTCTTTTAGATTAAGATATTAATACTTTTCTCTTTTTCCAAATAAACTTTCTTTCTTGAAAGCAATCAATTTCAACTGTCATCATATTCACATTTCATTTCATTAATTATTAAGGTTTATTACTATAGGTATTTTTTTAGTGGTTAAATTCCAGGAATAACTCTAGTGAATTCTTTGGCTGAATGGTTAGATAGCCCCATTCGTTAATGAAATTTTGAGTTCTGAAATAATATTCACAAGGTAAAGGAGTCGAAACGTAAAAGTTATCTTCACTTTTGTTGATGAAGTTTTCAAAGAGTAACATTTGCTTGCTTATATCCAGCAGATTTTTTGCTTTATTGAGCGAATTGTACGAGGCTGTAGAAATACAGAACAGCCATGCCGATGAGAACATGGTTGACCCTAATTTAAGAGATTCCTTTTTTTTCATAGTACTTAGATGTCTGTGCTGATTTTATAGCCTTTTAATGTAGTTTGCTATAAGTCTAAATTTTCAAAGCATAAAAGTATTAAACATTAATTAGGAGTATTTAAATAAATGATACACGTTTTTTTATAAACGTTACATGCTTACTTTTTTATGTTACATAAGTCTTATGGTATGTTACATAATGATGTTAAAGCGTTGTTGTTCAATTGTTTATTAAATGTGCATTAACTTTTTGTTAATATGCTGTTTGAGACTTAATAGAAATAATTTCTCTGATTGTTAAAGGAGTTATCTTCATAACTAAGTTTGCATTTGTAATTTTACATATATTACTCTTTTATAAAAGAAATGACTATAAGACTTTTTTTTAGCTCACACGAAATGATTATGTAATTGTATGAAGTCAGTGAATATAGATGATAGAATACCGAAAATGCATGGTATGGTTGTATCGGTAAATACTTTCATTTAATATAATATAGTTGTACCTTTGCACCCAAAATAGAAAAAGATGCAATATTTTGGCGAAGTACTCTCTTTGGGTGTAGCTATATCCTGGACTGCTACAGCTCTTTTTGCAGAAGTAGCTTGTAAGCGGGTTGGTTCTTTACAGCTGAATTTAATCCGAATGTTCCTTTCTTTGTTTTTCCTGGCTATCACTCTGTGGTGGTTTACTGGCGTACCTTATCCCTTGTATGCCAATTCAGAAACTTGGTTTTGGTTATCGCTTTCCGGATTTGTGGGATATGTACTCGGTGATTATTGCTTGTTCAACTCTTATGTTCTTATTGGTTCCCGTTTCGGACAGTTGTTTATGACGCTTGCTCCTCCGGCAGCTGCAATATCAGGCTGGATAATACTGGGTGAAAAACTCCCTTTGAATGCATGGATAGGGATGATGGTTACTCTTTGTGGTATAGGAATGTCCGTTCTCAGTAAAGGAACTTCTCACAAACTAGGATTAAAGTTGCCGCTGAAAGGTATTCTGCTCGGAATAGGTGCAGGGGTAGGACAGGGGGTAGGACTTGTACTAAGCAAGGTGGGGATGAACTATTACAAAATGTCGGTACCTGCAACAGATATCAATCATTTTACGACTCTGCTTCCTTTTGCTTCCACTTATATACGTGCCATAACCGGTATGCTTGGATACTTTGTTATGATGTGGCTTAGAAAGGAGCTATATACAATGCCTATTGCATTCCACAATGGAAAAGGAATGAATGCTGCTTTATGGGCTACCATCTTCGGACCATTTATCGGAGTTTCTGTATCTTTAATGGCTGTTCAATATACAGAAGCTGGTATTGCATCTACACTAATGGCACTTACGCCCATCTTCATATTATGGCCTTCACATCTTATTTTTAAGCAGAAAGTTACAATAAGAGAAATCATTGGAGCAATAATAAGTGTACTGGGTGTGTCGTTATTCTTTATATAAGATTGGGATATAGCCTTTTGTATACTTGCAAATAAGCATTTCTGAGTATGTAAATGCCTTATATATATCAATCCCTATACATTAGCAGATGAGCCGAATATATGGGGGTACCAAATGGTTACCGTTACTTTTTCTTATTTAAGAAACGCTTTGCCAAATACTTACGTATCGGTTCGTCGTACAATTTCAGACAAGCATAAGCTAATAATACATCCCATGCCATTACACCCAAGGATATTGCCCAGGTTTCGCCAAACGTATAAAGTTTGCTTTTGATGAGCCATGCATAGAGCAAGTACATGAATGGATAATGTACTACGTATAGCGGAAAAGAGATGTCACCCAGAAACTTGCATATATTTGTCGATATCTTATCGGTAGTAGCACCCGATGCGCCCAACCAAACCAGAATAGGGAAAACGATAATGATACAGAACGATTCATAAACACCGTTCATGTAGACTGGTTTAGAAGCTCCGATAAAAGGTACCGAGAATAAAGCCACCAATACAGCCGAGCAAATCCAGAAAGCACCTCTCACTTTTACCGGTTGGAAAATGCGCGACAAGAACATCCCCATTGTAAAAGGGAAAAGCATACGCAACGAACCACCCAGGAAATTCACACTATCCAATGTCCAACCCACGCCAATACTTCCATAAGTAGAAATATTGCAGGTGGCAAACCATGTCACGGCAATGCCCAACACCACAACCAATGCACCCAATGCCTTAGTAGACAAACGGCGAATAAATAAGGTATAAAGAATATTACCTATATATTCGAAAAACAGCGACCAGTATGGCCCGTTCAACGGAAACATTTCACCGTTACCACGTATTTCGTAATTTCCCCCTGGAACGGCAGGAATAAAGAACATGGTACAAAGTAAAGCGAGCATAGTAAAGGTCGTTGCAATATGTGAACCATTCCATTGCACGCTGCCTTGGATGCAGAATGTTATAACACCTAAAATGGCACCCATTACGACCATAGGGTGAAGACGAATCAAACGACGCTTGAAGAATTCTTTCATTGTAAATCCTTTCTTCCAACGGTCATCGTAAGCATAGCCTATAACAAAACCCGAAAGAATAAAGAAGAAGTCCACAGCCAGATATCCGTGATTGAGGTTCTTGACGAAGCCATCACCTGCACCATTGACAGTCTCGGCAAAACCAAAACCTTCATTTACATGGTACCAAATAACTAAAAGAGCTGCCACTCCGCGCAACCCGTCTAATAGGTTATAATGTGGCTTGGTGTCTGCAAATGCAGCTGAAGAAATTCTTGACATCTGTTTTTTATTAGAGTTAATATTATCTTAGCCGCAAAAGTATTGTTTACAAAAAGAACTTTTTTTGCTTAAAAGCAAAAAAAGGAATATAAAAACTATTTTTGAGCACGGATACGACTGAAGGTATAGATGGAAATACCCAGAAAGGCAGCTACGTATTTCAGCTTTACCCTATTAATGAGACCGGGATAACGCAATAAAAAACTATCATATCGTTCTTTGGGAGTGAGTTGCAACCTTTCTACAAAGAGATGGCTCAGTTCTTTATTTACATTCTGATGCAGGATTCTTCCCCAGTTGGCTATGTCGATATACTTCTCATATAGCATATTTAGTTTGTCAATGTGGATGACGTACACCCGGCAGTCTGTCAGAGTTTCAACACTTTCTATCGAACGCTGGTTATAATACAGCGAATCCATGCCGAAAGTAATGTCTCCCTCCTTACTGAACCAGGTTGTAGTGTCCACTCCATCATGATGAAATATAGAACGGGTTACTCCTTTTTCAATAAAATAAACCAAATGATCCGTTATACCCGATTGCACAATACAGGTGTTTTTGGGATATATTCTCTCTTCCATCTCCGTCAGCAACGCTTGGAGCGCTTCATCGGAAACGGGGTATACTTGTCTGATACTAGCTATAATGTTTTTCATTGAAGAAGAAAACGGTTTTCCTGTTGATGCAAAGTTATTAAATTTGTCTGATAAAAAACGATTTCATGGTGTTTAAACTTATTGGCAAAGATTTCGAATTTTATAAGTGAACGTAGTAAATACAAAGGTGCGGGAGCTGGTTCTTGTATGAGTAAGTATTTGATAATTAGATGTGAAATACTTTTTAACTCGTGTCTCACCATTTTTTGGAAAAGATATAAGGAAGTTTTCTGACAATACGTTTTACTTTTTGAGTTAAATGATTGATTATTAGCTGCGGAAAAATTATATCTACCCCCTATAATGGCAGAATTCAAGTTATAAACGCAACTCTCTCCTATGTTTTTTAAGTGTATTAATAAACTCGATTGGAGTATAATATTCCAACCTTTTTCTTGGTCTTGAATTAATTAAATCTTCGACAGTTTCTACTTGTTGTTCAGTCACTTCACTAAAGTCTGTCCCCTTAGGAAAGTATTGCCTTACTAATCCATTTATATTTTCATTTGCTCCTCTCTCCCAAGAATGATAGGGTCTGGCAAAATAGAAATTAATTCTCAATTTTGTCTCTATTTTTTTATGAAAAGCAAACTCAAATCCATTATCTGAGGTTATAGTGAAGATTTTCCCTTTAAATGATGTTAAACATTTAATAGTTGTATCTGCCATAGTTTTGGGATCACGCCCTTTAAGTTTACGTATCCATAAGCGTCCGGTTAGTCTGTCGTTAATAGTCATTAATGCACTCTTCCTATTCTTACCAATAATAGAGTCTATTTCAAGATCACCAAAGCGTTTACGTTCCTCAACGATGGAAGGTCTTTGATCAATACTTTTGCGATTTTGCAAAATACCTCTATTGTTGTATTCGGAACCACGTTTTTTATTTTTTCGACCTTTCCGACGTAGATATTTATAAAGATCTCCTTTCTGACGTTTATCTTTCCAAATCCACTGATAAAGCCTTTCATGAGAAACCATGGGAATTAATTGTAATTTGCATCGGCCAGAGATTTGTTCCGGACTATAATTAAATTCTATTAGCAGATGCTTTGCAAGATCCTTCATGTCTTGGGTAAAGACTACTTTCCGATGGCGACATTTCTTTCTTAAGTCAGCTTTCTTTTGAGCGGCACGGGGCATGTACTGATGCCAGGAACCGTAAGAATTACGGGCAATTTCACGGCTAATGGTACTTTTATGAACCCTTACCAGAGAGGCTATCTCGCTTTTGTTTTTTCCACTGTGAAGATATGCAGAAATTTCATATCTTTGTTCTTGGGTTAAATGTTTCATCTTGTAACTGATTTTGTAGGAGATTGAGGGAACAAGATAATTATTTTATCCCATCAGAGAAAGGCGGAAGATAAACATCTTCCCCTTCTCTGAAAAAATATTCAATCTAAAATTCCATCAGTTGCATTTAACACTTGAATTTAGGATGGCAGAAAATAGCATCTGTTTTTCCGCAGCTTAGAGAATTGCTTTTCAGCTTTACTTTTCAGTCTTATATATTTGCTCTTTTAAAAGTGATTCTTTTATTCATAATTTAAATATCTTTGATAGATCTGTAAGATTCAAGTATTAATAATTAGTTCTGTTTTTATTATAATTCTTCAGCATCTTACCAAACTCTTTGTCTTTCTTTCTACGTTCGGCTACCGAAGATTCAAAGAACTCTTTTTCTTTGTTCATTTTTAGATAGTTTGCATACGAATTCTTATCAATCAGGCCATCCTTGACTGCTTGAATCACAGCACAATTCTTTTCATTAGTATGAGTGCAATCTTTATACTTACATTTTATAGCGTATTCATAGATGCGATCAAAAGTCATAGCCAATCCTTCACTAACATCTGTAACACCAACTTCGCGCATGCCAGGATTATCTATTAATATACCTCCGTTCTCGAGTATTATCAGTTCACGATGGGTAGTTACATGTCTACCTTTATTAGTACTTGTGCTGATGGTATTGGTTTGCATAATATTTTCTCCTTTTAGATTATTGGTCAAAGAAGATTTTCCAACCCCTGACGAACCAAGTATGCAATAGGTCTTTCCCTTTTCAATTAGTTGTGTTAATTCATTTACTCCTTCATGTGTAGTATTACTTATGGCGATCACTGGAATGTCTTGAATTCGTTGATTGATAGTGTCTTTTATTTTTAAAAGAGTTTCTACATTTATCAAATCAGTTTTGGTGAGAACTATAATTGGCTTTACTTTGGCTGAATAGCAGATAGTCAGATAACGCTCTAATCGGTTGATATTAAAATCTCGATCGACAGCCTGAACTAGAAATGCAAAATCAACATTGGTTGCAATGATCTGAATTTCACTTGAGCGACTAATGTCCTGTCTGGAAATAATAGAGAAACGAGGAAAGATTTTATGAATAATACAGAACTCAGGTTCATAAACCGTTAATGCTACCCAATCGCCAACTGCAGGGAAATCTTCACGGCTTGAAGCCGAAAATCTTAAATTTCCAGTTATTTCAGCTTCAAGTTCCTTATTTTCAGTCCGAACAATATACCTTTCCTTGTGTTCGGCTATAATACGTCCTATTGTATAATCGTTCAGATTATTACTTTTTCTGTATACTTCGTATATATCATTATATCCTAAATCCTGTAATTTCATAACTCTATTTTATTTCGAGATAATTAACCTGAGGGCTTTCTTTCTTTGCAATATAAAATACATACCCATAGAACTTTTTGTATTTATTGTATAGCACTGCTTCGTTTTTTTGATATTCTATTAGCTTTAAGGCTGCTTCATTGTTTGGGTATTTTGCTAAAAAAGATTGCTGGGCTTTTTCCTGAAGAATATAGAAATTCTCAATCCAACAATTCTCGGGCAATATAAAATGTGCTATTGGAGTGTAACCTGCATGCTGAAGCTGCATAATTTTATTGGAAATTGTGTCAATCTCAGGATATGCTTCCAACCAGAATTCATTTATTTCATCTGGTCTTTCTTCTGTGAACCATGAGGCTTCACTTATGGCCAGATAACCACCTTCTTTTAAGAACCGTTTCCAATAATTTATTCCATTTATAAAACCAATATTGTAAATTGATCCTTCGGACCAGATAAGGTCTAATTCTTCTTCTCCGAAAAACAAGTTATCCATTGAACCTGTTATGCCCTTAACTCTTTGTTCAACATTAATCTTTGCAGCATTTCTATTATACAGATCAATAAATTGCGAGAAAATATCAATGCCTGTAATCTGACAGGGTGTATGTTGAGCTAGTAACATTGATTGTTCTCCTGTGCCACATCCAAGATCTGCAATTTTTGATGATTCTGTAAGTGAGTCGATAAAGCTAAGTGCTTTAATTGTTGATTCAGTACTACCAGGACCTTGACGTTTCATGCTCGAAAAATATTCGCAGATTAAATTAAAATCAAACTCGTGGATAGATTTATTTTCATTGTTCATGATATTAAAATTTTAATTGATAAATGTTTGTAATAAGAGATAATATCTAAATATTTTAATTGGTAACAAAGATCAATCAATAAAATCACCTAAAAACACAAGATGCCCCAAGGTGGACTAAAAATTATCTAATTTATCCATTGTTTCAATCAGTTTATTCTTCATTTCATCCAGAAATGCTGTGCGACTCTTCTTTCTTCCCCTTATTTCCAGGAAGGTGCGATAAGGATCTCCAATCTCAATCTGAAACATTGCTTCAGTAAATTGCGCCATTTTTTTCAGACTAATATTACCATTGTTAATGCAGCCTGAAGAATATAGCGCGTATATCAGTTCCACCAATGAAGTTTTCGAATCTGTCCATTGCATTTTGTGATTATACATAACATCTATTGCCTGATAATACAATTGACTGTTTAGCTTGTCCGCTTCTGTGATAAGATAATTCTTAAGTAAATCATTAGCCATTATATTGGCAACATCATAGTCGTGATTGGTTGAAAAGAACCGTTCCTTCTCAAATGAATTGCATGATGTATCCAATAGAATATTGTATGATCCGCGACAGAAATATAAATAATCAAAATTTGTATTCCCCAATTTATAATACTGATAGAAATTACCTATCTGTTCGTTATTCTTTTCTAATTGTTTTAATTCTTTGCTCAAATAAACACTTTGGGCAAAGTCTGTTTTACCCAACCGTCTTTCTTCTATGTGATATAAACGGATATAGTATAATAACAAACAACAGACAGATGGTTTCAATTCTTTGAAGAATAATATTTCTTCCTGCTCATTTTTAAAACTGTAATTCCTGATAAACATTTTCAGTTCATTGATTCTTTCCTCAATAAAATTAATTATCTGTTTTATCTGGCTGGCAGAATGAGTTTCACTGTTCTGTATATTTTTAATTTCAGATTCTATTCGTTGCCTAATGTTGAAAACAAAATCTTTCATATGTATTCATTGTGATTATTCCGGAATATATTTCTGAAGACTCAAATTATATTGAGAAATGCAGAATATTTCCTTAAGTTTAATAGTTATGAAAAAGTAATATGATCTTGGTTCGAAAGAATTTCCGAACGATGAAAGATTAAGCCTGAAGAAGAAGTTACAGGCTGCTATTAAGCAATATCCGAAGAATTATAACTTGTTGTTTTCAAAAAAAATTTTTTTGTTTATGCAAATATATGAATATTATCTTATCAGATAAATTAAATATTCTGTTTTTCAGAATAAAAAGAAAAATTATTTTCATCCCTCACTCCCTCACTTATTTTAATAACTTGTTGGTTTATAGATTTCTGAAGAGTGATGGATTAGTTTTTATCCCTCACTAAACCCTCACAAAAAGGCGTTATCCCTCACCTTTTTGTTTTTAATCGTAATTATTTATAAGTTGTACTTAAATAAGAAGTTTGAAAAATAATGGTGCTTTAAATAAAATGCTATCTTTGCTCTCAAAATTTAACCGTTACATTTTATGAGTAGAATCAATAAACTATTTGCCGGTTTAGTAATTACGTTTTTGGGTATGTCATGCTCAAATACTCACTTTATCAGCAATGAAAAGTATCGGGCAACTGTAGATAAAACTTTTGCCGAAAAGAAAGCAGCGATGCCAAATGGCGGATTGTTTAATGTATTCAATAACAAACTCTCTTTGCAGGAAAAAGAGGCTATGAAGTTTCTTTATGCCTATATGTCTTTGGCTGATATTACTGATTATCCCGACACTTTCTTTTTGAGAGATGTGCGTTTGTCATTCAAGGCAAAGCAGGAAATGCCTTGGGGTAAAGAGATCAGCGAAGAGTTGTTCCGTCATTTTGTACTTCCACAACGAGTAAATAATGAAACGCTCGACAATTCACGCGAAGTATTTTATGGTGAGCTGAAAGACAGGGTAAAGAACCTTTCTCTTTACGAAGCTATTCTTGAAGTAAACCATTGGTGCCACGAAAAGGTAGTTTATACTCCTTCCGATTCCCGAACCAGCTCTCCGCTGGCTTCTGTGCGCACAGCTTATGGACGTTGCGGCGAAGAATCTACATTCCTGGTTGCAGCTCTTCGTTCTGTTGGTATTCCAGCTCGTCAGGTTTATACTCCACGTTGGGCGCATACCGACGATAATCATGCATGGGTAGAAGCATGGGCAAATGGAAAATGGTATTTCCTTGGTGCCTGCGAACCAGAACCTGTTCTTAATGTTGCCTGGTTTACAGCTCCTGCCAAGCGCGGAATGTTGATGCACACTAATGTTTTTGGACTTTATACCGGCAAAGAGGAGATTATGACCGTAACTCCGAACTTCACCGAAATTAATGTGATTGATAATTATGCACCGGTAGATCGTATTGATGTAACTGTGCTTGATGAAAATAAGAAACTGGTTGAAGGTGCAGCCGTTGAATATAAACTGTATAACTACGGTGAGTTTTATTCTGTAGCTAAAAAGCAGAGTGATAAAGAAGGAAAATCGTTCCTTTCATCCGGAAAAGGTGATATTATTGTGTGGGCTTCTAAAGATGGAGTCTTTGATTTCCGCAAAGTATCTGTAGGTAAAGATCACACTTTGACACTTACTTTAGATAAGAAAGCAGGAAATTTAAGTGATGAAGATCTTGCTGCTGTCAAAGAAATGGCAATGGATATTGTTCCACCGGTTGAGTTACCGGTAGAAGTAAACGTAAGCAAGGAACAACGTGCAGCAAACAATATTCGTCTGGCTAAGGAAGATTCTATACGTAATAGTTACATTGGTACATTTATTGATGAATCAAGAATAAAAGAGGTAGCTTCAAAACTGAATATTGATTCGGAACGCACCAAGAAACTATTTGTTGCGTCTCGTGGTAACTGGCGCGAAATAGAAAAATTCCTGCTTTCTACTACAACAGAAAACCGTGAAAAGGCTCTTAAATTGCTGGAAGTTATTTCTGCAAAGGACTTGCGCGATACACCTGCCGAAGTACTTATCGATCATTTACTTTACACAGTAGCAGGAGAAGGAGATATTTATAACCAGAATGTGCTGAATCCTCGTGTTGCCAACGAGTTCCTTACAACCTATAAAAAAGAGTTCCAGAAAGAGATTCCGGCTACTCTTGCTGATGCAATAAGAAAAGATCCGAAAGTATTGGTTGACTGGTGTCGTAGCAACATCACTATTAAAGAGGAATTAAACTCTAATCATCTGTTTATGTCACCACTCGGTGTGTGGAAATCTCGTGTGGCCGACAGCCGTTCAAGAAAAGTTTTCTTCGTAGCTGTGCTTCGCAGTGTAGGTGTACCGTCACGCATTGAGCTGATGACCGGCAAACTACAATATTTCTTCAATAATACGTGGAATGATGTTAATTTTGAAAAAGCAGAAACAGGAAATGCTCCTTACGGATTCGTTAATGCATCTTATACTCCAATCAGTTCTTTGAAAGATCCGCTTTATTACAAGCATTTCTCTATTTCTAAAATTGAAGGTGGCAGAACACATCTGCTGGAATTTGATGAAGAAAATGAAAGCTCATGGAGCACAATTTTCAGCAAACCACTGAAACTGGACGCTGGTCAATATCTGATGGTAACAGGTAGCCGTATGGCAGATGGAAGTGTACTGAGCAATCTTACATTCTTCAATGTAGAAGCCGGAAAAACAACCAATGTTGAACTGAAGATGCGCGAAAGCAACAATCAGGTTCAGGTTTTAGGCAGTTTTAATTCTGAAGCAACATTTATTGATGCTAAAACCGGTAAGGAACAAAGTATACTGAATGCCAACGGTAGAGGTTACTATATCGTGGCTTTGGTTAAGAATAATCACGAGCCTACTAACCATGCTCTAAGAGATATTGCCGCAGTTAAGAAGCAATTGGAAGAATGGGGCAAGCAAATTATTATTCTTTTCTCTGACGAAGACGAACTGAAAGCATTCAATCCAAAGGCTTATGGTGATCTACCAAAGAATGTCACTTTCGGAATTGATAAGGATGGTGCTGTTTTGCATCAGGTAAAAGAGGGAACTGAAGTTATACGTCGTGGCGAATTACCTCTGATTATTGTTGGCGACACCTTTAACCGTGTAGTATTTGCTTCGCAAGGTTACCGCATTGCTTTGGGAGAACAGTTGGTAAAAGTTATCAGTCAGATACAGGCCGGCAATACAAAAGAAGGTACTGCCTGTACTCCAACATCCTGTACCCATTAATAGAGTTTGTTCAAGAAAACTATAAATTAAGACACAATTGAGAACGCCCAGCTTTACATTTGCAAATGTAGAGTTGGGCGTTTCTTATTTATGTTTTATCAGAAATAAACAGCAATTATAGATATCTGACTGTTTCTAACAGATTCTTCCGACTGGCATGCATAGCACTTGGCTCTGACGTATGAAAAGGATAGCCCAGGGGAAGAAAAGCAACCGGAATAATATTGCTTGGTAAAGCAAACTCACTCTTAGTTATTTCTGCATTGAAAGATCCCACCCAAACAGTTCCCAGTCCTAGTTCGGTAGCTTCCAGCATCATGTGTGTTCCTACAATAGTTGGGTCTATGGAGCCAAATCTATCATTCTGTCCAAACCAACTTTCGTCTTCGTCATAGCATAGGAGCAAAATAATTGGAGCGTTGAAACTGTATCTGGTACACTTTTTCACCTTCTCACGAGCGTCTTTACTTTGAATTACATAAATCCGTTGAGGCTGATTGTTATGGGCAGTAGGCGCTACTCTTCCAGCTTCTAGAATTTTGTTTATTTTCTCTTCTTCAACCGGTTCGTCACTATAAACTCTAACCGAATATCTTTCTTTGGCAAGTTCTAGAAAATCCATAATGTTTAATTATTAAATTGTTTTTCCTGAAAAAGATTTATTGTATTAATTAATAATCCCTACTGAGAACTATTACTGGATATTCAGACTGTTTAGTGTCTGACGTACACGTTCGGCAGAAGTACGAGGTTCGGCATATTCGTCTACCTGCACCGTTCCACCCATGGAAACCTTCGGATTGCGGTAAGTCATGCCGCTGGCAATATTTTCACGTGCAGAAAGGTGAAACTCATTTGCACCTGTTTCCTGAGCAATCTTCAGAATATTCTTTTCATTAATTCCACATCCCGGCAGAATGATGATTCGTCCGGCAGCCTTCTCTACAAGTTCCTTCAGAAGAGGAATGCCTGCTTCGGCAGTTGGCATTTGTCCCGAAGTAAGAATACGGTTGCATCCCAAATTGATAATCTCTTCCAAAGCCTTCATTGGGTCAATGCACATATCGAAAGCCCGATGGAAAGTAACCGACATGCCATTGGCACACTTAACCAACCGTTCCGTAACTCTCTGATCAATTTCGCCTTCCGCTGTGAGGCAACCAATTACCACACCATCGGCACCGCAATCTTTTGCCACAGCAATATCACGTTCCATTACACGAATCTCTTCGGGAGAATAAAGGAAATCTCCTGCACGTGGGCGAATAATAACGTGGATAGGAATTTCGAGTAATTCGCGGGTCACAGCAATCGTTCCCTGAGACGGAGTAGTACCACCTTCGGGGATACCGGCACACAGTTCCACACGCTTCGCACCTCCCTTTTGTGCTTCCACGCAACTAGCCACAGAATTGGCACATATTTCAATTTTTATTTCTTTCATCATTGGTTATGTTATAGTTAGACTGATTAGTTGATTGTATACAAAAATACAGAGTTTAAGGCTATATCCCAAGTTTTCCGGTATAAAAGTTTTCTACTTGTATAGTTGTAATTATTTATCTATCTTTATAGCTTTAAATTATGACCCGGGTCATAAGTGAGTTTACACCCGGGTCAAAAATGTTTTAGACCCCCGTCTCAATATCCTTTAGACCCGGGTCTAAATTAAAATGTCTCATGAATAAACGAAAAAATAAACTAATATTATGGCATACAAATACTGCGTGCGCAAAAAAACAGACAAGAGTCAGGGTGAAGAACAAGTAAAATACTATGCAGTTCCTCTTTCGTCGGGAACCATCGGAACAAATGAGTTGGCAGAAAATATAGCTGGTCGCTGTACGCTTAGGCCGGGAGATGTCCATGCTACCATTGTTGAACTTATGTACACAATCGAACAGGAACTTCACCAAGGCAATAAAGTTTGCCTGGAAGGTATCGGCATTTTCAGTCTTTCTGCTAGTAGTGAAGGATTTGATAAGCCCGAAGATTGTACTCCCAGTAAAGTCAAGGCTAAGCGCATTTGCTTTTTGGCGGATAAAAAGCTGAAAAAGAATTTGAAATTTGTGAAGTTTGAGAAAGATAGGAGAGGGTAAAAAAATGAACGTTAATCTTTAATAATCTTTTTATGAAAGGAATATGTGCATTAACTAAGAAAGAAGGAATATTGAGACAATCTCATATTTATCCAAAGTTTGTTATTGAATGGATGAAAAAGACCGGTTCACCATATTTAAGAAGAGGAATTGAACCCAATAGAAGATATCAAGATGGTTATAAGTTAGCTCTTTTATCGGAAGAAGGTGAACAAATGTTTAGTCTTAGAGAAAAATGGTTTGCAGAAAAGATTTTTGTACCTTTTTTAAATGATTCAAAAATAAGTATAAAATATGGTGAAGAACTTTACTATTTTGCAATATCTATACTTTGGAGAATTTTAGTATTAGAATTACGAAGTGATAAAATAGAAGATTTTAAGCATTATCAATTAATGCTCAGAGCTGAAGAGCAGTGGCGTGACTTTCTTTATAAAGGAATTTATCCAATAGATTTTGATAATATCCATATGATGTTAACAGATAGAATACAGATTCATGATTTCAATATGGATGGAGTCGAGTATTATTTTTGCCGTCAATGTGATGGCACAACTATATATTCAAATGAAAACTCTCAATGTGTAATATATGTAAAATTTGCACGTTTTTTTTTCTTTGGAATACTAGATGGATGGATATCTGAACCTAAAATAGGAATAAAAATACATCCAACAAAAGGAGTTTTTTCTATGTTTGATCAGAGCCAAGTGATAGACCCTCTTTTTTCGATTTTCATAAAAAAAAGAATAACAGTTATAAATGAGATGTGTGTGGCATCTCCTAGTCAACAAGAAAAAATATTAGAAGATATAAAAGGTAATGATAAATTTTTAAAATCAGAAGCTTGGGATATCTTACAAAAAGATTATTATCGTAATACTAAACTTTAATAGAACTATTATATTTTAATATTTATTATTTTAGTTGTAAAATACTCATAAAACATCATTCAGTAATGCTAATTGAGTTATACTTAATTAATATCTTTGCATGGAATCATAAATAACATGTGAATGAAAAAAATAATAATAGCTGCTCTTCTTATTGCAGCAAATCTTTCTGTATTAGCGCAGAAGCCAATAGAAAAAGGATTGCAGAGTATTTCTGAACAATCGGCAAAAGCAAGTATCAACTTTCTTGCATCCGATGAACTGGAAGGACGCGAAGCAGGAAGTCGTGGTGGCAGAGTTGCCGGAGAATATATTGTCTCAATGCTAAGAATGATGAATATCTCTCCATTGGGCGATTCATATTACCAGCCATTTGAAGCTTGCCATAACCAGGTAGCGCAAAAAGGAAGATGGCAGGTGCATCCCGATTCCATTGCTCAATTAAAGAAAGGAGTATACAAGCATTTACAACTGAACAATATCCTTGCAAAGATTGAAGGCAAACGGACTGACGAGTATGTTATCGTCGGTGCGCATTATGATCATTTAGGAATAGATCCTACTTTAGCGGGCGACTGCATTTATAACGGTGCGGATGATAATGCTTCGGGCGTATCGGCTGTATTGCAACTGGCAAAAGCATTTCTGGCAAGTGGTCAGCAACCGGAACGAACAATAATTTTTGCTTTCTGGGATGGTGAAGAAAAGGGTTTGCTTGGCTCTAGCTATTTTGTGCAAAACTGTTCGTTTATAAACTCCGTTAAAGGTTATCTTAATTATGATATGATTGGTCGTAACTCAAATGAGGCAAAACCTCAATTGGTGGACTATTTTTATACGGAAGCAAACGCAGCGTTTGGTGAATGGCTGAAGAATGATATCAAAAAGTACAAGCTGAAACTGGAACCAATCTACCATCCTTGGGATAAACCGGTAGGAGGTAGCGATAACGGATCTTTTGCCAAAGCAGGTGTTCCTATTATCTGGTATCACACTAATGGTCATCCTGATTATCACCAGCCAAGCGATCATGCATCACGCATCAACTGGGAGAAAGTTGTCGAGATTACCAAAGCATCTTTTCTGAATTTATGGAATCTGGCTAACGAAAAGAGTTATTGATTGGTCGGTTTCTTTATTTGTTTGCAGCATTGTCAATTATGCCAAGCTGAATATAAATTGGTCGGACAAGCTTAATAAACATTGGAAGCTTTTGGGCAAAAACAAGTGCTCCGATTACGCATGCAATACCGCCGATTAATAGTGTGGCTGGTGCACCAATCATACTGGCCATACTTCCCGCAAGGAAACTTCCTATAGGGGCAGTTCCCATAAATGCCATGGTGTAAAAGCTCATCACTCTTCCCCGTTTGTCATTGTCGGATATAGTTTGCAGAATGGTATTGCTGCAGGCCGTTTGCATCATCATACCAACTCCTGTAATGATCATTAATATTATGGAGAGAGGAAATGAACTTGATAATGAGAAACTAACAAGTCCGAGACCAAAAACAATAGCTGCCAGAGGTATAATCTTTTCCAGTCCTACAACACTTTTTCTGGATGCAAGATAGGCTGCACCTATTAGCGCTCCCACGCCCGAAGCTCCCATTAAAAAACCAAATATATGAGAACCGCCATGAAATATATCTTTGGCGAAAATTGGCATAAGTACGGAAAATGGCATTCCCATCAGGCTGATTAAAGTCAGTAAAATAATAATGGATCGGATAGGAGGGAATCCAAAGGTATAAGTGAAGCCTTCCTTGAATTCCTTGATGATATTTGTGTCTTTTACCTTCTTTTTCTCCTGTGGTTTTACTTTCATTAAAAGTAGAGATATCACAACGAAGATATAGCTTATACCATTGATAAGGAAACAGGCTCCTTCTCCAAGGGAAGCAATCAGAACACCCGCAATGGAAGGACCAACTAATCTTGCGCCGTTAAACATGGACGAATTTAGAGCAACAGCATTCCCTATGTCATTTTTATCTTCTACCATCTCTATCACAAATGATTGGCGCGCCGGGGTATCAAAAGCATTGATGCATCCCTGGATTACGCTTAGCAAAAGTACATTCCACACTTCTATTGTATTTGTGAAGTAAAGTAAAGCCAATGTTAGCGCCTGAATCATGGAAAGAATCTGGGATACAATCATTATGTGATAACGATTCAGTCTGTCGGTCAGCACTCCGGCAAAAGGAGCCAGAATAAATGTCGGTATTTGTCCGGCAAAACCTACAAATCCCAATAAGAAAGCAGAATCTGTTAGTCTGTAAACCAGCCAGGGAATAGCGATTCTTTGTACCCACGTACCGATAAGAGAAAGACTCTGACCACTGAAAAAGAGGCGATAATTTCTATAGCGCAGGGAACGGAAGATGCTTTTTAATCCATCAAACTTTCCTACTTCGTACTTATATAGAAATCTTTTCATTGGTAGTGTTCTTTCAGTTATGCGAGTGCTGGAATCCCTTTCTTAAATTGCCATTTCTGATTCTGTATATCATTCTGACTGGCTTTACAAAATTAGTATAAAGCAGATTTCCCTCCAAATTTTGCAGGTAGTTGTTATCTTATAAATTGCGAAGATTCGAACTCGACAAAGCAAACAGAAAATCAATTTTTTCAGAAATTAGAGAGAAAAGCATATAACAGTTTCGGTTCCAGAAGCAATGGATAAATTATTCCGTAAACTGCACCATAGAAGTGGGCATTGTGATTGATGTTTCCTCCTCCTTTTTTATTCATGTACTGACAGTACACCAGGTATAGCGGACCAAACAAAATGCCCGGTATAGGGATAATGGCAAATAAGAGTATTGTTCCGAATGGATTGAAAAAGATGGAGGTAAACAATACTGCAGATATAGCTCCCGATGCACCTACGGAGTTGTAATACGGATCGTTTTTGTGTTTAATAAGATCGTAAAGTGAAGCAACAATCATTCCTCCGAAATAAAGTCCAAGAAAACCACTTGTGCCAAAACCCAAAACTTCAAAACCTTGCTCAATATAGGTCCCGAACGACCAGAAAGTGAACATATTCACTAGCAAGTGAGTTGTGTCGGCATGTACAAATCCGTGTGTAATTAAGCGATGCCACTCATTATTCTTTATTGTACGGTAAGGATTAAAAGCCAATTTATAGAATAATTCCTGATTATTGAAACACATGTAAGAGATAACGGCTGTAATGCCTATGATGATGTATGTAGTCATTTTTTAGAATTTTTTTTGTTTATATGGCAAATGTAGTAAACATTTTAATAGTAGTACATAGATAACTCATTAAACAACGAGAAATATTTGCTGTTTATATCAATAGATGAAGCAATAGCAATGAATTTAACATTTTAAATAATCTAATAGTTTGTTACTTATTGATAATAAGTTCTGTTTTTGTTTATATTTTATGTATCTTTCGGTTCCTAAAACTTAAATATCGCAATAATGCATATAATAGAAACAAATTTAAAATCAACAATAATGAAACATTCTGTTTTTTCGTTGTCAGTTCTGACAGTATGTATATTGTTTACAAGTTGTGTAAGCAAAAAGCAGTTTGCTGGTTTACAGTCTGATTATAATAAACTACAGACTGAGAACAGTGATTTAAGAAAATCTTACCAGGATACAAAAGAACAACTGGTAGAGAGTCGTACAAATGCTAAAAGTCTGGAAGATCGTTTGGCTGAGGCTAGAAGAAATAATGAAGAACTTCGTTCCTCTTATGCTGCCTTGCAAGGATCGCTCGACAAGAGTTTGCAGCAAAACTCTCAGGGAAATATAAACATTTCCAAGTTGGTGGACGAAATTAATGCTTCCAACCGTTTTATCAAACAATTGGTTGAAACTAAGACAAAGTCCGATTCACTTAATCTGGTGTTGAGCAATAATCTGACACGTTCATTAAGCCGCGAAGAGCTAAAAGAAGTGGATATTCAAGTGTTGAAAGGCGTAGTATATATCTCATTGGCTGACAATATGCTATATAAGTCTGGTAGCTATGAAGTGAATGAAAGAGCCGGTGAAACTTTAAGCAAGATTGCTAAGATTATAATGGATTATAAAGATTATGATGTTCTTATTGAAGGTAACACTGATACAGATCCTATTACTCGTGCTAATATCCGTAATAATTGGGACCTGAGTGCTTTGCGTGCTTCATCGGTTGTTCAGGTTCTGCAAAATAGTTATGGAGTTGATCCAAAACGTTTGACTGCAGCTGGTCGTGGCGAATACAATCCGATTGCAGATAATAACTCTGCTTTAGGAAAGCAACGTAACCGTAGAACACAGATTATCATTACTCCGAAACTTGATCAGTTTATGGAACTTATTGATAAGGCACCGGAATCATCAAATAAGTAATAATATTAAGAAAGGACAAAATTGTTGTCCTAATATACTATAAATTAAGGAGTTGTTGGTAAAGGCCGGCAACTCCTTTTTTAGTTTAACTATACCTTTGAGTATATACAGATTATTCTTTTATCAGTATTCTTAATAAAGGAACAATGCTTTGAATAAATCTTTGTGTGGCTTTTATTCTTTTAATTTTGGCTTATTCTGCTGGAAATTAGCTTACTTACATATCTATTAGTGTAATTCTATACTAATAGAAACATTTCTTGTTTAATAATGTGTTGTTGATAAAAAGTGAAATATTCGATTCTCCTTTGTTTTAATAAAGTATAATTTAACAACTTCTTGAAACAATAAAGTTAACTACTATATTGATGTTTATTTATTTAATATATTCTAAATAAATATTAAAAAGCTGTTTGTCGCTCAAAAATATTTTTAATTTAATATGTTGAAATTGAATATTTTACCTTATTTTTATGATAGTCGTATATCTTCGGCAAATAAAAATAGTTTTAAATTTAAAGCTTTGTTCTGTACTTTTGATCAAAGAAGCAGTCGAGAGTGATTGTTTCTGATACTTTGAATATCAGCTATTTAATAATTTTATAAATAAACTGTAAAAATAATTAGTATGAACAGCTTTCACAACCTGAAACTTATCTTATTTTTTTTGATCATATGTTTAAAAGCAGAAGCAGCTTCATCTAATAATTATATACTAGTACTTAATTCATATTCCGAAAAAAATGAATGGGCTGAAAATGTTCAAGACGTTGTTGCGAGGTCAGTATATGATCTAAAGAATACTACTATTAATATCGAATCACTTAGTAATCTTGAATTTTCTTCAGTGAAGAATGCAAGTGACAAAATGGATAGTTTGTATCGTAATTATCCCCAAAAGCCTAAAGTTATAGTTGTTATTGGAAACAAAGGATGGATTCTTTATCGAAATACTGTGCCGCAATCGTGGAAAAAAATTCCTGTTGTACTGACTTTGATTAACCATCATACTCTTTCATTGCAGAACTTTATTTCTAAAAAGAGAATAACTTCTGATAAACTGATATCTAATAAGGAGGCTGTTAAAGGATTTAATGTAACGGGAGTATATAACTTAGTATATATAAAAGAGACTATTCAGTTAATGAAAAAGTTGATGCCTGAGATGAAAAGAGTTGCATTTATAACCAATTCACAATATGGCAACACCTATAGTATAGGTGGTTTTAACAGAACAATGAAAATAGACTTTTCAGAGCTTACAAAAGTCTGTTTGTACCAAAAGAAACTTGGAACAAAAGATTTGCTGGATTCACTCACAAAGTTGGATAAGCATACGGGGATACTGTTTTATGGATGGAATAAAGATGCTGATACCAATACATCAAAGGGTTATCTGTCTTCTAAAAGTGTGAAGAGGATTATCAGTAGTTTTGCAAATACTCCGGTGTTTAGTTTGTTCGACTCTAAAACGGACCATGTAATATTTGCTGGTGGTTTTTACTCTAGCATTGACTATTATAGTGCAAAAGTAGCAGATGTCTTACGCCAGATTATTGCTGGTAAGGATGCGAAAGATATTCCTTTTCAATATGCTAATGAGGCGTGTTCACATCTGAATTATGATTATTTAATGAGCTTTGGTATAAGTAAAAAGCTACTTCCCAAAGATGCTGTTTATTATAATAAGCCTCTCAGTCTTATTCAAAAACACATTCATTTGATTGTTATTATAGCTATATGCTTTTTCTTTTTGCTATTTATAATCATATCAAAAATGAGAGCTTATAAAAAAACAAAAAAACTGAAGGATAAAGAGATTGCTCTTCTAACAAAATTCAAGGAACGATATACTAATTTGCCTATTCCTTATGTTAAGTTGGAATTACTATACGATGAAGATCGAAATGTGAAAAATGTTGTTATAGTAGAAATAAATCAATCATTAGAAAGAGAATTTGGAATAAAGCAAAGCCTTGTTGCAGGAAAAACGAGCAGTGAATTAGGTTTTCAATTAACGGCTAAGAGTCAGAGCCGTTTCCAAAAAGCGTTTGAACAGAATAAACCTTATATGACTGCATATTATGATAAGCCAACTGACAGGTATTATACAGCTTTACTATATCCCAATATTGAGGAATGTACTTTTGATGTTTTTCTCACTGATAAAACGGAAGAGCATAAAGCAAATGCTGCTAAAGATGAATTAAGATTGTTACTAGACTCTATTCTTGATAATATTTCTGTCCCGGTTTATGTAAAAGAGATAGGAGAGGAGATTCGTTATTCTTATTGGAATAAAAAAGCAGAAGAGATTACCGGAATTAAATCGGAAGATGCTATAGGTAAAACAGATATTGAAGTATTCGGTGAAAAACTGGGTAAAAAGTTTCAGGAAGATAATGATTATCTTATAAAAAATGGAGGTACTCTTTGTTATGAAGGTAAATTCCCAAGCGTAAATAATCAGGTCTGTACCACTAATGTGATGAAAACAATAGTTAGGAGAAAAGATAATTCAGCCTATATATTGGTTATAAGATTTGATATCACAGAACTCATTTCAGTCCAGAATCAGCTGGAGCTTAGAAATCGCCAGCTTGGGTTGTCATTTAATGCTGGAGAAATTATTCCTTGGACATTAAACGTGCAGGATAAAACTCTTATTTATGATAATAAATCCTTGAATCTTAAAAATAATAACCCCAAAAATGAGTTCCTGGTTAAAAAGCTTGATGAAATATTAGCTATGGTGCATCCTGATGATGAAGGATGGGTTAAATTATTGGTCGATGATTTGATAAATGGTAGGGTTGACAAGATGGAGGCCGATGTGAGATGCGATATTTATGGAGCTGGAAAAGGATATAATTGGTTCTCATTGCAGGCTATAGTGAGTGAATGCGATTATGATGGGAATCCTGTCATTATAACCGGGGTTACAACAAATATCTCAAAAAGAAAACTGGAAGAGCAGGCCTTAATTGAAGCAAAAGAGAAAGCTGAAGAATCTGATCGGATGAAATCAGCCTTTGTTTCTAATATGAGTCACGAAATACGTACTCCACTAAATTCAATTGTGGGATTTTCAAGAATTCTGGTTTCAAACCCTGATTTGGATGATGAGAGCAAAGCGCAATTCTCCGAAATTATTGAAAGTAATAATCGACTATTGCTGCAATTAGTAAATGATGTTCTTGATCTGTCGAAAATAGAAGCAGGAACATTGGATTTTGTATATTCTGATACTGATATTAATATTTTGCTCAGTGAAATAGAACAATCAATGAGACTGAAAATTGATAAAAGTATTATTAAAATATCATTTAAAGAGAAGCTTCCGGAATGTGTTGTTAATACAGACCGAAAGCGAGTGGCGCAGGTTCTTTATAATTTAATGAATAATGCAATTAAATTTACTAGTCAAGGGAAAATTGTATTAGGCTATCGCATGAAAGAAAATCAGCTGTATTTTTATGTGCAGGATACTGGTTGTGGTATTCCTAAGGATAAACAAAGCTCCATTTTTGATCGTTTTATTAAATTAGATTCATTTACGCAAGGGGCGGGACTTGGATTGTCAATCAGTGCATCGATTGTATATAAGTTGGGCGGAAAGATTGGTGTTGAGTCTGAAGAAGGTGTAGGATCTACTTTTTGGTTTACCATACCATGTATCCCTGCTGTAGTAAATTAATGAGATTATAAAATGCTGAGATCTACAGTAAATATCCATCTTTCGTATTTTTTTATTATACGCTGGAATTATCAAATTAGTAATAATTGAAATGTAATAGAAGACCAATTAATCTATTACTGAATTTGTAATAACAAAGGAGTTGTCGGGTTTTACCTGCAAATCCTTTGTTATTTGATGAATAAAGAGATGAAACTTATTAAACAATTTTCCAAGTTTGGCACTTATTCTGAAAGCGTTTCAAGTACGGGCAGGCATTATATTATTCTTGCCCATACTTTTGAAAAGCCACTCTTGGTGAGCCGTTTGCTAAATAGATAACGCCACACTCGGTATATCCATTCTTTTTAAGAACCGATTGCATTACCCAATTATCGTGATGTGTATCTACACGGATATTATGGCATTGCTGAAAACACCATTCCAGACAATAGGTACCTATTCCTTTTATTTTACCACTCGTTGCCAGACGATGAACCACTCCGTAAGGCTCGTCATTAAGCCATTGACCGTTTTCAATATAAGCATAAGTAGGATCATTCCCTTTCCAAAAGCAGAAAGTAGCAACAATTTCTCCGGAATCGTCTATGCATACATAACTGTTGCCGGCTGCAATATCATTCTCAACTACTTCACGAGAAGGATAACCATCAGTCCACTGATTCATATTGCCTGTATTTCGCATAATAGATCTGGCAAAATCAAAAACTTCCAGTTGCTTGTCAATATCCGTTGATGCGGCTTTTCTTATCTTCATAAAACAAATATTAATTATTAGCTTATTCGTTTTTCTTTGTTTGCAAATGTATATAAGAATATTTTATATCCGATGTTATTATGTTTTTTATATGTTAATTTATAAGATTATGCTTTAAGGAATTCTCAATCATTCTTCATAAAAATTATAAATGCAAAATATATCTAGCAGTCTAGCACTTTCAATTTAACAGGTTGTGAATGAGTTGAATACAGGCGCTAGACTTTCGAAAAGAAGTCTAGCGGTAGTCTAGCAGTCTAGCACTTGCTGATTCTCTTAATGTAAAGCCTTTATTCTTTGGACTTTACGTTACTATTTATCGTATTTGTAGAAATAAAAATTAGTCTCCACCCGGGTGTACAATAATCCTCCACCCGGGTGTGCAAAGTCTCTCCACCCGGGTCTACCAGATTTGTACACCCGGGTGGAAGAAAAAGAAATAGCTCAGGAATTCATCATTTCCTGAGCTATTTTTCTATGAAACATTACAGATTTATTTTTTATAAACAGCCTGCATTCCACAGTATCTGGTACATTTTCCGCATTCAATGCACTTCTCTGAGTCAATAACCGGAAGATTGTGTCCGTCCTGAGAAATAGCACCTACAGGGCATACTCTAAGAAGTGGACACCTATGGTTTTGCGGACATCGATTTTTATCAATTGTAAGTGCCATGACTGTTAGTTTTTAAGCAATACTTCGTTAATGGCGTCTTTGAATGCCGACTTAGGCATTGCTCCTTGTGCCATTTGTGGCTTACCATTCATTGGAATGAACAGCAATGAAGGAATACTGCGAATGCCAAATGCTGCAGCCAATTCTTCTTCTTCCTCAGTGTCTACCTTGTAGATATAGATTTTGTCACCATATTCGGCAGCTAGTTCTTCCAGGATTGGAGCAATAGTTTTACATGGACCGCACCATGAAGCATAAAAATCAACAATGGCAGGCTTGTCACCTAAATATTTCCACTCGTTAGGATTAGTTTCGTAATTAGCTACTTTCTTAAGAAACTCTGCTTTTGTTAAATGAATTGTTTTCATCTTATTTTCAGTTTTTAATTTGTTATCACTTTGTTTATTACTTTGTTGTCCGTTGCACGAGGTAAAAATTAGCCCCGTCATTAGCAATATTAATGTCAGCTTTTTCATTGTTCTTCAGGTTTTCATTGTTTTTCTTCTCCTATATAAACTTATAACTATCTGTTGCTCGAATTTAATAAGTATCCTTAGTTCTAAAAAATAGTCCTTTGGAAATTTGTTCCTTTAGAAAGAACGATGCAAAGATATATATATTTTCTTATAAAACAAATTTCCTATGGAAAATAATATGATAAAAATATTTAATTGCTTATAAGTACTATTGTTTTTATTGGTAAACTTCTTATTTATCTTATATAGATAATTTATAAATTCGTGAAATGAAGATTATAATTTGCAATTTGCTGTTAAAGTTCTCTTCAAAGATATTACTTTTACAATATTGAAAAACATATTTATTGCCAATAAGATGAAAAAGAACCTATTTTTAATTTTAATTCTATTTGCTGTTTGCACCAGACTGGATGCTCAGCAGCTTCGTTACCATCAGGATGGAACATTTAAGATTGTTCAATTTACTGATACACATGTAGTACCCGAAAAAAAAGAATCTCTCGATGCTATTAAATTGATAGATAAAGTACTTGAAAAAGAACAGCCCGATTTAATAGTTTTTTCAGGAGATGTAGTGACTGGTAAGCCTGCCCGTAAAGGATGGGATATGGTGTTGAAACCATTAATTAAAAAAGGTATTCCTTTTATTATAACAATGGGAAATCACGATCCGGAACAAGATCTTACACGTGCTGAAATTGCAGAGATTGTAACTGCTGCTCCAAATAATCTAAATAAGAAAAGCGATAAAGGATTGTCTGATGTCTCATTGGAAATACAATCTGCAAAAAATGGTAAAGCAGCATCTCTTATATATTGTATGGATTCAAATGATTATTCAAAGTTAGACTCAGTGAAAGGATATGGATGGTTTTCTTTCGATCAGATACAATGGTATCGTCATACAAGTTCTTCTTATACTAAACAGAATGCAGGAAAACCGCTTCCAGCTTTGGCTTTTTTCCATATTCCTCTTCCTGAATATAGAGAAGCATATAAAAATGAAAAAAGCATCCATGCTGGAATTCGCCTGGAAGATGAATGTCCGGCATCTGTTAATTCAGGAATGTTTGCTGCCATGCTGGAAAGTGGAGATATAATGGGAGTATTTGTTGGGCACGATCATGATAACGATTATATGGCATCACTTTATGGAATTGTTCTTGGTTATGGAAGATTCTCGGGGGGAAGAACTACATATACTGATTTTCAGAATGGTGCACGTGTCTTTTGCCTGAAAGAAGGAGAGAAGGGATTTCTTACTTATATTCGTTTAATGGATGGTAGTGAAATATGCAGAACCTCTTTTCCTGAGACCTTTAAATAGTATTTTTCTGTTAGCAAGCTTATAATCAGTGGTTATATTAGCTAATAAACAGCTGCAATTTACAAAGAAGGAATTTTATACGCAAACAGTAAGATTAATAAGTAGAAAGGGACTGTATCTTTTTTGATACAGCCCCTTTTAGAGTTAAGAGAAACTATTTTCAATAGAATTGAATTTGTTTACTGAAATCCCGTAGAATCTGTATGTTTCATCTTAACTGTATGTAGTTTAAGTCTAGTTTTATAACAAATAAAAATCTTATTTAGAAGTAATGATACTTATTCTGTTCCAGTCATTATTGTCTGGATAAGGTTGTTGCTTGTCACCATTGTTTTCTACAGCGAATCTGTTTTCAGCAATACCATATTTTTCTTTTAGCATTTTTGCTACTGCTTCAGAACGTTTTTCACTCAATTTCTGGTTAAATGCTGCTGTACCGGTCTTTTTATCAGCATAACTTGCAATAGTAACTTTAGCATCAGGATTTTGTTTCAGATATTGTGCTGCATTATATACGTAAACCTCTTGGTTAGGATCAATTGTAGCTTTACCTATGCGGAAAGTTACCACAGAATTTAATGAAGCACCTTTTGTTGTTGGAACCTCTTTAATAATCGTCTTTGGCTCTTCTGATTTCTTTTCACAACAAGCCTTATATTCTTCAATCTGAGCTCTTTGTGAATTGATCTGGTCATTTAAAGATTGTATTAATGCCGGATCAGCAACATCTACTGTAGAAAAACCTCTTCTTCCGAAACGATATGTAACTCCAGCTAAAACATTCAAAGTTCCGTCATATGAACATCCGAATTTTTCTTGCCCGTTAAAGTCGTCACGTAATAAGTTTCCGTTTGCTTCAAGGTTTATGCTCCATGCTTTGCTTAAGCGGAAGTCAGCCTGTAAACCAATACGTGGAGCAACACTATTTGTTGCATGTACATTTTCATCAGAATTCCTGAAACCATGTACATAACCTATACCAAGAATACCAATCAGATTAAACATTCTGTCTTCTTTGTAAGGAAGGAAGATGTTTGTTAGGTTAAATAAAGCATCGGTGTTAACATTAAAGTACTTTACGTTATACGAATAGTCAAGTTTGTTATTAGCAGAAGTCCATCCTCCTAATTGTAAACGAGCACCTACTTCAGGAGAGAAGAATTTTCCAACATCTAATGCTGCTGTTGGGCTAATTTTATCGCCGAAAGAAGCATACCTGTGACTTTCACTGTATGTACGTTGTACACCAAATTGTCCTTGAATAAACCAGTTATCCCAAAATCCATACTGCTTTAAAGCTTTTTCCTGTCCTTGAGCAGTGTTTTGTGCAAACAGTCCTATTGGAGCTATTGCAAATAATAAAATTAAAACTTTCTTTTTCATAATTCAATGATAATTTAAATATAGAGAATTATTCCTTTATTAAAACCTGCTGCAAAGGTATTTTCTGAGGCTGGATTTATGTTTATATAATTTTGCCTAAATTTTATACATTATTATTTTACCACCTTTTTCTAAAAATAAAAGATGACTATCTTTTTCTTAATATGAATTTTAAATGCTTATTTTGTGCTTAGAAACTATTTTTATCTTATCTACTGATTTATATATCAGGAATTAAGAGGGTCTATATATAACTAAACGAACTAAAATGGCACGAATAAGCACTCAGTATCTTCTATTATGTGTATTAATGTTTGGTCTATCTTTTCAATCTGCAGCTCAGAATCAAAGCCGTGTTTTAAAGAATAAAAAAACGCTGACTCAAGTTCTTCAAATAATAAGCAAAAGAGAGAAAGTACATATTAATTTTAATCCGGAGCTAACTAATCGTTTATATATAAATGATGTGTCAGCTGATAAGAACGCAATAAAATTGCTTAACCAGTTACTTGTTAATTATGATTTGGAAATAAAGAAAGCTGCTTCTGATTATTTATATGTGAGACCTCTCCCGAAATATATTTTAAATGGGCTCCTAAAAGATAAGGAATCGAAGTCTCCACTCTCTAATTTTACAGTTTCTGTTGATGGAAAGTCTTTTATACGTACTGATATTGATGGGATTTTTAGTTTTTCTTTATCAAGAGGTAATCACATAGTTGCAGTTAAAGAAAAAAAATATTATCCTCAGACAGTTAACATATTGATGAATTCTGCTAGAAATATAATAATTGAATTAAAGAGAAAAGAGAAGAAAGAGAAGAAGATGGTTGCTCAGACCATTCATAATACCATTCATAAAGAAAGTAAGACGAACAATCCTTCAACAAACAAATCTTTATCAGATTCATTATTGGCTCAAAATCGTTCAATGTCAGATACTTTATCTGATTCTAATAGAAGAAATCTTATGCCGATGCTTTCTTTACCAACAAACGCTAATAATTACGCATTGAAAACTAATTTAATTTTGTGGGGATTAGCAACCCCAAACCTTGTTATCGAAAAGAAGATTAATAAAAATGTTTCTATAGAATTATCATTGGGGATAAAAACCGGAGATTCAGAACACGATGGAAAATCGGTATCTTATCTGATACAACCAGAGATTCGTTATTGGTTCTCACGAAGTTTTAATGGCGGTTATCTGGGATATCATCTTTATTATTCTCACTTTGGTGCAGAAAATATGATTTTTCCATTTCAGCGAAAAGGGCTTTCTAATAGCGAATGGTATGCTGGATATTTATATGGAATGGGAATTGCTGGTGGATATCAATGGGTATTAAATAAACATTGGCATATTGAAGCTACTGCCGGTATTGGTTATGTACATCTTGCTTATGATAAAATAACATGGAATAATTCATGGAATAACAATAAGAGTTTAGATTATAACTATTTTGGCCTTACAAAAGCTGCAATTAATTTAGTTTATGTATTTTAATTATTAATCAGAAAATCAATGATTTATGAGTGTCTGAAAGCACTAGAATAAAGCCGTTCACAAATTATTTATTAAAAATATAATTTTTTTCTCCTCAGAACCAGTATAAATGATGGTTCGTATTGTCATAGAGGTAAAAAGGAAAAGATTAATATTAAAAATAAATAATATGGATTCAGCTTTAAATTCTGCTTGTTTCTCACAAATTGATGTACGTAAGAATAGTCATAAAGAGATTAAAACAGGTGATAATAGTACTATTTTATTTGTTTTATCAGGAAAAGTTTTAGTTTCATGTGTTGAATGCAATATTAAGATGTTTATTTTGGATGGCATGCTATTTTTACCACCGGGAACTAAATTCAATTTATTAGCTATAGAAACTTCTGTTTCTGTAAAATGTGAGATGACGAAGAATTCAATTAGTCAAATTAACCAATGGTTAGCTCTGTCATCAGAAAAGAATGCTGAAAATGAAAATAAATGTTTTACGTTACCTATAAAGTATAGTTTAAAATGTTTTCTTGAATTTTTTCATCAATCGTATTCTTTATCTGGCTTTAATTTCGCTGAGTTGAATGAATGGAAACAAAACGGATTATTTTTAATTTTAAAAAAGTCTTATTCAATGAATGAACTAGCTGCATTTTTCTCTCCTATTTTAGGAAAGAACATGGATTTTAAAGAATTTGTATATGCTAACTATAAATCAGTAAAAAACTTGCAGGAATTTGCTGATTTGGCTAAATGTAGTTTAAGTGTTTTTTGTAGGGAATTTAAAAAGAATTTTGGTGAATCGGCTTATCAGTGGATGCTTGAACGTAAATCTCAGTTTGTATTACAAGATATAATCTCTACCTCTGTTCCTTTTCAGGAACTAGCAGATAGATATCAGTTTTCGTCTCAGGCACATTTTACTAAATTTTGTAAGCAACGGTATAACCAGACTCCTAAAGATTTACGTAGCAACAGTAAAACCTTTACGAGTTCTTTATTACATTAATAAATTAATTATAGTATTAGCATTTTATGCAGATATCTTGGGATAAATTAAGAAATAGTGATGAACAGGAATGGAAAAATCTGTTCCGTCAGCATGCTGAGTTCCTTTATGCTTATGGGATGAAGTTTGCTCATAATGAAGATTTGGTAAAAGATATTATACAGGAACTCTTTATTACAATTTATGAAAAACGTAATTCTTTGAGTGAGCCTGTTTCTATGAGAGCTTATCTTTGCATGTCGCTTAGAAACAGATTAATAAATGAATTCAAGAAAGAGCAGCCGATGTCTTTGGAAGAGAGTGATTACTCGTTTACATTATATATTGATGATGAAAGTGCTGATGAAGAAGAAAAGCAGTATAAGAAGATACAGAATTTGCTGAATAAGTTAACAAGCAGGCAGCGTGAAGTGGTTTATCTGAAGTATTTCAAAGGACTTTCCAATGAAGAAATAGCTTTAACACTCGGTATAAATAAACAATCTGTTGCCAATCTTCTCTCGGAAGCTATCCGACAAATGAAGAAGGATGCCTCTTTTATATTATTTCTGTTACTTATTTTACGGAGAATTTTAGGGCTATGAAAGAAGTGGAACTTATAAACATATTAGAAAAGATATCATCTGATGAAGGGTATGCTTTATCTTTTGAAGAAGAAATACATCTGAAAGAAGCTTTCTCTCATATTCCGCTGTTGGATGAAAAACCAGGAGAACATGTTCTTGACGATATGGAAGAAATATTGTTCAGCAAGAGCATAATCTTCGAAAAATCAGAGAAGAAAATTATTCATTGGAGACGATATCTTTCTGTTGCTGCATTAATAGCTGTACTATTTGGCTGTGGTTTATGGATAAAGAGTCTGGATATGAAGTTTGTAACAGGAAACAATGAACAATTGGCTTTTGTTTTGCCTGATAAATCCAGAGTGAAACTTAACGAAAACAGTTCGGTTGAATATAACAAATTCCTTTTCTACTTTAGCAGGAATATCAGTATGAAAGGTGAAGCCTATTACATTGTAACTAAAGGACAGAAGTTTACTGTTGAAACTCCAACCCACCTGATATCGGTATTAGGAACTCGTTTTATGGTTTCTGAAACAGATAAGTTTGATGTATTCTGTTATGAGGGTAAAGTTTTGGTAGAGAGCCTGGATAAGAAAGAAAGGAAAACACTGACAAAGGGAAGAAGCTTTGGATCGGATAAAGTAATGCTGGAAGATGAACCTAGTTGGGTGAGTCATAAATATGTCTTTAATAGTGTGCCTCTTATTGAGGCAGCCAAAGCTCTCGAAAAAGAATATAAAATATCAATAGAAAACAAAGAGATTTGCAAAGGACTCATTTTTACAGGAGCATTTCCTGTGAATAATCTGAATTTGGCTTTAGATTTAATTTTGGCTCCTTACAATATGAGTTGGGAACAAATTCAATCTAATCGTTATAAGATAAAAACAACTAAATACTAAACTAAATTAATCATGTTTGTTATGAAAAAGGTAAAATTATTATTTCTGCTTTTGCTTGGAGCAATAGCAGTTGGCTCTTTAAATTCATGTAGTGATAACGAAGATTCTGCAACTGGAACTTCAAAGGTAAGTTTCTATCTAACCGATGCGCCTTCTTTACAAGGTTACAAGGCAGTAAATATAGATGTGCAACAAATAAAGTACACTATAAATGATAGCGTAGAAGTAAACTTGCCAATCACTCCCAGGGTTTATAATCTTATGGATTTAACGAATGGTACTGATACGCTGTTGTCAAACATTGTATTAAATGAAGGAGAACATGTTTCTCAAGTGAGATTGGTGTTGGGAGATAATAACTCAGTTGTGCTGAGCGATGGTACTAAGGTGAGCATTAAAGCTCCAAGTGCTCAGACATCTGGCTTGAAAGTGAACATTCAAGAAAGCGTGGCTACCACTAGCGGATATGCTGTAATGATTGATTTTGATGCAGAAAGATCAATCGTTCGTAAAGGCAATGGAAGCTATTCATTGAAGCCCGTTATTAGAGGTTACGTTGTAGAAAACAGTGCATCAATTTCTGGTCATATATTGCCAGCTAATGTTCCATTTAAAGTCTTTACAATAGTTGGAACTGATACCATAACAACCGTTTCGGATACTGCAAGAAACAATTTCTTTATGCTTCATGGCTTAAAATCTGGAACTTATACAGTAGAATTCCAAAGTGCAACACTTAATAAAACTATTTCTGTAGATTTGTTAGGTGGTTTTGATAAAGATTTGGGAAATGTAGAAATTAAATAATCTCTCAATTATAAATTCTGGGAAAGTCAGCCGAAGTGATTTTGGCTGACTTTTTATTTTATACTAATCTTACTTTTGCTTCTTGATAAAGAATTCTTGTTCTATCAATTCCTTATTTTGCTTTACTCTTTTTGATATTTAATAAGTTTACATCGTAAGTTTACTACCTATTTAATAGATCATAAGTAAGCCTGCAACTGAAGCTCCATGGGCCTGCATTCGAGAACCGATAAGCACTCGACTCAGTGCTTATCGGTTCTCGGCCGAGGGCTTTTTAATTTATAAAAAGTAACTATTGGCAGACTATTATCTTTGTATTAGTATTTATTTATATGTTTGATATACAATTAGTTTTTGTTTTATATTGAATCGTGTTATATTCAATATAAATATTTAACTTTGCTTTTTTACGATGTTTAATAGTTGGAATTTGTTTTCTAGTGGCAGATGGCTGTTTTTAGTAGCAGATGAAATGGTCACTATTTTTTATCTGCCACCACCTCAAAGGACTATAAACAGGCACTATTTGCTTAATTTAGTGGCAGGTGGCAGTAACTTTTTTATTTTTATCAATAATGTTTATGGGTGAAAGATTCTTTAACAGCATGAATCCTAATTAATGAGGATTGATTTTACTCTTTTAAAGTTGTACTTTTGCAGAAAATTAATTGTAGAGTCAAATATGTATAAATCAGCGCTTTTATTCTCACTTCTTTTTCTTTGCCAGAATGCAAAATCAAATCCGATTGAGAATGATACACTAACTAAGCCTCATGTGGTATTAAATGAAGTAGTGGTTACTTCTTACAAAGAGAAAAGAAATATTCATGAAGTTCCGGCTTCTGTTTCTTTTGTTCCTTTGACTGAAATAAAGAATAAGAATATTGTGAGCATGAAAGATATTAGTTCGTATATTCCAAATCTTTTTATTCCGGATTATGGCTCAAAGCTGACTTCACCAGTTTATATCCGTGGTATTGGCTCTAAAATTAATGCTCCTTCCGTGGGATTATATGTGGATGGCGTTCCTTTCTTTGAGAAATCAGTATTCGATCTTGATATTAACGAAGTAGAGCGTATTGAAGTACTTCGCGGACCGCAGGGAACTCTTTATGGACGTAACACAATGGGAGGAACTATCAACGTTTATACAAAAAATCCGTTATCATATGAGGGAGGAACAGTTAGCGCTACTGCTGCCAATTATGGTCAGGAACAAGTTTCTGGATCGTATTACGGAAAACTAAATGAGGGTTTTGGATATTCTGTTTCCGGAAACTACAAACATGCTGATGGATTTTTTACTAATGATTATACCGGAAAAAAGGCAGATAATTTGAATGCTGCTTCCGGTAAAATGAAATTGTACTGGGAAAAAAGTAATCGCTTTAATGCCGGATTGCTTGTAAACTATGAATATTCAGATCAGGGTGGTTATCCTTATGCTCCGATGGATGTTACAACCGGAAAGATTGGAAATGTGAACTACAATGAATACAGTTCTTATCGTAGAGGTGTACTGACAAGTGGTTTAACACTGAATTACTCTTTTGATAAGTTCCTGCTGAAATCGGTAACCGGTTATCAGTATTCAGATGACAGACAAGCAATTGATCAGGACTTTACTCCAGCAAGCAAATATTTTGTAACTCAGTCAATGCGTCAGCACATGCTTTCCGAAGAGTTGGAAATGAGATCTTCCAAAGATCAACGCTATACCTGGCTTAATGGTTTCTTTGCTTTTTATCAGGCTTCTAAAAGTACAGTAAAGAATCTGCCTGTAGTGAAAGACTATGATGCGCCGACCAATGGCTTTGCATTTTATCATCAGTCAACATTGAAGGATTTGTTTTTTGAGAAACTTTCTGCCACTGTAGGGCTAAGATTTGATTATGAAAATGCGAGTCAGAATTATGATTACGGAAAGATTGTTTCGGGCGTAAGGCAACAAGTGCAATTACTTAATACAGACCTTAGCTTTACTCAGCTTACTCCTAAGTTCTCATTGCAGTATCAGTTTAATCCTCTTAATATGACTTATGCAACTGTAACCAGAGGCTATAAAACAGGAGGATTCAATACTAGTTTTGATTCAGAGGTAGACCAGACTTTCAAACCCGAATATAGCTGGAATTACGAAGTAGGTAGTAAGTTCTCTTTCTTTGGAAACAAGTTGAAAGGTGATTTCTCTTTGTTCTATATAGATTGGAGAAATCAGCAGATTTCACAACCATTGCTCAGTGGCAAAGGTTCTTTACTTAAGAATGCCGGAAAGTCTTATAGCAAAGGTGTGGAATTGTCAATGCAGGGAGAAGTTACAAAAGCTTTAAACTTGCAAATGAGTTATGGATTTACGGAAGCTAAGTTCCGCGAATATGTTGGCGAAGCTAATAGCTATAATGCCGGCTTTGATTATTCAGGTAATTATATTCCTTATATTCCTAGACAAACAGTGATGGTAGGAGGTGACTATACCTGGAATCTTCGTTCAGGATTTATTAACCGACTTATCTTTTCAGCACAATATGTTGGTACCGGTAAACTTTACTGGAACGATAAAAATACAGTCAATCAGCATTATTACGGACTTCTCAATGGTAAAGTGTCTGCTCGTATGAAGAGTCTGACGGTTGATTTCTGGATTAAGAATGCTACATCTAAGGAATATACTGCATTCTATCTGGAATCACTTGGAAACTCTTTCGGACAAAAAGGTAAACCAATGACATTTGGTGCTACAGTTTCTTATTCTTTTAATTAAAGACAGAATGAACTCAAAACGAACAAATAAGCTACTTACATTCTTTTCATTATACATAGCTCAGTCCGTGCCGATGAGCTTGTTTAGTACTTTACTCCCTGTACTTATGCGACAGGGAAATTTTTCGTTAAGTACTATTGGTTTGCTTCAATTAATTAAACTTCCATGGATATTGAAAGTATTTTGGGCACCTTTTGTAGATAAACGCACTTCCGATCTAGGTTCATATAAAAGATGGATCTTTTCATCTGAGATGGTTTACGCCGTATTAATCTTTATGGTTGCCTTTTTAGATCTGAACACAAACTTTACCACTATATTTATCCTTATTATATTGTCGTTTATAGCCTCTGCCACACAAGATATTGCTACCGATGCGCTTACGGCTCTTTCCTTTAACTACCGAGAAAAAAGTCTGGGAAACAGTATGCAAAGTATGGGCAGCTTTACCGGTTCACTGGTTGGTGGTGGTTTATTGCTATTGCACTATAAACTGATAGGATGGAATGCTTTATTGATTAGTGTTTCTTTGTTTGTTGTGCTGGCATTAATTCCTCTTTTTATATACAAAGACAAAAAGTTTACTCCAAAGCATGGTAAAACACCAATATCAATGAAAGATCTTTATCTGTTCTTTCATCAGAAAGGAGTGGCTAAGCAATTAATATTTCTGATTCTTTGTTATTCCGGTATAATTGGAATTTTAGCAATGGTTAAGCCTTTTATGGTAGATTTAGGATATAAAACCGGCGAAATTGGATTTATGTTTGGTATCTTTGGGTCGTTATGTGGCTGCCTCTTCTCGTATATAGGTGGATATGTTATCCGTTCAATCGGAAGATTTTACTCTCGTATCATTTTTGCCTGTGCAGTATTGGTGACTACACTCTTTTTCTATTTTATGTCTCTCACCACTCCGGGAACTATTGCTCTATATGTAGCAATATTCTGTTTGTGGGCAAGTTACGGACTATCTGCAGTGCTGGTTAATACTGTTGCTATGGATTTCTTGAGAGACGGTAGAGAAGGAACGGATTTTACTTTGCAAACGGTGATAGCACATTTAAGCAGTATGCTTATTGCTGTATGCAGCGGTAAGGTTGCTGATCTTTTGGGTTACAGTGGACTATTTCTGGTAGAAACCGGACTTGCCGTAATATCGCTAGTTTATATACTTGTTTTCTTTAAAAAGCCTGTTCGTCATGAATGAAGATTTAATATCAAAATATAATGTACCTACGCCCCGGTATACTAGTTATCCGCCGGCAAATTATTTCCATGATAAATTTACCAATGAGGATTATGAAAAAGCGGTGATAGCATCTAATGAAACCACACCTCAGAATATTTCTTTCTATATTCATATACCTTTTTGCCGTCATCTTTGTCATTACTGCGGATGCAACTCTTATCCCATGGCAAAACCCGAAATCATTGAAGCGTACGTAGATGCCGTAAAGAAAGAGATCAGGAAAGTGATTCCGTTGATAAACAAGAGTCGGAAAATTTCTCAGATACACTATGGTGGTGGAAGCCCAAGTAGTATCCCACTTCATTATATTCAGGAGATTAATGAATTGCTACTCTCTAATTTCGAATGTATAGATTCGCCTGAGATTGCAATTGAATGCCATCCAGGTTATCTGGACGAGAATAACTGGATGCAATTAATCAATGCCGGATTTAACCGATGCAGCATTGGCGTTCAGGATTTTAATTCGAAGGTTCTGAAAGGTGTAAACAGAAGACCGTCGTTACTGGAAATGGAAACCATTTTTGGATTGTTGAGAGCATTTAATGTTTCCATAAACATGGACTTTATTTACGGATTGCCTTATCAATCTGTTCAAAGCTTTGAAGAAACCCTTCAAAAGGCTGCTGCACTAAAGCCGGATAGATTGGTTACATTCTCTTATGCGCATGTGCCTTGGGTGAATAAAGCTATGATGATATTAGAGAAGAATGGTTTGCCTTCGCCTCAGGAAAAGAGTGCTATGTATGATGCTGCCAAACGAATTCTGGCAGCCAAAGGTTATCAACCTATCGGTCTCGACCATTTTGTATTGCCGGATGATGATTTGAATATCGCTCTTCAGTCGGGACAATTGCATCGTAACTTTCAGGGATATTGTACAAGGAAAACTACCGGTCAGGTATATGCTTTCGGAGTAACCGGTATCAGTCAGCTTTCTATGGCTTATAGTCAGAATACAAAGAGCATTCCTGAATATATTCAGAAAATGAACGATGGCGAGTTTGCCATTATTAAAGGATATACCCTTAACAATGAAGAACAGATTGCCAAAGAGGTTATAACAACACTGATGTGCAACGACAGACTTAGCTGGAAAGAGCTTTCTGCTCATATTGGTGTAGGCGAAAGTGATATTAAAAACGCAATCTCGTATGATGAGAATAAATTGGCTGATTTCGAAAAAGATGGAATTATAAATTATTCTCCGGAAGAAATAAAAATAACGCAGGAAGGAGCTATATTTGTACGGAATGTTGCTGCAGCGTTTGACCCGCTGATGAAAGATAACACAAAAATGTATTCGAAACCGGTTTAAAATATAGGTTACTTAATGGATAAGAACAAAGATGTTGATGTTGTAGTTATTGGTGCTGGAGTCACAGGACTTGTCACTGCTTTTTTATTGACTAGAAAAGGATTGAAGGTACTTCTTCTGGAGAAGAGCGACAGAGTGGGAGGACAGATGAGATCTATCCGTGAAGATGGATTTGTTTTTGAATCGGGTCCAAATACTGGAGTTGTTTCTAACCCTGAAGTGGTGGAACTGTTCCAAATGTTACAAGGTAGTTGCTCTATTGAGAATGCTCGTAAAGAAGCGAAAGTTCGACTTATTTGGAAGAATGGAGCTTTTTATCCGCTTCCTTCAAGTTTGTCTACGGCTGTTTCTACTCCTTTGTTTACCTTGAACGATAAAATCCGGATTCTCTTTGAACCTTTCCGCAAGAAGGGTGACAAACCGTTTGAAAGTATTGGTGAGCTTACTCGCAGAAGACTTGGACAATCATTCCTTGACTATGCCGTCGATCCATTTATTTCAGGAATTTATGCAGGAGATCCAAGTAAACTTGTAACCCGCTTTGCGCTGCCTAAACTGTATAATCTGGAACAAAACTACGGTAGCTTTATTCGTGGTGCAATTAAAAAAGCCGGTGAACCTAAATCGGATCGGGATAAATTACCAACCAAAGAAGTATTCTCTGTACCGGGAGGATTCGAATCACTAGCTACTGCTCTTGCGAAAGAAATTAAGGAAGAGAATATCCGTCTGTCTCAGGAAGGCATTTCCGTTCAACCGGTTGCTGATGGGTGGGAAACTGTTTTGTCTGCCAGTGAAGAAAGAATCCACTCTCGCTATGTAGTTTCTACAGCTGCGGCTTACGATTTACCTTCTATATTACCTTTCATAGAGGATAAGGATATGAAACCAATTAGTTCTCTTCATTATGCTCCGGTTATTCAGGTTGGGGTAGGAGTGGTTAAAGCAGATGGGCATGTGCCAAATGCCTTTGGTGGTTTGGTCCCTTCTCGTGAAAAGCAGCAGATGCTTGGAATTTTGTTCCCTTCTTCATGTTTCTCTGATCGTTGCCCGGAAGGTGGAGGTAATCTTTCCTTCTTTATTGGAGGAAGCAAACATCCCGAATATCTTTCTTATACAAATGAGCAATTAGAGAGTCTGGTTAAAGAATCACTATCTAAAATGTTAGGATTCCCGGCTAATTATACTCCCGATAAGATAAAAATCTTCAGACACGAACGTGCTATTCCTCAATACGAAGCTGATACAGAAGAAAGATTAGCAAGTATTGCTGGTTTGGAAAAACAATATTCAGGTCTGTTCCTTGCAGGAGGTATTAAGGATGGTATAGGTATGGCCGATCGTATTAAACAGGCAACCCGGATTGCTGAAGAAATAGCGAACTTAAACTAATGTTATTCTGTTTATATAAAAAGAAAAAGCACTAATTATGGACTATACAATTAAACACAATGAAAACGATTTCCGGTTTGAAACGGAGGTTGATGGTTACCTGGCCTATGTTGAATATACTCCTTTGGACAAGGAGCTGGATTTAATTCACACTTGGGTTCCAAAAGAAATTGGTGGTAAAGGAATTGCCGCGACATTAGTTAAGTTTGCAATGGACTATGCAATGGAAAATCATTTTAAAGTTGTCCCTACATGTCCGTATGTGAAAGCTTTTTTAATAAGACATGAGGAATATAAAGAGTGTCTCTACGATTAATAATTTTGCTGCAGATAGGATTGAATTTCGTGTTTTAGATTAAGTTAAACTTGTCTTGTACTGATTTTAAGAATGACCTTGATATTATAAGATCTTGTTTTTCCTCATAAGGAGGATATAAAACACATTTCTTTCCTTCTATCATTGCCAGATAGTCGATGTTTATAATTTGTTGCTGATTTATCTGAGCAAAAGATTTTGATAGTTTTATTATATCTTCTGCTTTAGTATTTCTTTTTAATTGAATGCTTTTTCCATTTTGCAAGGTTACATACCAATGCTTATTTTCTTTTGCATACTCAAAATATCCGATTTGTTCCTGACGAAGAGTTATATATCCGGTAATAGTAGCAATTAAGAATGTACGGTTTTCTGGTATTAGTTGAGATAGCGAATCAATAAAAGACGATAATTTTTCTTCTTTGTCAACCGAATCAAAGAAGCGATTCATCACAGTTTGGAACTCATTCTCCTTGTATGGCTTTAATAAGTAGTCGAATGCAGATTCTCTTAATGCTTCAAGCATATACTTTTCGTATGCAGTATAAAAGACTACCTGCATTTGCCAGTTTATTAGATTCTTTATATCATGAAGCAATTCCAAGCCACTAGTTTCCGGCATCTCAACATCCAAAAAAAGAAGATCAGGTTTCTTCTCTAAGATCAGGTTTTTTCCTGTTTGTGCTGACTGTGTAGTTCCGGCTATTGATATTTCATTAAAGTTTGATAATGATTGACTTAAATTGGATATTCCAATCTCTTCATCATCTATTATTACAACATTATATTGTTTATTCATAATCATTCAAATTTGTACTTGTCAGGAATGAAAATGTGAACCTCTGCACCGCAGATATCTTCATTGTTCTTGCGAATATTCTGAATGTTAAGAGATATCTTATTTATATTTTTTGAATTCAAAAGTTGAATAGTCTGAAATAAAATTCTCAGTCCGTTTCCTGTTCCTTTTGTCTGACTCTCTTGTTGAGGGAAATATCCGGCTCCATTGTCTCTGATAAATACATTAAGACCTTCTTGTTCCTTTTCTAGACTAATACTAAGTATTTTGTCTCCTTCTTTAGGACGTAAAGCATGCTTTATTGCATTTTCGACAGGGATCTGTATAGACATTGGAAGAATAAACATTTCTTTTAAATCTATTTCGTTATCAAGATTCCACTCAATACGAAAATCTTCTCCCAAATTCCTTTTTTCTAATTCTATGTATAGTTTTACAAAGTCTAACTCTTCTTCCAGCGACACTTTTGTGTTTTCTGATATTTCCAGATTTTTTCGCATTAATGTTGCCAGGTTATATAAATTTTTGCGCTCGTTTTCGCCTGATGAACTAATTTCATTATTGATTATATTAAATATAAAATGAGGAGATACCCGGTTACGTATATTTTCCATCCTAAGCTTAATTAGCTTATCCATGTACTTTATCTGTTGCAGATCTTTCTTTTTTTTCAGGCAGATGAAAATATAGACAAATGTTGAAAGAATTATCAAGCAGATTAATATCCAGATGAAAGAAATATATCTTAGGCTTTTCATCTGAGAGGCTTGCTTTTGAATAACAAGTTTATTGTTTACTAATGTTGTGTCTTGCTTATAACGCATATCAATTTCGGAAATTCTTTTTTCTGCTTTATCATTACGAATAGAATCATCGATAGCTATATTTTTTGCCTGGTAATAGTATGCCTGTTTAAAGTCTCCTATTTGGGCATAGTACTTTTGTAGATATTTGTTTCTTATTGATAGTATGTTGGCTTCTACTCCCGACGAATCTTTGGTTTCTTCTAATAATTTTCGAGCAAGTTGAGTGTTTTTTTGTTTTAGAGCCAGTCCTGCTCTTATAGTTGAGATGTAATATAAGGCTGTTTTGTTTTTTATAGTAGAAAAGTATGAATAACTCTTGTCCAGACAATCTGGGACAGAATCTAGTTTATTCAGATTTAGATAAATATCTCCAAGATTCAGTTCGCATAGATTGACGTAAAACTGATAATCTCCTTTGGATACTAATTTTTTTGCTTTTTGAAACCAGGGTAGTGCCTTGTCATATTCTTCTTTATAATAATAAAAATTCCCCCGATTATTGCAAAACGTAAATTTCTCAGCAAGTGTTCTATTGTCGTAGAATTTTTCTGCAAGACGATAATAAGTGTCCGAAAGCTCAAAATCGCGCACTTCCATATAAATTTGCCCTAAACCAAAATATATTGGGAATCCCATTTTATCTGTTATTTTTAAAGAATCACTTTTTGATAGAGCCTTTCTGTAATAATATGCACTCATGGCAAAATCGCCCTTTCTTGAGTACATATCAGCTAGATTGATATACATATCAGGAATACGGTTTGTGTTATTTGCCAATTCGTATTGTTTTAATGCTTCTTTAAAATAATAAAGTGCAGAGTCCGGTACACTCATTTGTCCGTAGTAAACTCCAATATTGTTATTTGATGAGGCTAATAACTCATATATACGAGGTGATAATTCCTGGCGCTTGCAGAAGTTAATTACTTGATGAGACAAAAGAAGTGAAGAATCGTACTGATTTATAGCCGAATAAGTTAAAGCATAAGTGCTGTATGCTTTATAGTACATTACGCTATCGGGAGCTATTTTCATTGCTTTCTTTAGTAAATCCTTCGATAACGTAATGTTGTTGTATAATGAATCCTGAGCTTGTTGTATAAAAGAATCTATTAATTGATTATTACTAATCCTGACAGAACTTGTTTTTTTGCATGAATATATACTTGTAAAAATAAGAATAGCAAGTATGTTTGTAAGAATGCGTATGCTTGTATTATTTTTAATTATCATACTGATATTTAGATTATAATGGTTACTGCAAAAATATGAATAATTATTTATAATTAGTTTGCTGTATTGAATAAAAATATCAATATATTTATATTTTAAATATGTTGATATTTAAGCAGGTTTGTTTTTATTTGTATTTAATAATTATTGAATATTTAGCTATATAATTGCATGTATTTTCAGGTTGTTCATGAAATGTAATATTTTCATAAAGGCAGTTTTAGTAGACTTTAGTTTGTCGTTTTTAAATGTTGGGCTAATAATGTTTTGTACATCCGGATGTACAGATGCAGTACACCCGGGTGTATAGTTTGCTTAGATCCGGGTGTAAAACATATTTAGACCCGGGTCTAAATAAAAATATTACGATAATAATTTTAAAAAATAGGATATAATTGTGGAGGATATCTTTAATGATTCTAAATTGACCTCTGATTGATGCTTTCAGAGGAATAAAATCTGTAAAAGTTTAAAATAAATGTATCTTTGTTCTCTTATTATTGCAATATTATAAAAGTAATTATTCAATGAAGGAAGATTTAATCAAACAAAAAGTTCAGGGGTGGATTGTTTCTATGTCCTTGCTCATTCTAATTGGAAAGTTCATAGCTTTCTTTCTGACCAATTCTGTTGGAATATTGACCGATGCTATGGAAAGCATAGTGAATGTAATAGCTGGACTAATAAGTTTTCTTAGTTTGAGATATGCAGCCAAACCTAAAGATAAAGAGCATCCTTTTGGACATGGTAAGATTGAATTAATTTCAGCATCTATAGAAGGCTTGCTGATTATGATTGCAGGTGGTATGATTATCTATGAAGGAATCAGAAGACTTTTTGAACCTGCCACTATTGGTAAACTGGATATTGGTATTGCTGTGGTTGCAGTTGCTGGACTAATTAATTATGTAATGGGTTGGTATAGTATTAAAATGGGGAAAAAGTATGATTCAATAGCATTGGTTGCTGGAGGAAAACATTTGCAGTCGGATACATATTCTACTATTGGTCTTGTAACTGGTCTTTCCCTGCTTTATTTTACTGGTCTTGGATGGATTGATAGTGCATTGGCTCTGATTTTTGGTTCAATTATTGTAGTAACGGGTATTCTTATCCTTCGTAAAACAATAGCCAATTTAATGGATAAAGCTGATGGGGAAGTGCTTCGTAAAATGTTAGGAGTAATATCAGCTGTAAGAAAGCCGGAATGGATAGATGTTCATAATATGAAAGTCATTAAATATGGTAGCTATCTATTTGTGGATTGTGATTTAACTTTGCCCTGGTTTTATAATATAGAGGAAGGACATAATGCTTGCGAGGAATTAAGAAGTCTTTTATCTGCTAAATATTCTGATCGTTTATTGGTTACTATTCATTCTGACCCTTGTCTTGAAAAACATTGTGAGCATTGCCTGATGGCAGATTGCAAGTATAGGAAGACTCAATATATTGCAGCATTGAACCTTACTTTAGAAGAACTTACTGCCAGCGATGAAGAACATAACGAAAAACATAGTTGAATATAAATAATTTCTTTTCATATTTTGTTTTTATTGAAAAAAGTGTTATAATTATACCATCTTAACTATCGAACTGTTTATTATCTGTTATTGGTGATAAATACCTGGAGTTTTGAGCGCAAGCGGAAACAATTTTTGGTATATTGTTTTACTTAACTCAATGTTATGAAAAGAATATTTATACATATCATCTTCTTTTTATTAACGTCAAGCCAATTATGTGCTCAGCAAGCTGATTCTTTATTTGCTTTCAATGACTCTACCCGTATGATAAAACGTCCATGGCGTGCAGCTTTTCAAACTGCCGGACTGAATATTGGTGTATGGGCGTTTGATCGTTTTGTTATGAATGAAGATTATGCAAAGGTTACTCTCCATTCTATTGGCAAGAATATAACAAATGGTCTTGTTTGGGATAATGATAAGTTCTCTACCAATCTGTTTGCTCATCCTTATCATGGTAATCTATATTTTAATACAGCTCGAAGCAACGGACTGGGCTTCTGGAAATCGGTTCCTTATAGCTTTGCCGGAAGCTTAATGTGGGAAATGTGTGCTGAGGTAGAGCCACCGGCTATTAATGACTTTCTGGCTACTTCTATCGGTGGAGTTGCTTTAGGAGAAGTAACTTATCGGCTTTCTTCCTTAGTACTTGATGATTCTAAATCCGGTTCAAGCAGATTTTTCCGCGAGTTACTTGGTACGCTAATTTCGCCTTCCAGAGGATTAAACCGTTTGGTAACCGGAGATGCCTGGAGAGTGCGACATAAATTCTATAAATATCATGATTATGAGAAGCTACCGGTTAAGTTCTCTGCAACATTAGGAGAACGTTATTTGGCGGATAATGAACATTTCTTTAAAGGTAGCAACAGCCCTTATATAGAATTTAAGGTTTTGTATGGAGATCCGTTACAAGAAACAACTAAACAGCCGTTTGACTATTTTAATTTTAGATCAACCATTAACTTGGTAGGTAATCAACCGTTGATTGGATCAGTTAATCTTATTGCTAAATTATACGGAAAGCATTTGGAACCCGTACCAGGACATAAAATATTAGTAGGACTCTTTCAGCATTTTGATTATTACGACTCTGAGCGTGTAATTACAGGATCTAAAAACATTCCTTATAAAATATCCGAAGCGGCTGCGTTTGGCGTTGGAATGGTTTATCAGTTTCCGGCAAGGAAAGCAAACATTCGCCAAAGTTCATTTATTAATGCAATTCTTCTGGGAGGAAGTCTGACAGATTACTATAATTCTATAGACCGCAATTATAATATGGGAAGCGGATTTAGCATTAAAAGTAATACCTCTATTGAGTTTAAAAAATACGGTAACTTTGAATTAAACCTGCAATATTACCGCATCTTTACGTGGAAAGGTTATGATGGCATAAATCTGGATGATCTAACTAACGAGGAAAAATTGTATCTGAATGCTCAAGGCGATAAAGGCAATGTGCAGCTTGCTGTAATTAATCCTATGATGGATATTGATTTAGGGTACAAAATAAAAATTAGTGCGGGTTTATATTATTACTTAAGGAATACTCACTATTCCAGTAAACCCGATTTTCTTTTTCATACAATCGAAACCCGTTTAGGACTGAAGTATACTTTCTAGCATATATCCGCCGGTGTTGTCAGAAAAACAATTATCGCTTTTGAAGCTGCTTTTATAGAGATTTAATATTAAAGTTGTGCATAAGCGATAATATAAATTAGTAGTTAGTTTTTATCAGAATTTATATATCTCACTATTGCACAACTTTTTTATATCAACTATAATTTTATAAATTATCAAACGGATTTTAATGATAAACTTTAGAAAAAAGCTCTCATTATCAGATTAATTATTTCTTTTTTTGTGTGATCTTCTTTATGGGTATCATTTCTCCAACTAAACTGTTCAGGTAAACCTCCAAAGCTGTATAACCACTTTTCATTTTTATATTCCTGTCTTCTCTATTAGTTGGATCAAATCCATTGGCTCTTTCCCAGGCATCATCCATACCATCGTGATCATTGTCTGTGATTTTATTTTTGGTAACGTATGAAGGATAACCTCCTACGGCAGATGGCTCATCAATAATACCCAATTTTAATCCGTAATATTGATTATATACCCAGGTTGTGTCCTTTCCGGATATAGAAGAAATGTATCTTTTTACAGTTCCCTTACCCGATGCTGTTCCGCTACTCACTTCATTAATAATTCGCAAATCAACAGCGTCACGAGGAAATGCTCCTGCACCAGCCAGCACACTCTTATATGCATTCTTAGCTGTTTCTGTTTTTACGGCATAAACAGGATCAATATGAAAAGGAGTATTAACAATCATTGTATCTCTGCTGGCAGCAGGATTCACACTAAGATCTATTCCTGAGTTATTGTTGGCTGTCATAGCGGCATCTCCTTCCATTACATTTCCAGATAAGTACCAGTTAGATACTTTATCAGTCTTACCATACGATGCCTGAACAAAATAGGATTTTTCGCCCGAAGGTCTTGCCGGACCGGGTTTATAGTAATTACCTACCATATTAATGTGGTTGTATGAATTATTATTTATATCACCACCATAGCAAGAGTTTATTCTTCCCCAGTTATAGTTTACATTGTTTACGTAGTCGGTTAGTATATTTATATCATTATGTCCTCTGGCACCATTAAATCGAGGGGTGCGGTTCTTGTTATTAGCTAACAGATTGTGATGGAAAGTAGAAAATTGGCCTCCCCATTGACTGCCATAGCTGCGTTCTCCTTTTCCATGACCTGAGGTATAAAGACCTTCATGAATTAAACACCACTGAACTGTTGTTCTTTGATTATCGTAAATAGTCATGTTTTCTTCTGCCGACCAACCAAATGTACAATGATCAATAATAAAATCAGAAGAGTTTTCAATACCTATTGACCCACCTGGAATAAAGACTTTCGAATCTGTCATACCTCCAATGCGAGAACGAATATGACGAATTATTAAATTCTTTGATCCTCCAAAATTCAGTTTGCCACCACGAAAACAAATACCATCTCCCGGAGCTGTTTGTCCGGCTATTGTCAGACCATTTCTTTTACAACGTACATCAGATTTTAATTGTATCACGCCCGAAATGCGAAACACAATAGTAACAGGAGTATTGGGATACTGTGACAAAGCCCATCTGAAAGAACCTTCTCCACTATCATTTAGATTAGTTACTTCAACAACCTCGCCGCCACGTCCGCCGGTTGCAAATTTGCCAAATCCTTCGGCAGTTGGAAAAGCCAGAGTTTGAGCCGATAGTTGGTTCGGAGCAATTGTTGTAGCCAACAAAAGGCCAGCACAAAAGAATGACTGCAATAAATTCATGATATTTGTTTTATATATGTTATTTTTTAATACGTTTTATTGAGCTTGTAATGGATGCTGATGCACTCAGATTCCCGTTAATGCTTACTGATTTAACCGAGTATGTGTACTTTTTGTTTATCTGAGCAGTTTCGTCTGTATAAGAAGTCTTGGTAGTTATGTCTAAGAATTGTCCGTTTCGCAAGATTAAATAACCAATAGCTCCATCAACAGTTTCCCAGGATATTGTATTCCCATCTCTACTAAGCTTGGCAGGTGCAGAAAGAGCAGTACACATAGCTTGAGGATTATAAGGTACTGAACTTATATTTGAATAAACCTTTTTCATTCCTAAGCAGGTGTCAACTTCGTCTTTCGTTAGCTGAAAACTCCAGTTTACTCTTTTAGTTGTATCTATGGGAGTTCTTTTCATATTCATACTATTATATTCCGCAAAGCAAGCCGATAAATGATTCGTACTTTTCCAGGTAGACCAACCTTCTGGTTTTATATGTTTTCCCATCCTGCAATTCAAATAAATAGAACCACATTCCATATTCCATGGTCTACCTAAATAATACGAATTATCAGCAACATCTGCTTCTGCTGTTATATCACAATTCCTGAAAATAAATCCATAACGAAGAGTCTTTCCTGAAGTCGTTTTTTCGTAATATGAAATATCTTCAGGAGCAGAAATATAACTTCCGCCTCTAACACAATTAATTGTACAATCATCGAAAAAGACTGTTCCACCACCATAAATAAAATCTGTAGCTCCCTGAATAAAACAGTCTTTGAAATAGAACCTACGTCCTTTCCTTGAGCGATAAGTATCCTGAAATCCTAATAAACGGCAGTTCTTAAAAGTCTGTCGGTCCTCCTCTGTATCTAACGCTAAAGCCTGTCCTTTGTTTCCAGCTGTATTCTGAAAAGTGATGTTTTCCGCATAAAAGTCATTAGCATAAATGGCAAAAGTTGTTGCGCCATAAACGTTGGTTGCTCCATTCCCAATTGCATCTGGAGAAGTTATTATTACATCATTCACGCTTTCACCTATCAGACTAATTTTTTTTAGTGATTTTGATGTTCGAGTTCCAATGGATACTTTTTCTTCGTAAGTTCCATTCTTAACAAAAATGAGACTACGCTCATTATCCGGACAATCATTTATTGCTTTTTGAATTGAAGTATGAGTTCCGCTGCCATCTTTAGCCACTATAAAACGAAATGGTTGTGCATTGGTTATTTGACAAATGAAAAGTAAGTAAAAAACAAAAAATAAGTATTTATAATCCATTATTATTTTTTTTATAAAGTATCTGAACGATATTGTTTGATCTGTAATAAGTATTATGACGCTTAAATTCTATCTATGTAATCGCCTGACTTGTAAAATGTGAGATATAATAAGGTTTTGATATAACAAATATACAACCAGAAACTATTTATATGCTATAATACTAATTAAGTTGTTGAAATTTGTTTTGATTTGAGGTCTCATTTCTAAAACTAAAAAAGATTGCGTAAAGTTAAAACTATTTTTCTATTTATATTGTTATTAACATTGTTCAAAGACCTTAAAAGTAACCTTTATAAACAATTATAATGAAAAGATTAATAGTGGCAATATTGATGATGCTATCAATTGTTTTGCTTAATGCACAAAACAAGATCCATCCCATTAACTTTTCTATATGGAATCCTGTAGCAATAGCTTCCTACGATTCGCTTTGTACAACAAATTTTAGTATAGGATTATATTCTAAGACTTATCGATTAAATGGAATTGGGTTAAATATTTTAGCTCATAAAAATCAGGAAAATATAAATGGATTAACATTCTCTGGAGTGGGAGAATATGTAAATGGAAATATGAAAGGATTGCAAATCTCAGGATTGTTTAATATGGTAAAGGGACATATGCATGGAATTCAGATTGCAACGATTCAGAATACCAATGTAATGCATACAAAAGGTATTATGATTGCAGGAATTACAAACTTTTCAATAGGAAACTCAAGAGGACTACAGTTAGCTGGAGCTGCAAATATGGCCGGATCTAATTTTAGTGGTTTGCAGGCTTCTTTAGGAGTAAATATAGCTTCATCTTCTTCAAATCTTTTTCAAATATCAGCTTTATCAAATGTTTGTGCTGATAGAATTCATGGAGTTCAGATAGGTGCAGGTAATTATGCCGCAGGAGTGAAAGGATTTCAGCTTGGATTATTAAATTTTAGTACAGGAGAGGTGCGTGGACTACAGATGGGAATTATAAATTATAGCGAAGATACTTCGGCTGTAAAGCTTGGATTAGTGAATATAAGTCCCAGAACACGAATTCAATTAATGGCATATGAAAGTAATATAGTTCAGAATAATTTGGCAGTTCGTTTCAGAAATGGTTATTCCTATACAATTATAGGTATAGGTACTAATTATAAAACATTTGATAATAAAACCTCAGGTGCCATTATTTATAGATTTGGGCTTGGAGTAAATGTCTTTAGAGTATTTTATATCAGTGCTGATGCTGGTTATAATCACATCGAGAATCTTAATGATGGCAATAAAACAGATTTTCCTAATCGTTTATATTCATTGCAGGCAAGATGCAATCTTGAGTTTCACCCATTTAACCGGTTTGGTATTTTTGCATCAGGAGGTTATTCCCACACTAGGCATTACGATTCTAAAGAAACCTTTGAAAATAAAACAATTATGGAATTTGGTATTGTACTATTTTAAATGAATAGAAAAATGAAAAGAATATTTGTATATATAATTTTTTCTTTACTGGCGATGGGTGACATTTGTGCTCAACAGGCAGATTCTTTGTTTGTTTACAATGATTCTGTACGAATGATAAAACATCCATGGCGGGCTGCTTTTGAGAATATAATTATAAATACAGCGATCTGGGCTGATAATCGTTTTGAGAGAAAAGCAGATTATGCAAAGATTAGTCTTAAAACTATTCATGCAAATATTAAAAGAGGTTTTGTATGGGATAACGATCTTTTTGCTTCCAATCAGCTGCTTCATCCTATTCATGGTAGTTTGTTTTTTAGTGCAGCCCGCAGTAACGGTCTTAATTACTGGAAATCCCTTCCTTATTCTTTTATGGGAAGCTTTTCGTGGGAATTATGTGCTGAAACAACTCCGCCGTCCATTAACGACTTACTAAGTACCAGCTTTGGAGGTGCAGCTCTTGGAGAAGTCTCTTATCGACTTTCGACTTTAGTACTTGACGACTCAAAAACGGGGGCTGCTCGTTTATGGCGTGAATTTGTAGGTACAGTTGTTTCTCCGGTAAGAGGACTGAACCGTATTATTACTGGTAAGGCCTGGAAAGTGAGGCATAAATATTATAAATATATTGATTATGAAAAAATGCCAGTAAATATATCTGTAACTTTAGGAGATCGTTACATGGCTGATGATAACCACTTTTTTAAACAAAACAATAATGCCTATTTAGAATATCAGATGAATTATGGAGACATATTGAGCAATGAAACTACTAAACCTTATGATTTCTTTAAATTTAATGTACTTTTTAACTTGGGAGGTACTCAACCTATTGTTAGTAATGTTAGTTTGGTGGCTAAACTTGCAGCTAAGTGTTATGAACCTTTGCCCGGGCATAAAGCATTAATTGGACTTTTTCAACACTTTGATTATTATAATTCAGAAATTGTACTTAAAGATTCAAAAAGTATTCCTTTTAAACTTGCAGAAGGATCTACATTTGGTTTAGGAATGGCATATTTATTCCCTGCAACAAAGAAAGTATCCATTTGGCACAGAACTTATTTGAATTTAGTTTTGCTAGGAGGTACTCTAACTGATTATTATAGATTAGGTCGAAATTATAACCTGGGAAGCGGATTTAGTATAAAAAATTATACCTCTATAGAATCCCGCAAATATGGAAGTCTTGATCTGAATCTTTTTTATTATAATTTGTTTACCTGGAAAGGGTATAGCGACGCTGAGATAAAAAGTACTGAAGATCCATATTTATATCTAAATACTCAGGGAGATAAAGGTAATACGGCTTTTTTAATTTTTAATCCGGTTATGAATCTTAATCTGTCTTCTTGTTGGAAAGCGACTTTTGGTTCTTTCCTATATTTCAGGAAATCACATTATGATTACCATGAAGATGTTACTTCCAGTACGTTTGAAATTCGTTTAGGCTTAAAATATACTTTTGGTTTAAAGTAGTAATTTTATTTAAGACGTTTGTGCGTCTATAGATTATAAGAACAGCACAATAATTAATTTACGAAGTTAATTTTATATATAATTTTGCTTAATAGTTGTAACGTTTATGTCTGTTTAGCTTTATATTTGCGTTTAACAACATAAATGGAGGTTATTAATGAAATACGTTGACTTACACGCAAAGCTTAAAGAATTGCTAAATTATGAGGACGACGAAATTATAATAGATGATAATGTAATTGTCCGAAACTTCGATTTTGATTCTAAATCCAGAGATATTCTACCTGGTGGAGCTTATAATCATGATACATACGAGTATTGTTCTTCGGAGGATCCCGATTATGAACCGGATATTATTCAGGATATGCTTAATATGAGTGACGCAGAGATACCTGAAAACATTCATTTCCGTTACCATATGTTTCGCCCTGCCGGAAACCAGAAGGTTAAAGAAGTTATTCTCATGTTTCATGGTTTCAATGAAAAGCATTGGGCTAAATATTCTACATGGGCAAAGACTTTGGTCGATAAAACCGGAAAGGCTGTTTTGTTATTCCCTATTGCTTTCCACATGAATCGTGCACCTCTTAGCTGGAGTGATTCACATCAGATGTATGCTATTAGTCAGCAAAGAAAGAGTAGACATCCCGAAGTTATTTGTTCTACATTATCCAATGTTGCTATCAGCACTCGTCTTCATAATAAGCCGCAACGTTTTATATGGTCCGGTTTACAAACTTATTATGATGTAATATCATTAATGAAAGATATCAAAGCAAATCAGCATCCGGATATTGAGGCTGATGCTTCAATTGATTTCTTTGCATATTCCATTGGTGGCTTTTTGGCGCAAATATTGATGATGACTAATTATGAAGGATATTTCTCAAAGTCTAAACTTTGTTTATTTTGTGGAGGGGCTGTATTTAACCGGCTTTCTCCTGTTTCTAAGTTTATATTAGACAGCGAAGCAAATGTAAGTCTTTACTCTTTTGTAGTAGAACATTTGGAAAGTCATATGAAACGTGATAAGATGTTGCGAACATACTTAGGTGATTCTCATCCCGAAGGAGTTAATTTCCGCAGTATGCTGAATTATAAAACATTCACCAGCTTCAGAGAAAATAGATTCCGCGAAATGCATAATCGTGTATTAGCTGTTACTCTGGAAAAAGATACGGTGGTTCCTCCTTATGAGGTGATTAATACATTACAGGGAATAAAAAGAGATATACCTATTGAAGTAGATATTCTGGATTTTAGCTATCCGTATAAGCATGAAGATCCATTCCCGGCACTTACCTCTATTGCTGACGCAGTAGATAAGGAATTCAATAAAGCATTTGAAAGAATATGCAACTTCTATTTGTAGAAGTTGCATATTGATTGAATTTTATTTTTTCAAAGAAAGAACATATTTCTTCCAATCCGGAGTTTTGTTCATCTTTTGAGAAAGCATAATAACTTTATCATTTTCAACTTGATAATAACTGATTTCGCTATTCTTCTCAGGAGTAAGTTCCCAAACGATAGCGTTTTTATCAGCTTTTGTTCCATGGATAGTTTTTACAGTACCATTCTGAGCGTATGTAAGGTCTTTACCTTCATATCCTTCAATGTAAGTTTTTAGCAATTCATATGTGCCGTTGTCACTCTTTTCCTGAATCTTCACAGTAAGAGTGTAACGCAATCCTTTGCCCTGAGCAGGAAGAACACCTTCGAAAGTTTTTGTTTGCAGTGTACCCAATGCCGGATCCAGTTTTGCTTCGGTACTGTCCTTTGCTGCCCCTTCTGCAGTTGCATCTTTCGTTTTCTGCTGGCAAGACACCATAGCTGCCAAAGCTAATAAAAATAGTAATTTTTTCATGATAATAATTGATTTATGTGAGTGGAAAATAGTTCTTTTATTTAATAATTACCAAGAGTTTATCAACTCTTCCATTATCCATATCCATTACTTCGAATTGCAGGTTCTGATATGTGAATATATCCCCGGCTTTGGGAATACGTCCGATATAAAACATAGCTAATCCACCGAGTGTAGTAAAATCTTCGCCTTCCAGATCATCGTAGAACAAAATGCCCATTTCTTCCATAAAATCTCCAAGATTCATGGATGCATCTACTAGATAAGAGCCATCTTTTCGCTTTACGATAGGTTCTTCGGCTATTTCGTTCTCCTCAAGTATATCGCCAAATATACTTTCGGTGAGATCGTGCAGAGTAACAATACCTTCTATTCCGCCATACTCGTTAACTACAACGCCAAACTTGTTTTTGTTCTTCTTGAACAGTTCCAGAACCTTCTTGGCATAAAGACTTTCTGGTATGAAGAGTGGGGGCTGGGCAATGCTTTTCAGATCGAATGTTCCGTCATAGCCAATCATTGTTATGATATTCTTTACGGATACCACACCAATAATTTCATCCTGAGAACTATCTGTTAGTAAGTATTTGCTAAAGTGTTTTTTATCAATGATGTCCAAAACCTCTTTCTGAGTGTAATCCGTGTGAAGAAAAACCACATCTGTGCGGTGAGTCATCAATTCATTAGCCCGCTTGTCAGCAAAACGGAATACATCTCTCAACATGTTCGTTTCATCTTTATCAATAACTCCCTGCTCTGAACTCTGATGAAGAATAACTTTCAGTTCTTCCTGTGTAATGGTACGTTCATGTCCTTTAATTCCAAGAATCCTATTTAATAGTTTGGTCGATACGCTTAGCAGGTATACAAAAGGATAAGTAATTTTTGTTATTACCGACATGAAAGGAGAAAGTGTAATTGCAATTTTTTCGGGGTTGGACAGACCGATGGATTTAGGTACCAGCTCGCCTATAATAAGAGATAAGTAAGTAATAAAAGCAACTGTTACAATCAGAGCCATGTCTGCTGCATAGGGCTCGGTGGCTGGAATCATTTTAAAAAGCGGTTCCACATTATGTGCAACGGCTACTCCACCGAAAGCTCCGGATACAATTCCTATAAGAGTAATTCCAATCTGAATGGTAGAGAGAAATTTATCTGGTTCTTCTAACTGCTTAAGTACATTTTTGGCAGATTGATTTCCTTTACTGGCCAATGTCTCCAGTCTCGCTTTACTTGATGAAATTAATGCGATTTCGTACATAGAGAAGATTCCGTTGAGAACCAAGAGAAGCAATATAATTGCAAATTCCATCGTGCTTGTTTAATGATTATATGCGAATTTATATGTTTATTTCGTTTCTTGCAACAATTAAGAACTTTTGTTATATACTTTTCTATAATATAACCAGAGTTTAGCAAATCACTGATGAATAAATGGATTAAAGACCTACTCTTTTTAATAAAAAGGAGTAGTCTAATATATAATAAGGTGTAGACCTTAAATGAATAAAGTCTACCTATTATAAAAAGTGTTATTCTTTATTTTACCTTAGCTAATCCGATGGATTAGCTAAATGTTCTTTGTGGTGTTGTTTCTTATGCTTTTTCAATTAGCAAAGAAGCCATAGCAAGCGAACCTGCTACTGTTTTGTCATTGAAAAAACTTACTTTTTCATTTTCTTCTTTTAGTGCAAGCGTGTAAATCAGAGGTAAATAATGTTCAGACGTTGGAATGGCCAGTTTAAAAGCCTCGCCTTGCATTTTGTAATTAATAAGCGATTGATGATCGTTTGCAAGAATTTGTTTCTTCATTTTCTCAAGAGCTTCACTGGCCCAGTCGTAAGCATATTCCGGTTCATTAAACTTATCCCAGGCAATCATTCTGAGGTTGTGAACAAGATTTCCGCTACTCACAATCAGAACTCCTTTTTTGCGAAGCGATGACAGTTCTTTCGCCAGTTCATAGTGGTATTGAGCATCCTGATAATAGTCCAGACTTAGCTGAACTACCGGAATATCTGCATTGGGATAAATATGCCTTAATACACTCCAGCAACCGTGATCGAGTCCCCATTTCTCATCCAGTTCTACAACTGTATTGCTTACTAAACCTTTTACTTCTTTTGCAAGTACCGGGCTTCCCGGAGCAGGGTATTGAACTTCAAAAAGCTCTTGAGGAAATCCGCCAAAGTCATGGATGGTTACAGGTTTCTCCATCGCTGTAACATGAGTACCGCGTGTTACCCAATGTGCAGAGATACATAATATTGCGTTTGGTGTTGGGATTGATTTGCCGATATTTCGCCAGCCAGAAACAAACTCATTTTCCTCAATGGCGTTCATTGGATTGCCATGCCCCACAAACAGTACCGGCATCAGGTCTGTATTATCAAAAGATTCTATTGTGTTTTTAAGTCCTTCCTGATTCATTTTTTCTAGTTTTTAGTTTCTTTTTTGATAGCTCGCGATAGACATAGATAATCATAATCGAAGCCTCTTTATTTATAATCTATATATAAAGAATTATGACCTTTGATTTGAAAATCAAAGGTCATAAATAGTGATAAATATAAAATTGTTTTTAGAATTGATTAGAGCTTTGTATGTGCTCCATCACAATAGGGTGGATTCTTGCTTCTTTTGCATCCACACAAAAAAGCCTTTCCCGATTCTTTAGGGGTGAAAGCAAGTGGAGTAAACTCCGTACAAGCGTGAGAACCATCGCAAAATGGCTGGTTCTTACTTTGACCGCAAGTACACCAGTAGTATTCCTTTCCAGCTTCCAACTCTACTGCAAATGGGCCTTTCTTGGCCATTTTAGGTTCCATTCTTTCCTCCTTCTCTCTTGATTAATTGTTTTTTTAAATTGTTGAGTAAATCAATTATTCATTTGTCCGACAATTGTTATAAGGCAATATTCGACAAAAAACATGGTATATGCAAGCAAAAGAATGAAAAGTTTGAAAAGATTTTAGCAATCAAGATTCTTCTTCAATTTTAAAAAAGTTTTTGTGTGCTACACGCCAGTGAGTCCAGAAAAAAATAATGCATAGCAAAATTAAACTACTGCTAACAATGATCGATTTATTTGATTGAAAAACTACCCGGTTTATTTTTTCCTGCCTTATATCATTATAAATATTCCGAAGTTGAGCATCAGTAGGTAATTCTTTCTTTATTTCAGGATCTTTCGTATTGAAAGACTTCATCTGTTCAAGCTTATAAACTTCGAATGTAGCTAGTTGTTGGGAGTCATAAGTTGAATGTAGAGGATCTGTTTTATCAATTACTGCATTAATAATAGACGTTACGCTGGTAAGAAATACAATTATGGATACAAGGCAAATCATGTATCCGTAAATCTGAGTTAAGTTTTTTGTTTTTCCCATATCTGATTAATTTTCAGGTTAATCAATCAGATTAAGAGTAAATATCTGATTGATATAATTTATCAACAATGCAAAAAATGATTTGTTCATGCTAAGTCTGTGCATGCCAGTTGAAGTCTTATTAGCCAATGTTGGTGATAATAATGTTTACTACTTAAAATTAAGGCTAAAATCCTTGTTTATGTCAAAACAATAAGCTATTTTTAGATGTTTCATTAATTGAAAGACCTAAAGTTGGGTCGCAACAAATTGTTCCTGATTTATTAACCTCTAAATAAATACTACTATGGGAAAATATAGATTTTGGGAATGCTACGACGAAACTATCGATCAAAATGTCTTTGTGAAACTAGACCCCAAAGATATATTCGTAGAGAAGTTAACCGATGAATCAGAAGATGAGGTTGAATTCTTTATAGATAAAGATTGCAACAAGCATTATCTGGGTAAAATATGGGAAGAATTGCAATTTGAAACCGATGAAAAAGGTGATTTATACTATAAAAAGAAAGGTTCTACAGAATTACAGGTTACGGATATAGATAGTCAGGAAGCTTTGAGGCGGAACATTGTTGTAGAAGATCCATTCCATTTATAAATACCAGACTTTTTGCTTTGCTAGTTCAACTTTTTTATTTTAAGATTGATCTGCATTTTGTATGAAGTAAAAATAATAAGCCTGCCTAAAATCTTTTTAGGCAGGCTTTATTTCATTTATTAAGTCTGTTTTAATAGTACTTCCCAAAATCTTTCAGGCAGACAGATGTTTTCAGCAGATACTGCATCACGAAACAACGGAGCTATTTCATTTGGAGTGTAGCCAGCTATGCCACAACCAATCTCGGTAACTAAAAAACGCATATCAGGATTTGCTTTAGCAAAGCGTATAAACTCATCAACAAACGGAACAATGGATGCAACAGATCCCGACATTGTAGGAATTGCATAAGTCTGTCCCTGCATTCCTACTCCTTGTCCCATTATTGCTCCCCAACGGCATGCTGTTCTGGCTGCTCCGCCATAGTGCATACCTTCCAGGTTAGAACCAAAAACAAAAATCTCATCCTCCATGAGCTGTGTAATGCAAGGATTAGTAATTCTACCTCTTGGAATCTGATTCATAATAATGCTGGTTTATTGATTAATATATAAATGTAACTAGTACATTTGCATATTGTTCATCAGGAATGAATTAAATATCTGAAATTTAACTCATTCCTGGTTAATGCAGCTACTTTATTGTTCTCAGTTTATACAAACCGCAGGCATGACTATTAAATGACTGGGAGAATTCTTTTGAGAAAGTTCCAACTTTCTTGCCACTCCACATATCAGTTATTGTGCATTTGCCTTTAATGCCCAAGTCTGCTAAGCTTACACTTACCTTTTGAGCTGCTTTGTCATCTGATAAGTTAAACAGAGCCAAATATGTTTCACCGGTTTTTGAATCCTTAGAAGTGATGGCTACTTTCTTGTCTTTTTGATAAAGCTGGCGAACATTTTTACTTTCACGATGCATTTTTAATACAGCTTTATTGGTTAGCAAAGATAAGGTAAATGCATCATTGCTAGGAAGATCGCCACCAAAGATTAGAGGAGAACGGAAAATAGAGAATAGAGTCATCAGTGTATATTGCTCATCTTTGGTTAAACGAGTCATACGATCGTTTCCTCTTTCACCGCGAACAGAAATACGTCCCAATGGAATCATATCACAATCAGGCCATGTTCCCGGAGCAATATATGGATACCATTTCTGGCAGATATCAAAAAGATGAGTCACATGTCCCCAAGTATCCCAAACATCATCTACCATACGCCACATATTTGCATGAGTACGAACGTGATCGGCATTCTCTATCGGAGTCTCTCCTGGAGAAGTACTTAGCACAATCTTTCGTCCACAATGATCAATAGCATTACGTATAAGATCAATCTCTCCCTGGTGATAAGGACGAGATAAATCGTCAATCTTAATAAAGTCTACTCCCCATGAAGCATAAAGCTCGAAAATAGAATTGTAATATTCCTGAGCACCCGGTTTGTTGGCTACAATAGTGTAGTTATCGTGCAACCATTGGCATTGCAGTTCTGTAGAATAAATCTGATCTGCAGTAATACCGTTAGTTCCTTTAATAGGTAGCTTTTTCTCAACAGCCACTTTGGGAATACCGCGCATAATGTGGATACCGAATTTCAATCCTTTGGAATGAACATAATCAGCAAGTGCTTTGAAACCTTTGCCATCTTTTGCAGAAGGAAAACGGTTAAGAGCCGGCATATATCTACCATACTGGTCTATTACATAGATTGGATCCTTTTCATTATATCCGCCTGCCTTATCGTTTTCTATAAACCAACGAATATCAACAACAATATATTCCCAGCCGTAAGCCTTAAGATTGGTTGCCATATAATCAGCATTGGCTTTAACTTCACTCTCTGTCACAGTAGGACCGTAGCAATCCCAACTATTCCATCCCATAGGTGGAGTTTGAGCCCATTGTTTAAATTCTCCTTTTTTAAATGATTTTGTTTGTGCTGATAATTGAGGTGAAGATACACTCAGCATAGCTGCTGCTGCAAAAAGTAGTAATTTGTTTTTCATAAGTTTAAAAGTTAGTTCTATTCTTTTGTCCAAAGATACAACAAATAAATATGTTGAAAAGAAAATAAAAAGCCATAAATGGTCGAATTTTGATCATTTATGGCTTAATCATTTAGCTTTAATAATATATAAGCGTTTATCTTAATTTATCTTCGGCATATTACTTATAGATACCTTGCCTAAAACCCACTGACATTTAAACGTCCTCCTGTTACACATTTACCTGAAAGTGAAGCTGTAGGTGTTGCACTACTTTTAATAGCATTTATAATAGCCGAAACTCCGGCTCCCGGATGAGTCGATAGATATAGAGCTGCTGCACCAGTGACATGTGGTGTAGCCATTGATGTGCCACTATAAGATGCATAACTGGAAGTGATAATTCCCTTCGTATTTTTAGGTATGCAAGAAATTATATTAGATCCCGGTGCACCAATATCTACAGATGTTTTACCGTAATTGGAGAAGGAAGATAAACCTCCCGTGCTTGTAATAGAAGCTACAGAAATAATATTGCTATTTGTATATGATGCCGGATAGGAGGGGGTTACATCAAGGTTTCTTCCTTCATTTCCTGCTGCTGCAATAAATAAAATTCCGGCGTTGTTAGCTCTTTCAATTGCATCATACAAAGATTGTGAATAGCCACCGCCTCCCCAGGAGTTGTTAGTAGCTACAATGTTAACTCCTGCATTCTTCAAGCCTGTGAAATAGTCAACAGCTTTAACTGCATTCGCTGTAGTTCCTCCTCTTTTACCCAGGAATTTACCGCTAAGTAGTTTGATGTTCCAGCAAACACCTGCTACTCCTTTTCCATTGTTGCCTACAGCACCTATAGTTCCTGCCACATGAGTACCATGATCATCACCTTTTGGATCAAAAATAGTTCCGCTGTTTTTAGTAAAATCCCAGCCGTATACATCATCAATATAACCATTCATATCATCATCTATTCCATTATTGGGAATCTCACCGGGATTCTGACCAACATTAGCTGCAAGATCTTCATGAGTATACATATATCCTTCATCAATAATTCCCACATAGATATTGGCAGAACCAGTATGGCCGGCCGACCAAGCTGCAGCAGCTCCGCAACCATATTGGTTTGTTGGTGAAGTTGATGCGCTATACATACCCCATAAACTACTATTTAAATAATATGTGTCATTTGCAATTGCATCTATAGTATAAATATAATTAGGTTCTGCATATTCTACACTTCCCAACTTTTTTAATAATCCAACAGCATTTGTTACATCTTTGGGTGTTTTTATCAGCAAAATCCCATCTTTATTTCCTGCATGTTTCATTGCATGAGTAAGAATCTTCTCGGTCACAGTTCCACTAACATGTTTTAATGCACTATCCTTAGCCGAAGAAGATGTACCTGTTTTAAATTTAACAAGTAATTCGTTTGCTACAAATTGTGGTTCGCTGGAATTTGTTACAGCACGTGTTTGAACGCTTTCATCAGATGAATCATTTAAAATTGCAAATGGCTCTTCTTTAGTGCATCCCAAAGACAAAACTATTATGGCTCCCAATAAGGATAGGAGCGTAAAGACTGAATTGGCACGATTCTTTTTCATAGTCAGGTTGTTTATGAGTTGAATTAGTAATAAGTTTAATCACCGGTATTCTTGTAAATTATTAGAGCTAACCCTACATACACACAACTAAAACAAAGAGACAACAAACATTGTTTTTTTTAATAATCTAATGAATTATAAATATGCAAAAAGGGGAGCTATATTAGCTCCCCTCAAAAAAAAATCTAGCAATTAAATGTTTACTCCAATTTTATATGCTTCTTCCATAACAGGCTTATTTTTTATATCACCTATCTGCCATGCTCCAGTACCGTAGATAATGCCTTTTTCTGTTGCCCCTTCCAGACAATACAAAAATCCCCGAAATTCTTCTATGGTTCTTGTCATTAATGCCTTATCATCATCTGCTGCAGTCACAATAAAATAAAACTCTTTGTTGTTAATTTCAGTATATCGTGAGCAAGTACGGTCAATAAACGTTTTCATTTGTCCATTCATTGTATAGAAATATACAGGCGTTGCCATAACAATAATATCTGCATCAATCATCTTATTCAGCATATTTTCCATATCGTCTTTTTGAGAACATCCATTGCCACGGTTATAGCATGCTCCACAACCAGTGCAATAGTTTATTTTCTTCTCTTTCAGAAATATTTTTTCAACCTGATGTCCAGCCTGTTGTGCACCTTCCATTAACTGATTACATAATGTATCTGAATTACCACCTTTTCTTGGACTGGCCGATAGTATTAAAACTTTTTTTTTCATAAAATAGTTATTACTTTATCACTTTTATTTCACGCAGCCACTTATTAACATTACCTTTAGCCTCCTTTACATTACTTCCTCTGACTGGTAGCCCTTCCAGAATTTTAGCTTTCGGACAAAGCTTTTTAATGTCTGATGCATAACGTCCCATTCGGCTTCCTTCATGTGTCATAAACGGAACAATAGTTTTTCTTGTAAAGTCATAACTCGACAAGAATGTTGCAACCGGTGGTGCCATTGTTGCCCACCAGCAAGGAGAGCCTACAAAGATCATATCATACGAGCTGATATTCTTTAACTTTGTTTTCAAAGTAGGCTTATAATTAGCGTTAATCTCCTTCTTAGCCTGATCTACGCATGCTTGATAATCACTTGGATAAGCCTTTGCTGGCTGAATCTCAAAAATATCGCCACCTGTAAGTTCCTTTATCTGATTAGCAATCTCTTTGGTATTTCCACTATGTGAAAAGTAAACCACCAGAATTTTCTTGCTTGGTGATGCAGACTGAGCCTGCATGCCAATACCCGAAAGTAACATTGCAACAATAGCAATTAAAAAAGATCTAGTTCTCATTTAGTATATTGTTATTTCAACTACTTTGCATTTTCAAGCACAGTTGTAATCATCTCTTTGGTATAGAGACTTTCAGCTCCCCACATGCTGGCAACAACAGATAGTTTTTCAACCAATACAGGTATGTCTTCTTCCGGGATATTACCTTCTTTAAGTGTTACAGGAGTTCCGATTTTTGAATACCATTGTTTTAAAGCCTCAATTCCTGCATCTGCACCTTCAACATTGAAAATGTTTTTAGCAAACTGCTCGAAACGTTCAGGAAGATTGTTCTTTTGCCATTTCATCCATGCAGGAACAATAATAGACAGACCAGCACCGTGAGCAATATTATACTCAGCAGATAATGTATGTTCTATAAAATGGGTATCAAAACGATTATTTTCTACTCCGCAGAAAGTCGTGAAATTCAACGCTTGTGTAGCAGCCCAAGCAAATTCGCCTCTTGCTTCAAGATTATTTCCGTCAACCAACAGAATTTCAGTGGTGCGCATTACTGTCTTAAGGATATTTTCAACGTGTCCGGCAATAAATTCAGGTAAATAGGTCGCCGATAAATACATGTCTAAGCTATGAGCAAAAATATCTGCTGCCGAATAAACTAGGTATTCTTTAGTAACAGAAGTCTGCAGTTCAGGGTTTATTACCGAAACGGTTGGAAATGTAGCAGCCCCCGCAAGACTAAGTTTTTGTTTTGTTTCATCATTTGTAACAACAGCGTAGTTATTCATTTCGCTACCAGTAGCGGCAAGCGTCATAATATCGAAAATCTTTAATGCTTTGTTAGGTACAGCTTTATATGTAAAGAAATCCCAAACATCGCCTTCGTATGCAGCTCCCGCGGCAATGGCTTTTGATGAGTCTAGAACAGAACCACCACCAACAGCTAGTACAGCTTCCAATCCTTTAGCTTTAGCTAGTTTAATACCTTCATATACCTTGCTTAACAGTGGATTACTTTGCACGCCGCCTAATTGCTCAAAGTTTATTCTATTATCGGTTAGTGATTTTGCAATTGTATCAAATAAACCACTCTTCTTTATTCGTTCTGAACCATAAACGATTAATACTTTTGATACACCATATTCAGCAATGTATTTTCCTATATTTTTCTCTTTGCCCATTCCGAATTCTATTCGGGTAGGATTGTAGTAAGTGAAATCTTTCATTTTAATTGTTTTTTTATTGTTAGTATTTAATTCACAATGCAAATTTATCCTCTATTTTTTAGGTGATTGTTATACAAATTACTGATATGCATACCATTATTACTTATACATTTTATTTTAATGTTTTCCACCATTTAGAAAACTGCTGAGTAGTATCTTTTAAGTTTACCGTTTCGCCAATCATTGGAGTCAATACCCGTATATTATAATGTTCGCTATTCTCAGCCAGCTTATTCAAAGGTTCATCCCAATGATGTGCAGCCAAAGCAAACTTCGAGTTATGAACTGGCAATAAATTCTTTGCTTTCAAATCAAGAGCCGCTTGAAAAACCTGTTCGGGTAACAAATGAATGTATTTCCATCGCTGATCATATTGTCCTTGCTCCAGTATAGCTAAATCTATCGGACCAAACTTATTTCCAATCTCTTTAAAATGCTTGTCATATCCGCCATCACCTCCGATAAATATTTTCATGGAAGGAGTTTGAAGAACAAAAGAAGCCCAAAGAGTTTTATTTCTCTTTAAACCGCGTCCTGAGAAATGGCGTGCAGGAGTGGCGGTAGCTATCCAATTTTTATCTAAATCTATGTGCTCATACCAATCCAATTCAGTTATCGAAGTAGTATTAAATCCCCAATATTCAAAATAAGATCCAACTCCCAGTCCGCAAATTACTTTTTTTACCCGCGGTTTAATCTTCATTATTGTTTCATAATCCAGATGATCCCAATGATCATGCGTGATAAATAGATAATCAATATCCGGAATATTTTCTGCCTTATAAGCATCTGAACCTTTAAAAGCTTTAATCATCCATGAAAACGGAGAGGCATGATCATCCAGAACCGGATCGACTAGGATCCTTTTCCCATCAATCTGAATAAGATAAGATGAATGTCCCAGCCACACCAGTACATCTTTTTGAGGATCCAGACTGGCAAGATTTGTTTTAATAACCGGAATAGAATCGATAGGAGTGACCCGTTCTTTCTTTCCAAAAAGAAATTTGTATATAGCTGTTATCTGACTATCCTGACCTGTAAATGTTGGTGTAACAGACTGATTCTGGAACTCATCATTTCTGTAATTAGGAGATTGTTTGATTCTTTCTAATCTTTCCCCCTTCGGAAGTTTTCCAAAACTTGTTCTACCCAGGACTACATATGATAACAGCGATAAAAAGAATAATGTTGTAAATGATATATACATAATACGTTTCATGAATGATGGGCTACTTTTTTTTGTTTATTCAGGAATAACTTCGTTTAAGCATTTTAATGCGTTCAGCGTGCGAGGATATCCAATATAAGGTAAAAGCTGTGTGGTTACACTCAACAATGTTTCTTTGTCATTACCCACTTTTACATTACCTAAAATATGACCTTTTACCTGCGACTCAGTGCCACCCATGCTAATGAGCATGGAGAAGGTTAAAAGTTCTCTTGTCTTAGTATCTAAACCTGTGCGGGTTTGATAATCACCGAAACAGTTTGCTGATAAGTATTTTTGTATATGTAGTTGATTTTTTAGTGATTGTTCGTACATCTTGTCAATCATATCTCCAAAAATCTCTTTCTGAAGAGCCAATCCTTTCTCCAAACGGTTTTCGGGTGTAGTGGTTGATTGTCTTTTTACCGGTAATTCAATTCCCCTTTCCTTTAGTATTTCGTTTGTGGCATTAATAAAGTCTATCACCTTAGCTACTCCAACATAAGCAACTGATTGATATAGAACTTCCTTAATTTCAACCGGTGTAACATCCACATTGAGTGCAGCATTTACAAACATTTTATATTCTGTAAGTGCACCCTGAGCAATGGTGGAACCCATAATCATCATCACCCGGGTTTTGGTGTCAATGTTACCATAGCTGATAACCTCGTCGAAAGCCCAGTTATCGAATATCTCGATCAACTCCGGGTCGGTTTTAGCTGCTTTTGATTCATAACCCGGCCATAATTCTTCGTGATTTTTAATAGCCGCATTAGTTAGGTTAATCTCTTTACTGCTTGAAGCAGCAGTAGCTTTTTTATACTGCTCATCATCCACAGCTTCTAACCAGGTATTTTGGTTATACTGAGGATTTGTTTCAATAGCCAGATGCGAGAACCAACTATCAGGAGCAGCTCCATGCCAATGAATCACATTAGCCGGAATCTCAACCACATCACCCGGTAAAAGCAAACGTGCCGGTTCACCTTTTGCCTGATAATATCCTTTTCCAGCTACCACAACAAGGATTTGACCACCAGTATGGCTATGCCAGTTATTACGGCAGCTCGGTTCAAAGGTTACATTGGATATAGGACAATTCAGATCTTTATTTTTTGTCAGCGGAGCCAGATAAGCCTGTCCGATAAAGTATTTAGAATACATTTCGGGAAGCTTGTCTCCCACAGGATAATTACTTATTTCAGGAATTTCTTCTTTCATATTTTGTGCATTTAATTGATTGTTTTGGATAAAGAGTAAAATTACAGCAACCATTATTGTTACTAAGCTCTTCATCTTTTGTACTAATCATTATCAACCATCTTTTGGCTGCTTTCAGGATATCGATGTCCAAGAATATCTATTTTTGCTAATGCAGTTTCAATCTGAGTTAAATCATCCTTATTTAATTCAAGGTTTGCAGCTCCTACATTTTCTTCAAGTCGGTGTATTTTTGTTGTTCCGGGAATTGGCACAATCCATTCTTTCTGAGCATGAATCCATGCTAAGGCAACTTGTGCAGGTGTAGCCTCTTTTTTCTGAGCAATTTGAGTTATCAACTCTACCAAAGCTTGATTCGCTTTTCTGTTTTCAGCATCAAAGCGAGGTATTCCGTTGCGAAAATCATTGGAATCGAATTCTGTATCTACAGCAATTTTTCCTGTTAAAAATCCTTTGCCAAGAGGGCTGAAAGGTACAAAGCCAATTCCTAGTTCCTCAAGAGTTGCAAAAGTTTTTGTTTCAGGCTCCCGCCACCACATAGAGTACTCGCTTTGTAAGGCTGACACTGGCTGAATAGCATGAGCTTTGCGAATATTGGTAGCTCCAGCTTCAGACATACCAAAGTATTTTACTTTTCCTTCCTGAATTAAATCTTTAACTGTACCGGCAACATCCTCAATAGGAACATTCGGGTCAATTCGATGTTGGTATAGCAAATCTATGACTTCTACATTTAATCTTTTTAAAGAACCTTCTACAGCCTGACGAATGTACTCTGGTTTACTGTTTAATCCAACTGGCTTACCATTCTTAAAGTTAAAACCAAATTTGGTAGCAACTACAATTTCGTTTCTAAATGGAGCAATCGCTTCGCCAACAACTTCTTCATTAGTAAAAGGACCATATATTTCGGCGGTATCAAAAAATGTAATGCCTAATTCGTAAGCTCTTCTAATTAATTTGATAGCCTCTTGCTTATCTGTAGCAGGGCCATAACCAAAACTTAAGCCCATGCATCCTAATCCTAGTGAAGATACTTCTAATCCTTGAGTCCCTAATTTACGCTGTTTCATATATCTCTGTTTTAAATTTGAAAAAAAAAGTATTATTTCTGCTTCGAAATAATCACGATGCAAAATTATGTCGGATTTCCGGGGTGAATGTTATACATTTTACTGATAAACATACCATTATTACAGATACCAGCAGTCTTATGAATTAAATAACAAAAAAAGTTCTACTTTTGTCTTGCAACTAATATATAAATGCTTATGAATGAGATTATAAAAATAGATAATATATGTGATTATAATGCCTTTCTCGGACTGGAAACATTACACCCATTAGTTAGTGTTGTTGATATGTCAAAGTCTAACAAGATAACACATATGCGTCATAATTTCGGCTTTTATGCCATATATCTGAAAGATGTAAAATGCGGAGATCTGATTTATGGACGCAACTATTATGACTATCAGGAAGGAACATTGGTATGCATTGCACCGGGGCAGGTTCTAGGTGTAGAAGATAACGGCGAGTATTTTCAGCCAAAAGGCTGGGCATTGTTGTTCCATCCGGACTTGATCCGTGGCACCTCGCTGGGACGAAATATGAAAGACTACACTTTCTTTTCTTATGAAGTCAATGAGGCTCTTCACTTGTCAGAGCAGGAGAGAGTTGTTGTTATTGATTGCTTACATAAAATAGAACTGGAATTGAATCATTCTATTGATAAACACAGCAAGACTTTGATAACATCAAACATAGAACTGTTGCTTAATTATTGCAAGCGCTTTTATGATCGCCAGTTTATAACTCGTGAACATATAAATAAAGATGTAATTGTCCGGTTTGAGAATCTGCTCGGAGATTATTTTTCGTCGGACAGACCACAGAACATTGGTCTGCCTACCGTAGGATACTGTGCCGATAAGCTCAATCTATCAGCAAACTATCTGGGCGATTTGATAAAGAAAGAAACCGGAAAATCAGCTTTGGAACATATACAGTTAAAGTTAATCGAAACCGCAAAAGATATGGTGTATGACACCAGTAAATCGGTTAGCGAAATTGCTTATGAGCTGGGCTTTAAATACCCTCAGCATTTTAGCCGTCTGTTTAAGAAACGTGTTGGTGTTTCACCAAATGAATATAGAGTGCAGCATTAATTTTCGATAAAGAAAATAGGTGTAATAATTGAGAATTATTACACCTATGACAAAAACAACCAAATATGTTCAATAATAACGCTTGAATTTCCGTTATAAGTTCTTGCTAAAAAACATAGTTAATTTGTCGAATGGAATTAAATCGGTTTTATCATACAAATCAACATGTCCTGCGTTAGGTACAATATATAATTCTTTTGGTTCGGCAGCACGTTTATATGCATCTTCACTAAATTCTTTTGAGTGAGCATGGTCTCCTGTAATAAAGAGCAATGGACGAGGAGAAATTGTTTCAATATCATTGAAAGGATAGAAATTCATAAACTTAACATTACTTGTAAGTGTAGGGTGTGTTGTTAGCTCCCGAGAACTTCCTTTCGGAGTGTATTCACCTCGGGGAGTGCGATAGAAATCGTAGAATTCCCGCTGAATTGGATGAGTGTTTTCATCTAATTTATGTACAGTTCCACTTGTATACTTTGTTTTGCCTCCTGTAAACTCAACATAACGTTGCTCCGCAGCTTCCGCAATAATATTCTTTCTCTGTTCAATACTCTGTGAATGATTCAAAGCATTACGGTTTGCTGCACCCATATCATACATACTGACTGTTGCAATGGCTTTCATTCGAGGGTCAATCTTTGCAGCACTTATAACAAAACTCCCACTGCCACAAATTCCGATAGCACCAATTCTGTTTCTATCAATGAATGAGCGGGTTCCGAGATAGTCGACTGCAGCACTGAAGTTTTCGGCATAAATATCCGGAGAAACAGCATTGCGTGGTTTACCATCACTTTCACCCCAAAAAGATAGATCAATTGCTAAAGTTACGAACCCACGTTCTGCCATATTTGAGGCATATACATCAGCACTTTGCTCTTTAACAGCCCCCATAGGATGTCCTACAATAATTGCGGCATGTTTTTGACTTTTGTCTAAATTAGCCGGCATAAATAGATGGCCAACTACGTTCATTTTGTATTGGTTCCTGAAAGTAACCTTATACATTTTTACATTATTGCTTACCTTAAATGTTGTATATCCCTTCGGATTTACCTGTTCCATCTCTTCAGTCTTTTTATACTGCTTTGCTTGTGCAAAAGCTTCTCCAATAGTAAGAATGGACATCATGGCTATAATTATTACTGTTTTCATTGTGAACTTGTTTTGTGAACTTTTAAATTCTGATTTTAAAAGTTCTGGTTTGATTTATTCCTTCTATTTTTAAGATATAGATACCTTTCTGTAAATTGTTTGTATTAATAATCCTGGATGATGATGTTATCTGAGTTTTACCATTCATATCTATTATGGAAATTCTTTTTGCATCCCCTGTATATTGCAATATTCCATCCTTTGAGATATTAAACTCTACGTTATCCTGTTCTACTGATTTAATTCCTGTTGGATTTTCCATTACTTCAAACTTTACCGTAGCATTATTAGAACCAAGTGCGGTTTTAAGTCCTGTTGGATTATCTAGATATCCAATAGGAGTGTAGCTATACGAAGAAGTAAATGTTTCATAAAAGAGCACAATACAACTTTGCCCGTAAAGCATCAAATCTCCGGCATGAATGGTTGACTGGTGAATGGGAGAAGAAGGCAGGTTGCCAGAAAGGTAATGGTATTTCTCGTTCCCATTTAATTCATTCATGCTGATGGTCATAGGTAGCAATGCGGTAAACGCTTTAGCTGTTGTATTATCGTAAGTTGTAGCAACAAATGAAGCAGAACCTACTGTGATTTTAATTTTTACAGTTTCCTGAGCATTCATACTTATCATCAAAATAAATAAAAAGATGGCAGCTAGAGTTACTTGTTTCATTGTGTATCTTTTCTAATCAATGTTTTTAATTACTTTAGCAGGAACACCAGCCACCACAGTGTTGGCGGGAACATCCTTACTCACTACAGCTCCGGCAGCTACTACTGAGTTTTCACCTACGGTAACCCCCGGCAAGATAGTAACAGCGGCTCCAATCCATGCATTGCGCTTTATTATAATGGGTTTTACCGTAAGGGCTTTTCGTTCAGAAGGGGCCAATGGATGTCCTTCTGTAATAAGGTTCACCTTTGGCCCAATCAATACATCATCTTCAATGGTTATCCCTCCTATATCAAGAAACGAGCAGGCATGATTAATAAAGACATTCTTTCCTATACGAGTAAACTGCCCGATATTGGTATAAAACGGCACCATTATAGTGCTATCAACTCCAAGCTGAGAACCGGAGATTTCATTCCATAGTTCTCTAACCTGCTCATTATCGGCAGAGGCGTTTAGCTCTGCCAATAACTTTGCGGTTCGAGAAGCTGCTTCAAATATTTGGAAATAGTTAGGGTCATTAAACTGAACAGTTTCACCTGCTTTCAATCTATCAAAAATACTCATATTATAATTTTGCATCTTAAATTGTTATCTATTAATTATGATGCAAAATTATCTTCTATTATTCAGGTTATGGTTATACAAATTACTGATATATTTACCATTATTACAGATCAGATTTATTCAAGTTCTTTCCACCATTTAGAAAATAGTAGGGTAGGATTTTTTGTTTTTAATTCAGAATTCTGTATTCTGTATTCATTAGGTGTATAGCCGGTTTCCTTCTTAAACATACGGCTGAAGTGTTGTTGATACTTGAATCCTAGCTCATAAGCAATATCACTGATTGATTTGGTCTGGTCAAAAAGCTTTTCCTTAGCCATATCAATCAACTTTAGCTGTATATGTTCCTGGGCGGACTTTCCAGTCTCTTTTTTTATTAAATCTCCAAGATAATTGGGCGATAAATGTAATTCTTCTGCACAGTATTTCACAGAAGGAAATCCAATGGTCTGAGGTTTATCTGATTCAAAATAACTATTAAGGAGGTTCTCAAACTTTATCAAAATATCTTTGTTCGCATTCTCACGGGTAATGAACTGCCGATCATAAAAACGTGTGCAATAATTGAGTAGTAATTCAATGTTGGTTACGATTAATGTTTTGCTATGCTTATCAATAGCATGCTCCAATTCTATATTGATTTTATTAAAGCAGTCAATGATAGTTTGTTGCTCACTGGACGAAAGATGTAAGGCTTCAAACACTTCATAAGAGAAAAACGTATAGCTTTTCATTTTATGTCCAAGTGAAGTGCCACGAATCAAATCGGGATGGAATACCAATTCCCATCCCATGGGCTGAATATATTCTCCTTTATTATCAATATCCATAATTTGGCCTGGTGCGGTAAACACTAACGTCCCTTCTCTGTAATCATAATAATTACGTCCATATCTTATGTCACCACATTTGGTATCTTTCAGAACCACACTATAAAATTCCATGGATTTACGGATGTGCTTTATTGGCTTTACTTTTGAATAATCGATAACACTAACTAAAGGATGTAAGGTTTCCTGACCCATCATCTCATTATACTGAGAAATGCTTTTCAGTTTTATTATTTCTTCCATATTGTTTTGGCTTAATTCTGACTACAAAAATAGAGTATTTAATATAAGTCCGTGCATAATAAGTAATTATGGTAAAACAATCAGTAATTGGTATAAATATCAATGATTCTTCAGTCGTACTTTTGCATCCGTAAAAACATTTGAGAAAAGAACTTAGTTCAAATTTAATAAAAAGGAGATTTTAATATGCCTGTAATAACTATTCAAGCCCCAAAGCTAAGCAACGAACAAAAGAAAGAGTTAACTATTACATTAACAAATGAAGCAGCCCGCATTATGAATATGCCTGTAGCCCCATTTACAGTATTGATTTACGAAAACGATCTTACTAATATCGGTTTTGGAGGTAAATGGCTGGGCGACATGAATGCTGCAAATACGAAAGAAGATTAATTAAACAATTAAACAAATAATAATATGTCTAAGAATATTTTGGTACTTACTGGTAGTCCTCGCAAAGGAGGTAATAGTGATCAACTGGCTGATGCATTTATTGCCGGAGCACAAAAAGCAGGTCATACTGTTGTTAAATTCGCTACTGCAAATAAAAGTAAGCCTTCGGTGAAATGCATCTTTTATCCAAATTTCTTTCTTTTTATTTTTGCCTAAAAACAAAGCATTATGATGACAAAAGAAGAAATAGCTTCCATAGTCCTTTATTGCAAAGATAATAATGTAAGCTTTAAGGACCGTTTGAGAGAATTAGGAATAACACCATGGCGTTTTTATGAGGCAAAAAGCAAGTATGCAAAAAACAATAATAATGAGTTATTAGAAATAGGGAATAAAGGTAATTTCATACCTTGTCCTGATCTTACCAGAAAATGTTCTCATGTGAAAAGAGCCCAAGATGAAAAAGTATGTAGTAATATAAATATTGAATTACAATCTGCAAACGGCACCATCATGAGAATACATGGCGAGCTTAACAACTCTCAACTCGAAAGTATCATCTTATCAGCCACAAATCATGTTTAGCCTCGGTGACAGTAACCGTTATCTGTTGTTCAGCGAACCGACGGACATGAGAAAGAGTTTCCATACATTAAGCGGACTTGTGACCAATATCATGGGTGCAAATCCCCATAATGGTGATGTTTTCATTTTTATAAACAAGCATCGTAACCGCATCAAACTCCTTCATTGGGAACCGGGAGGTATGGTAATATACAGTAAGATGCTTGAAAGAGGAACCTTTGCACTTCCTGACCTGTCTTCTGCAACCTCTTCATCATATGTCATGCAATGGCGTGATCTCGTGCTCTTGGTTGAAGGAATTATGGAAAAGGCAGATAGTCGTCAGAATCGTCTCATGCATCTGAGAAACATGCAGTTATAGTAGTAATTATATTTACAAACACTTGTTTAATTAGCTGATTATCATTATATTTGTTCCATAATAGAACACGATAATGACAGAAGCGGAAGTAATAGCCCTACAGCAAGAAAATGAACGTCTGAAGAACTTGGTAAGCAGCCTTGAAAGCCAGCTTGCGTGGCTCCGTAAGAAAGTTTTTGGCAGTATGAGCGAAAAACACCTTCCGCTTAATCCTGATGAGCTTCAACTGAATTTGTTTCCCGAGCAGATGAGTGACGATCAGAAGGCAAGGCTTGAAGCTGAAGTCTCTGCAGAACAGAAGAACATAGACAAGATTATAGGTCGAACAAAGGAGAAACCTTCCAGAAAACCTCTTGATACATCCAAACTGCCAGTCAGGGAAGAGCATATATATCCGCAAGGAATAAACGCAGATGAATACAGTGAACTTACTCCTGAAATAAGCGATTCTCTTGAAAGAATACCAGCAATGGTATACATCAGAAGAATAATACGCCATAAGTATGTACTCAAATCTGATATACAGATAAAAAGTCCCGAAAGGAAAGCCTTTGAAATCGCTCCTATGCCGTTAGCTCCTGTTGACAAGTGCATTGCAGGCGCATCTGTCCTTACAGATATCATACTTGACAAGTTCATGTATCACCTTCCTTTCTACAGGGTCATCCAAAAGTACCGTGAAAGTGGCATTGTTTTCAATGACTCTACCATGAATGGTTGGTTCAGTGCTACATGCGAAAGGATAAAGCCACTGTATGACATTTTAAAGTCAGAGATACTCTCAAGTGAATATATCCAGGTTGATGAGAGTACGATTCCTGTTATAGACAATGAAAAACATCGTACGGTAAAGGGCTATATGTGGTGCGTGAGAGACGCATTGCACGGATCGGTATGCTTCAGCTATGACTTCGGTTCAAGAAGCAAGGTTACAGCACACAGACTTCTGCTTGGTTATCATGGAAATGTACAAGTTGATGGCTATAATGTATATGATGACTTCGAAAAGATTGAAGGTATAACTCTCTATGGATGCTGGGCTCATGCACGGCGTAAATTTGTAGAAGCCCTTGATGAGGATAATCAGAAAGCTGCACAAGGCCTTGTATATATCAATAAGCTGTATCATATCGAGAGTGTAGCCGATGATATGAAACTAACAGCAGATCAGAGGAAAGACAAACGTAAGGCTGAAGCATATCCAATTATCTGTGAGTTTGAAAAATGGCTTGGCGATACATGGTTGAAAGTACTTCCAGGCAGCAGAATGGGAAAAGCTATACAATATAATTATACACTCCTGCCACGTCTTGCCCGTTATGTCAATGAAGGAAGGATCAATATAGATAACAACCTTATCGAAAATGCAATAAGGCCTTTAGCCATCGGCAGGAAAAACTATCTTTTCTGTGGCAATGACGACTCAGCAGTACGTGCAGCAATAATTTATTCCTTAATAAGTTCCTGTAAGGCTGTCGGAGTTGATCCAAGAGAATGGATGACTGATATCTTAAGAAAATTACCTGTATACAAAGAATCAAAGATGGATATCAAGGAGCTATTACCAAGGAACTGGAAAAACAGGACTGATTCTTCAAATTGAAACCAACTCGAATAAAATAGTCCCAACTTGCATCAAGTTCTTCCAAGTTGAACAAACTTGATGCAAATTGGGACTTATTTGTGATTATACGTACTTAACCGAAGGCTTACAAATAAAAAGATTAAAGGTTGTGTTGACTGTATGAGCTGTTACAGTAAAGGTGTAGCTTGCTCATTCAATGACGATTTCAACGAACTTGCTCCATTGGTAGAAGAAGCTGATATGATTGTTTTTGCCACACCTTTATATTGGTTTACATTCCCCATGCAATTAAAAGCTGCCATTGATAAATTCTTTGCTTTCCTTATTGGTAAACGAACACTAAAAATACAAAGCTGTGCGCTGTTAGTTTGTTCCGGTGCTCCAAATGAGGATGGTTTTGATGCAATAAAAGCAACTTACAAACAGATAGCCAATCATATGAATTGGAGTGATTCCGGCATTATTTCTGTTCCCTGTATAAATGCAAAAAATGATATTCAGAACACAGATGCATTGAAAAGAGCAGAAGAGTTTGGATTAAGCATACAATAATGACTAAATCTATACATTTTATTATTTTCCTTGATAGGAGAGGGAAGTCGTGATTTAAATGAAAAATGGAAGGAGAAAATTATCCCCTTCCATTTATTATTTAATTAAAGCGGTCTAACCGGAATACAGATATCCAGAATAAATTTCTTTTCCGGGTGCTCATTATGATCATTGTAATATAACTCATAAGTACTGCCATCCCCCGGTTGGTATCCATTTTCAGTAAACCACAAACACATCGTATTCCAGGCTTGTTCGAATTCATTTACAGTAATTTCAAAATGTCCTACAGCGTATTTTCCCCCTTCAACTATCATTTTACCAATCTCTCCGTCTACTTTAACATCTTCATTAACGGTGATACAAGCATCCTGACGTACATTTTCAATATCGGTAATTGAAGGATCGTCATGATAAACGGTCAGTGATTTAGTTTCCGGAAAGTTCAGTAAACCTCTTGGTCCTGCCCATTTCATTAATTTGTCATACGCATAGCAGATGTCTTTGAAAGCACCTTTGTGACGACAATAAACAACTCTCATCTCCGGCATTTCTTTAATTTCAATCTTTGTGTTCATAATAATTAATTGTTTTAAATTGATGCTGCAAAGTTGCAAATCAATGCTGTGATGTTGTTGATTATTCTTGCTGAACACTTTACCATCCTTGCTATAATAAGAGCCATTAATGAGAAGAAAAGCTTTTTCTCTGTTCCTGAAATCCGTAGCTGATGTATTGAAATACTTCCTGAAAGTTCTGCTAAAGATAGACACACTACTGAATCCGCAGTTATAGGCAATCTCACTGATAGGAACATCTTTGTATTCCCTGATTAAAGAAGCCGCTTTTTCTATTCTTATTCGTTGAATGAAAGCTGATAAACTCTCGCTAGTGAATAATGTAAATATCCGATGAAAATGATATGGTGACAGATTGGCCACGCCCGCTACCGTTCCTAAGGATAAAGGTTCGTTTATATGGTTGTCTATGTAATCCATTACCTTATTAATCCTTGCAATATATTCCTGTTTGCTTTGCTCTTTAACGCTCATGTATTTGTTTTTCAGTGAAATAGCAAATGTAATTAAATTCCTTGTTTTCTGTTTTACTTATCTTGCTCTTTTTATTTCTTGATAATTATTGTTTTGAATAAATTGTCGAGAATCCACAGGTATGAGTTGGTTATATATTTTTTATCTTCCAGTCTTTTACTTATTACGTAATATTAGAATCAAAAAAGTTAGAATAAGCATAATAAACTGAATAATAAATACGGGATATAAAGGGCCGGATTCTGCAAATCTATATATAAAACTAAAGAAATTGATCGGTATAGTAATTAGAGAAAATGGAAATACCCAGTCCCCATTAAATCTGTCTTCTGGATAAACTGAACAAATCGTTAGAGTTCCAATTCCATTATATATTAATGCAATCCAAAATTCTAATTTATTTGTTTTATATAGTTCTATTAATTTATTCATTTGATGTATCTCTTTTTTTTATAAAAGTTAGAATAATTCCTATTAAATTTATTAACCAATGTAATCCAATTGCAAACATTAAATATACTAGCCAAACAAGACTTGAACCTCCTGCACTATTAAATGTAAGATTGTAGAAAAAGAATCCACTATATAATCCTAAAACAGTTAGGTTAATGATACATGATTTTAGTCTCTCTTTACTTCTTAAAATCAAGGTAAGAAGTGTTAAAGCATAAATAGCATAGCAACATAGTAAGATTAAATTGTCTTCTGTCATGGTCTTTTTTTTAATACTATCTTTTTTATTCGATAATCCAAAGTTTATCACTTATAACAAACTGAAAAATTACAATTCTGTCTATAAGTTTTTATTTCTGGTTTCAATCTCTTACCTCTATTTTTACCTTGATTAACGAGTTGATAAATTCGACAATTGCGATTGTCAAGGTAAGCATTATAATTGTAGTAATACTCGTTTGGATGAATACGTTTTTTTATAGCAGTAAAATTCTTTTGTAGCCTTGCAATGCAGCTATCTGAATCTTCTATTGGCTCATTTGAATTATATGTAGGCCAAAGAGCTTTGAATATAGGTCCATCAGTTTCTCTTATAACCTGACAATGAAGCAAAGATATAATTGTTTCATCAAGAACCTTTGCACCAGTATCTATAGTATCGTTGAGATTTAAAATATTGATAGCCTTGGTGATTTCTTTTTCAAATGTAGTATTTATTCTCTTTATTCCTTCAATCGGTTTGTCAAATTCAAAATTCCAATAATCACGATATGTGTTTGAAAAGAGTGGAATTGCATAATAATCTCCTTTTGGATTTATTAGAATCATAATTTGTTGTTGATCTTCAATGCTGTCGGGAGTAGAATACAATTGAAGTTGAAATTTATTCTTATCGTATATTACGGTCCTTACCAACTTATAAAAATCTAACTGATTAGATTTTCCTCTAGGCAATTGAGGGAACTTATTAGTCAAATCAGAAATTGCCTTTTCGATATTTGCTTCTGCTGTTCTTGGCTTACAACTCGAAAAAGTTATCAGTATTAATAACTGAAGAAGAGATATTTTAAACAAAGGTGATTTCATGATAAATTCTTTTTTGTTTTAGAGTTACTACTAATGACTGAAGTTTTGGGCTGTATTTCCTTTTATTCGCAATATTTCTTTATAGCGTCAGTTATCATTTGTTTTGTATCTCCAAGTTCGTAACCCTTTTTTAAGTCACTACAAATTTGGGATTTTTCGTCTGCCGGGATCTCAACGTTTTGTTTGGTTGCGTAAACTGTGATTTCACTATTTTTACTTAAAGTTCGACTGTCTTTAAATTCATATTTTCTGATTCTTATAAAAGCTCTTTGACTATATGCATCTTTGTTTAAAGGCTCTATTTCAACTGCTTTATCACAGTCAATAAGTGCTTCATCAAATTTTAGATCGTACAAATAAGCCCTACTTCTGTGAAAATATACATCGTTGTAATTTGGATATAGTTCTAGTGTCTTGTTATAGTAGTTTACAGCATCTTTATAATAACCTTTTTCAAAAGCTTCAAGTCCTTTCTCAAAAAGCGAATTTGCTTTAATTACTTCTTTAGCAAGTTGTGCTTTTCCTGATTTATATTCTGTTTCCCATTTTATAACCCCAGTTGAATACCATTCAGTCCAAAGCCCTTCCTCTTTTCCATTCTTGAATATTCCTTTGCATTGAAGTTTACCATTTTGAAAGTATTTTCCTGATTCTCCGTTTGGTATACCTTTTGAATAGTTTCTGTATAATTTAATAGTTCCGTCTTTGTAATAATATGTCCTTAATCCATCATCTACTCCATCATTTATAAATCCCTCTTCTTTCTTAATTCCATCCAAATAGTAGTCAATGTATTTCCCTATGTATGGTTTCGAGGAGCCTATTAAACACCATTTATCACCAACTTTATACATTTTGTTTATAAATGACGGGATTCTTTTAATCTCGTCAGCTCGCTTGGTATATTCTTTCGTGAAAACGAAAATAAGCTTGTCGAAATCGTATATTTTATATTCTCCGAATTTTTCTTTGTTAGTTACAACCTCAAAATGATCAACAGTCTTTTCCGATAATTTTCCTTCTTCTTCCGTAATTTCATGAAATATTGGAATTGAGTCTACAACGAATAATACTTTTTCTATCTTTTCTTGTCCGTAGACTATGGTAGATATTAACGCTAATAAGCTGAATATTAGTTGTCTCATAAATTATTAGTTTTATTAAAAGCACAATCGCCACCAATTATCTATAGGCGTATATTAACTCCGTAATTTATTTGCAATTTTTCTCAATTAATTCATCCACCTGCATCATTCCCAAAGTCTTCACTTTCTCTAAATCTTCACATGCGGCATTTTTGTTGCCTAAGTTCATTTCACAAATTGCTTTATAGTAGAGACTTTCATAATCACTCGGAACTTTTTCCAAAGCTAAATCAAAATATGTAAGTGCTCTTGTGAAATCTAAATTAGTCATAGCAATTTTCCCTTTTTGTAAATAATTATACTTAGGTAGAAAGCTGCTGGAAGAAATGAACTTAAATGAAATTGTCATTTGAACATCTACTTTATTTCCATTAAGTTCTCCAGCTATCCAACGTTTTTTAGATTTCTCCAGTGCTTTACGGATTTGCTTCTCAAATTTATTGTTTATATTTTCTAAAACCTGTATACTGTCAACCAATCCGTTTTTTCGCACAATAAAAGTTGCAAAAAATAGAGAGTTAGTAGCCATTACTTTATCTCTTTCTGGAGTGTTTTCGGAGCAAAAGTCAAAAAATGACTTATCTCCTAAAAATTTAGCATGAATTTTTTCTGTCGCTTTATAGACTGTATCATTCTTATTTATTAAAAGAATGTCAGAAGCTTTAACTGGCAGCTGATTTTGATAATCTTTTTCTTTGATAAAATAATATTTAAGGCAATCATTGTCGGTAAATCCATTATTCCCTTTTTGAATTATGATTAGTTCGTTACTTGAAATCTTACTGATTTGAAAGCTATTTATTATATTGCCATACGAATTTTTTATCTCTATAATTTTAGCTTTTGTTTCAAAGTTAAATGCAGTTCCTTTATCGTCAAAAGCGAAGCTCATAAATAGCTTATTGCCTTTTTCAAATGTATATCGCAAATACTGAAATTTAATAGCATAATTATCAGGTAATTCGGTACCATCAGAATATGAAACTTTCGTTTTAATCCAGTTCCCGAAAATATCTTGAGCATTTGCTTGGATGCTAAAGAATATTAGAATAATAATCCATATTTTTTTTATTTCATTTTTCATTGTGTCACTTATTTGTCTCATTTTTTATTATGTCAGTTAATACAACTTTCTTTTTTTAAGCAAATTTACAACTTTTGACGTGCCATTCAAATAAATGTTGGACTTTTTACGTATTTACCTCTTACGTCAAGATGCAGATGAATAAATCTTTGTGGCGTAATTTATTATTCTCCTTTTTGCTATTACGATTAAAGTTATTATCAATCCACAAATCCCAAAATCAAGGGCAAAATCTGCAAAATTAAATACTCCTATTCTTAACAATTCATAAGAACCTTTGATATCAATAAAATCAATTACTCTATATGGGTAATAAAATGACTAATCAAGTTTCCAAATCCTGATGAAATAATTGTAACAATAAAAAGCCTTATAAAAAAGTCATTGATGTAATTATTATTTTTCATATTTAATAATCAAAGTTAGAAAGTTTTATTTAATTTACCTAATTATTTTCCTAGTTATTTACAAATAGGTTGCTTGCGAATTGAAATCCGATACCTAAAGCACTTTTGCCCGTTGTTTAAGAATGAGTTGGTGTTTTACCAAATGAATATAGAGTGCAACATTAAATTTGTTTTTGTCAAAAAAGTCTTGCAGTCTAGCGGTACGCTTCTAATGGTTTGATTATTAGGATTATATTGCCGCTAGACTTGTCTGCAAAAGTCTAGCGGTAATCTAGCAGTCTAGCACTTTTGATTGATAAGAATAAATTTTTCATATTCTTTATATTCTTGAAGATCAATTAAATACGTTGTTTTTGATGTTAAAATCACCACTTTTGTCTGCAGCCACTAGACTGCTAGATTACTGCTAGACTTCCTGGATGATATCTAGCGCTTGTATAGCATTTATAGTCAATATTTTAACCGTACACTGCTAGACTGCTAGATACTTTTGCGAAAATGTAAATTTGTGTAGTGTTATTATTTCCCATATAAAACCCTTCCAGCATTCAATAAATCTCCGGCGAGCCTTCTTCGAATCTCTCTAGAGATATTTTATTTTTCAGGCGGGATGTCTATGTTATCTTGTACAAAACAAAACATTCTTCTGTACAAAAGATTTAATTGTTTTGTACAGAAGAATGCATTCTTTTGTACAAGAATGCACAAACCTGTCTAGTGGTTTTATAAAAAGCAGACCGGAGTTTTGCATAACTCCGGTCTACTTTTTCAAAAGTCTCATTTATAATGAAAGACAGTTCCTGTTATTCAGAAAATGCTTCGGCAAATTTTCTAAAACGCTTTAATCCTTCTACTAATACTGAACGGGGACAAGCAATATTCCACCGCATAAAAGTATCACCGTTTGCACCGTACATCGTTCCTTCATTCAGCCATAGTTTGGCTCTCTCTAAAAGTAACTGTTCGATTTCTTCTGAATTCTTGTGAAGTGCTGAGCAATCCATCCAAACCAGATACGTTCCTTCAAGCACGTTTATAGGGAATTGTGGAAGGTTCTTTTCACAAAATTCTTTCATACAGAGGTAATTCTCGTAGAGATAGACATTTAGCTGATTGAGCCATTCTTCTCCTTTGTTGTAAGCAGCTATAAGCGCTTCTACTCCAAAAGGATTCACGTCACAGACTTCATTTATGTTGATGGCTTTATCTACTTTGCAACGTATTTCTTCATCAGCAATAATGATATTTGCAATCTGAAGTCCGGCCAGATTAAAGGCTTTGCTGGGCGAAACACAGGTAGCGGAATGTAGCAGCAACTCCTTTCCAAGGGATGCAAAAGGAGTATAAGTATGTCCCGGATAAACGAATTCACAATGAATTTCGTCGGCAATGACGAATACATTGTGCAGTAGACAGATTTCGCCTATACGCATCAATTCTTCACGCGTCCATACTCGTCCGGCAGGATTGTGAGGGTTGCAAAGAAGCATTACCTTTACTGCCTTATCAGCAGCTTTGCGCTCTAAATCATCGAAGTCAATGGTGTAAGTGCGGTTGGCGTAAACTAAATTACTGGTTACCAACTCGCAGCCATTATTACGAATAGAGGAAAAGAAGCAGTTGTACACAGGCGTCTGCACCAATACCTTGTCGCCCGGAGATGTTACAGCTTTGATAATGGCGGATATTGCGGGAACCACTCCGGTAGTGTAAATAATCCACTCTCTAGAAATTAGCCAGTTGTGCCGGCGACTAAACCAATCTATCGTCTTTTCATAATAAGCATCGGGCACCTTTACATAGCCAAAAATACCATGCTCCACGCGCTGCTTCAATGCCTCAATAATAGGTGGCGCCGTACGGAAATCCATATCGGCCACCCACATTGGAAGAACATCCGCATCCGCAGTACTATCCCATTTGTAGGAGTTGGTACCGCGGCGAGGAGTTATTTCATCAAAATTATATTTCACCATGGGATTAATCAAAACAAGTGTGATTGTCCCAAAGCTTCAGTTCACAGTTGCCGGGAGCTTTAATGTTTTTGTCAACAATGATTTCGCCATAGCTTTCTGCCGTAATACTACCATTGCGAGGATTCTTTACGCTATGAATCGGACTATTAATAGTAGCGTTTAAACTTGAATCTTCAAATGCAAGATCGGCATTATCATCCATCGTGCAGTTTTCCATTATCAGATCAGTGGCATAGCAAAGCGGCTGTGTACCGGAAATCTTGCAATTCACCAAGCTCAGGTTCTTTGAATGCCAGCCAAGGTATTCGCCATCCAGAACAGAATCATAGACAGTTACATTTTCTGTGTTCCAGAAAGCATCCTTGGAGTGGATCTCAGCATTTCTGATTTCTACATTCTTGCAATACTGGAAAGAATAGTTGCCATTCAGTGTAAAACCATCAATCTTTATGTCAGAGCCATGTGTAAAAAGATAATCACCCTTGTCTACCTGTACATTCCGTAACTCCGCCTTCCTGCAATACCAAAAGGTTTCTAGGGCATAAGGCAGTTGCACGTTTTCAAGTACTAAACCATCCATTTCGCGAAACATTTTAGGAGCTTCCACCAACGTATCTTTCATACGGAGATTACGGGAATACCAAAGTGCAGCACGTGCACCTTCTTTGAACAGACAGTTTTCGATAACAAAACCATCGTTGTGCCAAAAAGGATATTTACCCTGAAACTCACAATTAAAAGCTTCAATATTTCTGCACTCTTTCAATGCCGATTCACCAGGGAAAATAGTTACTTCTTCCAGACGTAGACCATTGTTTGCAAACAGTGGACGTTCGCCTTCGAAAGACGTATTTTTAATTAATTCCATTTTATTAATCAATTTATTATCAGTTTTTTTGATGCTGCAAAGTTACAAAGACCCAACAGGCTTCTTTGTACACAAATTACTGATAAGCATACCCGGATTACTGATATTAAAGAAATAAGTTTATTTGTCTCAGAATTGACAATAATAAAAAGAGTAGTTGATATCAGAATCTGTTTTAGTAGCAGATGATTTGATTTAGTGGCAGATGATTTTTTATCTGCTACTAGCTGAAAGGCTTTATGGTAAGTTGTTTTAGTAGGTTTGGTGGGGGATAGGTAGATGATTTTGTGTTTTTAGTGTTTTTAAATAAGAAACATTATACTTAGCAAAATGTGTAACTAATAAACAAATTTATATGAGCTAATATTATTACAGTTCTTTGAGAAATGATCTATATTATTATATGTGTTTTGAGAAATATTTTTATCTTTGTAACTGTATGCATGAGATTGAATGCTCTTGTATATATAACAAATAACTCTTAAATCTATGAACACAGAAATAAACAAAATAAAGCAATTAATAAAACAAGGCGAAGGCATAGAAGTAGAATTTAAAGAATCTAACGGTTCGCTAACTCGTTCTGTGTTCGAAACTATTTGTGCATTCCTCAATCGCAAAGGAGGAACAGTCTTGCTTGGAGTAGCTGATGATGGAAAAATTATCGGAGTAAATGAAGATACACTTCAGGCTCAGCTTGATACGTTGGCGCGTGATATGAATAATCCTCAGATTATTTCTCCAACCTTTTTTCTTTCTACAGATGTGGTGGATATTGACGGGAAAAAAGTGATAAGCATCTTTGTTCCCGAGAGTTCACAACCACATGCATACAAAGGAGCTTATTATGACAGAAATGAAGATGGCGATTTTAAATTGACTAATCAACAGCTTATAACAAATTTGTTTCTTCGCAAACAAGATGGATATACAGAAAATAAGGTGTTCCCATATCTTGAAATGGAGGACTTTGAGACAGAACTCTTTGATACAGTACGCAACTTAGTGCGATTAACAAGGGCGGACCATCCTTGGATTAATATGAGCAATGAGGAAATTCTTGTTTCTGCACGGATGAGATTAAGAGATTCTTATACGGGAAATGAGGGCTATACGCTTGCCGCAGCTTTGGTGTTTGGAAAGGAGAATACAATTGCGAGTGTGCTTCCTCATTTTAAAACGGATGCTCTTTGCAGAAAGGAAGATGTTGAGAGGTATGATGATAGAGATGATATTCGCTGTAATCTTATGAGGTCTTATTCTCGTCTGTTGGCTTTTATTCGCAAATATTTGCCCGATAGGTTTTATCTGGAAGGAAATCAGCAATGAGCATCCGTGAGCTGATATTTCGTGAAATGGTGGCAAATCTTTTAGTGCATAGGGAATTCTCAAACGCTTATCCGGCTACAATGACTATTTATAAGTATGAGGTAGTTGCCGAGAACTGGAATCGTCCGTATATGATGGGGCGTATCAATCTGGAAAACTTAAAACCGCATCCAAAGAATCCTACTATTGCTAACTTCTTTAAACAGATAGGTTGGGTAGAGGAATTAGGCTCAGGAGTAAGGAAGATGTATAAGTATTGTCCTATTTATGTAAATGGTGCACTACCTGTTATTGAAGAAGGGGATGTGTTTAAAATCACAATTAAATATGAAGCAGGTGAACCTGTAAATGATATAGTAAATGGACCTATAAATAAGCCTATTAATGAGCCTTTAAGAACTAATGACCTTGTAAATGGACCTATAAATGGACCTATAAATGGACCTATAAATGGACCTATAAATGATAGAGTAAATGAGCCTTTAAGTGAGAATGAAGTATCAATCATATCTCTCCTAAAAGTAACTCCAGGAATGAATAGAGAAGAGATTTCTAGATCAATTAATAGAGGTCGTACATCTATATATCGTTATATCACTTCATTAAAAGATAAAAACTTGATTGAGTATCGCGGATCTCGTAAAACCGGAGGATACTACATCATAACAGATAAGAAAGAAGAAAAATAGTAATGTAAATCCTTGCTGATATAAGTTTGGGTTGATAGGCTAACTAAGATTATATAAAAAATTGACTATAAAGATTATAAGTCAAAAATGCAAGTCATAAAATCAAAAAAAGAAGTGATATTGTCATTTTAAAAATATATCTTTATGACTCATTGTTAATCTTTAAAAAACAGCCTATGAAAAATCTAAAAATGTTTATCAATGGGAAATTTGTAGAAAACGTTTCTGACAAATGGATTAATGTTCTGAACCCTTCGACAGAAGAAGTTATCTCACTGATGCCGGACGGTACTGCCGGTGATGTAAAAGTAGCAATTGATGCTGCAGAAAAAGCTCAGCCAGCATGGGAGAAGATTCCGGCAGTGGAAAGAGCTAAATATCTTAGAATTATTGCAAATGGTATCAGAAAAAGAGAAGCTGAGCTGACTGATATTATTGTGAGAGAAGGTGGCAAAACGCAGGCATTGGCAAATGTTGAGGTTTTATTTACCGCTGATTATTTGGATTACATGGCCGAATGGGCCCGCCGTTATGAAGGCGAAATTATTCAAAGTGACAGACCAAAAGAAAATATATTCCTGTTTAAGAAACCTATTGGTGTTACTACAGGTATCCTTCCCTGGAATTTTCCGTTTTTCTTAATTGCCAGAAAAGCTGCTCCTGCATTGGTTACTGGTAATACGATTGTAATTAAACCAAGCCAGCTTACTCCGGAGAATGCTTATGTGTTTGCTCAGGTTGTTGAGGAATCAGGCTTACCTGCTGGCGTATTCAATATAGTATTTGGTAAAGGTTCGGTAGTGGGGCATGAACTGGCTGCTAATCCGAAAGTGGGAATGGTTAGTCTCACTGGAAGTGTGGATGCAGGTCGACAGACTATGGCTGCTGCCTGTACTAATATCACTAAGGTATCTCTGGAACTAGGCGGAAAAGATCCTGCTATTGTAATGAATGATGCAGACATTGATTTGGCAGTGAAATGCATTATCGCATCCCGGGTTATTAATACGGGACAGGTTTGCAATTGTTGTGAACGTGTTTATGTACATAAAGATGTAAAGGATGAATTCCAGAAAAAGGTGATTGAAGGAATGAAGAAGGTTACTTTTGGTGATCCTAGCAAAATTAAAGAACTGGATATGGGGCCGCTGATTGATGCCAATTCGCTGAAATCTGTTCAGGATAAAGTGGATAAAGCCGTTAAGCAAGGAGCTAAGATTGCGTGTGGCGGTAAGAAGAAAGATGAGAAAGGTTATTTCTTTGAACCTACTGTTCTTACTGATGTAACCCATGATATGGATATTGCACACGAAGAAACCTTTGGTCCGGTTCTGCCAATCATCGAATTTACTGATTTAGATAAGGCTATTGAATGGGCTAACGATTGCGAATACGGACTTACCTCATCTGTATATACAAAGAATCTGAATACTGCTTTGAAGTTAGTACGTGCACTGAAGTTCGGTGAAACGTATGTGAACAGAGAGAACTTTGAGGCTATGCAGGGATTCCATGCCGGATGGCGTAAATCGGGTATTGGTGGTGCTGATGGTAAACACGGCCTGGAAGAGTATTTGCAAACTCATGTTGTTTATATTGAAACACAAGATTAATGGATAAATCACTTAAAATAGGATTGTTTATTCCTTGTTATGTAAATGCGGTTTATCCGGAAGTGGGTATCGCTACTTATAAATTGCTGAAATACTTTGGATTAAATATTGACTATCCTATGAATCAGACCTGCTGCGGCCAGCCTATGGCCAATGCAGGTTTTGAAGATAAAGGTCTGGCTACGATAAAAAAGTTCGGAGAGATATTCAAAGACTATGATTATGTGGTGGGACCTTCGGCTAGTTGTGTGGCTTTTGTGAAAGAAAACCATCCGCAGATTCTGGCAGCTCATGGACATGCTTGTCAGACTGAAGGTAAGATTTACGATGTCTGCGAGTTTTTGCATGACATTGTTAAGCCGGATAATCTTCCGGGTGAATTTCCTCATAAGGTAAGTGTGCACAATAGCTGTCACGGAGTACGGGAATTGAATCTATCTTCGGCAAGCGAACTGAATATTCCTATGTATTCTAAGATAAAGGATCTCCTTTCTTTAAAGAAGGGAATTGAAATTGAAGAACCGGAAAGAGTGGATGAATGCTGTGGATTCGGGGGCATGTTTGCCGTTGAGGAAGAAGCGGTGTCCTGTGCTATGGGAAGGGATAAACTGCAGAATCACATGAATACCGGTGCCGAATACATTACCGGTGCCGACAGTTCGTGCCTGATGCACATGCAAGGGATAGCCCGAAGGGATAAATTGCCTGTTAAGTTCATTCATGCTGTCGAAATATTAGCTAGTGGATTATGAATAAAAATCATGTTACAGCTGCAGAGGCTTTCCTTAGTAATAAAGAGGGAGCACAGTGGCATAACGAAACTCTTTGGGGTACACGCGTAAAAAGAGATAATCTGGCGAAGGGTATTCCTGAATGGGAGGAGTTGCGCGAACTGGCAAGTAAGATAAAGATGCACTCCATTACTCATCTGGATCATTATCTTCTGCAATTTGCTGAGGCTGCTGAAAAAAATGGTGCAACCGTACACTGGGCTAAAGATGATACGGAGCACAACGATATTGTTCTGGAAATTCTTCGTAAAAACAATGCGGAGAAGGTTGTGAAAAGTAAGTCGATGCTGACGGAGGAATGTCATTTGGATGATTTCCTGATTGAAAACGGCATTGATGTTATTGAAAGCGATTTGGGTGAACGGATTCTTCAGTTATTGAAGCAGCCGCCCAGTCACATTGTAATGCCGGCCATTCACCTGAAAAGGCAGATTATAGGGGAGCTTTTTGAAGAAAAGCTGAATACCGAAAAAGGAAATTCCGATCCCACTTATCTTACCGGTTGCATGCGCGAAAATCTCCGGAAAGAGTTTCTTTCTGCCAAAGTGGCGATGACCGGAGCCAATTTCGGAGTAGCCGAGACGGGTGATATAGTTGTTTGTACAAACGAAGGTAATGCTGACATGGGAACATCTCAGGCAGATATTCATATTGTATCGATGGGGATTGAAAAGGTGATTCCTAACCGTGAGTCATTAGGTGTTTTTACTCGTCTGTTGGCAAGATCGGCAACCGGACAACCAATCACTTCTTATACTTCTCATTATTGTAAACCCCGTAAGGGAGGTGAGCTGCATATTATTTTAGTGGATAATGGAAGAAGTGATATTTTAGGGAATAAGGATCACTTGCAAACATTGAAATGTATCCGTTGCGGAGCTTGTATGAATACTTGTCCTGTTTATCGTAGAAGTGGTGGCTATTCTTATTCGTATTTCATTCCCGGTCCTATTGGTATTAATCTGGGAATGCTGAAAGCACCGCAGGTATATTACACCAACTTGCCGGCTTGTACTCTCTGCTTCTCGTGTAACAATGTATGTCCGGTAAAAATAGATCTGGGTAATCAGATTTATAAATGGAGGCAGGGGCTTGATGCAATAGGCAAAGCAAATCCTGCTAAAAAGGTATTGTCTGGCGGAATGAGTTTTCTTTTTAATCATCCGGGGCTTTTCCAAAGTGCATTGAAAATGGCACCGATAGTTAATAAAATACCGCGTTCGCTGAAGTATAATAAGTTCAATGAATGGGGCATTGGAAGAGAATTGCCGGAGTTTTCCCCTGAATCATTTACCTCCTGGTGGAAGAAAAACGTTAAGCGATGAATAGCAAAGAACAGATTTTAAATAATATCAGGCTGCATAATCTGGAAAAATATGATATGCCTGTAATTGAACCGGATGCCATACAGTTTCCTGATAAAATAAACCAGTTTATTGAAGTTAGTAAAACTGTGGGTGGCAATGCCGTTTTATTGAAGGAGGGTGAGGATATAAATCAATTAATAGCCGAACTATATCCGGATGCTAAAATAATTGCATCTAATGTTTCCGGCATTAATTCAACTATGGATCCGGATTCCGTCAATAATCCTCGGGAACTGAACGGTGTTAATTTGGGAATAGTTGAAGGTGCGTTTGGAGTAGCAGAAAATGGAGCAGTGTGGATTCCTCAGCATGTAAAAGAAAGAGCTCTCTATTTTATTGCGGATAGTTTGGTAATCCTTCTCGATAAAGAGAGTCTGGTAGATACTATGCATGAGGCATATAAAAGACAGCAATTTAACGATTACGGATTTGGAGTTTTTATATCCGGCCCTTCTAAAACTGCAGATATTGAGCAGGCTTTAGTTAAAGGTGCTCATGGTGCTAAGGAGGTGACGGTTATTCTGAAATAAACAATTTTTGTTTAATCTTTAAATAGGGTAAATAATTTTTGTTTTATAATTAAAGTTAGCAATGGATGTTCACCGAAACGAAAGACTTTTAAAGTTGAAATTATAAAGGTCCGGGTTTCGGTGAACATTGTTTTTATGAAAGGTCTATTTGCTAAAACTCAAAGGTTATGCCCAAAGTAGGAATCACTGTACCACTATTCTGACTGATATATTTCATTTTATACCGTTGCTGATTTGCAGGAGCGGAAGGATTTTCAATTACTCCGGTACTCATTAAGGCATCGGCTTGCTTAATCTGACTACCTGTTATATTCTGTAAATCAATGTAGAAACCAAGCATGTATTTCTTAATATAGAAAGTTTTATCAACTCTCAGGTCAATGCGGGTATAGGCAGATAAACGTTCGGTGTTGTATTCGGAATAGTCGTAATAAGCCCTGCCTTGCGCATCCCATGCCGTTACCAGTGATGATTTTTCTACATCATAAGGAGTGTAAGGCGCACCACCTATACTGCTTATTTTTGCTCCGAAACTCCAGTTCTTTTCAAAGTTGTACGTACCTCCCAGATTGAAGATGTATTTGTTATCCCACGAAGAGGCGATATATGGACTTATCTCATTTTTTCGGTATTCACTTTTAAAGAGGGTGAGGGCGGAGGATAGATTTAGCTTTTTCACGATAATCCACTTAGCCATCAACTCAATACCATACGAACGCCCCTGAGCAGTGGGTGTAAGTTCCTCATTTCCTACCACACCATAATCGGCTCCTTTATCTGCCAACGGGATATTATCATTTATGGAAAAAGGAATATTATCGTACTTTTTGTAGAATCCTTCGGCAGTAATCTGAAGGTTCTCGCTATGCTTGTAAGTTAGTCCGGCACTGTATTGATCGACAGTTATATATCCAAGATTTTTATTGACATAAATACCATTGTTATCTTTATAACCAAGAGCGGTATAAGCCGGTAACTGATAATACCGTCCTACATTGCCACTGAAATAAACATCGCCTATAATCTGGTAGGAGAGAGACAACCTTGGTGAAAGTTGATTATTGAGCTTATTCATCTGTGAGGTATAATTGCAGGCATCACCTCTTACGCCCAGTGAGACAGTCATTCGTTCATCCGGTGATTCATAATTCATGGTTCCGAAGAATCCCCAGCGTAGCATATCCAGAAAGGTGTGATACTTATATGTCTTCGATTGATCTGTATATGCCTTCTGAAATGTGTTATTGCTATATTGTGTGTGATCCAGATTTGCTCCGAAACTCACTTTTACAGCCCCAAAGGTAGAAACATTTTCTACACGCAGTTTAGTTTCCTGCTCAAGCGAACCATATTTCAATGTCAGATTATCAGGGCTGCTTTCATCATTTCTCAGATATTTTGTGAGGTGATTATTCAGATAACTGTGACTCAAAACCACAGTCTGGATATGTGCGCCTGCATAATGTTTGTATACCGAACCAAGAGTGAATGTTTCCTGCTTAACAGTGGGCAGATAGCTGAGAATGTATTCAGCTTTTTCACCTGTAAGATTTGTATTGAGTTTCATATTGTCAATACCTGTAAGTCCAAGGAATGTAATTTCATTATGCTGGGAAAGTCGTGTTTTTGTTTTAAACTGTGCATCGGTATATGTAGGCAGGAAAGGCAATCCCAAAGCTTTGAAAAGGAATTGCAGGTATGACTGACGAACAGAAGCCAGATAAGTTGTCTTTTTACTTAGTTTACCATTAGAGGTTAAAGAAAACTCGGATGCTCCGAGAGTAGCTTTCATGGAGTTCTTTTCCATATTTCCGTCACGCAACTTGAAATCGAGCACGGAGCTCAGTGCATTTCCTTTGCTTGCGGGAAAAGCCCCGGTATAAAAACTAACTTCACGGATGAGGTCGGCATTAATAATTCCAACCGGTCCGCCGGATGCTCCCTGCGTACTGAAGTGATTAATATTGGGAATCTCCACTCCATCCATATAGAAACGGTTTTCTGAAGGACCGCCTCCCCGGACAATCAGGTCGTTACGGTATCCCACAGGTGAGTATCCCACGCCTGCATAGTTTTGCACAATGCGTGAAATGTCGCGGTTAGCTCCCGGACTTTTCTCTATTTCCTGCAACCCTATCAGGCGAAGCCCAACAGGACTTTCGGGATTTCTTCTGAACATAGAAGCTGTAACGCTTACTTCGCCCAGTTGAGTAACGCTTTCTTCAAGTTCTACCGTTATAAAGAGATCTTTTGTGGAGATAATATATTCGGGGGTGAGCACTGTGTTGTATCCTACTGCTGAAATCTGTAGTCTATATATTCCCGGTACTACATTCTGAATGTTGAATTTTCCCACAGAATCTGTCACTGCTCCTTGTCCGGTTCCATAAATACCTATACTTGCAAAGGATATTGGTTCTCGTTTTCCTTTGTCGATTACTATTCCTTTTATGGAATGTTTTTGTTGTGCCACGGTGGTCAGAGCGACCAACACAAAAATAATCAGGGATATTATCTTTTTCATAAATTGTCGTATTTTTTACTAATAACAAAAATCGGAATAAAAATGTTATAATCCTTTTTCTTTTTATTTAATTTTGTAGAATTCTAAAATTTAGAACAATATAAGTATTAATAATTAATGAACATGAAAAACCGTATTATTTCTTTATCTGTTTTTTTGCTTTTTCTTGCAGTGAGTCTGCATGCAGCAAAGGTAGATACATTGTTAGTGAAAAGCCCGTCTATGAATAAAGACGTACAGGTGGTTGTAATTTCTCCTGAAGCGACTAAGGCCTCAAAGAGTGCAACCTATCCGGTACTTTATCTTTTGCATGGCTATAGTGGTAATGCCAAAAGCTGGATACAGTTGAAACCAAATTTACCTGAAATTGCTGATCAGAATAAGATGATCATAGTATGTCCTGATGGTAAAAACAGTTGGTATTGGGATAGTCCAAAGGATTCTTCCTATCGTTACGAAACATTTGTATCAGATGAATTAGTGAAGTATATTGATAATCATTATAAAACTGTTGCAGAAAAGAAAGGTCGTGCTATTACTGGTTTAAGTATGGGTGGTCACGGAGCGTTGTGGCTTGCTTTTCGTCACAAAGATATTTTTGGTGCAGCAGGAAGTACCAGTGGTGGAGCAGACATTCGTCCTTTTCCAACTAACTGGGAAATGAGTAAACAACTGGGGGAGTTCGCTTACAATAAGAAATTATGGGATGAACATACTGTAATTAATCAGATTGATAAGATTCAGAATGGCGACCTTGCTATTATTATTGATTGTGGTGAAGGTGATTTCTTTCTAAATGTGAATAAAGATCTCCACGAACGGTTATTGGGACGGAAAATTAATCATGATTTCATTACCCGTCCCGGAGTTCATAACGGTCAATACTGGAATAATTCTATTGACTATCAGTTGCTTTTCTTTAAAAAGTTTTTTGAGAGATAACCGTTTGTTATTTCTTTATAGGAGTTAACCATACTCCGTTTGTCTTTTTTCTATCCAGTGAACTTTGTTTGGTATTCAACACAGTAGATACAGATTTGGTGCGAGTGCTCTTCGTGAGGCTTGCACCATTTATTAATGCAAGTGCTTTGCTCAACATCATTTCATTTTCATCTCCCAGTTCTTTATATGTGCTGTAATCTGAAAATTCATCCAGTTCGTAATCGGGAGTAAAACCACTACCGTAATCAGACTCATTTTTTGAATTGTACAGTTTCCCTATAATAGGTTGAATCATCCAGTTAGATTCTTCGTGCTGAATAGAGACAGATCCCAGATTCTTTCCTTCGGTTGTTGTACCTATTAATGTTACATTCATAAATGGTTTTAATCCGTTGATCAATAGCTCTGATGATGAGGCTGTGTACTTGCTCACCAGAACATACAGACGAGGCAGATTTAAATTGGCTCCTCCTTTAATAGAATCACTATCGAAGGTATAGATGTTTTGTGACGGACTCATTTTATCATTGTACTTTATTACGCAAAATGTTTTGCCCAACGCTGAACTTGGAGCAAGCATTGTACTAAGTAACTGACTGTTGCTGATATATCCTCCAGGATTGTAACGAAGGTCGAGAACGAATTCTGTTACATTCTGACTTTTGTATGATGCAAAAACCTGACGTAATTCATTCTGATAAGTGTAATCGTTGGCATTATCATTTGGACCGGTGGCAAAATGGGTATACATCAGATAGCCGATCTTGCTTCCCGATGTACTTGTTAATACTTTATTTACCAAAATAGGGTCATTATTCACAGCTTTAGCAGCACCTAAAGTTAGTGTACCTTTTTCTGTAAATGGGTTAGTTGAATTTCCTGTATAAGTAGCTAAAGTTAGCTTAACTCCACTGCCGGTAAACAATTGGGTATAATTGGTACTTGTTATTTTATTACCGTCAAAGGCTATAATCCAGTCACCACGTTTCAGTCCGGCAGTGCTGGCAGGGCTTCCTGGCAAAACATAAAGCACGCGAACATATACAGAACTATTTTTTTCGTCTGTATAACTCATAAACTCAAATCCGTATGAAGAGCTGTCATCAATACTTTTGGTTGTAACCTCTTTTTGCTCTATCCATGAATAATAGTTCCCGTTTTTCTTTTCTTTGCTTGATAGTAAAGTATAGAAGAAGGTATCCGGGTTTGCATAAAAGTTTAGTTTGCTTTCAGCTGGAATTTCATCATACCATAAATAAACGTCTTTCATCTCACCATAAATCCAGTCGTTAACACCTTTAGTATCCTTGTATTCCAACCGGCGATCTTCTCCTTGACAGGAAGATAATAATGTGGCAAATGTTGCTCCAAAGAGCAGTAAAAACAAATATGTATATTTCTTCATTTTCTGCAATTTTATTCGTTTAAGATTACAAAACTAGTAATTCCTATTGATTTATACCACAATTGTGGTACGAAAATGACTAAATTACGTGATTGTGTACCCCTTAATCACACCCTATCTTTGCAATATAAGAAAACAATTAAAAACTATAGCATTATGGCAAAGATCGCAAAACAATTAACAGACTTAATAGGAAATACTCCTTTATTAGAACTTTCTCATTTTAATGCAGTTAAGGACCTCAAAGCAACAGTTATTGCAAAACTGGAATACTTTAATCCTGCTGGTAGCGTAAAAGATCGTGCTGCGTTTGCAATGATTCAGGATGCTGAGGAGAAGGGACTTCTTAAACCGGGAAGTGTGATTGTAGAACCAACAAGCGGAAACATGGGAGTAGGACTCGCATTTGTTGCCGCAGTAAAAAAATATAAGCTAATTTTGACAATGCCCGATACCATGAGCGTTGAACGTAGAAATCTTCTTAAAGCTCTTGGTGCGAATCTAGTTCTGACTCCTGGTGCCGAAGGTATGAAAGGGGCAATTGCTAAAGCATTTGCAATTAAAGAAGAAACTCCGGATGCAGTTATTCTTCAACAATTTGAAAATTCTGCTAATCCTGAAATTCATAGCAAAACTACAGCAGAAGAAGTATGGAGAGATACAGATGGTAAGGTTGACATCTTTGTAGCAGGCGTTGGTACTGGTGGTACTGTATCTGGAGTAGGAAAGACTTTAAAAAATTATAATCCTAATATTAAGATTGTAGCTGTTGAACCTTTCGATTCTCCAGTATTGTCCGGTGGTAAATCTGGTCCACATAAAATTCAGGGTATAGGTGCAGGGTTTGTTCCTAATAACTTTAACAGCAGTGTGGTAGATGAAATTATTCAGGTGAGCAATGATGATGCAATTCGTACCGGACGTGAACTTGCTTCACAGGAAGGCTTACTGGTTGGCATTTCATCAGGAGCCGCTACTTTTGCTGCTTCAGAATTGGCTAAGAGGCCTGAAAACGCAGGAAAGAAGATTGTAGTATTACTTCCTGACACTGGCGAACGCTACCTTTCTACTTTGCTTTATGCTTTCGACGAATATCCTTTATAGAAGAGAAGCAGAGATTATCCTGATTTAATTTATAGAATAAGAAATTTAAAATATTACGAATATGGCTCTTGATACAAATAAACTAAAGTTTGAAACATTGCAGGTGCATGCAGGACAGGAAGTTGATAAAACAACACATTCACGTGCAGTACCTATTTACCTGACAAGTTCTTATGTTTTTGAAGATGCACAGGATGGTGCTGATCTGTTTGGATTACGTAAGTTTGGCAATATATATACACGATTAATGAATCCTACTACCGATGTGTTTGAAAAAAGAGTGGCAGCCCTTGAGGGCGGACTTTCCGCCTTGGCTACCTCTTCCGGACAATCGGCTCAATTCATTGCTTTGAATAATATTGTTGAGGCTGGTGATAACTTTGTTTCTATTTCTCACTTGTATGGTGGAACATATAATCAGTTTAAGAATCAGTTTAAAAGACTGGGAGTAACTGTTCATTTTACTCCGAATGATTCTCCTGAAGAATTTGAGAAACTAATTGATGACAAGACTAAAGCGCTTTATCTGGAAACTATCGGTAATCCGGATTTGAATATTCCAGATTTCGAAGCGATTGCTGCTGTTGCCGATAAGCATGGTATTCCATTGATCGTTGATAATACCTTTGGTGCTGGTGGAGCAATATTCCGTCCGTTGGAACATGGCGCAAGTGTTGTTGTGGAAAGTGCTACAAAATGGATTGGCGGACACGGAACTGCTTTGGGTGGTGTAATTGTTGACAGCGGTAAGTTTAACTGGGGCAATGGTAAATTTCCAGCTTTTACAGAACCTAGCGAAAGTTATCACGGGTTAGTATTCTGGGATGTGTTTGGTGCAAATGGCCCGTTTGGAAATATTGCATTTACTATTCGTGCACGTACAGAAGGATTGCGCGATTGGGGTAACACAATCTCTCCATTCAACTCTTTCTTATTACTACAAGGACTTGAATCGTTGTCTCTTCGTGTAGAACGTCATGTATCTAATGCTCTGGCTTTGGCTCAGTGGTTGGAATCTCGTCCGGAAGTGGAATATGTAAATTATCCGGGATTGAAAAGCAGTCCATATCACGAACTTGCTGTGAAGTATCTGAAAAGAGGTTTTGGTGGTGTTCTTTCCTTTAAACTTAAAGGTGGAAGCAAAGATGCCGACAATTTGATTAATAATCTGCAACTTATAAGCCATTTGGCTAATGTTGGTGATGCTAAAACCTTGATTATTCATCCGGCTGCGACTACACACGAACAGCTTTCTGAAGAAGCAAAGATTGCTTCGGGTGCAGTTCCCGGATTGCTTCGCCTTTCTGCTGGTATCGAGAATATTGACGATATCAAAGCTGACTTGGAGCAGGCACTGGCTAAATTATAAATATGGGTGAGCTGAGAATTGAATTATATCAGCCGTCCTATCAATCAGATTTTGTTCGGCTTAATTCAGAATGGATAAAGACTTTCTTCCATCTGGAGAGTTCTGACCGAGTTGTATTTAACGACCCAGAAGGTTACATTCTGAATAAAGGCGGACAAATTTTCTTTGTAGTCAATAAATATGGAAAGCCTGTTGGATGTTGTGCACTTATGTCTCATCCGGAAAAAGGAATATATGAATTGGCAAAGATGGCTGTAACTCCTGGCTATCAAGGAAAGGGAGCTGGGAGCCTGTTGGGAGAAGCTGCTTTGGCTTATGCCCGAAGTAACGGTTATAAAAAGATATTTCTGGAAGGGAATACAAGAATGGAAGCATCCATAGCGCTTTATAAGAAACTTGGATTTAAATCAGTTCCTAAACGTGGTGCTTCATATAAACGTTGCAATATTATGATGGAATTATATTTATGAAGCCCACAGCGGTGGTTTCATAATCTACTCTCGTTCTTTATTGTTGTTGTTTTTAAGTGGTGGCTAGCCGGAGCATTTTAATTTTGTGAAAATTAAAAGGTTCCGGCTATACATTTATCTATCCTTGCAAAGAATTTCTCCACTTCCTACGCAAATGTTTGCATCTTTATCATATACTACACCAAACTGTCCGGGTGCTATACCTTGCAGTTTTTTGGAAGATTCTATTCTGTAAATGTTTCCATCGTGTGTAAGCTTTCCAGGAATAAATTCCGGAGTATGACGAATCTTGAAAGTTACATCAATAGAATCTTTTACTGATTCCCATGGATTGTCTGTGATGAAATGGAAATCGTGCATGCTGAATTCCTGTCCATATTGTGTTTCAACTTCGTAACCGCGGGAAACATAGATTATGTTTTGTTCCAGATCTTTTTTAATAACAAACCAAGGACCACCACCTAAGCCTAGCCCTTTTCGTTGACCGATTGTGTGGAACCAATATCCATTGTGGGTACCTAGAATCTTTCCTGTTTCCAGCTCCACAATTTTTCCTTTCTTCTCGCCTAAATAGCGACGAATGAAGTCGTTATAGTTAATCTTTCCCAGGAAGCAAATGCCCTGACTATCTTTTCTTTTGGCAGTAGGAAGTGCTGCGCGGAGAGCGGCATCCCTAACTTCGCTCTTCATCATTCTGCCAAGAGGGAACATCAGCTTTGATACCTGCAAGTAATCAATCTGAGCCAAGAAGTCGGTCTGATCTTTCACCGGGTCAATAGCTGTAGATAGATAAACCTTTCCATCTATTTCTGTAGTAGAAGCATAATGTCCTGTAGCAGTCTTATCAAAATCTTTTCCGCATTTCTGCTCAAAGCAACCAAACTTAATTAGTTTATTGCACATTACATCTGGATTGGGAGTGAATCCTTTACGCACTTTATCAATGGTATAAGACACCACATTGTCCCAATATTCCTTCTGTAAATCAATAATTTCAAAACGACAACCGTATTTTTTCGCAATATAAGTTGCCATTTCAATATCTTCTTCAGCTGTACAGGTCAGATCATCATCGCCGTCCATCCCGATCTTGATATAAAACAAAGCCGGATCATATCCTTGTTCTTTTAGAAGATGTACAACAACTGAACTGTCTACACCTCCTGAGAGTAATGTTGCTATTTCCATAAAAAATAAATGTTATATATAATATTCCGCCATGTCAACAATCCCTGCTCTCATGGCGTATTTTGTTGCTTCGTGAACGTTGTTTACTTCCAGTTTCCGGAAGATATTTTTTCTGTGTGAGTTAATTGTGTGAAAACTCAGATTTCGTTCGGCGGCAATTTCTTTTGTAGTTTTACCTAATGCTATCTCTTTTAAAATAATCTTTTCTGTATTGGTAAGTATATTTTCGATAGGAGCCTGAGTTTGTTTGCCAATCAGCATGTTACTTACATGATTACAGATAAACCTTTCTTTGCGCATGGCGCACTGTAAAGCAGATGTAATTTCTTCTTTTGAATTATCTTTCATCACGAAGCTGAACGACTGACTACTGTATAGTACCCGCTTAACAAACTCTTCACTAAGTTCATCGGAAAAGAGTATCCAGCTAATTTTAGGGAAGCGTTCATTGAGAATAAGTAATTCATCGGCTCCGGCAAAGTCAAACAGCGTATAGTCCAGAATAACGATTGCTTCTGGTGAGGTACGCAATTCTTTGATAAGCTCAGCACGGTTATTAGCCTCTGTGATATTGCCTACATCTTTCAGTCCCCCTAGCAAGAATAATATCCCTGCTTTGGTAATATCCTGATTGTCTGCAATAACATAATCTCTCATAATTCTTTAGCCTTCTGCTGTTTTGTCTTAATTCGGGTGCAAATTTACGGAAAATAATGGAAATATTCTTCTTGATTTTTTTGAAAAGAATGATTTTTATATTTATTATTATTTTTAATTTATAAAAGCTTGATTAAAAGAAAATATAATTAATTCATTGTGTATTTATAGATAGTTTATAACTTTGGGTGCTATTAGTCTTGTTTAGATACTATGATTTAATTCTTTAAGTAAGATTTATTATAATTCCTTCTTCGTAATCAAAGCTTGAAATCTAAGTTTATGAATATTAAAGATATTGACGAAAAGAAAATTGCCAATTTATAATATAAATAAAATGAATTTAATATTCAAGAGAAGAAGTTCTACACCTTTATAGCAGAATTCAAATCTCTGAACCTTGAACAAATTAAGATCAATAATATGAATAAAAATTTATTTAGTTTGCTAGGTCTAGGTACTACACTAGTTACACCTGCAATTTCAATATATGCTCAGCAAACGAAATCTCCAAATTTTATTTTTATCCTGGCCGATGATATTGGTTATGGTGACTTAAGTTGCTATGGCGAAAAAACAATTCATACTCCAAATGTAGATAAACTGGCTTCTCGTGGAATCCGTTTTACAGATGCACATGCTGTTGCTGCAACAAGTACACCTTCCCGTTATTCTTTACTTACCGGTCACTATGCTTGGAGACGCAATGATACCGGAATTGCTACAGGTGATGCCGGAATGATTATCCGTCCTGAACAGACAACGATTGCAGATATGTTTAAAACATGTGGATATACAACAGGTGCAGTAGGTAAGTGGCATTTAGGACTAGGAGATAAAGCCCGAACACAGGATTGGAATGGATATATTACTCCGGGATTATCAGATATTGGTTTTGATTATTCGTATATTATGGCTGCAACGGGCGACCGTGTACCATGTGTTTTTGTAGATAATCAACGGGTTGTAAATCTTGATCCCAATGATCCTATACAGGTAAGTTATGAGAAACCTTTCCCTGGTGAACCTTTGGGAAAAGATCATCCAGAATTACTTACCACTTTGAAGCCAAGTGTAAATCATGGTCACGATCAGGCTATTGTGAATGGAATTTCTCGAATTGGATACATGAAAGGGGGAAAACAAGCTCTTTGGAAAGATGAGAATATAGCCGATAGTATTACAAATAAAGCGGTCAATTTTATTAGAGACAACAAAGATCATCCGTTCTTTCTTTATTTTGCAACGAATGATGCTCACGTTCCCCGCGTTCCACATCCTCGGTTTGTTGGTAAAAGCGGAATGGGAGCCCGTGGCGATGCATTATTAGAGTTTGATTGGAGTGTAGGTGAGATAATAAAGACGCTCGATAAACTGGGCTTGACTGAAAATACGCTTATTGTTTTAACCAGCGATAATGGTCCGGTTGTTGATGACGGATATCAGGATAGAGCAGTGGAATTATTAGGAAAACATCGTCCATGGGGACCTTTCCGAGGAGGTAAGTACAGTATTTTTGAAGCAGGAACACGAATCCCATTTTTAATTAGTTGGCCAGCCAAGGTTAAATCGGGTGTTTCTAATGCTTTGGTTTCTCAGATCGATTTATTTGCATCTTTATCAGCCTTGATGGGTAAGGAGGTAAAGAAAGAAGATGCTCCCGATAGTCAGAATTATCTGTCGGTTTTCTTAGGAGAGACAAAGAAAGGGCGTAAGTACATTATAGAACAAGCTGGTACATTGTCTGTATCCACTAGTAAATGGAAATATATTGCTCCAGGTAATGGCCCTGCATACAATAAGCTAACTAATACGGAACTAGGTAATAGTAAGGAACCTCAGCTTTATAACCTGAAGAAAGATAGAGGAGAGAAAGAGAATGTTGCTTCTAAACATGCAAAGGAGATTGCAACACTTAAGGCTATTCTTGAAAAAGAAAAGGCTTTAAATCCTCAATATGTGCCGATTACCCATTAATGTTTGTAATATTGGAGAGCAAACAATAAATTTGAAGCTTACAAAAGTAATAATTTAGATAACAAATAACAGAACTGACTTGTTTGTATAGAATTGATAATTAATAAAATACTAGCTAATGAAACGAAACAGAACAAACATCCTTATTCTATTGATAGTTTTTTTATGCACTGGTGGCAAATTGGCCGCTCAGCTTAATATTACGCCTAAACCGTTGGTTGAAGAGTTACAGAAAGGGACCTTTATACTGAATAAAAAAACGGTGCTTTATACAAATCTTAAAGATGAAGAGCGTAATAATATGCTCAACTTCTTAAAAGAATCTCCACTGAAACTTTTTAAAATAGGGAAATCGGGTAAGAAGAATTCAGTGAACCTTCTTTTGGTTGAAAAAACAGCCGATTATCCATCAGCTGAAAGTTATCAGCTATCAATAACTCCTAAGCAAATTATTATATCTGCTACAGATGGAGCTGGATTATTTTATGGAGTTCAGTCGCTTTTACAGTTAGTGAATCAGGACGAAGGTTTGAAAACAAAAGTGCTTCCTGCTGCACTTGTTAAGGATACTCCCAGATTTTCTTATCGAGGACTTCATTTGGATGTATCCCGTCATTTTTTTACTAAGAATTTCATCAAGAAGCAGCTTGATATGATGGCTTATTATAAGCTTAACCGTTTTCATTGGCATCTGACAGACGGTGCAGGTTGGCGTATTGAAATCAAGAAATATCCTTTACTCACCGATAGTGCTGCATGGAGACCTTATAAAACCTGGAAAGAATGGCATAGAAATGGCCGGAAATATTGTACTAAAAATAATCCGAAAGCAGAAGGCGGATATTATACTCAGGAAGATATCAAAGAGGTGGTAGCTTATGCTCAGTCGCGCTTCATCACCGTTATTCCGGAAATAGAGATGCCAGGACATTCTGAAGAAGTTCTGGCTGTTTACCCGGAATTATCTTGCTCGGGAAAACCTTATGTGGATTCAGACTTCTGTATTGGAAATGACAGTACTTTTACATTTCTTGAAAACGTATTGACCGAGGTTATGGCTCTTTTCCCTTCTAAATATATTCATATAGGAGGAGACGAAGCAAGCAAGAAGGGATGGAAAACCTGTGCTAAATGTCAGGCACGTATGACCAATGAGAATTTAAAGAATGTGGATGAGCTACAGAGTTATATGATTCACAGAATAGAAAAGTTCCTTAATGCTAACGGAAGAAAACTGCTGGGTTGGGATGAAATACTTCAGGGTGGTTTGGCACCCGATGCTACTGTGATGTCATGGCGAGGTGAACAAGGTGGAATAGCTGCAGCAAAAGCTGGCCATCAGGCTATAATGACTCCTGGAGAGTTTTGTTATTTTGATGCTTTTCAAGATGATCCTTCCACTCAACCCGAAGCAATTGGAGGATTTTTGCCTTTGCAGAAAGTATATTCTTATAATCCTGTTCCCGATTCACTGACTGTTGATCAGAAAAAACTAATTCTTGGTGTGCAGGCTAACTTATGGACTGAATACGTTCCAACGCCCGAACATGCAGAATACATGATTTATCCAAGATTACTGGCTTTGGCTGAAGTTGCATGGACAGCTCCTGAACTTAAGTCGTACCCGGATTTTCATGCACGTGCATTGAAAGCTGTCAATTTCCTCGAAAGTCGTGGATATCATCCTTTTCGGCTGAAGAATGAAGTGGGAGAGAGACCAGTAAGTTTGCACAAAGTGAACCATCTTGCTGTTGGAAAGAAAATAACCTATAACTCAAAAAAGAAGTACTACTATAATTACACGGCTGGAGGAGACTCTGCTTTGGTAGATGGATTCAGAGGCGGATGGTCGTACGGCGACCACCGTTGGCAAGGTATTATTGGTACAGACTTGGATGTAACGATTGACCTTGGTGCATCAATGCCTATTCTTTCAATAGGTGCCGATTTTATGCAGCTCATCGGACCTGGTGTGTGGATGCCTCATGACGTGGAAATCAAAATCTCTGAAGATGGCGTGAATTTTACTTCTCTTCGAAAAATAGAGAACGAGCTTCCAGAGGATTATGAACGGTTAGCTTTCCGCGAATTTGGCTGGCAAGGTGAACAAACAGCACGCTACATTCAATACATTGCCCGTCCTAACAGTAAAGGAGGTTTTATGTTTGTTGATGAGATTGTTGTGAAGTAAAATACAGCTTCGATTATTCTCTTTTAAAACTCCTATGTATCTAGTAGATTTTATAACGGGAGTTATATCTTTATCGGTGAGATAATAATATTTTAGTGTAGACTTTATATAAAAAAAGGTCTACACTATTTTTTTAGGTGTAAGCTAAATATAAAATTTCTCTAGAGATATTTTAAAGAGTTTCACTGAATATTAACTTTATAACCGGTTTAAAACAGCTTAATCGTGGATTAAGTTCCTTTTTCATTCTATATCTAATTAGAAAAACATCTATCTTTGGACTTCAAATACCAGTTATCGAATTATGAATCAATTGAAATTTGTAGAAATAGAAGAGGAAGATCTTACTTTCGTAAAGGAAATGTATGATTACTACACGCTTAATACTACTGTTGTTTATTCTATAGATCCTGTTCCAATGGAGGATATAAGGAGTTTTGTTCCTGTAAAAGATCCACTTTACCGTTCCTTTATGCTTTTAACTCCCGAGGGAGAAAAATGTGGCTTCTGTTATTTTAATAAGTTCAAGCCACGAGCTGCATTTAGTGTATCAGTTGAAATTACAATTTACCTTAAACCCGGGTTCGAAGGCAGAGGATATGGAACAGAAGCTTTACTGAGACTTGAAGATTATGTACGCGAAGGAGGGTTTACAAATATTGTTGCACTGATTTCCGGCGATAACATGGTTAGCCGCCATTTGTTTGAGAAGTGTGGTTATACTTGCAGTGGGAATTTGAAGAACGTGGCCCGTAAATTTGACCAATACCTGGATTTAATGTTTTATCAGAAAGAGGTTTAGTCTTCATTTTATCAGATACCTGAAATATAGCTTTTAAATAACAATCTTTGCTTAATTATGGAAATAAGAGTAATAAATAATTGTGATGGTATTGACTTCTCTGAAGTAGTAGAAATATTAAAAGCCGTAGGTATGAGATATCATGCCCCTGAAGTTCAGGAAAAAGCATTTCGAAATAGTGCCTCTACAGTTTTTATATTCCACAAAGAAACATTGGTTGGATTCGCACGAGCTATCAGTGATGGTGTTTTACAGGCTGCGGTATATGATGTAGCTATTCATCCGTCCTATCAAGGTAAAGGATTGGGCAAAATACTTATTGAAAATTTAAAGGAACAACTTTCGGGTTATAATCTCATTTTATATGCTTCTCCAGGTAAAGAAGAGTTTTATAAAAGAAGTGGTTTTAGTAAAATGCTTACAGGCATGGCTTATTTCCAGGATGCTGATAGCAAAAGAGAAAAAGGCTTTATTGAATAAAAATGATCTTTTGAAAATACTAATTGTGTTTTTGATTAAAGAATAAAAGATATGTGGCTGTCCAAAAATGATATGAATCCAGAAAGTTAGCCAAAAAACGTTCAGGGTCACTTTAAAAGTAGAATTGCCATGTTTTCTAAGTATGGGAAGCTGCTAAAATATAGAAATTTGTTATAGTATTACTAGGCCTTTTATATGTAATCTATTCTTAACTTTAGTTCTAATATTTTACATAATTAATTTATTGTTCTAAATGGTTATATATGAAGTGGATACTTTTAATAGATTAATTATATAACTAGCTTTTTTTACTTTGTGAGAGCATTTTATTGGTTTTGTTTGTAATATTATATAAAAATGCTCGAATTTTAGTTCTTTTTTATCCCTCTATATAGTGCTTAAAATCAATCATGAAACACTTTTTAACTCGTTCTTCCTATTTATCAGGGAAACTATAAAGGAAGTTTTCTGACAATCCGTTTTACTTTTTAAGCTAATTACTTGATTATAAGCTGCGGGCTTTTTTATTTCACCCCCTATAAATACAGAAAAAAGAAGAATAATTCCGCGCATATAAAAGAGGGTACCCTTTTGGGATACCCTCATACCTTTGCAAATTTATTTTTTCTTTAGTCTTTACTAAATTCAAGATCGGCTACGATTTTTACATTATCACTGATCATTGCATTACCAAACTTAGAACCTAAGTTGTAATTTGAACGTTTTACAACTCCGGTAACTTTGAAGCCATAAACTTTCTTTTGGTTCATGGGGTTAGTTACTTCACCAAAATAAACTACATCCAGAGTTATGAATTTAGTAATACCGTGCATGGTTAGGTTTCCCATTAATTTGAATTTATTATTCGTGATCTTTTTATGTGATGTACTAACAAAAGTAAGTGTGGGATACTTTTCTGCATCAAAGAAATCTGCACTTTTTAGGTGTTTATCTCTTGCTTCAATGTCGGTATTGATACTTCCTATTTGAGCTGTTACATCAATTTTCAAATCACTCAAGTCGGTTTTTTCAGATTTAACTTTAACGCTGAAATCAGTAAAGCGGCCGCTGACTTCGGATATGGTCATATGCTTAACCGTGAAGCCTAAACGAGAATGTGCAGGATCGTTACTCCATGATTGCTGTGCATAACTTGCTACACAGAAGACTAACATCATTGCTAATGATAGAAATAACTTTTTCATAACTTCTGTTTTTAATAATTTAATACCAAATATAACGCACTAGATGTTAGATTGTTCATTCTCACTAAATTAGATTAAGATTAAATCATAAGGTAATTGCTTATAGAACCTTTCGTGGACAGAATAAATAAAAGCAGCAGTTAAGAGTATAATAAGTGTTATAACAAAAAGCCCTCTATACTTCAAAGTATAGAGGGCTTTCATTTTATTTATTACAAGAAGAGTTATTTTACTCTTCGATTTTGCTGGTTATTAGCCTTTGCGGGTCTGGATTTACCAATTCTTTTTCCTGTTGGCGCTACTTTCTTGCCATTCTTTCTTGGAACGGCAGGAGCTGGTTTTTCAGGTGTTGTTTTCATTTTTATCTATTGTTTGAGAAATTCTCAGTCGGCAATATAGGCAATCTTCACAACGATCTTTCTACCGGTAGTTTCTTTTCCGGAAGTCCAGATAGAAGCTTTGTGTAACTCACCCGGGAAAAGAAGGAAGAACTTCTTGCCTGTTAGTTTATAATATTTAATTTTATCTCCGGTGTAGTGAACATTATCTTTTTTCTCATTGTAAGGTACTTCTTCTTTTGCATCCTTTAAAGAGATTAATCCCATCAGCTCAGCGTTGTTAACCATGTACTGCAAATCAATGTATTTTTTGTGAGCTTCGATAAGAACTTTGTCCGGTGATTTAGATTTTGAATCGGATACATTAACAAAGCAACGGTCGCCGTCAATTTCATATCTTCCTACAGGCATGTTAGCCAAATCTTTTTCTTTCAGGAATTTGAAAATCTTTTCCCACATAGTTTTATCTTTGTGGTACTGAGTGGCAAATTTCACGTAGTCTGTAGTTTTATCAGGGACGATGTCGAGACCGTTAGCCCATTCTCTTGCATTTACCCATTTCTTAGCACTTTTTTTAGTCCATTCAGCTTGTGCTGAAACTGTGGAAACCATAGCCAGACAAAGCATTGTGATAGCTGCTATTCTGGTAAAAATACTTTTTCTCATATTTATTGTTTCTAATATTATTTTGCTGACAAAGATAGATTAAAAAAATAGTGCACCTTGATTTTACTAATATTAATTCTGCTCTTTTATTCTTCTCTGTAATATGATTCCAAGAAAAGGCGGGCTATAAAGTCCCAATTCTCATGAAGCAGTTTCTTTCCATGTTCCTGACCAAGTTCGCTCTTTATCTGAGCATCGGGTAAACGACCGCTGTTCTCCAGATATTTCAGCAAATCCACAGGGCATTGTTCTTGTACTGTAAATAAGTCGAGTGCTCCTTCGATAGCTTTTTCTTCATTATACATCGGGTTACGTTCGTCTTTTACATACTCGGCAATATCCGGTGCTATGAGCATTCCTTTTGGATTGGCATAGAGTATAAAGTTTTGGAATGCCTTAAGATCGGGCATCATGTTATCATCGTTGTCTTCCCATTTCAATCCATTGATGAAAAACTCTTTCAGATCATCGTAAGATGAAAAGTACATTAGCGATTCGCCTTGACTGGCTTCGGTGAATATGGTGTAAACAGGATCTACTGCTTTTATCTCTTTCACATCTGAAGCTGCCGGGCGTATATCTTCGTCGTCATTCAACTTACGAATAGAGAATTTTCCGAAGAACCACCATTCATTATTGTAGTATGCACAGCTCACAGTAATAACTGTTTTCCACGGAATAAGAACCGATGAGTCGGCTATGGCCTCTTTTGTTACATCAATCTCACGGCCATTGGCTACGGAACGAATCTTTATGTGTGAATTACTTTTCTCGATGATATAAAACTCTTCCCGATCGATAAACTCGAAATGATCGAAATATTCTTTATAGGGATGAGTTGGACCTGCAATAGCCGAAAACCATTCGTTAATTTGCAAAGCAAGTGGACCGCAAGGGTCTGAGAACATTAGTCGGTTTACGGCATCATGTACTATTGCATTTTTGTCTTTATCAGATGCTTTAGGATAATGTTTTTGTACTTGTCCGATAATGGCATTAATTGGTTCTTCATTGCAAGGAGCAAGCAGATAAGATTGAAAGAACAGCCATTCTGCATCATTTGCAAAAGCCGGAAACTTATGATAGTCCTTATTCTCGAACGAAAAGAAATCGGTCATAAAAGTATTTTCCGGTGCAGTTTCGAATTCACCATCAAGTAAATTAAATATTTCTTTTGCCAGTTTTATTAAAGATGGCTCTTCCGGATTTATAAACTCTTCCTTGTCATTACCTACGTATAGCTGAATATTAAGCCATAGCAGAAAAGATACATCTTCCAGATTAATCTCGTCTTCATAATAATCAGATGAAAGAGAATAAAATGGCAAAGACTTACCGTATAGCTCTTTATTCTTTGTAATAAACGCTCTCCAAAGTCCTTCTTGTGAGATTACATCTTCAAAGTAGGCTGCAAGATTGCAACTTATTGTCTGTTTTATGTCACTGTTCAGGCTAAAACTGGTGGTCGACTGATTTATAATTTTCAGAATATCGTTAGCAATATCAATATAATATTGATCGGTTTCTGCCATGCGATTATAAGGATGCAGTGCAAGCCAGTCTTGCATATAAATTGTTGATGTGTTTGCTTTCATCTCTTTTTCTTTAGAATAATTGTAGTAGCCTACAAATATAATCAGATTCTGAAAGATAAATAGATATCTTTTATTTTTGTTTTTATAATTTTGCACCCTATGATTGAGTATGAAGCAAATTTGGTTTGCAGGAAGATGAACGAAGCCGGACGAAATCGGACTCCTTTTCTCTTTGGTGTTGATTTTGAAATGACTAAAGGTTTCTTTTTCGAGAGACCAATGGAGCAAAATAGTGTGCTTTTTTCTTTGGAAGGATATTCTAATCACTCTGAAATTGAGCAGGATAACTCTGTTCTTCCTTGGCTAATTAAGAAACCAGAAAGCTATGAAAACTATTTTTCTAAGTTTCAGATTGTTCATACTGCCTTGAAAAAAGGTAATTCCTTTCTGCTGAACCTCACGGAAAAGACTGCTATTGAGTGCAACCTGACTCTGGAAGATATTTATTTGCGGAGCCATGCGCTTTATAAAATCCTTGTTCCCGATAAATTTGTTTGTTTCTCTCCCGAAACGTTTGTGAAGATTTCATCGTCGGGTGAGATTTTGTCCTATCCAATGAAAGGAACAATAGATGCTTCTCTTCCTGATGCAGAAGAACAATTGCTGAATGATTATAAGGAAACCTGCGAACATAACACGATTGTTGATTTGATCCGTAATGACCTGAGTATTGTGGCAGACAATGTACGGGTACGAAAATTCAGATACGTTGATGTGTTGGAAACCAATGAGAAGAAGTTGTTGCAAACAAGCTCAGAGATTTGTGGCCTGCTTTCCGGCAATTATCATGAACGGTTGGGAAGTATAATCTTTGATATGCTTCCTGCCGGGTCAATATCCGGAGCACCAAAACGATCTACGGTGAATACTATTCGTAATGCAGAAAAGATAAATCGAGGTTACTACACCGGAGTCTTTGGATATTACGATGGTGAAACACTGGATAGTGCTGTGATGATTCGTTATATTGAAAAAGAAAACGGGAACTATTATTTCCGGAGTGGGGGAGGAATTACCGTGAACAGTAATCCGGAAGAAGAATATCAGGAAGTACTGGATAAAATATATTTGCCATTATGAGTGAACAAGTGCAATTTTTAGAAACAGTTAAGGTTGTAAACGGAGAGTTTATTCATCCCGAATACAATCTTCAGCGGATAAAGCAAACCATGAACGAAGTCTTCCAGACTTCGGTTTCGGATACGTTTTTCAAGGATATTATTATTCCCGAACAAATGAAGCGTGGTGTAGTGAAATGCCGTATTCTGTATAGCAAATCTATTGATGAAGTGGAGTTTCAGCATTATAAATGCCGTAAAGTTGCATCTTTAAAGCTGTTTGATGGCAGGGAAATTAATTACTCCCGAAAGTATGCCGACAGAAGTTCATTGTTGAGGCTTCTTCAGGAAAAAGGAGAATGTGATGATATTCTTATTGTTAAGAATGGAAAAATTACAGATACCAGTTACAGCAATGTGGTGTTGAGTGATGGAATAAGATACTATACCCCGAAGACTTATTTACTAAACGGTACTTGCCGCCAGCGGCTTATTGCAGAAGGTAAAGTAATTCCGATTGATATATCGGTTGATGATTTATTCTCTTTTAAAGAACTCTTCCTTATTAATGCTATGCTCGATTTAGAGGATAAAGTTATTGTTCCAGTCTGCAATATTGTGCGTTGAAATAGTATTGGTCAATAAAATAAAAACCATTCACCAATAAAATTTATCCATTGGCGAATGGTTTCTTGATTATTGCCCAATAAATTGCCGGTCATTGGGCAATGAATTGAAGTTACGGCTCTTTAGCTATATTCTGTTCAAAATGAACAGTTTGACTAATAGGCGCAACTATTCTGAAAATCTTTAGGAGAAATGCCGACCATCTTTTTAAAATATTTCCCGAAAAAGCTCTGGTTGGCAAAGTTTAGCGTATATGATACCTCTTTTATGCTGTTTCCCGAATTCTTTAGCAAGTGTTTTGCATCAGAAATAACAACGTTGGTAATCCATTCATTAGCCGATTTTCCAGTAGACTGTTTTAAGAGAAATGTGAGATATTTGGGAGTAATGCATAGCTTGTCTGCATAAAATCCCACCTGTCTCTGTTCTCTTGAATATTCTTTCAGCAGACTGAAAAAATCTTTCGACAGCTTTGTTCTTCTTTTACTTTCTCCCGAAAAAGATAATCCCGGAAACATACTTGAACTCTTTACGAATACATTGAGCAGGTCGATAAACAAGATTGAAACCAGATTCGATAATTTTTCTTTTCTGAATATATGCTCCTGGTTTGATATCTCGTCTTTAATAAGCATAAAAGTCTGGTTCATGCTATAATGAGCATCATCCGAAAGGCTTTTCCTTACGAAGGCCTTTTCTTTGTTTATTGCCAAAGGAACTTGCAATGATTCAATAAAAGCATTGGAGAATATCATTATATATCCCCGGAATCTGGTATCGGTCGACTTTATCTTAAAAGAGCTATTGGGTAAATAAGCCAATGAGTTTTTTGATAATGAATGAATCTGATTATCTATTTCTATATCCAAATTTCCGGAATTAACAATGATAACTTCATAAGCATCTTTTGATTTTGGATACCTCTCTTTAGGAAAATCTCCTTGAATAAGATAAAGAGCAAAATCGTTATTCAGAGTTCCAATGGTTGATATCTTTGATGTAGAACCCGAAATACTCATTGTTGGAATTGTCATGCAATTAAGACTCATTGTTGTTGTTTTTAGAATTAATCAATAACAGAACTAATTTTGATTGTGCACAAACATCACTTTTTTATCTCATTCCGGCAAAACAAATCGACCAAACAGAGTAAATGAAAAGCAAAGACTTTATCTTACACTATGAATGGCGTAGAGCTTGTATAATGAGATTCCCTGATATTTTAAGCTTCTTTTTATTATTACTTCTGTATTTTACAAATAAATAAAACTTATTGTATTCATTAACATAGTTACAGGTGCAGTCGTTACGACTTTTTCCTGTAACTAAGAATGGCCCATGAGTTGAAGAATACAGCAAATATAGTCAATGCCGAGATCTGTACTCCAAGTTCTGCAAAACCACTTCCTTTCAGATATACGGCACGCATAATCTGAACAAAGTACTTCAGCGGATTAAACATCGTTACTACTTGTGCCCATTGAGGCATACTATTAATTGGGGTAAACAATCCACTTAGCAGAATAAGCACCAGCATGAAGAAGAACATTACAAACATTGCTTGCTGCATGGTTTCCGAATAGTTGGATATTACCAGGCCAAAGCCTGATATTGTAAACAGATAGAGCAATGCCAGAATATATAAAGTACTTAGTTGTCCGGTTGGTGTAATTCCATAAACCACTGCTGCAATTCCGAAACATGATGTTAGAGCAATAAATCCTATAGTCCAGTAGGGGATTACCTTTGCCAGAATAAACATAAACTTGCTTACCGGGGTAACATTTATCTGTTCAATGGTTCCCTTTTCCTTTTCGCCTACAATATTTAATGCAGGCAGGAATCCGCAGAGAATGGTAAGTACCATAACCATTAAGGCTGGAACCATAAATACTTTATAATCAAGATTTGGATTAAACCTGCTCTGAGTTACCATCTTTATGGCCGGAGTTACAGTTGCTCCCTTTCTGGGTTGTACTATGCGGTCTTTTATATCCGATGTAAAGTCGTTAACTATATTTGCCAGATAACTACTTCCCAGTCCGCCTTTGGTTCCGTTTACCGTATTTGCCGAGATAAGCAATTCTGCATTTCCTTCTTTCATGAGATTGTGCTCAAAATCGGCCGGAATTTCCATAATAATGTCCGATTCTCCCTTCTCAATGCTTTTAAGTGCCTCGCTATAAGATGGCGACATATCAGTCAGTCGGAAATAGCCCGATGATATAGCTTTGTTTATTAATTGTCTGGAACATTGAGTGTTATTACTATCTACAATGCTAAGATTGATATTCTTTATTTCAAGATTAGCCGCCCATGGCAGTATTAGCATCATAATAATAGGATAGCCTATTATCAATCGTGGCAGAAAGCTGTTCCGTCTTATCTGCTTGAATTCTTTTTCTATTAAATATTTTAGCATAATCTATTCTAATCTGTCGTTAAACTTTTTAAGACTAACTATCAATAATACAAATGCCATGAATGAAAGAATTCCAATTTCTTTCAGAACAAAAGATACATCGAGTCCTTCAATCATAATCTTTTTCACAGCAATGATATACCATTTTGCCGGGATTATATTCGATATCATCTGAAGCATTACCGGCATATTCTCGGTAGGATAAATCATTCCGGAAAGAATCATTACCGGCATCATCAAAACCATACCCGAAACAAGCATCGCTGCCACCTGTGTTTCTGCAATGGTAGATATCAGCAGACCGAGTGCCAGTGATACAATGATGAACAACAACGATACACCAAACAATAAGACCAGACTTCCGGCAATAGGAACATCGAGCACAAATACAGATAATAGTAAAATTGTGATGATGTTTATACCGGAAAGAACCATATATGGAATTGCTTTTGCCAGAATGATATAGATAGGCTTAACCGGCGAAACCAGAAGAACTTCCATTGTACCGCTCTCTTTCTCTCGTACAATAGAGATAGATGTCATCATGGCACAGATAAGCATTAATATCAATCCCATAACTCCCGGGACAAAATTATAAGCTCCCTTCATGCCCGGGTTATAGAGCAATTTTACTTTTGGAGTAATTGTTAATGGTGCTTTATATTGCCCGCTTAATTCCTGCTGAGCCGATGAAATAACATTGGATACATATCCCGTCAGCGTGGATGCCGTATTTGGGTCGGTTCCATCTGTTATAAGTTGAACAGACGCATCTCCCGTGTGGCGGAAGTTTTCTCCGAAGTGATCTCCGAAGACCAGAATTATATCGGCCTTTCCTTCCTTGAATGTAGTCTGAATATCTTGCGGATTATCAATTCTGGCAATCACATTCATGTATTCGTTGGCATCAATCTTATCAATAATCTTCTGAGTAACCTCGTCTTTTGATGGATCGAAAACAGCAACACGTACGTTCTTTACCTCCGTTGTGATGGCAAATCCGAATATAATAATCTGCACGATAGGCATTCCCAACAGAATAAGGATGGTACGCTTATCGCGGGATATATGATAAAATTCTTTTCTTACAAATGCTAAAAACTGCTTCATAGCTTTATTCTCCTCTTGTTGCTTTACGTGCCAGTTTATAGAATACCTCTTCCATTTCCTGAACATTAAACTGTTTTTTCAGATTGGCCGGACTGTCGAGCGCTTCAATTACTCCGTCCACCATAATAGATACCCGGTTGCAATATTCAGCTTCATCCATGTAGTGAGTAGTTACGAAAACTGTAATTCCTCTGTCGGCTGCCTGATAGATCAGTTCCCAGAATTGTCGGCGGGTGGCAGGATCAACTCCACCAGTTGGTTCATCGAGAAAAACTATTTTGGGTTCGTGAAAGATTGCCACGGAGAAAGCAAGTTTCTGTTTCCATCCCAGCGGCAGACTGGCAACCAATGTATTCCTTTCAGATTCGAAACCTAATCGGGCAAGAAGCTCTTCTGTCTTTATGGCAATTTCTTTATCTTTCATTCCATATATTCCGGCAAACAGACGAATGTTTTCCCACACTTTAAGGTCTTCGTAAAGAGAAAACTTCTGGCTCATATAACCAATGTTACGTTTTACTAATTCAGATTCTTTGCCAATATCAAAGCCTGCAACCTTGCCATGTCCTGAAGTCGGCTTGCTCAAAGCGCAAAGCATTCTCATGGCTGTGGTTTTTCCGGCTCCGTTTGCTCCGAGAAAACCAAAGATCTCACCTTCAAAAACATTGAAACTAATGTGGTCTACGGCCGTAAAATTGCCGAAACGCTTAGTCAGCTCCTTGGTTTCAATCACTATATTGTCTTTATTCATACTTGTATTCTATTTAGACTTCATTAGGCTTGGAAGCCAGTTGCATGTAACAATCCTCGATTGTTGGCGTTATCTCGTTGATTTCTATATCCCAGTGCCCTTTATCCTGCATCTGTTTTTCAAGCGCACCGATTGTTAATGACGGATCAACAGTAAGGTGATGTACCGTTCCAAAAGCAAAGCAGCTTTTTACTCCCTCACATGCCCTGAGCTCACTGAGCAACCCCGACATATTATAACTTTTAGCCGACCATAGAACTTCCTTGAAATCAGCTATAATTTCCTGCGGAGTTTCAATGCCCAGAAAACTTCCATCCTGAATCAAAGCAATTCTGTCGCAAAGCACAGCCTCGTCCATGTAAGGTGTTGATACCAGAATTGTTATTCCCTGAGTTTTTAGTCTCTTCAGCATTTCCCAGAACTCTTTTCTTGAAACCGGATCCACACCGGTGGTTGGCTCGTCAAGGAAAAGAACTGTTGGTTTATGTATCAGGGCACAGCTTAATGCCAATTTCTGTTTCATACCTCCCGACAGTTTTCCAGCACGACGGTCCTTAAAGGGCTCTATTTGTTGATAGATATCTTTAATCAGATAGTAGTTCTCCTCAATCGTAGTATTGAATACCGTAGCGAAAAATTTCAGATTTTCTTCAACCGTCATATCCTGATAAAGAGAGAAGCGTCCCGGCATATATCCCACACGCTTGCGTATTTCCTTGTAATCCTTCACAATATCAAGTCCGTCAACAGTGGCATTCCCGCTGTTAGGTCTGATTAATGTGGTGAGAATGCGGAACATTGTAGTCTTTCCGGAACCATCCGGACCAATCAGCCCGAACATCTCTCCCGGATTAACTGAGAATGAAACATTCTTCAGCGCTTCTACTTCACCATATTTTTTAGAGATTCCCTCTACTTCAATTGCTGCCATTACTTTGTAAAGCTAACTTCCCCGTACATTCCAATTTTTATATCCCCGCTATTCTTCACAGCAACTTTTACAGCATAAACAAGATTAGCACGCTCATCTTTGGTTAGAATTCCTTTTGGTGTAAATTCCGATTTGTTTGAAATCCAGGTTACTGTTCCCGGGAATTCTTTTACATTCTCGCCTCCGTAATCGGCAAACACTTTAACTTTCTGACCAATCTTTATCTTAGATAGTTGGTCGGAAGTAATGTAGGCACGTAAAAACATATTTTCTATATCTGCAACTTTGAAAAGAGCTTTCCCTGGAGTGGCCAGTTCGCCTTTTTCCGCATATTTGCTTAACACAGTACCGTTTATTGGACTGATGATATGGCATTTACTTAGTTGATCATTCAGTTGAGCAACCTGTATTTCGAGTGATGAGCTCTCTCCGTTTACTCCTGCATTGTTGTTTTCCAAAGTAGAAGTTTGTGCTATAAGCTGTTTCTGCAGGTAAGCAATTTGTGAGTTAATATCATCCAACTGCTTCTGATTGCCGGCATTGCTCTTTACTAGATTCTCCCAACGTTTCTTTTCACGTTCCTGAGTTACAATTTGTTGTTTAATTGCAGCAATCTGTTTGCCTATATCCTGTCTGCGACTTTTTACTGTAGTAGTATTTGCCTGCAACTGAAGTTTTTTCAAGTAAAGTTGAACCGTATCAACATATCCCACTTCCTTGCCTTGCTGAAGCTGATCGCCTTCAGTAACATTAAAATTCAGAAGTTTGCCAGAAGCTTCAGAAGAAACAATCACTTCGGTTGCCTCAAATGTTCCTGTTGCATCATATTTACCATTTTTATCTCCACAAGCAGTTAGTAATGTAGTGACAAGTGTGCTGTATAATATACCTTTTATGAGTTTCATATTGTAAGAATTTTAATTGTTAGTACTGTTTTTATAATTGTAGATTGATATTAGTAGCTGAATCTCGTGAAGCACTTTGCTTTGCTTTGCCTGATCTTCCGAATTTATATCACGAAGCAAGTCGGTAACACTTAATGTTCCGTGTTCAACCTTTACCTCCGATGCCTTTTTTATATTTGTACGCAGGCGGATAATTTCATCATCATCCCGCATCAGTTGCTTTATCTTATCAATCTCATTACTTTGCTGCGTCATTTTCAGGTTCGTGTTGAATAAGAAGGTCTCTTTCTGTATGGCTACATTCTGCAAGTTATTATCCAGTAATTTCTTATCATTTTTCTTTGTATAAAGACTTCCAAAATTCCACGAGAGGCGAGCACCTGCAATATAATAAGGAGTAAATTCATTCTTCAGCATATTCAATCCCGGATTACCATAACCACCCTGAACAAATACTCCCAGTTTAGGCAGGTTTTTAGCATCAACCAAGTTCTTCTGCGTTTCAAATAGATTGCTTTGCGCCTCGAATAGTTGAAGCTCCGGTCGGTTTACTGTTGATGACAGAGAAGCTTCTTCTGCGAATGAAGGTTTAACAAGTGAAGTACCTTCTTTGATTTCTTCTCCAATCAAGGCCGATAGCATTTCTCTATATGCTTTTCGGGTAGCATCCAATTCGACTTTGCGCTGTGCAGTAGTTAGCTGATTTACTTTAACCGCATCCAAATCTGCCTGATTTGCAATCCCGTTTGTTATATAGGCAGATATCTGATTGTAATTGCGTTTAAGTTCATCCTGTAATAGCAAATTTTGCTTTATCTGCTCATCAAGTAACAGGATTCCAAAGAAAAGTTGGTTCACTCTGTCATTGATTGCATACATATCTACATCAAGCTTTTGCTTATCTACAGCAGAGCTTGCTTCGGTTATTTTCTTCTGATTGCGGATAACTCCACCATCCCATACACTTTGATTAACTTCAACAACCGATTGGTATTGATCTTTGTTTAATCCTTCAATAGTTACATTAGGTAATGTAATAGGAAGTTTCGTTACAGCCGACTGGTAAGTCGCTTTTGCAGAAAAAGAAACTTGAGGCAAGTATCCTTTGTTTGCATTAGATAAATTGAACTCTTTTGACTGTTCAATCAACCCATACTGTTTTACCTGTGGGTAGTTAGCCTGTGCTTTCTTGTAACAATCATCAATGGATAATTGTCCGTAAATCGGGGCATGTAAGCAAATGAAAGCAAGGGTGATAATGAATGCCACTTTTTTCATAAATATATTCTTTAATTTTGATAAACTAATATGTTTAACAACTCTGTTAATTTAACTGCAAAAAAATTATGGACGTAACCTTCTCAAAATTATTTCCACGTTTTCAATCCTTTTTTCAGCCAGTAAAGAATAGTATTCTTTTCCAAAAGAACCAGCAACGCGTTCAATAATCGGATGAGCCAAAAAGGCAAAAACATTTAATGAGACAATATCCAATAAAAGATGGACCGGATCGACAACGCAAATTTCTTTTTTCTTTATTGCTTCTTCCATTTCAGAGTTTAGCTTTTCAAGGAGAATTCTTATTGCAGGCCCGGCAATAGTTGGAAATCTATCCAATCTTTCTTTATTGGTAAGGAACTCATTTAAAACAAAAAAAGGTAGCTTTGGGTTTGATGCAAGGAAATCAAAGTGAGCTTTAACTATATATTCCACTTTTTCAATAAATGGTATTTTTTCTTCAACCTTTGGCATAAACGAATTAGCTAAAAGAGCAACTTTCTTCTGGAATACCTTTTCGAAAAGATTGTCTTTTGTGCGGAAATAGTAATGAAGCATAGCATGGTTTACACCAGCTATTCTGGCAATTTCAGTTGTCTTAGTCAGGGTATAACCTTTGTCTAAAAACTCCTTCTCAGCAGCTTCCATTATTGCCTGTTCTGTATTAACGTCTTCTTTCTCTTTCATAATAACAAATTTGTTTAACAGCGTTGTTAATCGCGACAAATGTAATATGATTTTAATTAATACCAAAGATTTATTTAATATTTTACATAGTTTAACGGTGACATTTAATTTGCTATAATTAAGAATTAAAACGAAAATATACTGCCATATTATTGCCTTACTCGGTGGTTTTAATTACTTTTGGTCGTCTAAATGAATCTAAAGATGTGTTTTTGATAATTAAAATATAAATTTATGATAAATAAAATCGTCACATTTGGAGAAGTGCTTTTACGCTTAACTCCTCCCAACTATTTAAAATTCTCTCAGGCAAAAGAGTTTGTTGCAACATATGGTGGTAGTGAAGCAAATGTAGCTGTTTCTTTAGCTCAATTTGGTTTGAATAGTAAATTTGTAACTCGTCTACCTCAAAATGATATTGCCGATGCTTGCATAAAGGAGTTACGCTCACATAATGTTTCTACTGATTGTATAGCAAGAGGAGGAGACCGGGTAGGTATATATTTCCTAGAAAATGGAGCTGTAGCCCGTCAGTCAAAAGTAGTATATGATCGTGCCGGTTCATCATTTTGTACGCTTCAACCAGGGATGATTGATTGGAAAGAAGTACTTAAAGATGCTCAATGGTTTCATTGGTCGGGTGTAGCTGCTGCTGTATCACAAGGTGCTGCAGATGCGTGCATGGAAGGTATAAAGGTGGCTGATAGTATGGGACTTACTATTTCATGTGACTTGAATTATCGCAAAAATTTGTGGAATTATGGTAAGACTCCTGATGATGTAATGCTTCCTATGGTGCAATACAGCGATGTGATTTTTGGAAGTGAGCCTGAATACGAAAAAGTGCTTGGAATATCTAAAGTTGGTTTTAAGGCTGTTTCTGTAAATGAACAACTAAATGAAGATGGTTTCAGAGCTGTTGGCGAACAAGTTGTGGCTAAGGTTCCTCGTTGCAAGAAGATGTTCCTTGAACTTCGTAACTCAATTAATGCAAATCATAATACTATTGCCGGAGTTGTTTATTCAGATAATACTTTGAAATGCTCTAAGATTTATGATATCACACACAATGTAGACCGTGTTGGAGTAGGAGATGCTTTCTGTGGCGGTATGATTTACGGTCTTGTTGCCTATCCGGGTGATGATCAGAAAGCACTTGATTTTGCAATGGCGGCCTCTTGTCTTAAGAATACAATCTACGGAGACTTTAACCTGGTAAATACTGCCGAGGTTAAAAATCTTATGGGAGGTGATGGCTCGGGACGTGTTTCGCGATAAGTCAAATTGAGAAATAAATTAATGCGCTGTTGAGCGTATTAGCAAAAATAAAAGTTCTTGCAATCGGAATGGTTGAAAGAGCTTTTTTGTCTTGATTAGCTTCTTGAATATTATCATGAATCTAATGATATAATCCCGGAGGAATATCTTGTTCTGAATCTCTTACCATATTTTTGCCTTTAAATAAATGTTTAGGTTAGGCTTATTTGTTTGAAAATATCATAATGGGATTCTTGCTAATTAAAAATATCTTTCTAACTTTGAACTGATAAATTTTAATAAAATAATTCAATATCTTGATGTACTGTTTCAAGACGAAACGTAGCCTGCAAATATATATCATTTATGTTGTAATGAATATAAATATTTGATAGTGAGATGTGAAAATAAAACTCTTTCAGAATTTTGGATACTAAAAATAAACCCCTCAGGAAAAAAAAACGTAAGCCTATTGATCTGAAATCTTACATAACTATAGGACTTCTGCCAATGATTTTAGTAGCAATCCTTTTTCTCTATTTTTGCTGGCCTTCTTCCGAAAAAAGATTAATCCCAATAAGTGTTTTTGCTTTAATTGCTGGTGTGCTCTTTGAAGGAAAAAGGTTAGTCGGAAAATGGAAAGCATTGATTTATATGGTTATATCCTCATTTGCTTTAAGTTTTGTTTCATTTCTTCCAGGAAAGCACGAACATCACTATAATTTTGATTTGCATATTGAATTTTGGCCCTATTCTTTTATTTTAATATTTCTGCTTATATCATTATGTCGGAATGAAAAGAATATCATTCCCAGACTATCCGAAGGTAATACCTTAATTCAATCACTAGCAATTATTTATTGGATTATTGATCTCGGCATAATTTCTTTAGGAAATGGGTTTATTTGGGCTTTGCTTGCTATAGGATCATTATTTTCCATTTTTTCAATAGTAAATGCATTGACAGATTTGCCTCTCACAAAAAATAGCAGATTTATCCTGAGTCTTTGGAGTTCAATTATAATGATGTTTTTTGCAATAGATAATATAATCAGAGTTTATCAAAATGACGCGATTGAAACAGTAAGCTCTTTATCTATTGGTTTATATATTGGTTTTCAGTACTTTCTTTTAGGAATATCCAGTATTTATTTCTTGCAAAATCTTTTTATGGTTATAGGATTTCTCCCTGGTAAAACCACATTTTTTAACAAACAGTATTTTGAGGATATTAAAGAGTTGAAGAAGAAACATATTGATAGATATTCTGCTTGTCAATGTAATAAAATATACTCATTTTTTTGTATTGTATTAGCATGTACTTTTTTTAGTGTAAATTATTATTATAGACTTATTCCACGTAATATGGCAATTTGGATATTGTTTTTAATAGTTCCTTATTTTATAAATATTTACGAATATTTTGTGAGAACAATACTAACCAGTAAGGTGGAATAGATTTTTATTGATTCTACAATGAATGCTCATTCAATAGCTGTAGTTTAGATAGTGATAGTTTAATTAAGGCTTAATAATAAAAAACTCTGTCGAGATTATGAACTAGCGTTCAATTCGACAGAGTATAATGTTTCAGAACTCTCTTATAAAATTTGAATTAAGCAAGGCTTAGTCTATGGCTGATTAAAACTCAATTCCTACTTTTAAATTAACTCCTCCAACTGTTTCTCTTGAAATACCATAGTATCCCCAATCAACATCTACTTTTTGCATTGAATACCCCATTGAAATATTTAAAGCTTTTAAAGTTTTACTGTCTAAAGCAAATCTTACACCGGCATTAGGATTAAGATAAAAACCTTGAAGATCAAAAGGGGAATATCCAATTTTTATACCGACAAATGGTGTGATAGAACTTTTTATAAAATTAGCTCTTAAGTCAGCATATATAGGAAGGGCTACTTTACTTGAGTCAAAGTAGAAATGAATACCTGTTCCTGCTCCTAAAAAAAGTAAGGGTTGAATTGGTAACCATATGTACCATTAATTTCCAACTCGTCTTCGCCAAAATCCCCTGTTCCGAAAGTGTAACCTAATTCTAAAAAGCCTTTGTATCCATTCGTTTCTTTATATTGAAAATTCGAATTATTTTTTTTGTGGTTTCTGTTGTAATATGGCTCTTTTGTAATTTTATCAACTTCATCAATGTTGTATACAAAAACATTTCCATCGTTAGTTTGTATTTTTATAAGCTTGTTAGGTTGCTGTTCAATGATAATACCTCTGATAATGCTACCGTTTTTTAAATAAACAACTTCCTGAAGGTCGCCCTGAGCATAAGTAAAGCTTATAAAATAAAAAAATGAAACTAGTAATAAAAGGATTTTTTTCATGATTCTTATTTTTATATCTCAGGTTCCTGCTGAGATGATTAAAAAATATAATAGTGCAAGGAACCAGCATCTTGAATGATGTCGCACTTTTTTATATTAAAGTAGTATAATTTGTTTCTTAAATATTTTATTTTTATTCATAGTTTATTGATTATGAATGTTTTCTGAATAATGACAATAGATTAAATTTATAGAATTCTATATTTAAATATATTTGTAATTATTATTTTCTGCAAATATAATGAATATATATTATTATAAAAGTAAGAATCATATATTTTGTATATAAAGATTAATCTTGTGTTAATGAATAATATAATTTTTATTCTAATTTGTGGTTGGAGAAATATAAACGAAAGCTAAGACTTGAATCAAAACATGGAGTTATTTTAGGCTTTTTCCTGTGTTTAAGATTTTGTGATAAATGCTAACTAAAATAATTTTTCAAACAATCATCTGCTACATCTACCACCAGATTTGCATAGATCTCTCTGTTTATAGTACTTTGAGCTAGTGGAAGATAAAAAATAGTTATAAATAAAATCAGTTTATCTGCTACAAATTGAGTTGTTCTACCACTAATTTTAGCTTTTTCTAGCATAAGACAAAGCTCTAAAATGTGCAGACTAGCCAAAATTGGGTATGAATTGATAAATTTAGCTATAAATGGTAATGAGCCTTGTGAATTTGATGATAATTTAAAGGTTGAAATATGTAACTTGATAACTGAGCTGAAAATGGCAAACTGATTTAATATGACTAAGTTCATGCCAAAAGACTTCTATTTTATATTTAGCTAAAAGTATTTGTTATAATAGTTACTATTAGTACGAAAATGTAATGCAAATAAATAATAATGGAAGAGGACGATCAGCCTATGATACGTCCTCTTCCATTATTATCTTAAAAATGCGAAAAACTTAAATAGTAGTTTTTCTTATTTTAACTGCAAATTATAAAGAGACCTTATACGATTTACCGGCAACTCTGATAAGATAAATCTGATTGCAAGGAACATCTATTCTGATTCTATCTTCAGTAGCTTTGACTGCTTTCATTAAAGTGCCCAGTGTTGTATAAACTGAAACTTCGTCTCCTAAGTTTGCTCCTTCGATTACAATAGAATTTTGTTCGGCATACACTTTTAGACCATTAGCCTCAGTTCCATTGATGGCAGTATTTATATCTTTAAAACTAACTACAATATTAAGATCTTCACTCACTTCATTTATGGTATATGCATTATTTGTAATGTCAGAAATAATGTCTTTTCCGTTTAAAGATACTGAGGCAATTTTGTATCCTTCAGTAGGTGTAAAGTTTAGAGTCAAAGGTTTATTAACCTCTACCTTAATTGTATCGGTTATAGCTTTTTCGTTGAAGAGCACTTTACCTTCGCCTTCTGATTTGACTGCCAGTGTATAATGAGTTCTGATAAAACTTACCTGCATTGCCTGAGCAGCAGATATAGAATCAATCTTGTAGCTGTTATTTTTAAGACTGGCGGTGATATCTTTATCATTCAGAATAACTTTTTCGATGGCGAAATTATCATTCGGAACAACGTTAAATCTAACAGAATCGTTTTCAATTATAGAAATGTTCTTACCGTTGGCAATAATAGAGTCGTTGATGATAACTTTACCACCTTCGTTATATGCTGCACTCGTTTGATAATATGGAATAATAGCAAAGGTAACATCAAACGTGATATCGGCATTAACAGGAGTTTCTTCGTAGGTATTATTTACAACTTTTGAAAGAATATCATTTCCGTTCAGTGAGGCAGTTTTAATTTTATATCCTTTGTCGGGATTTATAGTAAAGATCGCTGATCCTCCTTCTTTTACAAACATACTGTTTTTAGTTACTTTACCACCTTCGTTGGCAGATGTCTTGATTAGATAAACAGGACCTTCGATTATATTCGTAAAATCGCCCCATTCTGATGCAAGCCAATAAACAGAATAAGTATTCTTGGGAATATAAAGTTTGCAGGTTGTTTTATCAATTCCATTGAATGCATCAGTGCCTATAGTTGGAGGAGTCGCTCTTTTACTATAGATTTCTTTCAATGCCTTGCAACCAGAAAAGGCTTCATTACTTATAGAAGTAACGCTGGCCGGAATATAAACAGAAGCTAATTTTGTACAACCACGAAAAGCATCGGCACTTACGGTTGCAATATTGTCACCTAAAATAGCCGAAGTTAACCCCGAGCAATAATTAAATATGTAAGTACCTATATTAGTTACACTGTTTGGTATAGTAACAGAGGTTAAACCTGTACAATTTGAAAAAGCAGAATCGCCAATTTTTGTTACGCTGTTCGGAATAGAAACAGATGTTAGTTTTATACAGTCGCTGAATGCGCTGTTACCTATTGTTGTAACACTGTTTGGAATTGTATAACTAGTATTGGTTTTTGCATTTGGAAATGCTATCAGTGTGGTATTATCTTTATTGTATAAAACACTTTCAATAGTATTATAACTAGGATTTTCACTCGAAACAATAATTTCACTTAATGCGGAGCAACCTTTAAAAACTTCATTACCAATAGAGGAAACACCTTTTGGAATAGATATTGAAGTTAATCCTGTGCAATAGTGAAATGCCTGATAACCAATTTTAGTAACACTCTCGGGTATAGTAAAAGAGGTTAAGCCTGTGCAGTTATGAAAAACAAGATCGCCAACAGAAGTAACACTGTTTGGAAGAGTGATTGAGGTCAGCTTGTTCAGGTTATAAAACATACAGTTCGATATCACATTATTCGTAGTGTAGCAATTGTTGTGATCACTAGAATGATCATCGAAATAGTAATAATCGCCTCCGCTTACTATTTTTGCATCATTCAAATTAAGTTTGTTAAGTTTTCCATCAGTATTATTATCCAGATAATCGCGCCCTGCCATATCACGGATAAATCTTATATCACTACCATTAAGATTCCCCGATAGAGTGAGGTCTGTAATTAGATATTTCTTTGAAGCAGGAATTATAGAACTTAATGTTCCGGCAGTTTCTACGTTAATACTGATAGGTAGTACGTTTTGTCCTTGCAAGTTAAAACCGAAGGATAAGCATAAAATTGCCAATAATGATTTTAGAGTAAAATGCTGTTTCATAATCTACCATAATTTTAGTTTAACATTCAAATAAAAAAAGCAAATAATTATAGTTTGTCTATATTTTATTAATATCAATACGAATGTTTAATATTATAGTAGGCGAGCTCTGAAATATGGCTAATCTAAATGGTATTTATTCTCACTATTTTTGTTTGTGCAAATCTATAGATTAAAATTTGTTTATAAAAATAAATGCAAACGAATCTTAATTGGAATCATTCCTGAAAATTTTAAATGCTTCCTATTAAATAAAAACTTGTTATAAAACATTCTTTATTTATCAATAAGCCGATTCAAAATCAACAAATAAAAGTTATATTTATGCAATCTTTAATTTCTGGATTTAAAAATGAAAATGAAAGTTGGACTAATAGGATTTGGAAAAGCTGGGAAAGCTGTTGCCAATGTTATACTTCAAAGCAATGAATATTCTTTGGAGTGGGTGTTAAGGCAAAGTACTATTTTGGAACATAGACATGTACCAGAGTTCCTTGGAATTGATTCGAAAGAGCCAGGATTAATTTTTTCAACATCCAGCATTGAGATAGAAGAATTGCTGAGCAAACATCCAGTAGATATAATTATTGATTTTTCTTCCAGTAATGGAATTTATAGTTATGGAAAGGCTGCAGCTTCAAGGAAAATTATTATTATTTCGGCTATATCTCATTATGATGAGGAAGAAAAGCTATTATTGTCAGAACTTTCTTCAAAGACTATTGTTTTCTGGAGCCCCAACATTTCATTGGGAGTTAATTATTTAATGTTTGCGGCAAAACTTCTTAAAAAAATAGCACCATGGGTGGATATTGAAATTATTGAGGAACATTTTAAAGGAAAGCCAGGTGTGTCAGGAACTGCAATCAAATTGGCTAAAGAATTAGATTTGGAAGAAACCGAAATCAGCTCCATAAGGGCAGGGGGGATAGTAAGTAAACATGAAATTATTTTTGGTTTTCCATATCAAACGGTAAGATTAATACATGAAGCTATATCCAGAGAAGCGTTTGGAAATGGTGTGTTATTTGTTGCCGATAACTTAGCCGACAAGAAAGAAGGGTTTTATACTTTCGAAGATTTGCTATCTCCCTACTTTGCTAATTAAAAAGCTGTTGTACTTCTCTTTCCTTAAATAGAAACGTTTATTCCTGTAGAATAAAAACAACCGGTTTTATTGCATTATTTATTCATTATTCATCAGAAAATGATTGGTGAATGGATGAAAGTTTATTGGGCAATAAATACAAATGATTCACCAATAAATAAAAACCATTGGGCAATAAAAATCTCCTGCAATCTTAGCGGTTGCAGGAGATTCTATGATTAGCTTTTTATCAAGCCCTATTGCAAGTTATTACTTTAGCTCAAATTTATCTTTCAAAAGAATGTTGTTGCTTGCTGCACCAACCATTACTGTGAAAGTTCCCGGTTCGGCTACAAACTCCATTCGTTGATTATAAAGAGACAGATCCTCACGGTTAAGAGTAAATTCTACTTTTTTAGTTTCACCTTTTTCCAGATGAATTCTGCTGAACTTCTTTAACTGAATTTCCGGAGTAGAAACAGAGGCTACATTATCTCTGAGATAAAGCTGAATCACTTCATCACCTTCACGGTTACCGCTGTTTTTTACTTCGCAAGAAACGTTGAATGTGTCTTTGCCCGATTGCTCAATTTTCAGATTAGAGTATTCGAAAGTTGTGTAACTCAAACCATATCCAAAACTATAGAGTGGGGTACTTGGACCTTCAACGTATGAATTCTGTTCACCAAGTGAATAGTATACTGGTAACTGGCCAACCGATCTTGGAATAGATACCGGAAGTCGTCCGGCTGGATTGTAATCGCCGAATAGAACTTCTGCAATTGCAGTTCCACCTTCCTGACCAGGATACCATGCAGTGAGCAAAGCACCTGCTTTTTCCGAAGCAGTATTCATATTCAGAGGACGTCCTTCAATGTAAACCACAACAAGAGGTTTTCCGGTTTCGATCATTGCCTGAAGCAGCTTTTCCTGATCTCCCAGCAAATCCAGTGAAGAGCGGTCGTATCCTTCGCCACATTCCATGTCCGACAGCACTTCTTTCTTTTTATCAGAAACAGTAGCTGCTCCGGTTTCCTTATATTCAGTAGAAAAATCGCGGGCACTAGAGCCTCCAAGTACCAAAACAACAACTTCCGATTTCTTTGCAGCTTCTACAGCCGATGCAATATCACTTTCTGTAATATCACGAATGGCACAACCTTTAGCATAGTTTACTTGAGTGTTTGGAGAAACAATTTTCTTTATTCCATCTAAAACAGTTTTAATATTGCTCCTTTCCTGTGGAGCTGTATAATCGCCAAGCTGATTATAGATGTTATCGGCATTAGGACCAATTACTGCTATGCTTTTAATTGATTTATCCAATGGCAGAAGCTGATTGTTTTTCAATAGCACAATACCTTGTCTTGCAACCTCTTTAGCTACCGATTGATGCTTATCGCAACGAACAATTTTAGCTGCATCTTTTGGATTCATGTACGGATTCTCAAACAATCCTGCTTCGAACTTCAATCTCAGAACGTGACTCACCGCGCTGTCTATATCAGCCATTGAAATCAGATTTTCCTGAAGAGCTTTTTCCAGATTCTTTCCGTAAGCATTACCGCCAAGATCCATATCCGTACCAGCCTGAAGAGATTTCGCAGCTGCTTCTTTTACATTGGCAGCAACACGATGCCCCGCAACACCTTCAATACTTCCTAAGTCGGAATATACAAATCCTTTAAATCCCCATTCGTTTCTAAGGATATCCTTCAACAGATAACTATTGGATGTACTAGGTACGCCATCTATAGAGTTATAAGATGTCATCACAGTTTCGGCACCAGCTTTCACTGCCATCTTGAATGGAGCAAGGTGTTCTGAGAACAATTCTCGTTGACCAATCTGAGCGCGTCCGCCATTATGGCCACCCTGTGGAATACCGTAGCCGGCAAAATGTTTCAGAGTAGAGTAAAACTGAGCTTTCCCATTTTGATCCTTAGCCTGCAATCCTTTAACAAAAGCACTGCCCAATACTCCGATAAGAACAGGATCTTCTCCGAAAGTCTCTTCCATTCTCGACCAGCGAGGTTCACGTGCTAAATCAAGGATTGGTCCATAACCAATGTTTCCTCCTTGCAATCTGCATTCCATAGCAATAACCTTTCCCATCTCTTCAATTAGCTCAGGATTCCATGTACTAGCCTGCCCAAGAGAAGTAGAGAATACTGTTGTACCAATTGCCATATGTCCGTGGGCGCATTCTTCTGCGAAAAGAATAGGAATACCTAGTCTGGTTTCTTTCACTGCATATTTTTGCAAAGCATTGATAGCTTCCGCAGCCTGTTTGGGCGAAAGTCCAGTAATCAAAGTTTTCCTGGTCCAAGGATCAGCTCTAAGTGTTGCCCAATAAGAACCGATAGGTCTGTTTTGCATTTGAGTCTTGAAAAGATCTGAAGGGATAACACCTTTATCTGTTTTGGTATACATTTCCCATCCAAGCGGACAACAAAGCTGACCAATCTTTTCATTCAGCGTCATTAATGAAATTAAGTTGCTGATTCTGTCCTTTACCGGCGCTTTCGGATTTTTGTATAATGGCTGTGCATAAAGCTGAGAAGCCAAAAGTAGTGAGCAGCATACTGCTATGAAATGTTTTTTCATCTTATTTTTGTAATTTAAAAGAGAAAACTAAAGGTTCCTTATTTGTTTTTAATGTGCCTTGAAGGTTTACTATAACTTTATTTCCCTTTTGTGCCCATTTTACTTTTTTACCGGTTTTTAGTAATACCATTGCACTGCTTTTTACCGGGATGTTGTTTTCCCATTCAATGCTTTTAGGTAAACCTTCTTTTTCATTAGGAACATAAAGTGCATAAAGCTTATTGCCATCCTTGCTTGCTGTGAACCAAACATTGTTGCTATTGTAGTTTGGAGTGATGCGTGTGCCGTATATACCTTCTCCATTAACTTTCAGCCATTGACCAATTTCTTTCAGAATAGCTACCACTTCTGGTTGGATAACACCTTTGGGGGTGGGACCAACGCCTAATAAAAGGTTACCGCCTTTTGCCACCACTTCAATCAGATCAGCAATAACAGTATTTGCCGATTTGAACTTGGCATTTGGAGTCCATCCCCAATCCGGACTTAAAGGAATACAACTTTCCCATGGATAGTTAAGCTGCTTTTCCGGGATGGAACGTTCCGGAGTTTGGTAGTTTTCATACTTGCCATGAATAGTTCTGTCTACAATCAGTATATCAGATTGGTGAGAACGAGCCATTTTGGCTATAGAGTCCATCTTTATATCTTGTCTTGGGGAAGCTACCCAACCGCCATCTAACCAAAGAATATTTAATTTGCCATAATTGCTCATTAACTCTTCAATCTGGTTGTAGGTGAATTTCTGGAAAGATTCCCAACGATCAGGGTGTCTGTTTATGTTGTAATTAACGTTTCTGGTAGGAGTTGCATATCTTGGCCACCAATAATATTCGCAATGCCAGTCGGGTTTTGAGAAATAAGCACCCACCATAAAGTCTTTTTGGCGAAAAGCTTCGAATACATACTTGGCAACATCAGCTTTTGGATTGTTTTTGAAAGCACTGTTCATGATCGAAAAATCTGTTTGCTTCGTATTAAACAGATTAAAGCCATCGTGATGCTTAGTTGTGAAAAGCATATATTTCATGCCGGCAGCCTTAGTTACATCTGCCCATTGATCAGGGTTAAAATCGGTAGGATTGAATTTCTCAATCAGCTTATAATAACTCTTTTTATAATCTTCGTAAGCAATGGTACTGTCTCTAGGAATCCAGTCAACATCTTCCGAGCAGATAGACCAGGATTCTACAATACCAGGAATGGAGTATAATCCCCAATGAAAAAGAACACCGAACTTTAGGTCCTGCCATTGGTCTAATTTTTCTAAAACTCCTTTTTCTTCCGGCCACTGATATTCAGTGGAACGTTGATGAACGAAACCTTGCTGAGCTTGTATTTCAATAGGGAGAGCCGTTAGCAGCAATCCTATGATAATAGAGCCTGATTGTTTAATAAATGCTATTTTTTTTTTCATTTCTAAATTATTATAGGCTTAGACAATAATCAATTAGTGTAAGCATATCAGATGCCTTATTACAATCTAACTTTTGTTCATTGATAAAGGTACTGATTGCTTCTTTTTTATCTTTGAATAAATTCAGTATGCTTTTCTTATTTTTGCAAGAAACTATTTTTCCGTTAAGCAGGAATTGATACTCGTTCTCATTAACGAGTGCAATAACTTCTGTATATTGATCTTTATATTCTCCTCTTTGCCAGTATGAAGTATTAATATTATCAACTTTGGTTTGAGTAGTTTGTCCGTATATTCCTTTATATCCACGAGATACATTCTTTAGTGACCAGTTAATGTAGACAATACCATTCTTTAATGGAACACATTCTAAAAAGCTCTGTTTTGCGTAGATGAATTTGTGAGGTCCTATATAGATTGTATCAACTTGTTCATTGTTAGTAAGAATCATTTCATCTTTCCCCTGTGTAAACATCATAGCTTTATTTGCCGTGTCGTAGTTAAGAGGAACTTTTATCTTAGTCTTATTTAATAGTAATACAGTCCCCGGAGTGTATTCTTCGAAGAGCAAAATTCTCTTCTTTTGAGAAAATGCAGCTATTGAAATAGTTGTAAAAAAAGTAATAAGTATGAGTCTTTTCATTTTTTCACAGTGTTTTTTGTTTTGTTTGTAAATATACAAAAAACATAAGAGGCTGCTATCAAAAATATCTTTTGAAACAGCCTCTTAATTTATTTTAAAGGTTTTTAGCTCATGCTATATAAAGCTATTAGTTTGCACCGGCACCCGATCCAAATTGTGGAGCACCCTTATCTTGCCATACTCTTTCACTGTTAAGTAAAGTTCCATCCTGGTTTGAACCTGGAGTAAAGCCCTGAGCAGCGTAAGCATCAGTTAAGATTTTATACATCAAATCTGTAGGGGAAGGAGAACTAACTTCGAAACGACGTGGTATTTCACTGTTTTGAATTTTTGGTGAGAAATTTTCCCATTTAATTAATGCTGAACCTTCTTTAGGAAAACCAGAACGACGTACTGTTACAAACTGATCACATGGGAATAAAGTAAAGTGAAGAAGTTCTTGTAGATAAACTTTTTCTAAGTCACTTGATTTATTACCTGTTAACTGATAATCTGCGTTTGCCATCATTGCTGCAATTTCACCGTCTTTCAAATCAATTGCTTTTTCGTTTGGATCATATTTGTAAGTAGTCCCGTAATAAGGAATCTTATTCAAATTAGCTAAACGATCATATTCTTCAACTGATGTCTGAAGTGCTTTATTGAAATAAGAAGCAGCGCTGTTTGGAAGAGATGCACCTAATAATTTGAATTCAGCTAAGTATAAGTTTACTTCTGCGGTAGACATATACATACCGTACCAAGGACGATCTTCTGTGTCTTGAATTACATCATCACCAGGTACTGTTGGCAATGTAAAGTCATATCGGCCAATAATCATTTCTTGCTGGAACATAGAATATGGCATGTAGGCTGCACGTTCGTTAGTTAGTTTAAAACGGTTTGAATAATCAAAATAATCAGCATTTTGTGAATTGTATGATGCTTCCATTTCTACAGGAAGACCATAATAGCGTACCCATGGTTCGCCTAAACCTTTCCATTTAACAAATGTCTTCTTACCATTAGCTTCTGTGTATTCAATATTGTTCAATACATAAGCTGGCACAGCTTTACCTGCATCAAAGAATGCCTGAACAACCTTTGAATTCCATTGGTTTTTCTGATAGAAGAATCTTACACGTGGGTCTTGATTCTTGATCATAAAATCCATAACTCTTTTGCTTGCGGCTGTACTTTGCATAAATCCATTGTTCCAGTGATATACTTTATCACCATCGTTAGCAGTTACAGAAGTCGCTTTATTGAATAAAAAGTCATCATCTTTTCCATCCAATACTCCACAAGAAGCATTAGCTACTGCAGAAGCAATTTCTAAAGCTTTTGCTTTGTTTTGAACCAATAAACGAACCGCGATTTTTAATTTCAAAGAGTTCGCCAATTTTGCCCATTTAGCTGCATTACCATTGTAAACAACATCTTGTGTTGTTGGGAATGTCTGATTTGTTGATGTAGTTAACGTAGTAATTGATTCATCAAGCATCTTTAGCCAAAGAGTGTAAAGGTCTTCAATTTTATCATATTTTGGAGTTAATGTACCCCCGTAACGAGCCATACAAGCTTCAGTGAAAGGTCTGTCCCCATACATATCACTGTCGAAGATTCCTAAATATGCAGTTAATACATCTAAACATGCTGCCATGTTAGCGTATTTAGCCGATTCTTCAGCTGTCATATTAGAACGTACATTCTTAAGGTCATTAGCATATTTCAACACATCCAAATATTTTCCACCCTGATCACCGGTAGCAGTAGTTACAGTATAATTTGAAGTGAATCCAGATGTTGGAACTCCCATTTGTCCCCATTTGTATGTCATAGCAGCATTGTAGAACCAGTAAGTATAGCCTGACGGCTCAAAATTTATAACTGCTTGTGCAAACAGATAAGATGGTTCTGCTTTAGTTACATCAGATGGATTGGAATTAATATCTGCGAAATCTTCACGGCATCCGCTGAAAACTAGAAGAGATCCAACTAGACCTGACATTAATATTGATTTATATTTTTTCATTTTGTTCATCTTATTATTATTAAACATTCGTTTAAGGTATCAATTTAGAAACTTGCATTGATAGTGAACATGTAGCTTGCAGTATAGCCAGAGAATGTACGTACACGGAACTCTGTAGCAGAAGTACCACGAACTGATTCTGGATTTTCTCCGTTAGGCATGTTGTTCAATAAATAACCTAAGTTACGACCTGTAAGTGTAAGGTTGATTGAGTTAGCACCTAACTTCTGACAGAATAATTGTGGAACGCGGTAATTTAATGAAATTTCACGTAAAGCAATGTAGTTTAATTTTGAAACCCAGTTGTCATTAACAACACCTTGTCCCCAACTATTTACAAAGTAATTGAATGTTGAAGCATGTGATGGTTCTATTACACCTTTTTTGTATAGGTCATTATATGTTTCGCCGTTTGCAGCAACAACATACATAGTTCCGTTTGGCTGTGATATTTTAGTGCCAGCCAAAAATATACCTTCCGGAATAACTCCATCACTATAACTCAAGTTGTCGAACTTGGATGTCCATTTAGAACCTCCGTGTTTTGGTGAAGAATATTGCAATGAAGCTTTTGTATATCCATTAGCAGTACCATAACGAGAACCGTAGGATGCTACCATACCACCAAATCTCATATCAAATGAAGCATTTAAACTCCAGTTTTTATAAGAAAGACCTGTAGACAACGAACCAAGGAAGTCAGGAACCAAAGAACCAACTTCTTCTACCTTTCCACTTCTCTGATAATATGCAGAACGATAGCCATTAGTCCACTTTAATATTGGTAAGCCAGTTGCCTGATCAATAGCTTTTTTAGAATCAGACATCAAAATACCATAAGATGCACCAACTTTTGCAACAGAACCGATACGGTAGTTACCATAGTCAGGCGTACCATCCAATGTAATATAATTGGCTACATTCTTGTGAAGTGCTATAATCTTATTATTATTCTTAGTATATGTAAAGTTTACATTCCATTTCCAGTCTTTATTTTCAAAAGGAATAGTATTCAATGCAATTTCAATACCTTGATTTTGAATGTTACCAGCGTTGATTTTTTGTGCACTGATACCAGATACATAAGGAACAGAAATTGTCATAATCTGATCCTTGGTATTTTCTTTATAGTAAGTAGCATCGATTCCAATGCGGTTTCCAAAGAAACGCCAGTCAAGACCAACTTCCCATGCATTTTTACGCTCTGGCTTCAAATTGTTTGAATATACAGTTGTAGGTAATGAAAGTGAGTATACATTACCGTTTCCTGTTGCAGATGTTCCTAATGAATAAGCTGTGTTGATGATATATGGATCTGTATCATTACCAACTTGTGCCCATGATGCACGAACTTTAGCAAACGAAATTACTTTTGGTAAATCGAATGTTTCGTGAATCAACCAAGAACCAGAAACAGATGGATAGAAATAAGAGTAGTTACCATGTTTATCAGCATAAACAAGTGCTGAAGACCAGTCGTTACGTCCAGTAATATCTAAATAAACCTGATCCTTCCAGCTAATACTTCCCTGGAATGCAGCTGATAACATTCTCTTTTGACCTTCGATTGCTCCACTGTAGCTTGCACTATTTTTAGAGTTTCCTAAGAAATATTGTCCAGGAACGATCAAACCACCATTTGTGTTCATTGAAGATGATTGTTCGAAGTTATTATAATATTCACCACGAATAAAACCTCCAACATTCCAGTCGCCGAATTTCTTATCGAAATTGAATGCAGCATTTAAGTTTGTTTGCTCTTTTGTATACTGACTCATGCCATAGTAACCTGAGTTAGTGTTAGCATAACCTGTACCTAATTGCTTGTTCTCAGAGCGAGTATAGTAGTAATTGTAGTTACCTTCAGCTCTGAATTTAACCCAATTAGCTAATTTTACATTTAAGATAAGTGCGGGACGAACAGAAGTCTCTTTCTGAGTATATTCGTTTTCATAAATACTCCACCATAAGCCACGTCCAGGAACAGTTCCGTATTCATCACCATAGCTGCTGTCTGCAAGACCTCCGTGAGAACCTTTGTATTTATGTCTGAAGTAATCAGGATCGTATGCACGAGACCATGTACCATCAATGAAGCGTTCACCAATGTTTGGTTGAGCATTTTTAGGGCTAGAGTTTGCAAACGAAACTGTAGCTTCAATATTTACTCTATCGTTTATATCGTGAGAAGCTTTAGCCATAGCAGAAATACGATCGAAGCTATTTTCAGGCAAAGTACCAGTATTGTGCTTGTAAGAAAGAGATGTGTAGAAAGTTGTTTTATCATTACCACCACTTATTGCAACATTGGTGTTAGTATTGAAACCTAAATTATACGCATCTTTAAAGTTGTTTTTCTGTGCTTTGTAAGCTCTGTATGTATGGTCGTAGTATTCAATTTGTGAACCATCGAATGCCGGACCAAATCCCATGGCTTGACCATAACCCATTAAGGTATTCTTTCCATCTGTATTTTGCATAAATTGACGTTGATTATCAAAAAGGTAATAATCGCCATTAGAGTTGGTTTTGCCATAATATATATCACCTGCAATTGAACCATCTCCATATACATTTTGCAAATCTGGTTGGCCATATACATAATCTACACCAACAGTTTGAGAGAATTGAACTCCGAGACCTTTGTTCTTAGTTCCACTCTTAGTTGTGATAACAACGGCTCCGTTAAGACCACGAGAACCATAAAGTGCAGTTGCTGCAGCACCTTTCAATACAGAAACTGTAGCAAAGTCATCAGGGTTCAGATTCTTTAGCTCGTTACCATAATCACTGGCAGCCTGGTCCCAGTCTGCATCACCTGAGTTAGATATAGCATTATCAAGAATAACGCCATCAACTACATAGATTGGCTGATTGTTTTTACCTAGGGTAGAAGCACCACGAATCAAAATTTTAGTAGAACCGAACATACCACCATCTGATTGTGCAATTTCAACACCGGCAACCTTACCTTGCAAAGCTGCAACAGGGTTAATTGTATTGGCATTTAGTTCGTCGCCCTTTAATTCTGTAACAGCGTATCCCAAAGCTTTTGTTTCACGCTTGATACCTAATGCAGTTACAACTACTTCTTTTAACACTTCTGCATCGTCAACCAGAACAACATTGATAACAGTTTTGCCTTTAACATCAACAAATTGCTTTTTCATACCAATGTAGGAAAAAGATAGTTGTGCATTAGGAGCAACCTTTGTTAATGAATAATTACCATCAAGGTCAGTAACTGTTCCATTTGTTGTACCTTGTACTAAAACGCTCGCGCCAATAACAGCTTCGCCTTTAGAGTCAGTAACCTTACCTTTTACAGTAATGTTCTGTGCCATAGCTGCTAAAGAAATAAATGAGAGTACGAGTACGAGTACGATTCCTTTCTTAAATTGAAGGAAACTTAGAAGCTTACTTTTTTTCATTCCATTTTTTCTTTAAAATTAAACATATGATTATTTAGAGTCATTAAGTGAGATTTTCGTTTTTTAGAGATTTATTGTGAATATTCATTTATTATAGTTAATTATTTCACAAATATAAAAATAAGATTAAATATAAAAAACATAATTTGAAATTTTTTTCATTAAATAAGTCGTAAAATCGTGTATAAAATATTATTATACTTATTGCTTAGTAATTATTTTAATTTAAAATCTATTTATCTTTCAGATTATAACTTTTTAGGCTAGATTTATGCTTGTTTAGTATATTACGAAAAATGTTATTTTTATAATTTTACTATAACAGACTTTTTATTAACAAATTATAAATCAATTTGTTTGATTTCAATTATACTCAATGGTTTTAATCTTAATATTTAAGAAGATATTAAGAATTGAAGTATTACTAATCGATTTTTTAATAATTTGAATTATTTATTCCGAGCTGAATTATCCGATAATCTTTGGGTTGTATGAAAGGATTTAATTGCAGGTATGTGGAAATTAGTATCTAATGTTTAGATTGCTAAGTTTATGGCTTATTTAAATAATACCCGATAGGCATTATATATAAAGGTTCTTCATCAGAACTTAGTTGCATTGTTTTTTTAACCGAATCATCATTGAATGCACCTATAGCGCAGGTTCCCAAATGAAGCGCTTCTACCTGAAGATATACATTTTGGGCGGAATGCCCCAGATCCATGCAAACATATCTTTCACGACCACGATTTCCATATCTTTCAGTACACCTATTATATATAGCACTATAAAATAAAACAGCCGGAGCTTTACTTATCATTTCCTGATTTAGTGCAGCTGCACACAGTTCTTTTCTTAAATCCCTATTGATGGTCATTACTATCTTATGTTCTTTTGAAATGTATCTGTAAACGCCAGGCTTTATGTTTTTTACTTTACCTATCAATACATAAATTTCGAGTGGATATAATGCACCAGCTGAAGGTGCTGTTCGCAAGCCGCCTCGTATTGCAGAATTATCAATTCTGGGAGATGTAATGCCATAGCATGCCCATAAAATTTGTGATAATTGCTTCTCGGAAATTTCTTTATCCTGAAAATCCCTGCGTGATCTTCTATTGTATAGGGCTTCCTCGACTGAAATATTACCCTTATTATCAGGAGTTGATAAAGTATAGGATAATGTTGTGTCGTCAGTTTTCGTCAGGACACGTTCTTTGCTTGATTTCATTTCGCTTTTAGAGCACCCCGCCGGGAATATTATTGTGAAGACAAATAAAATGCACTTAATTTCAGAAATGTAATGTTTCATATCTCTTTGTATTAAATTAATAGCTCTTTAATACTATTATCGACGATTTAATAAATAACGCTTTTATATGCAAAATAGTTTTAAACAAGTACTATTCTTTATATAATGGTTAGTTGTTTGTTCACTATATTTGCAGTCTGATATTAAATGATTCTATAATTTATATTTTATGAAAAGAGTTTTATTTTTTTGTATGCTATTCGCTGTTGTTAGTTTAGCAGATACATTTGCTCAGAATACTCAGACCGCTCAGGTTAAATCAAATGTTACAGTAAGAAAAAGAGGCTGTTTCACTGATAACAACCAGAATGGTGTTTGCGATAATTGTGAGCAAAAAACTTGTAAGAGAGCTAGCTTTAATGAGTCTGATCCTGCAAAGAAAGCTAATATGTGCGATGGATCTGGGTATTCTTCGAATCAGAAAAAGAAGATGAGTGATGCTAAAGGCAAAGTGAATACAAAAGATCGTGTTGCTAAGAAATAGTATTTCGAAATTATTCGCTAATGATTTTATTTATTTATCAATGGGCTTAGTTGTTTAACCGACAAAAAATAAAATATTTGGTGCTTAACTTATAAACAGGCGCTTGACTTTCTTCAAAAAAAGTCGAGCGCTTGTTTTTTGTTATAAATCAAAGCTTTAATATTGATACCAGACTATTAGACTTTATTTATCCTCAACCTAATTTCCACTTTTTTGTTATATGTACATATTGTACTCCTTAAAATCGAGACTTATGGCACACTACAAAAAAGTCTATATCCTCAGCTTGTGCTTCCTGATTATTTCTCCTGTTATATTGATGGCGCAGAAGCTTAACATTCCTTTGCCCGATTCTTTGATTACTGTTGGGTATGCTACGGGAAAACTAAGAAACGTTTCTGGTTCTGTAGAAAAAATTACGGAGATACAGATGAACAGGGAACAAATAACCACCCCTTTGGATGCTATACGTGGAAGAGTGCCTGGATTAACTATTCAGCGCAGTACTAATAGTCCGGCTGCTTTGGATGCTGTGCGGTTACGCGGTACAACTTCGTTAAGTAGTGGCAATGATCCGCTGATTATTATAGATGGTGTTTTTGGTGATTTAAGTATGCTTGCTTCTATTTACCCCACTGATATAGAAAGCTTCACCATATTAAAGGATGCTTCTGAAACTGCACAGTATGGTTCGCGTGGCGCTTCGGGAGTTATAGAAGTGACAACAAAGAAAGGTATTAGTGGTAAAACTAGAGTGAGTTATAATAGTAGTTTTGGTATTGCTTCCGTTTATAAGAACTTGAAAATGCTTTCTGCTGATGATTTCCGTAAACTAGCTGCAGATCGGAATATTTCTATTCTTGATAAAGGATACAATACAAACTTTGAAAAAGAAATAGAGCAGACCGGATTTCAGCAAAACCAGAATGTTGCTTTTTATGGTGGAACTGAGGCTTCCAGCTATCGGGTTTCTGTGGGATTTATGAATCGTCAGGGTGTGATTCTAAATGAAGACTTGAAGATTCTGACTTCTAATATGAATATGGCTCAGGAGGTTTTTGATGGTTTTGTAAAATGCGAATTGGGTATGTTTGGCTCTGTTCAGAAGAATAGAAATCTGTTCGATTATCAAAAGACATTCTATTCAGCAGCGACTTTTAATCCAACTTTTCCCAATCATAAGAATCCTGAGACAGATTCCTGGGATATGATTACGAATGCCAGTCAGATTACTAATCCGTTAGCATGGATGGAGGTGAAAGATAATGAAGCTATTTCTCACATCAGTGGTCATGCCCGGTTAACATTCCGTTTGTCTGATAACTGGAAGCTAGCCGTGTTTGGTGCATACACTAATAATATTGTAGAAAATTCACAATATCTTCCCACATCAGTCTGGGCACACGGCCATGCTTATAAAGGTACACGGAAAAAGGAATCGTTACTGGGTAATATGATGCTGACATACAAAAAGAACTGGAAGAAACATTTTTTTGATGCTTTGGCATTAGCTGAATTGCAGAAAGAGACGTACACTGGGTTCTATACCACCGTAACCAATTTCAGTACGGACAATTTCGGGTATGATAACCTGCAGGCTGGAGCAATCCGTTTGTGGGAAGGGACCAATTCCTATTATGAAGAGCCTCGTTTGGTTTCGTTTTTAGGGCGTTTTAATTATACATTTGCCGATCGCTATATCTTTACGGTTAATACTCGTACGGATGCCTCTTCTAAATTTGGGGATAATCATAAATGGGGATTCTTTCCTTCTTTATCAGCCGCCTGGGTAGTGAGTGAAGAGAAGTTTATGAAGCGTTTTTCCTGGATCAATAATCTGAAGTTCCGTGCCGGATATGGTTTGGCAGGAAATCAGAGCGGGATAGATTCGTACACAACAATGAATTTGGTAAAGCCTAATGGAGTTATACCTATAGGAGCTTCTTCTGTAGTATCATTGGGAGATATACGAAATACAAATCCGAATCTGAAATGGGAGGTGAAACTTACTTTCAACGCAGGCATTGATGTAGCTTTGTTAGATAATCGTTTGTTGCTATCGGCTAATTATTATACATCGAAGACAAAGGATATGCTCTATCTTTATAATGTAAGTGTACCTCCTTTTACTTACAATACATTACTGGCAAATATTGGTTCTATGCGAAACAGTGGTACCGAAATTGCAATTGGAGTTACGCCTTTAAAAGCTAAAGATATGGAACTAAATATCAATGCTAATATTACTTTCCAGCAAAACAAATTACTGACTTTGAACGGTTATTATAATGGTGAAACTATATCCGGTCCAAAGTATAAGAGTCTGGCAAGTTTGAATGGAGCCGGTTTTCATGGAGGGTATAATCACATAGTGTATCAGGTAGTGGGTCAACCCTTGGGTGTGTTTTATCTGCCCCATACAACAGGACTTATTACAAATAGCAGTGGCGAATCAGTGTACCAGATTGCAGACTTAAATGGAGGAGGAGTTAGTCTGGAAGATGGAGAAGATCGGTTTGTGGCAGGGCAGGCTGTGCCAAAGGCGCTATTAGGATCTAACATTAGTTTCCGTTACAAGCGTTGGGATATCTCAATGCAGATTAACGGAGCTTTTGGACACAAGATTTATAACGGAACTTCATTGACTTATATGAATATGAATATTTTCCCAGATTATAATGTAATGAAAGAAGCTCCGCAACGTAATATCAAAGATCAGACAGCAACTGATTATTGGTTGGAACGGGGCGATTATATAAATTTTGATTATGTAACGGTTGCATGGAATGTGCCTGTTCAGAAATTGAAGAAGTATATTCAGTCGCTTCGTTTGGCATTTACAGTCAATAATCTGGCAACTATTAGCGGATATTCAGGACTATCGCCTATTATTAACAGTTCTACAGTGAATGCTACACTTGGTTTGGACGACAAACGTGGATATCCGTTGGCGCGGACTTATACTATTGGGTTGAATCTTAATTTTTAATGGAGGATATTTCAATGAAACGACAGTATATTTACAGATTCCTATGCGTTATCTTGTTAATGCTACCTGCTTCGTGTAGTGAATTTCTGAAAGAAGATCCGCGTGACAGACTTTCTGAAGAAGAAGCTTATAAAACATTGGCAGATGTTTATCTCAATAGTGTGGCTTCATTGTATACGTATGTAGGCGGATATAGTGACAGTCAAGGGTTGCAAGGTACAGGACGAGGCGTTTATGACCTGAATACATTTACTACAGATGAGGCTATTATGCCCACTCGTGGTGGTGACTGGTATGACGGAGGTTTTTGGCAAGGCTTGTTCTTGCATAAATGGGGAACGGATAATGACGCAATTCAGGCAACGTGGGAGTATCTCTATAAAGTGGTGAATCTTTGTAATAAGTCTTTGGAGAAAATAGATTCTTTTGCTGAAACACATTCGAATGCAGAGCTACCGGTCTACAGAGCTGAAGTACGCGCTATGCGTGCTATGTATTATTATTATCTGATGGATTTGTTTGGAAGAGTTCCATTGGTACTGTCTTCTTCAACTTCTATGAAAGAAGTCGTTCAAAAAGAGCGGAAAGAAATATTCGAATTTGTGGTGAAGGAATTGCAGACGGTTGAGTCTCTATTGGCTGAAGAACGGAGTAATCAGCCAGGAGATTATTATGGACGTCTCACTCGTCCGGTGATTTATTTCTTACTGGCAAAGCTAGCCTTAAATGCTGAAATTTATACGGATAATAACTGGACTGATGGTATACATCCTAACGGAAAATCTATTTATTTTGAGGTGGATGGTAATCGTTTAAATGCCTGGCAAACTACAATAGCTTATTGTAACAAGATTACTGTAGCGGGGTATCAGCTCGAACCACAATATGAAAGTAACTTTGCTGTTTTTAATGAATCATCAGAGGAGAATATATTCACTATTCCAATGAACAAAACAATGTATACCAACCAGATGCAGTATCTTTTTCGTTCCCGTCATTACAATCATGCAAAAGCTTATGGGCTGGGAGGTGAGAATGGCTCGAGTGCTACAATAGAAATACTTAATACATTTGGTTATGGTACAAATAATGTAGACCCTCGCTTTGATAAATGTTATTTTGCCGGAATTGTGTATGATTTGAAAGGGAATGTTGTAACATTGGATAATGGAACAGTTTTAGAATACTTTCCCTGGAAGGTGCTTCTGGATGTTTCAAATACTCTTTATGAAAAGACAGCGGGAGCACGTATGAAGAAGTATGAAGTTGATGTTACAGCTACGAAAGACGGTAAGTTAATGGAAAATGATATTGTGCTGTTTCGCTATGCCGATGTATTACTAATGAAGAGCGAAGCTAAAGTTCGTAACGGTGAAAATGGTGATGCAGAAATGAATGAAGTTCGTTACCGTGTTGGCGCATCTTCTAGGGAAGCAACATTAGAAAATCTGTTAGCCGAAAGACAACTTGAACTAGCTTGGGAAGGATGGAGGCGACAAGATTTGATTCGCTTTGGGCAATTTACCCGTGCATATAGCAGTCGTCCGCAACTTCCGAACGAGCAAAACGGATATACTACCGTATTCCCTATTCCTGAAAAAATAATAGGAATGAATCCACTATTGGTTCAGAATGCAGGATACTGAAAGAAAAATGCTTAATCCTAAAAATACTTTCAAAAGAAATGTCTGGTCATCTTTGTTAAAGAGATTTGAGGCTTTACCCAAAACCTCAAGTCTCTTTTTTTAATAAGATAAGAATTAGTGATAGGAGTGATAGCAATTATCGCTATTTTGAACACTCTATAGGGGGGCAGGGGCATCCTATAGAGTGCCCCCTTTACTATAAAAGGTTCAAAATATGTATTTTTCCTATCACTCCTATCACTAAATCTTTGAATAGGGGGTCATCTTTTTCTATAATATTGAAAAAATAGTTTCATCCCTCACTCCCTCACTTTTTTATCCAATAGACTAAAAAACAACTAATTACACGGTGATGGATTGATTTCTACCCTCACCAAACCCTCACCAAAAGGCATGAACCCTCACCTTTTTGAGTACAATCTGCAAATTTCAGACTTAATACGTCTTGAGCAATAATATAGGTTGAGTTTGATCATTTTTTGAATAAAAATAGCTCGAAATAATATACTGTATTTAAATATTTTACAGAAAAAAGTGATGGAGTGATGGTTGATTTTCGTTTTTCTGTAAGATAGTGTAAAAGTACAATGCAAAAAACATCCCGCCTGTCTTTTTAAAAACGTAACCGGATGTTGAACAAAGTCCCGCCAGCTTTTTCAAAAACCTGGCGGGATGTTTTCAATTATTCGCCAATGGATGTCCTTTCCTGGATTGAGTGGTTCTTTTGCAATTTAGTTGAAAGGACGTATCGTTATAGTTCCTAAAGAACTCTGATAAAACAAAACTTCTTCAGGTTTTTTGTATAATATAATACATTAATAGTAATATATTAATCTATTTATAATTAGGATATTAAGTATATATTTTGTAATTTTAAGCTACCAAACAAAATACTACAAAACAATGCTTAAAGATCCTAATTGCAACAAAAATAATACAATAGACGCACATTGCCATCATATTTCAGCTATAAATGAAGCTAATAGCAGCCTTAATCTATCATCCTTTTATCTTCCATCAGATATGGTTGTTGAATCAGCCGTTATTGGCAATAATAAAATCGAGTTATATATAAAATCCGTATTGGATTATGGCATCTGTCCTTATTGTGGTCATATAAGCGAAAAGATTCATAGCCAGTATCAGCGAGTCATAACCGATCTTCCTGTTTTAGGTAAAAGGGTCGTCATTCATTTCAGACCAAGAAAATTCTTTTGTCAAAATGATTTCTGTTCTAAAAAAACATTTGCAGAACAACCAGGCAATGAGGTGTTCAGGTATAGAAGAAGGACGCGACGTTGTGAACAGGTAGTTACACATCATGGATTGATGAGTTCGTCCAATGATGCCAGCAGTCTTCTTAACGGAATGGGTATTCCACTTTGCAATACTACAGTACTTCGAGACATACACAGAATAAGAATTCCAGAAAACAAGGAAATAACCAATATCGGAATTGACGATTGGGCGTTCAGAAAAGGTATCAACTATGGAAGTATTATCGTAAATCTGGGAACCGGACACGTTATTGATCTATTGGGAGATAGAGAACGTGATAGTTTTAGTAAATGGCTAGAATGCCATCAACAGGTATCCCTTGTAAGCAGAGACAGATCTACCGAATATTCCACAGCTATAGCTTTATCAGGAAAACGTATTATAGAAGTGGCGGATAGGTTTCATCTGATAAAAAACATGTCGGACTGTGTAACAAAAACTATTAGTGAGAACTATTCGGACTATAGGAATGCAGTACGTTCTGGAAACGAAATCACCCCCGAAGAAAAGTGTATTCAACCTGATATTCAGGAGATTTGCAATGACAAACTGTCTGGAGATAAAAAACAGGAGGTCAACAATAATACAGATTCAAGAACCATTATGTTTAATGAAGTTAAGGAGCTTCAAGATAAAGGTTTCTCAATAGGTGCGATTGCTAAAAAATTGAAGATAGCCAGACAGACCGTCAGAAAATATAGAAACTACACATCTTTACCCCCAAGAAAAAGCAGCCCACGTAATGAATACTTTAAATTTGATTCATACGTAGAATCAGAATATTCAAATGGAAAAAGCCTGGTCAATATCTTTCATGAAATAAAGAACTTGGGATTTAAAGGCAGTAAAACTCCATTTCATGATCATTATAGATATTTGTCAAAAGGACGTAAAGGAAGACGTACTGACAGACCGAAATCAATAAAGAAAATAAAGCCACAAGATAATCGTGAACCACTGATACCTGTAAAAACAATCTCATCAATTGTAGATAAAGGAATCAGAATGAAAGAATTGGATGAAAAAGAAGATATACTGATACAGACATTGATATCTATTCCATGGTTTAAGGAAATTTACAATGCTGCTACATCATTTTATAAAATATTCAAAGAGCCCAATGGTGGACAATTAGCTGAATGGATAAATGAATATAGAGATACTGAACTTGCAAAATTAAAAACCTTTATCACAGGCATCATACTGGATATGAAAGCTGTTGAAAATGGAATAAAATACCCTTTTTCTAATGGAATTGTAGAAGGCTTTGTTAATAAATTGAAGACTATAAAACGAATGATGTATGGAAAGGCAAAGCTCATGCTACTGAAAAGAAAACTAGTTCTGGGAACTCTTCTTTTCAACTAAATTGCAAAAGAACC